>Ga0102832_1000029_pt1 | contig 484555 bp, 397 predicted proteins | sample EBPBio282013_DNA_FD_88942 | JGI IMG/M metagenome (GOLD analysis project Ga0102832, IMG submission 88942) | Wastewater treatment Type I Accumulibacter community from EBPR Bioreactor in Madison, WI, USA - Reactor 2_5/28/2013_ DNA (Illumina Assembly) | ecosystem: Engineered > Bioreactor > EBPR >... | reverse complement strand
TTTAAGTAAAAAATCCACTCCAAGTTGAGTGGATTTTTTGAAAATATTTTTTGAAAAAGTAATTTCCAAGGGAAGCCTAAGCTACCAAGCCTGCCGTATTTTTAGTCCCCGTTTTTTCGAGAAGTCGCAAGCGATGACCTTCCACTGTACGAGGGCTTACGAATAGCTTTTCGCTAATTTCGAGGGTAGAAAGCCCTTCACAGAGCAGCTGCAACACTTCCATTTCACGCGGCGAAATTTGAATTTTACTGTTAAACAGCGGCGCGGGTGGATTGGCCCGTGTAATTACTTTACGATGCAGCGCTTTTGACACAAAATCACTGTAATAAAAGCCGTCTGCCATCACCCTCCGTATGGCATTTTCAACCTCACCTGGCTCAGAATCTTTCAGTAAATACCCGTTGACGCCTTTCTCCAGCAAATGAATAATAAAACGATCTTCCTCGTGCATCGACACAATGATCACCCGTAGATTGGGAAAATGTTGTTGAATTTGCTCCGTCGCTTCCACCCCATCCATGATGGGCATTTGTAAATCCAACAACGCAATGTCGGGGGTTATTTTTTCCAGAAGCTCCAACAATTCTTTTCCATTTGCCGCCTCACCAATCAATTCAAAATCAGGTATTTGATTCAACATGGCGGTCATTCCTTTACGAAAAAGGTTGTGATCATCGGCAATCACGAGTTTTATTTTCTTCATCTGTCCGTGCTGTAAATATAAATTACTTTGCTGTTATTTTTTCTGGCGCAAGCGGTAAATTTAAAGGCGAAAATTTAGGTAATCTCACCACCACCCTACAGCCTTTATTCAACCCTGTTTCGTAGTCCACTTTGCCATTGATTACCCGCAGACGCCCCTCAATACTATCAAGACCTAGCCCAGGTGACGGGCGCAAACGCACATCGCTGAGGTCAAACCCCAACCCGTCGTCCTCAACCACAATGCAAAATTGCCGTGGAGGAAGTTCAATCTGAATGTGAACATTACGTCCCCCCGAATGCTTGAGGGCATTGTTAATCAGCTCTTGTACTACCCTGTATAACATCAACTCCGTACGAGATTCCAACCGAAACTCTTCATCTCCAAGGCAATCAAACGTCACTTTCAAGGCATGATGGGAATTACTTCTGGCCGCAAACTCTTGAATGGCCGCCGCCAATCCAAATCGCTCCAAAGTAGTGGGAACTAACTCGCGGCTAATACGACGAACGTGGCTAATGGTTTCGTCGAGGGCTTCGCGCACTTGTTGGGCAAGGCGTTCGGCTTGTTCTTTTGAACCCAATTGGCTATACAACGCATTGAAAGTTAGCTTTGTAACTGATAAAAGCGCCCCAATATCATCGTGTAAATCTTGGGCAATGCGCCGCCGTTCGGCTTCCGTAGAGGCCATAGAAACCTCCAAGAGTTTCCGTTGAAACTCCGCCTCCATATCTTTGACGCGTATTCGCTGCTCAATCTGTTTGCGTTGGTAATACATCACAAACACGACAATAAACATTGCCATGATAAGCATGATACTTGTCCCGATAACAATGGTATAAGACGGCTCCATAGTGAAGGGGAAAACGACAGGCGTTATATGCAGTCAAAAATACGGAGAAAAACGAGGGAAGCTATATTTTTTTAGTAAACGGCATATATTTCTCTTTCATATAGCCACAGCCTCTAACTAGGTCGAGGTTTCATATACCAAATGGCCACCGCTAAGAAGATGTTGAATACAACCGATAATAAGGCATCCACTACCCAATATTGGTCTCTCAATTTCAAATCGTTGAAAGTGTTATTAATAAAAATGTACGAAAATATAGTTCCAGAATAATAAAATAACGCCCCAGAACTAAACCAAAACAATGGCGACGAGCCTAGCTTAGGTTCGGGTAAGTATTTGAGGAGTTCAAAATAATAAATAAGAATTAGTAGTATGGTAAAACTTCCCGAAGCATGATAGGAAAAGCTATTAAAATTTATGGTCTTAACATCCAACAATGACTGTAAATCCAAGCACGCTATACCTACCGAAACCAACAATAACAATAGCGCAAGCCCTTTGAAGTAGCGGTTCTGAAAAGTTAAATAATACAAAACCGCTACTAAAATGAAACTGATTAAATTGTACCAATTATAGATGTAAATATTGTAAATGCCTATTCGTGCTAAAATAGACGTTATAACATTCCGCAACAACGTTAATAGTACAAATCCCAAGATAATCTTATTGAGCTTATCCAAGTGGGCGATTGCCATTGTTTTAAACAACAACAAAGCAAAAACCACTGGAATTAGCACACTAAAATCAGCTATATGAGAAATAAGTCGTTGAGTCATCCTTGTTATGGATTACAGAAGTTGGGACAAGGTAATCCGCCACCAGCGCCTCCTGGTTCCCCTTCTCCATCTTTTTCGCCTGTGGTGTCTATTTTAAATTTCATGTCGCGGCCAAGACCGTCGTCACCAATTTGTACGGGTACCAAAAACAAGCGCGGTTGTTCGTTACCCACAATCGAAAAATCTATTTCGCCTTCTTGGTTTTCGGGGGCGTGACCGTAATAAATACGAATCCCGTCGCAGCCTTCTACTTTGAGCAGTGTTTCGAGTATCTCACGGCTAAAGTATTCGGCTTTGCGGAGGCTTTTATGGCCTTGGTGTTTTGCTTCAAAACTTTTACGTCCAAGTGCTACTTCTTTGACAGAGAAGATTTTACCAGCTTTTTTCATGAAGTTTGTAGGGTATTATTTGTGGAACAAGGTTGCAAGATATACTACCAGTCAGGGAAGTCCAAACCGTTAAATAAATTTTAACAGGTAGAGATACGCAACAAAAAAACGCGTATTTCTACGCTAAAATTTCTCAGCTTTAGCCGCGACCTTTGTAACGGGTTTGGTTGAATTAGCACTCAAAAGTGCCAACTTTTTCTCATAGGTTAGGTTAGAAGGAAAAAGCCGAAAACACTTGTTTTCGGCTTTTTTAGGTCTAAAGCGAAAAAAACAGCCGCTATTATTGGCCTTTGGCGAAGAAAGATGTTTTTTTGTGCAACTTACGACGCTATCAAGCAGTCACGTCTTTTTCCTCAATTCATGAACAAAAAATATCTACTCTATTTATCATTAAGCATATCGCTTTTTGCTTTCTCATCCACCACATTTGCCCAAACCACCGCCCGCCTCGTCTCTTACGTAGATGTAGCAGGCGCATGGAACAGCGCATCTTGGTCTGCCAATGCTCAGTACCATCAATACTTAAAAATTGACCGAAAGGGGTTATTTCAAGTCGGTTGGGGCATCCGGGGTACTCATTTTCGCGGCAATGACCTCCCTTTTATCACCGCCCCCGCGTCACAATCTCGTGGAAAAACGGGTTTCAGTGCCTTGAGCGCTCCATTACTGCTGCGAAACATTGATACATTGCAAGTATCGGCGGGTATTACTTCTTTTAATTTTAACCTAGGAATACAGCTTTCGGTTTTTGATAAGGTAGATATTGGCGTAAATGCTGATCTTCTTGGACTCGCCCTAGGAAGCAAAAAGTCGGGCTTTTATTCTTCTACAACGGGGTATAACAAAGTAGATTCGCTCAATTTACACCAGACTTATCAACAAGCAAAGCCGACTTCGCCTAGTGTACAACTCCTTGGCGATAATGCCGTTGGCAACCTTACGACCGAAATTTATGCCCGTTTACACATTACCGAACGGCTGGGGCTAAAAGCTGGCTATGTCTTTAACACCAACGAGTACCGCACGTCCAACAAACAGCTTGTTGCCGATGTACGCCGTTTTCGGTATCGTTCAGACATGTTGCTGGTAGGAATTACGTTTAAAGTACTTCGGTAATTTTTTAACAACCATCCCGAAAGTGAAAAAACTTTCAGGACGGTGTGCTAATATGCTTTTAGGCTCAAGTCCAAGCTTTTGATTTGGTGCGTCAAAGCTCCGCACGAAATATAATCGACGCCCGTTTCAGCTACGGCACGCAGTGTTTCTTCCCTGATTCCACCCGAGGCTTCGGTGGGGTATTTTCCCGCCACTCGTTGAACCGCCGTGCGAAGGTCGTCGAGGCTAAAGTTGTCGAGCATGATGCGTTGAACTTGTCCAATCTGCAACACTTGTTCTAACTCCTCAAGATTGCGCACTTCAATTTCAATCTGTAGCTGTCGCCCCGTGCGTTGCAAATACGCATTGGCTTGGTTAATGGCCGCCTCTATTCCTCCTGCATAGTCCACATGATTGTCTTTGATGAGAATCATGTCGTACAACGCATATCGGTGATTCACAGCTCCCCCAATTTTAACCGCCATTTTTTCAAATAGGCGAAAATTAGGCGTCGTTTTGCGCGTATCTAGTAGTTTGGTTGGCAAGCCATCCAAAAGACGTACCAGCGAATGGGTGTAAGTAGCAATACCGCTCATTCGTTGCATTGTATTGAGTACCAGTCGTTCTGCTTTCAAAATTGACTGCGCATCTCCACTGACATGAAGCACGATGTCGCCTTTGTTGATGGCTTGCCCGTCGTTGATAAACACTTCTACCTCCAACAGCGGGTCCACTTCTTCAAAAATGATTTTGGCAACCTCAACACCTGCCACAATACCGTCTTCTTTTACGAGCAAGCGCGCCCGTCGCTCCGCATCACGGGGGATGGTCGAGAGCGAAGTATGGTCACCATCGCCTACGTCTTCGGCAAGGGCCAAACGAATGTAATCACGTATATCCATACCGCAAATGTGCGGGTTTTCGGGAGAATAAAAAAGCGAAGGGGTGGTTTTTCAGAACAGCTCTTTTTGCAGCACCACCATGCCTCGGAGCTCTGCACGTAGCCGACAAAACACTTCATCGTCAAGGCGTGTTGTCGCTATTTTCACAAAACCTGCTTTTTCGTAGCTTTGAATCGTTTTTAGGGACGAATCCATGGCCATCAACCAAACCTTGTTGATACCCCATTGGCGCGCTTGCTCATCTACCCAAGCCATGGCTTTTTGACCCAGCCCAAGCCCTGTTGCTTCTTTGAGGAAATAGATTTTTTCGAGGTACAAAAACGACTCTTTTGGCTGATTTTCAAACGGTGTTTTGTGTTTTACAAGTTTAAGAAAACCCACATTTTCGCCGTTGAGCCGTACTGCAAAATATAATAAATCAGGATTTTCAAAATCGGCCTTGAGCGCATCGTCCCCAAAGCAGCGTTCCATGTACCATTCTATCCCTTTGGTATCATACCACAAGTGGGTATAATGAGGAAAATAAGTTCGAGAACCTAAATCTCGGATGGACTCAAAATTATTAAGTTGCTGAATATCAAAGCTATTTTCTGTCATTTATTCCGTAATTTTTCGACGCATTGCTTTGGTGTCTGACTGTCGCTGTTTTTCTTTCAGGCGTTTTTCTATCACTGCGGCAGAGGGTTTGGTTGCTTTGCGGGGTTTGGCTACTTCAAAGCATTTTTTGATAAGGTCATTAAATTTTTTGACTACTTTATCGCGGTTGGCCAACTGAGAACGTTCGGTTTGGTGCGTCAACACCAACACGCCTTCGGTCGTCAAACGATTGGCTAGTTTTTGTTGTAGAAGTTCGCGTTCAGTTTCGGTCAATAGCAGCGATTGCGAAACGTCAAAACGCAGCTCAACTTTGGTCTCAACTTTATTAACATTTTGCCCGCCCTTGCCTCCACTGCGAGCAGTTTGAAAGACAAGTTCGGAATGGAGTTTTATTGGGTCAAACATGGTTAATTTCATTGAAATTTTGCACAAAAATAGCAGTTTGCAGCGCAAAGATTTGATAGAATACGACTTTTCAGTAATTTGTCGCAACCAACACTCTTCCCAGCGTTATTTTCTTTGAACCGATGGCACCTTTTGAGCGATTTTTAAAACTTCGACGGTTTGTGTTAGCCGAGCTTTCGCAGCAGCTCTCACCCAAGCTTACCTACCACGGGATTCACCACGTCCGTGATGTGCTATCGGTTTGTCGTCAGTATATTAAACGGCTTTCGCTCAGAGAGCCCGAGGCGGAACTTTTACTCACTGGCGCCCTTATTCACGATATAGGCTTTACCGAAACCTACCAAGGACACGAAGAGAAAGGCATTGAAATGGCCAAGGTACTACTTCCAAATTTTGGTTTTACCAGTATCGAAATTGAGCTTATTAGTGGACTTATTATGGCCACAAAAGTCCCCCAAGAACCGCTGACTATGCTCGAAAAAATCTTGTGCGACGCCGATTTAGACTATTTGGGGCGTAGCGATTTTGATGTCATCAGCGGAAGTTTATTTCAAGAACTTCAAAACATGGACATGCTTCACGACCGCAAAAAGTGGGACGAAATTCAAATCAAGTTTTTGGAAGCGCACAAATACCATACTCCCTTTGCCCAAAAATACCGACAACCCAAAAAGGAGCAACGGATCAAAGAAATCAAGGAACGACTTGGCACATAATGGGCGAACTGGCTTTGCTCTATTAGACGAATTTTTATTCCTTCTTGAGTTTCTCCCGCAATTGCAATAGTTCGTCGCGATAACGGGCAGCTTCCAAGAAATTGAGTTCTTTGGCGGCGGCTTCCATTTTGCGCTGTGTTTCCGCAATTAGCTTTTCCAATTCGGGTTTTGCCATGTACTGCACCACTGGGTCGGCTGCTACCCGAACCTCTTCTGGCTCTACGTAATAACGTTTTGCCGATGGTTTTGAATCGGCCACCGACGTTTGTTCCATGATGGCCTCGCGGCTCTTGAAGACCGTCTTGGGCGTAATTCCGTGTTCCGTATTGTATGCCATCTGAATTTCTCGACGGCGATTGGTTTCTTCAATGGCCTTTTGCATCGAGCCTGTCATACGGTCGGCATACATGAGCACTTTTCCGTTTTCGTTTCGCGCCGCCCGCCCAATGGTCTGAATCAGCGAACGAATGTCCCGTAAAAAACCTTCTTTGTCGGCATCCATAATTGCTACCAACGACACTTCGGGTAAGTCCAAGCCCTCCCGCAAAAGGTTTACTCCTACCAGCACATCAAATGCGCCTAAGCGCAAATCACGCAAGATTTCGACCCGATCAAGGGTTTTTACTTCCGAGTGAATATATCGTCCTTTGATGCCTACCCGCTCCAAATACTTGCTCAACTCTTCCGCCATTCGTTTGGTCAAAGTAGTGACCAATACGCGTTCATTTCGCTTGACACGTTTGTCGATTTCTTCCAACAAATCATCAATCTGATTGAGGCTCGGGCGCACTTGAATTTCAGGATCAAGCAAGCCCGTTGGACGAATAATTTGCTCTACCACCACGCCGTCCGTCCGTCGGAGTTCGTAATCGGCAGGAGTTGCGCTCACAAAAATTGTTTGTCCTGCCAAGTTTTCAAACTCTTGAAAGGTCAGCGGGCGGTTGTCCATCGCACTTGGTAAACGAAACCCAAAATCGACCAACGACTCTTTACGGGAGCGGTCGCCGCCCCACATCGCACGAATTTGGGGCATCGTCACGTGGCTTTCATCCACCACCAACAAGAAATCTTCGGGGAAATAATCAAGCAAACAAAATGGCCGTTCGCCTGGTTTTCGATTGTCGAAATACCTTGAATAGTTTTCGATACCCGAACAGTAGCCCAATTCGCGCATCATTTCTAGGTCAAACTCCGTTCTTTCTCGAATTCGTTGGGCTTCCAGCAACCGCCCTTCTTTTTCAAAATAACTAATTTGCGCCACTAAATCGTCCTGAATATGGCGAATTGCATTTAGCAAAACGTCCCTTCCTGTCACGAATAAGTTGGCGGGAAAAATGGCCACCATCTTTTCAGACGATATTTTTTTGCCGTTGGCGGGATTAATACGCTGTATTTCTTCGATTTCGTCACCAAAAAAAATGATGCGATAAGCAAAATCAGCATAGCCAGGATAAATATCGACCGTATCACCTTTTACCCGAAAGTTTCCCCGTGCAAATTCGGCTTCCGTCCGACTATAAAGAATTTCCACCAAACGAAACAGAAACTGATTGCGGGTGATTTGCTCTCCAACGCCTACCCGCACGATACTTTTGCGGTATTCTTCGGGGTTTCCTGCACCATAAATGCACGATACCGACGCCACCACCAACACATCTCTTCGCCCTGACATCAACGACGAAACCGTCGAAAGCCGAAGTTTATCAATCTCTTGGTTGATTGCTAAATCTTTCTCGATGTAGGTATTGGTCGTTGCAATGTAAGCTTCGGGTTGGTAATAATCGTAGTAGCTAATGAAATACTCAACCGCGTTGTTGGGAAAAAACTGTTTAAATTCTCCGTACAACTGTGCGGCGAGGGTTTTGTTATGGCTCAACACCAACGTAGGGCGGTCGATCTGCGCTACCACATTGGCAACGGTAAATGTTTTTCCAGAACCCGTTACCCCAAGAAGCGTTTGGGAAGGTTCGCCGTTGTGAATACCTTCCACAAGCTGTGCAATAGCTTGGGGCTGATCTCCAGTAGGTTGATAGGTAGAAATGATTTCAAATGGCATATTAATAGAAGAGGTATAAGCCTAGATAACATCCAAAATAGCCACAAAAGTTCTGTTTTTCAAAGACAACTTACACCCTCTAAAAAAAAACATGGCCCCGTTCCAATGAAACGGGGCTAATGCCAAATTACCCTACTCTATTATATTAATTATTGTTCACACAAGCATCGTGCCAAACTTGTCCCAAAAACTGGACAATTTTTTATTCCCCTACCGCAACGATTCCCCTCCGCCGTTAGTTATGTTCAATATACTCTATCTTTATCACTATGGCGGAAACTGTTTTAATTACTGGCGGAACGGGCATGATTGGCCGTCGTCTTACCACCCTACTCCTTGAAAAAGGCTATCAAGTGGCCTATTTAAGCCGAAAACAACAAAACAACCCAAGCGTCAAAATTTACCGTTGGGATATTGAAAAAAATTTCATCGAAGAAGATGCCCTTCGTAAAGCCGACTACATCATCCATCTCGCTGGGGCTGGAATCGCCGACCAACGGTGGACTCCCAGTCGTAAGCAAGAGATTATTCAAAGCCGTACTAAAAGCATTGAACTAATTGCGCGCAAACTTCAAGAGCGCCCTTACCACGTTAAAGCTTGCGTATCGGCTTCGGGCATTGGGTTTTATGGAGCCGACACGGGCGATGCGCGTGTATCCGAACAAACACCTTCTGGAACTGATTTTGTAGCCCACGTGACGCGGCATTGGGAAAACGCCGTCGAACTGATTGACAATATTGGGATTCGTACGACAAAACTCCGTACGAGCATCGTCTTGAGTACAGAAGGAGGCGCACTGCCCAAAATTGCGCTGCCCGTTCAGTGGGGCGTAGGTGCGCCACTTGCTTCGGGCAAACAATGGACTTCGTGGATTCACATAGACGATTTGTGCCGAATGTACATCGAAGCCCTCGAAAACCCCACATGGCGTGGGGCTTATAACGCCGTAGCGCCCACGCCTGTGACGAACGCCGTCCTCACCCGTCAAATAGCCGAAGTGTTAGACCGCCCCCTTTGGTTGCCCAACATCCCAAGTTTTGTACTCAAAGCAGTATTTGGAGAAATGGCCAACTTAGTCATTGGAGGGAATTACGTGCTCAATCACCGAATCAAGGCCGAAACCAACTTCACTTACCAATTTGAAGACCTAAAACAAGCCCTCAGCCGCCTGTACGAAAAGTAAATTCTGGGTCAGTAAGTGAGGCTTATTGAAAATGATTTTTTACTTTTGAAAAAGTCCGCTTTACCCAATATGATTGAACGTATTCTGACCAAGTATTCCAACCACTTTGTATCCCGTCATCTCATTTTAGCGATTGACGGTGGCGTGGTCATTGGAGCCTTCGTCATTGCCTGTATTTTACGATTCAATCTCAATATCTCCAACATTAATTGGGCATTGTACAAGTACTATTTGGTGGCGTTGTTGGTCAATCGCTTGCTTTGCTTTCTTTATTTTCGGTCTTATACGGGCATTGTTCGGCACAGTAGCGTTGAGGATGCTTCGCTCATTTTCAAAGCCACTACCGCAAGTAGCATCTTGACCATCATTGGTTCTACTTTTTTAAGCCATAGTACCGACAATGCAGTTTTTTACATCCCGATTTCAATACTCATTATCGAGTATTTTATTTCATTATCGGTGATGATTTCGAGCCGTTTTTTGGTTAAAAACATTTACAAGACCCTGATTGCCAATGCACCTGGCGAAAAGGTCAACGTACTGATTTATGGAGCGGGTACGCTTGGAATTTTAACCAAAAATACCCTTCTCCGCAATCGGCACAAAAAATATACCATTGTTGGCTTCATTGATGATAATCCTTCTCTTAGTTTCAAAACCGTTGAAGGTGTACCCGTTTATCCTGAAAGTGAAGCTATAAAACGCTTTGTGGAAGACGAAATTCCCAACGACCTAGAAGTCGTTTTGGCCATTCATCAAATAAAACCTCACCGCAAAAACCAAATTATCGAACGGTTTTTGAAAAAAGACATCATCGTCAAAGTCGTTCCTTCCATGTACGAACGACTCAACGGCGACCAGCTTCGTTCGGACGACATTCGTAACATTCGGATTGAAGACTTGCTCGAACGCGACCCTATTCTACTTGATAATCAAAACATTATCCGCCAGCTATCAGGACAAACCGCCCTTGTAACTGGCGCGGCGGGGTCAATCGGTAGTGAGATAGTTCGACAACTCATTCGGTTCAAACCAGAAACCTTGATTCTTATCGACCAGTCAGAATCGGGGCTATATGACCTTGAAAACGAACTAAAACAACACTTTCGCCGCTTTCTGGACGATGCCACGCGGGTGATTGTGCAAGTAGCTGACGTCACTGATGAAGTGCGAATGCGGCATATTTTTCGTCAATATACGCCTCAGTTTGTGTTTCATGCCGCCGCGTATAAACACGTTCCGTTGATGGAAGAGCATCCTTACGAAGCCGTAAAGGTCAACGTTTTTGGCACAAAAATCATCGCTGATTTGTCCGTTGAAACCAACGTCAGAAAATTTGTAATGATTTCAACCGACAAGGCCGTCAATCCTACCAACGTGATGGGCGCGACCAAACGGCTGGCAGAAATGTACGTTCAAAGTCTCAATCATCGTTTTCTCAAAGGAACGCGCTTTATCACAACCCGTTTTGGCAACGTACTTGGCTCCAACGGATCTGTTGTGCCCCTTTTTCAAAAACAAATACGAGCAGGTGGGCCTATTACGGTGACTCACCCCGACGTCATTCGGTATTTTATGACCATCCCCGAAGCCTGCCAGCTGGTGCTGGAAGCAGGTAGTATGGGCAACGGCGGAGAGATTTTTGTGTTTGACATGGGCGAACCAGTTCGCATTGCAGACTTGGCCCAAAAGATGATAAAATTGTCAGGATTACGGGTCGATAAAGACATTCAGATTACGTACTCTGGGCTGCGTCCAGGCGAAAAACTCTACGAAGAACTCCTCAGCGACAAAGAACATACACTGCCCACCTACCATCCCAAAATTCAGATTGCCCAAGTCGATGAGCAACCATTTGGGGAAATTTCGGCGGCGCTACAAGACCTCAAAAAAGCACTTCGTGAGGGCGATAAAGCCCTGATGGTAACGTACCTTAAAACAGTCGTTCCTGAGTTTATCAGTAACAATTCGGAATACGAAGAGCTTGATGGTTTGGAATTGAGCTAAGTCAATCAATGAAACTATTTACTGTTCCCCAAATTCGGGCATGGGATGCTTACACCATTGCTCACGAGCCTATTTCTTCGCTCCAGCTAATGGAACGCGCTTCTACTGCTTTTGTCAAGTGGTTTTGCGAACGATTTGACGACCGTTGCACCATCAACGTCGTATGTGGAATGGGCAACAATGGCGGCGATGGCCTCGTTATCGGACGTTTATTGCTCCAAAAATGCTACAACGTCCACGTCTTTGTGGTAAAACACAGTGTGGAAGGGTCGGCTGATTTTGAAGCGAATTTAGCACGACTTCACCCAATGACAACCGTTCATTGGATCACTGAAAGCACGGATATTCCCAATTTCCCCCAACAGTCGTTGGTGATTGATGCCCTTTTAGGCTCAGGGTTGTCGCGTCCTACCCAAGGACTTTTGGCCGAAGTTATTCAAAAAATCAATGCTTCCTCGGCCACCACCATCGCAGTGGACATTGCCAGTGGGCTTTTTGCAGATACCCCCAACGCTCCTTCAGACATCATTATCAAACCCGACTATACGGTTTCGTTTCAGTGCCCCAAACTAGCTTTTGTGCAGCCACAGTCGGCCGAATACGTAGGAGAATGGCAGGTAGTGGACATTGGACTGAGTGCTACGTATGCCGAAGCCACCGCTACCCCTTATTTTTTCAGCAACCCCTCCCTAATTAACGATTTAAAGATTTCAAACCGACGAAAGAAATACGCCCACAAAGGCTCTTTCGGGCACGCGCTGCTCATTGGTGGAAGTTACGGAAAAATAGGGGCCATTGTGCTGTCTTCCAAAGCCTGCTTACGCTCAGGAGTAGGTTTATTAACAGTCCAAACGCCGCGTTGTGGTTACGACATTTTACAAACGAGCTTGCCAGAAGCAATGGCCTTGCCCGACTGGCATTGGATGGTCAATACCACCGTACCTAACATAGCGGGCTATAGCGCCGTAGGAATCGGGCCTGGACTAGGCAAAGACCCGCTCACCCTTCAACTCCTCCGCGAACTTTTGCCGAGGCTCACACAACCTACCGTTTTTGACGCCGATGTGCTCAATTTGCTCAGTGAACACCGAGAACTACTCACATTACTCCCTCCGAATTCCATTTTAACGCCTCACCCCAAAGAGTTTCAGCGTCTGTTGGGACATCCTTGGCAAGATGATTTTGACAAACTCTCTTTGTTACGAACATTTGCCCAACAACACCAAGTGATTGTCTGTCTCAAAGGGGCGCATACCGTGGTGGCATTGCCCAATGGCACTCTCTATTTTAATTCGACGGGCAACCCAGGTATGGCGACGGGAGGTAGCGGCGACGTGCTTACGGGTATCATCACGGGGTTGTTGGCCCAAGGTATTCCTCCGCACCAAGCAGCTATTTTTGGGGTTTATCAGCACGGAGCTGCAGGCGACCGAGCCGCTCAAAAATGCACCCAACCTGGCCTTATTGCCTCCGATATTATAAACGAAATGGGCTGGTAGTTACCCCAGCCCATTCGCTACACTCTATTTTTCTACCCTTTTACTTTCTCTTAATTGTCACCGTGTAAGGAATACATTTTGGTGGAGGACAACTACAATCTGGGGCTTTCACCGTCAATTGTGCCTTACAACTATCAGTTGACGTCGCCGTCACCACTGCGTCTTTGTTGATAGGTACTCCTGACACTGTGAATGTGCCGTTTTGATTGTTGGTTACTTGTCCTGCATCTGTCGTAAGCGTTCCGTTTGATGTCACCGTAAAGCTATATGTCTGGCGATCTGCATTACACTTAGGCTGCTCACTTACAACTACCGTCGGGTTAGGATAGTAAGTCAATGTAAGTGGAATACGCAAGCTAATACAGTTTGAACCGTCATTTTTACGAGCTTCTACCCAATACGTGCCAGCGGCAGTAGGTTTGAATTCTAACGTACCATCGGCCAATTTGGTACCGCCCGTTTCGCTGCTATACCAGTCAGCAGTTTCGCCAGTTCCTACCACAACCGTCAATTTTGTAGCGCTATCACCTTCGCAGAAAGACTGGCTAGAACCAATTGGAGGATTCACGGTAGGACAGTTACAGTCAGGAGCTGCGATTTCTAGTGTTGTTTTACAATTGCTGTTGGTAGCGGTTGCCGTTACCAACACACTTTGCCCTGCTGGAATACCTGAAATAGTGAACAAGCCACCGCCGTTGTCAACTACCGTGTAAGGAGGTGTTGTGGTAATAATTCCGTTAGAAATTACCTTCACCGAGTACGTTCCTAGGTTCAATGCGCAACTACGTTCTGACACTTCAAGAAGTGGCTTGGTGGTATCCGCACTTACGGTAGTAATACCTGTTCCTTTACAGCCGTTTATTGTATTGGTTACTTCCACTGAATATGTACCTGCTACACTTACGACAAAGCTCGAGACATTGCCTGGATTAGCCACCCCTTGTGGCACTTGCCAAGTGTAGGTAGGCGTAGTTCCACCGTTGGTAACCGTTGCGGTTAATGTTCCTGTAGGCGTTGCACAAGTCAAGTTGAGCGGGTTAAGTGCTACAGTCACACGGTTGGTATCGTTCAATACAATCTCGCTTGCATTACCAACGCATCCATTAAGGGTATTGATTACCTGTACTGTGTAAAGACCCGCTACCGACGCCGTCGCTGTTGGGTTGTTACCAGGGTTGGTAGCACCTGCTGGTACGCCCCAGATGTACGTTGGAGCTGTTCCCGCATTCACCACTGTAGCAGTTAAGCTCTGCGAAGGTGCGCTACACGTCAATGTAATTGGGTTCAAAGTTACCGATACTTTTGTGGTATCAAGTACAACAGTTGTGCTCGCCGAAGCGCTACATCCGTTGGCACTATTGGTCACACTCACTGAATACACACCTCCTTGGCTCACTACTAAGCTATCCACATTGCCTGGGTTAGTTACGCCGCTTGGTACACTCCAAACGTAAGTTGGGGTTGTTCCTTCGTTGTCAGCAGTCACTTTCAACGTTTTGGTTGGGCTTGCACAAGTTAGTGTCACATTATTCAGAGCCACTGTTACTTTGGTAGTATCGGCTGTTACCCCTGTGATTGCGGTGCCTTTACATCCGTTGATGGCATTCGTCACTTCCACCGAATAGAATCCAGTTTTAGAAACAACAAAGTTGTTTACGTTACCTGGGTTAGTTACACCACTTGGCACCGTCCACGAATACGTAGGATTAGCACCTGCATTGGTAGCAGTTGCGGTCAAGGTTTGACTCAAATTTGTACACGTCAACTTAATTGTATTGAGTGTAACAACCACTTTGGCCGTGTCAGCAAGAACAGAAGTTGATGCCGTTGCTTTACAACCGTTTGTGTTATTTGTTACTTCAACAGAATATGTTCCTGTATTGATAACATTAAAACTTGCGACGTTACCAGGGTTTGTTGCCCCACTTGGCACTGTCCACGAATACGTAGGGTTTGCCCCTGCATTGGTAGCAGTAGCCGTCAATGCTTTGCTTGGTTGAGCACATGTCAATGTCACTGAATTAAGTGACACTTTTACCGAGGCTGTATCCGTAGCTACGGTTGTTGTAGCCGATGCTTTACAGCCATTGGCAGCACTTGTAACTTCTACGGTATATGCACCTGCGTTTGTAACGGCAAAACTTGCCACATTGCCTGGGTTAGTTACGCCGCTTGGCACTGTCCATGCGTAAGTTGGATTTGCCCCTGCATTGGTTACAGTTGCCGTCAATGTCTGACTAGGCGCTGCGCACGTCAAAGTAAGTGGGTTCAACGCGACGGTTGGTTTTAGGGTATCCTCTGTCACGAGTGTACTTCCATTGACCGAACAGCCGTTGACAGGATTTGTGACCAAAACAGAATAAGACCCTGCTTTTGTTACGGCAAAGCTCGCAACATTACCTGGACTCGTTACGCCGCTTGGTACAGTCCAAGTATAAGTTGGATTTGCGCCCGCATTGGTCGTAGTGGCACTCAACGTCTGGCTTGGCGATGCGCAAGTCAATTTAATCGTGTTCAAATCTACCGTTGGTTTGGTAATATCTTCGGTTACAATCGCGGTATCAGAAGCCGTACAACCATTGATGGTATTTTTAACTGTTACGATATAAGACCCAGTAGTATCCACAACAACGCTTGAAGTCGTTAACCCATTCACCGACGGATGCCCACTCCACACGTATGTCACCCCACTAGACGCCACCGCCGTCAGGGTCAGTTCTGTTTTGATACAAGTGAGCACTCCACCTGCCACCGAAACCGTTGGATTCGTTTTGTTTTCATCAACTACTACCGCATCCGTAGCCACACATCCGTTAGGGCCTGTTACGGTCAAGGTATAAGTACCTGGCAATGTAACGGTTGGGGTTGGGCTTGAAGCATTTGGCGCAAATGTAGCACCAGCAGGCCCAGTCCAGCTATAAGTAACGCCTGGTGTTGTGCTGCTGCCGTCCAATTTTACCGAAGTGATTTCACAAGTCAATAATTTATTTTGACCTGCGTCCACGTTTGGAAGGGTTTTGTTTTCACTCACTACTGCCGTATCTGATGCCGTACAGCCGTTGTCTGGATTTAAGACCGTTACGGTATAAACACCTACTTGTTGAACGGTAATAGAAGCATTGGTCGATGTAAAGCTGCTAGGGCCAGTCCATGAGTAAGTTACCCCTGGAGGCGCTGCTTCAGCTAAAATTGTCACTGACGATTTAACGCAGGTGATTTCTCCACCATTAGCCACTACAATCGGACGGTTTACATCTTGTGTCACTACCGCCGTATCGCTCGCTGTACATCCACTTCCGATGTGAGTAACAGTTACCTGATAAACTCCTGAGGCAGAAACCGTCACATCTTTCGTAGTTTGGCCATTTACACCTAAACCTGTCCAAGCATAGGTTACATTTGACGAAGCATTTGCCGAGAGTGTTAGGTTTAAAGTCGAACACGTCAATTCGCCTCCATTCACCTGTACGGTTGGTACCGTTTTATCTTGGGTTACTGTGGTTGATACGTTTCTAGTACATCCGTTGGCTGAGTTAGTAACTACCACCGAATACGTTCCTGCCACTGTCACCGCAAAGCTTGCTACGTTGCCAGGGTTGGTTACGCCCGCAGGCACAGTCCATACGTACGAAGCTGTTCCACCGTTCAGGCCGCTTACTGTTGCGGTCAAAGTCTGGCTTGGTGCTACGCACGTCAATTTGATGGTGTTCAAACTAACGGTAGGTTGAGTTTTATCTTGAGTTACAGTTGTTGAGGCTGATCTCGTACAACCATTTTTTGAGTTTGTTACAACCACCGAATATGTACCAGTTACTGTCACGGCAAAACTTGCGACGTTGCCAGGGTTGGTCACACCCGCAGGCACTGTCCAAGCGTACGAGGCAGTTCCGCCCCCCAAATTGCCCGCAGTAGCGGTTAAGGTCTGACTTGGCGATGCACAGGTGAGTTTAAGGGTATTCAAAGAAACAGTTGGCAGTGCTTTGTCCTCTGTGACTGTGGTTGAAGCTGTTCTTGTACAACCATTTTTAGAATTTGTCACTACGACAGAATACGTACCTGCTACTGTCACGGCAAAATTGGCTACGTTGCCAGGGTTGGTTACGCCCGCAGGAACTGTCCATACATACGATGCCGTTCCGCCATTGAGGCCGCCTACTGTTGCAGTCAACGTCTGGCTAGTAGAAGCACAGGTAAGCACAACTGTGTTCAAACTTACCGTTGGTGGCGTTTTATCTTCGGTAACTGTCGTTGTAGCAGCTCTAGTACAACCGTTTTTAGAATTTGTGACCGTCACTGAATACGTACCTGGGATTGTGACGTTAAAACTAGCCACATTGCCAGGGTTAGTCACTCCCGATGGTACTGTCCAAGCATAAGAGGCTGTTCCGCCATTCAAGCCACCTACCGTTGCGGTCAAGGTTTGGCTGGTCGTTACACAAGTTAAAGTAACTGTGTTCAGTGAAACTGTTGGCTGGGTTTTATCTTCTGTAACTGTCTTAGAAGCAGAAGCAGTACATCCATTTCTTGAGTTAGTGACAGTTACGGAGTAGTTTCCAGCAGTGGTTACGGTAAAACTAGCTACATTGCCTGGATTGGTCACTCCCGAAGGTACTGTCCAAGCATAAGATGCTGTTCCACCTCCTAGATTCCCTACTGTGGCCGCCAGTGTACCACTTGTTTTTGTACAAGTCAAATCTAAACTATTGAGACTTACGGTAGGCGTAGAAACGATACTTGTAACAATGGCTGTATCAGTAGCAGTACAAGTTACGCCTGATTTCGTTGCCGAATACGTAACAGTATAAGTACCTGCCGCCGACACCGACGGATTAGCCGAAGCACTTGTAAAAGAGTTTGGCCCTGTCCAAGCATACGCAGAAGTTACACCGCTCGTTGGGCTACCCACTGCCGTAATTTGCACGGTGGACGGAACACACTTCAATAGGCCACCAGTGGCCGAAACGGTCGGTTTCAACACATCTACTTGGTATTTTACCCAAGGTTGACACGCAGCTGTTGCCCCTTTCAAACAAGCATACACGTAATATGTTTTTACTTGTCCATTTACAGCAGGAAAATTAGAAGAAGACAACGACGCCGAACCTGAATTGATAGCACCACTGCCTAAAACCGTTTTACCGTTTCCAGTAGCCGTGTATGGATTCGTTACTTCTGAATCAAAACGAACCCACTCAATAGTCACAGGGCTACGCGCTGTTGTACTGGCAGAAAATGCCACACTCGTGCCTGGGCAAATGGTTCTTGCTGCCGACGGATTCGGATTGGTAACGGTTGGGCACGTTACTTGCAAACAAGCAAGATCGACTTTGATATAATCCCCATTGGCCGTTCCTTCTACTTGTACGTAAGAGGTATTGGCAGGGGCTGTGCCACTTAAAAAATATTGTTGCGTCACAGGTGTTGGCCCAAAATCTACGTCTTTATCAACCTGTACTTCGGTGCTACTTAAAAGTGTATTGGAAGCGTTATAAAATTTGAGTTTGATACGGTGATCTAAGTCTGGACGGTGTGTACCAGCCCAAATAGACAATGAAACCGTACTTCCTGGCGTAATGTTAACATTTTGGTAAAAACGCGCACTCGTGCTAGTCGCTTCCAAAAATGCGTTATTGTTCCCGCATACCTGATACCCATTCCCACTGTAGAAGTTTCCACCACTGGAACTCCAACCCGATACGCCTCCTTCAAAACTTGGATTGGAAAGCACGTTATTGGGGCAATTGCAGCTTACTGTACAAGTTAATTGTGCATTGAGACTAGAAGTTGGTGAAGTGCCTGTTCTGGTATAATTCACTCCCGCATACGTAAATTCAATACGGACAGGAGTACCATTGGCAATCGACGCCACATTATAACTTCCCAGAGAATTGGTAGTTGCTGTACCAAGTAAGGCACCAGTAGAACTATTGACAACCCGTACAGGGATGCTTGTCAATCCCTCGCCGTCATTATAGGCATTATTACCACTTTTATCGCAGTAAATACGACCACCAACATCGGTGGCTAGGGCTGTATGAGCAACAACTAGCATCAACACTCCTACCCACCAAGATATGGTCTTGGAACTTAACAGGGTGGAGAAAATCTGCCTAGGTTTGACTCGAAATTTGCTGGTAAACGAAGTCATGGGGCGTAAAATTTAGATGTATTATATGATAGAGCAGTAGATTTATTACTTTTTGATGGGCACACCGCCTTTTTTGGTTTGTTTAATCGTGAATGGCACACACAAATCAGCTGGGCAGCAGTTGTTGCTGGCTTCAACAATGATGGGGCAACACCCATCGGCTGGACAAGCATTTGACGAGGCCGTAAATGTATAAGTACCTGGTTCTGTGATAAGAATGGCATTTCCAGTAGCCACGGGCGTTTGTCCACCATCTTTAAACCATTGTACATTTTGGTATTTTTCAGGAATGGATGCTTGAATCGCATCCCCTAGACACACTTCTAATGGCACCGTAAAACACTCACTGTCAATATCATCTTCTTCTGTGTTGCCATTGCAGGGTGTTGAATCTTGGTCTTTTTCAGTCATGGTACAAATCTCAGCGGTATTAAACCATACGCCTTGTGCCACTACTTTGACAACCAATAACAGCACTGCTGTATCTCCTGGCGCTATTGAGCCAATCGTCCATGTTTTACTGTTAAAGTCATAATTTCCAGTCGCCGAGGCATAAGTGACGTACTCAACGCCCGCGTTTAGGCTATCTTTGACCGAAACATTGGTCGCCGTTGACTGACCCTCGTTCCATACTTTTATGGTGTAAGTAAGGTTATCACCTATTTTGGCAATTTTTTTATCAATGGATTTATCAAGCGCAAGGTCGTATGCTCCTTCGCATGGCTTAAATGAAGGTTGAGGAGCGGGCAATGCGGACGTACAACCGTTGGCATCTCGTACAAAGATGATATTCCCCCCAGTGGTTTTCAATTGGATATTTGTCACTTGGCCACCACCTGCCACGCCTGTAATAGTCTGAGTTACTCCTACTGGAATCGGGCCATTTCCGATGGATGCAAGACCTGTCGCTACTGTAACATTATAAGTACCTTGGCTTGGAATCTTGAGCGTAACCGTGTAAGTGGTATCACCCGTACAAGCAGGAATCGAATCAAGTTCAAACTTGGGCAATGGTAGCACCGTATAAACTTTTTCTGCAAATGGGAAACAGTTAGGCTCACTCGTAGGTGGCACACTCAGTATTGCATACATGTAGTATTTTACAGGAGTGGTACCGTTGTTGACGGGTAAATTTAACCCAGGAACTCCGTTGGGAGCACTGGCAAAGAAGTTTTGTGGTTTCACTTCCTCCAATAGCGTTCCACCCGAATACATGCTGTTTCCTGTCTGTGGCGAAGTGAAGTAAACAAACTTTATAAATTTAGCGGTATCTGAGACTTGAACGCTCATTCCCTCACCATAATAACCTGAGCAAAGCGTATCGGTAGCATCAACCGCCATAATGGTTGGACAGTTGCCCACGCATGGGGTAGGATTTACCACCACCGAAGTGTCTTTGTAACAACCTTCGTTGCTAAATACCCGCACATAATAAGTAGTTGAGGCGGTTGTATTGGCAATATTTTGGGCAATAGTCGTAGGCAAGCTACTAATTTCAGTACCTTCCGACGCCGCCGTTGGTAGCGTTCCAGCTCCTGTGGTGTTAAAAGCAAAGAACTGACCCACTGTAGCCGACGTAAGTGCCACCCTACCATTATTCAAGGCTGTACCACCTTGGCAAGTAGGGTTTTGTGCTTGCACCGTAAACGTAGGTTTAGGACTAATGGCCAACGTCACTGGAATGCGTACTCCATTTACTTCATTGTTACAACCTGAGGCTGTGCTTTTGGCCTGCATATAATAAGTGCCTACCGCCGTAACACTGAATGTGAGCGTATTAGAAGCTAAAAGCGTTCCTCCAGTGGCTGCACTGTACCAATCTACCGTGGTATTTGCACCTACCAATGCCGTGAAAGTCGGGGTAGGAATAGCCACTCCTTCACAAATTCCCACGTTTGCCGCCAATGCCGTCGGGGTCGTTGGAATACAAGCACAGTTAGGAGCAATGATGGTCGTATCTTTTGTACAACCATTCAAAGTTGAAGTCAAGACCAGATTCTGCCCTGCGGTCACGTTTGAAATGGTATAAGTCCCTGTTCCCGTGATGGTAGTTCCCGACGGTGAGCTTACCGTCACATTTCCCGTAGAAGTAATGGTAATTGAGTATATTGAATTACCTGCGGCACAATTGGCAATAACGCCACTGAAAGTGGGATAAGGTTTCATTGTTACCCCAACCTGTACTCCTGTGCTTTTACAGGTAGATGCCGTGGTACTAACACAAGCAACGTAATAATTGCGGGCCTGTGTCAAAGCAGGTGTTGTAAAGCTAACTCCACTGCCAACTTCCGTCGTTAATGCCGACGAATCGTACCATTTTGGCACGGTACCCGTCGCACAATTGGACGCCGTTAAAGTGGCTGTTGTGCCTACACAAATCGCGACGCTGGACGCGACAGGGGCTGCTATCGGTGGGCAGTTGGCACTACAAATGGGTTTATTTACTGTGAGACGCGTCCGACATCCGTTTAGGGTTGCCGTGACGGTATATTGTGTTGTATCACTTCCAACTGTGACAGTGAAGGTCGTGCCACTTCCGCTGACAAAGCCTGCGTTTGACGTAACGATCGCTCCATTGTCAACGGTTACAGTAGTAGTATATTTTAAAGTATCGGATGAACAAACCGACGATACCAAAGTAAGTTTGGGCGCAGGAAGCACCGTGACGGTGATGGTATCTTTGCCTGTACATTGGGTCTGCAAAGATGTGACAGTGACGTAATAATCGGTTGTCACCAAGGGCTGTACCGTAATGCGCGCGGTGGTTACCCCCGTATTCCAAGCGTACGAGAAATTTGTACTATCGGTATATCCAAAAGTCAATTGAGTCCCTGGGCAAATTGGATTCAGCTGAATTTCGGGCACAACGACCGTCGTTTTTTGAACTCGAATTGTATCTGTACAACCACTATTGTTGGTCAATACAAACCGATAGAAACCTCTTTTATCCAAACTTGCGATATTACCCTGTGCGTCAATGGTCGCGACGTCGGTATTTGAGCTATTATTGGGGTCGTTGAAAGACAAAAACGACCATGTTTCACCCGTACCTGCCGCAACTACCTTGGCCGTAGTTTCACAGACAATGATGTCTTGTCCCGCATTTGGTTTGGGCGAAACCGCCACTTGAATCGTATCTCTAAATACACAGCCCGTTGATGAAGATGTAACTGCCACACGGTAATCGGTGGTTTGGGTAGGGCTTACCGTAATCGTAGGGGTAGTTGCGCCCGTGCTCCATAAGTAGCTGACATTCGACAACCCTTGGTAGCCAAATGTTAAGTTTTCGCCTGGACAAATCGACTTATCAGTAATGGTTGGCAACAAAAAGCTAGATTTGGTCACAACGATTGTATCGCTACAGTTGGCGTCTGATTGTCTTCTAAGAACAAATCGATATTGCCCCGAAACCGTCAAACCAGTAGCCAAGCCCGTGGTAAAAATGGTGGCGGCAGTGTTATTATTTGAAGAAAGAAACGCCCAGACTTCGTCCGAAGCAGGCGTTTTCAACTGAATTGACGTCACACAAATGGTTGTATCTTTTCCTGCGTTGGGCTTTACACAAGTCACAACGCCGCAGTCAACATTTCCCTCAAATGGGTAATGGTGCATTTCGCCCCCCGAATGCACAAAAGATTGCCCCACCAATTGTCCCTGAATATTTGATTGGTTGGCTGTTTTCACCACAGCGGCATTAGGCGCTAGGATACTACCTTCAATGGTTGCGTTTCCTTCGATATTGAGCGTTGTTGCACTAGGGAAGTTCCAGATAATATACTTCATCGCCCCACCCACATTCTGGTTTTTTACATTCCAAGTAAAAGAAGCACCCGTCGATACATTAATAACGAGGGGGTCGCTTGCTGTAGGGGTAAAGCGTAAATTCAGTTCATTGATGGCGTTCAAATCCGCCCCTGATACATTCCAAATACGGGGCTTGCTCGCAATGGGGCTTGCAGGCAAATCTAAGTATAGGTTTTGTCCCGAAATACTCGTCAAAACATCTCCATTAGCATTCTCCGTTACGACATTCGTCCCTGAGCATTGTGCAAGCGACGAGGAATTGGCCTTTAGCGTAGTAAATGCGGATGTAAAATTGACAGAAGTGGTTTCACAAACGGGGTTGTTGGTGCTACTTACTTGGTTAGGTTGGGCATATCCAGCCCAGCCGTCCGCTTGCGTATTAATTTGAATCCAGCTACTTGGCGAAGCATAACCTTCCGTATTTTTGGTGATACGTATTGGCGAAAATGCGTCGTTATTATCTTTATACCAAACCGTTAAACCAGTGCAATTTCCTATTTTAACATACCCTTGGGAGTTCATTTGCAATTGCCCAGAAGTCAGCGTCACTCCACCACCTACCACAAGTCCAATCGGGATATTACCCACCTTCAAGTCACCCACATTGACCGTCGTTATTTGGTAATTACCTCCCACAGTCAAATTGCCTCCGATGGCAACGGGGCCTTCACTCTCGTTATTGGTCAATGTAGCATTGCCTTGGGTAAAAACATTAAACTTCCCCACACTGGAAAGTGGATTTTGCGCAATTGCAAAAAAAGGAAGTGAACTTATAAGTATGGACAGCATCCATCCAATACCCAAATTTCTTGAAGACTGGCGAATAACAAGACACGCATTAATGCGAAGCCTTGAATAGGGCTTGTAAAGAAACAACATAATAGAGTAGAGTAAGTACTGTTAAAATAAAGCACTTGCGATGAAGCTATATAACAGCAACCAAAAGAAAATTTTTCTAAAAAAATGGTTTTCTTTCAGGTGGCATTATACCACTTTAACGTCCCTATTTTTAGGACAAAAACTATACCAAAAAGAGAAAGATAGCAACAACACCCTCAAATACAAGAAGTTATATATTATACTTTATTTTCACCAAAAGTATAAGTATCAAAATAGGATGCACAGGTATAGTCCACAAATTTTGTGCCATTTATTTAAGGCAGAAGGTCGGGGCGCCTCGCTTGTGTGCGTTCCAACGATTGTTGAAAGCGCCAATCAGCGATTTTGGCTTCGTGCCCCGAAAGTAGAATGTCGGGAACTTTCCAGCCCTCAAAATCGGCAGGGCGCGTGTAAACAGGTGGCGCCAATAAATTGTCTTGAAAAGAATCGGTAAGGGCAGAGGTTTCGTCGTTTAGAACCCCTGGAATAAGGCGAATTATTGAATCGGCAATGACGCAGGCAGCCAACTCACCACCAGACAGTACATAATCTCCAATGCTAATTTCTTTGGTAATAAAATGCGTTCTGACCCGCTCATCCACCCCTTTGTAGTGGCCACAAAGAATGATTAGATTTTCTGTGAGCGACAGTCGATTTGATGTTTTTTGGTTGAGACGCTCACCATCGGGCGTTACGTAAATCACCTCATCGTAGGTGCGTTCGCTCTGAAGTTGTCGAATACAGCGCGCAATGGGCTCGATGGTGAGTACCATTCCAGCACCACCTCCAAACGCATAATCATCCACTTGGCGTTGTTTGTTAAGGCTATAGTCGCGCAAGTCATGCACAATCACCTCCACATGCCCACCCTCTTGAGCACGTTTTAAAATAGAGTGTTCAAAAAAACTATCTAACAAACGAGGCAAACAAGTGATGATGTCAATGCGCATAGGTATATTTCTTACAACTTTTTGTAGGCGACTAATCTTCTATTTCACTATCATCGTCATCAGCGACGGCATTCATTCCTTCGGTATAAACATCCACTAAACCCTCTGGAAGGCTTACATTCATCACTTTTTCTTCGCGATTTACGCCTTTGATAATGTCATCATTGACAGGAATGAGTACTTCTTGTCCCTGATACTCCATCGCAATCAGATCCTGCGTAGCCATGGTATAGACAGTCGTTATCAGTCCCAATGCACCCAAAGTAACATCTACCACTCTAAAGCCAACAATTTCGTGGTAGTAAAACTTCGACCCGTCCAGCTCATCAAGGGTATCTTCTGGCAAAAATAGTGGACAATTAATCAGCGGAGTAGCCTGTTCGATAGAATGAATATCTTCAAACTTCACGATGGCTTTATTTCCCCGTTGAATGTTAATTTGTTGGATAAAGTAAGGAATTAACTGTCCTTTTATTTCGATAAAGACAGACTCCATCTGCTCGTAGTCGTCAGGAAAGTCAACGTCTAGGAAGATAACCACTTCCCCCTTCGTTCCATGGGTACGAGTGATGTGCCCTAGTTGAAAACAATCGTTGTGCTGCATGATGTCTAAAAAACAAAAAATGGTATGGGGCTAAACGAATAGACCCATACCATTTGTAAAAAGAGAAAATTATTCAGCTGCTCCTTCGGCTGGGGCTGCCTCTTCGGCTGCTGCCTCAACTTCTGCTACTGCCACTGCATTTTTCTTTGCAATAGCGGCCGCACGTGCTTCATTCACTTTGCGTTCTGCATCTAGTTTTGCCAATTTATCATCTGCTTGTTTTTGAGTCAAGCCTTCAGATTTGGCATCATTACGTGAAGCTTTTTCTTGTTTCCAAGCTTCAAAACGAGCATCAGCAACTTCTTGAGTGATTGCCCCTTTTCTTACCCCTACTTGCAAGTGCTTACGCAACATTACACCTTCGTGGCTCAAAAGCGCGCGAGTTGTATCTGTAGGTTGAGCACCGTTTAAAAGCCATTTTACCGCTTTATCAACGTTCAAAACAACTTTTGCAGGGTTAGCAATTGGGTTGTATGTACCCAATTTTTCAATGAAACGACCATCACGTGGTGCTTTAGCATCTGCTACGACGATGTCGTACATTGCTCCTTTTTTGCGTCCGCGACGCGCTAAACGAATTCTTACCATTGTTTTTGTTCAGTTTACTATATGAAGGAACACGTCCTTCGTGTGTAACGTGGGCGCAAAAGTACGCGATTTTCCTTAAAAAACAAAATGGGCATTGCTTTTGAAACAATGCCCATCCGTTATTTTTATAAGAATCGTTACCGATTATTTCTTCTTTCTAGGCTCTTTGGCCACTTTACCAGGCTCTTGATCTTTCTTTTTACCCGTACGGAAACCTGCAGGATAAGAAGAACGAATTGAGTTCATTGGCAAAATACGAATCTCTACCCGACGGTTACGGCTCATTCCTTCCACTGACTTATTATCAGACACTGGGCGCAACTCTCCGTAGTATTCTACCAATACGCGGCTTGGGTCTTGCATACCGTTACGAATCAAATAACGTTTAGCCGCTTCCACCCGACGCTTCGACAACTGAATGTTGTAATTATCAGACGCACGGGCATCGGTATGGCCTACAATCACCGCGCGGCAGTTTGGACGCACGTTCAAGAGGTCAATTACTTGCTTCAAGATTTGCTGAGATGGGTCTTTGATGATGGCTTTGTCAGTATCAAACTCAATATTACCAAACATCGCCTCGCACTCTTCTTTAGGCAAATTTTTCGCAATGATGTCTTTCACGTATTTTTCCAAATCCATCGCAACTCCACCTCCAGACACGATACTGTTGGCTGGTGTGTTGGGCTCTTTATCGAACAAGTCAGCTACGCCATCACCATCTGTATCGGTAAACAAGCGTGGATCAACTGGCTTAGGCATATTTGCTTTAGCAATCGAGTCAGCATCGTTCATGGTAGGATTATACGGCGGCGCAATCAAATCCAACGGATTGGTATAACGCAAGTGGTAGCGGCCTTTGGCAGGGTCATGCACCCAATTTCCTTTGGCATCTTTTTTCGCCATCACAGCATTCTTGCCTATTTTATATGTTAGCGAGAGGCCAACGCTTCCCCACTTGTCTAATTTTGAGTCACCTTTTCTAAACAACCAAATATCTTGACGAGGATATTGTTCTGAACCACCTCCACCGTAGGTTACGTCTAATTTCTCCGTATTTACGTGATTGAGGGTAAAGTCTAAACCAATATCGATTCGAGGAGATGCTTCAAAATGAATGGCCGAACCGATTGGGAAAACAATTTCACGGGTATAAGTCGAACCATCGCGTTCCCACTCCCCTGCTGTTTTAGAGCTTCGGTTGGTATTGGTACGAATCAATTCCACAGATTTGTCAGTACCTAAGCGATACACCCGCGAGTTGAACCACATGTAGCCATAACCAGCATACACATCCCACTTCCAGCGTTTCAGCTTATTGTATCCAAACAAAATCGGCTTGAGGTTTGCGTGGGCATTGATCGTGGTTTGTAAAAACCCTTTACTTTCAAAATGGGCATTGTAAATACGCTCTTTTGAACCATTCAGGTTTCCAGTCCAAAAATTGACACTAGCCCCAAAAATAGGCGTTACTTGCTTGTGGAGCGCAAGCCCAAGGCCACCCGTCAAATGTTCTTCGGGGCCGAGTTTAAAATCATACTGACGAAGATCCCCATAAAATTGGGTAAGAGCCGGGGTAATTGTAAGTGCCCATGTATTTAACTTGTTTGGACCTTCGTAGCCCGCGCTTTTAGGGCTAGGCGACTGCGCATTGGTCTTTGCTACAGCCAACGATAACAAAAATAGAGTGGACAGTAAATTAATTTTTTTCATGGGCAATGAGTGTTGTTTACTGCAAAATAGTATTACAAAACTTTTTTTTTAATAGCGTAATCGGGCCTATAAGCCGGATTCTGTTTATCAATTTAACTTGACAATCTTATCATTTATCTGGCTTCAACGTTGCCGTTGAAATCTATCAACCTACCCATGCCGACACCTCCGAAGAGAATTAGAACGAGTAGCTCTAAAATCGACACTTATTTGGTCTTTCAGCCCGTAAGGTTTACCGTGCCCCGTCTGTCGCCAGCCGAGCGGTGGGCTTTTACTCCACCTTTTCACCTTTTCCATTTCTTATTCAGAAACGGTAGTTTATTTTCTGTTGCACTTGCTGTCAAATAGCCGTCGCCAACTATCTGCCTTCCCGTTAGGAAGTACGGTACTCTGCGCTGTCCGGACTTTCCTTCCTGCCTTCCACATAAAGCGAGAGCAGAACGATAAGACGGCCTCGATAACGCTATCGGGTACAAAGCTATAAAGAGTTCGCCTCTTTAAAAATCAAATAAAAAGAAAAAAATCGTAAATACCATGAATAGGGGCGCTTTTTACCCTACAACAAGCCGTCTATTTTGACGTCAATCTGTCCTTTTGCCACAATTAATGCCACCAAAGAGGTCGGTGTTAGATAGACTTGATCGGGGTCAAGACGGTCTAATCGCCCTCCAAATGCCACTCCTTTGGCCACTTTCCGATTGGTAAGCTGTTGGCGAATAGCTTTTTGCGCTTCGTCCACCTGATCACCTACCGAAAACACAAACTGCTGTTCTATCTGTTTGGCAAATTTTCCTTGTAAGAGCCAGTTGGCCGTTTTCAATAACACATTCTTGGTGTCTAAATCATAATCAACATTTTTCAACGATAACGTCCGTGACGCTGCATCATAATGCGGAATCCCTTTTAAATAAATGACGCCATTGATACTTCCCTTCACGCCCGATTTGATAATCAGCTTATCGTTCTGACCATAAATGTCAACACTCGTCACCTCAATTTTGTATTTTCCTTCTTTAAAATCGAACCGTTTTCCTACAAATTGTGTAGCTGCCAGCTTCGACGCTTCTTCGTAAGGCACCACCCCAATCAAGCCAATCTGAAAGCCTTTGGGAATGTCTTTCACAATCATCAAATTAGGAATTTCGGTCGCAGGTTTGATGGTTGGCTTTTCCCCCGTGAGGGTCTGGGTAAAGCCCCTGATGCCGATACTTGTGCTAATTTTTCCTTTATCAACTTGGAACGGTGTCATTAAAATATCGGTCGGAGTAACAACCAGCCAAGTACGGTATTCTTCCGATAATTGACGCGGCTCTCTGATGAGGTTCCATGCCTGCACTACGTACGGTTTTACTTCGATGCTCTCTTGAATGTTTTTATCAATGGCCTTGGAAAATGTCTCAAGGTTTTCGGAAATTTTACGGCTGATGATGCCCGTAATTGGGATTTCAATGTTGGCTACTTTGATACTCGGCTTAGTCACCCAATCAAACCCCGCAGATACCGTCTGAGAACGCACTTTCCAGTCGGGGTCAACGCCAAAACGTGTCATAAATTTGAGATTGATTTGAAATTCGGTCGCTTGTGCACCCGTAATTCCTAAAACTTGGTACGATTTTTCTCCCCAAATTTTCAGCGGAACAGTATAGTACAACAGCGAATCGCGGGCTTCTGCTACGATGAGCGCCCGTTTCCACACTTTTATCTTAAATCCTTCTTGGCGGTCGTTGTCTTCATAAATCAAGCCTTGCACTTGTGTATTGAGGTGGCGCGTCAGTTCGGCAATCGACAATTCGATGGGAACGTGAACCGTCGATCTATGTTTTTCACTCTGAATATCCATGTTCGTGTGTTTATACGATTCAGTAGGTGCTTTGGGCTGCGTGGTGGTGGATGGCTGGCAACCCGTTAATACTAAAAAACAAACTACGGGTAAAAAAAGCAACGACTTTGAAAGGCGAAAACAAATAACAAATGGCTGTTTTTGTAGCATGGCGGTTAGGTGCAAAAGCACGCTTTATTTTGGGTTAAATTAAGGTTGGTCTTCGATGTAACAACAGGGTATTTTCCAATCAACTCCTTGTACGCGCTGGGCGCCCATGATGGCCTGTGGCATGAGCTGTTTCAGGGCGTGGATACCCGCAGCAAATCCTTGCGGCTGCTCGGCGGTAATGACGATACGTTGGGGGGAAATATCCAGAAAATAGCCTTTATGGCCTAATTTTAAGTCTTTGCCTGGCACCAGATTAATGCCTTCTTTGACGCGAAAATTACCCGCAAACACGCGCGTATCATGGCCCGACACCAGCCCAATCGTTTGCGCAAACTCTTCTGCAAAGTGGCGCAAGTGAGGGTCGGTGCTAGTGACGGCAATCAGCAAAGTTTTTGGGAAAATAAAATGGCCATTTTTAGGCACTAAATGCGCTGGTTTGGGAACAATCGGATAGGCTGACTGCGCCAAGGCTGCCCCCCAACTCGCTACGCTTAACCACAGATACAAGCAAACTTTTTTCACCTTTTTCGTTCTTGAATTAGGCCAAACGGGCTCCATTGGGGACGGGGCGCTCGGGCTGAGACAGCACCACTTCGCCATCAGGCAGCACAAATCCCGTCACGAGTACTTCCGACATAAAATCGGCCACTTGTTTTGGGGGAAAGTTGGTCACACAAATAACTTGGCGACCTAGCAGTTCTTCTTTGGTATAGAGTTTTGTTACCTGCGCCGAACTGCGCTTTGTCCCGATTTCGGTCCCTAAATCAACCCAAATTTTGTAGGCTGGTTTCCGCGCTTTTTGAAAGTCTTCCACCTGCACAATTGTCCCTGCGCGAAGTTCCACTTTTTCAAACTCTTGCCACGAAATATCCATTGTCACTGTTTTTTACGTGTTTTTAACGTAGCTACCAAGCAATTTGATATAACTGCGGTGTTTTTTAAACACTTTCTGTACATTCTCGTCTTTGAAATAACCCTCTAATTCAATAAAAAACCAAAAATTAAAATCCTCGCTTCCTTTATAGGGACGGCTTTCGATTTTGGTTAAGTTGATATTAGCCCGTTTAAAATCTTGCAGAAAGCCTGCCAACACCCCAGGTTTCTCGGTATCAGGCAAACGTGCAATGATCGTCGTTTTATCATTTTCACTCGGCTGATTGACAAAGTCTTTGGCCAAAATAAAAAAGCGAGTGCGGTTGTTGCTGTTGTCTTCTATGTTATCAAAAAGCACGGGTAAGCTAAACAAACGTGCCGCAATCACGGAGCAAATGGCCGCACTTTCGGGGTCTTCGGAAGCCAATTTAGCTGCTTTCGATGTCGATTCTACCTGAATTTCTTCAGGCTGAGTTTGCTCAAAATACTTATTTAAAAACCCACGACACTGACGGAAAGCAATGTCTTTTGAGTAAATACGCTTGATTTTAGAAGGGTTTTCGCATTCTGTGGCAAGGGCAAAATGGACTGGAATTTTGAGCTCGGCAGCAATACTAATACTGGTTTCATTCAGCAAGTCAACCGTCTCATACACAATTCCTTCCTGATTATTTTCGATGGGAATTACCCCAAACTTTGCCCGTCCCGTATCCACCGCCTCAAACACCGATTTAATCGTTGGAAGGGTCATGTACTCACTCATTGCGCCAAAACGACTTTCGGCCGCTTGGTGGGTAAAGCTTCCTTCAGGGCCCAAATACGCAATGCGTTCGGGGAGTTCGATATTTCTAGCAGTGGCAAAAATCTCCAAATAAATCGCCTCGATTGCCTCGGGCGTCAGCATCCCTTTGTTTTGTTTGTTAAGCCTATCCAAAATTGATTTTTCGCGTTCGGGGCGATAAATCACCGTCTTAGTAGCTCGTTTCAATTCCCCTACCTTATGCACCCACTGCATTCGTTGATTGAGGAGAATAAGTAATTGATCATCAATGGCATCAATTTCGCGACGGATGTCTTCTAAAGTCATTTTTTGGTTGGGTTAAAAAACAAAACAGCGGTTAGTGGTCAGTGAAGAGCGGCCAGCACAAATAGTATATTATTCATTGTCAGGAGTTTCGCCATCAGCAGGCGGTGGAATGGTCAGTCCCGCAAAGAGTGAGTCCATTTTGGCGGCATACTCGGCGGTATCATCCAGATAATAATGCAACTCAGGAACAATGCGGAGTTGGTGCCGAATTTTAGTTCCTAACAACTGACGAATAGATTTGTGGCGTTCTTGGATTTGTTCGAGTAATAATCCTTTGTTTTTAGCAGCTAAAAAACTCAAATACACCCTTGCTACGCTCAAATCAGGCGACATACGCACGACGGTCACGGTAATAAAGGCATTATCAAACCACGAACGGCCTTCTTTTTGAAATATATCGCTCAAATCTTTTTGGATTTGACGCGCCACTTTTTGTTGTCTTTTCGATTCCATACATATAAGTCGATGAAACGTACTGTTCATCTTTTTTGCAAAGGTACAAAATTCTAAAACGCGAAAGTGGTACGGTTTTTGTTCAAGAGCTAAAATAGCAAATCAGATCACTCAGCGACCATGCCTAAATTCTACACCTTTGGAATACTTTTTCTGATAATTGGCTCATTTTTTAATGCCTTTGCTCAAACATTTACCTCTTCTAATCTCCCCATTATTGTCATCACAACTGGTGGGCAAACGATTGCAGACAACCCCAAGGTAAATGTTAATATGGGCATTATTGACAACGGGCCAGGTAATCGAAATTATTATCGAAACCCTGCCAATAATAACCAGCCTGACCCTTTCAATAACTACAACGGAACGGTAGGCATCGAACACCGTGGCTCATCTTCCCAATTTTTCCCAAAAAAACCCTACGGTTTTGAAACCCGTACCGAAACAGGCGACGACCTCAAGGTGTCTTTATTGGGAATGCCCAAAGAAAGCGACTGGATTCTGAATGCCAGCTACACCGACAAAACCCTAATGCGCGACGTACTGACGTACCATTTGTCAAACCAAATGGGCATGTATGCTACGCGTACCAAGTTTGTTGAGTTAGTGGTTGATGGCGATTATAAAGGCGTTTATATACTGATGGAAAAAATAAAACGAGATGCCAATCGGGTCAATATTGCCTCACTCAAACCCGCCGATAACTCGGGCGATGCCCTTACGGGAGGCTACATCCTGAAAGTGGATAAAAATACGGGCAGTGCCGACGCTTATTGGAAATCGCCTTATCCTGCCAATAACCTGATGGAAATCAACATCATGCTTGAATACCCAAAAAAAGATGATATTACCGCCGCGCAATTTGAATACATCAAAAACCACTTTACCAATTTTGAGCATACCCTCAACGGTCCCAACTTCAAAGACCCAACCAATGGATATGCCAAGTACATTGACGTCAACACCTTTGTAGATTATTTTTTACTTACCGAACTCACCTACAACATTGATGCGTACCGCCTGAGTGTTTTTTTCTACAAAGACCGCGATAGCCGCGATTCTAAAATTAAAATGGGGCCAGCTTGGGATTATGACCACTCTTACGGCAATGCTAATTATTGCAAAGGCTGGGAAACCAATCACTGGGCGTATGATTTTGTACGAGAGTTTTGTCCACAAGACGACAAGCAAACCCCTACTTGGTGGGCACGTTTACTGCAAGACCGTGAGTTTTGTCTCAAAGTCCGTGAACGCTGGCAGCAACTTCGACAGAATCAATGGACCAACAGCAATATCACAACTTTTGTGAACCAAAACGTAGCGCTCCTTGGCGAGTCTCAAGTACGCAATTTTCAGCGCTGGCCACTGTTGGGCGAATGGATTTGGCCTAATTATTATTGGGGGAATACCTACCAAGAAGAAATTGATTGGTTTAAAAACTGGACAGAACAACGCCTCAGCTGGCTGGACGCCAACATCCCACGTGTGGGTGCCTTGGCCAACGAACCCGCTGATTGTGCCTCGGTGACAAAACCAACCGTGACTTCACCTGTCAATTATTGTATTGGACAAACCGCTTCCGCACTTTCTGCAGGTGGTGTAAGCCTAAAATGGTACACTCAAGCAACGGGTGGTACTGGCAACACCTCCGCTCCTACTCCAGCGACGGGCAGCGCGGGTACAACGTCTTATTACGTTACCCAAACCATCAATAATTGTGAAAGTACACGGGCGCAAATCGACGTAATAGTAGCCTCCCAAGCCACAGCACCTACAGCTACTACGTCCATCGAATACTGCCAAGGTCAAACGGCATCGGCCCTTACGGCCAATGGCTCAAACCTAAAATGGTACACGGCACCTTTTGGAGGAACAGGCGCAACTAGCGCACCTACCCCCTCAACTTCCGCCGCTACCTTGACCAGTTATTTTGTTTCTCAAACCGTGAATGGGTGCGAAAGTAGTCGTACGCAAATCAACGTAAATGTAAAAAACCGACCAGATATTCCGCACACAGTAGCCAGTCTCAATTACTGCCAAGGCCAGACAGCACTGCAACTTTCGGCGAGCGGAACGGCCTTGTTGTGGTACACTGTAGCCACAGGAGGTACTGGCTCTTCAGGTGCTCCGATTCCATCGACAAGTACCGTTGGAACAACCTCCTATTTTGTCAGCCAAACCCTCAATGGTTGCGAGAGCAATCGCGCCGAAATCAAGGTCAATGTAGGTACCAAAACCACTGCTCCTAGCGCGTCTAACGTTGAGTATTGTCAAGGACAAACGGCTTCGCCTCTCACGGCGACTGGAAATGATTTACTTTGGTACACTTCCTCGACGGGAGGTGAAAGCAGTACCACGGCTCCCACGCCCTCCACTGCTAGTCCTAATATTTTGAGCTATTTTGTTTCTCAAACCATCAGCGGATGCGAAAGCAACCGTACGCAAGTGATGGTGACTATTCGCAGCAAACCCAGCTTGCCTGAGGTAGTCAATCCACCAAGTTATTGTCAGGGAGATGCGACCAACCCACTTAGCGCCACTGGCTCAAACCTAAAATGGTACGACATTGCAGTAGGTGGAACGGCGAGTAGTACTGCCCCCAGCCCTTCGTCGGCCACAGCGCGCACTGTTGCTTATTACGTCAGTCAGACCGTTAATTCGTGCGAAAGTAGCCGCGCCATGATACCCGTCACCATCAAAGCCAAACCTGTTCCGCCTACGGTCTCTGGTTCGGTCAGTTATACCCAAGGGCAAGCCCCCTCTGCCCTAAGTGCCACTGGTAGCTCCTTAAAATGGTACAGTTCATCAACTGGTGGAACGGGCGTTTTGACAGCCCCAACCCCTTCTACGACCTCCACGGGAAGTACTTCTTATTATGTGAGCCAAACCGTAAACGACTGCGAAAGCGAACGCTCGTTGATTACGGTGCTGGTAAGCCCACCGTCTCAAGTGACGGCGTGTATCGAAACCAAAGTATTCTTAGAAGGTGCCATGAATGGAACCACCATGCACACCAAACTCAACCAACTTGGATTACTCCCAGGACAAACGCCTAAGGATGCGTTGGCAACCAAAACCGCTGCTGGTCAGCCCTACAAAAATGCGCCCTGGAATTATCCTGGCAACGAAGGTTCTGAAATCTATTCTCCTGATGTAGTTGACTGGGTATTGGTTTCGTTGCGGACATCGCCCGAAGAAGCAAGTTCGACCATCTTTAAAACCTCGGGGCTGCTTTTCAAAGACGGCACTGTACAAAACACAGGAGCTTGCCCCGTCGTTAATCCTACCCAAACATTGTTTGTGGCCATCGAACACCGCAACCACATCGGAGCAGTATCGCACGATGCTGTAGCCGTCGTAAACAATAAAATTAGCTATGACTTCACCAAACGCCAATCGTACGTTCCTGCGGGACTTCCAGCGTCGGGGCAGTTGCAAGTTGGCAGTGTTTTTTGTCTTTTTGCCGCCGATTCCTATAAAACGTCTTTTGCCGAAGTGAACGCCAACGATGCTTCAATTTGGCTCAACGAAAACGGAAAATTTGGGCTCTACAAACTCAGCGACTTCAACTTAGACGGTGAAATCAACGCCAACGACAACTCTATTTGGCGACGAAACAACGGCAAGTTTTCGGGGGTGAAGTTTTAACAATGTTCCAACATCACATATTTCGGCGGTACTGGCCTCCTACTTGGTACAGTGCCGCCGAAATTTGACCGAGGGTACATACCTTCACTGTTTCCATCAGGCATTCAAACAAATTGCCGTTCTGAAGAGCCACTTGTTGTAGGTTCGCCAATGCGGCCTTGGCTTGGGCTTCGTTGCGCTGCTGAAAAGCTTTTCTCGACGCAACGGCGTATTGCTTTTCTTCGTCGGTCGAGCGGATAACTTCGGCGGGGAGCGTCGTGGGAGAACCTTTTTCATCCAAAAACGTATTGACCCCGATAATCGGTAACGCCCCCGTATGTTTTTGCATTTCGTAGTACATCGACTCCTCTTGGATTTTGCTGCGTTGGTACATGCGTTCCATCCCCCCCAAAACACCACCGCGCTCGTTGATACTCAAAAACTCCTGATAGACGGCTTCTTCTACCAAATCGGTCAATTCTTCCACGATAAACGCCCCTTGCAGTGGGTTTTCGTTTTTGGTTAACCCAAACTCGCGGTTGATAATCAACTGTATCGCCATCGCCCGACGCACACTTTCTTCGGTAGGCGTAGTGATAGCCTCGTCGTAGGCATTGGTGTGCAACGAGTTGCAATTGTCATAAATCGCCAACAAGGCCTGCAAAGTCGTTCTGATGTCGTTGAAAGCAATCTCTTGCGCGTGCAAACTCCGCCCCGACGTCTGGATATGGTACTTGAGCTTTTGGCTGCGGTCGTTGCCTTTGTACTTGTTTTTCATGGCCTTGGCCCAAATCCGACGCGCGACTCGCCCCAAAACGGTATATTCAGGATCCATACCGTTGGAGAAGAAAAACGACAAATTCGGGGCAAAATCGTCGATGTGCATACCACGGCTGAGGTAGTATTCTACAAACGTAAAACCGTTGGAGAGCGTAAAGGCCAACTGCGAAATGGGATTGGCTCCCGCCTCGGCAATGTGGTAACCCGAAATCGAAACCGAATAGAAATTTCGCACCTGATTTTCAATAAAATACTGCTGAATATCGCCCATGAGTTTCAGGGCAAATTCAGTGCTAAAGATACAGGTATTTTGGGCTTGGTCTTCTTTCAGAATATCGGCTTGTACCGTTCCACGTACTTGACGTAAGGTATCGGCTTTGATTTTTTGATAGACTTCCGCAGGCAACACTTGGTCGCCCGTGGTGCCGAGGAGTGCCAAACCGAGGCCGTTGTTGCCTTCGGGAACCTCACCCCTGTATCCCCTCTCCTCTGAGAGAGGGGAGCTGATACCTACAGGAGAGATACCTTTCCCATCGGAAGAAGTAGCTACCTCCCTCCCTACAGGGGAGGGAACGAGGGTGGGGTTTTGCAAATACTTCTCACACTGCTGATCAATGGCCGCGTTGAGAAAAAACGCCAATACAATGGGCGCGGGGCCGTTGATAGTCATCGAGACCGAGGTGTTGGGGTCGCACAGGTCAAAACCGCTGTATAGTTTTTTGGCATCGTCGAGGGTGCAGACACTCACGCCCGAGTTCCCTACTTTCCCGTAAATATCGGGGCGCAAATCGGGGTCTTCACCGTAGAGCGTCACCGAGTCAAAGGCCGTGGAAAGGCGTTTGGCAGGCATCCCTTTCGATACGTAGTGAAAACGGCGATTGGTACGTTCGGGGCCGCCCTCCCCCGCAAACATCCGCGTGGGATCTTCGCCCTCGCGCTTGAGTGGAAACACGCCCGACGTATAAGGATATTCGCCTGGTACGTTTTCGGTCAACAACCACCGTAAAATATCGCCCCAATCGTGGTATTTTGGGAGGGCTATTTTCGGGATTTTCAGGTGCGACAACGTTTCGTGCCACAAATCTTGTTCAATGATGCGGTCGCGCACCTTAAATTGATACTTTTCGGCGCGGTATTTTCTCACCGTTTCGGGCCACTGTTCGAGCAAGTGCTTGCAGTCGTAGTGCAAACGGGCTTCCAACTCGACGTATATTGCTTTGAGTTCATCAATATTGACACCATTTTCCAACTTCGCCAATGTTTTAAGCGTACCGTCCAACTGATACAATTGCCGCGCAATGGCGCATTGCTCGTTGACAAACTCCTCATACGCTCGCGCATTCTCCACAATTTCGGCCAAATACCGCACACGATCCGAAGGAATGATTCCGAGTGACGAATGTCGAGTGAAGAGTGTCGAATCTCTGGTTTTTCTACCACCCATTACCCACTTCTCTTTGCCGCTCTCCCCTTGCCCTTCGCTATTTGCCCTTTGCCATTTCCCGTCCAGCAGTTCCAGCACTTTTGCGTAGAGGGCGTTCATACCTGCGTTGTTGAATTGACTGGCCATGGTGCCAAAGATGGGTAATTGTTCATCAGGAACATCCCAAAGGTTGTGGTTGCGGCGGTATTGTTTGCGCACGTCACGCAGGGCATCGAGCGAACCTCGTTTGTCGAATTTATTGATGGCGATAACGTCAGCAAAATCGAGCATGTCAATTTTTTCCAACTGCGTAGCGGCGCCGTATTCCGCCGTCATCACGTACAGCGAGACGTCGGAATGTTCAGTGATTTCGGTATCCGACTGACCAATGCCTGACGTTTCGACGATAATCAAATCAAAATGAGCCGCTTTACAAATATCAATGGCATCTTGTACATGCCGACTCAGCGACAAATTGGACTGCCGTGTGGCCAGCGAACGCATATAAACCCGACCCTTGGCGATGTCGGGATGCAGGGAGTTCATCCGAATGCGGTCGCCCAACAACGCCCCTCCAGATTTACGTTTGGAAGGGTCAACGGAGATGACGGCCAAGGTTTTATCTTCAAAATCGAGCAAAAAGCGCCGTATGAGTTCATCGACCAACGACGATTTTCCCGCCCCGCCCGTTCCTGTGATACCGAGGACCGGAGCCAGCCCCCCAGCCCCCAATGGGGGAACAAAATTGCCGTTTTCGGCCTGGGAGATTAATCGGGCAATCGCTTGATAGTTAGCCCCCTTACCCCCAATGAGGGAAATTACAGTTCCCCCATTGGGGGCAAGGGGGCTGGCAAGGGGGCGTAACAAATCATCAATCATCCCTTGCAATCCCATGGCGCGACCGTCGTCGGGAGAGTAGAGGCGGGTGATGCCGTAGGCGTGGAGTTCAGCGATTTCGCTGGGCAAAATCGTGCCGCCTCCCCCGCCAAAAATCTTGATATGGCCTGCGCCGCGTTCTTGCAGCAAGTCGTACATGTACTTAAAAAACTCGACGTGCCCCCCTTGGTAGCTGGTGATGGCGATGCCGTGCGCGTCTTCTTGGATGGCACACTCCACAATCTCCAGCACGGAGCGGTTGTGTCCTAAATGAATCACCTCAGCACCAGATGCTTGCATGAGCCGACGCATGATGTTGATGGCGGCATCGTGGCCGTCGAACAGGCTGGCTGCCGTGACGATACGAATGGGGGAATGTGGAGTACGCGTACTGTCCATACAGGTTTAACGTTGTGTTGACAAAATATGCTGCGAAGGTAGAAGAATTGGCGTAAGAAACACAGCGTATCGCCTGTGCCCAAGGCTAATGACCTTAAAACGACCTTGCGCTACACCCACGTGAGCAAGCGGACTCTCGACAATATTAAGAGTCCACTTGACTCTCTAAAACTTAAAAAAGAATAAATTTGGGAATCAGAAAGCCATTTTTTAACTTTGGTAAAACAGGTAACAGTAACCAACAATACGAAAGGTACGGCATACTCAACAATATGCAAACGGGGCCGCCCATGCGGTATGGTATGAATAATATAGTAATAAACAAAAATAGTACAACAAATACTTTGAAATTACTGCAAAACTTTCATATATTTGATAGTTGGCTGCAGGCGAAAAAAGACACTAAACTTTAAACTATCAATATGAACAAGAAGTACAAAATAAAAAGAATACTGACAGAATTAGCTATTTCAAAAAGATTGACATCAAGGCTAACAGAATCAAAGATTGACAGCCTTTCTGAATCTTTAAGCAATTTAGATTTTGCAACAAAGAGTAGTGTAAAGTCTCAAATAAGTTTTGGCGACATTATACTTAGAGAATCAATTGATTTCAGTGACACTGACCATTGGATTGACATGATTGTAGATATTATCAACGACAAAAAAAATGGATGATTTAAGTGGTAATGAGAAAATACTGAAAGCCAAAGCAGAGCTTGATGAGACTTTGAAAACATTTATTCCCAATTACAAAACTTGTAATTGGGATAAAGAGTGTTTATCTCAACTTATTGGACAAGTATCAACTAATCATACCAAAGTCTTAAATATTGTAAATCAAGTTTTGGCAGAATTACATGAGGAGTATGATTTTTTTGAAAACAAAAATTTACAGTATGACTATGTAGGGACAGTTGAAAACTTTATTCCTACTTCATTAAAAATTGTTGATGGTATTAATTCAATAGCTAAAATAAATGGGCTATCAGGAATTAAGGTTTCGCCAAAATCTTATGTAACAATTCAAAGATTTGTTAACACATTTTCCAATAAGGCAACAATTGAACAATTAAAAAAAACTTTTGAAGACAAAAATATTTCAACAAGTGGGTTCAATCAAAAATTTCACAAAACAATGAAAGCAAAATTTATAAAATTACAAATATGGCTCGGCGTTCCGCTTCTACTTTTATGTGGAGCGACAATTCTCTTTGGAGAGAACGTTATTGGTAGTAATTTCAACGGAATACAACTAATATTTCTGAAAGCATTTATGGCTTTGACAATATCAATAGTTGCATCTTCCCTAATTGAAGGTAATGCAACCGTTAAATGGACTTTGCAAAAGGGTTTGGCAATTAGGGCTGTTGGGTGGGTGGCAGTATTTCTCTTGCTTTATTTCTTAAATCCAGCACCTCCTAGTGAAGTATATTAAGAAAAGTCAGCATTTGTGCAAGTGTGGCTGGACGTTGTAAACACCAGCAGCAGGTTCGCTGTTGGTCTTCAGTTCTAGGCTGGACGCTAGTAATTTGGCTTTTAGCTGTTATCTTAATCATCAGTTTTTCAGTCAGCATTTGCACCCGGCTGACGGAACGCAGAATGCCGCCACATCGTCAATGCTTTAACGTTACCTGCCACTATTCAATTTCAGTCTTTACATTAATCACATAAATTCAAAACCATCAACAATGAGAAAGCTCACTACACAACTACTTTTGCTTACTTCACTTGTGCTGACTTCTTGTGCATCATCAAAAATTGTTGAGCTTGGAGGAAAAGCATCTACAAAGGGTGCAGAAGTATCACAGAAAGGCGTTGACATTTACACAACTCTTGCAAATCAAACAGGCATTGACAAGTCTCAACAGGACAAGGTTAAAGTATTAACCAATCCAAATCCAGCAGGAATGGCTTTGCCTGATACAAAGGCGCAAGATTTTTCAAAGCAAATCGAGCCGAGAATAAAAGCGTACAAAAGCTTAATGAACGTTTATAAGAAATTTGCACTTCTAACCGACAGCAAGTTTTCCGACAAAACCCAAGAAGCAGTAAGTGCGCTACAGGACAGCTATAATGCAATAGAAAAGCTGCCTGACTTACCAGATGTTGTCAAATCAAAGCTGCCTGAAGTATCTAAAATGATTTCTCAATCTGTGCAAGCAAAAAAAGTAAGAGTGCACAACCAGATTTTATACAACCTGTCTCAACTGTATTTGACCTTATGGAATGCTGACCTGCCTTCTTGGGATAGCTATATTGAAAGAGTTTATGACGACTATGCCAATAGTCTCAATACTGTAGACCCAAAGCGCTACGATGCAAAGAAGATTTCTCAAGATAATAAAGAGCCGTTTAGTGATGATGCGACGGTTATTCTGATGTATCGGTTGAGAAACAGAGACGAAATAATGAACCAGAAAAATCAGCTAAAAAAGGAACTTGGTGATTTCGAAAAAGCTCTTGAAGAATTGACTAAAATGCATTCCGAAATAGCGAAAGAAAAGGCAGACTTAACTGATATCACATCGTCAATAAATAAAATTGAAGAACTTTTAAAAGAAAAATAAAATGGAACAACAACTAAAAAATTCATTATCAACTACTATCTCTGAATTTAACAAGAGAAGGTTTCAAATACTTCAGAAAGCTTTTCAAGATGGGGGACAAGATGAAGTACTAAAGTTAGAAGAAGAGTATGATGCATTACGTGATGCCTATTTTGAAATTCTCAAAAGAGAACTTGATGAGAATAACCATCTTTATGCTAAACTCCTTAAAGCAGCTAATGATGAAACTGAAAATCTCACTCAAAGCATCAAACAACTGAATAACATCAATGACATAATCAAATTGACGACCGCAGTCATTAATTTGGTTGGACGTATTCTTATAGTGCTAGGAATATAACGGCAGCCAATAACTAAGGTTTCGTCGTGGCTGAAAGCCAAGCGATGAAATAGCTGGGGGACGCCCAGTCTTGAACGAAACTCGGGCGGGCGGCTAGCCTAGTGGTGAGTGCTCGCCAAACCTTTTTCTTTTATTATGGAGTTATCGTTGAGCGAACAACTATACTGAGAGCTGTTTTTTAACCTGCTTTTTTATTTTTATGAGTATTCATGGTCGGTTTCATGGTTTTTGCTAGGCTTGTCTATAAATTTCGCCACCCACAAATGTCCTATTTTAGCCTTAACAAGAATCAACGCCTCTACCCGCGCGATGCACGAAGGCATTCTTTTTAAGCTCATTACACTTCTTTTCAGGTTGAACGCATTAAAAAAGTAGCCTCAGCGAGGCTGCATCTTAGTAGAAAAAGGCAAACAAACACCTCCCAAAGCCCCCCGCGTTGTTGGTTGTCTTCCGTAGGGAGAGCAAAATAAATAGAGTGTTTGTAACACGGTGAGTGCCAAAGTAGCTGCTCATTTGTACTTTTAAATTACTGCTTTTATGTAACTTTGCTTCATGGAGGCATTATACACAGACGACCAAATATTTATTCCGATAATTTCGGATTATGGTTTCAAGGCTACATTTGGCAATGAAGCAAATACACTTTTCTTGCGTAGGGCTTTGCAAGCACTTATCAAGTCAGAAGTAACTATCAAAGAAGTCAAATTTGACAAAAACACCTTTGAAGGTATTACCCAAGACGGAAGAAGCGGTATTTTTGACTTGGCGTGTACTGATGAAAACGACAACCAATTTATCGTAGAAATGCAGTACGGCGATGCACCATATTTTGTGCAACGCATGAAGTTTTACGCTTTGCATAAATTTAACGCAATGGTGAAGCGTGGCAAATTTGACTACGGAACACTGACAAAAATTTATTGTGTAGCAATCTTAGCTAACAATATTCTACCTTACGATGACTTTCATACCCTCGCCAACCTGCGAAACGAAAAAGCCGAACTTTTTGACGACCAAATGACATTTGTTACATTAGAATTAGATAAATTTACTTTACAAGAAGCTGACTGTCAAACTGATTTACAAAAATTGATTTATACGATGAAAACGATACATACAGTTACCCAACCGACACAGTTTCCCAAATTTTGGGACGAAGAATGGCTCAAAGTTGCCATTGATGAGTTGGACAGTCGTAAAATGACACCTGACGAGAAGGCTTCATTAGAGATTTTAATTGCTCGTAATGCTGAGTCGGTGAAAGCAGAGGGTAGAAAAATCAAAGAAGCAGAGCAACGAGTAAAAACTGATATGGTTAGAAAAGCGCTTTCCAAAGGATTTGACATTGAAACAACCGCTGACTTGGCAGACGTTTCAGTGGACTTTGTTAAATCTGTTCAACAACAACTTTCTGCAAATTGACGCTTGGTTTGGCTTCTCGCTCATAGACACTTGGCGAACGTAAGTAATTGAACACTTGGAATGCTCCTCAACTGAGTGCAAAGGCTAAACTTTTGTATTCCAAATTCCAGTCCTTTATAAATATGTTACCGTTAGCAGTAATTTTAATAGGCACTTCTCAATGACAAAAAAGACGGCAATTTTAATAGGTTTTATTGGACTTAAATTCGTGCTGCAATTTTTATTGTTAAGCAGTGAGTATGAATTGCAACGAGATGAATATTTGCATCTTGACCAAGCAAATCATTTAGCTTGGGGTTATCTTTCTGTTCCCCCCTTTACTTCTTGGACATCTTATATTATTCAATTGCTCGGCAATTCAATTTTTTGGATTAAGTTCTTCCCTGCCTTGTATGGTGCACTGACAATTTATATAGTTTGGAAAGCCATAGAAGAATTAAATGGAAATCTATTTGCATTGGTATTAGGTGCAACTTGTGTTTTATTTTCTATATTATTGCGACTAAATACGTTGTATCAGCCTAATTCATTTGATGTATTAAGCTGGACAATTTTATACTTTATATTGCTAAAATAAGTACTTCATTGAAATTAGTTTGCATTATTTTATTATTTTCGTTTCATGGGACGAGTTAATAAACCACTTCTGAGCGAAGAACAACGAAAAGAGTTAGAAACTAACTTGAAATCGAGTAATAACCACGCTTTTCGAATGCGTTGCCAATCCATTTTATTAAAAGCGGATGGGCGCAAATCAAAAGATGTTGGCCAAATTGTAGGCATGTGCCATGTTAGTGTTAATAGTTGGCTGGGGCGATATAAAACTGAGGGTATCAATGGTTTAGTAACAAAACCTGGTCGGGGTCGTAAACCCTCGATTAACAAATCAGAAGACGAATCTGCCATTATTGCAGCCGTACAGGCTAATCGACAACGTATTTCTTTGGCCAAAGCACAATGGGAATCCCAACGTTCAGAAGGCCGCCAGCCTGTTGGCAAAGAAGCTTTTCGTAATTTTTTAAAAGTATTGCTGGGCCGACACTCGGCGGCCGATATAAACGCATTAGAAAGCGAGTAAAAGGCACCCCGAATCCATTTGTTTATGACTATAAAATTGAGGTACTGGGTCAACTGGAAAGCCTTAGTGAGCAGGGGCTTATTTCGCTTTATTATGCCGATGAATCGCATGTATGCAGTGAAGGATATGTTCCTTATGGATGGCAATTTCCTGATGAAGAGGTGTTTATTTGTGCACAAAAAGGGTTTCGACTCAATTGTTGGGCTATGATTAGTCGCCAAAATCAATGCGTTTGGCAAACTACTATCCAAAATATTGACTCGCAATTTATCTTTGAGCAATTCGATAACTTGTCTTTGTCGATTCATCAGCCTACGTATGTTATATTAGATAATGCTCGAATTCATCATGCTAAAATAATTCAGGAAAGAATAAGCATTTGGCAACGAAGAGGTCTATATATTTTCTTCTTGCCCACTTATTCGCCCCATCTGAATATAGCTGAAACACTTTGGAGACAGTTAAAAACTGGATGGTTAAACACAACTGACTACTATGACCAAGAAACATTAGCCTATGCAGTCAATAGATGTTTAGCCAATGTCGGAAACCATCTCAATATTAATTTCAGCCCCTTTAATGCAAACTAATTTGTCCCTGCTACTTATATATTTTTATTTATAGTATATTTGTGTTAATATCAGAAAAATTATAAATGCAAACGAACTTAGAGTGGTTTCGCACCTTTAAAGCAATTTACGAAACAGGAACGCTGAGTGGGGCAGCCAAGCAACTTTTTGTGTCTCAACCTGGGGTTGGGCTTCACCTCAATGCCCTAGAATCTTACACAGGATATGCCTTGTTTGAGCGAACGGCTAGAAAAATGATACCTACCGAAAGGGGGCATCTTCTATACCAACAGATGCAACATTCGCTCAATGTGTTGGAAGATATTGAAAGCCGTTTTCGACGAAAATCAGGCAAAGACCGCCCGACGGTGAGCATGGGAATGTGCGTAGAAACGTTTCAGCAGGCGCTAGAAAAGCATATTCCCGAGTTGGATTTTAACTTAATTATGCAATTTGGCGAAAGCGAAAAGCTGATTGATGCGCTGGAAAACGGGGTGATTGATTTGGTATTGTCCTCCCAAAAGAAAAATGCCCTCAACATCGAATGGGAGGCGTTTACGACGGAACAATTGGTGGTGGTAGCGGGGAAAAAAACGGATTTGACCGACTGGCAAACCCTCAATTTGAATAATAAAGAAGCGCTGTTGGATTGGTTTGGCGAACAAATCTGGTACAATACCGCCTCCGATATGAAGCTACTGAGTCGGTTTTGGGAAGCTAATTTTGAGACCCAACCCGAGTTTGTTCCCAATTATATTGTCCCCAATAAGTTTTCCATTATTCGTTGTTTGTCGGTGGGCAAAGGCTTGGCCGTTTTGCCAGACTTTATCTGCCACGAGGCGCTCAAGCAAGGCGATATTACCCTGCTTTGGCGAGGCTACACCGAGGTCACAAACACCCTTTATTTTGGGAAAAGAAAGAATAGCTTACAGGCAGCGCCAATCGCCCGTATCGAAACCCTGTTGAAAGGCGAATTTAGTGAAGCGTAACTAACTCGTTCAAGGAATTATGACAGAATTGTTGTTGTTTTGTTCTTCTAAGTGAAAAAAACGTCCCAATATGCTCCGTTACGAGTTCAAAGACCTCATATTGTTTGAAAACGAAGACTACATCGTTATCAATAAACCTCCGCACGTCGCCACCATCAACGAACGTACCGCTGATAAGTCGATAAGTATTTTGCGCATGGCCAAAGAATACAGCCATGATGCCCAAGTTGCCCACCGCCTCGACAAAGAAACATCGGGCGTGTTGGCTATTGCCAAAAATCCTGCCGCCTATCGGCACATTGCCATGCAGTTTGAGTACCGCGAAGTTACCAAGCGTTACCATGCCGTTGCAAATGGCGTCCACGATTTTGACAGTATCTCGGTATTTTTACCCATTGCGCCGCTCAAAGATGGCACTGCCGTGAAAATAGACCGCCAAAATGGAAAAGCAGCCGAAACCGTTTTCTTTACAAAACAGGCTTTTCGGAAACATACGTTGGTAGAATGTATCCCCATTACGGGCCGAATGCACCAAATTCGGGTGCATTTACAGTGCCTCAAAGCGCCAATCGTTTGTGACCCTACCTACGGCGGGGCAACTGTTTATTTGTCAGAATTGAAACGGAATTACAATTTGAAGAAAGACTCAGAAGAGTTGCCCATCATTCAACGTGTTGCTTTACACGCGTTCTCGCTCACATTCAGGCTTATGAACGACGAAACAGTTGTCATCGAAGCACCTTATCCTAAGGATTTTGGGGTATTGGTGAAGCTGTTGGAGAAGAATAGTTGATGTTTCCTGTTTGGGGTTTGCTGTTTAGGGTTTGAGGTTGTGAACACCTCCAACAGTAAACCCCAAACAGTAAACCTTCAAACAGTAAACCGAAAAAACTACTTATAAAGAGGCACTTCTGCCATCCAGTTGTTTACTTCTTGTTTTACGGCTTCGATTTTTGCTTCGTTTTCAGCGTTCATCAATACCGTATCCATCAAGTCCACGATACGCTCCATATCTGCTTCTTTCAAACCACGGGTTGTCATGGCAGGCGTACCTACCCGCATTCCCGAAGTAACCATCGGCGACTTGGTATCGAACGGAACCATGTTTTTGTTTACGGTAATATCGGCTTTGATAAGCGTATTTTCGGCCAACTTACCTGTCAAACCTTTACTGCTCAAGTCAATCAGCATCAAGTGATTATCTGTGCCGTTTGAGATGATTTTATAGCCTTTATCGACAAACGCTTTCGCCATTGCTTGGGCGTTTTTGCGAACTTGGTGAGCGTATTCTGTGTAGTCATCGCTAAGTGCTTCGCCGAAAGCGACGGCCTTGGCTGCAATCACGTGCTCAAGTGGCCCGCCTTGTGTACCAGGGAAAACGCCAGAATCCAACAACGAAGACATCGAGCGAATGTCGCCTTTTGGTGTTTTCAGACCAAATGGGTTTTCAAAATCGTTACGCATCATAATCACACCACCACGAGGTCCACGAAGTGTTTTGTGGGTAGTTGTGGTGACGATGTGGCAATGCTCCAATGGGTCGTTCAATAAACCTTTGACAATCAAACCTGCTGGGTGAGAAATATCAGCCAACAACAACGCGCCGATTTGGTCGGCGATGGCGCGCAAGCGAATATAGTCCCAGTCGCGGCTATAAGCAGATGCTCCGCAGATAATCATTTTAGGGCGCTCTTTCAAAGCTGTAGCTTCTACTTTGTCCCAATCAATAAGACCAGATTCTTGTTCTACACCGTAGAAAAACGGCTGGAAGTATTTACCCGAAATATTCACAGGCGAACCGTGCGTCAAGTGCCCACCGTGTGCTAAGTTAAAACCTAAAATTTTGTCGCCAGGCTGCAAACATGCCAAGAAAACGGCCGTGTTTGCCTGTGCTCCCGAGTGCGGCTGCACGTTTGCCCACGTAGCACCAAACAGCTCCTTGAGGCGGTCAATCGCAATTTGTTCGATTTGGTCCACCACTTCGCATCCACCGTAGTAGCGTTTGCCTGGAAGGCCCTCGGCGTATTTGTTGGTCAATACGCTTCCTTGTGCTTCCATTACTTGCGGAGAAGTAAAGTTTTCAGAAGCAATCAGCTCAATTCCAGACTCTTGGCGGTGGTGTTCTTTGGCGATTAAATCAAAAATTTGGGTGTCGCGGGCAATCGTGGTAGAAACCATTGTATGTACGATTTTGGGATGATACAAAATACGATTTGGAAGAAATTTTCCGCAAAGGTACTGCTTCCGAACCACATAGACACACCCAAGCTTGAGAAAATTAGAATTTTGTAGGGGTACTGGGCCGATTTACAACAATCGAAACGACATCCGATGGTAAGAACAGGGGCCAAACTCCCGAATGCCCGCCCGATGCACGGGCGTAGGATAGCCTACATTTCTTTCCCAACCATAGTGAGGAAACTCCACCGCCAAACGCTCCATCAGGTCGTCGCGGTAGGTTTTGGCCAGTACCGAGGCCGCCGCAATGCTCATAAATTTGGCGTCGCCTTTTATAATGCAGGTATGGGGCAAAAACGGGTAAGGCGTAAAGCGATTTCCGTCCACCAACAAATGCTCGGGGCGCAGTGCCAATTCGTCAACGGCACGGTGCATGGCCAAAAAGCTGGCTTTGAGGATGTTAATTTTGTCAATTTCTTCGTTAGATACTTCCGCGATGGCCCACGCCAAGGCGGCCTCTTGTATGTCGTTACGAAGGGTTTCTCGTTGCTTTTTATTCAACTGCTTCGAGTCGTTGAGCAGTTCGTTGGTGTAGTCTTTGGGAAGAATCACGGCTGCTGCTACCACAGGCCCCGCTAGGCAGCCTCGCCCCACTTCGTCGAGGCCCGCTTCGGTGAGTTCTGCATGGTAGAAAGGTTTGAGCATACATCGGGTATTTTGGACAGGCGGGCAATTTACGTATTTTTGTTTCGAGGTTATCCCTCCTCGCTATTTTTTGCTATGCGTTTTATCGTTTTGCTTCTTCTTTTTTGTGGTTCTCTTTACGCCCAAAAAAGCACCTCAGATACCACAAAAGCCACTCAGACGATTGGTAGTCAGCCTGAGTTGTTGTCAGATACGACAGAGTACCGCCTTAAACCTGGGGATCGTTTGCGAATCCGAAGCCTCAATGCGCTTGAGATTATTTTCCCGCAAGGTGGCAACATCGCCGTGGCCTCCACGCCCATGTCGTCGGGACAGGCAGGGGCGTCTGCCTATTTGATTACCGTTGACCGTTATGGCCAAATTGTTTTACCACAAGTGGGGCGCGTCAAAGTGGCGGGACTTACCAAAACCGATGCCACTAGGGCCATAGAACAGTATTATAAAGACCTCATCAACGACCCTATTTTTGACATTGAGATTTCCAACCTACAAATCAGGGTCTTGGGCTCGGTGGCGAAACAAGGCATGATTTATCTTGAAAATGAAAAATTGACCTTGGGAGAGGTCATTGCCATGTCGGGGGGGATTGATTTTGCAACAGCTGAAAAAACGATTAAACTGATTCGGAAACGCTCAGGCGTGCAGCAAGAAGTCAATTATGACATCCGTAACCTTGGCGATCCAGCCGTGGCCAACATTCCCGTTTTTGACGGAGATTACGTCTTTGTTCCGCCTTCCAAATGGAGCTTACGGATTGTTAAAAACCAACGATTTGCCAGTATATTGTCCCCAGTGGTGATTGGACTCAACGCCGTTGCGGTTGTTTTAGGATTGTACCTGACACTTAGATAACGGCCCATGTTTTCGTTTTTTAAGAAAAAATCTTCGAGCGCAACGGCTCCTTTTTCACTTGATTTCATGGAAAGTGATTGGCATTGCCACGTGCTTCCTGGCATTGACGATGGATCGCCCGATGAAAACGTGACGTTGGCAATGTTGCAGGAGTACGTACAATTAGGCATCAAGAAAATTGTGGCTACGCCCCACGTTCGGGCCGATTATTTCAAAAATACCCTTGAAACCATCCAAGCCGCCGCTGCAAAAACCAACGCACTCATTGAAACTCATTCGCTTCCTTTGGTGCTAGAAGCATCGGCGGAATATTATGCTGACGAAAATTTTGTCCAACTCATTCAAGAAGATCAGCTGTTACCCATCGAGGGCCAGTATATTCTATTTGAATTTTCGATGCAAGCGCCTAGCCTTTGGGGGCACAAATTGATTGAAAAAATTCAACAAAAAGGATACACGCCCTTGCTCGCGCATCCCGAGCGCTACCGATACTGGCACGGAAAGCCGAGGGAATGGCAAAGCCTAAAGAACAAAGGAGTTTCTTTTCAGCTCAATTTGCTGTCGTTGGTGGGTCAGTATGGGGCGGCCGAACGAAAAGCGGCCGAACAATTGATGGAAAAAGGGTATTATGAGGCATTTGGTACCGATGCGCACGGGCTTCATCACTTACAAAAATTGAAGGATTTGGGTCGAAACCCACACTTTGACACGTTACAACAATTACCTTTGCTCAATCGTTTGGGGTAAACAAATTAGAGGGAAACAGCTATTATGCAAAACGGAAACAGGAGCCAATCACAAGATAGATACACTGAAGTATCCGCTGACATTGACGTTAAGCGGATTCTTAAAGTCATTCTAAGTCGTTGGTATTGGGTGATTGGTGCCTTGGTTTTGACCGTTGGTGGGTGTGCTATCTTTCTTCAAGTGGCTCATCCGCGTTACATGGCGGAGATGGTACTAAAGTACAATGATAAACAAACCGAGCTCGACGAACTGAACCGCCTCATTCAGTCTGATGAGTCCAATTTAGAGTACCTCACCGAACTGTATGTTATTAAATCGGAAGAGGTCATCAACGGGGCAATCAAAAAGCTCGATTATCCGTTTACCTTTTATCGTGAACTTACCTTTCGTCACGATGACGTGTATCCATATCAGCCTTTTACGGCACAGGTTATCTCTTACGACCACAGTAAGTTTCAGTTTGGGCTTTTTGAAATAAAACAGTCTGGTCTAATCACCTACAAAACCAAAGACGAAACGGAAAACCTAACCTTCGATTTGTCGAAAGATACCCTAGTTTCGGTACGTGGACTTTCGTTCAGTGTCAAATCTGTCGAGAGGCTTTCTCAGGATTATGTATTTTCTTACAACGACCTTAACGACCTTCGTGGGCGCCTTGACGGTGGAATTAAAGTGACCGAAGAAGGGGCGAGTTTGCCGATTTTGAACGTTTCCTTTTCGTACTACAACCGACAGTTTACGCAAGATTTTTTGCAAAAACTCATTGAATCGTACGAAGAATATAACCTTGAACAAAAAAAGCGGTCGTCGAACTTGACGATTAATTTTATTCAGGAACAAATCAAAATCTACGCGGCAGCACTTCAAAAAGCGTCTTCGGAGTTAGAACGGTACAAACAGCGCAGTTCGGTGCCTAGTTTGCAAGCCTCCATGTCGGACGTAATGGGGCAAATGACGCAGCTTGAGGCGCAAAAAAATACCTTAGAGATTGCAAAATCGTACATCAATTTGCTCGAACAAAGTCTGAGCAATCGTTTTGAACCCGTCAATGTGGGTAGTTTAGGGCTTGATGGTACCAGCGACGGTGTCCTTCTCAAGTTGGTTTCAGATCTCAATCGCCTCATTCTTGATCGGAAAGCGTATATTATTGGTAAAAATCTGAGTGTCAACAACCCAATTGTAAAAACTGCCGACGACGAAATTGACCGCGTACGGGAGCAGATTCTCACCAATATCAGGGTTCAGCGCCAAAAAAATGAGAGCACACTGGGCATTATCAGTCAAAATTTGGCGCTAATTAAAAGCCGAATGAATGCCCTGCCATCGGTAGAACGAGAGCTTGGATATCTTCAAAACGACCGTGATGTTAACGAAAAAATATACCTTTTGTTGATTAATAAAGAGATTGAAACCTCGATTGTAAAAGCGGGTGTTTTGCCGTCGTTTACGGTACTTACCCGCAGTTATGCGTACCAGATTTACCCACAAGCGCCGCGCCTTATTTCGGTGTCGCTTGTTTTGGGGTTATTGATTGGGTTTGGTTCAATCTTTTTAGCCCGTTTTGCTAACGGGAAATTTACCGAAATTTCCAAAATTGGTGCTTCCGAGCACGTCAATTTGCTGGGACTCATCCAGCGATTCCCGCACAAAATTTCCCAAAACGAAAAAGATTTGCTGCACTTTTTGGAAAACCGTTCGTTGTTTTCCGAATCGGTCAACAGCATTCGTACCAACCTCAGCTTTTTGACCGACGCCCCAAGTCAACAAGGAAAATTGTTGGTGATTACATCAGAGCTTTCGGGCGAAGGCAAATCGTTTGTGACGCTGAATTTGGCAACGTCTTTGACCAAAATTGGCAAGAAAGTGCTGGTGGTTGTGTCGGACTTACGGCGGTCGAACATGCACCGTTATTTTAACCACAACAACAAAATTGGGCTAAGTACGTACCTGTCGGGAAAAGTGGATGATTTTCACCAGACGATACACCATTCGGTCATCGAAAACCTCGACTTTATTGCAGCGGGACCGTCGCCTTTTAACCCGACTGAGCTTATTCAAAATGAGCGCTTTGAGGCATTTATTGCCAGCGCTCAGCAAGAGTATGATTTTGTGTTGGTGGATACTGCCCCCGTTGGTTTGGTGTCGGACAATGTTCCTTTGTTGAAGAAAAGCGATTTGGTAATTTACATCATTCGTTGGTTGTACTCGCACAAAGAATCGTATTTGTTGGTCAACCAAATTGCGGAAGAATATAAAATCAAAAACGTGGGCGTTATCATCAATGATTTTTACAAAGATGACCTGTATGCCAACCTCATGCCAGCGGCTTATTATTCGTCGAAAGGCTACGGTTACAGCTACAAGCAGACTTACGATTATTACGGCAAGAAAAATAATTACTACCACAACGAGACGCCGTCCAAATCTATTTGGCGAAAAATGATTCGTTGGGTCAAAAAAGAACAGTAAAGAATGCGCAGATTTTGGCTGTTTTTTTGTTCTGACGAAATTTTTGGCACTGTTGTTGTCGAGCAAAAGAACAAAGTCACTTAAATAGGCGCTCAATCCGTATAAAAAATAGCTGAGTTCTTTTTGAGTTTCAAGAGTTTTCCTAATTTTGCACTCCAATTTGAAAATCAATAGTAATGAGCAATAAAGACACAGATTCGGGGCTTGATTTTTTAGAGAGCCCAGAAGGTTTGGCAGGAGAGTTAACCAAGTTTGAAAAAAGCATCGAAAAAAACCGCAATATCTTTGTCATTGCGGGGGGAGCAATTGTCGTTGCACTAGCAGGATGGTTCGGATATAACTATTACGTAAGTAGCCAAGATGAGCAAGCTCAAGCTGCTTTGTACGCTCCTGTTTTTGCCTTTGAATCCGATTCGCTTAATAAAGCACTCAAAGGAAGCGCAGGTAACCCAGGTTTGGCGGCTATTGCTGACGAATACGGTGCGACACCAGCAGGCAACCTTGCGCAGTTTTATGCAGGTGCAGCGCTTTTGAAGCAAGGCAAATTTGATGAAGCCATTGAGCATTTGAAGTCTTTCAGCTCTTCTGATTTGTTGGTTCAAGCCCGTGCTTACTCATTGATTGGTGACGCTTACATGGAAAAAAATAGCGTTGAGGATGCCATCAGCTACTACCAAAAAGCGGTTGATTATAAGCCAAATGCGTATTTTACACCTTCTTACATGATTAAGCTTGGTGTGGCTTACGAAAAAGCAAAGAAAAACACAGAAGCGATTGAAGTATATAGTGAGCTTATTGAGAAATACCCTCAGTCGTCAGAAGTGCTAAACGCGAAGAAATTTAAAGGTTTCCTCGAAAGCGCTGCTGAATAAGCATAGCATGAAAAACTTACGAAAAGGATAAGGCTACTACGGCTTTATCCTTTTCCTTTTTTAGAACAATACAATCATCCATCTTTTACTGATTAACAACGAAAACTATGAGTTTACTAACCGTTGGGTCTGTTGCTTTTGATGCCATCGAAACCCCTTTTGGAAAAACCGATAAAATTGTAGGTGGCGCGGCTACGTACATTACACTTACTGCTTCGTATTTTACCAAAAAGAACAACATCATTGGGGTTGTGGGTGGCGATTTCCCAAAAGAAATGATTGAGACCTTAGAACAACACGGTGTCAACACGGAAGGATTGGAAATCAAACCAGAAGGAAAAACATTTTTTTGGTCGGGCAAATACCACAATGACATGAACAGCCGCGATACGTTGGATACGCAGCTCAACGTTTTTGGCGATTTTGACCCTATCATTCCTGCGTCTTACCAAGATTGTACCTACTTGATGTTGGGCAACATGGTGCCTGCGCTTCAAATGGCCGTATTGGATCGTCTCAATAACCGTCCAAAGTTTGTGATGCTTGATACCATGAACTTGTGGATGAACATTGCCCTCGAAGACCTCAAAGCGGTGATTGCGAAAGTAGATTGCTTAACGGTCAACGACGAAGAAGCACGAATGCTTTCGGGCGACTACTCGTTGCGTCGTGCCGCAAAAACCATCATGGCGATGGGGCCGAAAACGCTCATCATCAAAAAAGGCGAGCACGGTGCGCTTCTTTTCCAAGGCGATGAAGTATTCTTCTGCCCAGCCTTGCCGTTGGAAGAAGTATTTGACCCAACGGGCGCTGGTGATACGTTCGCAGGTGGCTTCATTGGGTATTTGGCAAGTACCGACGACATTAGCTTCGCCAACATGAAACGTGCGATTGTGTACGGTTCGGCCATGGCGTCGTTTTGCGTGGAGAAATTTGGCCCTGAGCGTATCATCGACCTTACCCAAGCCGAAATCGACGCGCGTGTGCAAGAGTTTGTGCTTTTGTCAACGTTCCATATTTAATTCAATCGACGACCGTCGTTTCTAATATGAGTTACTCAATACCTCGCCGTCCTCGCCGCAATCGCCAATCGTCGGCCATTCGTGCGCTCGCGCAAGAAACTACGCTCTCCGTCAACGACCTTATCTACCCGATGTTTATCGTGGAAGGAAGCGGCGTACGGAGCGAAGTAAAATCGATGCCGGGCATTTATCGCCACTCGCTCGATACCCTTTTGGAAGAACTGAAAGAGGTTACCGATTTGGGCATTAAGTGCATCGATTTGTTTCCCAATTATTCTGAAGATAAAAAAGACAAATACGCCACCGAAAGCTACCGAGAAGGAACGTTGTACCTTGATGCGCTCAAAACCATCAAAGACAAATTTCCTGATTTAGCATTAATGACCGACGTAGCCATGGATCCTTACAGCAGCGATGGGCACGATGGTTTGGTAGAAAATGGAAAAATTCTCAACGACGAAACCCTCGACATTCTAGCCAAAATGGCCGTCGCTCAAGCGCGCGCGGGTGCTGATATTCTCGGGCCAAGCGATATGATGGACGGTCGTGTAGGTTTCATTCGTGAAGCGCTTGACGCCGAAGGATTTACTGACGTGAGTATCATGTCGTATTCGGTCAAATACGCCAGTGCGTTTTACGGCCCTTTCCGCGATGCGCTTGATTCAGCGCCTCGTTTTGGTGACAAAAAAACGTACCAAATGAATCCTGCTAATGTACGCGAAGCCCTGATTGAGGCGGAACTTGATTACCAAGAAGGAGCTGACTTTTTGATGGTAAAACCCGCATTGGCGTACTTGGACGTCATCAAGACGTTGAACCAAAACTTTGATTTGCCGATTGCGGCCTACAATGTTTCGGGTGAGTACGCCATGATTAAGGCGGCGGCTCAAAATGGCTGGCTCGACGGCGACCGTGCGATGTTAGAAACCCTGATGTCAATTCGTAGGGCAGGGGCGAAGATCATTTTGACCTACTTCGCGAAAGAATTTGCGCTATTGCAAGCGTAAAGAGTTACAATTTTCGCCTTTTCTATGCGTTTAGTGAAAAGTCACGCCCGTATGTATTACCAAGGGCGTGGCTTTTTATTCTCAGCTATAAACTTAATTAGAAAGATGAAAAAACTCATTGGGGGCTTGATGTTACTGATAGTGGGTTTGGTAGGATGCAAAGAAGATGACCCTCAGCCCAAAAGTATTTCCGACGTATTGTTAGACCAGCAGGATCTAACTATTTTGCGCGCGGCCATTAGCCATGCGGGGCTTCAAGACGCGTTTAAGACCAGTTCAGTGACGCTTTTTGCGCCCAACGACGAGGGGTTTAAAGCTTCAGGCTACGCCGACGCGGGGGCTATCACTTCCCTTCCTCCTGAGCAAGTTCGTGCCCTGATTACCAACCACGTCATCACCTCGCCATTGCCTGTAGAGTCGATGCCATTTGGATTGAGTAACCCCGTTAAAATGATGTCGAATGCGCGCTTGTTTTTATCAAACCCCGATGGCGTGCCTTATCTTAATCATGGCAAAAGTGTCAAATCAAACATTTTGGCCAATAATGGGGTGATACACATTATCAATAGGGTGATTCCAATTCCTACGCAATCGTTGGCTCAAATCATCAAAAACACCCCAGATTTTAGTCTATTTCGTCAGGCTATGCGGCGTGCCATTGCGGGCGACCCTCGTCTAGCCACGTTTTACGCCGACACGTTAGGTTCATTTCCCGTTGACCCTGCTTACACGATGTTTTTACCGACTAATCAAGCCATGATTGCGGGGAAATTTTCGCAAGCAGAAATCAACGCCACTAGCCCGATTGTTTTGGCGCGAATTGTGTCGTATCACATCATGTTGAGTCGGCTTTTTTCAAGTTTTATGGGAAATTCTACGGTGAATATGTTCGACGCTTCCTATACGGCCACCCTCGCCTCCAAATCAACGGGGCTGACCATTGCAGGACGATCGAACCCCACTCAGCCTGCAAATATTACCAAAACCGACATCACAGCCACCAACGGATTGATTCATGTGATAGATAAAGTTTTGATTCCGTGAGGCGGGAACGTAAATTTGTAAAAAATTGTATTGAACGTACTGTCAATTCATCCACGAACGCATGAAAAGTCTTGTAGTTGCTATTCTGATAAGCGCCGTTGCTTTTACGGGCTTTGTAAGTAACCAAACCTCCGAGCAAAACGAAGGGGGGACGAAGTTTCGGTATCGCGCACTTGCGGGAAACAACCCCGTGAAAATTTCTTGGGAAACACTCCGCGACGTGACTTTCAAGAAAAAATGGTATCCCGAAGAATCGGTGTATATGTTGTATCCAACGTTTGGTCCTAACATCAACAAACTCAATGGCAAAGAAATATTGTTGACGGGTTATGTACTTCCCATCGACGCCGAGTCGAACCTATACGCTTTGTCGGCTTTTCCGTTTAGCGCTTGTTTCTTCTGCGGTGGTGCGGGGCCAGAATCCGTTGTTGGGTTAAAGTTTAAGAAAAATGGCCGCAAGTTTAAAACGGACGAACGCCATACGATGCGTGGTACGTTAAAACTTAACGCTGATAATATTTACGAATTGAACTACAACATCGACAACGCCGAAATCTCTGACGAATAAGTCGTAAAAACATTCAAAAAAGAAGCCCCTGAAACAATGCGTTTCAGGGGCTTCTTTTTTGAATGAATAAATAACCGTTTACCGCGCTAATTGATGCCCATCGTACACGGCTAAAATCGTATTTCCGTCCACTTTGATGCTGTGTAGCTCCTTCGTATAAGGCGCGGCATCGGACCGATAGCGAAACTCCGTGATAAAATAATCACATTCCAAATCGGCGCGCTTCGATGTGTCTCGCACGGAGGGTTTTAGGTAAATACAATCCAGTCGTTCCCGCTCCGATTTATCTAATATCATTCTATTATAAACCCCTGGCGTTAGGTTCGCTATAACCTTAATGTGCGGTCGTTTGTCGTGTTGGACAATCCACTCTAACCCTTGTTTGTAGGATAACCCCCAGTAGTCGATTTCAAAATTTTTAGCGACGGGTTGGCCCGCAAGCACATTGAAGTACGTTTGCTGAAACGGATGGTTGAGGAACATCCACCCGCCAATTACGACCAACTGTACCAATACGAGGGCTTGACTGACCCTCAACACCAACGGCTGCTGTTTCCCCCACCGAAAAACCCCGTCTAAGCCATACAAGGCGATTATCAGAAACGCGCCGTAGGTAAAATAGAGCTGTCTCCAGCCGTCGTACAATGTAGAATTTAGCAAAATGACTAGCGCAAACGGAGCGACGCTTATCACCAAGAAGGTGAGTTGCGTACGCCAAGGCTCAAAGTTATCCCAAAGCGCAGAGAATCGTTTTACGCTGTCTTTTAGGATTCTTGCCACCCCCAGTATCCACAGCACCAAGTAAAGAAGTGGAGTGGTAATGACGACGTACCCGATGATGTAATACCACGGTAGCCCCATCGCCATCATTCTCTCGCCAAAAAATAACACCTCGATGTTGGCCCGAAACTTACTCATATTGGCAAGGGCAAACTGAAAATTGGCCAGCGGAGCCTCCCACAGAAACGGCCAAAACATCACCGTAAACGCTGCCGTAAGCACGGCATAAACGCCTAATTTGAGCGCGATGGCGCCAGATTTTTCCCGTAAACGAAATCCATCTATCACGCCCCAACCCAGCGCAATAGCAGGAATGATGATGCCCGTAAGGCGGATATTGATGGCAATGGCCGAACAAATACTAAACAGCAGCAAGTGACGCCAAGCGTAGGTTTTGAGGAATTGGAGCAAAAAATAGGTGCTAATGATAAAGGCCGAAAGGCAAACGATGTCTTTGCTATTGTAAAAAGACTCGGCAAATATCCTCGGACTTAGCATCAAAAAGAGCGTTCCCAGCCACGGAAGCCATTTGTTGGTAAAAATGCTGGCGGCGGTGGCGTAAAAAAAAAGCGTAGAGAGGAAGAAAACCAAGAAGGTCATCAAATGACGGTAGTGGTACAGTTGTTGGCTTTTGTCGTCGGAGTTATAGCCGAGGGCTTTTTCGCCAATGACCAGCGGGATGTCAAACACCACCCCGTAGTCTCTATCATAGTACTCCTGCAACTTGGGGATGTCTTTGCTGGGCGCTAAAAACCCTAATTTTTCACCCACGTATTGAATAGAAACAATTCCATTGGCCCGATTGATAGGTTCATCAAACGAAATACCGTAGTCTTTATACGTGGCCAAGCCGAGCACTAAATACGCACTAAAAAAAGCAATTATCCGCCAATTGGTTATTTTCATTGTTGGTTTGGTTTATAAACACACCTACAAAGATAGTATCTTCGGGTAGAGTCTCACGGGGTCGTGACGGAGAAGTCCTTATTTGTCTTTTTTCCACGTCAGGGTAATCTTAAACTCTGCCCCCGTTGCAGCTTGGCAAATGGCAAAGAACCCCGCCTTTCCTTCGGCTTTGAGATTAAACTCTACCGAAAACTCATCGGGTTTGACTTCATCGACTACGTTTTTGAGCGCACTGGCAGCGGCCTTTACGGTGCCAAGTGCTTCTTCAAAGCGGACTTGTACTCTTTTGATGGTCGATTCCTCGGTAGCTCGGCCTCCACGGACACTGGAAGTACTGCGTATATCCTCGGCTTGCACCAAAATAGTTTCGCCTTTTTCGTTTTGGTATTCGTAAATGATATGGGACATGATATTATTTTTTAGTTATTCTTTATAAAGCCAATTTTTGGCCATCTTTCCATACTGCTACAACATCTCCATAATCCGACGCGATAGTCAATAATACAACCATTGCATCGTTATATGCCTCCTCAAAAGATTTCCCTTCGCCTAAACCATTATAAAGCCCTTGGGCAAAACCAATTGCTGCATCATCTCCAATAGATTCTTGATGGCCTACAACGTAGAAGCCAAACTTAGAAATTTCTTCAGCTTGTGTCGCTGAGTAGCAGGCATTAAGTAAAACCACCTGAGCACTACCTTGCAAAGGTTTAAATAAGCGTTTGATGGCGGGCGTTGGAAGTAATTGAGAAACGTTTTCACCCGTGGTTATCAAAATTCCTTCTTCTTCTCCATGTCCTGAAAAATGAACAATGTGTGGCTTATCATTCATTGCTCTTACTAATTCCTGAATTGTAACGGCCAACTGAGGTGGCAAAAAGTCAAATTTATCACGATGCCTGCCCCGATTCATCTCGTCTCTAATTTTACGATACTCTACATCAGTTTTTAATCTTGAAGCATCAGTTGGGTTAGCAGCTATGAACAAAACCTTAACCTTTCCCTCTACCTCGCTAAAAGGCACAAAAGTACGGTCATCCTCAGCCATTGGAACAGGATAGGGTTTGGAGTTGTCTATCATTGTTTTATTAGGGGTTTCATTTTCTTTTCCTAAATCTCGTTCTTCTTTGCTTTTTACTACAGCTGGGCTTATAGCTTCTCTATTCAAAAGCTTCATAAAATGGCTAGTAGCAAACTCATCGCCATTCCATTCTACATCCGTCTTCCCTTTCTCTACTCTTTCTCTCAGTTTTTTGAAATTAACGAATCCAGTTAGTTGACTTGGGGTTTTATCCTCCGACACCGCGATTTCAAGGCTATCAGTTGCATCGATGGCTCTGAGCGTTTCAAAAATTTCGTTTGCCAAAGGCGATATAAGCGTTTTGGTATGAACCGTGATACTTTTTTTATCATAGTCACAATGTACATAGGCTTCTTCTCCACCGCTGTGAAACACAATCCCGTATTTCCAGTAGTAATCCTTGGCTAAATTGCCATAGCGACAGATAAAACGACTAATGACGCTTTTGGGAAGAAAATCAGGATAGTGTAATACAAGTTGGTATGGCAAATCTTCGATTAAATTATTCCAAGCCTTTTCACTCAGGTCATGACATTTTTTTGGCAGATATTGAGGCGTAATAAACTGATTTTCTTCGTTTTTCTTCTGAAAAATCAATTCAAATTGTGTCATCAATTCAAGCCATACGGCCGAATCTCTAATCACATTTTGCTTGACTTCGAGGACATTGGCCACATGAAGGCGATCAAATTCTCCATTCTGCACCAATGTGCCTTCATCTAAAATATGATAGATGGTTTCCGTAACCCACTGTGGGTTGATGAACACGTAATCATGAAGGGTATCATTTTTCTTTTTGTCGTCATAACGGTAACAGATAATACAACCCGTCTCGTGCAAAAAAGTCGTAAGCGCTTTTAAATCGCTTTCGTTTTGCATGATTTTGTCGGCAGTTTTATCAATACGTTGGCAGAGGTTTTTGTAGTCGTTAAACAACAAATAGGGTTGGCTTGATTTGAGGGCGCGTAGTTCCTGCCGTATGTCGTCGTATAGTTTGGGAATAGGAACGGCTAAATAGCTAAGATGAGGGAGTTGTTGGATAATTGCTTCTTTTAGTACTTCTATATCCAACTCATAAGGACGAGGTTTACTGTCTACACGCAATGCCACCTTATAACAGCCTTGCGCATGATTAATTGCGGCACGGCCTTTCTCTTTGTTTTGAACCGTGAGCGTAGTGTTTTGCGGGGCGTAGTGGTTAATATTAGCTTGCCAGTAGCTTGCAGGATAATCTCCTGTTTCTTCGTTTTGTTGATTGGTGCTTTGCTCCCACACCAACAGGTATAAAACGTTGTTATTAAGAAACAAACGGTGCGTCGCATGGAAATATTCCTGCCCACCAAAGTCCCAGACGTTCAACTGAATTTTGCTCAAGTCAGGCAAGGTTCTATTACGTCGTTCCTGATAGGATGTTTGTTCTTTGGCTATTTTTTCTTTCAATTCTTCGGAGAAATCTTGTTCAAGTATCTCCCACTCTTCAATCAAAATCCCATGTGTGTATTGGATGGTAGGGTCAAATTCGTTTTTGCGAAGTTGATGCGACAAAGTTGTTTTGCCCGCCCTTCCATTCCCAAAAAAGATACATTTGGCTTCATGGTTAAGAATATCACCGCTTTGGAGCGACGCCCTGAAAAATGCTTTGACTCTATCACTACAATTAGGGCCTTGCCCAATAACCTCACTAGGAATATTTCGAGGGTGGTTGTCTTGTCCCAATAGATACAAGTAAGACAGCTTTTCAAAAGGGAAAGGCAAATAGAACTCCTCTAAACAATTATCACTAGCATCTAGCAGTAGCAGTTCAGGGCAATCTCCCTCAAACACCAGCCGTTGCAGACCATTTTTTTGTAGGTAGATTTGTTGCAACGACCGAAACCCCGCAGGAAAGGTGATACGCTCGATGGCGCAATTGTTCAAATACAAATGCGTAAGCTGCGGCAGAGGCACTTCAAACACTACTTCTTCCAATGACTCACTCCCGCTGAGGTAGAAGTATTCTAACGCCTCCGCTTCTTTGCCCAACACCAACTTCTTAAGTTGGCTATTTCCCATGCTCAAAGCCGTAATCTGCCCCTCGGCGTTGAGCGCATAGCTGTTGTCGTAGCCTTTCACCAAACGCACAGCAGTGATGGGGCCGTCATCATATTGCTGGGTTAAATTTTTAATAAGCCCATTAAGTGTTGCCATTATTCACTTGCTCAAAAATTACTTTTACCCAATGTGTACCTGTTGGTATATATGTATAAATTATGATTCTCTTCTAAGAACTCGCTCTACTCTTTAACACAAAAAGTAGCCGAAAACCAACGTAGCTACCATGATTGGCAGGTACTGAGAAACTACGGCAGTTAGAACGGCAAAAATAAGCGCTGTCAATCCAAGTACTGCCATGATATACACGAAAAAAGCCTGTAGAAGGCCCCAATGGGGGCATTACTAATCTTTCTGAGTTTTGGTCATAGTATTCACTTTCATATCAATCATGGCATCATTCAAATACTTGTACACTCATATCATCCCAAAAGGTTAGGGGTTTTTAGGGCTACTACCTTAGTTTCACTGTGACTGTTATCAAGGTACCACCCTACTTCCTCCAATTTATTACTGCCAGCATATCTAAAACCATACTTATTTCCCTATTTTCCTCCTCGTGTTGCATACTCCCATTCTGCCCCAGTAGGTAAGTGATATATATGTCCTCTTTCACGAGTATCTATTGATACCTCATTTAGTCAAAGTAAAAACTCTTCTATAATATTTTGCCACGAAACATACTCTATGGGTCGATTATCTCCTCTAAAATACGAGGGAAGGAGGCCCACCGTTTTATCCATTATATACCCCCATATTGCCTGTGTAACTGGAAACTCTGCCATCCAAAAAGAGTTAACCTTAATTCGATGAAGAGGCATTTCGTTTCCATGTGAATCTCCTAGATTACTACCCATTTCAAACTCACCACCCTCCACATAAATCATTCTGAAAGCCGCTGAGGTATTTTCTAGTTCTACATAAAAAGGACGCATCACAATAAAAAATTAAACTAAGAAAAAGCTAATCGGAAACCCAACATGTAATTCATAGAATTTGCCTTAGCCTTCATACGGCTAAATGGAGTACATTCTAAATGACTGCTCAACCAACTTCCACCTCGATAGGCACTATATTCAGTAGAGTCAGGTTCCTTACAGCTACCTATAGTAGTATGATTGCTTGTGATATTTCCAATAATATTATTTTGACACCACTCCCATACACTCCCACTCATATCATAAACACCCAATAAGTTAGGGGTCTTTAAAGCTACGTCTTTCAATTCTCCTTGAGTTCGTTTGCCATATATGTTTTCATCGAACCAGCCAAACCAACCAACTTCTTCTAATTTATCGCTCCCAGAGTATTTGAAAGGATATTTATTAGAATATTTACCACCTCTTGCCACAAATTCCCACTCAACTTCAGTGGGTAAACGGTATTTCATATTTTTAGGATATTTATCTTTAATCATGCCATTTAACTTAGGCAAAAAATTAGTTTCAATATCCTCTAACGAAACACTTTCAACTGGGAAGTGCTTACCAGTGAAAGAATAGGCTGTTTCTTTATGAGGTTCATCAGTAATAAACTTCCATAAACTTTGAGTAACTAAAAATTCTCCCACCCAAAATGGTTTAACCTTGCATGTAACAACAGATTTTTCATCTTGAAGAGTAGTTTCATCATTACTCCCCATCTCAAATACACCACCTTCTACATAAATCATCTTAAATTCAGCAGGAGTGTTTTTAAATTCGGTATAGACTTCTTGCATGTCCTTAATTTCCCCTTTTCGTAACCGCAAAGTACATAAAGTAGGGCACAATGTCCACAAAGTAAAGGGGTAACATTGTGCTCTTTGTGTGAATTTCTTTGTGGTAAAAGATTACCCCTATTGAGCCAAGGAAGAAAGGACTAATCGAAAGCCGACGTAGTCATTGAAACTGATAGGTGTATAGCGAAAACGAAATGTGACATGACCGTTCTGCAAGTTGTGATCCCAACTACCACCTCGAAGTACACGATACTTTCCGTTTTTAGAGCCCTTAGGGTTCAATTTTAATCCCCAAGCAGCAATATTATAAAAATTACTGTAGAACCAATCGTAACACCACTCCCAAACATTACCGCTCATATCATATAAACCTAAGAGATTTGGTGTTTTTAATCCTATTACTTTTGTTTCACCATAACTATTTTTATTATACCACCCTACTTCATCTAATTTATTACTGCCAGCATATTCAAATGGATGTTTTCGACTGTATTTACCTCCTTTGGCTGCATATTCCCACTCGGCTTCGGTAGGCAAACGGTATTCGCGGCCTGTAATATTATTTAATCTCGGCAAAAACTCTTTTACAATATCCCTATACGTTACATTTTCCACAGGGTGATTAATCCTTTTAAAATGCGATGGATTCGTTTTGTCTGTCATTACATACGCCCATACTGCTTGTGTTACTACAAACTCCCCCATCCAAAAGCTACTTATCTGTACTTTATGAACAGGCATTGCATTATTATATTCATTACTCCCCATCTCAAATACACCGCCTTCCACGTAAACCATCTTAAATTCAGCAGGAGTGTTTTTAAATTCGGTATAGACTTCTTGCATGTCTTTAATCTTCCATTTTCTTAACCGCAAAGTACACAAAGTAGGGCACAATGTCCACAAAGTAAAGGGGTAACATTGTGCTCTTTGTGTGAATTTCTTTGAGCCCTTTGTGGTAAAAATATCTCTTTTTTGCTCACGGGATTTCACCCCTACTGAACTGGAGAGAAAGAAAGTACCAACCGAAAGCCAACGTTGCCGTAGCGATACGTGGGCGAGTGGTCGTCGCGGTACGTAGAGCGGCTGCTGCGCGCGCTGTTGAACCAGCTACCGCCGCGAAACACACGGCGCGAACCTGTAGGAGGACCTGCTGGATTATGTATAACTTTCCTTTCCTTTGGGTAAGAATCGTACCAATCACTACACCACTCCCATACATTTCCACTCATGTCGTACAATTCCAAGAGGTTGGGCATTTTTAAACCTACTAGCTTCGTTTCTTGGTGGCTATTTTCATCATATCCATACCATCCCACTTCCTCCAATTTATTACTACCTGCATATTCAAAGGGGTTTCTCCACCAATATTTCCCACCTCGCGCCGCATATTCCCATTCGGCTTCGGTGGGCAAGCGGTAAATCGTATCAGCGGGGCGGTTGTTTTTTGTATCTTCATTGAGTCTTAGTAAAAAAAGTTGGTCAATATCGTTCCAAGAAACATTTTCCACAGGGCGGTTTGCCCCTTGAAAACGCGATGGGTTGACCATATCCGTATCACGCATCACATACGTCCACAGGGCTTGGGTCACGGGGTATTGGGCCATCCAAAAATCGTCCAATTTTACTAGGTACATTCCTCCCATTTTAAAAGGGTCGCCATTCCTATTTCCTTCAATCGCAATCATAGTGAAAGAAACGGGGCTGGTGGGGAAGGTTTGGTAGTGGTTTTTCATCAAGTAGCGCGTTGGAGTTTGGCAAATTGCTAATTTACGGCAATTACCTTAATCCTAATATCCGTATTTCGCCCTTTGTCGTCGCTGCATGAGATTTTTACGTTGCCTAAGGGAGGCGTTACAAAAAGGGGCGTTTGGGGGGAGGTTTTCTGGTATAAACGGTCGTTGAGGTACCAATACACCTCTTTCACGTCGTTGGCCGCTTGGCAAGCAAGTTGTAATTGTTGGCCTTCTAAAAAATACTCACTGCCGTCGTTGGGGCTAGTGATAATCGGAGCACCTACTTCCAATACCCGCGTACACGCAGGATTATGCGGCGGGATTTTGACGTAAGGAAAGCGGTTAAGTTCGTAGTACGCTATCAGTTCGGGGGCAAGATTGGGGTACAGTTTTTTGACGTAACCACTATCAGGCAGGCACTCCGTGCAGTACGAACGCTGTCCCGTCGGATTGGTAAAAACCCATTTTAAGTGTTGGCACTTACGCGTATGCGACACGCCCATGATGGCGTAGTCGAGGAGTTGGTGCGTACAAAACTCGCTCGGCACGTCGCCGCTCTCGGCGCACACTTTTCGGCGGTTGAGGTCAGAGGCGGGTTTAAACCAACCCGTAGGCGAGTTATAATCGAGGGCGTTGAAGACATCAAACAGCAAAGGCGTGGCAATATTGGCCCCGTTGAGTTCAGGCACCCCTACTCCCGAGAAATTCCCCACCCACACCCCTACCGTAAAACGGCGGTTGTAGCCAATGCTCCAAGCGTCCTTTTTTCCGTACGAGGTTCCCGTTTTCCAAGCAATCCGTGGTAAGTGGTAGGTATTATCAAAGTTATTGGGCAAATCGGGGCGCGTTACTTGCGTCAAAATGCTGTTGATAAGGTATGTGGCTTCTGGAGAAATTAATCGCTCTTCCGCACGGATAGTTTTGTCTTTCGGGGCATTAGCTTTTTTGCTCCCTTCTCCTGAAAGGAGAAGGGCAGGGGATGAGGTTGTCTTTACTTTGTCATCCACAGTATAATGTAACTCCTTTAATTGACCTTCGTGCGCAAAGGCCGCAAAAAGGCGAGTCAGTTCTTCGAGGGTAACGCCGCAGCCCCCCAAAATCATCGACAACCCCAGCCCCGCCGATTGCTTTTTGACGGTCTGAAAGTCGGCTTTTTTCAAGTACTCAATCAATACGCCAGGCGTAAGGTCGCTGAGAACTTTGACGGCGGGAATATTAAGCGAATTGGCCAAGGCAAACTCTACCGTCACTTTACCGTTGAACTGTCGATCAAAGTTTTCGGGTTCGAACCCTCCAAAATTGGTCGGAACGTCGTTCAGGGTGGTTTTAGGCGTCATCAGTCCTTTGTCAAAAGCCACCGCGTACAACAACGGCTTTAGCGTACTCCCTGGCGAACGCACCGCCCGAATACCATCTACCTGCCCGCCGTCGTACGGGTTCGTGAAATCGGCCGAGCCTACGTAGGCTTCGACATTCATGGTTTCGTTGTTAATCACCACCACCGCCGCGTTGTGAATGTTCATGCTTCGTAGGCGATTGACGTAGTTGCGGGTGAGCTGCTCGGCTTGGGTTTGGCGCGCAGGGACGAGGCTACTTCGGACGATGGGGAGTTGAGGATATTGTTTCCGTAAACGAATCGACAAATGGGGAGCCAATTTGGGTGCTTCTCTACGCTCGGCGCGGAGGGGTTCGCGCAGGGCATCTTCAATCACTTGCGGTTCAAACAAGCCCGCCTTTGCAAAGCGTTGCAGCCATTTGTTCCGTTCTTGTACGATGTAGGGATTTTTACGCCCCAACCGCAAACTAGACGGGCGGTTAGGAATAATCGTCAAGGTGGTAATTTCGGCTAAGCTCAACACTTGAGGCAATTTGCCAAAGTACAACATCGACGCCGACTTAATGCCTTCGACGTTGCTCCCGTACGGAATCAGGTTGAGGTAAAGTTGTAAAATTTCATCTTTGGAGTAGTGCGCTTCCAGTTGTAGCGCTCGCAACATCTCGATGATTTTGCTCCCGTACGTCCGTTTTCGGGGTTCGAGTAGGCGCACCACCTGCATCGTAATGGTCGATGCCCCCGACGTCCGTCGTCCCGTGGTGAGGTTTTTGGCCAACGCCCTTCCTACTGATACAGGGTTGATGCCAAAGTGGTAATAAAAATAACGGTCTTCTTTTTGGAGAATGGTCTGGCGAAGTAGGGGGGTAATCTCGTCGAGTTCGGTATAGAGTCGCCATTTGTCTTCTTCGTTGAGGAAGGCGTGCAGCACTGTGCCGTCCGCCGCCGTCACCAACGTTGAGTAGCGAGGATTTACCCGAAAAGGGAAGGTTAAATCAATCAAGAAAAACAACAAAATAAGGCTTGCAGGAAGCCAAAAAAACCGTTTTTTTGTCATGCTCAAGGCACTTTTCAACAATTGTTTGGTGGTTTTAGAGGCATTTGGCATGACAAAAAACAGCGTTAAACTTCTTCCAGAAGTGTTCTGAATGACACGTACTTATTAACGTAACGGTCGTGGTGTTTCTGTTGAAGCTCCGACGAATGAAGTTGTTGATACGTAAAATAAGCCTCCATTGATGGAAAATAGTATTGACAGGAATAAGTGATTCCTTCACTCTCAATTTCGGTAAGTAAGCGAAGCAATTTGCTACCTTCGAGCAGTCCTGTTGCCATTACTTCGGGCATGTGTATTGCCTTCATCCACTGCAACCAGTCTTGTTCGATGGCTGGGTCAATGTTTACTGTGACGCTATACAGAATCATATTTGCGTTTTTTTTGTTTTAATTGTGGGTGCAATATTTAAAAAAATGAGCAGCTTTTCGGTACCACAAAAAAATAATGTTCAAGCCTTGGGGAGTTCGGCAGGAAATAGTAGCTTTAGTCAACACATTCGTTCCTCCGAATTTAGACCCTTTCCCATGGACTACAAAACACTCCGCGAATTGGTCAGACAGGGTGAAGGAAAGCACATTGAGTTTAAACTCAAGACCAATCACCCCGAAAAAATTGTCCGCGAAATCGTAGCTTTCGCCAATTCGGGCGGTGGCTATCTCCTCATCGGAGTGGGCGACGACCGCAGCATCAAGGGCCTCAAATACGCCGACGAAGACGAATATCTGCTCGTCCGCGCCATTGAGAAGTACTGTTCTCCTGGCATTGAGTACGAAATCGAACGCATTTCGATTGGGGAAGAGCGCGATGTCTTGGTATTCACCATTTTGCCCAGCCCCAAACGCCCTCACTACGTTTTGCAACCTGCCGAAACTTCCTTGGCCGCCGCAAAAACACCAACCACAGGCACGCAGAAGGGCAAGCCACACGCAGCGCCCCAAAATAACCTCGTCAAAAAGACCTACATCCGCGTGGCCGACCGCTCGATTCAGGCGAGTTGGGAAATGCGGGAAATCTTACGCCGTCAAGACGATGACCGCAACGTCAAGTTTCAGTATGGCGATAAGGAGCGAAAACTTATGCAGCACTTAGACCAGCACCAAAGTGTGACGGTAGCAGATTTTGCAAGTGTGGCGGGAATTTCGCGAAATATTGCCTCAAAAACCCTCGTATTACTCGTTTTGGCCAATGTTCTGGATGTTCATCCCGACGAAACGGTTGATCGTTTTACGGTACACGCCTAGCTTAAAAACAAAATCCGCTTTCTCTAAAAAAGAAAGCGGATTCTTGTACTACCTAAACCTCTACCATTATACTAATTTCGATGTCACCAGTTGTATAGTCACATCGAATATGGTACCAATAAAACTTCATTAAGGAGAAAAATGTTCGCCAGCTTGGACAAATTTGCAAAAAAGTTTCGCGAATAGTCGGTTTGAGAACAAGGCTCGACACCTAGTTTTTCTATTATTTCCCAATCAAATTACTTTTCCGATAACCGTAGCCAAAGTAAATCACTAGGCCGATAATCAACCAAATCAGGAACATTATCCAGTTGGAGATGCCCAATTCGGTCATCAGATACAAATTGGTTAAAATTCCCAAAACAGGGAGTAAAGAAAAGCTTTGCAGAAAACTTGCGATGGCTAAACCCAACCACACCAACCACAGTACAATCAATAATGGCTTTTCAGTGAGGTGTTCTACAAAACCTCCTTGTGAGTAAGTCCAAGCCAAGGCCGCAACCATCAAGACGCCTACGGTATATTTCCCGTTTACATAAGGCACTTTAAACTTAGAGGGAGTTTTATGTTTGTCGAGGTACAAAATACCCGCACACACGATGATAAACGCAAATAACGTTCCTACACTGGTCAGGTCGGTTACGAACTTCATGTTCATAAACAACGATGGAATGGCTACCAATACCCCCGTCAAAATCGTTGAAAATGAAGGAGTTTTGTACTTGGGGTGAATTTTGCCAAACGATTTTGGCAACAACCCATCGCGACTCATCGTCATCCAAATCCGTGGCTGACCAATTTGGTAGGCCAACAGCGCACTGGTCATTGCTACCACGGCACTCACGGCAATAATCCCCGATAATGACGACAAAAACGACTTCTGCCAGCCTACCGCATTTTGAGAAACACTTTTGAACACGTAGGCCAATGGGTCATCTACTTTGAGTTCTTTGTGCGACACCATACCGTTCAAAACAAGGGCAATTGTTACGTACAAAATGGTACAAATGATAAGCGAATAAATAATCGAACGGGGCAAGTCGCGCTGCGGATTCTGGCATTCTTCGGCTGTTGTTGAAACGGAGTCAAAACCAATAAATGAGAAAAACACCGCCGATACACCAAGCAAAACCCCGTTCATGCCATTGGGGGCAAACGGTTTCCAGTTTTCGGGATTTACGTAGAAAGCACCAATGATGATAACCGCTAAAATCACGATCACTTTAAACAATACCAACGCATTGCCCGTCGTACGGGATTCTTTGATACCGATGTAGGCCAAAACCGTAATAAAAACCGTCACCAATGCCGCAGGAATATTCATCAACACCTTGAATCCGCCAATCATGGGTGCCGTACGGAAGGCTTCTTCTTGAGACACCAAGCGTGGATTAGGCACTCCTCCTGCCTTTATTACTTCCTGAAATTCGTTGAATCCATCGCGGGCTGAGATAAAGTCTGTGGCTAAGTATTCGGGGAAATGAATGCCAAATCGCTCTAACATTTCCATAAAATACCCCGACCAACCGATGGCAATCACCATGTTACTAACGGCGTATTCCAAAATCAGTGCCCAACCAATAATCCAAGCCAGTAGCTCCCCAAACGAAACGTAAGTATAAGTATAGGCACTTCCACTGACGGGAATGGTGGAAGCGAATTGGGCATAACACAAACCCGTAAATGCACAGGCAAAGGCAATAAAAACAAACAAAAGCGAGACCGCCGCCCCTCCGTCGTAGCTGGCGTTTCCGATGGTACTAAAAATTCCCCCTCCAATGATGGCCGCAATTCCAAACGAGGTCAAATCTTTTACACTCAAGACTTTGGCCATGCTGCCGTGGCCATCTTCGCCCGTTTTGATGTCGTTCAAAACTTGGCTCACCGATTTTTTTCGAAAGAGAGAGTTACTCATCGTGACTATGATTTAGGGTTTAGTTGTTGAATACGATTGGTAAAAATAGAAATTATTGGGATACCTTCTAGCATTACGGTGACGGAAGCCGTGCAGATTCCCGTAAATAATCCTCCCACGTATCTACGTCCGACAGGGTTTCGCCAATCCAAAGGGAGGTGGAGTGTGCTTGGGCATCCGCCAAAGTTTCCGCCAAAAGCGACGGCTGACTCCATGATTTGTTATCAAACAAAAAGTGGTGCATCTTCCTCATTCCTAGTAAATAGTATCCACCATCGTCGGCAGGGCCAATGACTATATCGTGCTGCTGAAGCTCAGAAAATGCCTGAGAGAGGTGATGCGCACGCAAAGCGAGGCAGTCGCTGCCCACAATCACGACGTGTTCGGCGTTTTCGTTTAGTTCTTCTTCAAACGCAGCTTTCATTCGAGCACCCAAATCGGGGACATTAGGTTGCATTTTTTTGAGAAAGCCCAATTCTGACCAGCTATCCTCGGGGTTTATAAAATCTCCGTAATAAATCACCACTTTTTTCTTTTGCGCTGCTTCATCGACCAAAAACCATTCATAAATCACTCTTTTTGTGTGACTTAGTAGTTCAATATAAACTTCTACGGCCTTTTCATCACCTACCGTAGCCGCCACTCGGGTCTTTACTTTTCCTCGAACTGGATTTTTTACAAAAACAATAAGCGTACAATTCATTCGTTTGCGTTGGATAGTTGACAGAAAGATAGTAAGATTGACAAAAATTAACGTTGTACCCCCTTGCAAATTTCATGAAACGACTCCTTTGGATAGTATTCCTCACCACATCAGTGCTCCATGCTCAAAATGTAGCTTTCAAAAAACTCATTGACAGCAGCCCTCTTGACACCAAACTGGCTACGTTGACCGATAGCGAACAAAAAGAATCAGGCGTGATGCTGCGTCACCAACTTTATGTTGAATATGCCTTCGATTCACTTGGACAATTATCCTGCTTACAAGGTATTGTGAAGCGCATTCGCATCAATGACTCCAAGGCCATTGAAATGTACAATAAAATCGTACTGCCTGTTCCTAACACCAACGACCTTATTTACCTCAAAGCCCGCAGTATTAGCAAAAACGGTACGGTCAAAGAAGTCGGAATGGAGGCCGTAAAAGAATTAGAAGAACAAGGACGGGTGTATAAGATTTTGGCCGTAGAAGGGCTTGAGATTGGTGGAGAATTGGAATATACCACGCTTTTTCGCCGTAGTAGTTCGCTGTTTGGAGGCGAACTTCTCCAAAGCGATATACCCGTACGGAAGGTAGAAGTAAAAATTATTACCCCTGCTTACCTTCAATTTGAAGCCAAGGTGTATAATGCCCCCGCCACGATTTCGTCGGATACCCTCAACGAAAAGCGTACGCTTTCGGTGGGACTTCAGAATCTCCCGCCAATTTATGAGGAAAAGTACGCCAACCTCAAAGCCAATTTAATCCGCCTCGATTACAAGCTTTCGTACAACCTCAGTCGCGGTCCCGAGCGCCTCTATACGTGGCAAAGCGCCGCCGAAACGTTCTTTGATTACCTTCGGTCGGGGATAGACGAGTCAAAAAAAGACATTGACGCGCTGTTAGCCAAAGAAAAAATAAAGGGGCTTGCTCCTGAATTAGCCATTAAAAAGCTCGAAAATTACGTCAAAACCAACATTGCGCTGAAAGAAGAAGAAGACGCCGACGTGGCTTCGGATGTACTCAAAAAGCAGTATGCTTCAAAAGCAGGCATGATGAAATTATACATCGCTGCCCTCGAATCGTTGAACATTCCGTATGAGATTGTGATTGGATGTAGTCGGACTGATGCGGTCTTTGATCCAAAATTTGAATCTTGGAATTTTTTGGATGAATACTTGCTCTATTTTCCAACCACCAAGAAGTTTTTGGATCCAGGAAGTCCGATTTTTCGTTACGGGATGATTGACCAAACGATGGAAGGGAATCAGGCATTGTTTATCAAAAAGAAAAAAGAAGGCAACGACATTGTGCCCGAAAGTGAGATTCGATTAGTACCCTTTTCAACCATCGCCGACAACCACGACGATTTGCTGGTGGACGTGTCGTTTTCGCCTACCATGGATCAAATTCAAGGCAAAGTAACGCGCCAAATGACGGGGCACCAAGCCGCTCAATTGCGCCCGTACTATCATTTTGTGAAAGCGGAAGAAGAACGCAAAGCGCTTACCAACGAAATTGTGAAATCAACCCTCAAGCCTGACGTCACTTATACCAATCCCCAAATCAAGAATACCAATCTCAACTCAGACGAAGCAAACAAACCTTTTATTTTTAGTGTCGATATTGTACTAAAAAGTGTGGTAGAACGGGCTGGGAAAAAGTATTTGTTTAAAGTAGGAGAATTGATTGGGCCACAGGTAGAAATGTACAACGAACGCGCCCGTCAGTATCCTATTGATATGGGGAACGCTCACGCCTACAAACGCCTGATGAAAGTGAAGATTCCAGAGGGATATAAAGTGAGTGGTTTGGAAAGCCTTCGCCGCAACATTACGGATGGCAGAACTCCCGCCGTAATGGGCTTTATTTCTGATTATAAATTGGAAGGCAATTTGCTCACAATCACCATTGATGAGTTTTACAAGGAAGTATTACAACCGATTGATATATACGAGCCGTTCCAGAAAGTAATCAATGCGGCAGCTGATTTCAACAAAGTAACGCTCTTATTGGAGAAAAAATAAAACTCTAACGGAGATTCCCTACTTTTGTATTTCAGAAACAGATTAATCGCTTTTGAGCATGATTTTCAAGTATTTGGCATTGGGAATGGCGTCGGCCGTACTCTTGATTGGCTGTGTTACCTCCAAACCCGTCGGCACGAAATCAACCACGACGGTGGATCCTTACAGTACGTACGACGAAGACTTTACGGCGATTCGTCCTCGTTACAAAGAAACCGTAACTTCGGAAAGCGCCACGGCCAAAAAGCCCGAAGTAAAACGCGTACTGTCGGACCAGCCGTTGCACATTAATCGCCAATTAGACGCGGTTGTGGATACAATTGCGCTTCGCAACAAGTCGATTCGGTTTGCGGCGGGTTTTCGCATTCAGATTTACGTTGGAAACACCCGTAAAGAAGCCGACGACGCCCGCTTGTATTCGTACCAAACTTTTCCCGAACTCAATCCTTACATGGTCTATAATCAGCCGACGTATCGGATTCGGATTGGTGATTTTATGACACGCTTGGATGCCGAGCGTTATCTTCAACAAGTACGTCAACGCTATGAATCAGCGGTAGTTGTGCCTGAGAAAATAGATTTGAAGAAGAGTCTATTGGTAAAATAGTTACTTTTGTCGTTCTGTTTTTGTCAAAAGATTAGATTGATTGCTTAACACAAAGTTTTGCCTCCGCTTAGTGGCACAACTCTTTTTATAAATTACGATGAAAAAACGCGCACTCATTACGGGTATCACGGGTCAGGATGGAGCTTATTTGGCCGAATTTTTACTAAATAAAGGATACGAAGTTCACGGTATCAAACGCCGTAGTTCGTTGTTCAATACCCAACGTATCGACCACCTCTACGAAGATCCCCACGAAAACGACGTTCGTTTGGTGCTTCACTACGGAGATTTATCGGACTCGACCAATATCATTCGATTGATTCAGGAAATCCAGCCTGATGAAATTTATAACCTCGGAGCACAGTCGCACGTACGAGTGAGTTTCGACGAACCTGAATATACGGCACAAGTCGATGGCTTAGGTACGATGCGAATTTTGGAAGCCGTTCGTTTATTGGGACTTACCAAGAAAACACGCGTATATCAAGCTTCTACGTCTGAGTTGTACGGTTTGGTACAAGCCGTTCCTCAATCAGAAGCAACGCCTTTTTATCCACGCTCACCGTATGCTGTAGCCAAATTGTACGGTTACTGGATTACGGTCAACTATCGCGAGGCGTATGATATGTTTGCCGTCAACGGTATTTTATTCAACCACGAATCACCGCTTCGCGGCGAGACATTCGTGACGCGTAAAATTACTCGCGCCGTAGCACGTATCGCCTTGGGACTTCAAGAGAAAGTATTTTTGGGCAACCTCGACGCCCAACGCGACTGGGGTCACGCCAAAGATTACGTAGAAGCGATGTGGTTGATGTTGCAACAAGAGACCCCTGAGGATTTTGTCATTGCCACTGGTAAAACCACCTACATCCGTGACTTTGTGCGCATGGCGTTTGCAGAAGTAGGCATTGAGCTGGAATTTAAAGGCGAAGGTGCAAATGAAACGGCCGTTGTTACCAAGTGCAACAACCCAAGTTATCAACTCCCTGTGGGTAAAGAAGTGGTAGGCATCGACCCCCGTTATTTCCGTCCAACCGAGGTTGATTTGTTGATTGGTGACCCTACCAAAGCCAACACAAAGCTAGGGTGGATTCCTAAGTACGATCTTCCTGCCCTCGTGAAAGAAATGGTAGAAGCAGATTTGGACATCTTCAAGCGCGACCAATTGCTCGAACGCGAAGGTCACCGCACATTGAACTACTACGAATAGTATATATTTTTTCCATAAACAACAACGCCCTGAAGCTTCGGCTTTCAGGGCGTTGTTGTTTATAGGAGCTAGTAACTATTTTTTGATTACACTATCTTTTTTGATGTATGAAACGAGACGATAGTCTATGGAAAGCCATTTTAGAAGACGTTTTCGACGATTTTCTGAGGTTTTTCTTTGATAATGCCGAAGAACTGTTTGATTTTGGAAAACCTTTTGAATTTTTAGATAAGGAACTCGAACAGCTTTTTCCAATAAATCCTGACGATTTCTCCCCAAAATACGTTGATAAATTGATAAAAGTATTTACTAAAACGGGTGATGAAAAGTGGATTTTGGTACATATTGAAGTACAAGCCAATACCGATAATCTATTTGCTCATCGAATGTTTCAGTATTTTTATCGGATTTATGACAGATACCAGCGCCCGATTACGGCTTTCGCCATCTTAACGGATAAAAACAAGCGCTTTAAACCACTGTATTTCGAGGAGTCTTATTTGGGAACTAAATTACGTTATGATTTTAACACCTATAAAGTCCTAGAACAAAACCCAGAAGTATTAACCAACAGCAATAATCCTTTTGCTATGGTCGTCTTAACTGTGTTGGTAGCCTTGCAAAAAGGGAAAGTAACCGAAAGCGAACTATTAAACCAAAAAATAGATTTACTTAAACGGTTGATAAGTAAAGGTTACTCTCGACAAAAAATAGAAGCGTTAATGAGCTTTTTAAAGCTGTATGTACGTTTTGGAAAGAATGAAAATGATGCTAAATTTGACAAAGCCATTGAGCAACTCCTAAATAAACCAAAAGAAACAATGGGAATCGTAGAGTTTGTGTTAGAAAGAGAACGTCGCCTTGGAGAGAAAAAGGGCATAAAGAAGGGCATTGAGAAAGGCATTGAGAAAGAACGCCATGAGCGTAACTTTACCTTTGTGAGCAGGCTTCTCAAGGAAACTGATTTTGATGACGCCAAAATAGCCGAGTTAGCTGGAGTTACCCTTGAGTTTGTTCAAAGTGTACGTCAACAAAACGCATGAGGCGGATTTTGAAATAACCCGCCTCATAAGCGTTTGGATATGTATGTTTATCCCCGTTGGCGGGCTGCCTCGTAGATAATCATTCCCGCAGCAACTGATACATTCAACGAAGCTACTTTTCCAGTCATTGGAATTTTTACGGCCATGTTTGCGCGGCGAATCACATCAGTGGATACGCCGTCTTCTTCTGAGCCCATTACAATAGCCGTAGGGGTCGTAAAATCAATATTTGAAGTAACTTGTGCCGCTTTTTCGGTACAAACCACCACCTGAACACCGCTATCTTGCAAATACTGCACTGTATCTATCAAGTTATTTTCACGACAAACAGGAAGGTGATTGAGCGCCCCTGAAGAGGTTTTGAGCGCATCGCTGTTGATTTGGGCCGCTCCACGCATAGGAACTACCAACGCATGAACCCCCATACACTCGGCCGTACGGGCAATAGCTCCAAAGTTACGAACATCGGTGATGCGGTCGAGGAGCAACAATAAGGGCACTTCTCCTCTTTCATAGATGTCGGCCAACACGTTATGAAGCGAAACGTAGCGAATCGCCGACATAAACGCAATAACTCCTTGGTGATTTTTTCCAGTAATATTATTCAACTTTTCTATCGGAACGCGCTGAACTGGTATTTCGCGCTCGTTGGCTAGCTGAATCACTTCGGCGAAACTCTGTTCGCGATAGACCATAATTTTATCAATTTCGGTCCCTGCGCGGAGCGCTTCTAAAAGCGGTTGTAACCCAAAAATAAGCTCTTTTTCGCGAGCCTTGTCCACGGGCTTAGTGGTATGAATGCGGCGTTTGGGATTTTCGTCTCGTTGGTATGCCATGGGATTATTTTTTAGAGCATGGTAGCAAAAAACCCGTCCGAATATCTTCAGACGGGTTTTTTACCAAAATTTCTCTGTAAAAAATGCTTATGCTTCAGCCAATTCGATATGAACAAATGACTTGTTGTCACGGCCACGGCTAAATTTAACCACACCGTTTGTCAAAGCAAAAAGCGTATAATCGCGGCCTACACCTACGTTACGACCTGGGTGGTATTTAGTACCACGTTGACGAACGATGATGTTACCCGCTACGGCTGGCTGACCACCGAAAATTTTAACGCCAAGGCGTTTACTTTCTGATTCGCGACCGTTTTTCGAACTACCTACACCTTTTTTGTGTGCCATTTCTTTAGGTATTTAAAAATTTCAAAAAGCTATTTAAGAAAAAAATTAAGCTACGATTGCGTCGATTTTAACCTTTGTCAAAGCTTGACGGTGACCGTTTTTCTTCTCGTATCCTTTACGGCGTTTCTTTCTGAAAACGATTACTTTCTCTCCCTTAAGGTGTTCTACGATTGTAGCCTTTACACTCGCACCGTTTACCGTCGGCGCGCCTACGCTGATGGCACCTGCATTGTCCACCAACAAAACTTTGTCAAATACGAGCGCAGCGTCCAAGTCACCAGCCAAACGGTTGGTAAAGATTTCTTGGCCCTCTTCTACTTTAAATTGCTGTCCCGCGATTTCTACGATTGCGTACATGATGATTATGATTAAAACAGTTTTTTCCAAAAATGGAGTGCAAAAATAATGGATTTCGCAGGATTTAGCAACTCCTGTTTGAAAAATATTAGGGAATTACTTGACATACAGGGCAAAAGTACGTAGCTCGCCCGCCTACTCGGGTCTGCACAATGTCGGCATGGCCTTCGGGGCAGCGTTTGTGCTGGTCAGGCGTATCAAAGGGTGATGTATCCCATTCGCGTGCATGTATCAAAAACGAGCGTGGAAAAAACCCATAATTCGCCTCGTGCTCGATGGCCGTACGCAATACAAATCCAATCGCTGAGTGAATCCGCTCAAGCTCTGACGCAGTAAGTTCATTGGCCAGCCGCTCGGGATGTACTTTGGCTTGAAACAAAACTTCATCGACAATCCAGTTGCCAATACCAGCGACGGTACTTTGGTCGAGCAGTACAGGCTTAATCGGAGACTTACGTTTTTGGATATTTTCAGTCAATTGTTTCAAGGTAATTTCTAAACCATCGGGGGCTATTTTTTTTCGTTTCAAATACTCTTCTACACTAGAAACCAGCCCAATGCGCTCAAATTTTCGGGGGCAAATAAAACCCAAATTGAAACCAGAACGAAACACAAAAACGATGCGTGCGTGGCGTGGGCGCGGCAACGACGAATGATAATATTCCAAATCGCCCGTCATCCCAAAATGAAGATGTAGCGTGTGCCCTCCGTCCGTAAAGGCAAATAAATTTTTGCCTACCCGCCGCGTAGCGACAAACGACTGTCCCACAAGCGTTTCAGTGAGCGTAGCATAATCGGTCGTAAGTAACTTTCGGTCTTCTACTTCAATAGCCTCTATGGCTTGGTGAAGAGAAGTGGCTTCAAAATAATGGCGGTAGGTTTCGACTTCGGGTAGTTCAGGCATAGTTAACTCGCATTAGGTTTTGCTTAGTAACCATTTTTAAAGCGAATTTGATTTCTTTTTGGCTCGCTTTTAAGGAGGTTTTGGGTCTAAAAGCGCACTTAGTGCCAAAACACCAATCTACTTCGTACCTTTGCAAAATCAACCTCTGATATTAGCTGCAAATGAAGTTTGAAGATTATCACATTTCTGGCGTTGTTAAACAAAACCTTGAAAAACTAGGTTTTCGCCGCCCCACCGACATCCAGTACAAAGCGATTCCGTCGATTTTGAAAGGAGAAGATGTATTGGCCATTGCTCAAACGGGAACGGGAAAAACGGCCGCTTTTGCGATTCCGATTCTTCATTTGTTGCACGAACGCAAACGCAACTCTCGCCGCCCCGATGGCGTAAAATGCGTGGTTATGGTACCCACCCATGAGCTTGCCATTCAAATTACGGAAGTATTTGAGCGTCTTGGCCGTGGCACAGACGTGAAAACATTAGGGCTATTTGGAGGAGTTTCGCAAGACCCTCAGATTTCTCGCCTCGACAAAGGGGTGGATGTCGTCGTTGCTACCCCTGGGCGTTTGTTTGACTTGGTAAGCCAAGGTCATTTACGCCTCGAACGCGTGGAACTCTTGGTGCTTGACGAAGCCGACCACATGCTCGATTTGGGCTTTATCAAAGACATTCGTGATTTGCTCAAACACTTGCCACGCCGTCGGCAAACGCTGTTTTTCTCGGCAACGATTGATGATAAAATCAAAAAGTTAGCCTATTCTATCATTCATAGTGCGGCCATTCGGATTCAGATTTCTCCTAAAGACCCCGTCTCTAAAAACGTTGACCACTTTGTTACGCACGTTGAAATGGACGACAAGCGTTTCTTTTTAGAACGCCTCATCAACGAACACGCGGACAGCAAAATCATGGTGTTTGTGCGAACAAAAGTACGTGCCGAACGCGTGGCTCATGCGCTCGAACGTATGGAGATTCAGAGCATGACACTGCACGGCGATAAAGAACAAAAAGAGCGTTCGCTGGCATTAGGAGCCTTTAAAAGCGGAAAAACAAAGGTGTTGATTGCCACCGACATCAGTGCGCGGGGCATTGATATTCCCAACGTTGACTACGTCGTTAATTATGATTTGCCCGACGAAATTGAAAATTATGTACACCGCATCGGGCGTACAGGCCGTGGAACACAACGAGGGAATGCGGTTTCGTTTTGCAGCACGGAAGAAAAATCCAAACTTGCGGCGATTGAAGAGTACATAGGCAAACCCATTACGGTGCTTCAACTCAGTAAAGCAGAATACGAGGGCATTGTGGACACGAGCAACGACCCCGCAGGAAATATTAAGTCACTTCTCCAAGAAATCGAAGACCTCGAAGCCGATAAAAAGCTCCGCCAAGGGAGAAAAAGAGGGAAGAAAAAACGAGGGTAGGGGGAGAGCAACGCCTCTCCCTTAAAGTTTTTTCTCAAGAAAAAGCTCGAAAAGCCTTTTTATAGCCTCACTCTGCTTAGGAGGGAAGCGTTCGACGAAGAATTTTTCAAATTTAACGAACATAAAGTATCCAAAACGAGAATACTCATTTTCGGGACTTTGAAGAAGAACAAGCTCTTCAAAAATCCGTTTAATGGCATGTCGGGCTTGCTTTCCGTCAATTACTTGCTCTTCTAGCTCTTTTAATTCTTTCTGTATTCCGTTAAACAACTTATTCAAAATTGACAACCGTTTGACGACTAATTCGGGTCGATTAAGTTGGCAAATGGATATAGTCGCAAGTGCTCTTGGGTGATTATCAATAGGTTCAAGTGTTCCGTCAGGTAGAAAGATAAAAAAATCTTCTACTTCATCAATTTCAGGATGAAGTAGAAATGGGGCTTCATCTTGAAAAAATGCAGAAGTAGCCAAACGAGAATCATCATCAGGCATTCCGTCAGGGTTCAAGATAGGCGACGCAACGCGGACTCCCGCAATAGGGAATTGACTCCGTTTCTTGTTGTTACATATCGCACAACTCAACAACAAATTACTCCATTCGTAGGCTATCCAATAATACCCTTCATGCTCTTTTTCTTTGGCCACTTCCGCTTTGGGTCGATAATGCTCCACCTGCATGGGCGCACCCGCTACGGTGTTTGTTTCGCAATAGGCACATTTGTTATGGTAGAGAGTTTTTAGCGGAGCCAATGACCCATCCCGATACACTTTCGATTTAAAATTATGCTTATTTTTTTCAGTCAACGCCTCTCTAATAAGCCTATCACGTTCATCGGTGGCAAGTGTCGCGGGGACATTGCTAAAATCTTTTTTGATGCTAATCATCTCCTCCTCTTAACTGACTTTAGGTTCAAACAATTCGTCGGGAAATTGACGATTGCTCTTTTCAAACTCTTCTAAGTACTTTTCTACTTCGTCGTTATGTTGCATTTCTTCAAAGGTATCTTCGGTTCGAGTTTGAGTAATATCATCATTTTCAACCGACAGCACATCTTCCATGTCAAAAATACCCGAGGTCAAGATAAGATTGGGGGTAAGGTATTTCAAATCAACCTCAACTCGCTCTATTTTAACCCCTTCTTCTTTGTTTCGAGTCACTTTTAGAATGACCGAATTATGGGGAGCTCCTAAAAGAGGAATAGGGCTATGCGTAGATACAATAAATTGGATTTTGGGAAAAACGTTTGAAAATAGCTGAGGAATCTGTTTTTGAAGTTTGGGATGCCAATGTAAATCCAACTCATCAATAATGACAATGCCTTTGAGTTGAGCGGGGTCAGTGACTTCGGGTTGCGAGTGCGACAAGCGTACAATCATGTCTCCTGCCAAACCAATAATAGCCCTAAAACCAGATGCAAGTTTTGGATAAGGCAAGGGCTCATAGGATTCAGTCCCATTGACCATGTCTTTTTCCAAGTATTCAATTTGGCTTGTCTTTTCATTAAGGCGAACATCAGCCAAGTAAGGAATTAGCTTACAGAAAGCTTGCCTAACTAACTCAAAGCGTTGTTCGTCTTTTTGCAGCAGCCAATCTTTCATTTTGGCCTCGATATTCAAGAGCGCCCCATCGGAGTTAAAAAGTCCGTAGGAAACTGAGCTTCGCCGAGCCTCTTCGCTGATAGTAGCATCAGCCTGAAGATTAAGGCGAGATGGGCCGTAAGCGGCTAAGTGAGAGAGCGGATGAAGATTATTCCAACAATCAGTGATTACATTCTCCGTATTGTTTTTGTACTCAACTTGTATATTAATTGAGCGGTCTTGAATCAATTCATAATTTCCGTCTTTACTTCCCTTTAAGCCTAACAAGATAGCTTGCAAAACAGTGGATTTTCCAAACCCATTTTCTCCTACTAAAAACACCCATTGGGTATCTACAGGAAGGTTTTCGATTTTGGCGTTTTTAATTCCTTGGAAGTTAGCGACAACTACGTTTTTTAAAGAATACGGTAGAATTTTTTCTTTTTTGGTGTAAGAGTCTTTTTGGGGCTCAAGAATTGGTAAGTCTATTGCAAAAGAGAATAACTTTTCAAGGCTTTTTGATTCATAAGCCTGGTATTTATCGAGCATTTCAAGCCATTCTAAAAAAAAACGCATTAAACCCGTGAATAGGATGAAGCGCTCACCTTCTAGATTTGATAGTTCATTATTTGGCCTACATTTTACTCTGTAATATATTTTATCTAAACTCCTACTATAATCATATACTTCAAAAAAGAACGCAGGATACTTTTTTGAAGTAACTATTACTCCAAAACCATCTCTGAGTGCTACTTCAAAATTAGACAATGTAATATTCTCTCTGATTAAGAGAGAGAACTCTTCCATATCTTCTATTACTTTCAGAGGAAATTTACTACTGCTCATATTGAAGAATATACGTTTTTGTCAAAGTTAAGAAGAAATCATAATCCCTCAAAACCCCACCCGAAACACCGTTTTGCCCACTTCTTCGGTTTGGAGGGAGGCGGAGAAACCGTGATTATGCAAGATTTCACGTACTAGCGTAAGGCCAATGCCTTGACCGTTTTTCTTGGTGGAAAAAAATGGAGTAAACAGCTGATTCGCCACGTCGGCGGAGATTCCTGCGCCGCTGTCGATGATTTCAAATTGGGAGGGCGACGTTTTGAAGATCACCTTCCCGCCACGCCCGATGCTCTCAAACGCGTTTTTGAGTACATTCACCAGCACTTGCTCCAACTGCTGACGGTCGGCGTCGAGCCAAATCGGCTGGGGGTGAAGCGCCCATTCCAACGTTATTTCGCGGCTTCGGGCGTTGAATGCCATCAATTTGGCCATATTTTGAAGCAATTCGTGTAAGTCAAGGCGTTGTTTTTGAGGCATTGGCAAACGAACGATGTCCGCAAAATTTCGCATAAATTGATTGAGATGGTCGTTGCGTTCTATCGCTACCCGCACCGCGCTTTGGACATCGGGGTTTGCGTCCAAATAGTACAAGGTCGAATCTAAAATCGAGTTAACGGCCCCAATCGAATTGTTGACCTCATGGGCCATCAGGCGAATCACTTTTCCGTAAGCATTCTTTTCTGCCGCCAAAATCTCCGCCGTTAGTTCTTCCAACATCACAAAATACCGAGGAAAACCACGGTCGATAAAATGGGCTTTTTGACATTTAAACAACGCTACCCCGTTGAAATTGAACGTGCGCGCTTCACCCGTTTTTAAGCGGCTCAAGGCTTGTAAAATGGGATGTGAGCTTTCGGTCAGCGACTGTTGAAGAAGCTGCCGAGCGGGCACTCCCAATATTTCTTCGGCCTTAGGGTTTAGGTCGGTGATGTGTTGGTCAAAATCCAACATCAATATGCCCGTTGGCGAAGTGGCAACGAGTTTTTGAAGAAAATAATGCTGTTCCTGTTGCTGCGTCCGCTCGGTACGGAGTTGGTCAATCATTTGATTATACACTTCAATGAGTTGGTCCATTTCGTACTTGCCCGTTTTTAAAAACTTAACGTTAAAATCGCGGTCGTGAATGGCTTCCACGCCCGTCATCAACAGCTTTAGCGGCTGAATGAGGTCTTGATATACCTGCCAAGCAAAAAACAGCGAAAGCAAAATGAACGCCTCCGAAAGAATAAACAGCAGCGGTTTTGCAAAAAAAATAGCGAACGAAAGTCCCAAGGCTACCAAATGAATGATAGCAATAAAAACAATAAATTTGGTGCCTAGTCTCATAACTCCATGAATTTAGAAGCGCATTACCAACAGATGTGGCTCGCGGCCAACGAGGGGTTCGCGAAGGGTCATTTTGAGTATGATTCTCTCATCGACTCACCTAACGACTCTCGTCGTGGTATTACGCTTATTGGACGCCCTTCGGAAGAAAGTAAAAAGGCGATTGGAAAAATGCTTCAAAACCTACTTCCATTAGAGCCACAGCAATATTACTACCCTTCGACGGATATTCACCTTACTGTGTTGTCGATTATTTCGTGTTACGAAGGTTTTTTGCTTTCAGCGATTCATCCGCAGGAATATATTGATCGAATCCGTGAGGTTATTAAAAAATATGCTGGTTTTCGGGTGCGTTTTTCAGGCATTACTGCCTCTTCAAGCTGCGTACTTGTACAAGGTTTTCCGATGGATGACACCCTGGCAGCCATTCGCAACGACCTCCGAACGACCTTCAAAACGTCGTCGTTGCAGCATTCTATTGACAAACGTTATAGTATTCAAACGGCACATTCGACCGTGATTCGCTTTCGTGTGCCGCTCGTGCAGCCCGTTGCTTTTGTGGAGCGTCTTCAAGCATTTTATGCGCACGATTTTGGTACGTTTGAGGTCAATATGCTAGAGCTTGTGTATAATGATTGGTACCAACGTTCCGAAAATACCCTGCTACTAGAGTCGTTTTATTTGGGTAACTAGCTCAACTTTACTCATCCTCAAAAGGGATATTAAACTTTTCCAATCGTCGGTACAAGGCCGAGCGGGTGATACCCAGCGACTTGGCTACCCGCGCCACTTTTCCTCGATGAAACTCCATGGCACGACGAATCATCTGGATTTCCATTTCTTCGAGTGTCATGCTGCCTACATCAGGAAGTGTCGAAGACGAAGTAGCGGCTGTTGAATTTTTAGCACCTTGGTAATTTTGCTGAAAATCGTCAATCGTCAGTACGTCGCGGTGGCTAATCAGTACGGTTCGTTCTACCAAATTCTTGAGTTGTCGAATGTTGCCAGGCAAGTTCAGATTTTTTAACCACTGAAGCGCCTCCCGCGTTACTTGCAAGTGGGGACGTTGGTAGATTTGGCGTAAGTTATCCACAAAAAACTCCACCAACAGTGGAATATCATTGGGGCGCTCGCGCAAGGCAGGCAAATGCACCGTAATCAGGTTGATTCGGTACAGCAAATCCTCCCGAAATGTCCCTTTTGCCACCATTTCTTCGAGTACACGGTTCGTAGCGCAAATCACCCGTACATCCACCGATTTGGTTTTACTACTTCCCAGCACTTCGTAAGTTCGGTCTTGCAATACCCGCAACAACTTAACTTGACTACTGGCATCGAGCTCGCCAATCTCGTCCAAAAAAATCGTCCCTCGGTTCGCCATTTCAAATCGTCCCGTTCGGTCAAAACGAGCGTCAGTAAAAGCTCCGCGAACGTGCCCAAACATTTCGGACTCAAAAAGGCTGGTCGAAACGCCGCCCAAATTTACCTTTACAAACGGTCGTTTACTGCGTTGGCTATTTTGGTGGATAGCCTCCGCAATCAACTCTTTCCCCGTGCCACTTTCCCCCAAAATCAGTACAGAAGCGTCGGTTTGGGCAATTCTTCCAATCGTTTGTAAAATTTGGACCAATTGCGGTGATTCACCCACAATTTGCCCAAAATCAAACTGTTTGTCCAACGAACGGCGGGAAAGCGCAGTGGGCAAAGAGCGAGGGGCAATCGGTGAATAATTTGTGTTTTCCTCCTTGCTCTTTGCTTCTGAATTGGCCAGAGACAACGCTGTCCGCACCGACTGCATCAAATGCGCATTTTGCCAAGGTTTGTTGATAAAATCAGCTGCGCCGAGCTTCATTCCTTGTACGGCCAAGTCGATGGTAGCCCAGCCCGTAATGAGAATCACGGGCAGCGATGGTTTCAAGGTTTTTAGCTCCTGAAGCATTTGTAATCCATCTTTGCCCGAAGTTTCGTTGGAAAAATTCATGTCGAGCAATACCAATGTCACTTCGTGCCGTTTCAGAATCCGAAACGCGTCGTCGGGGTTGTGCGCCACGGCCACGTCAAACCCCTCCTTCCGCGCCAAAAGCGAAAGGGAAGTACAAACGGCAATATCGTCGTCAATGATTAGAAGCATGGAAGTAAATTAACAAAGGGCAAAGAGCAAGAGGCAAATTTGCAATAAGTAAAAGAGAAATTTGCCTTTTGCCCTTCGGATTTTTGCATTTTGCTTTTTAGGCTATTCTTCATGAAGCACTACCGCGGGCTGCAACACTGACGCTTGGCGGCTTGGGTAAAAGGCACAAATCCCGACCAAAACGTAAATAAAAATTACCGCCAGTAACATCCCAATCAAATATACACTTGCTTCGATGTCGAAAACATTGAGTAACGGAAATTGAACGGCAAAAAACAACCCCAAAATCAAACCGAATGTGGCGATAACTGCCGTTTCTCCAATGAAATGCCATAAAATTGCCCCCTTAGTAGCGCCCATAGCGCGACGTACACCAATTTCCTGCTTACGGCGATTGATGGTCTGAAACAACACCCCAAACATCCCTAGAGCAACGTTAAAAACCAAAAAACTGCAGATAATCAACAAGATAATGACGGGCACCAACACCAGGTTATTACGGTTAGCTTTCATTCCGTCCATCTGCTGAATCTCAATCGTCCAATCTTTGCCAAGGCGCGTTAATTCGCGCACAATTTTGGCCTCAACCTCCGCCCCACTTCCTGGTTTAACCTTTAGCACCATCGTATCGTCCCACTTTTCAGAGGGTCGGAAGAGGCTATTATCCAGTTCTTGAAAATCACTTTTGTGCTTATAATAATCGACTACGCCCACCACTTTCATTTTTTTACTTTTTTCCGCCTCTTCGCCCCCTCCGAAGATTTTCCCAACGGCGTCTTCTGTGCCTAACAAGTCTTTGGCCAAATGTTTGGTAATGACCACAGGGACAAAGTTGCCCGCCATATCGGCCTTGGTAAACCAACGACCTTGGGCTATTGTCATACTCATTGCTTTGGGGAAATCTGGTTCTACTGTGATGACATCACTCGATACCGTTTTTTTATTATAGGCAAAACTGTTGCTCATCGTACTGAAAGTAAACGGAGCGTTGGAACTTGTGTAAGAAAAGCTTTCTACCTCAGGATACTGCTTTAATTGTTGGCTGACGAGCTCTTTGTACTGTACTTTAACCGTATCGTTTGATGCGTTGAAGTTGATAAAAGCTACCCACACGTTGTTGGTTTCTAACCCCGAGGGCGCCATGTAGTTTTGATAGTTATACACTCCGAGCGAGCATACGGCGAACAAAATCAAAAAGGAAAAGAAAATTTCGGTCATCATGAGGGAGTTACTTTTTCTTCGCTTCCAGATGAGTTTAAACAAATGTTTTATCATGGCTTTTAATATTTTAACGCATCTACTACCTGTAACTTTGACATCCTCCAAGCGGGGTAAACTCCTGATAATAAACCAAATAATAGGCTGATTAGAATGGCTATCGAGAATACTTTCCAGTTGAAACTTAGGTCGATGTAAGGAATGAGATCGCTTTGATTGATGTAAAAAATCACGAGCGAGGACAAAATCAAGGCGATGAAACCACCGATGAACGTGAGAATGATGTTCTCAATCACAAACTGCATGACCAGTCTTTTACTCGATGCTCCAAAAGCCTTTCTGACGCCAATTTCGGAAGCTCGTTCCATGATTCGACTCATGTTGATATTGACCAAATTGATAGCAGGTAGTGACATGAATAAGAAAATAATTCCGATCAAAATGGAGATAATGAACGCAGAGCCATCACCATCTCCCGAACCTTTGAGCTCGCGCGTAAAGCTTATAAAATAGGTATCGGCAAACACGGATAACTTATCTGGATTAAACCATTTATCGCCTGTCTTTGTGGGTTTGATTTTGGCCGCAACTGCTCTAAATTCTTCCTGTATTTTAAGCTTATCTTCAGGGTTATTGGGTAAAATAAGAGCCATGTAATCCCCCCGTAAGCTTGTCTTTTTTAGGTCAGCTTTCGACGTGTTATAGGGAAAATACAAATCCGACGTTGTGTGAAGACGTGTCACTGGGCATCCTTTTACAACCCCAATGATGCGGTAGTTTACGTTGTCAATCTCAATCATTTTTCCTACTGCTGACTGGCCTTTGCCTACGTATTGGTCACGCACATGGTCGTTGATTACCACAACGTAGTCGTTGTTGGCGATGTTTTGAGCAGTGTAGCTTTTTCCTTCCAAAAACTCGAACGAGGTAACATCCCAAAAATTTGCATCGGTATAGCGATACATTACCTTGATTTTGTGATTATTCAGGTAAATATTAAGGTTGTTGAACATACTTACCGCCGCTATTTTGGCAGGAGTTTTGAGCGTCCGAATGTAGGTGTTGATAAACGAAAAACTCACAGGCCCTGAGCTAGAGCCACCGTTTTTGGTATCTTTTTCTTTAATATTCCAGACGTAAAGCGAATTGTCACGATTAGCTTCAGGATAACCAGCGGCGACCAAATGGTCAAAAAAAGCAGTTGTCACCACCAATATAGTGAGGGTAAAACTGATACCAAACAAGCTGATAAACGTAAAAAACTTTCGACGTTTTAGGACAGCGAGGGTGATTTTGAGGTAGTTAAATAGCATAGCTTTAAAAATTAGGATACCTGTGAACCGTCAAATAATCGAATTAAACGATGGGTGCGTTTGGCCATGTTTTCGTCGTGCGTTACCATCACAATCGTGGCCTTATCGCGCTGGTTGAGCGTGAGTAAAATGTCCATAATCTCGTTCCCCATGTTGCTGTCCAAATTTCCCGTTGGCTCATCGGCCAAGATAATTTCGGGCTGCCCCACAATGGCCCGTGCAATGGCCACGCGTTGTTTTTGTCCCCCCGAAAGCTGGTTGGGATAATGTTTCATGCGGTTGCTTAACCCTACTTTTTCGAGGGCTTCCGAGGCCAAGCGGCGGCGTTCGGCACTCGACACGTTGCGGTAGAGCAAGGGCAATTCTACGTTGTCCAATACAGGTAAGTCATTAATCAAATGGAAACTTTGGAAGATAAACCCGAGGGTTTGGTTCCGAAAACTCGCCAATTGCGCATCCGAAAGACCATTGGTTTGTTTTCCGTCGATTTCCACTTGCCCCTTCGAAGGCTCGTCGAGCAGCCCGATGATGTTGAGCAGGGTACTTTTTCCGCAACCCGAAGGCCCCATAATCGACACAAATTCTCCTTTTTCGATGTCCAAATTCACTTTGTTGAGCGCAACGGTCTCTATCGTGGCTGTGCGATAGACTTTTTCGATGTTTTTTAGCTGTATCATGGTTTATTGTTTTATTTAGTTACTCTACTTGGTTCTGCCTTGGGGAGCTAAAGGACTGTTAGTTTCAAAATCGTACAAAGTCAACTGCCGAAGCTTGTAGTAAGCACCCCAATAATCGCGCAGGGCGTAAATATAATCGCGTTTGGCTTGGTCTTTTTCGGTAAAAGCAATGCTCAAGTCGGTGATGCTCAAATTGCCTAATACGTAGCGTTCTTGGGCTATTTTGTATTTTTCTGAGGCAATGCTGTCGGCTTCAATGGTGAGCGTCAACTGGTCGCGAAGCATCTCAAAGAGAGATACTTGGGTGTAAATTTCTTGACGAAAATTTTGTTGGTCTTGCTCCACAGCATACTGTGTTAATTGGCGCTGTGCTTCGGCGGTTTTGGTACGCGACTTCGACCGCCCCCAGTCCAAAATCGGGATGTCAAGTTGTAGTTCAACAGTTTGTTGGTCTTGGGGCTTACGGTACAGCTCAGGCACGGTTAGCCCTCGGTTCGAAAATCCCATCGTGGCCATCAGCGTAGCATTGAGCCCATTGTCGCCCTTGGCTTTGGATACAGCGCGCTCGGCCTCTAACTTCCGACGACTAAACCCAATGGCATCGGCTCGATTGGCAAACGCCTCTGTTATGGCCTTGTCCGTTGATAATACCATTGCAATAGGAGGGCGTGGCGTATTCAAAACTATCTTTCCCTCGTTTTGAAGGCCGATAAAACTTTTCAAATTGAGCGACGCGATTTCCAAATCACGCTTTGACACGCCTACTGCTTTTTGGGTTTTGAGCAACTCCAACTGCAATTGAAGAATTTCGTTACGGCTTGTTTTGCCTAATTCAAACTTCTCCTTGGCTACTTTTAGGATATTATCGGTATTGGTCAAATTCGTTTCGGCAATCTGTAAATTGACTTGTGCCAACAACAAATCGAAAAACAATCCACTGGCCTGCAACGAGATTTTCTCCAACGATTCTACGTAGGCTTGTTGGCTTTCGTTAAATTTTAAAGGCTCAATTTTTTTATCCCACTTAAACGAGTTGAAGCGTAGCAACGGCTGCATATACCCAACGGCAAAGGGTGTACCGTTGTAAAGGGTATTTTTACGGTCAAAATCATCAAAACGCTGCAACTGTGACGTGGCATAAATACTTCCACCCGTCGCCGCAATGCTCTGGCTTAGGGATAAATTAAGGGATGAATTGTTGTTGCGCACGGGTTGGAACTGAATCGTCCCATCAGGCTGACGTACTTCGATAAACGACCGACTAAAAGCGGGCAAATTTCCGTTGAGCGTCAGTTGTGGTTTGTAGTTCGACAAAAACGTGCGGTATTCCCAGTACTTCGTTTCTTTCGTCGTGGCAGCTTGTCGCGCCGAAATCGATTGATTACGAGCCATTTCTACTACTTCCGAAAGTGTCAGTCCCCCTTGTCCCCAAAGCAGCCCCCCTTGTCCCCAAAAGGGGAGTATAAGTGCAATAAATGCGAATAGATATCTGTTTTTCATGCTGCTGTTAGGGAATAAGTTTGACCTCTTTCGCGTTTTTAAACTTGCTCATGTCCGAGATTATCACTTTTTCTCCCGCTTTAATACCGTCCAAAATCTCGACATAATCAAAGTTGGCTAAGCCCACCTTTACCGTGCGACGCTCGGCTTTTCCGTCGTTGCGAAGTACAAACACATCCTGTACAGGCACGCCCGTAAAGCCCGAACCATTGGCAACCCGAACGACTTTAGAGTGGGCATCCGTAATCGGGAAGACTTCGACCTTCATTTTAGGGCGTAGAAGTTTATGCCCTTTGTCGTCGAGTTGAATGTCAAAATTGACGATGTTGTTTTGAACCGAAGGAGAGATATTCGTCAACGTACCTCTAAGCAACGTCTCATTGACCCTGACCACGACTCCCATACCGATTCGGATTTGTTCGGCATAATTATCCGAAATAGCTCCAATGATTTTGAAACCACCCAAGTCGGCCAAACGCGCCAAGACTTCCCCTTCCGCAACCTTGGAACCGATATTTTTATTAACAAACGTCAAAACTCCTGAGCGATTCGCCGTGATATTTGCTTGTTGCAATTTGCGCTGAAGTTCCTGTAAATCTTTCGCCTGAATTTGTGCCTCAATTTCCGACTCTTTGATGTCGGCCTTCACCGTTTGTTGTTTGATACGGATGTCGTTTTCGAGTTGGCGTTTTTCAAGTTGGGCAATCCGCAACGTCTGTTCTGCTTGCTCAATGGCTTCTCGTGTACCTCCTCCTGCGCGAAAGAGTCGCTTGGCATTTTCAACTTCTGCCCGAAAGCTATTGATTTTTAAGCCTTTGATGGAGTCGTTGATTTTTAAGTCATAGACACTTTTATCCAACTCCCAGCGAAGTTTGACAATGCCGTTACGCTTTAGTTCGAGTTGGTCTTTTTGTTTGTCAAAACTTAGTTGGGTAAACTCTTTGTCCAATTCCAGAATCTTGTCACCTACTTTCACCGAAGTCCCAGGCTCTAGGTACGTTTGCTGAATCACGGCCGTAATGGGGCTAGTAATCACAGCTTCAAAATCAGGTTGCACTTCACCTGAGGCCGTGAGCGTGTTTTCGACATCTCCCACTTCTGCAGTAGCGAGCCGCACGTCTTTTTGGCTTATGCTATTTCCAAAGGAATTTCGCAGCAACCACACTGCAAGGACAATTCCGCCTGTGCCTACGACTATCCAAAGCCAGCGGCGGCGCGATTGTTGCTTTTTACTTTCTTCTGGTAACTCTCTGTCCATTTTTGAAAAATTTTGGCTGTTTCTCTTTTAATGGCTTCAATACCCGTACCAGAAGTCAATTGTCTATCTATCAGAACATTATCTTTGTTTTAAAAAAGAAAAAGTGTTCGGAATCGAACACTTTGTTTGAAAATGGAAGGCAACTTTTATAGACTAGCGCAATGCCTCTATTTCTTCTGGGGTTAATCCTGTTAGGCGCATAATTATTTCAACGGGCATATTTTCAGCAAGTGCAGAACGTGCAATCGCCTTCTTACTTTCAATCACCCCCTGTTCTCGCCCTTGCTCAATGCCTTGTTCGATACCCTGTTTTAGACCTTCTTGCAAACCAGCAAGGTGTCCTTCAGAAGCTGCGGTATCAATCACATTCTTTAAATCTCGGTAATATTTTAGGCTGGCTTCGTACCCTGCCAACTCAGCCGCAGAAAACTTCGCGATTTCGGCCGCTTCAAACAGTTTAGTGAAAATTTTTTCTTGCAAAGCCACAGGACGTTTTTCCAAATAAGGCAAGTGTTTTAGAACATACAACCACTTATCATAAGGCGTTTCGAGTTCAGCTTCTGTCTTCGTAAAATGGGGCATTTCGAGGTAAATAAACGTCAGCTTTTCGTAAAAAACACGATTGTGTTGGTCTTTCAACTTTACTTCGTGGCGAACTTCTTTTTTATCGCTGTCTTCCGTAAAAACAAAGTCTAGTATCCCAACCGTATATATCTCGGCTAGTTTAAAATTCCAATCCCCGCGCTGTGCTTGTTCTTGAATTGGGAAGGAAGCATAAAACACACTACGGTCTTTGAAATAGTTCTGCTTCGCTTTTTGCATTTCTACAATAAAGCGCTCTCCGTTTGTTCCTACGCAATACAAGTCAAAAATGGCCTTTCGGTCGAGCTCTTTTTGTCCAAGATGTTCGTTTTTAGCATACGACAAATCAGCGATTTTATGACGGCTCGGCAGTACAACTTCATTCAAAAAATCAATCAGCAAATCCTTATTTGGTTCAGAACCAAAGAGTTTCTTAAAACCAAAATCAGTAAAAGGATTAACGTATTTGTCTTGTAAGGCCATGAGCTACTAATTTTAAACAAAGTTACCCTTTTATAGATAAACTTTAACGATGAATTACTTTTGTATTAAGTCTAGCTTTTAGACTTAGACGAAATCAACCACCCAAAGTATCAAGCTGTTACCTAGTTGGGTTATTAATCTTGAATCTCCCACGATTCGTCGCGAAAAATAACCTTTCATTGTGTCAAGGCTAACTTTTTAGACTGACTTTATGTTATAGTTCCAACTTTAATCTTCTCTAACATGGCATTATTTCAACTCAAAATCAACGGCAAGAACTATCCTGTTGATGTCGATGCCAATACCCCGCTTCTATGGGTATTGCGCGACCACCTCGACTTAGTTGGCACTAAATACGGCTGCGGAATGGCCATGTGCGGTGCTTGTACCGTACACGTCAACGGCGATGCAACGCGCTCGTGTGTGCTTCCAATTTCGGCGGTTTCTGCCGCCAACATCACGACTATTGAAGGGCTTTCAGAAAAAGGTACTCATCCCGTCCAAGAAGCTTGGGACGAAGTGGATGTTCCACAATGTGGGTATTGTCAAGCGGGACAGATCATGACAGCTTCGGCCTTGCTTTCTAAAAATCCCAACCCATCTGATAAGGACATTGAGGAAGCGATGGTCGGCAATATTTGTCGGTGCGGCACTTACCACCGTATCCACGACGCAGTAAAAGTGGCGGCAACCAAAATGAAAAAATAACCCTACGAACATGAGCACAAATCAATCCAGAAGAGATTTTTTTAAAACAACTGCCGCCGCAGGTGGGGGCTTGGTGTTGGGGTTTAGTTGGTTCTCCTCGGAGGCTTTTCAACCTCAAGTGGTAGGTACAGCAGCCGCTGACGCCATCGACTTTAACGCTTACTTAGCTATTTCTCCCTCAGGGACTGTTACCATATTTTCACCCAATCCCGAAATTGGTCAGGGCATTAAAACGGCGTTTCCTATCATCGTTGCCGAAGAACTTGATGCCGACTGGGAAAAAGTAAAAGTGGAACAGTCACCGCTTGATACAAAAAAATTTGAACGCCAACTGACGGGCGGAAGCGGTGCGATTCGCCACTCGTGGGAACGCCTCCGCAAGGCAGGCGCTACGGCCCGCGCATTGCTTATCGAAGCAGCTGCGCAGCAATGGGGCGTGCCTGCCAGCGAATGCAACGCCCAAAAAGGAATGGTTGTACACAGTTCTGGCAAAAAACTTAGCTACGGTGATCTTGCCGTTGCGGCCTCTAAACTGCCCGTTCCAAAAGAAGTAAAGCTCAAAGCTACTTCCTCTTTTAGCCTCATTGGAAGTCGTGTCAAAGGGGTTGACAACAAGGATATTTTGACGGGTAAAAACTTATTTGGGATTGACTACAAACGCCCAGGTATGCTACACGCCCAAGTTCAACGACCTCCTGCTTTCGGTCTTAAACTCAAGTCGTTTGATGCCACCGAAGCCAAAAAAATGCCAGGGATTGTTAATGTCGTTTCGTTTGGAAACAAAGTGGCAATTGTGGGTAAAACCAACTGGGAAGTAATGCAAGCCCGCAAGGCAGTGAAAATTGAGTGGGAAAAAGAAAAAGACCTTGAAAGTTCTGCCGACCACGACCGTTTGTTCAAAGAAATGCTCAACGGCACCAACGTCACCGTTCAACGCAAAGATGGCGACGTCGAGGCTGCTTTTAAGAATGCCCACAAGGTTATCGAAGCCGAGTACCAGTGCCCATTTTTGCCGCACTCGCCCATGGAACCCATGAACTTCTTTGCTCATTTCAAAGGCGATAGCATTGAGTTGGCAGGGCCAAGCCAAACGCCCGAAGCAGCGCAGAAGCAAATCGCCAAAATGCTCAACATCGCGCCCGAAAAAGTAACGTTGGAACTTACGCGCATGGGAGGGGGCTTTGGCCGCCGACTAAATACCGACTATGCCGTAGAAGCCGCAGAACTTTCGAGCATCATCAAAGCGCCCGTGAAAGTAACTTGGACGCGCGAAGACGACATGACAGGCGGCATCTATCGCCCTGCCGTTCGTTATCGTTTCAAGGCTTCCATCGACAAAGCGGGAAACATGACGGGCTTCATGCTCCACGGGGCAGGTATGAACGCGGGTAATTCGACGCGCCAAGACAATTTCCCTGCGGGTGCTGTCGATAACTTGTTGATTCAGTCTTCAGATCATAAATCTCCGATTACGACAGGCCCTTGGCGAGCACCTATCACCAACTTCTTGGCCTATGCCGAACAAGCGTTTTTGGATGAAGTGGCGGCAGCGGCGGGCAAAGACCCCGTTCAATTCCGCCTTGAGCTGTTGGACAAAGCCGAAAAGAGCCCCGTTGGTAAAATCACGTACGAAACTAAGCGCTTCCGTGAGGTGATTAAACTCGCCGCTGAAAAATCAGGTTGGGGTAAAAAGAAAAAAGGAATATCTCAAGGCTTTAGCGTTTATTTCTCCCATGCTTCGTACGTGGCGCAGGTTGCAGAAATGACGATGGCCAAAGGGAAGCCCGTGTTAAAGAAAGTGTATGCTGCCGTTGACTGCGGAATCGTCATCAACGAAAGTAGTGCTAAAAACCAAATTTACGGCGCGATTGTCGATGGAATTGGCCACGCTATGTACGGCAACTTGACCTTCAAAGACGGAGCTCCGCAACAAGAGAATTTCAACAAATACCGACTCATTCGATACAATGAAGTGCCAGATATTGAAGCTCATTTTGTGAATAACGGCATCGAACCAACAGGTTTGGGCGAGCCTGCACTTCCACCAACGGGAGGAGCATTGGCCAATGCGATTTTCAAAACTACAGGAAAACGCCTCTACAATCAGCCATTTGCCGACCAAGATGGGCCGCTCGGTTAGGGTTTGCGGATAGTTACTTGTCAAACCAACTTTTAAGCCTATTTTTGCGTTCGTTTTCAGGGAGGTTGTTTGCTTTCCCAGCAACAATCTCCCCACAATTCGAACATCCAACTACTCAAAATTAGAAGAAATGGCTTCACAGTACGATGTAATAATTATCGGCAGCGGGCCTGGTGGCTACGTAGCTGCCATCCGTGCTTCACAATTGGGCTTGAAAACAGCCATCGTTGAAAAAGAACACCTCGGTGGCATTTGCTTGAACTGGGGCTGTATTCCCACCAAAGCATTGCTTAAAAGTGCCCAAGTTTTTCAGTACATCAACCACGCCAAAGATTATGGTATCACGGTAGGTAGCGCAGAAGCTGATTTCGGTGCTGTCATTAAGCGTAGCCGTGACGTTGCCAACGGGATGAGCAAAGGAGTCAACTTTTTGATGAAGAAAAATAAAATCGACATCATTGACGGACTCGGACGCGTTAAGCCTGGCAAAAAAGTAGAAGTAGAAAACGACGGTAAAAAAACCGAATATACTGCCAACCACATCATTATTGCCACGGGAGGCCGTGCGCGCCAATTGCCTAATGTACCTATCGACGGTCAGAAGGTCATCGAGTACCGCAAAGCCATGTCACTTGAGAAACAACCTAAATCGTTGTTGGTGATTGGTTCGGGAGCAATCGGTGTTGAGTTTGCGTACGTTTACGCAAGCATGGGCACGAAAGTAACCATCGCAGAATTTATGCCAAATATCGTTCCAGTAGAAGACGAAGAAATCTCGAAAGAGTTGGCAAAACAATATAAAAAACTAGGCGTTGAAATTTATACCAACTCTAGCGTAGAGAAAGTAGATACCAGCGGCGCAGGTTGCGTTTCGACCGTAAAAACCCCTTCGGGCGAAATCAAAATTGAGACCGACGTGGTACTTTCTGCGGCGGGTGTAGTCGCAAATATTGAAAACATCGGTTTGGAAGAAACGGGTATTAAGTTGGAGCGTGGCAAAATCGTTACTGACGACTATTACCAAACCAACGTTCCTGGTTACTACGCCATCGGCGACGTTACCAAAGGCCAAGCTTTGGCGCACGTAGCTTCAGCCGAAGGAATTATTTGTGTAGAAAAAATTGCAGGAGAGCATCCGCACCCACTCAATTACAACAACATCCCAGGCTGTACGTACTGTTCACCTGAAATTGCGTCGGTTGGATATACCGAAAAAGCTGCCAAAGAAGCGGGCTACGAAGTTAAAGTCGGAAAGTTCCCGTTCTCGGCTTCGGGTAAAGCCAAAGCAGCTGGTGCTCCCGAAGGATTTGTAAAAGTGATTTTCGACGCGAAATACGGCGAATGGCTTGGTGCTCACATGATTGGAACCAATGTAACCGAAATGATTGCCGAAGTAGTGGTAGCTCGTAACCTCGAAACGACAGGCCACGAAATCGTTAAATCGGTTCACCCTCACCCAACCATGTCTGAAGCCATCATGGAAGCCGCTGCTGCCGCTTATGGCGAAGTGATTCACTTGTAAGATAGACACTGCTGGTAGGACTTAACTACCTTTGAAAAAAGCCCTTAGCTCGTTTGGTTAAGGGCTTTTTTCGTTCTTATTTTGCAATAATTAAACCACTCATCCGTTTTGGATTGCGAATTAACACCGCAATCACCACCTTCGCGTCAAATCTCACATAGCCATGACTCGTCTCTTATCCTACTTCATTGTATTCGCTACAAGTGCATTCTTTTTTGCCTGTTCTACTGAAAACGAAAAAAAGCCCGTTACCGAAGGCCCCATTTATACCTTGGTGTTTATGGATAAAACCCAAAGTGTAAACGTGAACAAAGCTTTTGTTACGCAAAAATACCAGCAGATTCTCACTGAGTTGGTTGAACAAAACATTCACCAGAAAGGCGATAAAATGGAAGTATATTTTATTCACGAAAATACCCAAAAAGCCCGTGCGTTGTCGCTCACTTGTCGTACCGAGGTGGATGATGTCAGCCACATGAACGCCACTGACCGCGAAGCCGCCGAAACCACCGCCGACCTTGGTATTCAGCGCGAGCGCATGATTTTCTTGAAGCAATTGTTGGCAAAACTTAATGTACAGAATGTCGGCGCATCGCAGCGCCAAACCGATATTTGGGCGAGTTTGCCCGTTATTACCAAAGCCGCTGAAACGGGCGCTGAAGTACGGGTATATTACCTAAGTGACATGATTGAAAGCATGAAAGGTACCAATCGCCGCGATTTTCACTCAAACCCTCCTAAAGACAATGCGCAAGCCGACGAATGGGCCAAGGCCGACGCTAAACAAATGCAGCAGTATGCCTTGAGTGCATCTTCTATCAAAATTGCGTTGCCGTTTGAGCCCACAAGCAGTACCAAAGAAAACAACCCCACGGTGACGCAGTATTGGACAACCCTTCTACAAGAGTTGGGTGCGGGTTCGGTAGAGGAATTGTAGTGGTTAGCCAAAGAGCTTGCGCCATCCCCACAGCAACAATACAAGAAGCAACGCAAAAATGACCAACACGTACTCAAACTTGAGGTACGAAAATACTACTATGCGTGTGCGGTCAACAATCCACATGAGAGCAATGGTGGCAAAAATCATCAATACCAAACCACTGAGTTTCTGAAATCCTGGGATGTAATCAAACGAAACCACGTTTCGACGAATTAGCCAAAGGGTCAGAAACATGGAGAAAAAAGGGAGAATCTGGGTGTAAATGTTGAAATCGAAGATGCTTCGTCGTTCAAACAAAAATAGATACACATTGAGCGTAACGGAGAAAATCCCTGGAATACAAATCAAATAAATCAAGAACGTATAAAAGTAATTCCAAGGCGGAAGGTGCCCTTCATTTTTGCCTAGAAGTCCTGCCAAAAACGCCATCAATGGCACTACTGCAAAATAAAAAAGCACCCAATCAGGGCGTTCTCCAATTCGGTCAAAAAACTGTTGTAAGGTCATGGGTTGCGTCAAAAAATAAACTTCCCGAAAGGTTGTAGCTTTCGGGAAGTTGCGTCATCCTAGTTAAAAATATCCGTAATACCGCCGCCCGCATTTTTCTGCTCCGAAGTGAGCTTATAATTGGGGTTTGAAATCCGATTGGAGTCACTTACCTCAAACTCGCCTCCTTTGATTTGGTTAGCAAACGTCTCTAGGCGAGCATAGGCACGTTCATCGTTTGGATTAAAGTCTCTCACAATGCTGTCCAAATCGCGAATATTTGCTTGGGTGCTGGCAATATCGCTGGCAATTTGCCCCGAAATCACTTCCAATGCGTAGTCCAACTGCCAATCTTGGCCTTGACCTAACACCTTACGAGCGCGAGTGGTAGCGTTATTAGCCGCAGCCATGGCGCGTGATTCTGTTTTGAGCAAGTTAATACTCGTCGCAAAATCTTTCAATTTTTCGTCAAACGCGTGGCCGTAGCCTACCAACTTGCGGTCAAGTTTGGCAAACACATTGGCACGAGATCCAAAAGTGTCCACCAATCGCTTGTAAGTTTCTGCTTCCGAAACTGCGCGATTTCCGTCGCCAATGGCCGCGTTAAGTTTGCCTTCAAGTTCTACAAAATCATCGGTTTCGCGGGCGTTATCGCCTCCTTTTTCCACCATTTTGTCCAACTTTACTTTCAATGCTTTGGCCTCTTCTTGGCAATACACTACTTTTTGACCCGCATCTTTGGCTAGTTTCTCAGCTTTCACCGCTTCTTGTTTCATTTGAATCTTACAAGCGTTGATTTCAGCCTTTACTTTTTCAAATTGTTGACGCGAATCTTTCATTTTTTCCAGTTGGTCGTCGAGCTCTGAAAAAGGATCAATCTTAATCAGAAACTTATGCAATCCGCGCACCAACCGACGGAATAGTTTAAAAATAAACGGTGCTAACATTACGCCTAATACCACCGTACCGACGACCACCAATGCGGCCAGTGCCTTCGTAAAAGCCGCTACGATGACGGGAAGTACAAACATGAAAAAGCCGTACAAAATCCCCAGCATCAGGATAAGCCCCACAAACCAGGCGATCGACTTTTCGCCTTTTTTCCAGTTGGCCATGTTTTCTGGCAACACTTTTAATTTATTTTCTCCACCATCTAAATGTTTCAAGATAGGCAGGTCGCTCAGTTTTGTCAATGCTTGATTATTGTCCATGAGAAAAGAAAGTTGGTTATACTTTGTCAAAAATAAGTTTATTTGGCTTGAAAATCACCTTTGTACGTATCATAAACGGTGGTATTAATCCAATACGCATCTCTGGTAAAATAGAACGTCTTGCGCTCAGGATTTCCGATTTCTCGGATAGCTTGCAACACCAGCGAAATTCCCGCTAGGCACGCATCGCGGTTATATACTTTTTTGGTGGCTTTGTCGAGGTCGCGCACCATCAACTCTTTTAGCTTCGCATCCTTGACGTTATCAAATTTTCGAGTTTCAAACTCCGACCATCCGTCGGGCGTGCGAAGCATGTTATAAAACTTCAACAAATCGTCGTACTTAAACTCGATGATTTCGTCCTGTACTTTTTCGGGAGCCAACCACGTGATAAATTGATACGAAACCCCACCTGTGGTATAAACGATGTTGCGCGTCGCCGAGCGAATCTCAGGGTTATCGTTGAGTGACGAGCGAATCAACGGCGCAATTGAGTCTTCGACCATGCTTTTCAAATCTTGTACGTAGGACTCAAATCCGTTGGTACGTTTCAAAATACGTTCTGACAAGCGGCGGGCTCCGTACTCGATGTTATACGATTTGAAGGTATAGCGTTCGCGGCCATCAGCCCCTACGTATTTCTGCAAAATCCCCCCTTTGGTATTTCCTCCGCCTACGTCCACCAAAATTGCCGAATCGAAGTCTTCGCGGGCCAACCCTGCCCTGGCGCCGTAGGTGGCTTCGGCTTTGGCAGGCATATTGATGTTGACGCGCATACCGAGGTTTTTCTGGGCTAGTGCGTCTAAATCGCCAATGTTAGAAGCAATATTCACCCCCGAAGACGCATAAATGATAAAGTCTTTGTTTGTCAATTTATACACCGACTTCACATCTTCCATCATTTCTTGCACAAAAGCAATCGCTTCTTGAATGTCAGCGGGACGAAGTTTACCCCCGTTGGTTTCCATCCCTTTTACCAAACCTACGGTTTCTTGGCGGTCATAGACCAGTTTATAGCGCAGTTTGTTGTTTTGGAAATAAAACCCAACCACCGACAGTTTTACTCCTTGCGAGCCAATGTCAAATCCGCCGCGATAACCCGCGTATTTGGGCGTTTGTGCTATTGTTTGTAAGGCTAACATGCAAAAAACAAGTAGCATGAGTACGCCTTTATTTAGGTATTTTTTCATGTTTAGAGAAATTTTAACCCTAGATATCTACTTCAACATCTTCGTTGTTTTTCGACTTCTTTTTAGGTTTTGTTGGTTCTGCCGACTCTTTTTTCGTTACCGATTTTTTGGTCGTTGCTTTTGTTTTTTTAGGTGCCGTAGTCGTCACCTTTTTTGCAGGTTCGGCAGCTTTTGCCGCCGCAGGAGCCTCATCAACGGCCACGTCGCTTACTTTAGGCTGCGCTTTCTCTTCTACTTTCGCGGGCTCTTTGCTATCCGAAGCAACTTTATCCGTCGAAACCGAAGTGCTTGCTCCATCTGATACCGCAACTGTATCAGCACTCGCCGTCGTTGTTGCTGTTTCTTCTTTTCCGTTTTTCAAAATATACCAAGCAGAGCCACCTAACACGCCTGCAACGACCAAAAAGATGAGTACTTTTGAAAAAGTAGTGAGTTGTGACCAAAATCCGCGTTCTTGTTGAGGTTCCATGATTGGTTAATGATTGTTAATTGTTTTTTGATGTAATAACTAGGCTGCCAAGTAACAGACGAAGTACCGAAACTATTTTAACAGAACCAAGTGAGAATAGCATAGCTATGAATTAATGTGCTGTAAAACAGTGGGTTTGCTTGGATGTTTTGACTGATTCATTGATTTAACGGCTCAAATGTATGAGGTAGTTGGGTGCTATTTGTAAGATTTTTATGAGTGGTTAAGGAGGTGTAAGAGGTGCGTTTTTTAAGTAAGATTGGTATCATTTTCAAATTTAGAAAATTCTGCAAACAATCTCGACGATACTGTGGGCGTTAATCCGTCATCATTGTTATTATTTTTACACAATAACTCTCTATAACAAACCATGAAAAAGGCAATTTTGGCGTTTTTGGTTCTATCTGCTGCTTTACAAGCCAATGCGCAATTTAATCGCAAATTAGTTTTTGTCGGTGTGCGCGGAGGAGCAAACTTCTCACAACTTCAAACCGAAGGACTGAGCATTACACGTCCCGGAGCATCTGTTCAAGATTTCTTTAAAAATAACTCAGGCAACCGCACAGGCTATGTGGTTGGAGCTTATGCCCGTATTGGTCGAAAATTATTCATTCAGCCAGAGATTCTTTTGTCATCAAAAGGAGGGACATTTGAAATCCTTAAAAGTGGTAGCACCAATCCCGTCAATGTCGATGTGAAGTTTAGCCAGATTGATATTCCTGTTTTGGTGGGTTTTAAATTGGGACCATTGCGTTTTAATGCGGGCCCAATGGCATCACTCAACGTTGCACAAGGAAGTCAATTGGGAGATGCCTTGAAGGTATATTCTTCTCAGAATATCAATAAGACCATCGAACAAGCCACTTTTGGATACCAAGCAGGTATTGGTTTAGACATTCGGTCGTTCAATATTGATTTACGTTACGAAAGTGGGCTTTCTAATATTTCGCAATTGAATTTACAGAACAATGCGCAGTTCAACAGCAAAGTGTCGTTATGGCAACTTACGGCGGGTTTCACCCTGTTCTAAAATGAATTCGTCCTGCCGATGAGTCGGCAGGACGATATTTTATCAATTAACCCACTAAAAAAAAATCTTTATTCTGATAGAATTGTTTTCTGATTAAGCTGCACGCCTCAATACTGGGCAAACTTCGCGAATCCGACGGCGTGATATGGCAATCTCTCTTCCCCCTTGCAACCGCAATGATCGGTCATCCTCACAGTAATCTTGCAAAAATGCCAAGTTGATAATCCAAGATTTGTGAACACGCAAAAACACGGTCTTGTCCAAAATATCGGCATAACTCTTCAGTGTTTTAGACACCAAATACCGTCTTCCGTCACTTGTATAAATATAGGCATAGTTTCCTGAGCCTTCCATGCACACCAACTGACTCATAGGAATTACTATTTGACGCGTACCATTCGGAATAATAATGCTATTGTTTGAATGTGTCCCCGAAGAAGTAGGGATGCTAGTAAGTAGAGGTTGTGTGTTCATGATAATGTCAGTTTTAGCGTGAGAGGGATAGGGGCTTGCCTTCTAATTTGACATCACAAACATACTAGAAAAAAAGAGGGGAGTAAAACGCGTATAAATACGTATATGGTTATAAGTATTTGAAAATCAGTTGTTTGTATGGTTGTTTGGTTTGATAATGCCGTACTACCACTTGATAAAACACGTAGAAATACGTATATAAAAAAAGCCCTGCTTACACGGAGTAAACAGGGCTTGGGCAGATGATAAAAAGCTAATTATTCTTTGGGCGCTAAAGAGTTTGAGAGTTTGGCTTTGTTGGCCGCCTTCACAATGAGGAAGATTACCCACATTGTAATTAAAAATTGGATACCAACATTGATAAAGCTACCGTAGCGTATTGCCACTTCGGCGGTTTGGGTAGCAGGATCTGCGGCTTTTAATACTACTTTGAGAGCCGACAAATCAACACCGCCCACAGCTAGTCCTACGACAGGATTGATGATGTCATCCATAAAAGCAGTTACTACTTTTCCGAAAGCAGCACCTACCAATACCCCGACGGCTAAGTCTAGGACATTTCCTTGGGCAATAAACTTTTTGAATTCTTGAAGCATAATTAGTAGTTGTTTAGGGTTGCGTAGCTAATTTACAAAATCATTTTAAATGCTCAATTACCAGCTGTACAAAAAGCCAAAGTTGATTGATTGTGCCAACTGCATTTTAGCGATTTGATCTTGGTCATAAATGGCGATTAAGCCAATGTTAACATTAAAATACTTGGCAAACTTTGCAGTTAATTGGGCGTCCAAACGATTGTCGATGGCTGCTAAGTCTTTGGCACTGGCAAAAGCCTGATAACGCCATTTTAAATTGACGTCTTTGACCAAGTCTTTGTTATAATTCATCACTAGCTGCATAATTGCCACTTCGTTACGAATGGATTTTCCTCGTTCTACGCCGTAGTTGGCAAACTTATACTCTGGACTTAAACGGTCAATGTCTAAGTAGAGGTCTTTATTGCCCAAAATCGTTTGACGAATGGCGCCTGGGGCAAACTGCATATTAAAAAACTTGTTAGGTTTCCATTCCAACCCTATGGCTTCGGTAATGTAGGCAGGCGTAAAGAACCCAGAGATAAAAGGCCGTCTATCGTTGGTAAAGTCGCGACCATTGGCTACTTGCGACAAAAAGTTTACATTGGCAAAAAACAACCATTGCGATTTCGTCCCTAGTTTATAACCGTACTTTGAATCAAAGAAAAGGCGATCAATACTTTTACGAAAAGCATCTCCTCGGTTTTGGATGGCTCCCAGTTGGAACTGAAAATCGTTTACCCAGTTGTTAGGTCCTTTGGTATATTCACCTTTAGAGTTAAGATAAACTCCTAGGGCAATGTTGTTGATTCCCCCTCCTTGCCAGCTATTACTGAACGTCCCTTGGCTCAAGTTAACCCCAAACTGAGACTTCTTTTTCCAGTAACTGGTGTCTTTTACTGCTTCTTGTGCCCAAGCCCCGAGCGTAGTAAGGGCCATCATTGCAACTAATGTACTAACTTTTCTCATGGTAAAACTGATTTGTTTTCAGCGCTATTTGGTCTATTTATCAAAGATTTCTACTTTTTTTGATTGCAATGCTTGCAATGGGAAGACGGTTTTTGACTCGCCCGTTTCGAGGGTGATAGAGGTGGTATCAAGGGCAATGATTTTTCCTTTGACATCGTCTATTTGAATGATCTGACCTTCTTGGTATTTGTTTTTATTGTAAAATGAAGAGAGCAGGTTGGCCAAAATATCTTTTGAGGCAAAGCCGTATCCAACTGCAAAGGCCAAAACAATACCCCCCATCAAAAGATTAAAACTCGACTCTAACAGTTCGGTATTTACGCCTGCTTGGCCAAGGGCGCTGATGATGGTAATCACCAAAAAGAAGGAGAAAACAATCGATCCAATTAGTTTGGCCGAAGGCACATTAAACGATTTACAAATGGATACCACCGCATTTTTAATGGCTTCTGAGACCAATACCCCAATTTGAAGCATGATTGCCGCTACAATAAGTTGGGGGACAAAATTGACAAGTTTTTCTACCAAACTTGTAATAGCACCAACTCCTAATGTACGCGTAGCATCCGTAACAAAACCAAGCATGATAAAGTAGTACAATACTTTAGATACAATATGACTTAGTTTGATTTCGGTTTGAAGTTGTTTTACAACACTAACTTCGTTTAGTTTATCGCCAATTTTATCGAAACCAACCCGTTCTAATACCTTACTTGTAATCACTGCTAACCCTTTCGCGACGGCATAGCCAATTAACAAAATAAAAGCAGCGAAAATAAATCGGGGGACAAACTCTACAAATTGATTGATTAGTTTGGTAAGCGTACTAATGAGTATTTCGGTGAGGTTGGGTAATTGTTTCATTCTAGCTAGAGGTTTTGTCTTGATTAGGTACAGCTTTATTTAGCTCATTGCTTGCCATGGCACCAGCGGCACTAAAAAAATGCCCCACATAGAGCGTTACAAGCTCCATGGTATTTCTAATCGTGTCAATTTCTGATACGATTGCTTTTTTTAGCGACTCGGGTACCTTATCGTCGGGGTCGATGTCGAAAAAAGGATTATTCATTTTGCGATTTTAGTATTCCCAGTGTTAGTGTTTCAGCCACCACTTCACTAAGATGGTTAATTTGGTTATAATCAGCATTGTGAACATCGCGCCTTCGAGGTAGCGTTTCTTGAGCTTTTCTTTGGTGCGCTTTAGTCGCATTTTAACGGCGCTCTCAGTCAGCCCAAAGGTATCGGCGATGTCTTTGATACTAAAGTCGTCTTGATACTTCATGAGTAGAATTGTTCGCTCTTCGTGCGAAATCCCATCCAAAGCCTGACGAAGGCGTTTAGCATCCATTTCTATTTCTTCAATATCATCTCCATCTTCGGCCACATCAATAGTTTCGGTCAATTCATCTTCGGCCATTTTCTTAGTTAACCTCAACTGATCCATGCAATAGTTGTAGGTAATAGAAAATAACCAAGTAGAGAATTTTGAAGACTCTTTGAACGTGCCAATCCGTACGATTAATTTTAGAAAAATATCGTGGGTAAAGTCCTCCGCTTTTGCCTGGTCTTTCACAAAAGACAGACACTTCCTATACACTTTATCGGCGTATCGCTCATAAAGTGCTTCAAAAAAAGTGTTGCGTTGCGTGTCAACATACATGCGCACCAACTGCTCGTCGGTATAGTGATTCATTCCAATTGAGTGTACGCTCATTAGGACGGTAAGATAGGTTTAGAGTAACAAGAAAAATTGAAGTAAAATACAGAAAATCTTCTAACACTGCACACAATGAGGCATTTAATTTTGCTCGTTATGGCTATTTAATAAGCTAAATACGTTTATTTATATAATAAAAATACCCTCAGATATAATTTTCTGAGGGTATTAGTTATATCTAAAAGGAATAAACTAGGCGCCGATAGCGATGTGCTTGAATGCCTTAATTGTAAGACCTTTTTGAGTTTTGTCTAATAATTGAGAAATTGTCAAAGAACCATCCTTGATAAATTCTTGGTTCAACAAAGTATTTTCTTTGTAGAATTTGTTCAAACGACCCATGGCGATTTTCTCAAGCATTGCTTCTGCTTTGCCTTCGTTGCGGGCTAGTTCTTTACCAATTTCGATTTCGCGCTCGATGACGGCTGCATCCACATCGCCTTTATCCACTGCGATTGGCTTCATGGCTGCGATTTGCATCGCAATGTCACGACCTACTTCTGAAAGGTCAGTTCCTTCAGTTACGCCATCAAATGCGACCAATACACCACGCTTGTTGTTTGAGTGAATGTATGAGCTAATCGCGTCAGCTGTTACGTTTTCGTAACCTATTACTTCAAGTTTTTCACCGATTTTACCAATCAATTCTGTGATAAGCTCCTGAAGTGTTTGGCCGTCGGCTTGAGGAGTTGCCAAAAGTGTTTCTTTGTCAGCAGCGTTAGTAGCTACTGCTTGGCTCATGATATTCATGGCCAAATTTTGGAAACTTTCTACTTTTGATACAGGTTCAGTTTCGCAAGCCAATGCAACGATTTTGCCGTTTTTGCCATCAGGGCTTACATGAACCAATACTACGCCTTCAGATACAACGTTATCAGCGCGTTTGGCTGCTACTTTTTGACCTTGTTTACGAAGGATGTCAACCGCTTGCTCAAAATCACCATCTGCTTCGGTAAGGGCTTTTTTGCAATCCATCATACCAGCGCCAGTCATTTGGCGGAGCTTGTTTACATCTGCTGCGGTAATTGCCATTTTTTATAAAAGTTAATTTTAGTAATTTAATGATTAATAAGTACTGACTTCCAATAAAATAAGTGACTTGGTAAAACTACGCAATCGGTTTTGTATTTGTTTCACCTCTTACTTTATGAAATCGTTAAACGGAATAGCCCATAGCCTATGAGCAGCTACGGGCTATCCGACCGCCGCCGAAGCGGTGGTATATATATTGAGTTCTTAGTCCTCGTCAGTTGCTTTAGCTACTGGCGCTTCTGAACCTGTGTCTTCCGAACGCTTCGCGTCTTCTTCTTCGGCCATACGTGCGTCATCGCGCTCTTGCTTACGTTCGATGAGTCCTTCTTCGATTGCCTTACCGATGGCAAGGGTAATCAATGAGATTGACTTATAAGCATCGTCGTTTGCGGGGATTACGAAATCTACTTCATTAGGGTTTGAGTTTGTATCGCACATTGCGATGACAGGAATACCCAAACGTTTTGCTTCAGCTACTGCAATGTGCTCACGCTTCACATCTACTACAAACAAAGCTGCTGGCAAGCGCGTCAAATCAGCTACACCACCCAACAAACGCTCCAACTTATCTTTCTCACGACCTTTGATAAGGCGCTCGCGCTTTGCAATATTGCTTGCAGTAGCTTCGTCACCCAACAACTTCTCCAAGCTCTGCATTTTTTTCAATGACTTACGAATGGTAGCGAAGTTTGTCAACATACCACCTAACCAACGCTCGGTTACGAATGGCATTTTCAAGCGACGTGCTTCTTCCGACACGATTTCTTGTGCTTGCTTCTTAGTAGCTACAAACATCACTTTACGGCCTGAACGAACTACGCCTTTTACGTATTGGCAAGCTTCGTCAAGTGATGCGATTGTTTTATTAAGGTCAATGATATGGATATCGTTTTTCTCCATGAAAATATATGGAGCCATACGGGGATCCCACTTACGTGTCAAGTGACCAAAGTGTACACCTGCATCCAACAGGTCTTTGTACTCTAATTGTGCCATTTTATTAGCTAAATGTAAATGTTGTTAGAAAAATTTTGAATACGCAGCACCGCGCAACGGACACCATAAGCGCAGTCTGGACTTGGCTAATTTGAAAATTTGATAATTCAGTAATTTGAAAATGGGTGAATTGTAAGCCCTTAATTTTCAAATTTACTAATTTCCCAATTTTCAAATTGAAAGGTATTAGCGTTTCGAGAATTGGAAACGACGACGAGCCTTAGCGCGACCGTATTTCTTACGCTCAACCATACGAGCATCGCGTGTCAAGAATCCTTCCTTCTTAAGGGCTGGACGGAACTCAGCATTGATTTCGCACAATGCACGAGCAATCGCCATGCGAGTTGCCTCAGCTTGACCACGAACACCACCACCGCGAACGTTCACTTTAATATCATAATTTGAAGCTACATTAACGGTTGTCAAAGGCTGCTTCAAAATGATTTGGAGCGTTTCGATTGGGAAGTACTCAGCAAACTCACGGCCATTCACCTTGATATTGCCTTCTCCGGCTGATACGTAAACGCGAGCTACGGATGTTTTTCTTCTACCTACTGTGTTAGTAACTTCCATGATTAAAATTTAATTTCTTTCGGTTGTTGAGCGGCATGTGGGTGCTCTGCACCTGCATACACGTGCAAATTAGTGTAAATGCTACGACCAAGACGATTTTTTGGCAACATACCTTTCACCGCCATTTCAATGACTTTGTGTGGTTGTTTGGCCAAAATTTCACGCGGAGTAGCAAAACGCTGACCACCTGGGTGACCTGTGTGGCGAACGTATTCTTTGTCGGTCATTTTCTTGCCAGTCAAACGCACTTTATCGGCATTGATGACAATTACATTGTCTCCACAATCTACGTGAGGAGTGAAATACGGCTTGTGCTTACCGCGTAAAATTTTGGCAATTTGGCTAGCCAAACGACCCAAAACTTCACCCTTAGCATCTACTACTATCCATTCCTTTTGTACGGTAGCAGCGTTAGCCGAAACGGTTCTGTAACTGAGTGTATCCACTTTGTTAAGTGTTTTTTCGTTGAAAATCAATTAATTAACTATATAAACGGGCATTATGAGGCGAAAATCGGACTGCAAATATAGCGGTTTGGTTTTTGAAACACAAAATGATTCAAAAAATTAAATTTTTACTGATTTATTCTTTATCCTTGCAGGCGCAGACAACCGCGCCATTTCTAAGTAATCACCACCTGTGCAGTCGCCGCTGTATTGGTAGTTTTGGTTTTATTAAGACTTTAACATTCGTATTTCAAACCTTCGTCATTCTACATCAATATGCCTCAGTTCGATTTTTTAGTGGTAGGTTCGGGGATTGCGGGCCTTAGCTACGCCGCCAAGTTGGCGCGCCATTTTGATGCCCAACAAGAAAAAGTTTCTATTGCTGTCATCACTAAAGTACAAGCCGACGAAACCAACACCAAATACGCCCAAGGGGGTATTGCTGCCGTGTGGTCGGAAGAAGATTCTTTTGAAAAGCACATCGAAGATACGATGGTGGCTGGAGGTGGCATCAGTAAACGAAACATCGTTGAGATTGTGGTCAAAGAAGCCCCCGAACGCATCATGGAGCTGATTTCGTACGGAACGCGCTTTGACAAAGAAGCTGACGGCGATTATGATTTGGCCAAAGAGGGTGGGCATTCTGATCACCGAATTTTGCACTTCAAAGATGCCACGGGAGCGGAAATCGAACGGGCATTGCTCGATGAGGTAAAATGCCATCCTTCTATTCAGATATTTACGCATTATTTCGCCGTCGATTTGATTACGCAACACCATTTGGGCGAAACCGTCTATCGCCACCGCGATGATATTAAATGTTTTGGTGCGTATGTACTAAATACCAAAACGGGGGAAGTTGAGAAGTTTTTGGCCAAAACGACCATGTTGGCTACGGGAGGCATTGGCAATATTTACCAAAATACGACCAATCCTCGCATTGCAACAGGCGATGGCATTGCAATGGCCTACCGCGCTAAGGGCGTTTGCGACAACATGGAGTTTATTCAGTTTCACCCAACGGCGCTTTATCAACCTGGCAAAAAGCCTAACTTCTTGATTTCGGAAGCCGTTCGAGGTTTTGGGGGAATACTGCGCAACAAAAAAGGGGAAACCTTCATGGAACATTATGACCCACGTTTGTCACTCGCCCCGCGTGACATTGTAGCGCGGTCGATTGACTCCGAAATGAAAAAATACGGAGACGAACACGTGTACATCGACGTGACGCATTGTGATTACGAAAAATTCATTGAACACTTTCCCAACATCACTGCCTATTGTAAAGAACAATTAGGCATCGACGTTCGGAAGGATTATATTCCTGTCGTGCCAGCGCAACACTATATGTGCGGCGGAATCAAAGTCAATGAGTTTGGACAAACCAATATTTTCTTTTTGTACGCGACTGGTGAATGTGCTTGTACGGGTTTACACGGGGCCAATCGTTTGGCATCTAACTCACTCTTGGAAGCGGTGGTGTTTGCTCACCGTGCGTTTATTAAAACCATCGAAAACTTGGCAGATGCGTACATCCCAGACCACATTCCCGAATGGAATGACGAGGGAACTTCGCATCCTGAGGAGGCGATTTTGGTGACCGAAATGACCAAAGAATTGGAAGCGATTATGTCGAACTACGTCGGGATTGTACGCACTAACCGTCGTTTGAAACGTGCGCATGACCGCGTGGAATTGATTTATAAAGAACACGAAGAGCTTTACTGGCAGTCGAAAGTTTCGGTGCCGATTATGGAGCTTCGCAATATGATTAACGTATCGTATTTGGTACTAAAAATGGCCATGGCGCGGCGGGAGAATGTGGGGTTGCATTTTAACCAAGACCATGTCAGGAAGTAGTCAACAGTTGACGGTCAACAGTCGGTGGGTATCGACATCCGTTTAAAAGAATAACATTAAGTAAACATAGAATTTGATATTTTTGGGTGTTTATCAAAAAGCACCCATTTTTTTACTATTTCTAAACCCTTTTTATGAAACGACCTTCAGAATCCCGCCTCATGCTTTGGGGGGCTACCGCTGCTTTTTGTGCTTATGCCTGCATGTACGCTTTCCGACGAGGGATTACCGCCGCTACTTTTGATGGGATGGTTTTCTGGGGAATTAACTACAAAATTTGGCTGATTACTTTACAGGTTTTTGGCTACGCACTTTCTAAACTCATTGGTATTAAGGTAGTTTCGGAAATGAAACCCGCACAACGCGCCATTTATTTGCTGTCGTTTGTGGGGTTTGCGGAGCTTGCCTTGCTGGGTTTTGCCCTTGTGCCTGCGCCTTATAATATCCCATTTTTGTTTCTCAACGGGCTGCCGCTGGGAATGGTCTATGGAACGGTACTGGGCTTTTTGGAAGGACGCCGCCAAACCGACGCCCTCGTGGCGGGGCTTACGGCTTCTTTTATTTTTGCGTCTGGATTTGTAAAAACCGTTGGTAAAACCTTGCTCAACAACGGCATTTCGGAGTTTTGGATGCCTTTTCTGACGGGGTTGATGTTTGCCGTACCGCTCGTGCTGGCCGTTTGGGCATTGGCCAAATTGCCCGCCCCTTCGGACGAAGACCGCGCCGACCGCACCGAACGCGCGCCAATGAATGCCGCCGACCGCAGTCGTTTTATCAAAACCTTCTCAGTAGGGTTGATTACCTTGATTGTCTCGTACGTTTTCTTGACTGCCTTCCGCGATTTCCGCGACAATTTTGCGCCCGAAATCCTCAAAACTGCGGGCGTTGACGACCCACTTATTTTTACCCAAACCGAAACCTTTGTCTCCGTTTTTATCCTGATTTTGATGGGAACGTTGCGCTGGGTGAAAGACAACTGGAAGGCGTTTATGCTTATCAATGTACTTTTGGTGGCGGGAGGACTGACCGTGGGCATTAGTACGTGGATGTACCAGCAAGGAATGCTTTCGGCGGGCGTATGGTTTACGCTGACGGGCGTGGGGTTGTATTTGGCGTACGTGCCTTGTAACGGCCTTTATTTTGAGCGTTTTGTGGCTTCGTTTAAGTACGTCAGTACGGTGAGTTTTGTGGTGACACTCGCCGATTGGTGGGGGTACTTAGGAACGGTACTGGTGCTGCTTTACAAAAACTTCGGCCAACCCAACATCAGTTTCTTGGATTTCTTTATCTACGGAGGCTATATTTTGGCAGTGGTATATGTGGTGTTGGTAGTGGTATCGTTTGGATTTTTTAAGCGAAAGTATGTAAGTTTACAATAAAACTGCGTAATAACATGACTATCACACTGAATACGATTTTGAAGGAGATACAAGACGTTCCAGTAGATAAACTGGAAGATGTGTATGAATATGTACATTCTTTGACACCCCATAAAAAAAACAGTCGATTACGTAAAAAGATACTCTCTTTTGCAGGAGCCTTTAGTGATATGTCGGAAGAAAGTTATCAAGAGTTTGCTTCAGAGATACAGAAAAGTCGCAAAGAGTTATTTGGCAAGCCTAACTTATTACGAGGTTCTTATTAAGTGCGTAAATAGTGATGAAAGATTTGACTCTTCTGAAGCCCCATCCTAAAGGCATTGGGTTTTAGGAAATACAGAATATAATAACTTAGCACATGGCTAATCGTTATCTCAAAGCTACAAAAATTGCAGCTGTCATTCAAGCTGATTTACGAAAAAAAGGCACTGTGATTGGGCATACTGATACACTTATTGCTGGTATTGCTCTTGCTCATGATTTACAGCTCATTACTAACAACACTAATCACTTTCAAAGGATTAACGAACTTAGTATTGATAATTGGACTCTTTAAATTTGTACAGAACTGCCATGAAGCCAAAACAAATATTGAAGTTAGAGGATTATTGGGGGATTGAGATTGAGGAAAATAGATACGAAGTTAATTCAGAAAATAGACTTATTAAGTTATTTCTACTTAATCAGAATTTACAAGACTTAAGTCCACTGCAAGAATTAAACGACTTAGAGCTTTTATATCTAAGTGATAGCCTAATAGAGGATCTTAATTGTCTGAAAGGTTTGAAACGGTTAATAACACTCTATCTTCTTAAAAACAATATCAGTAATCTAACTCCATTACAAGAGCTAAAGGAATTAAAAGCGCTTTATTTAAGAACAAATAATATTACTGATTTTAGCCCGCTAATAAACCTAAAAAAGCTTAGAGGGCTTAGTTTGTCCGACAATCAGATAGATGATTTATCCCCACTTAGAGAATTAAATCAGCTTATTTATCTTAATTTAGAAAGTAATCAAATAGATGACTTGTCCCCACTCAAAGAATTAAATCAGCTTACTTTTCTTAGTTTAGAAAGCAATCAAATAGATGATTTATTGCCATTAAAAAATTTGATTAAAAATGGCTTAAAAATTGATTTTTCTGAGACCCTCATTCATAAAAACATAATTAAACTCTATAATAATCCTCTACCAGTACCCCTAATCAACGCCATCCAACGAGGCAATCAAGCTGTCCTAGACTATTTAGACAATCTCGAAAAAGAAGAACAAAAAGGCACTCGTCCTCTCAACGAAGCCAAAATGGTCATTATCGGTGAGCCAGATGCGGGAAAAACGACGTTGATGAACTACCTGCTGGGCAAGCCATTTACGGAAACTAAGACGACACAGGGAATTAGGATGGAACCGTGGGAAATTGCGGACGAGTCAGGAACACCCTACCGCATCAACATTTGGGATTTTGGAGGGCAAGAAATTCAAAGTACCGTGCATAAGTTCTTTTTAACCCAAGAAACGTTGTACGTGGTCGTTCTCAATGCCCGTAAAGATGAGCAGCCCGACAAGTATTTAGAACAGATTCGTAGCTATGCACCCAATTCTCCCGTAATTATCGTCATCAATCGTATGGATGAAAACAACGGAAGTATCAATGAGGCCCAGCTACGGGCCGAATATCGAACTGAATCGGGAGAAAGTATGGTGCGAGGTATTCATAAAACGTCTATTCGGCGCGTACACGAACAGAATGACCCGTTCTTTTTGCCTGCGGTGCAAGCGTTAGAAAGCAATATCATTCGCGAATTACTCCTGATGCCAAACATTCGCCAAATTGTTCCCCAAAACTATTTTGAGGTAAAAAACTATTTAGAAAGCCGCTTTTTCAAAGATGAGCCCTACATTACCTATGAGCGTTACGAAGCCATTTGTCGTGAGAAAAACCTAGAAAAAGAGTCGGACGAAAGCCTACTGATGATTTTAGATCGATTGGGGACCGTACGTTATTTTGATAAACCGAACGTAAATCACTTACAAATCCTGAACCCCGAATGGCTGAGTGACGGTGTCTATCGTATTCTCACTTCTGAATATACCCACCGACGGAATGGGGTTATTTCGGAGAAAGATTTTAATCGAATTTTGTACAAAACCGACGCTCATACCTTTCAATATCCCAAGCAGCATTATGGGTATTTGATAGAAATGATTCGTCGATTTTATTTGGGTTACGTCAATCCCGATACGCACGAAATTTTTATTCCTCAAGCCTTTCGGAGCGACTATCCCGTTGGATTTCAACCCGAGGATTTTAAAAAAGAGGCATTACATTTCTTTTTTCGGTACGAAACCCACATTCCAGCAGGAACTATCAGCAGTTTTATTGCACGCACTTTTGGTCAAGTCCGTGGGCATTTTTATTGGCAAAAAGGCATTGTGATTGAGCGAAACGAAGCCGACGAAGTTCAAACCGCGTTGGTCATGCAAACGGATACTAGAAATCGCATTGATATTTGGGTACAAGGCACACATCGTCGGGAGTTTTTTATCGAAATCAGACAACTATTTCGGGAATTTCACGAACGCTATCCTGGACTAAAAGTGGACGAAATGATCGGCTTAGATACTCGTTATGATACGTCTGTCAAGTATCGGGTATTGATAGCTCAAAAACACAAAGGAAAAACCGAATACACCGATGAAGAAGGAAATGACTACAACATTGACCGACTACTCGGGATGTTTGAAACTCCGTCGAAGACGCAACAAGCCATTATTCAAAACTTTCAGGGCGATTACTACGATATGCGTGGTGCTAACCAAATAAAATTTTGGCGAGTAGAGGCTTTGAGTTTATCCGACGAACTTTCGAGCTTTAATCAAGCGATTAGCGAGCAAAATCAAGTATTACTCAACCAACTCATCACCGATTTAAAAGAACTCCAGAAAGCGGAAAGTCCCAAGAAAGCCAAAGGCGTGTTGGCTCAATTGAAAGAAACGGCCAAAAACTTACCCAAAATAGCCAGCGAAGAAGCTGTCAAATGGGCAACTAAAACGGCCTTAGACGGTGCATCGTTTGGAGAAAAGTTTGATTCATTACAACAAAGAATAGTAAATTTGCTCCAAGACAATAGCTTTCAGGACTTTATAAAACCTGATAATTTGGGATAAACACGTATGCACTTTCCTATCACAGAGACCGATTTACGATTGATGCTTCGTACGGGTGAAGACACCTTCACTCAGTTTAAAACCGAGGTCAAAAACGCCGAAAGTTTAGCGGAGGAAATGGTGGCATTTGCCAACGGAAAAGGTGGCTACATTCTGATCGGTATTGCTGAAGATGACCACGGAGCAGGAAAAGTGGTAGGAGTAGAAAACTTAAAATCACTCAACAACCATATTTCAAATACGGCCTCCGAAAACTGCATTCCTGCACTCTTCCCCCAAAGCCAGACTTTGCTTGTTGATGAAAAACCTGTCGTGGTCATTTACATTGAAGAAGGCAACCAAAAGCCCTACCGAACCAAATCTGGCAAGTATCTCATGCGAGCGGGAGCCGACAAGCGTAGCGTATCGCAGGAAGAGTTATCGAGGATGTTTCAAGCGAGTGGCTCGTATCACATTGAAGAGTTGGCCATTCGAGGCGCGGCCATTGATACCGAATTGGACCGAATCAAACTGTATGAATATTTCGAGGCTCAGCACGAAGGGAAATCGGTTTCTGCCCATTTAGAAGAAACCCAACAGCATTTTGAGACCTTTCTGAATAACTTGGGAATTGCTCAAAAGCAGCAACTCAACCTCGTCGGTTTGTTATTTTTTGGTAAAAATCCGCAACGTTTCCGACCAGTCTTGGAGGTAAAATGCGTTAGTTTTTTTGGTAACGAGCTAGGTGATACAACTTATCGTTCGAGCACCGATATTGGGGGCGGATTAGACCGTCAGTTTGAGCAAAGTTTAGCATTTATTATGGTCAACTTGCACAAGCAACAACCCCAAGGTGCCAGCTTCAATAGTCAAGGGATATTGGAAATCTCCAAAGTAGCGTTAGAAGAAGCACTCGTAAATGCGCTTATTCACCGCGACTATGGCAAAACGAGCCCCATCAGGGTATTTGTTTTCCAAAATCGCGTCGAAATTATTAGCCCTGGCGCACTTCCGAACCATTTGACGGTGGAACAAATAAAAAATGGGAATGCAGTTCCCCGCAATCCCATCTTGTTGAGTTATGCTACCAAGTTGCTGCCCTACCGTGGCTTAGGCTCAGGCATCAGCCGAATTTTAAAAGAACACCCTGCTACGGAGTTTATCAATGATTCGGAAGGACAGCAATTTAAGGTGATTTTGAGTCGCCCTTAACTGCTACTCCTTCGACAAAAACTTCTCAATCTGCTCGCTCGTCAAATACACTTTTCCTGAACGCGTTTTGATGTGTTCGCGGAAGGCATTTTTGATGGCGTCGCTCCATTTCATGTCGATTTCGCCTGGGGTGAATTTGTTTTCACGGAGCATTTTGTGTCCAAATTCGTCTTGCAACGCAATAAACTCGGACTGATTTACCACTTTCTCGGCCAAGTGCGCGGGAATAAAAATCACACCTTCAGGTTTGCCCAACACCAAGTCTCCTGGCAACACCGACGCGCGGCCGATACGAATGGGGCAGTTGATGCAGGTCATGGTCATGTCTTTGATGGCCGACGGGTCGTAGCCGCGCGTAAAACCCACAAAGCCGTCAATAGCGCTGAGTCCTTCGAGGTCGCGTACGCCTGCGTCGAACACCACACCTGTTTTGGATTTGGCATAAATTGAGTTGCCAAGGTTATCGCCAATGAGCGTTCCGTCAATGATTTTTCCGTACCCATCAGCTACATAAACGTCGTTGATTTGAAGCGCGTCGATGGGCCATGAGTTGGTGTTGCCTCGGCGGCCTTCGGCTTTCCCTTTTTCCTTAATGGGTTTCTCCATGTCGGGACGTGCTGGCATGTATTGCGCCGTCAAGACACGGCCTACCAATGGTTTTTCGGGGTGAATGATTTGAAAATTTCCTTCAAACTGGTTGTTATAACCATCTCCCCGCATGATGCCCCAGGCTTCTTCGATGGATACATTGGCCAAACGTTTTACAATTTCATCGGGGACTTTAGGACGGCCATCGGGGAAGCGCTCCCCTTTCCACTCTTGGGTATAAAACAGAATAAGCTCTTTGGGTGCTTGAATTTGGGCAAATAACGGAGAACTCATTGCCGCCAAGAAAAGGGCTTGGATAACTTTTTTCATGATAATCAGGCTCCCCACCCCCAATGGGGGAGATTTGTTTAGTTGTATTAATTCCCCCATCGGGGGTGGGGGGCTTGGTATTTACAAAATACCGACAATTTTGTCTCCCACACTTCTATCTTTTTCCATCGGTGATTTTTGAAATATTTTCAGAAAAAATTGACCTAATCTTGTATCATTAATACAACTCTTAACCGTGCGTACGCACCTAATTGACAAACCCCAATGAAAAAATTTACACAACGTTTTAAGTTGCCCGATTCCCACACCGCTTCCGAAAACAATCGCCGCGACTTTTTACGCAAAGGCTTGCTTGGTGGCTTATCCATGGGCTTGATGTTTGACGGAAAGCCCGAAAAAGAAATGGAGTTTATTACCCAAAAAGTAAAACGTGATTCCAAGCCTTCGGAGCTAAAAATCACCGACATGCGCATTGCTCATTTGCAGGGAGTACCGTTTAAAAGCCCTATTATTCGCATAGATACCAACCAAGGTTTGGTCGGCTGGGGCGAAGTACGCGACGGCGCTAGCCCCAATTACGCCCTAATGCTCAAGAGTCGTTTGTTGGGTCAAAACCCGTGTAACGTCGAGAAAATCTTCAAAGAAATCAAGCAGTTTGGCGGACATGGTCGCGCCGCTGGCGGGGTCTGCGGGGTTGAAATGGCCCTTTGGGATTTGGCAGGAAAAGCCTATAACGTACCTGTTTATCAAATGCTTGGTGGAAAATACCGTGACGAAGTTCGCCTTTATGCCGATACGCCCGAAATCAGCGACCCTTCTACTTTTGCCAAAAAACTCAAAGAAACGCGCCTCGACAAAGGTTATACTTTTTTGAAGATGGACTTTGGAATTGGGCTGTTGGCGGGTAAACCTGGTATGCTCATTGGGGACAATGTTTGGAAGCTTACTCAGCGTGACAATAAAACCAAAACCGTAGGAAACTACGGCATGACGAAACACCCTTTTACACGGATTCAGATTACAGACAAAGGCTTGGAGTATATTGCCGAATACGTCAGCAAAATTCGGGAAGGTGTAGGATATAACATTCCTGTATCGGCCGACCACTTCGGGCATTTTGACGTAAACACGGCTATTCGCTTGGGTAAAGCCGTTGAAAAGTACCAGTTGGCGTGGCTCGAAGATTTGGTGCCGTGGTTCTATACTGACCAGTGGAAGCAAATTTCGGACGCCATTGAAACGCCTACCCTCACGGGCGAGGATATTTTCTTGAAGGAAGAGTTTATCAAACTCATTAATGCCAAAGCGGTGGACATGATTCACCCCGATTTGGCTTCGTCGGGTGGGATTTTGGAAACCAAAAAAATTGGGGACTACGCCGAAGAGCACGGCATTCCGATGGCGATGCACTTTGCGGGAAGCCCAATTTCGTTCATGGCCAACGTACACTGCGCCGCCGCTACCGAAAACTTCGTGGCATTGGAACACCATGGCGTGGACGTGGAAGGCTGGGAAGATATTGTAACGGGCAACAAGCCACTGGTTGTCAACGGATTTGCTCCCGTTCCTAACAAGCCAGGTTTAGGGGTAGAGCTCAACGAAGAAGTAGCGAAGAAGTTTTTGATAAAAGACCAGAAATGGTTTGCTCCCACCGACGAATGGAACACCAAAGATTCGTGGGACAGAGATTGGAGCTAGTTTTGGAGTGTCGAGTGGTTGAGTGCAGAATGTCGAATCCGTGTTGAGGGTTGCTCACAACTCGAATTCCGTGCTGAGGGTTGCTCACAACCCGAATTTTTGTGTCAAAGGTTGCTCACAACCCGAATCAAATCAAAAAAGCGTTGGTCGATGAAAATCGGCTGACGCTTTTTTGTTTCCAACTATTTGGTGTGTTTAGGCGTCATTGGTAAAAAAATGGAACACGGATAACGGTGATTGAACGGATTGTCACGGATAATGTCTGGGTTTTTCCAATTCTTTCCAACCATTAAAAAACTGTAAAACTGATGAAAAATGTTGTTTGGGTTTTCTTTCTTGTTTTAGGTATTTTCTCGTGCAAAGAAAAACAGCTTACTCCTGAAGAAATACAGCCGTTGGTAGGAAAATGGAAACTCGATGCCATTGAGCAAGCGGGAGATGCAAAAAAATGGGAATCTATAACTTCTAAAGATGGCTATGTATTTGAAATCCGCTACGACGGGGTCATTCTTGATGCCAACGGCTTGCCTGCTTGCTGCGTTCCAACGTATTTGGTATATCAGGGCAACAAGTTTACCATTGAACCCAAAGCAAAACTTGCTCCTAATCCCTCGTGTGCGTTGGTGTTTTGCAACGCTTGTGATACGTGGTATTTGGAAATAGAAAACGGCCAGTTGATTACAAACCTATGTAATTCGGGTGGGCGAAATCGATTTACACGACTTTGATTCTTAGTATATTATCCAACTATTTGGCGTGTTTAGGCGTCATTGGTAAAAAAATGGAACACGGATAACGCTGATTGAACGGATTGCCACGGATGATGTCTGGGTTCAATTCTTTCCAGCCATTAAAAACTGTAAAACTGATGAAAAATATTGTTTGGGTTTTCTTTCTTGTTTTAGGTATTTGTTCATGCAAAGAAAAACAGCTTACCCCCGAAAAAGTACAGCCTTTGGTGGGAAAATGGCGAGTGACTGCCATTGAGCGAGCCGATAAAAAGGAATGGGAATATGTTACCCAAAGCGGTCAACACCAATTTGAAATCCGCTATGACGGTGTCGTTCTTGATTCAAAAGGTTTAGCTACTTGCTGTGGCCCTCTGTATCTTACTATAAATGGCAAGAAGTTTAGCATTGTCCCCAAAGAAACAGTTCCAGACAATCCGATGTGTGCTTTGATTAATTGTGTTTATTGTGAAACATGGCACATGGATTTGCAAGACAATGTACTAACGGTTAGTTATTGTAATGGATTAGCACGGGTTCGGTATGTCAAGATTTAAAAAAATGTAAATTGTTGAATATTAAACAGATAAATCAATGAAGGCAAAGTTGCTGCTGTTTTTTTTAGTAACGGTGATAGTATGGTCGTGTGATGAAAAGCGTCTCGCCCCTGACGAAATAAAACCTGTCGTTGGAAAATGGGTGCTCAATGCCGTAATGCAGGCGGGCGATGCAAAACCATGGGAACCAATAGCTCGCAAAGATGCCACCGTATTTGAAATCCGCTACGACGGCGTTATTCTTGATGCCAATGGCTTGCCTGCTTGCTGTGTCCCAAAGTACTTGGTGTATCAGGGCAAAAAGTTTACCATCGAACCAAAAGGAAAACTAGCTCCCAATCCTACGTGTGCGTTGGTGCTGTGCTTGGCTTGTGATACGTGGTATTTGGAACTAGAAAACGACCAATTGATTCTTAATCAGTGCAATGCAGGTGGGCGAAATCGCTACGCTCGACTTTAATGATTACCCCGTTTTTAAATCGTAGTTCCATATTTTACTACGTTAACCCCAATCAATTTAGCATAAAAGTAACGGGCAAATTATACTTCACCCGTACCTTTTTACCCCGCTGGACGCCTGGTTGCCATTTACCACTCATTTCTTTTACCACTCGTAAAGCTTCCTCGTCGCAGCCGCTTCCGATGCCCTTTATTACTTCGTAATCACACAACGAACCGTCTTCACAAACGACAAACGTTAGATATACTTTTCCCGAAACATTTCTGCGGGAAGCCTCAGCAGGGTAGCGCAAGTTTTGAGATAAAAACTGCCCTAATGCGGGTAATCCCCCTTTAAATTGAGGGCTTACTCCACCCTCGGTGTAAGTTCGTACGTCGCCTTTGTCGTAAATTGTACCTTTGGTCAATACCCCTGCTGAGTAAAACTCGTCAATGTACAGCGTGCTATCTGTCAGCTTTGAAATCCATCTTCCTTCTTTATATCCATTTACTAACTGCCCCTGACTCGTTGCTTCTTTCTCTTGTTTTACTGCCCAGCCGTTACCGTCTTTGACGTATTGCTGCCCCGTTTTTGACCAAAGACCCATAATCCGTTCTTCCATTGGAGCCATTGCTTGAGGACGTTCACGTCGAATCACTTCCGCGATTTGACCATTGTCGTGCCAAATTACTAACATTTGGTTAGCGCCATCTGCCATTAGTTGTTCTTTGAGTATTCCGCTGGGGTAATAGTGTACATGACTCACCTCTTGAAAACCTCCGCCTTGGTACTCTGTTGTCGAAAGCAACAGGCCATTGGTTTGAAATACCATTTCGGGTACGTACGAATTCCAGTTTTGGTCACGAGCCGTGATACGGTACGCAGGCAACGAGTCTACTTTATTGCCGTCTTTTATTTTGTACATCATTGGCTTTTTTACGTACGTTGCTGACATATACGGCTTCCACTCTTTTTTCTTGAATTCTTCAAAAACTACGTCCGCAGTCACTACCCCGTTGTTATCAACAGGAATCAAGCGGCGGAAGTGGTATTCCTTTGGTTCTTGGGTATATTGAAATTTATCATTGAAATAATCGACCAAGCTGTGCGAAATACTGTCGTAATTGGTGATAGGATTATCGGGAAAAACGACTGAGTAATTAAACGCTTGTCGTACGGGTTTCCCGTCTTTGAGTGCAGGTTGCCATGCTCGATACAAGCCTACTACCCGCAATGCTTCTTTATCGGCTTGGGGCTGAAGCCCTTTGACAATTTTTAGTTCCGACACACTTCCGTCAGGTTCTACTACCCCGCTCAAAAACACGCGTCCTTTGACTCCCGCCACCCGACTGGCAAAGGATACCTGTAAATTGGCCTTAATGTACTATTGAAACAATGGAATTCCCCCTTGAGGAGTAGCGGCTTTATCGACTTCTTGGGCCTGAAAGATGGTTTGAGCGTTGGCTGCTACGTTTACAACGCATAGGATAAGGAAGGCTATTTTTTTCATACGTTTGATGACTGTTTGAACGTAAAACTAATACAACAGTAATAATGTGCCAAATTTTTCTTGATGGAAGGTGTTTGGGGGTATGAGTAATTTATACTTTTATTGTGGTGATATTTACGGATGTGACGTCCGTACCACAAACATTACCCATGAAAATCGGATTTGTCGTTTCTTTTTTTGATTTCCGCAACGATGTGCGGCGAGTTATTACGGAAGTTGCCCAGCAGCACCAAGTTACCATCTTTGGTCGCCCTGAGAACAAAGAGGAGATTTTGCGTCACTTGCCTGCGGGCGTAGAGTTTCGACTCATCAATGAGAAAAAGGGAGGCTGGTGGAATAACCTTTGGATAAAACTCTACATCCTTTTCCGACAAATTCCCGAAAGCCGTCACAATTTCTTTTTGATGGAGCTTTTTAAAGCATCGCTTGCTACGGACGCTGCTGTGCTGAAAAAAAACCACCAAATTTTGGCGTGGGTGCGTCGATTACCCAAAATCATTTCTTACGATTTTTACCTGAACCGACTTCAGTACCGAGCCCAAACCGACCTCAAGGGTATCGACCAATTTGTGTGTTTTACGGCCATTGCCGACGATTTTTTGATGGCGCGTTTGGTTCACGAAAATCACCCCGTGAAGGTCTATGTCTATAGCTGGGACCACGCCTGTAAGCATACCTGTTTTTCGTCGCGTGCGACCTACGTCTGTTGGAATGAGCGCATCCGCGAAGATTTAATTCATTTGCAACACGTATCGTCCTCGCGGGCTAGTGTGGTGGGTACCAGTCAGTTTGCCTACATTCACGAATACCGAAAGGTAGCGGCTCAGTTGCCCCGTACGTATGATTTCCCTTACGTCTATGTTGGTTGTGCCATTGGTGTCGTTGACCTTGTTCGTGACGAAGTGAGTGTGGTCAAACAAGTGGCCGAAACCCTACAACAAGTCCGCCCTGATTTGAAGCTGGTGGTGCGTCCGTATCCTGTGCAGGGTAATTGGGAATTGTATGCCCCGCTGCGTTCCTTGCCCAACGTAGTGATGGATGATGGTTTTCGAACGTTGGATTTGTCGGTTAAAGACAGTCATATTTTGGAGAAATTTGAAAAAATCGCCCACGCCGATGCCTTCTTCCACATGGGAACCACCATGGGCTTGGAGGCTTGTTTTACCGATACGCCTTCGTTTATGCTCGACTTTGGCTATACTTCCACCGACGGCTTGAGTTTGTACGGTTTTATTCATCAATACCAAAACGACCGACACTTGATTGAACTCGCTCCTCAAAACGATGTGCGTTCCACGGAGCAATTGGCGGATATTTTCAAAAACTTGTCGTCGCCTACCTACCGAGCCCTTAATCGTTTGGTGCAAAGCCAGTATCAAATTAAGTCTTTTAAGGAGTTTGCAAATGACTTAATAGCAGTATAACTTTACTGACTATCAAACCTTAACCAATCATAATGAACCTTCTGACTTTTTTTCGGACGTCGGCGTTTGTGGCTTTGACGACCGTAACGGTATTTGCCCAAACAGGCACCCAACAAAAACCACCTTTACTTACTGCCGCAGCCCCCGAAACCGTTGGGATGTACAGCGAACGCCTCAATCGCATTGATGGTGTTTTGCAGTCGTACATCGACAAAGGCGCATTTCCTGGCGTGGCAGCGATTGTGGTTAGAGACGGAAAAATCGTTTACCACAAAGCCTTTGGGAAAGCCGACCTCGATGCCAACAAGCCCTTGGGCAAAGATGCCATGTACCGCATCGCGTCCATGACCAAAGCCATCACGTCGCTGGCGGTGATGATGCTCCACGAAGAAGGTAAAATCATGCTCGACGACCCCATCAGCAAGTACATTCCTGAGTTTGCCAAGCCCGTTGTTATGGATCAATTTAACCCCAAAGACAGCACCTTCACGACCGTTCCTGCCAAACGCGAAATTTCGGTTCGGCATTTATTATCGCACATGTCGGGGATTAATTACAACGCCATCGGGAGCGACGACCGCATCAAGGCCGTGTATTCAAAGGCGGGAATTGTGGATGCTTTTACGACCAAAAAACTGACCATTGGCGAAAACATCAAGAAACTAGCCAAGCTTCCCCTCACGCATCAGCCAGGTGAAAAATGGACTTATGGACTAAGTACCGATGTGTTGGGATATTTGGTAGAAGTTGTATCTGGCGAAACCTTGGAGCAGTATTTTCAGAAGCACATTTTTGAGCCGTTGGGCATGAAAGACACCTATTTTTATTTGCCCGACGCCAAGAAAGACCGCTTGGTTCCGATTTATTCCGAAACCAAAGAGAAAACACTCGTCAAAGGTAGTCTCGATAACCTCGGAAGTGATCCCGACTATCCCATCAAAGGGGCTAAGTCGTATTTTTCGGGAGGTGGCGGGCTCACCAGCACTGCTTACGACTACGCGGTTTTCTTGCAAATGTTGCTCAACGGGGGTACTTACAACGGCAAACGCTTATTGAGTCGCCGAGGAGTGGAGTTGTTTACCAACACCAACCAAAGCGGTACGCTATTCCCCGACCCGCGCAATTATTTCAGCTTGGGTTTCAGCGTGATTAATGAAGCAGGGCGCGCCAACGATATTTACAGCAGCGTCGGCACATTTAGCTGGGGCGGGGCCTTCAGTACGCATTATTTTGCCGACCCAAAAGAGAAAATTTGTGCCGTACTGATGAAGCAAATGTGGCCTACCAGCATGGGCGGCGAGCTCGATCGCAAGTTTGATTTAATGATTTATCAAGCACTGGATGATAAATAGCAGGCAAGGGGCAAAGGGTAGTTCTTTGTCATTCCGAGAAAACGAGGAATCTATGGCCGTGTCCTTTGCCCCCCTTGCCCTTTAAAACTCTTCTTCGCGTAAATCGGTGCGGGGAGTGTCAGTTTTGCCGATATTGTCGATGGCGTCGAGGATGCCTGAGCCTTCGCGGCGCTCGACTAAATTGTAGTATTGAAATACGATGGCTATCAGTACCAATGAGCGTACCAGTCCACCTCCGACGGTGCCAATGACCCCGCTAATGGTCATCAGCACTTCGGTGTTGGCCAGCTTAACCTGCAACGAACTCATGATTGTCAGGATAAGGGTAGGAATTTGGAAAGCATATCCAATGATGGATGACACAATACCCATCACAAAGAGAAGTCCAAACGTGGACCACCATTTGTCTTTGATGAGGTAAAAACAGCGGCGGAAAGTGTCGCCCAAATCGAGGTTTTCGCGCATCAATATCATGGTCATTAGCGAAAGCGTAACGCCCAGGTAAATGCCAGGAAGTAAGAAAAATACGATGCCTGCTACAACGGCTATACCCATCACAAAGTTGAAAATGAGTGCTTTGCCGATGTAGCCTTTCAAACGATTCCAGACGATTTCGGGGGTGATGTTTCGATTTCCTGCCTCATATTCCAAAAAATAAGCCCCAATGACTAGAGAGGAAATGATGTTGGCCAAAATCAAAAAGAAGCTCAATAAAAACACGGTTCCTACCATTTGATAGATACCATCAAAAGAAGAAGAGCCACTTTCGAGTACGCTTTTTTGCATTTCTAAGATACCCGATTGGTAGGAGCCCATAAAAAAACCACCCACCAACGAAAGCGGGCCTGCTATGTATAAAAGGCTAATTGCCAATGGTTTGAAGTTTTGAACAACAAAGTCGAACGTCGCGTTGATTTTTTGCCCAAAATCGCGTTGTTGGAGAAGGATAATTGGTGGTTTCATTTGAATTGAGAGAGTTGTCGAGGATAAATCACAAAGTACCAAATAATAAACACGGCCGAAACCAAAATAATGCTTCCGCTAACAAAAGCGGGCAAGGAGAGGCGTGTAACAAAACTTTCGAGAAAGCCCGCGGTGACAAAAATAGGCACCAGACCAATGACGATTTTTACCCCTTTTTTTGCACCTTGCTTGAAAGATTCGAGTCGGCTGTAGGTGCGCGGAAACAACAAACTGTGCCCCATCACCAATCCTGCCGCTCCTGCAATCACAATGGCCGAGATTTCGAGCGTCCCGTGAATCCAAATTTTTAGTACGGAGTCGAGAAGTAGTCCACGTTCAAAGAAAAAGAACTGAAAAGCACCAAGCATGACCCCATTTTTGAACAAAATGACAATGGTGCCAAACGAGTAAACAATCCCTAACACAAAGGCCACGAAGGAAACCCGAATGTTGTTAAACGTAATTTGTAAAAACATACTTATTTGACCCGTATGTCCATAAATCGCCAACGGGTCACCTTTTTGGATGTTTTCGAGGGTTTGATTAACGTAAGCATCGCCCAAAATAAGCCGAACGAAGGTGTCATCGTTGGCCGCTGAAACCCAACCCAACACGCAAGCACTCATGAAAAACCCAAACGAATACAAGAGCTTAAACCGCGATTCGTACATGAGCAATGGCAGCTCTTCGCGCCAAAAACGGGCAATACGGTTGCGGTCTTCGCGGCGGTTGGAATAAAGTTTTTGGTGAAACTGTGCCGTGATACCGTTGAGGTAGCGCGTTACGTTTGCCTTGGGGTAAAACGTCCGAGCGTACGAAAGGTCGTCGGTCAGTTCGATAAACCGTTCGGTGAGTTGGTCGGGGTCGTGGGTGGGCGTCGATTCGTACGCTTGCCACTTTTCGGTATTGCGTTTTACAAATACGGCTTCTTTCATGAAAAATGCGCAAATGAAGTAGTAACTAACTGCCTGATTTTTCTATTTTGCGCAAAAGTTAGGAAAAACTCCTCACTCATTTGCTAATTGTTTACACACTCTCTATAAAAATATGTCTGTTAGAATCCAAACCTCCCAAAATGTCGATTTAGAGTATGAGCCTGCGAGCATAGGTGAACGTATCGCTGCCAACCTCATCGACCGCCTTATTTACATTGGTTGGGTGATTGCTTGGATAGTCGCCTACGGTGCAATGGGCAGAGGAAAAGGCACAAGTACATTTGTGATGATTGTGATTGTTGTTTTGCCAATCATGCTCTACCCAATTTTAACAGAATATTTTTTGAATGGTCAAACCCTCGGTAAGCGCGCCATGCGGATCAGGGTAGTGCTGCTTGACGGAAGCCCTCCCACGTTGGGGGCGTACCTATTGCGATGGTTGTTGATATTGGTCGATACCGAAATCTTGACGCCATTGGTGGCCATTATTACGATTGCAGCCAACGGGAAAGGGCAACGAATTGGGGACATTGCTGCGGGAACAACAGTGGTCAAAACCACCAAGCGCGTCACCCTCAGTCAGGTTGTGTACCAAGAACTTCCCGACGACTATTTGGTGACCTATGCCACTGCCAACCAGCTCAAAGACACCGACATCGAAACCATTCGTCAGGTGTTGCGTACATCAAACGACGAATTATTGGAACGGACTGCTGAAAAAGTAGCCGAAGTTTTGGAAATAACGTCTCCGTTGGAACACCGTACATTTTTGCTGACAGTAGTCAACGATTATGCACATTTGGCAAACAAAGAGGAACAGTAAAACGGTTTTTTAAAATACACTATGTACTTCAACATTGATGCCAAGCAGGCAAATCAGTACGATGCCATTGTGATTGGATCGGGTATTTCGGGGGGCTGGGCGGCCAAAGAGTTGTGCGAAAAAGGTTTGCGTACGTTGGTGCTCGACCGAGGGCGCAACGTTGACCACGTTACTGATTATCCCACGGCCATGAAAAACCCGTGGGAGTTGCCGCACCACAATCGGTTGCCTCCGTCGTTTCGGGAAAAAAATCCGATTGTAAGCCGCTGTTATGCGCTAGATGAAGCTACGCAACAGTTTTTTACCAAAGATGACGAACAGCCTTACATCCAAGAAAAACCGTTTGATTGGATTCGGGCGTATCAGGTAGGTGGAAAATCGCTGCTGTGGGCGCGGCAGGTGCAGCGCTGGGCCAAATACGATTTTGAAGGTCCCGCCCGCGATGGCTTTGCGGTGCCTTGGCCTGTCACTTACGACGAGCTCGCGCCTTGGTACAGTTACGTAGAACGTTTTGCGGGAATTTCGGGAAATAAAGATGGATTGGATGGTTTGCCCGACGGCGAGTTTTTGCCCCCGTGGGAGCTCAATTGCGTAGAGAAACACCTTCAGCAGTCGTTCAAAAAACACTATACCGACCGTCATTTGATTATCGGTCGATGCGCGCATTTGACCAAACCGCAACCTTGGCATACGGCTTTAGGGCGGGGGCAGTGTCAGGCGCGGCATTTGTGTTACCGTGGCTGCCCGTTTGGGGCGTATTTTAGTTCGCAGTCGGCTACATTGCCTGCCGCTCGCAAAACGGGTAAACTGACCATTCGTCCGCACTCGGTCGTACATTCTATTATTTATGATGAAAAAGCAGGAAAGGCAAAAGGGGTTAGGATTGTGGATGCTAATACGCTCGAAACCATTGAGTATTACGCAAAAATTATTTTTCTAAATGCGTCCTGTTTGGCCTCAAATCAAATCTTGTTAAATTCTACCTCAAATCGTTTTTCCAACGGACTTGGCAACGACAACGGTATGTTGGGGCATCATGTCGCTTTTCACAATTACCGAGGCCATGTGTATGCCGACATCGATGGTTTTGAAGATAAATACTATTTTGGTCGCCGACCTACGTCGGGTTTTATGCCGAGGTATCAGAATGTACACAAACAAGAAACCGACTTTTTGCGGGGTTACTTGGTGGCGATGAGTGCCGCACGAGGCGGCTGGGGAAGCGCGGCTGGCGAAGAAGGTTTTGGGGCGGCTTGGAAAGAAGCCAATGCAAAACCAGGGCCGTGGCATTTGTTTGTGCAGATTCAGGCAGAAACCATTCCCAAGTACGAAAACCACGTGCGTTTGAGCCAAGATAAAAAAGATAAATACGGTATTCCGCAGTTAATTACGTCGATTGGCTACGATGAGAACGATGAGAAAATGCTGAAACATTTTTGGGAAACCAACGTTGAAATGTTAACCAAAGCAGGTTGCAAAAATATTCGGACGATTGATACCAAACAGTCGCCTGGGTTAGATATTCACGAAATGGGAGGTATCCGAATGGGGGCCGATCCCAAGACGTCACTCGTGAACAAGTGGAATCAGCTTCATGCTTGCAAAAACGTGTTTGTGACCGACGGTGCCGCCATGACTTCGATAAGTACCCAAAACCCCTCGTTGACGTTTATGGCCTTCACGGCACGAGCGGCTAATCATGCCGTTGCAGAATTAAAAAAGAAAAATTTATAAACCATCTCTTATGAAAACCATCTCTCGTTTTACTCTAATAGCCGCCATACTGATGCTTTGGGTATGTAAAAGCTACGTAGTTTGGTCGCAAACTTCGACCGAAACTGTCGTCGCTACTATTGAAAAAGAACGCTTTGCTGCTTTGGTAAACAAAGACTACGCTTATCTCGACAAAGTACTCGCCGAAGACCTATATTATTGTCACTCCAACGGGCTTATCGACACCAAAGCGTCGTTTGTACAATCCATCAAAGACGGAAAACTTACTTATCAAGAAATGATACCTGAAGATTTGAAGGTGCGTGTTTATGGTAAGACGGCCGTCATCACGGGCATGTGTGCGGCAAAAGTGCTGAGTAATGGCCAACAGCTCAACACGCGCTTTCGATTTACGGATGTGTATGTAAAAAACAAAGCGGGTTGGCAAATGGTGAGTTGGCAGTCGCTGAGAATGCCATAATTTATTTTTTGATGGGATTACAACCCCGAAACCCTCGTTTGCGTCTTTATTCAAACCCAGGTCAGACGATAGTCAGACCGTGACACAAAGGAAGCCAAAAAGCAGGTCAGACGGCAGTCAGACCGTAATACAAAGGAAACCAGAAAGAAGGTCAGACGATAGTCAGACCGTGACTTACAACAGTCCGACCATAACTGAAACCAAGGCTAAACCATACAAAATAGGCGGTTAAACGTAGCTTTTACCGCAAAAACTTGCAGATTTTTCAAAAAAAACTGATATTCGGGCGCAATATTTAAGCTTTGGCTTAGGTTTTGTATGTATTGAGGTAGAAAGACACGGTTGTTTTTAAAACATAGCACAGAAAACATGACACGCATTTGTACATTCTTAGGAGCTGCAGTGGTAGGTATTTTCCTATTATCGGGGTGCAAACCCAACGCCAAACCCCTCAGCGAAATCATAGGACGAGTTTGGAGCGCCCAAACCGTAAAAGAAGGCTCGACGACGGTTTATACCAAAGGCGGTGCCAGTAATGCCAAAGCGGGATACGTAAACTTTCGTTTGGACTTGAGTAGCCCAACGGCGGTGTCGTACAAAGAATTTGACGGAAATACTTTTACAGGTCAGTGGGAAGTACAAGAAAGCGCGGCTGGAAATACCCTGACACTCAAAAGTTTGACGCCTCAACCTACGGGTACTTCGGGCACGATTCAGTTTACGATTAATTCAGCTTCTGAAACAGAATTGGTACTTACTCGTACAACTGCCAGCCAAAAAACGGGCGGAACAATCAACAACTACGCTTTGGTATCTCCTTAGGATTTGAAAAAAATATTCGTGAAGCCGCACCGAAAGTGCGGCTTTTTTTGTTCCGACGCATCCATAACGCTTTCTTTTACGTAGATGTAGCTACATATATTTTACTACCCTACTTAATTGAAAACTTATGAGAAAAGTGTTACTTCTGGCACTGCTGTGCCTGACAAGCAGCGCCTACGCCCAACTGAGTCTGACCGACACGTTGTTGGTGGACATCAAAGACAGTTTACAATCTCCCGTACTACTTCCCCAAAAAATGATTTTTACCCAAAAAATGCTTTGGGGACATCATGGATTGATGCGCCACTGGATGCCGCTCAACCGCCAAAATCGCCAGCAAGAATTTAAAATCCGTCGGACTATGTTTAATATCCACCAAGCGGCGGGTTTGCTGACCTTTGCGGGGATGGTGGCACAAGGAGTAGTAGGAGGAAAAATGTACAAAAACTACAGTGACGACCTCCGCGCTGCCCACCGCGCCCTTGCCAAAGGCGTGAATATTGGTTATACCCTTACGGCGACGATGGCCCTTGCCGCTCCTTCTGCTATCGTCCATCGAAGAGGGTTTAGCAGCGCCAAAGTGCATCGAATGTTGGCGATGGTGCATTTATTGGGTATGATAGGTACGAACGTGCTAGGCCACCAAATTTCCAAAAATCCTGAGCTAAAACCCTATCACCGCGCAGTGGCCTACACCACCGTGGGGGCTTTCACGGCCAGTATTCTGGTTTTTCAGTTCCGCTGATTGGTTTTATTGTTACTCTCCTAACCGTGTAAATTAGTATGAAAAAGATCATATTTTACGCCTTGGCAGCCATGGCCGTGCTGTCGGGCTTTGCGTTTAGTCCTAAAACCCTCAAACGTAAATTATTTAGTAATAAAGCTAGCTCGTGGATTAGCTACGAAGGAAAACATCCACTACACTCGTGGAAAGCGGTATGCCGTGAAGTGGACTGCGTAGTGACATACGACGAAGACGAAGCAAAACTCGAAACTGTCGCCATTAGTGCCAAAGTGATGGCGTTCGACAGTCGGAATACCAACCGTGATTCGCACGCCTTGGAAGCACTTGAAGCACTAACGTACCCTAAAATCAATTTTACCAGCGCCCAACTTTCGCGCAATGAATCGAATTTAATCATCAACGGAAGTCTCAACTTTCATGGTGTGACCAAACCGATGAGCATCACGACAAAAACCTACACTGAAGGAAATACGATTCGGGTAGAAGGAGCTTTTCCCGTAAAGCTATCGGAGTTTAAAGTTGATCGGCCTGCATTGCTTTTTGTCAAAATTGAGGACGAAATCACCATTCACTTTTCTTTTACTTTTCGGACGCAATAGGGGACAAATTGAAATAAAAAGTTGTCAAAGCAAATTTTTTGGTGTCGCCTGCTAACAAGCGGGCGACATTTTCTATTTTTGTTCGACACTTTCGTTTCGTCAACACTAATTAAAAACCTAACAGTCACCCCATGTCCAAATCCTTTCTAGTCTTGGCGTTATTGTCCGCCACAGCTTCTGCCCAAATGATATACCCAACCACCCGCAAAGTAGATCACGTGGATGAATACCACGGCACTAAAGTAACCGATGCCTACCGCTGGCTCGAAGACGACCGCTCCGCCGAAACAGGCGCGTGGGTCAAAGCCCAAAATGAGGTGACGTTTGCGTATTTGAATAAAATTCCGTTCAAAGGAAAGATATTCAGTGATTTAGAAAAAGCCTATAACTACCCCAAGTATTCGGCTCCCCGCAAAAAAGGCGAGTATTTTTATTTCTACAAAAACGACGGTTTGCAAAATCAGTCGGTGTTGTATCGCCAAAAAGGGCTTAATGGAACTCCTGAATTGGTCATGGATCCCAACAAACTTTCAGCCGATGGTACGACGCGTTTGACGGTGTTTAATTTGTCCAAAAATGGAAATTATGCCGTTTGTGGCTTCTCAAAAGGAGGCTCGGACTGGCAAGAATACCAGATCATGGACATGAAAACCCTTCAAATGCTTTCTGATAAAATTGAATGGGTAAAAGTATCGGGAGCTTCTTGGCAGGGCGATGGCTTCTACTACAGTCGTTATCCCAAACCTGAAGGGAGCGCTTTGGCGGCCAAAAATGAAAACCACCAAGTGTTTTACCACAAAGTAGGAACCGCACAAGCTGCCGACGAGTTGATTTATGAAGACAAAGTAAACTTACAGCGTTTTCACGGGGTATATGTGAGTGAAGATGAACAATTTGCCTTCCTAAATCTCTCAGACCGTGGAAAAGGAAAAGACGGAAATGCGTTGTTTTATCGTGCCAAAGGCCAAAAGGAGTTTACGCCGATTGTAAGCGAAATTACCAATTTTAGCTACAGCGTGGTTGACAACGTGGCGGGCGGATTTTTGGTTAATACCAACGAAAATGCACCCAACGAAAAAGTAATGCTTTACGAAACCGCTACCAAAAAGTGGAAACCGTTTTTGCCCGAAAAACCTGAACCATTGACAGGTGTTGGTACGGCAGGTGGTAAGTTGTTTGCATTGTATTCAAAAGATGTCACGACGCGCGTGTATGTCTATAACATGAAAGGCCAACTGGAAAACGAAGTTCCGCTGCCAGGCTTAGGTTCGGCTGGTGGTTTTGGCGGAGAAAACGACGATAAGTTTGTTTTTTATACCTATACTTCTTTCAATTATCCGCCTACGATTTTCCGCTACGACATAGCGACCAAGAAAAGCACGGTATTCCGCGAGCCTGAGGTGAGTTTCAAACCTACCGACTACGAAACCAAACAAGTATTTTATACGAGCAAAGACGGCACCAAAGTGCCGATGTTTATTACCTACAAAAAAGGATTGAAATTGGATGGTACTAACCCTACGGTTTTGTACGGTTATGGCGGCTTTAACATCAGCTTGACTCCTTCATTTAGCCCAACTCGAATGCCGTTTTTGGACCAAGGTGGGGTGTATGCTCAAGCAAACTTACGCGGAGGTAGCGAGTATGGTGAAGAATGGCATAAGCAGGGAATGAAACTCAAAAAGCAAAACGTATTCGATGATTTCATTGCTGCGGCTGAGTTTCTAATCAAAGAAAAATACACTTCATCGGCGCGTTTGGCGCTTCAAGGGGGTTCTAACGGGGGCTTGCTGGTAGGAGCTGTCATTAACCAACGTCCTGACTTGTGCAAAGTAGCGTTTCCTGCCGTAGGCGTGATGGACATGCTCCGCTTCCATAAGTTTACCATTGGTTGGAACTGGATTGCTGATTATGGCAGCAGCGACAACGCCGAAGAATTCAAAGCGTTGTATGCGTATTCACCTTTGCACAACATCAAAACTGGAGTGAATTATCCCGCTACGCTCGTAACTACTGCCGACCACGATGACCGAGTAGTACCTGCTCACTCGTTTAAGTACGCCGCCGAGTTGCAAGAAAAGGCGGGGAAAAGCAGCACCAATCCGCTATTGATTCGGGTGGATGTAAACAGCGGTCACGGGGCAAGTAACACCAAAAAGGCGCTTGAAACTACTGCCGATACGTATGCGTTTATGTTCCAAAACATGGGACTTACGTGGAAGTAAATGGAGTTGATAGTCGATAGTCCATGGACTATCGACTATCGACCAAGGACTTTTTATAAAAAACTGAAAACCAAATAGAATCATGGCTACTGGATTTTTTAATGTACCAGCCCCAAAAAACGAACCTATAAAGTCATACGCGCCCAATTCTCCCGAAAAAGCGGCCTTGAAAGCAGCTTTGGCGGAAGCACGGAGCAAACAAATTAATATTCCGATGTACATTGGAAGTGAGGAAATTATGACGGATGAAAAATACGCCGTAACTCCTCCTCACGACCACCAACACGTTTTAGGTTATTATTCGTTGGGGGATGCGTCGCACGTGCAAAAGGCGATTGAGGCTGCTTTGGGCGCGCGCGAAAAATGGGCCAACTTAAGCTGGGAACACCGTGCCAGTATTTTTCTAAAAGCGGCCGATTTGTTGGCAGGCCCTTACCGCGCGGAAATCAACGCGGCAACCATGCTTGGACAATCAAAAAACGCGTACCAAGCCGAGATTGATTCGGCCTGCGAAATGATTGATTTTCTTCGCTTTAACGTTTATTACGCTTCTCAAATTTATAAAGAACAACCACAGTCGTCGGATGGCATCTGGAATCGCCTAGAACACCGCCCACTCGAAGGCTTTGTGTTTGCGTTGACTCCGTTCAACTTTACGGCCATTGCTGGAAACTTACCTACTTCGGCTGCTTTGATGGGCAACGTGTGCGTGTGGAAACCTGCTTTGACGCAAGTATATGCGGCCAATGTATTGATGAAAGTATTCAAAGAGGCAGGTATCCCCGACGGTGTCATCAACCTCATTTACGTGGATGGCCCCGTGGCGGGCGATGTCATTTTTAGTCACCCTGACTTTACAGGAATCCACTTTACGGGAAGCACAAAAGTGTTTCAGCATATTTGGAAAACCATTGGCGATAACCTTCCGCGTTACAAATCGTTTCCAAGAATTGTGGGTGAAACGGGAGGAAAAGACTTTGTTGTAGCCCATTCGTCGGCCGATGCTAAGGCGGTAGCCGTTGGATTGGTACGCGGAGCGTTTGAATACCAAGGCCAAAAATGTTCGGCGGCGTCGCGGGCGTATTTGCCTTCAAACTTGTGGGAAAGCATCAAAAACTACATGCTAGAAGACCTCGCCACCATAAAAATGGGTGGAACAGAAGATTTCTCCAATTTTGTGAATGCCGTCATTGACGAAAAATCATTTGATAAAATTGCGACCTACATCGCCAACGCCAAAAACGACCCTCGGGTAACGGTCATTGCGGGCGGGAATTGTGATAAATCGAAGGGGTATTTTGTCGAACCTACGGTACTCCTAACCACTGACCCGAATTACACGACGATGTGCGAAGAAATCTTTGGCCCCGTGTTGACAATTTATGTCTATGAGCCAGAAAAATTTGAAGAGACATTGGCATTGGTAGATGCGACATCGCCGTACGCGTTGACGGGTTCCATTTTTGCCCAAGATCGCTATGCGATTGAGTTGGCCAGCAAGAAATTGGTGAATGCCGCGGGTAATTTTTACATCAACGATAAGCCAACGGGTGCTGTGGTAGGACAGCAGCCGTTTGGTGGAGCGAGAGCGTCAGGAACGAATGACAAAGCGGGTTCTATTCTCAACTTGTTGCGTTGGGTATCACCTCGCACGATAAAAGAAACCTTTGTATCGCCTATCGACTACCGCTACCCTTTCTTAGGAGAAGCTTAAAAATACGTGCTTGGGGTTGCTCACAACCTCAGTCTGCGTGGGTCGGGTTGTGAGCAACCCGACCACACTTCAAACCTATTTAGTCCATTTTCTTCTCTTTGAGCAGTTTCTCGTATTCCCGTTCAGTCGCTTTTTTAGTGTCGAAAGACAAATAAGCGACGATACCGTGAACGGCTAGTCCAAATCCCCACGACAACCACAACCCTATAGGAAGCTTGCCATCAGAAAATAAACAAAGTGCCGAAATAAAAGAGTTAACAAGAAGGTAAACAAACGCGTGTGTCTGGAAGCCTACCCGACGGCGAGCAGCTTTCATCAAAAATTCATCGTAGTTGTTTTGATTGGCGGAAGTCATGTTAGTGTTCATGGTCGTAAAGGATGTTTATAGTTTAGATTAATTAACTGTTTTACCGTTTTCTGGCTGTTTTGATGATTCAAAGGTATAGCCTAAAAGCCAAGCTACCAGCCCTTTCCCGACGAAGCGTAGGTTTGGGCAGATGGAGTTTTTTGTTGTAGGGATGAAGGGAGATTATAAAAAAAGCCTCAAGACTTGATCTTGAGGCTTTTTACGTTTATGTTGTTCATTATTTTACTTCAATCGTTTCTACCTGATAACTCATAGCTCTTGCAGAAATTGACGAGTTGGACGGCTTTTCATTTCTCCTTTCTCTACGCTTCGAACCTCCTTAATACTTTGGCGAATGTTTTCTAGTACCTGCTCGTCGGTATCTTCGTCGGGATGAACTTCTTTCATTTTTACAAAGGGTAGATTCTGAAGAAGTTCTTTGAAAAACTTCAATTTTTTATCTTCTATTTCAATGAGGAGAGTTGCCATAGCTATTTTTTGAGTAAAGATAATAAGAAATGTCTCTTCTCGAAAGTATCAAACTTTCGAGAAGAGATTCCCTAAAACTTCAACCCCAAACTCACTAAGAAGTTTCGTCCAGCTTGTGGATAGTAGAAGTTCTCAGTGGTGGTTTGTCCACCATAGACGTAGCTATACGTGTAGCCGTTCGATTCGTACAATTCATTTAAAACGTTGTTGGCCAATGCACTTATCGTGATTTCGTTCAACCACTTAGGTTTAATGCGATACACCAAACGAAGGTCATTGGTAAAATACGCGTCCAAGCGGCGAGTTTCGTTAGAGGTGTTATCAAGGTACTGCTTGCCCACGTATTTGCTTAACAAAGCCAATTCAAGATTTTTGGCAGGCGTAAAGACCAACTGACTGCCTACCACGACGTTGGGCGAAAAAGCGATGGTTGAATTGCCGTGATTCGTTACTTGGTAGCCGCCGTTTTCGTCGTCGTAGTTGATGACGTATTCGGTAAAATTCTTGATTTTATTACGGCTAAACGTCGCGTTTAAATTCCATTTCCATTGTTTACTGAGTTGGGCACCTGCTTCTATCTCAATCCCTGCGCGATAACTTTCTGGAACGTTTATTTTGATGGGATTACCCACGTCGTTCAATTGCCCCGAAACCACCAATTGGTTCTTGTAATTCATGTAATACCCGCCAATCGATGCTGCGACGCGGCCTTTCTGAAAACGATAGCCTAGTTCCAAATCCCGTAAAGTCTCAGGTTTGGGCTGGATTTGTTGCGTTGATTCCGTAAAGTCATCGCGGTTGGGTTCGCGGTGGGCAATACTAAATGAAGCAAAAGCCGTGCTGCTTTCCGATACTTGGTATGTCAAGCCCGCTTTAGGATTAAAGAAGTTGTAATTAACGTCGTGGTTTTGCTGACGGCGCTGGTTATCGTCTCCTTTTACAAAATAGCCGATGGTACGCAGTTGGGCATCGCCAAAAACGTTTAGCTTGTCAGTAATTTGGTAATATATTTTTCCGTACAGGTTAAAATCGGTTTTTAACCCCACATTTTCATAATAGCGCTGACGAATGGCGCTGGTACTGGCGTAGCGTGCCCAAACGACCTCCCCAAAGTGGTTTCCGTCGTATTGATTCCATCCTCCACCGATATTGGCGGTGAGTTTTTTGAAACTATTGTAATCCAACGAAAAAGTAGTTCCATAAAAAGAGTTGTCCAACCAACGGCGACGCACCAAATCGCTTCTGCTAATGGTTTGGTTGCCTACCACTACTTCAGGTAGTTTATAGTTGCTCAATCGGTCATTATCGCGGTACTGTTCATAGAATCCACGCCCTTTGACCATAAAACCATTGAGGTTAAATGTCCAATTTTTAGACAGCGTATGCGACGAAATCAATTGGTAGTGGTCTTGTTGGTAGTTATCCACTTGGTTGTCGTAGAGGTACAAATTGTACGTACGGCTGTTGGAGTTAAGCAAATTTTGAGCGTCACGCTCGTTGAGACCGTTGCGGTCGATGTAGGCTAAGATTCCTTCACGGTCGCCTCTGAGGCGAGCTTCTGGTGTTCCCTCCCACGCTTGGTAGGTGATTTCTCGCCCTGAAAAGACATTGAGACGCACAGAACTCTTTTTACCAAAATAAGCCCCCGATAGGTAAAACGATTTCAAGTCGGATTTGGCACGGTCGATAAAGCCATTGGAGGTGATTTTCGACAAACGAGCGTCCACTGTAAAGCGGTTGTTGATAAGACCCGTTCCTGCCAATACGGTGTGTTTGAAGGTGTTAAACGAACCCGCCGAGTTGTTGATTTCGGCGTAGGCGGCTTTTCTAAATTCGTTGGTGTTGACGTTGACGGTGGCTCCGAAGGCGGCAGCCCCGTTGGTGGATGTTCCGACACCCCGTTGGATTTGAACGCTGCTAACCGACGAGCCAATGTCGGGCATATTGACCCAAAAAGTTCCTTGACTCTCGGCATCATTGTACGGAATCCCGTTGATAGTCACGTTGATACGTGTTGCGTCTGTTCCTCTGATGCGCATTCCCGTGTAGCCAACTCCCGCACCCGCGTCGGAGGTGGTCACGAGCGACGGCGTGAAGTTGAGCAAAATAGGAAGGTCTTGGCCGAGGTTTTGTTTATTAAGTTCAAGTTTGCCAACATTGGTGAAAGCCACCGCCGATTTTGCGTTGGCACGGGTCGCACTGATGACGACTTCGTCGGCGTTGAAAGTGCTACGTTGAAGTTTAATCACTTTGTCAACGTCCTGAACTTTGATAAAATTAGCTTCATAGCCAACGTACGAAACCTCCAATAAATCAGTGTCTTTAGGTAAATCTTTGAGAGAAAACTCGCCTTTTTCGTTTGTGACTGTTCCCCGAAAACTCCCTGCCCGAACCGTAGCTCCTGGCAAAGGTTTTCCGTCTTCCGCGTCAACGATTTTGCCCGAAACGCTAAGTTGGGCGAGTGCAGGCACGCAAAGCAACACTCCCGTTGCTAGGGCCAAAAACCAAGATGTAAATTTTCGCATTGTAACTTCCCTCCGCTGGCATTACCCAGATCAGGTTTTAGGGTATGATCTCAGCCCGTTATTTTGGGGCACCCCTTTTTGAGATATGCTTTTGCGCAAAAGCAACGCAAAGGTAAGCGCATAACTTAGAAAAATGCAAATCTGAACGTTATTTTGCTTTTCGACGTAGCCATTTTTGTTGGATTTTGTACGTCAGCCATGCACTTGCAGCGCCCGTTACTGCTCCTGCCAAGACATCGCTTGGATAGTGAAGCCCCAATCTCATACGTGAATATCCCACTGCACTGGCCCAAGCGTAGGCAGGAACCGCTACGTACCATTTTGGGTAGTGCAAAGTCAGGGTAGTAGCAGCATTGAAGGCCGTTGTAGCGTGCCCTGAGGGGAAAGAATAGTTGATGTCTTCTTCTGGAATACGCGCGGTAAATCGTTGAGGTTCAGCAGCGAATGGTCGTTCTCGTAATACAATTCGTTTGGTGATTTGGGTAATGGAACTGGCCACGACAAAACTCCCCAATGCGTGCCAGCCGTGCTGTTGTAAGGTTTTGTTTTTGGTGGCAAAACCAGAGACTAAATAAACCACAGGAAGGCCGAGCCCGATGGGCGTAGTGGTGGAAGAAATGAATTTTTCAAACCGAACGTCGGTAGGTTGTGGTGAACCATATACTTGCTCCAAAAGGCGAGAATCAAGCGTTTGGGCGTTGAGCTGGGAGGCAATTAGCCAACAAAATAAAAAGAGCTTTTTCAACTAATGTGGTGTTTAGAGAGACTTTCCAAGTTTGGATTATCGTTGTCTTCGAACTTTAAAGAGCTTTACCAGCGGCCCAACGTAGTCTGCTTTGGAGTCGATACCGACGTAATTAATATCGTTTTGCCGAGAAAACTGTTCCATTTTTTGCCCCAATTGCGAAAATTCATGGCGTATCCGTTTCCGAAACCAAGGCGAAGAGGTGTTTACCCAAGTGGTTTTATTGGTTTCGGGGTCACGCATCGGGATAATACCCAAGGGGGGCAAATTAGTTTCGCGTTGGTCGCGGAGGTGAATCATCACCAAATCATGTTTACGAGCAAGGGCACGTAAGCTGTGTTCGTAGTTGGTGTCAATAAAATCGGAGATAAAGATGACAACACTTCGGCGTTTGAGCACGTTGAGCGTAAATAAAATGCCGTCGGCAAGGTTAGTTTTGGTCGATTGGGGCTTCAGTTTGTAAAGTTCTGTGATGAACTGATAACCGTGTTTCATACCGTTGGAGGGGCGAATGTATTTTTCTTTTTGATCAGAAAAACACAACAATCCCACGTGGCTAGCTTCCTGAATCGCCGATAAGGCCAACACACCGCAAATCTCTTTGGCTGTATTGAGTTTTGACTGGGTGGCGTCGCCTACTTGCTGAGAGCCACTGACGTCGAGCAGGAAAAACACCGTTTGTTCTTTCTCTTCGCGAAAGATTTTTACAAACGTTCCGTGGCCTTTGGCCGACACGTTCCAGTCAATCGTCCGAACGTCGTCACCGTATTGGTATTCGCGAAGGTCAGTAAATTCCAGACCAGACCCCTTAAAAACCGAACGGAAACTGCCTCGCATGTCGGCATTGACCGCTTTGCGAATCCGAATTTCGTACTGGCGAATCTTCGTTATAAATTGCTCAATCATTCGTAATTTTGTCGCTGTAACTGTTCAAAAATACAAAAATCGGCCATGATACCTCGCCTTTTATTTTCTTTTTTGCTGCTTGGAGCTTTGCTTTCTGGGTGCAAAGACGAACCCCAAGTTCCCGAAGGGACGCTTTCGGAAGAGAAAATGTCACAAATCTTGACCGATATTCACTTGTTGGAAGCAAGAATTGGGCGGCTTAATATGCCTTCGCTCGATTCCTCGACGGTAATTACTGAGTATTTGAAAGGCAAAATTTTTAAGAAATACGGAACAGATTCCGTGGCGTATAACCGCAGTTATAAATTCTATTCTACCAATCCAGCCTTTATGGAGCGTATCTACGGCGATATTGTCAAAGAATTAGAAAAACGTCAGAAGAAGAAAGATTACAAAGGAATATAGCTTCAGAAGTGACCTTCCCGAAAGTTGAAAACTTTCGGGAAGTTTTCATTCTATAAAACGAATAATAACAGTTCAAGAGAGTTAGCAGATGGCGCTGGAAGACGAATTGAAGAGGGCTATTGTAGCCATGCCCCAAAAAGAAAAAGATAAACTCTTGTTGCGCTTAGTGGCAAAAGACGATATGCTGGTCAAACGTTTGGAGTTTGAATTGATAGAACAAGGAGATACCGTTCAGGAGCGTCGGGATGACATCAAACGACGGATTCTAAAAGTGGCTAAAATGACCCACGATAGTCCAGGCTGGATGATGATGGACATGCGGACTTTTAGCGGGGATATAAGTCAGCATATTAAAATTACGAAAGACAAATACGGGGAAATTGAACTGACGATTTATTTGTTACTCACGTTCTTTGAGTATCAGTCCGAGATGCTACGCGTTCACAACAGTAAAAGCGATTCGTGTGCGGAGTACATTGCGAAGAAAGCCGACGGTTTGATGAAAAAACTGGCGAAATTTGACACGGATTATTACGTGGATTTTGAAAGAGATGTGCAGCAGCTACTTGATTATATACACAGCCACTGCCCCAGAAACTACGCGCGAACGCTAGATATTCCGAAGCAGTGGCCGTAAAATTTAATAATCCTGTACTTATTTTTTAACCGCCATCACCATTTTGATGTCGAGCTTGGCACCTATAGCCAATACATCTACGAGGTCTTGTACCGAGACCGTTTGATCCACTTGTAGAATCACCGTTTTATCTTCTACACCGTTAAAAATAGCGGCGAGTTGTGTCTCTAGTTGGTCTTTGGCAACGGGCTCACGGTCGATAAAATAGTTTTTCTCAGAATCGACCGCCACGGTGGTTTGTTTTTTCTGCATTTGTTGGGCCGCCGACGCCTTGGGCAACATGAGCTTAATGACGTTGGGGTTGACCATGGTCGAAATAATGAGGAAGAACAACATCAAAAAAAACATGATGTCGTTCAAAGAATGGGTAAATACCTCGGGGGCAAATTTACTTTTACGGCGTATTTTCATGATAACAATGCGTTTGACAAAATTAGCGAGTGATTGGCTTTTGCAACACATCCAAGAAATCGAACGCGCCTGATTGCAATTTAAGGGCAATACGGTCGATTTTCATGCTCAACAAGTGGTAGCCCATGTAGGCAATCAAACCTACAATCAAACCTGCTCCCGACGTTACCATTTTTTCGTACATACCGCTTGCTACGGTGCTGATATTGAAGTCGTTTGATTGAGAAATGCTGTAGAAAATGTTGATGATACCCGAAATCGTTCCGACGAAGCCTAACATGGGAGCAATACCTGCCACAACCCCCAAATACGAAAGGTTTCCTTCAAGGCGAGATAACTCGATTTGGCTGGCGTTTTCGATGGTGCTTTCGATGTCTTTGATCGTATAACCGATGCGGCCAATGGCTCTTTCAAAGATACGACCCGCTGCCGAACGTTGATTACGACAAAGCGATTCGGCCGATTTGATGTTTCCTTGTTGAATAAAATCCTTTAAATTATCAATAAAGCTTTCGTCGAGCTTGCCGTTGGCGTTGATGGCGAGCCAGCGTTCAATGATCAAAAACAACGTCAGGAAAAACATGATGAGGAGGGGAATCATTACCCAACCACCTTTCATTACTAAATCAAATAGAGAAATTCCTTGTGCGGAGGCTGCGGTAGCTACGGAGTCAACGGCGGTTTGCGCTTGAAGTAGGATCATTACTGTTGGTTTTTTGCTGTGTCAAAAACGGAATGGAATAGGAGAATATTGTTTAGTGGCATCAAATATACGAATTTCTAGCAGATGTGGCTTTTCCTGTACCGAAAGCCAATAAATAGCAGCCGTTAGGCGCAGTGATTACGATGAAAAATACGGTATTTTTAAATTCATTGTAGCTTTTTAGGTCATCAACCTATTTGTACTCGGTTCCATGCTCGATTCGTTCCCCGCTCGTTCTGCCTCTTCGGCTATTGCACAATTCCGTGATGCCTCTGCTAGTCCTCATTACCACCAAGGGGAGATTGGTTTACTCAATTCGGTCGATTGCGTTATTTTTGGGTTTTACGGCACTGAGCTGCACGTGCTGTTGCACCGCTTTTTGTACGATCCATTCAAGGGCTATTGGGCGTTATTGGGTGGGTTTGTGCATCCTGAAGAAAACATTGATGACGCCGCGCGCAATACAGTAGAGCGTCTTACGGGGCTTGATAATGTGTATATGGAACAGGTATATACGTTTGGGGCGGTGTATCGTGTGCCTACTGAGCGCGTAATAACGACCTGCTACTATGCCCTCATCGAAGTAGAGCCGACCTTGCCGAAGTTGTCTCACGAGTATGGCGCTACTTGGCATCCTATTTCCCAAATATCGCAACTTGACTTGGTCTATGATCACCTCCAAATGTTTCAAAAAGCCCTCGAACAACTCCGCCGTAAGGTGCGTTATCAACCGATTGGGTTTGAGCTTTTGCCCGATAAATTTACCATGCTTGAGCTGCGAAATCTCTACGAGTCGATTTTAGGACGCGCGTTAGATAAACGAAATTTTAGCAAGAAGATTCTGAATATGAACCTGTTACAGAAACTAAAAGAGAAGCAAAAGGGGACGTCGCGGAGAGGAGCGTATTATTTTCGCTTTGATGAAAAGCGTTATCAAGAATTAGCCGCTAAAGGTTTTTTATTTGAGATTTAGCCGCTAATTCTTGAGAATACATCGTGCTTGTATTGGGCTGTTTGTTTTTTAGCAAAACAGTTGGCCCCAGTTGTCTTGAATGTCGTTGGCCTTGTCAAACGAGGCAACCCATTGAATAAAAAGCAATCGAAAATCTTCGATGGCTTCGCGCAATACTTCAAGGTAATGTACTTCCTTGAAATCCATCATTTCAAGGCCATAGGTGTGAGCTTCTAAGCTCCGTGCGTGAATCTTTACAAGAACGGCATTTTCCATTCGTAGGCTGTACAAGTCAGCCCCTTCCGCTGCTGCAATTTTTGCGCGAATTAGGGCTGCATCTTGAAAAATGGTCTCGCGGTAGTGATCCATGAAACAACCGTCGTCTTCAATAAGAGACATAAGCGAATCTACAATTTTGTAGATTTCGCGGGCTTGTTTCATAATAGGAAGGGCCTCTACGCGACTTCTTTCTTGTTCATAGTTGTGTTTAGCTTCCTCAGGGTCGAAGTTCTCCTCAAAACTGAAGTTTTCATCATCGTTAAAATTAGACATGCTTATGTTGTGGAGTAGGGTTATAATTTTGCAATTTGTAAAACTTTTCGTTTTGAAACAAAATAGTCTTAGATTAAGACAGATTAAAATTTACTGCCAAAAGGGTAAATTTGCTGAATGCCATTGAGGGGGTATTTTTACGGAACAGGAAAGCCTACTATCAGTAATAAAATACTTTTTGTAACTTGAAACCCGAAATATTCACCTTAACACTTCTATGAACAAACTTTCTTACTTTTTGTTAGCTACATTTTTTAGCTCACTTTCTTTGGCACAAGATGTGAAAGAAAGTAAAGGGTTTTACCAGTTCCTGACCGAAGACCCAACTCAAAAGCCTTTTTATTCTGATCGTCAAGGGGTTATTGCCTCCAATGGCATGGTGGCATCAGCGCACCCAGAAGCCTCTAGGGTAGGGGTTGAAATTTTAAAAATGGGAGGAAATGCCGCCGACGCCGCTGTTGCGGTTCAGTTTGCCTTGGCAGTGGTTCATCCTTCGGCTGGAAACATTGGCGGTGGTGGCTTTTTTGTGTATCGTACCAAAAAAGGTAAAAACTATACCCTCGATTTTCGGGAAAAAGCCCCGCTCAAAGGCCATAAAGACATGTACCTCGATGCCGACGGGAATGTTATCCAAGGACTAAGCTTGTCGGGACACTTGGCAAGTGGCGTACCTGGGTCGGTAGATGGAATGGTGGAAGTCCACAAAAAGTTTGGAAAACTTGCGTGGGCTACGTTGCTCCAACCTGCCATTGATTTGGCCGAAAAGGGTGTTGTGTTGACCGTAAAAGAGGCTACGGGACTCAACCGCATCAAAAATGACCTTAAAAAACTAAATACCGACACGACTTATTTCCGTCGTCCCGACGGTAAAGATTGGGTAGAAGGAGATTTGTTGGTGCAAAAAGACCTTGGGCAAACCCTGCGCCGTATTCAACAAAAAGGGCGTGCAGGATTCTACGAAGGCGAAACGGCGGCTTTACTCGTGGCCGAAATGGAGCGAGGCAAAGGCATTATTTCATCAGAAGACCTTCTTCAATACCACGCTACTTGGCGTGAACCTTTGGTGGGGAAATTCAAAGATTATAAGTTGATCACGATGCCGCCCGTATCGAGCGGGGGAGTGGCGTTGTTGCAATTGATGAAATTTGTGCAGCCGTATCCGCTCAAGCGTTGGGGCTGGCATTCCGATTCCACGATTCAGGTAATGATTGAAGCCGAACGCCGCGTGTATGCCGACCGAGCCAAGTTTTTGGGAGACCCTGATTTTGTGAAAGTTCCTATCAAAGAACTTACCTCGGACGAATACCTGAAAAACCGCTGGAAGGATTTTACGTTTAATAAAGCCACCAACAGCAAAGAAATTGAGGGTGGACTTATTCCAGGTTATGAAAGCTTAGAAACAACACACTTTTCGATTGTGGACAAGGAAGGAAATGCGGTCTCCATCACGACAACCCTCAATGGAGGTTATGGTAGCCGAGTGGTAGTAAAAGGCGGTGGCTTTTTGATGAACAACGAAATGGATGACTTTAGCATCAAACCTGGCGTTCCAAATATGTTTGGCCTGATTGGCAACGAAGCCAACGCCATTGCGCCCAGCAAACGAATGCTTTCATCAATGACTCCGACGATTTTGGAGAAAAACAAAAAACTGTACATGGTGGTAGGAACCCCAGGTGGTTCAACGATTATTACGTCGGTGTTTCAGACGATTCTCAACGTCATTGAACACGGTATGACCATGCAGCAAGCCGTCAACGCCTACAAGTTTCACCACCAATGGCTACCCGATAAAACGACCTTTGAGAACGGCGCGTTTACGGAGTCGGTCGTCAAACGTTTGCAAGGGAAAGGATATGTGCTTGAAATGCAACGAAATACAATTGGCCGAATGGATTGTATTTTAATCCGTCCCGACGGGACATTGGAAGGTGGTTCTGACCCGCGTGGCGATGATACAAGCATCGGATACTAATCATTCTAAGCCTTATAGGTTTCCAAAACCTATAAGGTTTGTCCACGGACACGGCCCCAAACTCATGCTGGCTTTCCACGGCATTGGCCAAGACCACCGCTGCTTTTTGCCTTTGGTCGAAGTCTTAAAAGAACAATACACTTTTTACCTATTTGACTTACCTTTTCACGGTCAAAGCCCCGCACTGACGGACGAAAAACTGTCGATGGAAGCGTGGAAAGCGTACATCGAAGACGTATTGTTGGAACAAGGTATTGAGCGATTTTCGGTGATGGGCTTTAGCATGGGTGGAAAGTTTGCTTTGGCGACACTTCAATTATTAGCTCCTCAGATAGAATCTTGTTGGTTACTAGCTCCCGACGGCATCACCGAAAGCCCGTGGTATCGTTTGGCCACGCGTTTTTGGTTGACAAAAAAGTTGTTCTCTTTTTTTGTTCATAACCTCTCTTCCTTCAAAACGTTGGCAGATGTCTTGATAAAAGTGAGCTTAGTAAACAAAAGTGCCGTCAAATTTGCTGAATCGACACTCGCAACTCCCGCCCAACGTGAGCGTGTCTATCGTTCGTGGATTGGTTTTAGTACCATTCGTCCCAATTGTGCGCTGATTGCTGAATTGGTGAAAAAATATGAAGTAGAAGTACGGATTTTCTTGGGGAAATATGATGCCCTTTTGCCACAAAAATACATTTTACCGCTTACCAAACGCCTCCCTTCCATCCCTGTGGTCATATTGTCCACAGGCCACCACCGTCTTGTGGATAAAGTAGCGGAATGGTGGAAAAGCTAGACTTTTCAACACTTGGAAAGTCTCGTCTAGTTGACCTCTTTGAGGTTATTTTTTACCTTCCAATGATAATTAATCCCCAATTTAAGATAAGGAGTCTTGTTGATAGGAAGGGTTTCAATTCGGCCTTTGAGAAGAGGACGAACGTAACAAAAATCAAGAGAAACTGAGGAGCCAACAAAATGCGTGAGCCCAAGGGTAAATGAGCTTCCTAGATTCCACTGGCCACTTTTATCTTTTAAAGCAACTGCTGTTGACGTGAACCGATACACATCGAATGCGCCTTGCAAGAAAAATTGCCATTTGGCATCGTCAAATAGATAGCGTCTAACAAAGGGGGAAATGATTCCTTTGTTTTGAACAAATTCATCAGGAGATAGAAACGTATTGAGAAGTGTTTGGCTTTTGTAGGAAGGTGGAAGCGAAGCGCCTATCAGCCATTTTTGATGTAAAAAATACCCTACTTGGGGGCTAATACGGAATGAAATCCCGTTTTTAGAGGCATGAATACTTTCGTGATAGCCCAGTAAAATTCCTTTTTTACTTTGGGCAAAGAGATAGCCATTGATTAGAAAAAGGGTACAAATAATCACTGTTTTCATTGGCAAAGAGGTTTGCTCTTTAACGCTCAATGGGTTGCTAGTAGTATTTTATTGATTTTTAGGAGCAACCACTCGAAGCAATCCAACGACGGAAAGAATGACCAAGCCAATGATGATAACCCTACTTTCAAGCCCTTGGTTGGGATTTTGGAGAAGCTGTTTGATTTGTTGGGCTTCCATGCCAACCCACACCGCAAGCGCCGTGCGGGGAATCATGCCTAAAAATCCTCCCCAAATGATATTCCGAAAGCGTAGCCCCATTAAGGCAAACATGAGGTTAGTCAGGGCAAAAGGCAAAACTGGGGATAGTTTCGTGAAAAAGACAAAGCGAATTTCATCCCCGTGGATGCGTTGGAGAAAACGAGCTACCTTGGGAAACTGTGACAAATAACGCAACAAACTGTCGCGGTTGAGGCGCTGTACGAAGGCGTACACCAGCGCGATAGCGGCGAGGTTTAGCAAGATCAATGGTAACAGCGCAATCCAACCTAGAAAATACCCAAAAACAAAGGCCAGAAGGGTGGGAGGCGTGAGGGCCAAGGCACAAGCCAAGGCGCATACCAACGACGCAATAAACCACTCGGTCGCACTAAAACTCCGAATGTAACCCTCATTCTGAACGAGCCACCAACCTACCGCCGAACTGGTAATGAAAGGTAGTACGGTCAAAAAAAATGCCGAGAGACTCGGCATTAGTAATTCTTTTGATGATTTCATGCCCTAAGCGTAGGTATTGAGCATTACTGGCATCACGAGCATCAAAATCTCTTCGTCGTCTTCTTTTTCGAGTGGAACAACGATACCTGCACGGTTAGGCGCTGATAATTCAAACGACAAGGAGTTTGAGTTAACGTTGTTGAGCATCTCAATCAAAAACTTCGCGTTGAATCCAATTTCCATTTCGTCACCATTGTACTCACAAAGCAAACGCTCGTTGGCTTCGTTTGAGTAATCCAAGTCTTCGGCTGAAATGACCAACTCGTTGGGAGGAGTCAGTTTAAGACGGATTTGGTGCGTTGTGCGGTTTGAATAAATCGAAATACGACGGAGCGAGTTTAAGATTTCGCCACGACTGATGGTCAGTACGTTCGGGTTATTGGTTGGGATGGCGTTTTCGTAATCAGGGAAACGCTCGTCAATCAACCGACAAATCATTTTGATGTTGGCAAAGCTAAAAAACGCGTTTGATTGGCTGAACTCCGCTTTGACAGGAACGTTGTCAGGCAACGATGACTTGAGCAAGTTGAGCGCTTTGCGCGGAATAATCATGGTTGTATCCACGGCCGATTTGACATCGAAGCGGCGGTAGCGAATCAAACGGTGGCCGTCGGTTGCGACAAACGTTGCGTGGTTGGCGCCTAGTTGCAAAAATACCCCCGTCATCGCAGGACGAAGCTCGTCGGTGCTAGTAGCGAAAATGGTATTTACAATAGCACTCATGAGGGATGTGGAAGACAGCTCTACCGAAAATGCGCGGTTGACCGATGGAATCTTAGGGAAATCAATCGGATTTTCGCCTGAGAGTTTATAGCGGCCGTTTTCAGACACGATTTCAATCCCAAACGTATCACTATCTACTTTGATGGCGATGGGCTGTTCTGGAAGACCGCGTAAAGTATCTAAAAGTAATTTAGCAGGTATGGCAATCGCTCCCTTGTCCGATGACTCTACTTGGATTTCGGTAATCATTACGGTCTGTAAATCAGAGGCCGTAACGGTAAGCGAACCACCGTCGAGTTGAAATAAAAAATTCTCAAGAATCGGTACGATAGGGTTGGTTGAAACGACGCCGTTGATTGCGGCAAGTTGCTTTAGCAATACTGACGACGATACGGTAAATTTCATAGCAAAATGTACGTTTAATAAACAACAAATTTACGATAAAGTAGCATACTATCAAAAATTATGCCTAACGCTTTTATCGCGTAGATAAAAGTCCACCAGCACCAGTGCGGCCATGGCTTCGACAATCGGTACGGCGCGTGGCAACACACACGGATCGTGCCGACCTTTGCCCTGAACTGTGATGGATTCGCCGTTTTGGTCCACACTTTCTTGGTCTTGCATAATGGTAGCCACGGGCTTAAACGCCACACGGAAGAAAATGTCTTCGCCGTTTGAAATACCGCCTTGGATTCCCCCTGAATGATTGGTACGGGTACGAACACGGCCAGTTTCGTCAGTATAAAAAGCATCGTTGTGGGCCGAGCCTTGAAGCTCAACTCCTTCAAAACCACTGCCGTACTCAAAGCCTTTGACGGCGTTGATGCTCAACATCGCTTTGCCCAATTCGGCGTGAAGTTTATCAAAAACAGGTTCTCCCCAACCCACGGGCGTGCCTGTTACTACGCAGCTTACTACGCCCCCAATTGAATCACCTTGTTTGCGAATGTCGTCGATGTAATCAAACATTGTTTGCGCCATTTCGGGGTCGGGGCAGCGAACAGCGTTGGTATCGGTAAGCGATAGGTCGAGTTCGTGGTATTCTTTGTCGAGTTTGAGTTTCCCTACTTGCGACACGTACGCTTGTACGTCCACGCCGAGGTCTTTCAGTACCAATTTGGCCAAAGCGCCTGCGGCTACGCGGGCAGCGGTTTCGCGGGCCGAACTGCGCCCACCACCGCGATAATCGCGAACGCCATATTTGGTTTGGTAGGTAAAATCGGCGTGAGAAGGACGAAACTGCTGCGCAATGTGCGAGTAGTCCTTGCTACGTTGGTCTTCGTTCCAAATCATCATGGCAATCGGCGTGCCTGTTGTTTTGTCTTCAAAAACGCCTGACAATACCTGTACGGTATCGGCTTCGCGGCGCTGGGTAGTGATGCGCGACTGGCCTGGTTTGCGGCGGTCGAGTTCTTGCTGAATAAAAGCCAAGTCGAAAGGAACACCCGCTGGGCAGCCTTCAACAACTACGCCGATGGCGGCGCCGTGTGATTCGCCAAAAGTGGCTATTTTGAAAAGTTTTCCGTAGGTACTACTCATTATTTCCGAAAGATAAGAAACATACTTATTAACATGAGGACGACCAAAACGTTGGCAACGTTGCGAATGATTTTTTGGTAGTCAAACACAAACTTGGTGGTGTCCCAGTGTTCAATGCCGTTATAAATCGACTCCACTGTTTCACCTGCTAGTTGGGTATTTTGAATATTTTTTCCCGTAATGACCAGCTTTAAAGTCGAGTGCAACGTGTCGTATTTTTGCTTTTGAGGATTAAAAAATACCCAAAAAACGCTGTTGCTCAGGTCAAACTGGCCGTTTTGTTTGGGGATGATTTGGTAACGAAATGTTTTTTCGCCCGCAATTTGCCCCTTTTTTCGCAAAATATTATCCTCTACATCGGGCGGATAAACATCAAACAGGGCTTTGTTGGTAAACGTAGGCTCTTGAATCGACTTGATATTACCGTCGCCAATGATTTTAAAATCGTAGCGGTAGCTTTTGCCCGTTTCGAGTTGAGTCGTGCTGATTTTTTCTTCAAGGCGAAAATTTCCTACCAATACCTGATTGCGAAGGGGGTGAGTAGGCAGGGTTTGGACTTGGATTGATACGGGGCGGGACGAGAAACTCAGAAAGGAAGACGTTTTTTCTTCCGACGGATTTTTGGCCATTACGCGCATTGTCAGCGTCACGGCTGGAATCCGAATGGCTTGGTTATTAAGGGGAAAAAACGATGCTTGATAAATGCGGTATTCGGTAAAGGCTTTGCCGCCAATCAGGATTGGAATGGCGGGAATTTCTTGGATGCCAAAATTTTCTTCCCAACAGTTGGCAGGTTTGAGGGCTTTAAGAATTTTTTCGAGTTGTTTTTCTACCTCAAAAAAATCCATTTCAGTAGCATTACTTTCCGAAACAAGCAGCGAAAGCCGCAGGTTGAACCCTTCTTCGACATATACTTTGCGTTTATCTACCCGTACCGACAAGAACGCGCCCGTCGTCGCTTCTTGGGCAAGTTCGGAATCTATGGCCTCTATTTCGTCGGCTGATTCTTCCAAATTGGCGGTTTTTCCTACTACCACCGACGTCCCTTCCGAACGTAATATCTGTTTGTTGATCAAAATTTCGAGTGGCCCCGTGAAGAATGTTCCCGTTTTGACGGGGTAGTAGTTTTGGGAAATGGTGTAGGTGACAACGGTTTTCCCTCCGACTTTACTCGTGAAGCTCGACCGTGAACTTTCTCGCTTTTGAAAGTTTTTGATATTATCAGGAAACGAAATAAGCGGGATTGGGTCAATATCCGTGATTTTTACTGAGATGACAAAAGGTTCGTTAATACCTATCTCAGTCCCGCTAAATTCAACGGAAAAGGGGTTTTCGTCATTTTGCGCCCATGATGCGGATATAGTGCAAAAAAAAATTAAAAAAAGTATATATAAATTCCCCTGTTTCATCGTTATCTTTAATGCAAAATTAACATACTGGGCGTATAAAACCCCTAACCTTTGACGTTAATTTTGTGAAAGTACTTATTCCATCATTCTCTTAGCGTTCGTTAAAATCCTGTTATGATTATGGCAACTATGTTAGAGTTCATCAAAACCGTGCTTGTGAAAGTGAGTTTTGACAAGAAACTGTTTGAAAAAGAGTTACGTAAGGCATTAAAGGTGCTTTTACCGGAAGATGTTAAGCAATTACGTGCTTGGTGCTATGAACGTTTTAGTGACAAGTACACCTTCATCCTTAACCAGTATTTTAGGAGGCGACGTTTGTCGCTTAACTAGCAAAAGAGCCGCTCTCGATCAGAGCGGCTCTTTTGTTTTATAAGGCTAATCCATCTCGCTTCAGCATCGCGTTGGGTTTTGGTTCCCGACCTCTGAAACGCTTGTACAATACCATTGGCTTTTCAGTACCTCCTTTTGAAAGGATATTGTCGCGGAACGATTTAGCGACGTCTTGGTTGAAAACGCCTTTTTCTTTGAAAGCTTCAAACGCATCAGCATCCAAGACCGACGACCACATGTACGAGTAATAACCCGCCGAGTAGCCTCCCGCAAAAATGTGCGAGAACGACGTACTCACCGCCGTACCAGGAACAATCGGGTAAAGGTCGGTTTGCTCGGCTACTTTTTTCTCTACTTCAGCTACCGATGCGCCCGTAGGTTCGCCGTTGTGCCACGCCATATCGGTCAAACCAAGGTTGATTTGGCGCGCCATGCCTAGGCCCGAAAGGAAGTTAGACGAAGCTTTGATTTTCTCAATCAACTCGTTTGGAATCACTTCGCCCGTTTGGTAATGTTTGGCAAAAAGTTTCAATACTTCAGGCTCAGTGCAGAAGTTTTCCATAAACTGGCTTGGAAGCTCCACGAAATCCCACGATACGCTGGTACCGCTTACGGTTTCATATTTAACGTGCGACATCATGCTGTGAAGCGCGTGACCAAACTCATGGAAGAGCGTTTGAACCTCGCGGAAAGTCAACAACGACGGTTGAGAATCAGTTGGACGGGTAAAATTACAAACGTTTACCACGTGCGGACGAACATCTTTTGTCCCTTCAAAATGCTGCGAAAGCGTGGTGTTGTTCCAAGCGCCTGCGCGTTTTCCTGCGCGTGGGAAGTAGTCGCCGTACCATACCGAAAGTAGTTGGCCTTTTTCGTCAAAAATTTCGTAGGCTTTTACTTCAGGATGCCATACTGGAATGTTTTTGTTTTCCTTGAAAGTAAGTCCGTACAGTTTGTTGGTCAGTGTAAATAAGCCGTCAAGTACGTTTTCGAGTTTGAAGTAAGGCTTCAGTAACTCGTCGTTGATGCTGTATTTTTCTTTTTTGAGTTTTTCGGCATAATAACTCGCATCCCAACGCTGCAACACATCTTCCGAGAAGCCGTTTTTCTTGGCGTAGTCGGTCAATTCTTTCAACTCACGTTGAGCCGCAGGTTTGGCGTAGCTGAGGATTTCGGTTTCAAAGGCCAATACTTTTTCGGGCGTTTCGGCCATGCGCTCTTCCAAAATGTAATTTGCCCAAGTTTTGTACCCCAACAACTTCGCTTTTTCGTGGCGGAGTTTTACTACTTTTTGAATAATGGCTTGGTTGTCGTTTTTGTCGCCGTTGAAGCCGCGTTTGTTGTAAGCCAACCAAAGTTTTTTACGAAGCTCGCGGTTGTCGGCATATTGCATAAACGGCCCATAGCTTGGCGCTTGAAGTGTAAAGACCCAACCTTCTTTGTTGAGACGTTTGGCAGTAGCTTTGGCGCCGTCTTTTACAAACGCAGGGAGGCCAGCCAATTCTTTTTCGTCGGTGATTTGGAGAGCGTATTCGTTGGTTTCGGTCAAGTTATGCTCACTAAACTCAATCGAAAGTTGCGAAAGTTCTTTGTTCATACCACGAAGCTTTTCCTTGTCGGCGGCGTTTAGATTGGCTCCGTTACGCGAGAATGACTTGTAGCTTTTTTCGAGTAACATGGCTTCCTCAGTACCAAGCTTGAGTTTGTCGCGTTGGTCCCAAACGGCTTTTACGCGTGTAAACAGCTTCTCGTTGAGCGAAATGTCGTTGCCGTATTCGGTCAATAGCGGACTGACTTCACGAATGGACTTTTGAAGGTCGGGCGTAGTTTCGGCGCCATTCAAGTGAAACATGATGGGCGTGATACGGCTGAGCAAATCCCCTGCTCGTTCAAGCGCCACGATGGTATTGTCGAAAGTCGGCTTGGCAGGATTGTTGACGATGGCGTCGATTTCCTTGCGGCCTTCTACCATGGCTTCTTTGATAGCGGGCAAAAAGTGGTCAACTTTGATTTTGTCGTAAGGTGGTGTCTGGTGCAGCGTTGGAAAAGGCTGCAAAAGTGGGTTATCACTCATGGTTGGCGGATTAGTTTGCGCAAAGGCCATACTACTGACGAGCAGGCCCGCGAGTAAACAGTTTGTTTTCATGGAACAAATAAAGTGGTTAGTTGAAAAAGTGCAGCAATTTAGGGCAGATTCTGTACAAATTTATCACCCAAAGTGAGGGATTAGTCCTTGAAAACTAGGCATCTTCTTTCAAGACATAGCCCATTCCTGACTTGGTATGAATAAGTTTGGTTTCAAAATCACGGTCAATTTTCTTGCGGAGAAAGTTAATATATACCTCAACGACGTTGGTACCGCTGTCGAAATTCATGTCCCATACCTTTTCGGCGATGTCGGCTTTTGACACAATACGGCCTTTGTTGCGCACCAAGTATTCGAGCAACGCCAGTTCTTTGGGGGTGAGGTCAACGGTCTGGCCTGAGCGAGTAACGGCTTTGGTATCGACATTGATTTCGAGGTCAGCAACGCGGAGGGTGTTGCCGCCTGCGGGTTCGGTATCCGAATGCGAGCGTTTGAGAAATACGTTGACCCGCGCCAGTAATTCCCGAAAGTCGAATGGTTTGACAATGTAGTCATCCGCCCCGACGTTGAAACCCTCGATTTTGTCATCGGCTTCACCCAGCGCCGTCAGCATCAGTACAGGGACGTTAGGGTTGCGTTGACGGATGTGTTTACAAACTTCGTAGCCGTTCATCGACGGGAGGTTGATGTCGAGAATAATTAAATCAAAATGATTAGCCGACGCGATTTTGCTACCAATCAGCCCGTCGTAGGCTACTTCAGTATCAAAACCCTTTTCGCGTAGCCCTTTGCTGATGTTCTGGGCAATGCGGGAGTCGTCTTCGACGATGAGTATTTTCTTTAAATCTGTATTCATTCAGTTAATTGAAGTAGGCTAGGCAAAATGCAAATGGGCAATGTAATCAACTCTTAACGCAAAAGACGTAGCGGAAATTCAAAGTTTGGCAGTACTTCTTCGCCTGAGAGTGTTTGGTCAAAAGTAGTTACTTTGCTAATGGTACCATCAGCCCGATAAATAAAAACGGTTTCGGAGCTGGGTTGAATCAACCAACCTAGTCGAACGCCATTTTCGATGTATTCGAGCATTTTTTCTTGGGCTTTTTTGAGATGATCACTGGCCGACATGAGTTCAACAACGAAATCGGGAGCAATCGGAGGAAAACGTTCTTGTTCCTCATCATTCAATTGATTCCAACGTTCATCGCTTACCCAAGCGGCATCAGGCGACCGAGTGGCGAAGTTGGGGAGTTTAAAGGCCGTTGATGAATCGAAGACAATTCCTTTTTTGGATTGACGATTCCACAGAACAAGCTCAAAGTTAAGTTCTGAATTTCTTTTTCCTGTTTTTCCCCCAGTGTTTGGCATAATTAAGATGGTTCCGTCTGGATTGCGTTCAAAGCGAAGGTGGTCGTTGCGGCGGCAAAACCGATAGAACGTCACATCGTCCATGTCGTCTTCTAACTCCAAGGTAAAAGCCTCAGTTTGTCCAGTCGCAAAGTCATTTACAAGTACCGCTGTCATCAGGAAGTAATTTTTATACGGTAAATATAACGAGTTTTGGGAGAATTTAGTTGTTTTGGGCTAATTACACCTTCACAATCATCCATCACTCTTATCCTTTTTTTGCACCCATGAATTTACACGTGATTGACGCAGGACATTTTAAACTCGACGGCGGGGCTATGTTTGGCGTAGTGCCTAAAACCATTTGGAATCGGTTGGTTCCTGCCGACGAAAATAACCTTTGTAGTTGGGACATGCGTTGCTTATTGGTCGAAGATGGCAACCGACTCATGCTCATTGATACAGGAATGGGCGACAAACAAGACCCCAAATGGCAAGCCTTTTATTATCGCCACGGGGAAGGAGAACTGGTGAAATCTATCGAAAAAGCGGGTTTTGGCGCACACGAAGTGACGGATGTGATTTTCTCGCATTTACACTTCGACCACTGCGGTGGGGGTGTGAAATGGAATCGCGACCGAACAGGTTATGAACTTACTTTTCCCAAGGCCAAGTATTGGACGCATTCGGACCATTGGCAAACGGCGACTCAGCCAAACGCCCGCGAGAAAGCGACGTTTTTTAAGGAAAATATTTTGCCGATTCAGGAAGCAGGGCAGTTGTTTTTTTCGGATAAAATAGAAAACCCATTTGGACTGAATGTAACTCCCGTGTACGTGAATGGGCATACCGAAAAGATGACGATGTTGAAAATTGCTTACAAAGGCCAAACGGTGGTGTTTATGGCCGATACCATTCCGTCGCACGCGCACATTCCGCTACCGTACGTGATGGGCTACGACGTGCGCCCACTCGAAACAATGAAGGAGAAGGAAACACTGTTGAAAGAAGCTTTGGACAACAATTATGTTTTGTTTTTTGACCACGATCCTGTTCATGATTGCTGCACGGTTGAAATGACCGAAAAAGGCATTCGAGTCCAGAACAAAGGAAGGCTTGGGGAGTTTTTGTAAAAACTTGTGCTGCGGGTTGCTCAGAAGGTGTGTTGAGGGTTGCTCACAACCCGACTGTTAGGGAATAAAACGCAAAAAAGCGTCGGACAGCTAGGCCATCCGACGCTTTGAGTCAAGACTTTGGTAAGTAAAAATGGGTTATTGTTGGTTAAATTCGCCCAAGGCTCTTAGTTCAACTTCTTCGCTAACAACTGCCGATGGCATACCGCCTACGCCAAAATCGGTGCGCTTGATAGTACCTACTGCTTTAAAACCTACTTTGGGTTTTTGAGTACGGCCATCTTTGCCAACCCCTGTCAATGTAAGGTCAAGCGAGACAGGTTTTGTTACACCTTTGATGGTAAGATTTCCGTTCAATTTGTATTTTTTGTCAGCTACTTTTGAGATAGACGTGCTTTTGAAAGTCAATGTTGGGTGGTTAGCAACATCAAACATATCTGCTCTTTTTAAGTGCGCATCGCGGCCTTCGTTGTCGGTATTGGCAGTGGCTAAATCGGCCGTCAACTCAAAAGAGGCATCGCTAAAATCTTCTTTAGATGAAGTGATTGTGGCATCAAATGTTTTGAAGTTTCCGTCCACTTCCGACATTAAAAGGTGGGTTACTGTAAACCCTAACTTTGCGTGAGCTTTGTCAACTTTCCAAGTGTTTTGGGCAAAAGTGGCAAACGAGACCAACAATGCTGAGGCTACTAAAGTGATTCTTTTCATTGTGATTGAAATTGATTTGTGAGTCGAAACGAATTTTTGGTTCGAGACAAAACAAGAAGAAAGAATTGACATCAAAGGGCAGATTTCGACGGTTATCCGAAAATTATCGGCTGTTCGGTTAGCGGGGCGGCAAGTCGGAGATGTAGAAAATTTGGGATAAATGGTCGATTGAAAAAGAAAGAAAGTAGAAAACTTAGCACAGCGAAAAGAGTAACTAAAAATAGTCGCTTATTTTTTGGACTTTTAGCCGTAATTTTACTTTTCAATTCACACGCAATCTGTGTTCCTCTTTTAATTAGATGATAAGTGTTACGCACTTTACCCTGCTCTGATGCAACCGTTCATTAAACGCTACCGAATCTTACTGCTACACCTTTCATTTTGGTGCGTTTATTTTTCGTTTTTCTTTTACCAAATTCGTTTTCCCATTCGGGGGCAAGAAGTGACCTTTTGGGATGCTTTCAAGAATACCTCGTTTGAGGTGTTGTTTATGATGTTGGTGGTGTATCTCAATTACTTCTTTTTCTTATCCCGTTATCTCAAGCACAAAAGCTTGCTTCGGTATATCTTGGAGTTTTCGGTGCCGTTTGCGGTGCTGGTGCGGGCTTTTATTTTGTTAAAACGCCATTTAATCGACGGTAATACCCACAAAATCTGCTATTTCTACGAGGATAAGTTTACGGTAAACGTCGTACTGACAACGCTCTTTATTGTGATTTTTGTCGGAATGCTCAAATTTGCAGAAGGTTGGCTTGAACTCGAAGCTAAAAAGAAAGAAATTGAAAATGAGAAACTTACGTCGGAGCTGCGTTTTTTGAAGGCTCAAATCAATCCTCACTTTTTATTCAATACCCTCAACAACCTTTATTATTTAGCCTTTACTAATTCTCCCAATACGACCGAAGTAATTGCGAAATTGTCGCAAATGATGCGGTACATGATTTACGACTCCAATCACCCCAAAGTGCCGTTGGTTAAGGAGATTGAGTACATGGAAAACTACATTAGTCTCGAAAAACTACGCCTCAATGAGCCGATTCCAATTCTTTTTGAGGTCAAAGGCAACATTGATGGTGTGCTGATTGCGCCGTTGATTTTGATTAGTTTTTTGGAAAATGCCTTCAAACACGGTGTGAGTAATAACTTTTCGGGGTCGTGGATCAAAGCCGATTTGGTGATAGAAGGTATGGCGTGTGTCTATACGGTGGCCAATAGCAAATTGCCTATCAATGCGACTCACTCCGACGAATCGTCGGGAATAGGGCTACAAAATGTAAAACGGCGTTTGGAATTAAGTTATCCCGATAACTTTGAATTAGAGGTCGAAGACACTACCGAGGAGTACTGTGTACGCCTAAAACTGAACTTAGTATGACCCTTACCTGCGTGGTGGTAGAAGATGAGCCTTTGGCGCGAAACCTCCTAGAACAATACATCCTGAAATTGCCTCATTTGAAGCTTGTAAAGTCATTTTCAAATCCGTTGGCGGCGTTTGATTTTTTGCGGACAAATACGGTTGACGTCTTGTTTTCAGACATTCAAATGCCTGAAATTACGGGGATTTCGTTGTTGAAAATTCTTCCCAAAAAACCACTCGTCATTCTGACAACGGCTTATTCGGAATATGCGCTTGAAGGCTACGAACTGGATGTGGTCGATTATCTTTTGAAGCCAATTACGCTAGAACGTTTTTTGAAGGCGGTCGAAAAAGTAACGCAGCGGCTAGGTGCTTCGGTTGCACAAATGCCTGCGACGCTGCCCGAAACTACGCCAACGGCTGTTGAAACCCCTATTTTACCCTCAATTTTTGTCAAAGACGGAACCAAGCTGGTGAAGATTCGCCTGTGCGATGTGCTGTACATCGAGGGGCTCAAAGATTACGTCGCGATTTATACCAAAGAAAAGAAAATCGTTACACTACAAACCCTCAAATCGCTCGAAGTACAGCTCAGTGCGCATCAGTTTATTCGGGTACATCACTCGTACATTGTCTCTTTTGACGCCATCGAGGCGATTGACAAAGAGAAAATCCAGATTGGTAAAAATTGGATTCCAATCAGTGATACGTACCGTAAAAGCTTCAAAGAATTTCTGGACAAACACCAATCTTAGCGCGACATCCGCATCGGTACGCCACGCTCGTGGAGGTACTGTTTCAAGGCAGGAATTTCGATTTCTTTAAAGTGAAAAATACTCGCCGCCAAGCCTGCATCGGCATAACCTTCCGTAAAAACATCGTAAAAATGCTCCATGGTGCCCGCCCCTCCCGAAGCAATAACGGGAATGTTGGCATTTTTGGAAATAGCCGCCGTCAGCTCTAAGGCAAATCCAGCTTTGGTGCCATCGGTATCCATGGAGGTAAGCAAAATTTCGCCCGCACCGCGCTCTTCCACTTCTTTGGCCCAATCGAGGGTGTGGAGTTCTGTAGGTTTGCGGCCACCGTGGGTGTGGACAAGCCCCCTAACCCCCGATGGGGGAACTGTTCCCCCATCGGGGGTTAGGGGGCTTCTTGTATCAATCGCCACCACAATACACTGACTCCCAAACTCCAACGCAAGTTCATTGATTAAGTCAGGGTTGCGGACGGCAGCGGAGTTGATAGAAACTTTGTCGGCACCTGCATTGAGTAAGGCCGAGACGTCGGCTTTGGACGAAATTCCGCCCCCTACTGTAAATGGAATATTGATGGTATGTGCCACGCGGCGGACCAGCTCAATGAGCGTTCCGCGTCCTTCTACCGTGGCCGTAATATCGAGGAAAACCAATTCGTCGGCGCCTTGTTCGGCATAAACGGCGGCCAATTCAACGGCGTCACCTGCGTCGCGAAGATTAACAAAGTTGACTCCCTTCACGGTACGTCCATCTTTGACGTCGAGGCAGGGAATGATGCGTTTGGTAAGCATATTTGCTTTTTTGAATTAATATTTCGTAAAGTTAACTTTTTCCATCATGCGCTCAGGGCGGGCGAGGCTCGTAAAGCCGTATTGCTCGTACAAACCGTGGGCATCGGCTGTTGCCAACGTCCAGCGTCGGAAGCCTTGTAGTTCAGGAATTTGATTAAAAATGCAGTCCATCAGCCACTTAGAAAGCCCTTGGCCGCGATAGTCTGCCAAAATGAATACATCGCCCAAATACCCATACGTAGCAAAATCGGTAATGACGCGGGCAAAACCGATTTGGGTTTGGTGGTGATAGACCCCAAAAGTAAATGAGTTCTGAATGGAGCGCTCGATGATGTCGAGTGGAATGTTTTCAGCCCAGTACGACTGGGTGGACAAAAAAGGAAGAATCACCGAAGTATCAAGCTTTGATTTGTCCGTTGAAATCAAAAAATCTTCTTTTTGAAATTCATAAACGAGGGTGTCGAGCAGCGCCATGGCGTATGGAGGGTCATTGAGGCTGCAAATAACCGAAAAAATGACGGTTTTTGTGCGGTTTTGCTGGAGTAAGGTACCTTAATTCGCTTTTATTTGGCCAAAATTTTGAACAAACCGCCCAAAAGGAGCGCGACATTCTTGGTAGGGATTTTTAGAAAGTCGGGCGGCACATCCCAGATGGGTGTACGTAGAGTCGAGCACATTATGACGGTGTGAAGGCGAATTCATCCATTCATCGACGGCATACTGGGCAAAATCAAGGTAGTTAAATACGTTCAGCAAATGCTTATTGTCACAGTTGAAATACTCAAAACTTCCGTCGCGTTTTCGGCGGCAACAGTATTCGGGTGGGGTATCAATTAACTGGTACTGACCAATGTTTTCGGCCATTCGGCGATAATCACGCGTGAAGGTTTCCACCCGCTGAGAGAGTTTGGCAAAAGAAGGACTGTAGAGGTGGACGTGGTTATAAAAACCCATCTGGATCATGTCGGAGGCAAATTGCTGGGCTGCTTGCTGCAATCCTGTGGCGTGCTGAAGCGGAGGGAGACCGTGCTTACGACGGGCGATGTTGGTAGTATGAAATATAGCCGCATCGAGCAAGGCGTAGTTGGGATACTTGGCATTAACAACCTGATTGGCTTCGGGGAGTTTTAAAAAATCATCGGAAGACAACGCATAGTAATTGACCGACCCTGTCTGGAAGCTAACCAACAAACCCAAAAGAAATAAAAAGCAAACGGCTCGATTCATGGCGGCTGTTAGAAGTAGTTCGATACTGAAAATAACAACTTCTTTACGAAGTTGTCAAGAGGTGCCCGCAAGAAATGGGGTTTTTGTGGTAACTTTGCGGCCTCAAAAGAGTTAGCTGTTGTTTATAATGGATAGATTGTCAGACACAGCAACGATTAACGGATAACCATTAACGACTAACATGTCAGTAAGAGTTCGCTTTGCACCTAGTCCTACGGGGCCGCTTCACATTGGAGGGGTTCGTACGGCATTGTATAATTATTTGTTTGCCCGTAAACATGGCGGAAAAATGCTCCTTCGTATTGAGGATACCGACCAAAATCGGTACGTACCTGGGGCGGAAGACTATATTTTGGAGGCGTTGAAATGGGTAGGAATTGAGATTGACGAAGGACAAGGTGTCGGTGGGCCACACGCGCCTTATCGCCAATCGGAACGTAAAGAAATGTACCGCCAGTACGCCGAACAGTTGATTAACTCGGGAAAAGCGTACTATGCGTTTGATACAGCCGAAGAAATTGAGGCCATGCGTAAGCGTTTGGAAGAAGCAGGGGCCGATGCCGCTCAGTACAACGCCATCACGCGTTTGCAAATGACCAACTCGCTGACGCTGTCGGCCGAAGAAGTGGCTAGTCGGATAGCCAATGGCGACCCGTACGTGGTGCGTATTAAAATCGACCCCAAACAAGACATTCGTTTTAAAGACATCATTCGCGAGTGGGTGGTTGTTCACGCATCTACGCTTGATGATAAAGTATTGTTGAAGTCGGACGGAATGCCAACCTACCACTTGGCCAACATTGTGGACGACCATTTGATGGGCATTACGCACGTGATTCGCGGAGAAGAATGGTTGCCGTCGGCGCCGTTACACGTGTTGTTGTACCAATATTTTGGGTGGACTGCCCCGCAGTTTGCGCACTTGCCGTTGTTGCTCAAACCCGAAGGAAACGGTAAACTTTCAAAACGGGATGCTGATTTGGGTGGCTTCCCGATTTTCCCGTTGCAGTGGACTGACCCTAGCACGGGTACGGTCGCACGCGGTTTCCGTGAAGATGGGTATTTGAAAGATGCGGTGGTGAACTTTTTGGCGTTTTTGGGCTGGAATCCAGGCACTGAGCAAGAAATGTTTACCATGGACGAATTGATTCAAGCGTTTTCGTTGGAGCGTATTCATAAAGCAGGTGCGCGTTTCGATATTACCAAAGCAAAATGGTTTAACCAGCAGTATATCAAGCAATTGAGTGACGAAGCCTTGGCAAAAAGTTTACAGTTTACAGTTGGAGGTTCAAACTCGCAACCCCAAACAGGAAACGGTCAACCGATTGACCTGTTGAAAATCGTCCATTTGATGAAAGACCGCGTGATGTTCCCCCAAGAAATTTTGAGTGAAGCGTCTTTCTTATTTGAAATGCCTACGGAATACGAAGAAGCCGTAGTAGCCAGCAAATGGAATGCCGATGCGATTAAGGCGATTGCGGCTTATGTAGAAGATTTGAGCGTGTATGAAGGGGAGTTTTTGGCAGATACGGCCAAAGCAATCTGGGCGGCAGCAGCGGAGCGCGTAGGTGTAAAAATGGGAAAAGTGATGCAGGCACTTCGCTTGGCCGCTACTGGCGCAGGCCACGGCCCTGATTTGATGCTTGCCATGGAGATTTTAGGCAAAGAAGAAGTCATTGCTCGTTTGGAGAAGGCATTGGCGATATTACCAAAACCTTAATATGCTCACAAATTACCACAGCCACAGCCACTATTGTGATGGCAAAGGCTCGTTAGAAGAACAAGTACAAGGCGCGATAGCTCAAGGGCTTCGCGCCTTTGGATTTTCATCCCATTGCCCCGTACCGTTTGTAAACCAATGGAGTATGAAAGCCGAGCGCCTTGCTGACTATTTGCGCCAAACAGCGGTACTCAAGGAAAAATACAAAGACCAAATCGAGCTGTATGTGGGCTTAGAAGTGGATTTTCTACCCAATCAACTGGGAACGAGCGACTTTCCGATGCTCGATTACTGCGTAGGTTCGGTGCATTATGTAGAACTCAATCAGTTTGGGCAGCCGTGGGAGATCGACGGTAGTTCGGTGGAGTTTTTAGCTTGTTTGGATACCCTTTATGATGGAAATATTCAGGTTGCTTTAGAAAAATACTACGGAATCATTCGGCAAATGGTCGAAACCGATACACCGCCTATTGTGGGGCATTTGGACAAAATTAAAATGCACAACGACGCGCGTCCACTTTTTGAAGAGTCGGAAGAATGGTACGTAGCGCTGGTAGAAGATACGCTCGAAGTTATAAAAAAAGCGGGCTGTATTGTCGAAATCAATACCCGAGGCAATTACAAACGGGGGTTGGAGCTGTACCCGTCTCCGTGGATTATTGCCCGAATGAATGAGCTACACATCCCCATTTGTATCAATTCCGATAGCCATCGCCCCGAAGAAATTACGGCTTCATTTCCGCTGGCTTTTGAGGCGGTGCGGGCGGCAGGATATACGCACCAACGGGTTTTGTTAGAAGGAAAATGGCAAGATGTAGAGTTGAATTAAAATAATTGACGAGATTAGCGTTTAGCTAAATTTGTTAAAGGTTTTACCCGCCGATTGGCGCAGATTGAAATCCGCAGATGGATGCAGAATAATGGCTTCGTTTAGGTCTTTTTCAGCGAAAATCTGCGTTTGTATTATTCTGCGGACTTCTGCGGGCGAGACATTGAAATTGTTTACATAGCAATGTAGTCAGTATTATTTTTCTAAACTTCTCACATTCCAAAAACCGATGGCAAAAGCACCTTTTATTGATTCGCTCTCGCTACCAGCAGTGGCAGCACCTATGTTTCTTATCTCTGGCCCACAGCTAGTAATAGAATGTTGTAAAAATGGTATCGTGGGTACTTTCCCTGCCCTTAACCAACGTACCACCGAGGGTTTTGAAGAATGGGTGGTTCAAATCAAAGAAGAATTGGCTCGTTTTGAACAAGAAACGGGCAAAAAAGCGGCTCCTTTTGGGGTAAACCTCATTGTACACCATTCGAACCCGCGCGTACAAGCCGACTTGATGGTGTGTATCAAACACAAAGTGCCGTTGATTATCACGTCGTTGGGCGCGGTGTCGATGCTCGTGGACGCCGTGCATAGCTACGGTGGTCTGGTGTTTCACGATGTTATCAAAAAACGCCACGCCGAAAAAGCGGCCGAAGCAGGAGTAGATGGCTTGATTTTGGTAGCGGCAGGTGCAGGTGGCCACGCGGGAACGATTAATCCGATGTCGTTGGTAGCAGAAGTGCGTAGCTTTTTTGACAAAACCATTTTGCTTTCGGGTTGCATCAGTACGGGGCGCGACATTGCATCGGCCTTGCAAATGGGGGCAGATTTGGCTTACATGGGTACTCGTTTTATCAACACCACGGAAAGCATGGCCGACGAAGCGTACCGCCAGATGATTATCGACAGCGGTGCCAGTGACATTGTTTATACGGCGGCGGTATCAGGCGTTAATGCCAATTTTTTACGACCAAGTCTCGAAGCCATGGGTATTACCGAAGAGCTTTGGGGGAAATCGAAAAAAATAGATTTTGGCAAAGAACTCGACGCCGCCAAGGCTGAAGCCAAAGCGTGGAAAACGATTTGGTCGGCAGGGCAGGGCGTGACAACCATCAAAGATAATTTGCCAACGGCTGAATTGATAGCCCGTCTAAAAGCTGAATTTGTAGCGGCTCTTCAGCAGCAAGCCAAGGTGTTGGCCAAATACAGTTAAGCACTTACACAAAACCCCACAAGATATTCTAAGCCTTCTTATACATCTTGTGGGGTAATCGTTATGTTCCCAAAAACTATTTCTTCAAGAACTCTTTCGCCAACTCCAACTGATCGGTACTTATGAAATCAGCACCTGCTTCGCGGAGTTTGGCCCACACGGCAGGGTCTTCGGGACAAGCCCACAAGCGGAGTTTTTTGCCTTCTTTGTGTACCCGCTGCACCAACGCCTGTAACTTTTGGAACTGCTCGGGAGGTATTTCGTCTTTGCCGCGCCAAGTCAAATGATTGTTGTAATTGTCACTCACGACGGGCATGAGTTCTGGACTCAGTTTTTTGCCCAAATCAGCAGGACGACCATCTACGGCAGCTAGCCGCGTTTTTGATTTTTGAAGCGTTACGATGGGGCGATTTCCCGAAATAAAGACAGTGACGGCTCCTTTGGTAGGTGTGTTTCCTTTGTACGACGTAAGGATACCACGGTACGACTGCAACAGTTTGTCCAAAGCTTTGTAGGTACTTTCGGCTTCGGTTTTGAAATCAATCATCAAATACACAGGACCTTTGTAGTTGGGATAGACAAGGCCATTATTTTGGCGAATGCGCTCGGCAAGGGGCTTTAAATAGAGATTTTCGAGTGTATTGGCAGGGTTGTTGAACGAAGGTCGCTCGTGCGACACAAACAAGGAGTCATTGATAAGATATACATCCGCTTCGATGCTCGTAAAACCTTGGTCTAACGCATCCCATAGAGGCCGCGACTGTTCGTAGTCGTTGTGCGCGTGAGCATTAGGCAACGGTACTACGTTGGGGTTGGTTTCTGGAACTTGCAAATGAGCAATCGGTTGAATCCAAGCGGTTTCGAGCTCACCCGCGCTGTACGGATTGTATTTGGCTTTGGAAGAAATAATCTTGGCGCGTACCCATAAATCATCATCAGCTAGGGTGTAGCTTGCTTCCGTGCCTTTGAACTCACGCAAGATTTCTGCTTTTTCTTTCCCTTTTTTAAGGCCAATCAATTGGATGGTGTATGAAATGTCAGGTTCGGTTTTAATCCGAAACGAAAACGACGTGAGGGTTTGGTGCAAAGAAGCAAGTTCTACGCCCGTGGTGGCATAAAAACGCCCTGCTTCCATGGCTTCGATGATGCTGCGTGGGGCAAGCGAAGGAGCATTTACCATCACCCAGCCACGCCCTGTGTTGCTGTATTCTAGTCCAAAAAACTGGTAATTGTGGCTGTCGTCGGTGGCAAGACCGTACATAAGGGGGCGGCCTTGATGCACAAAATGCGTATTGATTTTATCCCACATCGACTCGGTACCTTCGCGTTTGGCATCGCCGTAGTTGTTGACGAGCGGGTGGCCGTTGTGTACCTCAAAAAAACGTTCATGCCGCAGTTGCATCAAGTCTTCGGCCGTGATGGCGTAGTAGAAGTTGGGGTGATTGATGTGCGGAAACATCGGTTGCCCCGTTTGGCGACGTTGGGCAACGAGTAGGTCGATGTTGTTTTGCATTACTTCGGCCACGCTATTGCCGCGTTGGGGGCGAATCAAGCTTTGCACATTCGTCATGTTGATGTGAATCGGCTTACTGTCGTAGCTTGTCGATACTTCTTCACTCTTCAAAATGAGGAATTTGCCTGCTTCATCGAAATACGAACGGTATTCGCTCAGGTTTTTGAGCCGAACTTTTAGGGAATCATTTGGCCCTTTTTTATACTGCACCCAATCGGGGCCAAAGGTGCGAAGATAGCGCTCAAACGTGCGTCGGCGCTCAGGAACGCGGGGAACATTGACCCATTTTTCGCCTTCCTGAAACGTATTGTGGTCGGATAAACCTACGAAATGATAGCCATTGTTTTTGTACCAATCCATGATCATTTCGGGGTAGTCATCGCCGTCACTCCAAAGCGAGTGCGTATGCAAATTGCCTTTGTACCAGTGTTGGGAATGTCCCAAATGGAAGGAGAAAACAGCCAATGTGAGAAATAGAAGACGCATGAGCGGAGAAGATGAGAGGTTTATTTCCATAAGAAGTTAATCCCTGTTTTCTAACACTACTTATGATTATAGCCTTCGTACTCACGGGCTAGATTAAATTTATGGGAATACGGCCACGAGCTCAATTTCGATGAACTTGTCGGGGTGGGTAAGTGCCATGATGCCTAACGTGGAGCGGGTTGGTTTGGTAGGGTTTTCTTTGGTGCCAAAATACTGAGCATAAGCGTCGAACCAACCTTGATAATCGTGTTTGTTGCCTTTAAAATGGTCGGGAGTAACATAAATACGGAGCATCAATACGTCTTTAAACGTAAGCCCTTTTGCTTTTACAGCTTTCTCAAGGTTTTTTAAAATATTGATAGCCTGCGTTTTAGTATCCCCAAAACGGGCGTAAGAGCCCTCAGCCGCAGTGCTGTCGGCTACTCCTGCGGTGACGCCACTTGTCCAGAGGAGTTGTTTCCCCGCGGGCACCACTGCTCCCGACGAAATAGGGGAGCTAGGGCTTCCATAGAATGAAACGGTTTGGGCAATGACTGAAGACGTAAACAGACTGAGAAAAAGTAGAAGTAGAGAAGGTTTCATAAGGGCTAAAATTGGAGTGAATGGGTAAAAAGTTGTACGTTTTTTATTTATAAACAAAATAAAATTTCTTGTTTGTCGAAAATAACAATAAAATCATTTGAGATGCTTGGGTAAGGTATTATTTTTGTTTGGCCGCAACCACTGTCTAACTTTTCACACACTTCGACTATGATGAATCGTCGTCATTTTATCAGTGCGGCTGCCCTTACGGGGATGGGGGCTGCGTCAGCGATGGCCAGCTGTGCAACAAAACCCAGTGCAAATACTACCTATCACTCGATTCCAAAACTGAAACTTTCACTTGACCGCATTGTCAAAGAGACTGTGGGGTTGCGTCCTTTTCGGGCATCGGGTCCTCGAATAGGCAAAGAAGAGCTGGGTTCAAAAACCATTGTACATAATTACGGACACGGCGGGAGTGGCTGGTCGTTGTCATGGGGAACGGGGAACATGGCCCGCCAGTTGGCATTAGCAACGGGCGAAAAAAAGATAGCGGTCATTGGTTGTGGGACAGTAGGATTAGCTACCGCTCGACTGCTCCAAGAAAAAGGGTGTGAAGTAACGATTTATACCAAAGATTTACCTCCAAATGTCACGAGCAGCGTAGCAACTGGAACGTGGTCGCCCGCTTCGCGAGTGTGCGATCCCAAAGTGGCCAAGCCAGAATTTAAACAGCTATGGGAGGAGGCTACTCGTTTTTCGTTCCGTACGTTTCAGTTTTTATTGGGAATCAATGACATAGCGATGTGGGTGGACGAATACAATGTATTTCCCGAGCGTCAACTAGGCCCTACCGATTTGGCACAGGGCGGAGAGGCGTTTCATTTATCAGGCCTGATTCCCGAGCGTCAAGAGCTATCCTCTAAACAGCACCCATTTAAGGATAAATACGTTAGTTGGCGTTCCAACATGATGTTTAACATTCCAAGTTATTTGCACCATCAAATGAGCACGTTTGTGATGCTAGGGGGTAAAATTAAGGTGCATGAAATCAAGAAGTTGGAAGACTTGGATGCACTGCCTGAAAAATGTATTGTCAACTGCATGGGGTTGGGAGCCAAAGCAGTTTTTAATGACGAAGAACTGACGCCCATTTCGGGGCAATTGGCGTGCCTGATTCCCCAACCCGAAATCACGTATAAGCTTACCACCAAAGGCGCGAGTATTATTGCCCGCAAAGACGGGATTTATTTGGGAGGCAACGGACTTGTGGGCAATTGGGATACCACGCCCAAACGCGAATACACCGAGAAGTTTGTGGACGTACTTCAGCAGTTGATGAAGGAAATGAAGAGCTAGAGCGTAGTGCTCATTTTGACGTACGGAATGGCTCCTTTGTGAAAAATCTCACCTTCGGGTTGCATTCCAAAACGTTCGTAAAAAGGTTGGGCATCGAGCCGAGCGTCGCACCAAAGTTGAGAAGCTTTTGCGTCTTTAGCTCGTTGAAATACAGCAGCAAGCAGTTGACTACCAATTCCTTTTCGCTGAAATGAAGGGTGAGTGGCAAATTTTCGGAAGCGGGCAACTCCCTGTGCATCAATAAAAAGAGAAATGACCGAAACAAGTTGATTATCTAAAAAGTAACCCAAATGAATCCCTTGTTCATCGTCGGGTACTTGTACAAACTCAACGGGCTTATCAGGCCATAATACTTGGTGGCGAAGTGGGTAGGTTTGAGTGGGAGAAATTTCCTGAATCATAGGTAATAAAAACAATTGAGGCACCATTGTTAGTGGTGCCTCAGTGCTAATTTTGTGTGCTAAATATTCCCTGCGGGTCACATTTTTTGGCCAGCAGTTCTCTCATAAACTCGTAGTCGAGCAATTCAATATCGAGTAGCCTTGTCTTATGAAGATTAGCCCATGCAGCGTCATAGTTGCCTTTATGAAATTCCAAGACCGATAGTTTAAGATAAACATTGGCCGAAGCGGAATCTAATTTTGAAGCCCGTTTTAAGATTTGTTCGGCTTCGATAAGTTCCCAATTTTCTTTGGTTTCTTTGAAGTGAATCAAATCAACGGTGGCCAAATCCACCAACAATCCCACGTTGTTCGAATCAATATCGGCTCCTTTGCGAAGCATTCTTTCGGCATCGGTGAGGTGTCCTTTTTGGAAACAAACGACGCCTAAGCCCCAAAAACAATCGCTGTTTTTGTTGTCGAGCAAATAAGCCAAATTGAAACGATAACAAGCCGTATCCAAATCGCCTTCTTGCAGGTATTCCCACCCTCTTGCCGAGAAAAATTGGCTTGCTTCGGCGCGGTTGGTAAAGTTTTGATCACACTCGCTCAGAAAATTAATCTCAAACTCGATGTGTTCAATGCTCTTGCTGGTTTCCCCAAAAAGTGGCATTAAGTGAAGATTCTTCACCACGGTAGTGGCCTCGGTTGAGCTTTTTGTGCTTGTGTCGGCAGGTCGGTTGCTACTTACAAATTGCATCGTCTGCGCCTCGGCCCAAAATGGAACCAACATCACCACGAATGACCCAATAACTAATTGACTAAATGACAGTATCTCTTTCATCGCTACCTTCTCGTCGGAACGTCATTAAAAACGCTCATTGTTAATCTGTTATTGTATGGACTGTTACTTTTTTCGTCGGTCGTACTTTTTATGCTTCTTTGTGGGTGTGGATGTCTTCTTTGTGGGCTTCGAATTTACAACTTTTTTGTTTTTCTTTTCATGAAAAGCACCCTTAAATGTGGGGTCTTCTTTTTTACGTTGCGCGTCGATTTCGCGTAAATATTCCTGTTGTTCTTCAAAAGGCGTTTCGGGAACGTCAATTTCGGCAGGAAGTGGCGCGCGCGGAATCTTCATCCGAATAATTGTTTCGATTTTGGCAATGTGATATTCGTCCGCAATCGTCATAAACGTAATCGCATTTCCTTCCTGATTGGCTCGGCCTGTGCGTCCAATGCGGTGGACATAATCTTCGTAAATCAGCGGCACGTCGAAATTAATGACGTGGCTTACCTGAGAAACATCGATTCCCCGAGCCGCTACGTCGGTGGCAATCAGGAGGCGAACGTTGCCATCTTTAAAAGCCTCCATCGAGTTGATACGCGTATTTTGGCCTTTGTTGGCGTGAATAACGCGTACCTCCTCTTCATTAACGACTTTACGCTTCAAAAACTTATAAATGTTCTCCGCAGTTTCGCGAGAGCGGGCAAAAATAATGACGCGCTGAAACTCCTCGGCATGTTGGGCAAAATGTTCTACGAGGTTGATTTTAGTCCTAAAATTAGGCACCTCGTACATGACCTGCTCCACCCGCGAGGCAGTGGTAGCCTGAGGCGTTACTTCAACGCGTACTGGGGCTTCGAGGAAGTTTTCGGAAAGTCGTTCTACTTTGGGAGGAAACGTAGCCGAGAACAATAAATTTTGGCGTTTGCGCGGAATCACCTCCAAAATACGGTTGATTTGGGGCATAAAACCCATGTCCATCATCTTATCGGCTTCGTCGAGCACGAGTACTGAAAGTTGCTTAACCCCAATTTCACCTCTCAGGTACAAATCCAAGAAGCGCCCTGGGGTCGCGACGATGATGTCTATCCCTTTTTGAAGCGTTTCAATTTGGGTTTTGGGGCCGAGTCCGCCGTATAATGCCAAATGGCGCAAGTCGGTATATTTGCCTAACTCCGCAACGGCAGCATCAATCTGCATCACTAGCTCGCGCGTGGGAGCCAAAATAAGCGCACGGGGTGTTTGGCCTTGTGCGTATTTGATTTTCATTAGGATAGGCAACAAATAAGCCGCTGTTTTCCCCGTGCCCGTTTGGGCAATTCCTAGCACGTCATGGCCTTGCAATACCAGCGGAATCGCCTTCTCTTGGATGGGCGAAGGCGTCTCGTAACCTGCATCGGCGATGGCGTTGAGAAGTTGGCGGTTGAGGTTAAATTCTTCGAAAGTCACTATAAAACGATTGTTTGTATTGTCTTTTAACGTACTCCTTTTGAAATACATTCAAAGTTACGTGAAGTTTTGTTATCAATCACCCACTGAAAACCGTAACTTTGCAGCAGCAAGTTAATCACTCATCTGCTCAATCTATTCGATTATTCTATGAAATTCGGCGTAGTAGTTTTCCCTGGTTCCAATTGCGACGATGATACCGTGTACACGCTGCGGGTCAATTTAGGACAAGAAGTTATCAAACTCTGGCACAAAGACCACGACCTTCAAGGGTGTGATTTTATCATCTTGCCAGGTGGATTTTCGTACGGCGATTACCTTCGTACGGGCGCTATTGCGCGTTTTTCGCCCATTATGAATGAGGTTATTGCCCATGCCAATCGCGGAGGCTACGTGATGGGTATCTGCAATGGTTTTCAGATTTTGGCTGAAGCAGGGCTTGTGCCGGGCGTATTGCTCCGCAACAGTTCTCAAAAATATATTTGCCGTAATGTGTATTTGCAACCTCAAAGCCAATCGGCATTGCTGACAGCTGGCTTGGAGTCTAAAGCCTATAAAATTCCGATTGCGCACGGTGAAGGACGTTATTTTGCAGATGCCGATACGCTCAAAAGCCTCAACGACAACGACCAAGTGTTGTTCCGTTATTGCGACGAAAATGGGTTGATTACAGAAGTGGCCAACCCGAACGGAAGTTTGGAAAATATCGCAGGCGTCACCAATGTGGGTAAAAATGTATTCGGAATGATGCCTCACCCTGAGCGTGCTTCAGACGAAGCGCTGGGTAATATCGACGGGCGTTTTATTTTGGAACAACTCGTAGCTGTTACAGCTTAATATATAGACCTATGAGGTTTTGAAAACCTCATAGGTCTGCCCGTGGCTTTCGGGCGTTTTTTTATGACTTCTTTGGCGAAAATTTGAGCAAATAGCCATCTTTCCCATCGCCTTCGCTCGAAATATAAAGCGTACCATCGGGTGAAAAACAAATGCCTTCGGGTTGGCGATACAGTGTAGGGTCGAGCGGGATGTTTTGAAGTAAGCCTCCTTCACGTGTCATGACAATAAGCCGATGCCCTGCCGAACTTAGCAAATATACTTCGCCCGTTTTAGGGTGAAACGCAATCCCTGAGGGTTTAAAATCACGTACTTCTTTGCCTTTTAACCCAAAACCTTCGAGATTTTTTTCTGTTATTTCTTGCTGCTGATAAACGGCACGGCGTTTTAAGTCAAACGAATAAATGACCTTTCCCTCTTCTTTTTTGTCCTTTTTGAGGTTTTCTTTCACCGCCAACCATAACCTTTTAGTAACAGGGTCGTAGGTCAGACCTTCAACATCCAGTTTTTTAGGCAGATTGGTTTCAATGTCGCGGGTTTCTTTGCTCCCCATCGTAAAATTGAGCAGTTTTCCATCGCTGCGTAAGACGTAGATTTCTCCTTCGGCCACTTCTACCCCTTCGTAGTCGCCAGGTTTGTCAAAAAGATGCTTTTCAACAATGTCTTGTTTAGCCAAGTCATAGACAAATACTTCGCCTTTCTCGTCTTGTACGCACAGCAGTTGGTTGTCTTTGTAAAATGACAATCCAGAAATCTCGCGTAAAACTTTCGGAAGGTCGTAGCGCTGAGTAGGTGTGGCAAAGTCGTAGGTAAAAGTTTCGACTTCTGTGGTGGTGGTTGCGTCGTTTTTTTCTTCTTTGGGAGTACAACCCACGAAAGAGCTGAGGAGGACTGCTAGGGCGAAGAAATAGCTGGGTTTTTTGGTCATGGCGGTGTTTTTGAGCCAATATACAAAAAACTTCGGCATTCAAACTAGGTTTTAAGAAATATAGGAGTGGGGTTTTGAGAAACCCCACTCACAACACTGTTAGGTTTGGGGGTATGAGTACCCCCAAACACCTATTAGCGCATTGAGATTGTATTGGCTTTAAATTTGGCAGGAATGGCGTTTTTGATGGGCTTCAGCGACATGAAGTAGGCGTACATGGCCTCCAAATCTTTCGGTTCCATGCCACCGTACATCGTCCAAGGCATCATGGTTTGAAATTCTCCCGCAGCTACTTTGTGAGGTTTGTATGAACTGTCAGCATAGGCCCTAAAACGTGCCACAAACGACTCTTTGGTCCAGCTACCAATCCCTGTTTCTTTGTCAGGGGTAATATTAGGCGTAATGACCGTACCCGTAGGCATCGGGAACTCACGCCCACCCGAAAACATCTTTTCCGCAATAATTTGACCATTTTCTGCGGGGGTATGGCATTCGGCACAACCTGCAATATGCACCAAGTATTTTCCAGTGGCTACCAAGTCAGTTTCGGCGGGGCGTTTGCCTGGTTGGGCGTTTTTGGGAATGGTGTTTAGAATAAAATTAAATGGAAAATCGGCTTTAGAGTCAGCAGGTTTGTTGTCGATGGCAGGAAGCGTGCGCAAATACGCCACAATACTTTTGGCATCTTCGTCGTCCATGCTGCTATAATAAGGATAAGGCATGACAGGGAAGAACGCGTGGCCGTCGCGGCTTACTCCCGTGGTGATGGCGCGGTAAATTTCGCCGTCGGTCCAATTGCCGATACCAGCAGGCGTAATGTTTTTAGAGGTAAAAGAGCCTGGAAAACCCATGCGTTGATCAAATAGTTCGCCGCCCTTGCCAAGCGTACCAGCTACTACGGGACCCGAGAACAAGCTAAAGTCGCGCGTGCTGTGGCAGTCCATACATACCGTTACATGATTGGCGAGGTATTCTCCGCGTTTGACGCGTGCGGGCGTGGGTTCTATTTTCATGTCACTGGCAGCGTCCACATTAGGAAGGGCAAATTTTACGTAGGCCATTACGCAAAGCAGACCAACAACGGCAACGCCCACGACGATGCCGAGAACTTTGAAGAGTTTTTTCATACTACGAGAAAAGGAGTTAGAGGTTTAATAAAGTTGGGTAAAAAAATAACGTACCAAAAATACACTTTTCTCTCTCAAATAGACTATTGAAATTGAGCAAACGGTCATAAAAAATAAGGCCCGCAACTTGCGGGCCTTAAAAAGCTGTTAAACAGCGTATTCTTCTAGTTTTTGGAGAAAATCTTGGTAGGTGATTCGGACACCTTCTTCGAGGTTGTAGCGGTGTTTCCAACCCATGCTGTGTAGCTTCGAAACATCCATTAATTTGCGAGGAGTTCCGTCGGGTTTATCGGTATTCCAACGCAATTCGCCCTCGTAGCCAACGGTGCTTTTGATTAACTCTGCCAAGTTTTTAATGGTAATATCTTCACCTACTCCGATGTTGACAAACTGCTCGCCGTCGTAATTTTTCATTAAGTAAACGCAAGCATCGGCCAAGTCGTCGGCGTGGAGAAATTCGCGCAAAGGAGAACCTGTTCCCCAAAGCTCTACGAAAGGTTTGTTTTCGACTTTGGCCTCGTGAAACTTGCGAATCATCGCAGGGAGTACGTGCGAATTGTTCAAATCGTAGTTGTCGTTGGGGCCATACAAGTTGGTCGGCATCACCGAAATGTAATTGCGACCGTATTGTTTACGGTACGACTCGCACATTTTAATGCCCGCAATTTTGGCGATGGCATACGGTTCGTTGGTGTATTCGAGCGGCCCCGTAAGGAGCGAATCTTCTTGAAGCGGTTGGGGTGCCAATTTAGGATAAATGCAAGACGAGCCCAAAAACATCAACTTTTTCACACCTTCCACGTGAGCACTGTGTATAACGTTGTTTTGAATTTGTAAGTTTTCGTACAAAAAATCAGCGCGGTAAATATTATTTGCCATGATACCTCCTACTTTGGCTGCGGCCAAAAACACATAGTCAGGTTTTTCGGCGGCAAAAAAGTTAGCCACGGCTTGTTGGTTGCGTAAGTCTAACTCGCGCGATGTGCGCACGATGATGTTTTGATAGCCTTCTGATTCCAAACGGCGTACCAAAGCCGAGCCTACCATTCCTCGGTGGCCTGCTACGTAGATTTTTGCATTTTTTTCCATAGCACAAAAATAACTAAACCTAATGAGGTTTCACAACAGAGCTATAAGGTTTTAGAGCTAAACCTTATAGCTCTATTCTTCAAACCACACCCGAAAACTTGCGGCACGGTCTTTACTGATGACTATTTCATCTTTGGCAGGAATAGCTAAGAGAAGCTCTATTTTACCCGAGTAATGCGTACGATAGCTTTCGATAGCGTCTTTTCGGACGATGTACTGACGGTTGGCGCGCACAAACTGAACGGGGTCAAGGAGTTCTTCAATTTCGTCGAGTGATTGGTAATCAGTAATGAGGCGTTGGTGGTCGGTGGTCACTAGCCAAATGACTTCATCACGGACAAAATAGGCAATGCGGACATCAGCCACCGCGACTACCGAGCGTTGGTGGTGCGCGGTAAAACGGTGTTTGTATTTCTTTTGAGAATGAGGTTTTAAGTCATTTAGTAAGTCTTGAAGTTGTGAAGGGAAATAGTCGGAGGGGGTTGTTTTTTGCCAACGCTGAAATTTATCAAAAGAGATTGTAAGTTCTTGTTTGTCAATAGGTTTTAATAAATAGTCGATGCTGTTGAGCTTAAATGCCCGAATGGCGTATTCGTCGTATGCGGTTGTAAAAATGATGGGGCAATTGAGTGCCCGTTCTTGAAAAATGTCAAAACTAACGCCATCGGCCAACTGAATATCAGCCAAAATTAAATCAGGTTCAGGATGCTCGTCAAACCACTTTAGCGCGTTTTCGACACTAGCCAAAGGCCCATGCAGCAGGGCGTTGGGCTGTAGCTCCCTCACGAGTTTTTCGATATTTTTGGCTACCAAAGGCTCATCTTCAATGATTAGAATGGTCATGGAGAATAAGGTGATAATTTGAAAATTGAGTAATTTGAAAATGAGAAAAATGGGGTGGTTCTTCAAACTTCGTTATTCAATCAGCGGGACGTAGGCGACAAATTTTCCATTAAGCTCAATGGTCTCAAATGAACTATCGGTAAGAAAACCATACAGCGTTCGGAGGTTTTGTAAGCCAAGTTTGTTGGAGGTTTCGACTTTCTTTTTGAGTTGGAGGTTGTTTTCTACTTTCAGGTAAGCCCCATCCGTACTGATGCGAATCGTCAGGGGGCGTTCTTGGCTGATGACGTTATGTTTGAGTGCATTTTCAATTAAAATTTGTAGGGTAACGGGAACAATTTTTTTGTCATAACTATCAGATTGAATCTGAAAATCGATGAATAACGTGCTTTCAAAGCGTGTTTTGAGTAAAAAAACGTAATTTTTGATAAACTCTAACTCCGTTTGGAGCGACACCAACCCTTTGTCTTTGTGCTGCAAAACATATCGGAAGACCTTGGACAATTGCTGTAAAAATTGTCGTGCAAGCTCGGGACTATCTTGGATGAGGCTATCGAGAGAAGTGAGGCTATTGAACAGAAAATGAGGGTTTAACTGATTTTTGAGGTTGTCGAATTGCACTTGGGCTTTTTCTTTTTCGAGTTCGGCCGCTCGTAGCGCATTTTCGCGCCATTTACGAAACAAATACTCCGCCAAGTGAAGTACATTCAATAAAACTACCACTACAAATTGGGCAAAATAACCTGCTACTTGTGCCAAAGTTGTGTATTGTTTGTTGATAATATCTTCAAAATTAAACAAGCTTATTACCCGCCACATGACAAACCAAGAGAGCATATAAACCACGCCAAAGGTGATTAATACTTGAGGAATAATGCGTAAAAAAATGCCACGTTCATACGGGAAAACTTTGTCTAAGTAACGGTGAAATTGACTGAAAAATCCCCACGAAACAGTCATCATACTCCCCGAAATCAGCATCAAAATAAAGTTGATGTGCCATTGGATGCCAAACACATACCATCGCATGATAAAAGACAAAAAAAGCAAAACGGCGATTACCGTGGCTATAATGCGGGTTTGGGGAGAAAGTTTCGAGAACATTCGGGCTATTTTTTACCAAAGGAAAAAAGTTGAGAGCTAACCCGCAATAGTTGGTTTATGAAGGCGCCAAAAAACGACTGGAAACGGTATATTTGCAGTATAAGTAGTTAACAAATAGCCGTCACTGAAAAGGCAGACTAGCCAACTCGACACGCTAAATTCTTAAATTCGATATTCATTATGGCACTTATTAAATCTGTTCGCGGGCTTTCTCCAAAATATGGTTCAACGTGTTGGTTTGCCGACAACGCTACGGTGGTTGGGGAAGTCATCATGGGCGAACACTGTACGGTTTGGTTCAATGCCGTTGTTCGCGGCGATGTCAATACCATTCAAATGGGTGACTACGTCAATATCCAAGACGGGGCGGTGATTCATTGCACATATCAAAAAACAAAGACGATTATTGGAAACCACGTTTCTATCGCCCACAATGCTATCGTCCACGGCTGTACGATTGAAGACAAAGTGCTGATTGGAATGGGTGCGATTGTAATGGACAATGTGCATATCGGTACGGGTTCTATCATTGCCGCAGGCGCAGTCGTGACGCAAGGGAAGGTTATTCCTCCAGGAACGATTTGGGCAGGAAACCCTGCCAAGTACCTCAAAGACGTTACTCCTGATTTAGGAGAAGTATTTATGCGCACCGCCAACAACTACGTGATGTATGCGGGGTGGTTTCGGGAGGGGGAGGAGTAAATACTTACCGAAATACTTTCTCCAATGCCGCCTCAAATCCCTCAAAAATAACGGATTGGGCGGGGGATTGGTCGTAAATGCCACCGAGTTGATACTGTCCATGGTCAAGGTAATAAACGTGGATTGCTTTGTCGCTGGGAATGGCAATCCAATATTCGCGAACTCCCGCTTTTTCGTACCAATTGAACTTCTCGTTGAAATCTTTTTTGTAGGTTGAGGTTGAGGTAATTTCTACAATCAAATCAGGCGCACCCAAACAACCGTCTTCATCCAGCTTGGCATCGTCACAAATGACGCAAATATCAGGCTGGACTACCGTATAGATTTTTTCGGGAAAACGGTCATTGCCAATGGGTAATCGCACATCGAACGGGGCTTCGAAGATAGTACATACCTTACCCTCGAAGTGCCTCCGTAACATATAGGATAGTTGGCCAGATACCCATTGATGCGCCATTTTGGGAGCGGGCGACATTCGGTAGAGTTTGCCTTTGATCAGCTCTACTTGCTCCTCAAATCGCCACTTCAAGTAATCAGCGTAGGTATAAGTACCGTTGGGGTCGAGGGAGTTAATGTCAGTAATCATCGCAGTTTTTTAGCAAAAATAAATTATTTCTCAAAAGTTGCCTTACTTTACGGTTTAAATCAAAAGCCGACAAATCTATTTTTTCCATGACGATACAGCCACCTAAAGCCAGCCGTAAGCCCCATTCTTTAGAAATTCATAACGATGTTCGGGTTGATAACTATTACTGGCTACGCGACCGCGAAAACCAAGAAGTAATCGACTACCTCACGGCTGAAAATGCCTATACAGACGCAATGTTAGCGCCAGTGAAGGAGCTTCGAGAGGCATTGTTTGTGGAGATGAAGTCAAGAATTAAGGAGCAGGACGAATCGGTGCCGTACAAAGATGGAAACTATTGGTACTACTACCGCTACGAACAAGGCGGCGAGTACCCGATTTACGCCCGAAAGTACCAAACGCTAGATGCTGAGGAGGAAATCATGCTCAATCTCAACGAATTGGCCGAAGGACAATCTTATTACAATGCTACCTTCCCCGAAATCTCCGACAACGAAGAAATCGCCGCTTTTGGGGAAGATACCGTAAGTCGGCGGTTATATACACTGCGCTTCAAAAACCTAAAAACGGGGGAACTTTATCCCGAGGCGATTGCTGATACCGAAGGAGGAAACTACGCGTGGGCGGCGGATAATCAGACCGTTTTTTACATCCGCAAAGACCCCGAAACGTTGCTTGGCTACCAAGTATGGCGACACGTGTTGGGTACGTCCCCGACCGAAGATGTACTGGTTTTTGAAGAAGAAGATGACCAGTTTTATTTGGGGCTTCACCGCATGAAATCTAAAAAATACATCGCGATTTCGTCGGATCAAAACGGCGTGATGACCGAGTATTTGCTACTCCGTGCCGATGCGCCAACGTCCGAATTTGTGTCGTTTTTGCCACGGCAGCGCGGTCATGAGTATTCGGTGGATCATTTTGAAGACCGTTTTTATATCCGAACCAATCTAAACGGGGCGTTCAATTTTTGTTTGATGCAAGTCGCCGAAGATGCCCACGCCGATACGACGCAGTGGAAAGTGGTGATTCCGCACCGTGAAAAAGTATATTTTGAGGGATTGGAAGTGTTTCGGAATCATTTGGTGGTGCAGGAGCGTTCGGAAGGGTTACTGCACATTCGGGTAATGGACCAACGTAGTCACACGGAGCATTACCTCAATTTTGGTGAAGCTGCCTACACCGCCTACGTAGGTACCAATCCCGATTTTGATACCGTGACGCTCCGATACGGCTATACTTCGTTGACGACGCCAAGTAGTACCTTTGATTACAACATGGAGACGCATGAGCGGGTGTTGCTCAAACAACAAGAGGTATTGGGAGAATTTAACAAAGACGATTGCCAAACCGAACGCCTATTTGCTCCTGCGCGTGACGGGGCTTTGGTGCCGATTTCGATTGTGTATAAAAAAGGATTTGCCAAAGACGGTAACGCGCCTTTGCTCCAGTATGCCTACGGCTCGTACGGTTATTCCATTGACCCGTCGTTTAGTTCAGCACGGTTGAGTTTGTTAAATCGTGGGTTTGCGTTTGCCATTTGTCACATTCGTGGAGGACAAGAAATGGGGAGGAATTGGTACGAAAATGGTAAAATGCTGCACAAGAAAAATACCTTCAACGATTTTATTGATTGTGCCCAATTTCTGATTCAAGAAAATTGGACTTCGTCAAACGGCCTCTTTGCCATGGGTGGTAGTGCTGGCGGGTTGTTGATGGGAGCTATAGCCAACATGGCGCCAGAGCTGTACCGTGGCATCGTGGCGCAAGTAGCGTTTGTGGACGTGGTTACAACCATGCTCGACGAAACCATCCCGCTCACCACGGGCGAGTACGAAGAATGGGGAAATCCAAATGAAAAGGTCTATTATGACTACATGAAGTCGTATAGCCCCTACGATAACGTAACGGCGCAAGCCTATCCTAATATGCTCGTAACGACGGGTTTGCACGACTCGCAAGTTCAGTACTGGGAACCTGCCAAATGGGTGGCCAAACTGCGCGAATTAAAAACGGATACTAATTTGCTACTCTTTCATTGCGACATGGAAGCGGGCCACGGTGGTGCTTCGGGGCGCTTCAAACGCCTGAAAGACATTGCCTTGGAATATGCGTTTATGCTGAGTTTGGTTAATAGTTGAGAGGTTGGTTAAATACTTCTTTTCCTCAGTTTTTGGGTTGTAAGGGTAGTAAAACAGCCCTGTAATTCTGGAAGGCGCTGTTGTAAAAGATCAATCAGAATGGCTTTGATTTGTTCGGTTTCCTTAAAATGATAGCGTAACAATAGAACGCTGACTCCTTCAACATGGTGAGAGAAAACCCATTCACCAAAGTCTTTATCTTCAGTCAATATAATTCTAGGGGGAGTTCGGGAAAACTCAATAATTTCTTCGTCCCGAATCCCCCTATTCATTTCATAAATAGAATAAACTTCGATACCTATTGCTCTAATCGCTTCAATAAGTCGATGATCAATATTTTCATCTGCTAAAATCATGCTGCGGAGACAATAGGCTCTTCATTGGCAATAACATCGGCAGCATAGAGATAAACAGCATGAATATCTTCCTGAGTCAAGTTCGGATACATAGCTAGTAAATCTTCAATAGTTGCTCCTTGTGATAATTTTCGTAAGATTAGCTCAACCGTAATTCGAGTTCCTTTAATGGTGGGTTTACCCAACATTAGTTCATGGTTTGAGACAATACGTTCTTGGTAATTCATAGTTGTGAGCGGTTTCTACAAATGTACATAATTACTCAGTTTTTTTCCCCCACAAAGCCAGCGCAATTCGCAACTTATAATACTCATAATGCCCCTCTAAATGCTCAAAAAGCGGTTTAAGTGCGGCGTTGGGGGCGATATTGAGCGCCTCCGCCGCTTCCGTAATGGTGCGGTAGTCGTTTTTGGTGAGGTATTGCCAAAGGTCAATCTCTTGGCCATCTTCGTAAAGTTTGGCCAAATGCGAGTAAATCGTCAGTTCGTTTAGGTTTCGTCGCTGGGCGATTTGCTGAGGCGAGAGTCCTTGCTTGTATAAATCGTGGGTTTCGATGTAAGTCATTCCGCTGACGATACGGGTGCCTGGGGTGGTTTTTTCGCGGGCATACTCCAAAATTTCATTGATAAAAGCTTCCCCATAATGCGCCACTTTGGCTTCCCCCACTCCCGACACTTGAAGCATCTGAATGCGGTTGACGGGACGTTTTTCGGACATATCAGACAACGTAGCGTCGGAAAAGACCACAAAAGGAGGAACATTTTCTTCTTCGGCCAAGCGTTTGCGCACCTTGCGTAGTCGTTCAAACAACTCATCGCGGATGATTTCTTTTTTGGTTTTGACGGGTTCGGCTTGTTCTTCTTGCCGTTTGCGTTTTTCTTCGTACGACTCAAAACGCACAAGCTCTACTTTGCGCTCATTGCGCAGTACTCGCCACGAAATCTCGTTGAGTTTTAGCGCGTGTGCTTCGTCGTAGGCCACGTCCATGACGCCCGAGTTGAGCATTTGGGTCAAGTACTCGGCCCATTCTTCAGCACGCAAATCGCGGCCTACGCCAAACGTCTTGATTCTATCGTACCCACGTTCGGTGACGTTTCGGTTGTGCGAGCCCCGTAAAACATCAATGAGCATTCCCATCGCAATTTTTTGGTCGGTACGGGCAATGGCCGACAGGGCTTTTTGGGCCGATACGGTGGCATCAAACTTTGAGCGAGGATTGCGGCATACGTCGCAGTTACCACAATCGCGCTCGACGGTTTCGTTGAAATAACTCAGCAAAATTCGACGGCGGCAGTGGTCGGCCTCGGCGTATTGCTTCATACGGTCGAGTTTGGCAAACTGAATGTCTTTCATGTGCTGCGGCAATTCCGAATTTTCAATCATGTCGCGGCGCATCATCCAATCGGCAAAACTGTAAAACAGCATCGTCGTCGATTTGAGGCCATCGCGGCCTGCTCGTCCAATTTCTTGGTAAAAACTTTCGACGTTGCCAGGCATATTGTAGTGAATAATCCAACGGACGTTCGATTTGTCAATGCCCATCCCAAACGCAATCGTAGCAACCATGACCTGAACGTCGTCGCGGAGAAAATTATCTTGGGCCGCAGAACGGTCTTCGGCGGGCATTTTGGCGTGGTAAAAACGAGCATTGATGCCTTTCGCGCGAAGTTTTAAGGCAATGTCTTCGGTAGTTTTTCGGGCTAAACAATAAATAATACCAGGCTGATTGGGGTGGTCGTGAATAAATTGTTCGATGACCTTGATGCGATTTCGTCCAGGCAAGACATTGAGTGAAAGGTTGGGGCGGTCAAACGACGCTTCAAAAACCCGCGCTTCTGGAATGCCCAATTGTTTTAACACATCGCGACGAGTGACGCGGTCGGCCGTGGCCGTGAGAGCAATCATCGGGACGTCGGGAAAGGCCGTTTTGAGAACGTGGAGTTGGGTGTATTCGGGGCGAAAATCATGTCCCCACACCGACACGCAGTGCGATTCGTCCACGGCAATGAGGTTGACTTTGAGTGCTCTAACAAAGTCTAAGCAGCTCGGAGTTAGAAGTTTTTCGGGGGCAATGTACAACAACTTGATTTCGCCCGCGTAGCACTGCCGTTCGATGGCGTATTGTTCGCTACTGCTCAGCGTACTATTGAAGTAAGCGGCTTCGACACCGTTGCCGCGCAATGCCTGCACTTGGTCTTTCATCAGGGCAATCAGTGGCGATACCACAATCGTGATTCCCTCGGTCATGAGGGCTGGCACTTGGTAGCAGACCGACTTCCCCCCACCCGTGGGCATTAGCACCATACAATCGTTTCCTGCCGATACCCAGTCGATAATCTCGGCTTGCAACGGCCGAAAGGTATCGTACCCAAAATACTGTTTTAAGATTTGTTCTTTAGTTGAAGACATTATTTTACTCGTTAGTCAATCCATAAATCAAGCTCTTCCCCAAGCTCCCACAAAGATGGCTGTTTTTAAGACGTGGTAGGTAAGATAAAAGTTACTAAACCTTTGCCTCAACAATACGTTTCAGCAAAGGTTTCTTGTTTAAACAATATACTCAACTGTATGGGCTTCCCAAAGTGCAGGGATCTCCCATTTACTCAACATTCGGTACAAAACAGCTTCTGGAACAGGAAAGTCGCGGTACTTATTTTGAGAAAGCCACTGCTTATAAGGAACTTCCAAATAAATAATTTTAGTCCTAGCTCCATAGCTCGTGAATAAATCAATCCAAATTTCTCGCATCGAACGACTTATATTGGTTGCGTTGAACACAAAAGGTTGACGTCGACGTAAGAATATTTTTGAAGCCTCTTTGGCTTCTTGAATCACTCGACCATTGGCCTTCGAATCTGTCGGGGAAACTCCTAAGCGTCTTCGGATGCTGTCAAGGCTTATCATCTCCAAATCGCTAAAACGTTGTTGAACATAGTAGTCTTTGCCCATTCCAGGCAAACCTGATAGCATTACAACTTCGTTGTTGGTATCATCAAATGGTTCATAATCGGGAGATAGATGTTCTTTGTGGAAATAAAGAAAACGACCTAAAGACGAACGAAATGGAAAAGGTTGATTCCAACAGTTCAGCTCTTCACAATAGGCTTTAAACAATCCATTTCGATACAATAAATCCGCTTTATCGTTGCATACTCTTCCGAGACTGTCGGCTTCTGCTAACATGCTCAACCAAGGTATAGTGACTTCTAAGCTAGCTTGGAGCACTGCTTTGGCGGGGTATTGTTTGTCGAAAAACCACAGCGGTAAACCATGATAACGGATGAGTTTGACAATTTGCTCTCTTATCCAAAAGGGAGTGAAATTGTACTGATATAACCACGCACGTGCACTCAATTCTCCTTTTTTTGCGTGGCCCTTGGACGTGATACTACCATTGGTTTCCAAGACCGTGGTGGAGCGTTTCTCAATATCGTGCATTAGTGCCGCTGCCCAAACAATTTCTTGATTTGGGAGGGGTAATTGCACAAAACTAGCGTGTTTTGTCAATTCATGTAACACCATTTGAGTATGGATGGCCACATTGCCTTCCGCGTGATGAACAGGGTCTTGTGGAGTATAGGCCATAGCTTGTACCCATTCAAATTGTTCCTCAAGAGATTCCCAGGTTTTGTTTTTAGTCAATTCCCACATTTTTCCTCCTTTCCCACCGTAATGGTGCGCGTTGCCATTTTTGTGTCCAGTGTTCATCAGTCTTCACATGACCTTTTCGTACATATTTGGTGACATTTTTGGGGAAATCAGCCACCGAATAACTTTCACTGTTGCGAGTGACGACTCCCTCCATTGTACAGGGCTGCCCAGTAAGAATATCCACCGACCCAAATGTGCTTGGCTGTGCGGTGAGCTGCCGTAGTTGTTGTTCGAAGTCAATTTGGAGTATGGGAGTTGCCGTTGTTGCCAGCACAGGTACCGTAGGAAAATCAAAAAAATGAGCATAAAACTCAGTCTCCTCCCACGATAACCATTGTTCATTGAGGCGCACACCAAACACATAGAAATGAGACTCTAAATCCAAGTATTCAATAGAGTGTATCGCAAAAAGGTTCTCACCGAATAACTCTAAATCGCCCAAATCGTATTTGATTGATTCCCAGCGCTGACGAAGCGAACGGGTCCAAGGAGATACGGTAGGGGCAGCGTGCGAACGGGCAAAAACACCATAGCGACTTAGGCAGTTGTTTTCACCATCAAGTTTTTCGGTGTGTATCAACTGGGGAATGGTTGAGAAATGATTCCAATAAGTATGATTGATTCGGTCGTCGCTCGTAGTTCCAGGGGAAAAAGGATAATGATACGTCCGACCGTATTTTTGGGAAATAGCCATGATTTAGAAGTAATTTTATTGACAATAGAATAACGTAGCACCTGTTAGATAGGAGCTATAAAAAAGTTTTTCTATGCGCAACGTATTACATGACTACTCACAAATTGAAAGTAAAATAAAGGCACAAAGATAACGAGATTTATTGCAACTTTGGACTATTGAATGTATTTAACCTGATGACCAACTAAAAAGCAACCAAGCCATGGAAAAAGAAATCAACCTTCGCATTATTTTAGAAAAACCAACGGCAGATACCGATTTTGGGATTCAACAGGGGAGTGGGCATACGTACGTTACCCTGCAAAAACAAAAATCGACGGGGGAAGACCTTACATTTGAAGTAAGCGTAAAAGTAAAACCTTCTGCCGACGAATCTCCCGTTTTTCTGGGAGCAGTGACGCAAGGCTCTCCCAAAGAGCGTTTTATTTATATTGACATTGGCCGAGCGGCGGGGCAGCTCGATACGCTGTGGAGCCGTCGGCTCAAAATTCCTCTGAAGAGTATTACGTGGGAGCTGATTCAACAGCTGGATACAGCGCAACAAGCAGTATTGGAAGTCCGCGTTCCAGGGGTTGGCAAAGACGGTGGACCTAACTGTGGCGGGGTCAAAAACGCCCTCTTCTCGTGTCCACAATAGTACAACTATTGTCCGTTTTTGGACATTACTTCTCCACTCAATAGGCTTAAAAAGGCCCAATTAAGCCATTTTGATAACTGGCATAAGATTTGATTTGCATTATTATAACTAATCATTCTGAATTAATAAGTAAGATGAAAAGAACCTTTCTGGGGGAGTTTGAAGAAATTGTTTTGCTCGTGGTAGCGGGTTGTGCGGAAGACGCCTACGGTGTCATCATTTGGGAACAGCTACAGCAGCAAACGAGCCGAAGCATTACCATCAGTGCGGTACACGCTACGCTGTATCGGTTGGAGGAAAAAGGGTTTTTAAGCTCTCAGATGGGAGGCGCAACGGCTGAACGCGGCGGACGTCGCAAACGCTTTTTTACCGTAACGGCTTTAGGTAGCCGAGCTTTGCAGGAAATTCAAGCCCTGCGTGATCAGCTTTGGAAAGCGATCCCGCAAGGAAAGTTGCAGTTGATTGGTTAATAGTTTGGCGTTTACCGTTCACAGTTCGTTATGGCACTCCCAAAAAAACAATTAAAAACCCGAAGCCGCTCCAATGACCCCGTGAAGCCTCCTCGCTGGGCCGACCGCCTCTTGGAATGGTTTGTAGCACCGCACCTACGCGAAGATTTGCAGGGCGACTTGTACGAAATCTTCCAAAAGCAAACCGAAGAAGTGGGCCTTGCGCGAGCCCGCCTTGCTTACGCGTGGGCAGTGCTGCATTATTTGACGCCTTTTTTCTTTAGACGAAAACCTGATACATACCCAAAACGCTTTTTACTTAGTCCTGATATGATACGTAACTATTTTAAAATTGCGCTGCGGAATTTAGCCGCCAACAAAGTATTTGCTGCCATCAATATTCTAGGGTTGTCGGTGGGGCTTGCGTGTTTTATGCTCATTGCGGTGTTTGTGTACGATGAGTTGAACTACGACACATCTGCGGCCAACGCCCGCAACATCTACCGTGTCCATCTGGCTGTGACAGGAAACGGCGACGTGGCAGTGTATCCCCATGTCGATGCCGCCGTGGGAGAGGGAATAAAAACGGCGTTTCCTGAGGTCAAAGCAGCGGCGCGGCTGTTATCGGTGAGTGACTTTGTAAAATTTGAAGACAAACAATTCCGAGAAGAGCACTTAGCGTTTGCCGATGCAGGGTTGCTATCATTATTCTCGGTTCCGCTCGTAGAAGGAAATGCCGCAGAGGCGCTGAAAGCGCCTTACAGCATGGTTATTACCAGAGATTTAGCCAATAAATACTTTGGCAACGAAAACCCGTTGGGCAAATCGTTGGCGATTGGAACGCAGAAAGCAGCCTACAAAATCACAGGTCTTATTGATAAACTGCCTGATAATTCCCACTTTCATTTTGATGCTTTTTTGAGCTTGGCTACCTTTCATCTTCCGCAGCCAACTTGGAGTAATGTGGGGTATTATACGTATTTGGAACTGAACGATAACGTCGATGCCAAAAAACTCGAAGCGAAGTTTCCACAACTCGTAGCCAAATACGTAGTACCTGAGGTGCAGCGTGACATGGGGATTAGCCTCGCAGAAGCACAAAAATCAGTCGATACGTTTCGGTTTACGTTACAACCCTTGACCGATATTCACTTGTATTCTCATACCAAATACGAACTGGAACCCAACGGCGATATTCAATACGTTTATATTTTCTCGATTCTGGCCTTCTTTATTTTGTTTTTGGCGTGTGCCAATTTTACCAACCTTTCTACTGCTTATGCGGTGAGACGGTCGCGCGAGGTGGGTATCCGCAAAGTAATGGGCTCAATCAAAAAACACATCGTTTTCCAGTTTTTGATAGAGTCGGTTTTGCTTACGTTTTTTGCCATGTTGTTTGCGTACGCAATGATTTTTCTTTTGTTGCCTTTTTTCAATCAAGTGACGGGAAAGCACACCACGTTTACGTTTTTCCTCAGCGGGCAGATGATATTGGTGTTGTGCTCGCTAAGTTTTTTGGCGGGGGTACTGGCAGGGATTTATCCAGCCTTTTTCCTTTCATCATTTACTATTTTGAAGAACCTGAAAGGAATGCTTGCTAGCCCCCAAACCCAAAAGACCTCATTACACAATGGACTTATTGTGGTTCAATTCTTCGTCTCCACGGTATTGATTATTTCGACCCTCGTTGTTAGTCGCCAATTGCATTTTATGCAAAACAAAAAACTGGGGTATGATAAAGACCAACTTTTGTTTTTGTCGGATACGAGAGCGTTGGGTGCCAATCAATTGGCGTTTCAGCAACAGTTGCTACAGAATAAAAACGTACTTTCAGCAAGTATTTCGAGGAATATTCCGACGAGTGGAATCATAGACGGCACGCAAATTTTCCCTAAAAATGAAACAGGAAACGGTACGGAAATCCATACTGATATTTTTCACGTTGACTACGACTACGTGCGTACGCTAGGGCTGACGATGGTACAAGGTCGAAATTTTTCAAAGGATTTTTCAACCGATTCAGCAGGAGTCATCATCAACGAAGCTGCCGTGCGTGAACTTGGCTGGAACGGTACCAATCCCATCGGAAAGTCGATTGTGCGGTCGGGACAGGCTGAATTTAAAGTAGTTGGAGTTGTTAAGGACTTCAATTATACTTCGGTAAAACAAAAAATTGCTCCGCTGGTGATGATGCTTGGAAACAATGGCGGAGGGCTGGTGCTGAAAATTAATACCAATAACGTGTCGAGCTTTTTGGTAGAATTACGAAAACAGTGGCAAGAATTTAACCCTGATGTACCGTTGCAGTACCATTTTGTGGATGAAAAATACGCCTCGTTGTACGTAGCGGAGGAGCATACTAAGCAATTGTTTACGGTATTTTCGATGTTGGCAGTCATCATTGCTGGGCTTGGTTTGTTTGCGCTTTCGGCCTTTGTCATTGAGCAACGAACCAAAGAAATTGGGATTCGAAAAGTGATGGGGGCTTCGGTAGTAGGAATTGTAGCTTTAATTTCCAGAGATTTTCTGAAACTGATTGTTATAGCGATTGTCATTGCTTCGCCGATTGGGTGGTATGCTATGACCCATTGGTTGGACAACTTTGCCTACAGAATCGAAATTCACTGGTGGATTTTTGCCCTTGCAGGGATATTGGCCGTAGGAATTGCGTTTTTGACGATAAGTTTTCAGGCCATCAAAGCGGCGTTGATGAATCCCGTAAAATCATTGCGAGCGGAATAGAGATTGGAGGAAGTAACAAAAACAAAAAATCGCCGTCGGTAGGACCAACGGCGATTTTCTCTCTCTAACAGCCATAAAAACGAATACGATTATCTATCTAATCATCTTCTTGCTTACCTGTACGTTGGTTAGAGAGGTAGCGTTGCAGAAAAAGTAAAAAAAAGTAAATTATTTTTTCTGCCAATACTCCATTTTTACTTCACCCAGCAACCCTGACGGCATAGGCTGCCATTTTGAAGCGTTGAAAGGCTTGTACTGAATGTCCACCATGTTGATTTCTTGAAACTTTTTCCAGTCGGGTTGCTGCGTGTCGCGGAGGCGCATGTAGTTGGCCGAAAGGTTGGTTACTTCAATTTCGAGGGTATTTTGGTTGGCTTTCAAACGCTCAGCGGGCAGTTCGAGACGAAAAGGCAAACTCCAGGCCGTACCGATTTTTTGCCCATTGAGCGTCACCTCAGCCACTTCGCGGACATCCCCCAAATCCAACACCACTTTACTCGCTTTTTGGAGGTTTGAAGGAACATCGAAAGTCAACGAATACCGCGCTGTCCCCGAAAAATAGCTGGCCGAATCCGATAAACTTGTCCATGAACCCAACTGAGTTAGCATCTTAGGTGCGGGCAAGTACGGCTTTCCTTCGACAAACGTTAGTTTCCAGTTGCCAGGTAGAGAGAAAGTTTGAGCGTTGGAAAGGTTTTGAACCTTTCCAACGTTTGAGGCAACATCCAACATTAAAAAGCATGACTCACCCGAAAGTAGAGACAGATAAATTTGTGTTTTACCTTGTTCCGTTCTAACGGGTAACTCCATCGTTTTGTCGGTCAGCGGTTGGTACATATACACCTTTTTAGCAGGAGTAGCGAGCGTAATCCATCCTTCGCTGAAAAGCTGATTTTGGTTAGCGACAAAGTAAACAACTTTGCCATTTTGTACTTTGCGAATGTACCGTAAGCCGTTTTTAGCCCACGTTTCTTGGCGGATTTTCTGGGCGCTCAGGACACTTTCCAAGTCTCCAAGACTTGGAAAGCGGGTCTGTTGCGCTGCCCACGTTTGAAGTAGTTTTTGGAAAGACGCCGCCCGTTCAGTTTGTTGGGCAAAACCCGTTGGTATACTGGGTAAATGTTCCATAAAAATTACCTTAACGCCTGCTTTTGATAATGCTGCGAGCCGCGAAAGAGTCGCTTCGGGTATATAAGTAGTGGCAGGAACCAAAATCGTTTTGTACTTTTTGGTAGCCAACGACGCAAAACGTTGCAACTGATTGTCGGAAATGAAATCAAACGAAAAACCGTTGTCCCAAAGCCAATTGCTAAGTTGCCCAAAAGGGAGTTTTAACAACCACTTGTCCACGTGGTGAACTTCTAACAAATGGATTCCTCCGCTGGCACGGGCTTTGGTCGCCCATAAGTCGTGGGCTGGAAAATAAACGAGTAGGTCGTTATCGGCTTGGCTGTTTTGCAAAATCGTTTGAGAACGTTCTACGTATTTATTCAACAACGGATAGTGTTTCCAAAAGTGGGAATGAACACCGTAGTTGGTAGAGGCATAAAATAACCAACCTGGGAAGGCTTCATGTTGGGGTGTGTAGGTTGTTCCGTGGTAAAACAAATGGTTGATTCCCGACACAAACAATTCATCCAACTGCGGCTTGATTTGCGAAAGCGAGACTTTGAAGTGATTGGCCAACCACGTGGTGCTTTCGGAGCTTACCCATTTTTTGGAGGCAAGGTGTGCGGCCGAACTCGCGAATTTCATAGCTAGGGCGTTAGGTGTTCCAAAACGATCCACTTCGTACTGGTCGTCGATGCGTAATCCTTTAATTGGAAAACGACTTGTGCCAAACGATTCGGTTTCGGGAATGTCGGAGGCTTCGTACAAATCGAGCAAGTTGCCTGGCGAACCGTGGGCTTGGTAGCGCGTGACGAAGCCTTGCTTGTGGGACCAATCAGTCCATTTTTTGGCATAATTTTCCAATAACAATTCCGAAAGCGTTTGATGATAGTCGATTTTGACCAATGCCGTGGTGGTATCGGTAAAGGCTACCCATTGGCTTTTGAGGTCGTAGCCGCGCCGTTTTTGAAATTCATTCAGAAAATCATCGGTCCAGTTGGCGCCGTAAACTTCGTACGAATCGTTGTACATGGCGCGAGGGCGGTCTTTGAAATTGACAAATGCCGAGTCAAAACGTTGAACATAATGTGGCATGGCTTTGGCCGAAAATGGGTCAAGTACCAATCCTTCGCCTCCAGGAGCTGCTCGCTTGACGGCCTGTTTGGTGAGCGCGCTTTGAATTTCGCCGTTGACAAACTGCCATTTTTTGGCCGCAAATTCGGGCGATACGTTCGGCCCGCCAAAAGGCCAGCCTGTTCCCGTCGTCATATCCACCCCTAACCCGAGGCGTTTCCCTTCGCGAACCGTATGAGCAAGCACCTCCATCCAGCGTGGGCTTAGGTATGGAATCGCTTGTTTTTCAAGTCCTTTTACGCCATAAATAGGAATAATGTGGACGCCTCCCAACCCCGCTTTGGCAAAATTTTCGAGTTGCCACGTAATGTCGCTTTCGGTGACGGTACTTCCCATCCACCACCAGTACGTCCAAGGTTTGGCGGTGTTAAAACTCGTTGAAGAGGCGGCCTTACTGGTCTGAGCTTGTGCTTTGATAGACAACGCCAAAAGTAATGCTGCTATCCATGTATTGAATCTCACTTGTATCGTTGTTTAAAATGATAAATAACTGGATTGGAAGATGGTTACGCAATTAAAAAGACAAATCTTGCTTTACTTACCTTCACTCTCCTGTAAATCGTAGGTTTCTCAAATTCAGACTCATTCCAAATTTTAGGTAAGCACGGTTGAAATAGAACAATTTTGCGTCAAAGGGTGTAGTATTGTTGATAAAAATGATGGAAACTTCCCATTTCAAACTAATATAACTATGAAAGATACCGTTCGTATGCGAACTTCGTTGAAAGAAGATTTAGAAATTGCTTTAAATGCACAAGTGAAAATGGAAGCCGAATCTTCGGCAAAATATTTGGCCATGGCCGCTTGGTGCGACCGCAATGGATATTCTAACAGTGGTGATTTCTTTTTTGCCCAAGCCGACGAAGAACGCGGGCACATGCTCAAAATCTTTAAATTTATCTGCGACATGGGCGGAACGGCCATTACGCCCGATGTAGTAGGCATCCCCCAAGAATATCCATCGTTTCGTTCGGTATTTGAAACGGCGTTGGAACAAGAAATTATGGTTTCGCAGGCTATCAACCGCTTGGTAGGTATCAGCCGCCGCCTCGACGATTATGCGACCGAAAACTTCTTGCAGTGGTTTGTGAAAGAGCAAATTGAAGAAGAATACATTGCCCGTCGCCAAGTCGAATTGTTTGATGTGATTGGGGAAGAAGGTATTGGCCGTTTTACGATTGACATGGAAATCGCGAAAGTAACTTACCCAGGAGCTGCTGGCGAAGCCGAAGCGTAATTTTATCCACCTTCCCGAAAGTTTCAGAACTTTCGGGAAGGTCAAAAATCCGTAGCCATAAAAGCGTACCGTAATTATTGCGGTACGCTTTTATTTTTGACTTTATGTAAAAAATATTTGCTTAAATGTAAAGTTTGTTTTACATTTGAATCGAAAATCAATTTTTCAAACAAAAACCTATTAACAGCTATGGATACCAAATTACTTTTGCCCAATCGCTTTAAGAGAATCGGTTGGTTGTTGTTTGTACCTTGTCTTATCCTGACAATTTTGAGCATACTTCAAGTATCTCCGAGTCTAAGTTTTTTTGATGGCGAACACATTCTTTCCCGTTGGACTTTGGTGCAAGTACCTGAAAAAGGAACTTGGGCAGCCCTTTTTGGTGAGACATCCAATGACCTTGCAGGTGAAATTTTGATGACGCTTACTGTCATTGGTTTTTTTTTCTTAGCCTTTTCCCGCGAGCGTACCGATGACGAATGGATTATGAAGGTTCGGCTTGAATCCCTTTTATGGGCTTTTTATGCACATTTGGGAGGCTTTTTGTTGTCTGTTTGGTTTACGTACAGTTTGTCCTTCTATGCTTTCATATCATGGAATATGCTAACGACTCCGCTTATATTTCTGGCGCGTTTTCACTGGATTGTCTATGTAAAACCGTTTTTTGAAGAAAGGAGGGCTGCCGCATGAAAAATACGATTCACGTAGAAAGAGCTATCAAGCGCATCACCCAAGCCGATTTGGCCGAAGCCGTGGGTGTTTCGCGCCAGACCATCAATGCGCTGGAAGCGTCGAAGTATGTGCCGTCGGTTGTGTTGGCGTTAAAAATCGCCCGTTATTTCGATAAACCCGTCGAGGCTATTTTTGAGTTGGAGAAAGAGGATTGAGAGTAGTCCACAGTCTATAGTCCACAGTTGATAGTCCGTGAATCATAGCAAATTCACTACAAATCCCTCAACCATTAACCATCGACCATGGACTATCAACTATCGACTAAAAAAGCAACTCAGGACGATACTCGAAGTGCATGGTGTCGTAGTGATACCACTTTCCGCCCCAGATAAAGCCGTGTTTTTCAAAGATTTCAACTACTTGAGCGGCTATCTTGTTACGGTAGGGAAGTGGTACATTTTCGTCTTTGCAACGACAATCCCACTGCCAATAATGCGATAAATTGAGGTTGATGTCGATGGCTACGCCGTAGCTGTGCATACTGAGGCGGTTGGTGCCGCTGATAAGCCGCCACACAAACGTACCCGCAGGGTTATTGACGTATTTGAGTAATTCGGGATGACGCTCTAACTCGTCCGAAACAGCTTGAAAATGTTGGTGTACGTTGTTGATTTTTGACACCAATAATTTCTTCTTCAGGGTCTTGGGAAGCCAGACAATCTCCACGAGGTTTTGGCGTACTTCGGCTTCGGTATTCCCGTACATTTTTCTAAAAAAAGGTTCGTACCGAAATCTTCCTGGATCGTGATTGAGTCTAGGAGCCTTTTCTTGGCGTTTTTTGGGATATTTCTGGACGAGTTGGTCTTCTAAATCAGCGTTTTGGAGAAGTTCGGCAAAAGTCTTTTTTTGTCCGTCGTCAAACGGCATGAGGGTAGAGTCTTTCCACATTATGCCCTTGTGGGTGGCGCGTACAATGTGGTCAGGATAAGCCCGCAGGTATTCCGACTGGGCGTGGCTGGTGAGGTTTAATACGATAAAAAAAGCGGGAATGAAAAGCTTGAAAAATGACATTGTCGGAATTCATTAATTGTCTTTAAAACGTCGTAAGTCGCTTGGTTCAAAAGTCCACTCAGGTGTTTCCAACGTCTCGTTTTTAAGTTCGTACCACGGGCTAAGGGCTGAGTTGTTGGGGTTTTTCAAAATCTGGGTTTCTTGGGCGGGCATGTAACTTTGGGCCAACAAAAACAATTTTTGTCCCGTCTTGGGGTTTTGAGCCATGTCCACCACCATCACCGCATGACCGAAAGGTACACCTTTTTGAATAAAAACGTCACCGATTTTCAGGTTTTGCATTGAAATAGGCTGCAACTCGTCGTGCAACGAACGGGTGTTGGCCGACGCGAAAATGGACTCCATGTATTTCCAAAATGTTGGATACGAATAGTCGCCTTTGGCGTAGGTGCTGAAATAACGGGGCTTACCGTCAGCCAAAAAATTGAAATGAATTTTATCAAACTGTTTTTGCTGAAACAAATACTCTGCCCGCAACCGCATGACGGCATCGGCGCATTGATGCAGGTCTTTTTTACCAATGCCTAAAGCCACGACCGAAACATAGACGTCGGGCGTGTTTTTGGTACGGCCATCAAAATAGAGCACTTTACTTCCCCAGGGTTTGAGCGGAAGCTGGCGCAAAAACGCTTCAAACGAAGTGGACGCAGCGGCAGTACGCTGAAACCCCGCAGGCGCTGGAAACCGCGCCGATAAGGTTGTGGCAGTGGGTGACACGGGGGCTTGGGCGTGGCTGGTTTGAGGCAGAAAACTGACCCAAAAGAGCAGGAAACAGGCGAGAAAGCGATTCATAGAAAAAGCGAGTGTTAAGCGACTGCGGAAAAAACGAAGCGATGAGCAATTCATTTTTGCGTAGCTTTAAAAACTTTCTGAAATGCTTCTATGAAACGTCCTTTCTACCTTTTGCCGTTGGTGGTTATTGCTCAGTTTGCAGGTACCTCGCTGTGGTTTGCGGTCAATGCCATTTTGCCTGCTTTACAGGCGTTCCATCCCACCACTGCGGCCTTTATGCCTACCATGACCACGGCTGTGCAGCTCGGGTTTGTGATGGGAACGCTGACGTATTCTTATTTCTCGATTGCCGACTGCTTTTCGCCCGTGCGGGTCTTTATGGGCTCGGCGCTGTTGGCAGCGGGCTGTAATTTGGCCGTATTGGCTACCTACGAATCATTGACGGCGATGTTGCTGGCGCGTTGGGGCGTGGGTTTCTTTTTGGCGGGCGTATATCCTGTTGGGATGAAAATTTGTAGCGATTGGTACGAAGCAGGATTGGGCAAAGCCTTGGGCTATTTGGTGGGGGCATTGGTGCTGGGAACGGCCTTTCCGTACGCCATCAAGTCGTTTTCATTGACTCTACCGTGGCAATACGTTATTGAAGCGACCTCTGCGTTGGCCGTTGGCGGCGGGCTCGTGGTGGGCTTGCTCCTGCGCGACGGCCCGTACCGTCGGGTAGCGGGGCGGTTCAACCCTGCGGTACTGCGGGAGGTTTTTCGGGATAAATTGTTTCGTAAATACGCCTTTGGGTACTTCGGGCACATGTTTGAATTATATACCTTTTGGGCGTTTGTGCCCGTGATTTTGAGTAGCTACAACCAACGTACGCATCACTCCTTACCCGTGGCCTTGGTCGCTTTTGCAGTGATTGCTTCGGGGGCGTTGGGTTGCGTCCTTACGGGCGAATTGTCGCTTCGCTGGGGAAGTCATCGAACGGCTTGGTGGGCGCTGATGGTATCGTACTTTTGCTGCGTGGGAAGTGTCTTTTTACCTACCTACTCACCCGCCGTATTGCTGGTTTTTTTGCTTGTTTGGGGCATTAGTGTCGTGGCCGATTCTCCTCAATTTTCGACCTTGGTATCGCTCAATGCGCCCGCGCATTACCGCGCTACGGCGCTTACGTTGGTGACTTCCATTGGCTTTTTTATCACCATTCCGAGTTTATACCTGATTCAGTGGCTTTTTAGCTTATACGGTCACCATGCTCTGATCGTCTTGGGCTTGGGTGGGGTGGCGGGCTTACGGGCAATGGGGACTTGGAAGGGGTAAATCCCCGTTTACTTCATCCCAAACACCTGCACTTTATCCTTATTTTTGGCCAAAATGATGTAGTTTTTTCCTTGCGCCGTTCGGAGGGTTTTCATGCGGCGTACTTGCCCGCGTACCGCAAAACCCGACTGCGCGGGGTGGACGGGTGCAAAAGTGGGCTGCCCGCTGGCGTTTTTACCCGTATTTTGAAGCAATAAGCCGTCATTGGCGTCGTAGCGACCAATTTCTGGCAGCAGGTCAAAGAAGTTGCCTGTGAGCAAAAGGTCGATTTTGCCGTCGTGGTTATAGTCGGTAGCTACAATGCCAAAAATGGGGGATAGCTGGGCTTCCAACGGTAACGCTACCAACGTAAAGTTTCCTTTGCCATCGTTGAGCAATAAAGACGAGGCCGCCTGCACGGCTTTTTTGGTCTCAACCCCTTCGAGTTGGTCGCTGGTAAATAATGCGTCGATGGGTTGCCCTGCGTAATCGACGTGTTTCACGAAGCGCTTGTTGATGACAGGCAATACTTTTTGCAAATCCGACTTCAAGACCATCGGGTAAGGTTTGCCGTCAGGATTGTACGAAACGATGATTTGTTCTACGGTGCCGTTGCGGTCAAAGTCATTGATGTACAGTTCGGCAGGTTCTTTTTCCGAGCACTTGAGTTTGGTGTTCAGCCCTAAGTTTCCGACCACAAAGTCGATGTCACCGTCGTTATCAATGTCCGTAGGTTCAATGACATTCCACCAGCCTTCAGACTGCTGAACGGTTTGCGGAAGGAATTTTCCTTTTTGATTTTTAAGCACCGTAATCGGCATCCAATCACCGACTACGACCAAATCGGGGTATGAGTCTTTGTCAACGTCGGCCCATTGGGCGTCAGTGACCATGCCCAGTTGCCCGTTGGTGAGGGTTTGCGTGGTCACATCCGTAAAATTTCCTTTTCCGTTATTTTGGAGCAGGTGACTTTTGGGGCTGTAACCATACTGTGCCGACACCATCCGACTGCCGACAAAGAGGTCAAGGTCGCCGTCGCGGTCGTAATCAGCCGCTGCCACGCACGAGCCATTGTCCAATAACTTAGGGAAGGTGTTGGACAGTGTAAAGTTCCCTTTGCCGTCGTTGAAATAGAGTGCATCGGCCAAGGCAGGGTCGTTGGGTAAAAACTCATTTCCGCCCCTTACCACCAACAAATCAAGGTCTTTGTCACCATCGGCATCGAAAAACAAAGCGGCGGTTTCGTCGGCTTGGCTAGGACTATTGAACGTGATTTGATTAGACTTCGTAAATTTGCCCGCACTTGTTTGTAAAAACAACGCCCGTGGTTTACCCGCCCCTCCGCCAATGTAAGCATCGTCGAGGCCATCGCCGTTGACATCACCCACGGCCAGCGCAGGCCCTTGGGTCGAATACATTTGTTTGAGAAGGCCATCGCGGTTGTAGTCAACAAAGGCGTTTTCTTCGTGCAAAAAGTCCAGTCCCGAGGTTGACGTAAGGTCGTTGAAAGGCAGGTTGGTAAACTGAGGAGGTGAAAACTTCCAAAGGTCGCGGGCGTCGGCGTGGTTCAACGTCAATTCTGTATCGGTCTTGACGTTGGCGAGGGTTTGCTTGCGGTCGTCGGGCCAAATCACCACCAAGGAATCGATCTGAGGATTTTTTCCCAAACCAAAAACCATCGTCAGGTCGCTCGATGACTGAAAACCGCGCGTCGGCATTTGTTGCAAACACTGCATTTGGCCTTTTTGGTAAACCGATACCTTGGCACCAATGGCGTGCGGGTTGGCGCTTGTGCCTTTTAAATTGACCCGTAAAAAATGCGTTTTGAGTTTTTCAACCGAGTGGTTTCGATACACACTGAGCGGTGAATTGTTGTTATTGACGACCAAATCTAAGTCGCCGTCGTTGTCCAAATCGCCGTAGGCAGCTCCGTTAGAAAAACTAGGTTCGGCCAATCCCCAAGTCGGGGCTTTATCGTCGAAAGCAAGGTTTCCGTTGTTTTTGAAGGCAAAATTTGAGATAGGCGTGGTCGAAATCATATCGACAAACTTGCGGTAATCAAACTTCATTCTTCCTTCCAGCATCGCCTGAATATTGTCTTTGTCGGCTAAAAACGCCACATAGTCTTGGTCGGTCAGGTTTTTGATGATGCCGTTGGCAACAAACAAATCCTTGAGGCCGTCATTGTCCATGTCAAAAATCAACGCTCCCCAGCTCCAATCCGTTGCATGTACCCCCGCCAATTGCCCAACCTCGGTGAAGGTGGGGTAGGGCACTGTTTTCGGTTTTGGGTTTCCTGTTTCGGGTTTCCTGTTTTGGGTTTCCTGTTTACCATCGCCCATCGACTGTTTACTATCGACTATCGACCGTGGACTATTAACCATCGCCTGATTTCCCTGATTCAAATGCAACATATTGCGCATGTATTGATGCCAATAATCTTGCTTTAGTTTAAATTCGGTGAGCTCGTAGCCTTCAAAGACGGTGGTGGTTTTGAGGCGTTTATCGTCGCGCGGTAGCATGTCGGTCACAAAAACATCCAATAAGCCGTCGTTGTTAATGTCGGCAATATCCGCCCCCATCGACGACATGCTGATGTGGTTCATGCTTTGCTCCAACGATTCTTTGAAGGTACCGTTGCGTTGGTTGATGTACAAATAATCGCGTTCGTAGAAGTCGTTTGACACGTAAATATCAAGCCAATTGTCGCCGTTGACGTCACCCACGGTTACGCCCAAGCCAAACGCAATCAAACTCCCGTAGATGCCTGCTTCTTCGGAGACGTCGGTGAAGCGGATGGGGTTGTTTTTGGATACCTCCTTTGTCGGTATGGCAAGTTTCGTGGGTGTGACAAGGTTGGCTTTGCCTGACTGAATCATTTCATTCCGAAAAAGCTTGTGGCCACCGAGAGAATCGCGAACGGTACGGATGTTTTGGTATTGCAGTTTGTTGACGGGCGTAAAGCTATTGTTGAGCAAATACATGTCCAAGTCGCCGTCGCGGTCGTAGTCAAAAAAGGCGGCGTGGGTCGAATACCCCCCATCGACCAGCCCATATTCGGGGGCTTTGTCAACAAACGTAGGCAAGCCGTCGGGGCCAATACCTTGGTTGATAAATAGTTCATTTCCACGGCTATCGCCTTTGATGTTGCCCGCATTGCAGACATAAATATCCATCAGCCCGTCACCGTTGACGTCGGCAAAGGTTGCACCCGTGGACCAAGCTTTTTTGCCACCTACGCCCGCTTTGCTGGTGACGTCCTCAAATTTCCAGCGTTCTTCGGGATTTTTACCTTTGTTGAGGTACAGTTTATTTTCTTCAAAATTAGAGGTTACATAAATATCCGCCCAGCCGTCGTTGTTGACATCGGCGATGGCCACTCCGCCACCGTTGTAGAAATTGCGGTAGTTAAAGATGTTTAGTTCTTTTTTGTCAAGAATTTGATTGGTAAACTCAATGCCCGTTTCAGACGAAGAAAGTGTTTCAAACAGGTTTTCGTCAGGAGCGGATTGTTGACAACCGCTTGCTCCTAAAAACAAACTAAGAATAATAAATAATGAGGAATGCTTCATTGGTTACTGGGCCATTCTACGGCTGCCTATTTTACAAAAATACACAAAGCCACCTAGAACTTCCCGAAAGTGCTAAAACTTTCGGGAAGCTGGGGTGGTAAGTGATAAAATTTGGGCTTTATCGTTGTTTTTTGCCAATAGCCAGTACAATTTCCCTGCCGAATTTTTAAACGGTTTAATGTGCCGAACTTGCCCGTAAATCGGCACTTTGGAAAGCTGAATTTCAAACTGATTTTTGCCTTTGTTGAGCAAAACAGTGCCAAAATCGGCATCGTACCGCCCCATTTGGATGTTGTTGTCATAAAAATTTCCTCCTAAAAACACATCAGGCAGGTTATCGCCGTTGGCGTCGATGATGGTCGCTGTTTTGTACGGACTCAATTGGGCTAAATAAGGCAAAGGCTGAAATTGAAAATTCCCTTTGCCGTCGTTAACAAACACGCCATTGGCAAATTCATTGGCTTCTAAAACCGCCATTTTACTGAGTTTGTCTTTTCCAAACAGGTTTTCTACCGACGTTTTGGCAAAATCGCGGGCGTGGATATATTCTTTTTTGATGTAGGGAAACTGCTTGTCGGTTTCCATTTTATTGGCAAACAGGGTTTCTTCGCCCTTGAGGTAGTAGGTCAAAATCTGGTCAACGCGGTCGTTTTTGTCAATGTCACCTACGTACAACCGAACGGGCTCTTTTTCAGAAGCTTTGATACGGCTATTTAATCCCAAATTTCCTGCCAAAATATCCAAATCACCGTCTTGGTCAAAATCGTGCGTCAACGTAAAATTCCACCAGCCTTTCTGATTACTGCCAAGGGTTATTGCTTTTTCAAACCGCCCGTTGTTTTGGTGAAAAACCGTTAGGGATTTCCACTCGATGGACAACAGCAAATCAAGGCGTTGGTCTTTGTTCAAATCCACCAGTTCAACATTGGTCACCATCCCGATGGTGCGCAGTTCTGGCGCTAGTTGCGCTGTTTTGTCGGTAAAATTTCCTTTGCCATCATTAACGAGTAAATACGAACTAGGATTGTCGCCGTAAGCTTTGGGAATGGAGCGTCCACCGATGAACAAATCCACGGCTCCGTCGCCCGTAAAATCAAACGCCCGCACGCACGAAGCCGTTACGTAGAGGTCTTTGAAGGCATCTTCTTTGCGGGTCAGTTGGCCGCGTCCATTGTTCAAATATACCCGTGGCTGGAGCTGGTACGTATTGCCAAAAAACTCATTTCCGCCGCTTGCCACCACCAAATCAGGGTGTTTGTCACCGTTGACATCGGCCCATTGGGCGTCCACATCCTCGTAAATCAGGTCTTTTTCGAGGGCAGGTTGGGGCAAATTCTGAAACTTGCCGTTGGCATTTTGGAGATACACTTTGCTCAGGGCATCGCGGGCATTGCCCAAGAAAATGTCTTCAAGCCCGTCGTGGTTAATATCAGCTACCGCTACCGCAGGCCCTGCCGACGAGGCCAAATGCGGAATGAGTGCTTCGCGGTCAAGTTCGTTGAAATTGTTTTCTTGGTGGACAAAGTCAAGGGCGACTGCCGCTGTTTTGTCCTCAAAAGGCACTTTGGGCGTTAGTAGTTTTTGCAAACGTTGATAATCAAAACGGGGCAAGTTTTCGCTTTGGACAAGTTTAAGCTGTTTTTTTACCTCGCTTTTACGTAACACTTGGTAGGTTTGATTAGGCCAAACGAGAAGCAACGAATCCACTTCGGCTATTTTTCCAACGCCCATCACCAGTGGAATTTCGGCGCTCGACTGAAAGCCCCGCACGGGAAATTTCTCGTAGCTAATCGCTTCCCCTTTTCGGAATACCAAACACTTGGCGCCAATCGCGTTGCGGTTGCCCGTTTTTCCCTCGACTTGAAGGGTAATCGACTCGTTGGTTGCCGAAAGATTTTCGTAGATAAATGCCTTGTCGTTGATGTTATTGGCAATCACGTCGAGGTCGCCATCGTTGTCCAAATCGGCATAAATCGCACCGTTAGAAAACGAAGGTTTGTCATTTTCGATGGCGTTTTGCCAATCGGTAAACTGCAGGTTTTGGGTGTTGTGGTAAAACTTATTGGGAAGTTTGATTTCGGGCAAAATATCCACCACGTCGGGGTCATCTTCGTTAAATTCGCCCTTGTTCATTTTTTGCTGAATGGCCTCATCCGACACAAACTGAATGTAGTCGATGTCGTTCATCCGTTTGGGAATGCCGTTAGAAATGAAAATGTCTTTCTTCCCGTCGTTGTCAAAATCCATCATCAGCGGCGACCACGACCAGTCGGTGGCGTGTATGCCCGCGTACATTCCCATTTCCGAAAAGAGGCCATTTCGGTTGAGTTGGAGGTTATTTCGGGCAAACTGATAGCTGTATCCTTGGCGGATTTTGTACTTAAAAATATTGTACGAATCTTCTCCTTCCGAACGTTTCAAAATTTCTTTGTCGTTGGGAAGCATATCGAGCGAGATAATCTCGGGCAGGAGGTCATTGTTTAAGTCACCGATGTCGATACCCATCGAAAACTGACTCGTGTGCATGAGTTGCCGCTCAGAATCTTCGGCAAACGAGCCATTGCGCTGATTTATGTAGAGGTAGTCATTTTCGTGAAAATCGTTCCCGATGTACATATCAGGATAGCCGTCGAGGTTGACATCGCCAATGCCTACCCCCAAGCCGTAGCCAAGTACATCGTCGATGATGTGCGCTTGCTGCGTAACTTCCACAAATTTGCCGTTGTCGTTGCGGAAAAACTTATCGCCTGCCGTGGGGTGGGGCGTTCCTTGAAAAGCCGAACGAAAGCCAAAAGTGCCGTTTTGGTGAACGGAGTGGTTAAGTTGAAAAAAATCTAAATCACCGTCTAAATCGTAGTCAAAAAAGGCAGCTTGCGTGCCCAATCCTTTCAAATCGAGGCCGTATTCTTTGGCTTTCTCTTCGTAAATGGGGACTCCTTTTGCCGTAATTTCTTTACAAATAAACAGCAAATTTCGCCCGTCCAAACTCGGGATTCCGCCTACTTGGCTGATGTAAATGTCCAGTTTTCCGTCTTGGTTGATGTCCACGACCGACACGCCGTTGGCCCATGCCTTGCCTTGGTTGATGTTGGCTTGTGCAGTTACGTCTTCAAACTTCATCTTGCCCCGATTGAGGTACAGTTTGTTGTCCGACAGGTTTCCCGTAAAGCACAAGTCCACGAGCCCGTCGTTGTTGAAATCGCCCGCCCCTACGCCACTTCCGTTGTAGAAGTACATGTAGTTGAAAATATTGAGCTTGCTATCGGCTTTTAGATTGTTGGCAAACTCAATTCCCGTTTCGGAAGCTTCTAGTAGTCGAAATTGCGCAGGTGGTTTGGGTTCGCTCGACTGACAGCCCATAAAAACATAGGCCGCGTAGGTAACGGAACAAAGGGTACAAAAACGATATAAAAAGGTTGAATTAGACATCATCAAAATTCAAAATTATAGGCTAAACTGACAATAGGAGCGCCAAAAATCTGCAAACGCTTGGCTTGGCTAATGTTCTTTTCGGTTTTGAAAAATACGGAATATACATTCCGACGGGCGTACAAATTATAGACCGTAAATGCCCATTTTCCTCTGAAACGACGGTCTTTCATGCTGGGATTGTAAATGTTCCAAGCAAAATCTAAACGGTGATAATCGGGCACGCGTTTGTTGTTACGTGCTTCGTAAAACGGAAAGAAATTATTGAGATAATTAACAAAACCCACGGGCTGCGTGTAAGGCCGCCCTGTACTATAAATAAACGTAAAACTAAACGAATTGTGTTTGTCAATGCTGATATCGAACGAGGTATTGACGCTGTGCGGGCGGTCGTAATTGGCGCGGTACCAATCCCCGTTGTTGACTTGCTCAATCGAAGGGAGGTCGGTGTAGGTGCGGTTAAAGGTGCGCGAATAGGTATAATTGACCCAGCCATTGAGCCGCCCTTTTTTCTTGGTCAACATCACTTCGAGGCCGTAAGCTTTGCTCAAACCTTGCACAATTTGCGTTTCGGGGTAGGGTTGGAGCAAAAAATCGGCACCAGGTTTGTAGTCCACCATGTTTCGAGTAAATCGGTAATAACCTTCCACCGAAATCTCATAGATGTCGTTGGGGAACGAGTAATAATAGCCAGCCGAAAGCAAATTGCTGATTTGGGGTTTGATATGCAGGTCGCTTGTTTTCCAGCGAGAGGTAGGGATGGGCGTGGTGGTATTGGAAACAATCTGCAAGTACTGACGCATGAGGTTGTACCCAAACTTGAACGACTGCCGTTCGCTCAGGGCGTACCGAATCCCGACTCTAGGTTCAAAACCGCCGTAGTGGCTAAACACTTTGTTGTTACCTGCTTGTACAGAGTCTATCACGGAGAAATCGTCGCGGGGTTGGCCTGCCTCGTAATTTCGGTAAAGGGCAGGCCCCAACGTTTGAAAATACGAATACCGAAGCCCTACCGAAATCGCCAATTGCTTGTTGACACTGTATTCATTGTCGGCGTGCCATGCCCATTCGTTAGCGCGTTCGGAAGGCGTGACGATGTTACTTACACTGGCGCTGTTATTGGGAACTAGCTCGCCCGGTTGAATATCGTAACGGGTAAAACTAAGCCCCGTTTCTAGTTTATAATTGGTCAATACATAGTTTAGGTTGGACTTGAGTTGCTTTTGAGTCAGGTCCGAATTCAAATCGACGAAGTTGTCGGTGTCTTTTTCTTGGGTTGATATTTGTGGGGTATAATGGGCGTAAACGGCGGTGGTTTGGATGTCCATTTTGGGTGAAATTACCGTCAACCAGCGGGCGGCAGCGTTGGTAGAAGTATGCTGGTAGCGGGTAAACTCACCAATCACGTTGGGGAGCCCTGGGAGGAGATTGGTGCTAAAAAGGTCGTAGCTTTTGTAAAACGTGCCCGTCAGGGTGTTTTTAGGGTTAATTTTCCAAAACCCTTTCCAAACGCCCTCGCCAAATTTTGCTTTGATGTCTTTCAATTTATCGGAAGCAATTGGCAACAAAAAATCGTTGAAAGCACCCCGCGCTGCCACATAAAACCCAAGTTTGTCTTTGACAACGGGAACATTAACCATGAGTCGGTTTGACACAATGCTGACGCCCCCCTTGATTTTGAGGCTGTCTAAGGCAGGATTTCGGAGCTTAATGTCGAGTACTGACGCCGCTCGGCCTCCGTACCGACCAGGCACGTTGCCCTTGTACAAATCCAAGGTAGAAACGGCATCGGGTGGAAACACCGAAAACAGCCCAAACATGTGCGTAGGGTTAAAAATGGGCGTATCGTCCAAGAGAATCAAATTTTGGTCGGTGGTTCCGCCACGGATATTCACCCCGTTGGAGGCTTCTCCCACGCTCGTAACCCCAGGTAGCATCTGAATGCCCCGTAGCAAGTCCACTTCTCCAAAAGCCGAAGGGAGTTTTTGGAAGGTCTTGATGTTGATTTGATTTACCCCCAAAATCGGTTGTCGAATGGTTTGGTCAAACCCTTTGGTCGTAATTACGACTTCCTCCAACTGATTTTCGGTTTTATCCAACAGCACAGTTATTTTCAGGCTGCGGGTCATTGGCGGAAAATACTTGGAATAAGGCACGTACCCCACATAACGTATGGCTACGACGTGACTTTGGCGGTCAACGGTGAGGGTAAACTCACCCTTTTCGTCGGTTTTGGTAGCTCCTTTGCTGCGGTTGTGGTCAAGGATAACAGTGGCTCCCACGAGCGGTTGCTTGCTAATGGAGTCCAAAACCGTTCCGCTAATGGTATATATCTGACCCAAAGCGGTAGAGGCGCACAAAAGCCAGCCCAATAATAAGTAAAGTGTTTTTTTCATCGCCAGCCAAGGGGGGGAATAGGGGTGCGGGTAAAACTTGGTTGACAAATGGCCAACGGAATATCAGGACGCTCGTTTGAGAGTTCTTCGAGCGTAACGGGGCGGTTGTTGATAAAGCTATAAAGGCCATTTGGAAGCCCGCCAGTGGTATTTCGGCGGTCGAGCATTACGCGTACCTCGCTCACCGAAGAGGCCGAAAAATAGCCCAATACCAACTCATTGGCGTCTTTTATGTTTCGGATATTTCCTCGCAAAGGTGCAGGAGGCGTATCGGCCAAAGTACCTGTATTGATGGATTGGTCTTGGAGTAATTTTAGATAACGATAAGTGTTGGGTGCCAAAGACATTTGCTGGAGGCTTACCAAGCATGGGTTCGACTGCCGTAGGGGAATTTGGGCGGCAAGCCTGTTTTTTTGGGGTTTGCCATTGGTATAAACATCCGATAAAATGTTGATGTCTGAACTGTAAAAAATATCCCAACAGCGCGTTCCGCAGTAATAATCAAATCGGTCGTTGACTTTTAAGGTCAGGTCGCGGTAGCAGTCGCCTGTTTCTCCCTGCTCGGTTTCAAATAAATAATAGCGCCCTTGGGTGCAAGTGGCACAAATCCGCTGGATTTCCCAGTTGACCCACCGCCAGCGGTAAAAATTCTTTTCGTTGGGGGCGTCATCAAAATCGACATAAATGTCGTTGCTCGAAACTTTCTCACTCGACCCTGCTGCATTGGGAATCCCTGTAAGATTAAAATCCTCCGATACGTTTTTGATGGCGGGAACAGAATACATCGTCTCGACATCAGTTTCATACACTTTTCCGTTGGCCAACTGAAACCGCAATTGGTACGTATTTCCTGCTTTGGCCCGAAAACCATTGGGACAATAGTAGTAACCCGCGAGCCGTTCTTCGAGCTGAATTTCGTCTTTCTGATTGATAATCAGCTTGACGAGGGCTTGCTGTTCGGGGAAATACGACTGTCGGGTGGGGTAAATTTTGGACGTAAAATCGGAGCTTTTGAACGAAGCATCTTTGGGCGTACTAAAAATAGAGACGTACTGAGGCTCGTTTAAGTCGGTCAGTGTCCCATCGATCAGCAAGTATTCTTTGGAGGTGTAAATATCTGCATTGAAATCATCCACGCAGCCGATGAGATAGACCAAGCTACACAAAACTCCCATCGCTATCAATAACCGTTGGCGTATCATAGAATCATCATTTTTTTGGTGGTTACTTCCCCTTTCGTATTTCTAAGCAGCACGGTAAAAATGCCCTTTTGAGGAGTCGAGGGGAGGCTATGGTGGGTTTGTTGGTATTGAGTCAAGTTGCCGAGGGAGTGTTTGTAAATCAGGGTTCCCAGTATATCAATCACTTCAATGGTATAATCGTCGGTTGTAGGGGCGATGATTTGCAAGTTTACTGCGCCTAAGTCCCGTGCGGGATTGGGATAAACAACGAGGGCATCTTGTTCTTGTGGTACAGTGCTGGTGAGAACCCCTAAATCGTTACGAATGATTTGAACCGAGGCGGTTTTGCTACAATCCCAATCAAAGGGGATACTCAATTGAAAATTGGGCAAATCATAATAGGCCGTTTTGGCCTTTGGGGGCGACTCCGTTAAAAAGCTAACGGGAATCGTTTGTCCATCGAGAAGCACCGCTTTAGGAATACTGGTGATATTTTTTATTTCCAACAAAATGTAGCGACTCCCGAGCCCTTGGGTGTAGGTGTGCGTGCGGGTGAGCGTTACGCCGATGGTGTCAGTCTTGGATTTTCCCGTGAGTTTGAGGAGTTCGTAATTTTGGTTTGTAAGCACGTTTGCATCCGTGCCCTTGTCGTGGAAAATGGTGAAATCGGAGTTAGGTACCGACACATCTTGAAAAAACTTGATGACCAAACTATCAGAAACGTAGGCATCGGTCGAAGACTTAGCACTGACGGCCATGGGGACAAAACCACCCGCAGGTACATACACGGGGATATTTTCGAGGGCTACATTTTCAAAAATATTACCTCCACCTTGATAAGATTTCTTTGACCAAAAATCAAACCATTTTCCATTGGGCAATTGCACTTTCCGCACGAGCATTCCGTGGATCATAACGGGAGCAACGAGTAGGTTTTTGCCAAAAAAGAACTGATCGTCGATGTTTGCTAGGCGGTTGGATGGTTCAAAGTAGTCCATCGAAAGGCACAAAGGTCGCCCCGTTGTGGTAGTCTGATAGGCAAGGCTATAAATGTACGGAAGTAGCTGATAGCGAAGCTTTATCGCGGCACGGGTGTTATTGTAAAAAGGCTGCGTTAGGATGTATGGTTCGGTAACGTTTCGTTCACCATTGACGCGCATAATGGGCGAAAACGTCCCAAATTGTGTCCAACGCATGTCCATTTCTTCGTCTTTAGGCGCTTTGTCGGAAGGAGTCACGTAACCTCCAATGTCGGAGTGGAGGTAGGCTAAACCTGAGTAGCCCGCGTGAATCATCATCGGAATTTGGAGGGTAAGCCCCAGCCAATACCGAGCAACGTTGCCAGTCCAAGGCAAAACACCGTACCGCTGTGCGCCCGTCCAAGCTGAGCTTGTGAGGTGAAACAAGCGACTGGCGGGAAAAGCCGCGCGGTGGTTGTCATAGATGGTTTTAGCCCAGAGCAACGAGTAAAGATTATGGACTTGTGCCGAGGGAGTATTGTTATGGACAAAAGACGTGGGATGTTGCGGCGGCTCTAGCCCGACACTCGCCCAGCCGCCGATACCGTCGTTTGTTCGAGGAGTTAGTTTACTGGCGAGCCACTGTTGGGTATTGGCTTGAAAAATGTCCAGCAAACTGGTCGTATCACCGCCTTGGGTGATGATACCCGTGGCTCCCGAAAGTGTTTTTGTTAAAAGACGAAGCGAATCCAGACTACGGTAATTTGCGGAGGCTTTGTTGACGTAGGGAGAGTTCATCACCACTGTTTTTACACCTTTGGCCAACCAGTTCTTTATCATGTTGGCGGGCGATGGGAAACCCGTTTGTCCCCAATTCATATTCCCAAGGTTGTTGGTGTTTCCTTGCCACGGGGTGTTGATGATGATGGCATCCAAGGGAAAGCTCTGACTCTGTAAATTGCTAATTACGTCGTTCAACTCGCGCTCGGTACTGTAGCTGCTTTTGGATTGGAGATAGCCCAATGCCCAACGAGGAACCAACGGCTGCCGTCCCGTGAGGGCAGTGTATTCGTACAAAATTTCGTCGTTGTTGGCGCCGTTAATAAAAAAATATGACCAGAGTCCTGGGCTGCTTATTTGGGCATCTATTCGGGTAGAGTCCAATGCGCCTAAGTAAGCGCGCATGTCGCCAGGGAGCGGGCTGTCGAGCAAGAGGCCGTATTGCCCCGAGGCCACAAAAAAGGGAATGGTAATGCTTTGGGCTAATCCGAATGTTTGTCCATAAATATCATCAAAATACCACGGACGAAAGGTGTTGGTAAATTCCGAAACTTTGCCCGTTAGATTTACTTTCGACACCCTTCCGCCTGTTCCGTGAAAAATTTCGTTGGGGTCAATGACAAATGAAATCGAAACATCTTGGTTCTTATAGCCAAAAACGTCTTGTTTGATTTTGGTTTTGCCGTTTGATTTTAGCGCAACCGAAATCGGTGACTTAGTGATTTCTAATTGGCTCGAAGGGGTAATAATCGTCAGCGTTGCTGGGGTTTCTACCAGCTGAAATTGGCGCAGTGAAAGCGGCTGGCCAACGACGGCGTAGGATGTATCTTGAAAAACGCTGTTGGAAGGAAACTGCGTTACCTTAAAAACGTTGTTTGAGAATACTTGTACGCGCACTTCGGCCGACGAACCAACTAAGCGTAATTCGGTATTTTGGGCCGAAAAACGAAGTAAGTTACCCGCATTTTGTGCTAAAATAGGCCACGAGAAGCACCCGATAAGCGCGATTGTTGCCCCAATAAATTTCCACATTCCTGTCCGCACCTTGTTTTTCATAGCGTGGGTTTGGGCTGTTCTATTTTAAATAATTGTGGTATGGAATTGTTCAATAAACTAATCACGTATGGTGCGCCATTGACCTTAACGGGTTTTAGTTGGGTCATTTCGCCCTGTGGAGTAAAGCCCGAAAGGTGATCGGAGACTGCGGCAAAAACGCCTTTCCCTTTGTTGATAAGAATTTTTCCCTTGAAAGCGTCCAAACGCGAAAACTGAGGAATGAAATTGTAGTTGTTGCCTCCCAGCAAAATATCTTTCAATCCATCGTTGTTGACATCGACGCAGTAGGTGGCGTTGATGCACGAAATCTGGGCTTCCACAGGAAGTATTGATAGGCTAAAATTGCCTTTGCCGTCGTTGATGGCTACGGCAGAGTGCATGTAGTTTACTTGTTTGACCGTTGCTTTTGAAAGTACTTCGGACGTAAATAAATCCTTTAGCCTTTTGGTCGCGTACGCCGAGTGTTTCAAACTTTCTTTTTTCAAAATCGGAAACTGCTCCATCATTTCGCGTTTTAGGAGCACAGGACTATCTTCGTCCTCAACGGTTTTGGTTAAGATTTTATCGGTTAATCCATTGTTGTCAAAATCGCTTACCCAAATTTTGATAGGACTGTTTTCGGAAGCGCGCAACATGAAGTTATCGCCGATGTTTCCTAGTACCAAATCTAAATCTTTATCGTTGTCGATGTCCACGGCTTCAATTCTTCCCCAAAAGCCTTGGTAGTCTTCTAAACCTGTTTTGATTTGGGTAAAAGCTCCGTTTTGGTACGCAAAAGTCATAGGATTCATCCAATCACCGACTACTGTGAGTTCTTTGTTGCCATCGCCGTTGAGGTCTTCCCAAGCAGCGTCACGAATCATGCCCAAGGTTTGGAAACTTTGGGGGGTACTGTCTTTAAATTTGAGGTTACCAAGGTTTTCAAAAACGTAGCTGACGGGAGAAAGTCCGTAGGTTTTGGGCAAACTTCGGCTACCGACAAACAAGTCTAAGTCGCCGTCTTTGTCATAATCCATCGGAATCACAACGCTGGTATTCATGCCGTTTGGCGGCAGGGCGTTGGCGGCGAGGGAGAAGTTGCCTTTGCCGTCGTTGGCATACAAGCGGTCGTTTAAACCTCGTTGTTTAGGATCAAGCTCATTGCCTCCTGCTCCGATGTACAAATCTAAGTCACCGTCTTTGTCGGCGTCGAAAAACACAGCTTCGGTATCTTCAAAATACTTAAAGTCTTCAAAAATCTTTTGCTCCGATTTTTTGAATGAACCGTTGACTTGCAAATACAACTGCCCCGCTTGGTTGGCCGCCCCGCAAATGTAAATGTCTTCGGTACCGTCGTTGTTAACATCTCCTACGGCAGCCCTTGGGCCTTCTTTTGATAGCTTAACGGGGATGTTTTTTTCTTGGTAAAAATCTTCGTAATCGTTTTCCTTATGGGTGTCGAAGGGAGCATCGGTTTTTGCCAAATAGAGCGACAATCGCTCAACAGGGGTAGGAGCGGGGAGCTTTTTACCACTACTAATGCTTAGTTCGTGGGTTCGGTCAACGGGCAGGTTGTTAAGTTTGCTGATGCGGCCATCGTACCAAGTAATGGTTACGGAGTCGATTTTAGTATTTGCACCAAGACCCAGCGTTACGGGATATTCGGTACTTGACTGAAAGCCCCGCGCAGGCATGATATTTTTGCTTAAAATTTGGTCTTTTACATAGACTTTTAGCTGCGTTCCAATCGCATCGCGGTTTTTACCTTCGCCTTTTAGTTTAAACTTGACGTAGTGAATATTTTTGTCTTCGTTGGTTTTGTTGCGATACACAAACGCTTTTTGGTTGACGTTGTTGACGACCAAATCCAAATCTCCGTCATTGTCCAAATCGGCATAAGCTGCCCCGTTTGAAAAGGACGGCGTTCCAAATCCAAAACTTTTGCTGGCTTCTTCAAACTTGAGGTTGCCTTTGTTATGGAAAAAATTGTTGACAATAGGGCGTGAAGGCATTTGATTGATAATGGCATCAAAACTCTTTTTCTCTCCCGAGAGCACCATTGTTTGGGCTACTTCGTCGGCAAAGAAGTCAATAAAATCTTGGTCGATGACGTCATTATAAATCCCGTTGGACACATAAATATCGGTTTTCATGTCATTATCAGCATCAAACATCAACGCTCCCCAACTCCAGTCGCTCGCTTCAACGCCGCTCAAACACGCAATCTCGCTGTAAGTGCCGTCTTGGTTGTTGAGTTGCAGGGCATTTTGCATAAATTGATTATAAAACCCTTTCTTTTGTTTGAGTTTGAAGATGTAATGGCTTTCAAACGAGGTGGTGCTTTTAAGGCGAGTTTCGTCGATGGGAAGCATGTCGGTCGTAAAAATATCCGAGTAGCCATCGTTGTTAATATCGGCAAAATCAGCCCCCATGGAGGCCAAGCTGGTGTGCCCGATTCGTTGTTCTATTTCTTCTTTAAATGTCCCGTTGCGTTGATTGATATAGAGATAATCTTTTTCAAAAAAGTCATTTGAAATATAAATATCGGGGTAGTTGTCATTGTTGAGGTCACCGACGGTCACGCCCAATCCAAACCCAATCAAACTTCCATAAATCCCTGCTTGTTCACTAACATCGACAAACTTGTTGTTATCGTTTCTCAGTAATTTATCCCCGCCACCTTTTAAATAATCTTTGACAGGCCAGTCTTTGGCGCGTAAGTCACGGTTGTTGTCGTAGTTGAGGGTATTGACAGGGATGAAGCTATTGTTCAAAATATAACAGTCCAAATCACCGTCGAGGTCGTAGTCAAAAAAGGCGGCGTGGGTAGTATAGCCATCTTCATCGAGGCCATATTCTTTGGCTTTTTCGGTGAAGGTCATATCGCCATTGTTGATATAAAGAGAATTGCCCTGGTTTTTGATGCGTTTGTCAATGCCCGCATTACAGACATAAATATCCAACAAACCATCGTAGTTAATGTCCACCATCACCACACCCGTGCTCCACTTGCCTGCCTCGGCAACGCCTGCTTTTTTGGTAATATCCTCAAACTTGAAATTGCCTTTGTTGAGGTAGAGTTTATTTTCACCCATGTTCGAGGTCATATAAACATCGGGTAACCCATCATTGTTGATGTCGCCAATTCCTACCCCACCACCGTTGTAGAAGTTACGGTAGTTGAAGATGTTGAAGTCTTCGCTGTTGGTTACCTTATTTTCAAAATCAATACCCGAACTGGTTACCGATTCAAAAAGCCCCTCGGTAGCATCTTCACTTTGGCAACTGGTGAAACCAATGGCGAATAAACTAAGGCAGATATATAGACGAGAATGACGCATGAATGAAATAAGTACGAAATGAATTAAAAGTAAAGTTGCTGAGGCGTGAGTCCTTGGACTTTTAAAAATGGCTTTTTATAGACAATGAGCCCTTCTACGGGTTTCCACGTGGCAGGGTTTCCCATGGTGGTGTATTCTCCCACTTGGCCTTTGATGCGTAAAATAGCTTTTTCTTCGGATAGTGCTTCGAGCGTTATTTCGCCCGATGTCATAATGTATCCTAAACCGCGACGATTGGCGGGGTCGGTCATGCGCCCAATCATAGCGCTGGCTTGGGTTTGGTTGTTGGTATCAACGGCTTTGGTGATGGGTTTGGTGGCAAACCATTGGTCGCCGCCGATGGCAATTACGGTATTTCCTTGAAACTGGTCGGTAATATTGATACGAAAAGCGTGGTCAAAGGCTGTGATTTCTCCTCTAAAAACACTGCTGTCGCTGTAAAATGGCTGATTATCAATGGTAAAGAATGCTTTGGCTTCGCCTTCTTTTAAGGTAGCGAGTATTTCGGAAGGGTTTTGTGAAGTTGAAGAACTGGTACAGCTCGACACGGAGCTTCCGAACAAAAAGAGAATAAAATAAAAAGGTAATGTACGTGCTATCATAGGTGGGGAAAGTCACTAAAAGAAAAATGCCCGATGTGATTCGAGCATTTTTCTTTGAATTTATACTACTAAAGCGGATTAATACCCTTGATTTTGCTTCAAATTCGGGTTAGAAACAAGCGCGATAGCAGGGATTGGGAACAATACAGTGTAGGCTTCTTTGTTGTCAGCACCAGCACCTGTAGTAAACTTACCGTAGCGAACTTCTACAGTACGTTTGCCACCTTCCCAGTACAATTCGCGACCGATTTCGTCAAACATACCGTCTGTGTTGATTGAGGCAAGTGCTTTTGCTTTGCGGGCAGTTCTGATAGAGTTTACAGTTACCAACGCACCAGCAGCGTCACCACCACGGAGTTGAGCTTCTGCTTTCATCATGAGTGCTTCAGCATAACGCATCAAGATGTACTTACCAGCAGTTGCAGGGTGGTACTTGATAGCGCGGATACCTTTATCGGTAGCTGCACCCGCCAAAGGTACGTCACGAGTGAATGAAAGTACCTTTTGCGTACGTGAGTCAATAAGGTCTTTACCATTATCATCGATTTGTTTGCCAATCAAGAAACCATAACCGATACCAGAGAATTCAGTACCATCGCCTTTTGCTGGCTTACCGATACGTGGATCATCTTTCTCGAACTTATCGTAGAAGTCAGCCAACGTAGTAAAACCATTCCATCCAGATGGGTTTTGGCCGTAGTGCAACGTCATAAACCAGCGGTTCTGAGGCGTACCTTCCAAGCTCACGAAAATGGTTTCTGAGTTAGCATTTTTCGAGAACGCGTTGAAGTAGTCAGTGTCAAGTTTGTATCCATCAGCAGTGATAGCATTCACATAAGTTGATACTTTGTCCATATCTGCTTTGTCAAAAGTATATGGACCTGCGGGATTAGAGGACTTGTAAACTGCCTTGTTTAAGTACAACTTTGCAAGTAGGAAGTTGGCAGCTGCTTTGTTGGCCACCCCGTTTGTTGCCGATGGGCCTGCTTTTACCAATACGGGAAGTGCTTCTTCCAAATCTTTTACGATAAAGTCGAATGCTTCTGAGCGAGTCATTACGCGAGGAAGATCGTCAACCCCTTGTGTGAACTCTCTGAAAGGAACTTGACCATAAAAGTCCATTACTTGGTACATGTTAAACGCACGCAAGAACTTAGCTTCTGCTTTCTGAGCTGCGGTTGCAGTCGTAGAAGCCAAAATTTCGGTTGTTTTAAACACGCGTGAATTCAAGTTGTTCCAAGTATCACGTACTTGTTGGTGGGTAGCATCCCAAGTATGTTGGTCAAGCGTACGCCAAACCCCGTTATCACCCCAGTCAACGCCACGTGTAGGAGGAATCATTTCGGCTGAAGTGTGCATACCCAAAGCGTAAGCATTGGCTTGGTCAGTATAAAACCCTAGGTCTTTGTAAGCAGATTCTAATAGACCAACAGGGTCTCCTGCTACAGGAGTACCACCTTCAGACTGTCTAACGATAGAGTCTTTTTCGTTGTTTACTAAATCAGTACAAGAAGTAATGGTAGTCAAGCCTAGCCCAACTATCAAAGTTCTTACTATGTATTTATTAGTCTTCATTTTTTTGATTTTTTGTTGGTTCTTAAAACGAAATGTTAGCACCGATGGTCCAAGTTCTAGCTCTTGGGTAAGCAGTGTAGTCAATACCAAACGATGGAATACCGTTGATAGACTTGTTGGTGCTTACTTCTGGATCTTGGCCAGTGTACTTAGTGAAGGTCATCAAGTTTTGACCTGTCAAGAATACGCGCAAGTTTGAAATAGTTTTACCACTTACTGGTACACGGTAGCTCAAGTTCAAGTTTTGTAAACGAACAAAATCACCCTTTTGCAAGAAACGAGTTGAAACGTCTGGAGCATTCAATGGACCTTCTTTGCTTGTTACCACATTCTTAGTCACGTTACGTCCGTTTGCAAATGAGCCTTTTGTAAAGAAAGCATTTTCAGTATTTGAGTAAAGGTAGTTACCAAATACACCGTTGAAGAACAAGCTCAAATCCCAGTTTTTGTAACGCAAGTTATTTGTCAAACCACCAGTAGCAGTTGGAAGTGGGCTCTTGCCGTTCAAGAATTGTTGGTAGTCACCATTAGGATAAAGCGAGTTCCCGTTTTCATCATATCCGCCGAAGTCACGCAAGAAATAAGCAAACAAAGGCTGACCAGCTGCGATACGTTGTGCAAACGCACCTGTCAAACCTTGACCGTTGATTTCACCTGTGTCAAATACCCCATTTAAGTTATTGACCATGTTTTTGTTGAAACCAGCGTTTAGCAATACTTCCCAGCCAAAGTTAGTTTTATCAACTACCGAACCTGTCAATGAAATTTCTAACCCACGGTTTTGGATGTCAGTATCCAAGTTTTTCCACGTAAATGGCGTAGGAGCAGGTTGGGCTGAAATAACGTAGAACAATAGGTCTTTGGTGTTTTTCTGATAGAAATCAATCGTTCCAGAAAGACGGTTTTTCAAAATAGCAAAGTCCAAACCTAAGTTGATAGATGAAGTTGTTTCCCATTTCAAGTTAGGGTTGTTGAAGGCTACTGCGTTCAAACCACCACCTTCGATGTTATCACCACCTTGGTTGATTCCCCAGCCACTGTAACGGTCACGACGGTCATAGACGTTGTGAGGAATTGATTGGTTACCTGTCAAACCATAGCCCAAACGAACCGCTAAGTCATCGAAGATATTCTTAGGGGCGAAGCTTTCGTTCATGATTTTCCACTTAGCAGCGAAAGATGGGAAGAAACCATATTTGTTATTGCCCCCGAATTTGGTAGAACCGTCTGAACGCAAAGTAGCTGTTAACAAATATTTGTCATTGATACCTACGTTAACACGTCCGAAATACGATTGCAATTCGTCGGTTTCTGAGCCAGAGTTGTTGATAACATTGCTACCAAATTTCCCTGCATTGGCTGATGCGATGTTGTTAATCATCAAATCTAAGTCGTTGGTACGGAAGTTAGCAGCTGCAATATTTTTTGAGTAGCGGCTAAACATCTGATACGAATAACCTAACAACGCATTGAATGTGATTTTGTTAAATTCTTTGTCGTAAGTGAAGTAGTTTTCCCACAATTTGTTGTCAGTTTCGACATCCGCAACGTAAGCACGGCCGATTTTATCAACACCTGTTAACACGAGGTCACGAGAATAAGCTGATTTTCTTGAAGAGAATGACTTGTCAAAACCAATGACTGTTTTGAATTTCAAGTTCTTCACAATTTGTAATTCAGCGTTGATGTTACCCAAAGCACGAAGCGTGTTTGTGTTGTCTTGAGACAAGACAATCATTGCCAATGGGTTAGGTTCTGTGTTGCCTGGTTGGTTGAAAGTTCCATCGCTGTTGTAAACAGGGCGAGTTGGGTTTGCTTTCAAAATGTTACCTAAAAGGTCTCCTTCAAAACCTACGTTTTCAGAAATAGGTACGTTAGCGTCTTGGTTGTTTGAAATGTTGATGTTACTAGCAATCGTCAAACGATCATTAAGGAATTTCTTAGAACCGTTGAAACCTAAGCTGTAACGCTTGATTTCTGACTCTTTGATAATCCCTTGTTGATTCAAATAACCCAACGTAAAGCGGTAGCTTCCGTTGTTATCTCCAGCTCCGTAGGCAAAGTTGTGTTGGTTAGTATAACCAGTTCTGAACAATTCGTTTTGCCAGTCAGTATTACCTTTTTGGTCTTGACCACCCGCTGCACGGTATTCATCAGCAGAAAGCAAATCGTAACGCTTTGTAAGACTGCTTGCTCCAAGTGAGTAACCGTACTCAAGAGTACCTTTACCTTTCCCTTTTTTCGTTGTAATCAAAACAACCCCGTTAGCACCACGTGAACCGTAGATAGCCGTTGCCGATGCATCTTTCAAGATGTCGATGCTGGCAATGTCTTCTGGGTTCAAGAAGTTCAATGGGTTTTTAGCTGGCTGACGACCTACCCCTGAGGCATCTCCCCCCGAAGAAGTGTTGTCACCTGCCAAAGGTACTCCGTCGATAACGAACAATGGGTTGTTACCACCAAATACAGAAGACGTACCACGGATACGAACGTTGATACCACCACCTGGCTCACCGCTTGACTGAGTGATTTGCACCCCAGCTACGCGTCCTTGCATCAATTGTTCTGGTGATACTACAATCCCTTTTTGGAAGTCTTTTGCACCAATAGCGTTTACAGCACCAGTCGCATCTTTTTTCTTGACTGTACCATAACCCACTACCACTACTTCATTCAGGACTTTGTTGTCTTCGAGAAGCGTTACATCGACAACTGAGCGGGTACCAACCGCAATTTCTTGGTTTGAGTAACCTACGTAACTAAATACGAGTGTAGCGTTTGTAGGAACTGCAACTTTGTAATTTCCATCAACATCCGTACTCGTACCGCGCTGAGTTCCTTTTACTGCAACTGTAACACCTGGCATTCCAGTGCCTGTTCCATCTTTTACTTTACCAGTGACTTGTCTTTCCTGAGCTTGGACTCCCAAGAAGACCACTGTGAACAAAACTGTCATGGCGATTTTACCAAGGACAGCAAACTGACGAGCGAGTAAAACTCGCCCCACAGAAGGGAAACTGTTCATCATAGGTTTAAAATTGTTTTGTGAATGATTACCTGTTTGGTCCAGTCACTTGGAAGGACTCACTACAAGGTATTTTGGATTGTTCCAAGTATTTCTTGTCCGCAAGTAACCTAACCAGAGAGCAAATTACAATAATAAATTTCTATAATGCAAATTTTGAAAATTAAAAAGGAATAGCCTTTTTGGGTAATAGTGGAGTAAGTTGTACTTTTAAAAGTAGGCAAGGCTATTTTCATGGTAAAAATTTTAGATACGGCCTGCTTTGCCTAACTTTGCACGACATAACTTAAATCTCTCATTATGAAATTTTTCATTGATACTGCTAATTTGAAAGAAATTCAAGAAGCGTATGATTTAGGCGTTTTGGATGGTGTAACCACTAATCCATCGCTTATGGCCAAAGAAGGAATTACGGGAAAAGCGAATGTAATTGCGCATTACAAAGCGATTTGTGACATTGTGGACGGAGATGTGAGTGCGGAAGTGATTTCGACCGACTTGGAGGGGATGCTTAAAGAAGCGAGTGAGCTTATCGAAATAGATGACAAAATCGTGGTGAAAGTGCCAATGATTAAAGACGGTGTGAAAGCAATCAAAGCGCTTTCTGATCGTGGCATTCGTACCAACTGTACCCTTGTGTTTTCGGCAGGACAGGCGTTGTTGGCCGCAAAAGCGGGTGCCTCTTATGTATCGCCATTTATCGGTCGTTTGGACGATATTTCAATGGACGGTATGGAGTTGATTGAGCAGATTGTGGGTATTTACCAAAATTACGGATTCACAACGGAAGTATTGGCGGCGTCGGTGCGCCACCCAGTTCACTTGTTGAAATGTGCGGAACTTGGCGCGGATGTCGTAACTTGCCCACTCAGCGTTATTACATCGTTGTTGAAGCACCCACTTACAGATATTGGATTGGAGAAATTCTTGGCTGATTACAAAAAAGCAAACAATAATTAGCAGTTAGCCAATCAGCAGTCAGCGTACAATTCCACGCGCTGACTGCTGACCGCTATTCATTGACCGCTAACCACTGCAAACAAATGACCGCATTTTCTTCGGAACCCATCATTAAGCTTGAAGGAGTAGATATATACCAAAACGGCAACAAGTTGGTATTGTCGGATGTCAATTTTGAAATCAACAAAGGCGACTTTGTGTTTCTTATTGGCCGCACAGGGAGTGGTAAAAGTTCACTATTAAAAACCCTATACGGTGACTTATGGCTTGAATCAGGGAAAGGAAAAGTGGTAGGATATGAATTGCAAAAAATGAAACAAGCAGAAGTGCCGTTTTTGAGAAGAAAACTGGGCATTGTGTTTCAGGATTTTCAATTGTTTTTTGACCGCAACGTTGAAGAAAACCTAGAGTTTGTTCTTCGTGCGACGGGCTGGACGGATAAGTCGGCCATTAAAACACGGATTTCTGACGTGTTAATGCAAGTGGGGTTGGGCACGTCTCCCAAAAAAATGCCACACCAACTTTCGGGTGGAGAACAACAGCGCGTGGTGATCGCTAGGGCCATGCTCAATGAACCCCAAATTTTACTTGCCGATGAGCCTACAGGAAACCTCGATCCAGAGGTAGGAGAGCAAATCATGCAAGTGTTTCAAACCATCAATACCGCAGGGACGGCTATTTTGATGGCTACCCACAATTATGACTTCCTAAAAAAATATCCTGCACGGGTAGTTAAATGCGAAAATGGAGCGGTGACTGAAATTCAGTAGTGAAGCCCGCAAAATTTTATATTGCTACGAAAAATACAAAATTTTATCTCTCATTTGTCGTTTATTCGATAAATAGTCTTACTTTTGCAAAAGTTTTACTGCACGAACACGCTCGTTCGTCTCTGCGATTTTTTGTGTTAGGGTTTACCCCTTCTTTTCGTCCTCAGAAAATACACGCAGGCCATCTGTTTTAACCTACAGAGACTCTTCGGGCTGCAGTGCTTTTTTAAGCGAGTATTGAGTATTCAGTTTGTGGGTGTGGAGACGCTGTCGCGCCTGTATGTGCTGCTGTACTCTATGCTCCCAACACAATATTCAATATAAACAATACAATGCAAGAAGAAACATTAAGTTTTCAAACGTTGGGCTTATCAGATGAACTGTTACAAGCAACCAACGAAATGGGTTTTGAAAAACCATCTCCTATTCAAGCACAAGCAATTCCCCATCTTTTACAAGGATTAGACGTTATCGGACAAGCCCAGACAGGTACAGGTAAAACTGCGGCCTTCGGTTTGCCAGCGCTAGAACTTGTTGACGTTACTGAAAAACACACTCAGGTACTTATTTTGTGTCCAACGCGTGAATTGGCGGTTCAGGTAACCGATGAATTGCGTCGCTTGGCAAAATACAAGAAAGGCGTAAAAATTGAAACGATTTATGGTGGTGACTCAATCGAGCGCCAAATTAAAGCGTTGCGCGGTGGCGTACATATCGTAGTAGGTACGCCAGGTCGTACGATGGATATGATGGAGCGCCGCGCCCTGAAATTAGAGAAAGTAAGTTACATGGTGCTTGACGAAGCGGACGAAATGCTTGACATGGGCTTCCGTGAAGATATCGAAAGCATTTTGGAAGAAATGCCAGGAGAACGCCAAACGGTATTGTTCTCTGCGACGATGTCAAAGCCAATTATGGCCATTACGCAAAAATTCCAAAATGATCCTGTACTCGTTAAGGTAACTCGTAAAGAAGTAACCAACGAAAACATCGAACAGGTTTGTTTTGAAGTAAAACAACGCGCAAAGGCGGAAGTAACTTGCCGTTTGATTGATTCTTACGACTTGAAACAAGTGATTATCTTCTGTAATACAAAACGTAAAGTGGACGAAATTACGGAAGATTTGATGATACGCGGCTACCAAGCTGAAGGACTTCACGGCGATTTGCGCCAAGCCCAACGTAACAACGTAATGGCGAAGTTTAGAGCAGGTACGACGACTATCTTGGTGGCTACCGACGTAGCAGCTCGCGGAATCGACGTGTCGGGCGTGGATGCGGTAATTAACTTTGACCTTCCACTCGACGAAGAATATTACGTACACCGTATCGGTCGCACAGGTCGCGCAGGTCGTACAGGTAAAGCGTTGACATTGGTTGCAAAAGACGAAAAATTCCGCCTTCGCCAAATTGAAGGCTACACAAAAGTTCGCATCGAAAAAGGAGTAATTCCTACGTTTGAGGACATTGTGGGCGTTCGTAAAGCACGTTTTATCGAACAAGTAGAGCAAGCAGCTACCGAAGGTGATTTGGACATCTACAGCGATATGCTCACGATGTTGCACCATACGACTGGCCTAAGCACTGAAACGATTGTAGCCGCTTTGGTGAAAATCAACATGGGAGTTCAGAAAAGCGAATTTGCTGATACTGACTTGGCATGGGACGAAGACCGTAAGTTTAAAGATAGAAATGGCGCACGCGATGAGCGTGGTGGTCGTTTCGAGAAACGCGGTGAAGGTAGTGGTCGTTTTGGCGACCGTGACCGTGGTGGTCGTGGTGGCGACCGCGATAGCCGTGGTGGTGACCGTCAGAAACGTAACGACCCAGGTATGATTCGCTTGTTTGTGAGCGTTGGTCGCAAAGACCGTGTTCAACCTCGCGACATCGTAGGTGCCATTGCGGGCGAGGCGGGTATCCCAGGTCGCGTGATTGGTTCTATTGACATTTTTGATGCGTATTCGTTTGTTGACGTTCCTGAGCGTGATGCTCGTCGTGTGGTAGAAGCCATGAGTGGCAATACCATCAAAGGAAAACCAGTGAATATCGAAGTAGCACGATAGATAAAAAAGTAATCATTGGCAGTTCACAGTTTACAATAGCTTATTATATTGTGAATTGTGGACTGTTTTGTTTTGGGGTATTTCTCAAACTATTTTGTTTCATACTTGGTTGAGTAAATTAGCTTCGGTTGTGAGCAACCGAAGTCGTGGTTATAAGTAACCACGTCCACGGCAAGTGTTTTCGGTTGCTCACAACCGAAAAATAGCGGTTACTCATAACCGCGTGAAGTTGCTAAATTCCCATTCGCAAGAAAAATATTAAGGTGTTATGTTAGAAAGACCGATAACCGATTGGTTGCCCATTACAAAGAAAGAGGTTGAAAAACGGGGCTGGGACGAAGTAGATGTCGTCATTGTGTCGGGTGATGCGTACGTTGACCATCCTGCTTTTGGAACGGCAGTGATTGGCCGAATCATCGAAAGTGAAGGCTTTCGGGTGGCGGTTGTGGCGCAGCCCAACTGGAAAGACGATTTGCGCGATTTTAAGAAATTCGGACGCCCTAAGTACTTTTTTGGCGTTACGGCGGGTTGTATGGATTCCATGGTCAACCACTATACGGCCAACAAACGCCTTCGGTCAAACGACTCATACACGCCTGGTGGTGAAGCTGGATTTCGACCTGATTATGCCACGACCGTTTATTCCAAAATATTAAAACAACTCTATCCCGATGTTCCTGTACTTATCGGAGGGATTGAAGCATCGCTTCGTCGGGTGACGCATTATGATTATTGGCAAGACCGCCTCATGCCAACGATTTTGGCTGATTCACAGGCCGATTTGCTGGTCTATGGGATGGGAGAACAGCCCTTGCGGGAGATTTTGCGTCGTTTGAAAGACGGGTACGATTTTTCGGGATTACGTGACATTCACCAAGTGGCTTATTTGCAAAAAGCATCCGACGAACTGCCTACGTGGAACGAATGGGAAACGGTTGAGCTGGCGAGCCACGAGGTATGTTTGCAGGATAAAATCAAGTACGCGGCCAACTTCAAAATTGTAGAAGTAGAATCCAATAAGTGGCAAGCCAATCGCATTACGCAGTTGGTCAATGAAGATGTTTTGGTGATAAATCCACCATTTAAGGTAATGACCGAAACCGAAATCGACGCTTCTTTTGACTTGCCTTACACGCGCTTGCCGCACCCAAAATACAAAAACCGTGGGCCGATACCTGCCTACGACATGATTAAGTTTTCGATAAACATGCACCGTGGGTGTTTTGGAGGTTGTAGTTTTTGTACAATTTCGGCGCACCAAGGAAAGTTTATCGCTTCACGGAGTGAAAAGTCGATTTTGAAAGAAGTGGACGAAGTCACCAAACACCCAGAGTTTAAAGGATACCTTTCGGACTTAGGCGGCCCTTCGGCAAATATGTACCGAATGAAAGGTAAAGATGAGTCAATCTGTGCCCGTTGTACGAGCCCAAGTTGTATTCACCCAGTCATTTGTACCAACTTAGACACCTCGCACAAGCCCATTACGGAACTTTACCGCAAGGTGGATGAGCATCCAAATATCAAAAAAGCGTTTGTTGGCTCGGGGATTCGCTATGATTTGTTGGTGGATGATTTCAACAAAAACAACAAAGACGGCAACCACGACGAGTACATGGAGCAGTTGATTACGCGCCACGTATCTGGTCGATTAAAAGTAGCACCAGAACATACTTCCGACGATACGCTTCGCGTCATGCGTAAACCATCGTTTAAGTATTTCAAACTTTTCAAGAAAAAATACGACGAGATTTCGGACAAGCACAACCTCAAACAACCCTTGATTCCGTATTTTATTTCTTCGCACCCAGGGTGTGAAGAGGCGGATATGGCTAATTTGGCGGCTGAAACGAAAGAACTGGGTTTCCGTTTGGAACAAGTGCAAGATTTTACCCCAACTCCCATGACCGTTGCGGAAGTAATTTATTACACAGGAGTGCATCCCTACACGTTGAAGCCTGTTTTTACGGCCAAAACCCGCGAAGAGAAGCAGAACCAAAATCGCTTCTTTTTCTGGTACAAGCCTGAGTACAGAGATTTGATTCGTAACCGTCTCAATAAGCTAAAGCGCCCTGATTTGGCCAATCGCCTTTTGGGGGGAGGAAATCCTAAAAAGAAATAAAGACTTTAGCCCTTTTTCAACGAAATCACTTCACTGTAAGCTTCGTTGAGGGCAGTAACCATTTTATTCCATTCAGGGAAACTTGATTTTTTGACCAAAAGCGAGTTCAACGTCCATTGACTGCGAACCACGATTTGGTCATTTTTTTGTTCATAACTCAGTTTAAAACCAAAGTCAGGGTGCGAAAACGACGCGTTGGTAGGAAGGTTGGTTACGGTATATCCTTTTGGAATAGGCAAAATCGTTACCATGTCCTCGACATGCGTAAACTCATGTTTCCAGTCGTTTTTGCGACTTTCTTCTTGGCGTTTATCAGCCCACGGACGCGTCAAATGAGGATTAATAAAAAGCTCACCTGCGGCTTCCTGAACGTAGTCTGGCACCGAAAAAGCGTATTGAAGACGAACAGGTACGTCACGATCTTGAAGTCCCATGACTACATTTTTTAACAAGGCGCATTTGTTAGAACCTCGACTGAGTACATTTTTGTAGTATTCGTCGCGCTGTGGCTCCGAACGGTACTGGACGGCTGATTTAAGCGATGTTTTCCATAGTCCTTGAAAAGTCAAGGTGCCGTTTCCTTTCAATGTCTTTCCATCAATCGAAAGTACCATTGAGTCCACTTTGGTGTTTTGGTTGGCAGGAACAACGGGCACAGGAACGATTTCATACTTGTCTTCCGAAGTCATTATCAAAGCCTCTTTTCCTTGAATATGGGAGGTCGGAAGTCCGAAGTCGATGCGGTCGTCGGTGGCGTCCAAAAATTGCCATTTCCCTTGCCACTTCACCGCCGCAATCATGTGGTTATCCACGCTCATAGAAGGATTTTCGGCATATTTGTATGGAATATCACGCGTTCCAATCCACACCAAATACGACGGAACTCCTGCCAAATTGAGCATCGACGAAGTAAGGCTTGCCATGTCTTTACAGTCGCCGTAGCGTTTTTGACAAACATCGTTGGCCTGACGAGGAATAAACCCTCCAAGCCCTTCTTCAAAGGCAATGTATTTGACGTGGTCTTGCACCCAATAATAAACCGACCGAATTTTTTCCACTTCGCTTTTTCCACGCGTCAACGAATCAGTAAGGGCTTTGAGCTGCGAACTGGGCTGTTTGTTAAGGTCTTTGACCAAACTTTTGTAATAATTAAAGAGCTTCTGCACATCCCCCAATACCTCCTTCGTTTGTCCATTGGCCGTATAACTTTCGATAAATAAAAATACCTGAGGTACGTAATGACGCAACGAAAGCGATTCCGTTTCCAGCGGTGATGCTTTTAAATTTTGTGCTTTCCACGTATAAACCGTTTTGCCATTTTGGGTTGTTTTGGCAAAAACAATCCCTTTCATATCGCCATAGGTTTTGTAGGAAACTTTTACTGAAGCGGGAAATGAAACTGAAAATTCGCTGTTGATGACAGGTACATAATTTCCAAAAACAAAGCCCGAAAGCATATAAGGGCTTTTGACTCTTTCGGTATAGGAAACGGTGCCAATGCCTCCTTCTTTAGCGCCTGGAAAGGTAAATTTTTTGACCTGCATATCGTCAAAAAAGATTCCTCCCCCTGGGCTGGGGCGTTCGGTCTTGATGTCGGTGACGGGCGTACGATTATAACCCGATTTTTCGGGAATGTATGAGACTGCATCAAGGTCTTTGATTTCCTGAAAAGCTTCGGAAAAGTAAATACGTTCGTCGGCAAAAACACTGGCCCGTTTGTCCAAAAATACGCGGTCTTCTTGGTGTAACACGTCGATTTGAAGCTCCCCATTGACCACTTCGATGGCTACTTTTTCGGAGCGATTGAGGTACGCCATTTCATCATTAGGAAACTTCGCTTTCAGTTGCGACAAGTTGACTTTAGGTTGGGCCACTGCCGAAAGATGAGTGACGAGCAGGGCAAAAAAGAAAAAATGAAACGAAACCTTGAGATTCACCAACGCAAAGCGCATCATACGAGAAGAAATTAGTGTAGTTTCCAAATAACGGAAGGTTGGAAATAAAAGTTTTATTTTGCTGTCTTTATTGTGTTACTCACAGGAGCACGTTTATTTTGTAACAATGCCGCACGAAACTGATAAACTAACAAACTCCTCGCCCGAAGAACTAGAACAGGTGCTTCGGCTACCCAACTTGCTGCGCGATTTGTTGCTACAACTCATAAAAGACTTCCAAACGGCGCAGTTACCCTTAGAACTCGACAGCAACGAACGCTATTCGTTTGAAGAGTTGCGTGAATATTTGGCCCATAAAATAGATGAGCATTTAAAAAAAGGAGGAACGTTAAAATACCTCCTGAATCGGGTTGATTTGACCGAAAAACAAATTCATCGCGCCATTCCTACCGCGATTCATGCTAGTTTACAACTACTTGCCGAATTGATTATCAAGCGCGAACTTCAAAAAGTGGTGATTCGGTATTGGTACCGACAGAGTGAGGAGAAAGAGGATTAAAACTAGAAATTTTTAAATTTTATTGAACATTAGTACTTTTGTGGGTGTTAAACCGACACATTTAACCTGTGAGGAATGAGTAACCGTAATGCGTCTTTGGCGCTTGAGTTGACAACTACTGTTGACGACGAGCGTCCTGTATTTATTTCTGGTAATTTTTGTGAGTGGTATCCTGATATTGAACGCTATCAGATGCAAAAAGTAGGAGTAGGAAAGTATCATTTTCAATTTCCCCCCGATTTTCACTTCGAACAACCCATCGAGTACAAATATACCCGTGGTGGCTGGGACCAAGTAGAGCTTGATTCCTTTGGCGAAGCACCCCAAAATCGCCGTATTAAAGCTAAAAACGCTACCCAAAAGGATTTTGTGCCCCACTGGCGTCGCGATGGCCGTGCGTTTGATGTGACGTACGTACCCACGATTCAGACCGTAGCGGAAGATTTTGAAATACCTCAGCTGGGCAAAAAACGCCGTATTCGTATTCTCCTCCCGCACGACTACAGTACTTCTACCAAACGCTATCCTGTGTTGTACCTCCAAGATGGGCAGAACCTTTTTGGTGATGGTTCTATTTTTGGAAATTGGGAAATAGATAAGCGCATGGCGGTACTGGCCGAGCAAAACAAAGGTGGTATCATCGTTGTGGCCATTGACCACGGAGATGAAGACCGTTTGCACGAATTTGCACCTTATACGCACCCAAAATTTGGCAAAGGAGCGGGGAAAAAGTACGCCAACTTCATCGTTCGTACCCTTAAACCGTACATTGATAAAAATTATCGTACCCGCACCGAGCGCCAATTTACGGGTATCGGTGGTAGTTCTATGGGGGGCTTAATAAGCATATATGCGGGCTTAATGTACCCCGAAACACTAGGCCGACTCATGATTTTTTCGCCATCGCTTTGGGTTTCGGACAAAATCTATTTTGACTCTATCGAATTCTTTAACCCCTTGGAAACCAAAATCTACGTCTATGCAGGGGGGAAAGAAGGACGCTATATGATTCCGAGCGTGGAACGTTTGAAAGAGGCGATTGAACGACAAGGGTGGAACAACGAACGACTTCAATTTAAACTATCACTTGACCCTGCTGGCGAGCATACCGAAATGCGCTGGGGCAAAGAGTTTCCGAAGGCCGTAGAGTGGCTCTTTGGCTGATAGATAGCCCATTATCAATCATTTTGGCACTTTTATTGCTGTATTCAAAGAAATTTTACCCATTTCTTTGAATACAGTGAAGTGTCGTTTTATGCGATACTAGAAAAACTCGGTGCCAGTAATGCTAGTTGTCAGGAAAACTATTTTGTGGGGTTTACTATTGCTGGTGAGCAGTGTATATGCTCAATATCCGCTATTGCTGAAAGATATTAATCTTCAGGCAGATCCGCTTGCTACCTCTGCCACCTTGGGAAGCGACCCGCGCTTTCTTACCAACCACAATGGAATCCTTTATTTTACGGCCAAACAAAACGGCTCAACCGTGGGGTTGTGGAAATCCTCAGGACGAAATGCTACTACTGTCAAAGTGCTGGATTTGCCAGGCACGGCCTATGCTCTCACGAGTGTAGGAAGCTTACTGTATTTTGTGGCGGATCAGACAGGCTACGGCTACGAACTTTGGAAATCGAACGGAACGGCCGCAGGTACGACCCGCGTGAAGGACATCAATGACGGTCCGCTGGGAAGTATGCCAAGTGGTTTTACGAACGTAAATGGCACGCTTTATTTTGTGGCCACCACCGCAGGGGCAGGAAGTGAACTCTGGAAGTCGGGAGGTACGGATGCTACTACGGTCATTGTCAGAGATATTGTGACGGGGGCAGGAAGCTCGAATCCTCAACAATTGACCAACGTCAACGGAACATTGTATTTTGTGGCAAACGACGGCGCGAATGGGTACGAACTTTGGAAAACCAACGGCACGGCGGCAGGCACTACTTTGGTCAAAGATATTAATGCCGGAATAGCAAGCTCGAATCCTCAGTACCTCACCAACGTGAACGGAACGTTGTATTTTACGGCAACCAATGGCACCAACGGCTTTGAATTGTGGAAGTCGGACGGGACGGCTGCGGGGACGGTACAGGTAAGGGATATTTGGAGCGGTTCGATGAGTGCAATGCCGCACTATTTGACCAATGTGAACGGTACGCTCTATTTTGCGGCGAATGATGGCCAAACGGGAATTGAACTTTGGAAATCGAATGGGACAACGGCAGGAACGCAGCTTGCCGTCGATATTTTGTCGGGTAGTGGAAGCAGTGACCCACGAAATCTCAAGTTGTTAAACGGAATGCTCTATTTTTCGGCAACGGACGGCACCACGGGTCAAGAGCTGTGGCGTTCGGATGGGACAATAGCAGGGACAAAACTCGTTAGAAACATTCGCGTTGGGGGAGAAGGGTCTAACAGTACGCCATCGATGTTTAACCTCCGAAAAGGCATTGTGTATTTTACAGCCTACGATGATTTTGCGGGAAGAGAACTTTGGCAAACCGATGGCACCGAAGCGGCGACTAACGTATTGGAATTGTATTCGGGAACAACGGGGAGTGGAATAAGTAACCTTACTGTGTTGGGTGATACCTTGTTTTTTACGGCAGATGATGGCAAAAAGGGGAGTGAAATCTGGAAAATAGAAGCATGTATGCCGCTCAGAATGGCATCGGATACCACAATTTGCCACAAAGGCCCGTTGTCATTGCCTGCCCAAGTCGCAAACTATGGCAGTTTTACTACACCAATTTGGCGAAAAGGCTCGTACGATGGCCCTATTGTGACAAACCCAACGAGTGTTATGCTCGACAGTTTGGTCACTACTTTTTACCTTGAAGCACAATACACGACGGGTTGCACAAGTACAGCAAAAATTACGTTTCGAACCATGACCATGCCCGAGGGCGTAGGGAGTATTCGAGTTTTGTTGGAAGGTGCCTATCGTAATGGGGTAGGTTCGATGACGACAATACTCAACCAACAGGGGTTATTGCCAGGACAAACGCCCATTAGTTCACTCGCAACCAAAACGCCAGCGGGACAACCATACGTAGGAGCGCCCTGGTATTATATGGGCAACGAAACGGTAACTACCTATGACCCTTCTGTCACCGATTGGGTGTTGGTTTCGCTACGAACCGATCCTGCAAATCCTGCTACGACTGTTTTTAAAGCCGCTGCCTTACTGCAAAACGATGGCTTAGTGCCTAGTATTCAGGGCTGCCCAAGTCGGTTAAAGGAATACACGAATTATTACGTGGCGGTCGAACACCGTAATCACCTGCCGATTGTGGCAGCCACTCCCACGCTTTTTGTGAACGGTGGTTTTTTCTATGATTTTGGTATCAATCAATCCTACATCCCTGCCAATGCCCCAGCAATTGGGCAAAAGTTGCAGGATACGCGCTATATGATGTATGCAGGCGATATTGTCAAGGGGACAAGTGCAGAAATTAATGCAAATGATATGACAGTCTGGAATCAAACCAATGGCTCGTTTGGCAAATACTTGGCAGGAGATATCAACCTCGATGGCGAAGTGAACGCACTTGACAGGATTTTGTGGATAATCAATAACGGGTTGTTTTCGGGGGTAAGGTTTTAATTTGAAGAAATGATGAAGCGTTGTTTTGGGATATTGTTGTTGATAATGGGACTTTTTAGAAATGCCAACGCACAAGGCATTCCTAAAGAAGTACTGTACGAACCCGACGAAGGGGGCTATCCGCAAGGCTACACGCCCAATGCAAAACTGGGCACTTTTGATTTGTCAAGTACTGCGGCAAACGAACCGTTTCGACATTTATTAAAACTCTTTGAAGCCCAAAAAGTAGTGTGGGATGATGTAACAGATTTTCGGGATTATGGCTTTAAAGCATTTTTTGGCGGAGTAGGAGAAGGAAAACCCAAAGAAAATCGGTATGCGGATATTAACGAAGGGATTTTTCGGGATGCTTTTACGGTTCAGGGAGTAAGTTTTGGGAAAAACCCCGTGTATGTTCCCGACCCTAATCGAGTGCTTTCAGCACAGGGGAAAACTTTTCGCTGTTTCAATGCCCCTTTTGTGTCGGTGCCGATTGAAAACGTGGACGAAGCAGGCAAATGGAACCCTTTTTTACTAACCGAATACGAACTCGACCGCCGAGCCAAATATGCAGGCGACGGCCGCATGGGCTTTCTTCGCTGGGACATTGAGACATTTTCTAATGCGGAGTGGCTGTCTATCTTGCGGGGACGGCAAGTGTGGGAAAATGGAAAGTACCGCCATGCCCTAAACGGCGGCACTGATCCTACTTACAGAAATTGGGACGACCAGCAGTTTTTTGACCACGTTCAGCACCGTTGGAGTTATGTTTTCACAGAGTTGTTTTACAAAACAAAACTTTACAGCAATGGCGCGAAAATATGGCAATACGGAGCGGGGCCTATCAACCAAATGGATCCCTTTATCTTTCCACAATTTGATGACAATGGGAACATTCATTCTAACTGGGGTGTACCCAACAATCCCATTTGGAAGCTCAAAAATAAATTTAATAACCGCGCTGTCAATGAAGAACTTAACTACATGGAAGCGTGGGATTTTGTGCAGCAGTTTGCCATGTGGGCGGTTCTTCAGTACGATTCCAACGTAAATTATTGGGTAAATACCGACATTATTCGTCTGAAAGAAACCCCAAAAACCAACGTAACATTGGGCGTTCCTACGCGCTACCACATCGTTGACATTGGTGCCGACCCCAATACACCTTTGGGGAATCGGCGGGTGCGGGTGTCGCTGCACGCCCAAGACGGAAGCTTGCGCAACGCCGATAAAACCTACCGCATTACGTTTCAGCACTGGCGGGGTTTTGCCGAAATAGACATTCCTGCGGGGATGAATACCGTAGAGTTTACCACTTCTTCACCTGAGTTGGTTTGGCAAACTGACGATCATTTCTTGTTGCTCATTTGGAGTACTATTTACTGCGCGCGTTACCAAGAACCGACCAAATTAGGCTTTTTAAACTGGGAACCTACGCCGCGTACGTACAACTTTAGCCCGTATTCATTGGCTACAACCGATATTTTTGAACAACGCATTTATGACGCCATGATTGGTTTTGCGAACCTCCAAAATTACGGTGTCGTCAACTGGGAGGCCAATACGGTAGGAAAGATAAACCCGATGGTACGCGAGAGTATTATTTTGGCCCAAAAGAAGATAGCACCTTACAAAACCCACATTGAAAATCAATCACTGGTCCATGTAGATGTGAGCATTGACGGTGGACAAACGTGGATAACGGGGGGCTACCCTCAAACGCCTTTCGAAGCGCATTACAATGGCTGGTGGATGGGCGGCTATTACCAAAACAATCAGCCTTATCCGATGGTATTTGGGTCGTACAATGCCCAGCAACGGACGTTTTTATTTACCCACCTCGCAGGCCGACTTCCTACGGGAACGTTGGGCTATAAGGTGCGCGTGAAGATTCCGAGTACTGCTACTTCATACACGTTTGATATGTCTTCTACGCGTGAGTTGGGATATAGTATCTTTAAGATTTGAGTGTCGAGTGCAAAGCCGTGTTGAGGGGTGCTCACAACCCGAGCTTACTGCGAAATTGGGTGCCTGTGCTGAGGGTTGCTTACAACCCGATTTTACTGCGGAATTGGGTGCCCGTGCTGAGGGTTGCTCACAACCCGAGCTTGCTGCGAATTTCGCTTACTTCAAAAGCGTAGCGTCAATTGCTTTCCAATCAATGCCTTTCACAATTTCGCGGGCGAGCTCGACAGGCGCTGTGATGGTCACGACAAGGTTTTCAACCAATTTTCCTCCTTTTCTAAACAGAGGTTGGTAGCGCGTATCCTGACCTCTCTGGACTGGCTTGGTGTTCCACCCACCCAACAAAATCACCGTTTCTTGACGTCCCGTCGCTCCTTTTAAATCGGGCTGCAACAATACTTCAAGCGCGAGGGTAGTGCCTGAGACATTGATAACCTGAGACGACTGTACCATGCGGGCGCTTTCAGTATCTTGCAGTCGGTAATTTCCGAGGTTCATTTCCACACTGATGGAGTAGGTATCTTGGGCGCGCTGGGCGACGGCTTGCGGGTTTTCGGTGTACATTGTATCGCGGTGAACGTACAGCGAAGGCAAGGTCGAGGAAGCAGGTTTCATCGAATCAATCACGGCTTTTCGGGCTGAGGCAACGTCGGCTCGCTCCATGATGAGGTCGTAACGGTCGGTACAAAGGTGCACAAACCCGCCCCATTCGGAGGTAACTTCCAATGCTCCCATCGAATGTTTTTCGTCAAAAGTCTTCCAACTTCCCTGTGGCGTTTTGGTTGTAAACTGTCGCTGAAGTTCTTTCACGACGCGTTCGTAAGCGGCGTTTTCTTGGGCGGTCGCTGGGCGGCATTGCGCCTGAATCCAAAGGGGAAACGAAAGGAAAAGAATACTAAATAAGAGCTTCATTGCGGTTGTGTTGTCGGTTATTCAAAGTTACACTAAAAAACTGTTCTGACCTCAAACTTGTGCTTTTTCGCCACAAATCGCCCCAACTTGACCACAAACTGTTGCTGACTTGCCTAAGACACAGTTGATTTGTAGCAACAATTAACGCCTAATACAACCATGAAAACATTTTCTTTTTGTACGATTCATTTTGTGAAAGTTACTAGCAAGCGCTGGCGAATTTTCTTCTTTCTCTTATTGGCGGGCTGGGCAGAGACGACTTTTGCTCAAATCGATTCGGTTATGATTCCTGACCCCGATGAGTACGATTGGAGTAGCCATCTTTATTTGGGAGCCCCTTTTATCAATAATAGCATTGGGAGTTATACGCATCTAAGAAACTCGCTTAATCAACAAGGGCTTGGATTTGCTCGCTTACAAGGTAATTCTATGGCGTCGTATGGGTTTGGTATTCAAAAACGACGTGTTAAAATTGGGCTGGATGTAGTGTACGGGTTGACTAACTCACAAACCAATAAAAATACAGCTACTAAATCGCGTCTAGGGTTTCAAGCATTTAGCGTGACACTTGGGTACGGTCTAATTTTGCGACGTAATCGGCAGTGGTTTGTCAATGTGGGGATGGGTTCTCAAGAAACGAGAGTAAATATTTACAAAACGGGGGCAACTACGCCGTCGGTTTCGTTTGACGATTTGCTTACTTCCCCGACGGTAGGGCAGTCTCCAACGCTGCTGCATAAAAACACCTTTCTCGAACTTTCCGTAGAACACATGTTTCGTCCCAAACGCCCTATTTCGTTTAACCCCGTCGTAAAATTTGGATACAGATACGGGACAAAACCGACGAGTTGGGGAACTGATGCCAATCTATCGTTCCAAAATGCTCCTGCGGATAGGCTGAACCAGTTTTTTGTTCAAAGTATTTTTGTGCTTAGTAAAAACTATAAAAAACAAACACCCGCTGAAAAAGAAGCACGTCGTAAGAGTAGAGAAGCAAATACTTGGGGACTTAATCCGCAATAAAGACCATGAAAAACGCACTGATGGTTGGATTGTGGATGATGTTTGCCACTACAACCGAAGAACTGAATGAATCGGGCGAACGAGGAACGTTGGTTTTGTACCGAAGAAAGGACTACTTTTCCTCTGATTTTACCCTCAAAATCAATAACCAAGAGGTAAGCCAAAAATTTAGCAACAATGAGTACATACGCGTTGACGTACCCGCTGGAAGGCTAAAAATAGAAACGGAGGGCGGGTTTATCACCCAAAAACAAAACATGGCGTTTAGTGTTTTGCCCAACGAAACCGTGTATCTCAAAGGCATTGTAGATTATGATTACCTTAGCAACGCCTTGTACTTTAAGCGGACAGATGCTGAACAAGCCACCCGCGAAATGTCAAAAACAAAACTAGACGAAACCGCCCTCCGCCGAATCGAATGAAATTCCGCTCGTTTTTTTATAGCCCATGGCTGTTTGGATTTGTAGTTGCCTTGGTTGGAGGCTACATCGGTTGGTTGTTGACCGAAAGCCTCCAGTTACAGTTTGGCGATGAGGAGCAAGGTGTAGGCGGTTTTTTTAGGTTTTTGTTGAGTTATGTACTACTGGTTGTGCTGGTTTTGTTATTGAGTTGGCTCAATTTTCGTGGTCCTTTTCGTTGGTGGTTGCTTTCGGATAAAAAATGGACATACTGGACGTGGCTGGTACTGCTGACATGGCTGACATTCGAAGGATTACAGTTTCGGCAAGGCTATGAACAAGAGTTTGTGGATGAAAATGTACTCGTTACCTTGGTGTTTGTGGGGGTTGTGATTGGTTTTGGGTACGTGGCCGATGCGTTTCGAGTTCGACGCGAACAGTTGGTACTTCAACAGCAAAAAACCGAGGCGGAATTACGGGCGTTAAAATCGCAAATCAATCCCCATTTTTTGTTCAATGCCCTCAATACGATTTACAACGAAGCAGATGCTGCCCAAAATGATAAAGTATCGGAGCTAGTGCAACAACTGGCGGGTATCATGCGATTTACCTTGCAAGAAACCCAAAAAGACTTTACGAGTGTCGAACGAGAAATCGAATTTTTAGAAAAATACTTAGCACTCCAACAAGCACGGCTACCCAAGCGAAAGGAATTGCGGATGGATGTGGTGATTGAATACGACGACCAACCTGCCCGCATTGCTCCGTTGTTGTTGATTCCGTTTGTGGAAAATGCGTTTCAGTATGGTATTAGTTTGCAACAAGATAGTTTTATTGAACTAAAGCTAACCATAGAGGGAGGGCAGTTGTCGTTTCGGGTTCGAAATAGCATTTCGCCCCAAGCAGCGCAAAAACAAGGACACGGAACAGGAATCAAAAACGTACAGCAGCGTTTAGAACTGATTTATCCGAATCGTTATCAACTATCTGTAGAGACTAGCGAAGGTATATTTGATGTTTTGTTAGGGATAAAGCTTAAAATGTGAAAAATAGCCGCCCGATGGCGCTTTGTTTTATTCTTACTACTAAGATGTAGCTCCTCTGGAGCAATAGCAATAAATAGTGACTTTTTATTTTAATGCGTTCAACCTAGAGTATGTGTAGGTGAGTGAAATAAAGCCAAAATTTTTGTAAATTTGTTTATGAGTCAAAACAGAACAAACGTCATGGAAACAAATCAAAAGCCCCTTACTCCTGAAGAACGTCAAGCCAACATTGATCGCTTTATCAAACGTTGGAAAGAAGAGCGTGCAAAAGCGGATGCGGAATTTGAAGCACGCGTCAATTCCCCCGCGTATCAGGAAATGTTAAAAGAGTTAAGAAAAAAAAATGCAGCGAGAGGAATTGTCATCCCAGAACCAAAAGTATGATTTTGAGTTTTTGAGTGGAGAAGAAAATACGTACTCTTTTCAAACGCGAAATGAGTTTGTGTATGAAGTGCTTTTCCGACCGACCCCTTATCTTTTCGGGGATACGTCATTGTATGCCAACTTCGTGTATGAACTAATCATCCGAGTAGCACGGAATAATTCTTCAAAACAAAGTCCACCTTTTGATCCATTGGTGGCTCCTACCATTGCCGAAATATTTACGGATTTCTACATTAAAGCTCCACTGACGATTGCTATTTATATTTGCGATTCTTCAGACAACCGTCAGTTTGTTCGTCAGGCAAAATTTAATCGTTGGTTTGAGTATTTTGATAAAGACGACTTTACGAAATTGGACGATGTCATTCGGGATTCGGAAGGAAATAGGTATCCCGTTTCTTTAATTCTCAAGTACAATAATCCGCACCGTAAAGCGATTTTTCTTGCATTTTTGGAATTGATAGAAGGCTACAACCACGAGAAATAAAATGATTGCTATTGCTCTTGACGACGAACCTGCCGCTTTACAAGTCTTGCGGCGTCACGCGGAAAAAGTGCCTTTTGTGGAGTTAAAACAGACGTTTGAAAGTGCGGCGGAAGCATTGAGATATTTGCACCAAAACCCCGTCGATTTGCTGTTTTTGGACGTACAAATGCCTGATATGTTGGGAACTGACTTTGCTCGACTCCTAAAAAATACCTCAACCCAAGTAGTTTTTGTCACAGCTTACGCCGACTACGCCGTCGAAGGGTTTGAACTGCAAGCCCTTGATTATCTGCTCAAACCCGTAGAGTTTGGGCGTTTTCTTCAGGCGTGTAATCGGGCGTTGGGGCAACAAGCCAAGCAAATTGGCGAAGCATCAAGTTTGTTTGTAAAAGACGGCTACGATTGGGTACGTGTCCATCTTGACGAAATATTGTACATCCAATCAGATACCAACTTGCTTTTTATTCACGAGCGCACTCGCAAAGTCACAACCCGAATGACCCTCGGTGAAATGATGGGTCAATTGCCCCCTGACAAGTTTTTACGGATTCACAAATCCTACCTTGTGGCGTTGAAAGCCATTCAGAAGCTCGAACGCCATCAAGTGACTGTGGGAAGCGTGGCCATCCCCTTGGCAGGAACCTACAAAACCGAACTAGAAGAGAGGTTGCTGAGGTGAAGTTACTGTTTCAACGCCTTCTGATAGGTTGTCAAGCAGCGCTCACGGGCGGCGGCATGATCCACAATTGGCTTGGGATAGTCAAAGCTGTTGATTTCAGGAACCCATTTTTTGATATAAAACAGTTGGGGGTCGAATTTCTGCGTTTGAGACGTAGGGTTAAAGATTCTGAAGTAAGGCGCGGCGTCTGTCCCTGACCCTGATGCCCATTGCCAGCCTCCATTGTTGGCCGAAAGGTCAAAATCAAGCAGTTTTTGGGCAAAATACGCTTCGCCCCAGCGCCAGTCGATGAGCAAATGTTTGGTCAAAAAACTAGCCACTACCATCCTGACGCGATTGTGCATAAAGCCCGTCGCGTTGAGTTCGCGCATTCCTGCATCCACAATCGGATAACCCGTACGGCCTTCGCACCATTTTTTGAATTGGGCTTCATCGTTGCGCCATTCGATGCGGTCGTAGTCTGCCCGAAATGCCTTACCTTCACCCACGTGCGGAAAATGCCACAGAATTTGCATATAAAAATCCCGCCAAATAAGTTCGTTCAAAAACGTTTCGCTGAGGTCTTTGGTATGACGAGCTAGCTCTCGAATCGAAATCGTTCCAAAGCGCAAATGCACGCTTAAACGGGACGTACCTTGAATCGAAGGAGTATCACGGCGGTCTTTGTAGTTTTTGACCAATTCATCCCGCACCGTTTTCGCGGGGAAAGGTTGTCCTACGACCTCAAAACCAATTTCAGCTAAACTAGGAAGTGGAAGCGGAGAGGTCTTATAAAAATGCTGAAAGTAAGTTTCTGTCGGATAGGGTTTTAAATAAAACGAATTTAGCTTTTCTTTCCACTTGCGGCTGTAAGGAGTAAAAACTGTGTAGGGTGTGCCTGCACCGCTCAACACCTCGTTTTTTTCAAAGATACACTGGTCTTTATATGTATAAAACGCAATTCCGCGGGCGTTGAGCGATTCTCCGATGACTTTGTCGCGACGAATCGCGGTAGGTTCGTAATCGTGGTTGGTATAGACTTCCGCTACGTTGTAGTTTTGTGTGAGTTCTTCCCAGCAAGCAGCTGAAGAGCCATGTTTGACCACCAACGTGCTGCCCATTTGCGTCAATTGCGCCTGTAATTCTTGCAATGCTTGGTGAATAAACTCTACCCGTCGGTCGCGCTTGTCTTCGAGCTTGTCTAAGATGTCGGTATCAAAAAGAAAAACAGGAAGCACAGGGTTGCCCGACTTGAGGGCGTGGTACAAAGCGGCATTATCGTGCAGACGCAAATCGCGGCGAAACCAAAACAACGTAATCGGTTGACTCATAAAAAAAGCGTAGTGTTTTGAGAACAACTACGCTTCGGGAAAGATTGTTTTTTGTAAAAGTAAAGTCGGAGACTTTAGCCCGTTTTCGCCCCGAGTTTAACTCGGGGCGAGCTGCGTGTTATTTCACTTTCTTGCGACGCTCGTACATTTCACGCCAAGTGGTGAGGACAATGCCTTCTTTGTCCAGGAAAGTTTTTAATTCAGGGTCGAGCATGGCCCAGAAATCGCCATAACGTGTCGGCCAAGAATCGGTGATTTCTTTGAAGTTATCGCTCGGCGCTGCGCAGTGCATAATTACCATGGTGATGCCAGGCTTGGCTTCTTTTAGGAGCTCGATGTACTTCTGGGTTTTCATTTTGCGCAAATTTTCTTCCGTATTGGGAGTGCCTGCGGGCAATTTCCAACCGTAGGTATCGGCAAACAAATCGTCCAATACAGGTAAGCCCGCACCCCACAACATTTTGCCTACTTGCTGAAATTGCTGAATCTCTTGCGCTGGGCTGTTGCGTTCTTTCGCGATGAGGGTAGCATGACCGCCAGGCAACATGACAGGAATCTTTTCTTGAATACCTACCTTAACATAACGCTCCGTAAAAGCAGGCGAACCAAACAACGTTCCCATGTGGGAGTCGATGTGCGAAGGCTCTACCCCAAAGCTTCGAAAACGCGCAATTTGAGCGCGAATTTCGGTTTCTACTTCATCGGCAGAGGCGTGTTTTACCACATCTCCGACATTCGACCACATTGCCCCTTCTTTATCAACTAACCCAGGCACTTTTTCGCGCCCCGAAATCGGAAACCAACGGTAGCCTTTCCACTCCGAGGTGAGGGTAAGGTGAACGCCCGCATCGGTCGTTGGGTGTTGTTGGAGGTATTTCATGTAGGCAGGTACCCATCCACAAGGCATCATCACACTGGTAGAGTTGGCCACTCCTTTTTCCATCGCCACAATGGTGCCTTGGTTGGCCTCGTACGACATCCCTGCGTCGTCGATGTGGAATAAAATGATTTTTTTGCCTTTGGGGTAGCCCAATTTCTCGGCATACGTTTCTTGGGCTTGGCTAGGGCGGTAGAGGAAAGAAATAAGCGCAGCAACAAAAAAAAACTGTTTCATGGACTCGCAACGGTTATATTTGTTTGTATAAAGTCTTGCAAAGGTAAACCATACCCAATCAAGCCTTGGAGGGAAGTCCTTCTACTTACTTAACATTCAGATGAAAAGACTATTACGCAAGTCAGTTTTTGGTTTAGGAGGCCTGTTGTTGGCAGGTACGGCACTTACGTACGCCCCGCCTTTGGTACATATTCGTAATTATGTAGAGCGGGGAGCGGTCGATATTTTGGATTACAAAAAACATCCCGTTCGGCAAGTACTGGCGTCTGCGCGCCCTGAGCCTTGGCCGTTGGATTCTACGTTTAATAAAGCAACCATTTCCAAAAACTTGATAGATACCCTCGAAAAGTACGAAACCACGGCTTTTTTGGTATTTAAAGATGGCAAACTCAAATATGAGCATTACTGGGAAGGCTACGATACCAAAACGCTAAGTCAGTCGTTTTCGGCGGCTAAAAGTGTCATTTCAATGCTCGTAGGGATTGCGCTCAACGAAAACAAAATCAAAAGCTTGGATGAGCCTATTTCGCATTATTTAGGTTCATTTTCGGAGGGAGAAAAAAAGAAAATCACGATTCGGCACTGCCTAACGATGAGTTCGGGGCTTGATTGGCACGAAAAAGACCGTGGGGTATTTAGCAACAACGCCTACGGCTACTACGGCGAAGATATTGCCAAAGTTATCGACAACCTCACGGTAGAAAAGCCCGTTGGAAAGGAGTTTGAATACCGCAGCGGCGATACCCAAATTTTGGGTTTGGTGCTGGAAAAAGCCTATAACAAGAAAATCTCGGACTTGGTCTCTGAAAAAATCTTTCAGCGGATTGGTTCCGAAACGGATGCCCTCTGGATGCTTGATAAGGCAAAAGGCCGCGAAAAAGCATTTTGTTGTTTTGCCCCTACCGCCCGCGACTATGCCCGTTTTGGTCACTTGATGCTTTGGAAAGGAGCATGGGGGCAACAGCGGATTGTATCCGAAAAGTACATGAATCAGGCACTTAGCCCTGCTACAAACTTGCTTGATCCCAAAACAAACGCCCCGCTTCAGGTGTATGGATTTCAGTTTTGGATGCAGCCGTATAAAAACCTCCAAACGGTGAGTATGCGTGGGCTATTGGGACAGTTGGTGTGGGCGATTCCTTCGGAGAACGCAGTAGTGGTGCGTTTGGGGCACAAAGAGTCGCCCGAAAAAGTAGGGCCGTATTTCCGCCAAGATTCAGAAGCCTATTTGGCAGCAGCATTGGAGGTTCTTCGGCAATAGGAATGAGACCCTACTGCCATTTATCCTATCAAATCACCAAACATCCACAAGTAGTTGAATAATCGGGCATAAAGACTGTAATTTTCGATATAATCTTATACCTAAATTATGTCTCACATTCTCGAAGCGCATGACATAGTCAAGCAATATGCTACCCATCGCGCCCTCGACGGCGTTAGTCTTAGTGTTCCCAAAGGATGTATTTTTGGGTTACTTGGCCCCAACGGAGCGGGAAAAACTTCGTTGATTCGCATCATTACCCAAATCACAGCCCCCGACGAGGGTTATGTGTTATTTGATGCCCAGCGCCTTCAGCCTAACCACATTCAGGACATTGGTTACTTGCCCGAAGAACGTGGTTTATACAAAAAAATGAAGGTAGGCGAGCAGCTGCTCTATTTGGCACAACTCAAAGGTTTGTCGGAGCGCGAAGCCATGGACAAGCTGAAGGTTTGGATAAAAAAGTTTGACATCAAAACGTGGTGGACCAAAAGCATCGAAGACCTCTCCAAGGGAATGCAGCAAAAGGTGCAGTTTGTGGCTACGGTGATGCACGAGCCTAAACTGATTATCCTTGACGAACCCTTTTCGGGTTTTGATCCCATCAATGCTAACCTCATCAAAGACGAAATTTTGGAGCTCCGCCAACGTGGTACGACAATCATATTTTCGACGCACCGAATGGAATCCGTTGAAGAGCTTTGCGACCACATCGCACTCGTCAACAAGTCGCGGATTATTTTGAATGGTAGCAAAAAGGACATCAAAAATCAGTTCAAAGAAAATAGCTACTCTGTGCGTTATCAAGGCTCATTGGGTGAGTTGTCTCCTGAATTTGAGTTGATTACTACCAAAGACACGGGAGAAGGTGTACACCAAGCTACGATTCGGATTGTAGAAGATGCCACGGTAAATAAGCTGGTGGCAAACCTTATCAATCAGGTCGAACTGGTTTCTTTCCACGAAAACATCCCATCATTCAACGACATTTTTATCAAGGCCGTAGGCAGTGATGTACCCGACGAATCGAAATGATAGTGAGTATCAGTTAACCGAAAGACTATGAAAAACATTTTCCTTGTTCTCAAACGCGAATACCTCGTACGGGTACGCAAAAAGTCATTCATCGTAATGACGTTTCTAACGCCTATTTTGATTGCTGCTTTCTACGGAATTATCGTTTGGGCGGCAGTGGGCTCTTTCAAAAGCGAACACAAAACGATTCAGGTAATCGACGAAAGTGGGTTGTTTAAAGATAAATTTAAGAGCGATAAAAACACCACGTTTGAACTTATCAGCGGCCCCGTAGCCACGGCTCAGAAACAGCTAAAGGGCAAAGAAGACAACTTACTCGTCCATATTCCTGCTGACATTATGAGCCGTCCAAATGGCTTGCAGATTTATGCCGAAAAGAACATTGGTCCGATGCTCAAAAACCGTATCGAAAAAGTAGTTCAGCAAGGGTTGAGAAACATCAAGTTGTCGAAAGCAGGCATTACTCAGCAGGTGATTGAAGATGCAAATCAAGACGTTGATGCCCAGACTTTTAGCCTCGACGATGAGGGGAAGTCGCAGTCGAGTAGTACTATGGCAGCGTATGTGGCGGGTTATGCGGCGGCATTTTTGCTGTATATCTTTATTTTGGTCTATGGTGCGGGAGTAATGCAAGGGGTGATGGAAGAAAAATCAAATCGTATCATCGAGGTGATTATTTCGTCGGTGAAGCCTTTTCACTTGATGTTGGGTAAAATTTTGGGCGTGGCGGCTGTGGGGCTTACCCAGTTTGTGTTGTGGGGAGTGCTTACGTTTGGCGTATCGAGTGCCACTCAAACGCTCTTTGGCTTCAATCGCTTCACGGCTACGGAGGAGGTGATGAAAAAACAAGCCGAGCAAGCCGATCCCGAGGTGAAAAAGGAGATGGAGAAGCAACAAAATAATACCTTGCAGACAATCGAAAATTTCTCAAAATCAGCCCAGTCGCTGCCTCTCGCCAAAATTTTCTTCTGTTTCTTATTTTACTTTTTAGGGGGCTATTTGTTGTATAGCTCGTTGTACGCGGCGATTGGAGCCTCGGTCGAAAACCAACAGGAAGCGGGGCAATTTACTTTCCCAATCATGCTTCCCATTATTGCGGCCATTGTCTTTGCCCAATTGGCTATCAATCAGCCCGATGGTTCGTTGGCTTTCTGGACGTCGATGATTCCGTTTACGTCGCCTGTGGTGATGATGGCGCGGATTCCGTTTGGCGTACCTGCGTGGGAAATAGCCCTTTCGATGGCACTTCTCGTGCTTGGATTCGTTGGTACAACTTGGATTGCCGCGCGAATTTATCGTATCGGTATTTTGATGTACGGTAAAAAAGTGAATTACAAAGAGTTGTCCAAATGGTTGTTTTATAAAGGATAAATAATTAGCCAATCCAACATCCCGAAAGTTTTGAACTTTCGGGATGTTTTTTGTCCCCAAAATGTATGGAATCAAAAGAAAAAGTACAAGAAAAAGCAGCAACTTCCTCGCCCAAAAAGTCAGCACTGAGAGAGTGGGTTGATTCGGTAGTGTTTGCGGTAGTAGCGGCGACCTTCATTCGGTGGTTGTTTTTTACACCTTTTACCATTCCGTCGTCGTCAATGGAGAAAACACTTCTCGTGGGTGATTTTTTGTTTGTGAGTAACCTGCATTACGGCGCTCGCACGCCCGTGACACCGTTGCAAATTCCGCTGACGCATCAAACCATTTGGGGAACATCTATTCCATCCTTTTCGACCTTGATTCAGTTGCCGATGTATCGTTTGCCAGGTTTTACGCACATCAAACGCAACGATGTAGTGGTGTTTAACTATCCAGGTGATGCCGACGAACCGTTTGAAGACGTATCGATTGGGAATGGGGGTTATAAAGACTTTCCTGTCGATTTGAGAAATAACTTTATCAAGCGCTGTGTGGCTGTAAGTGGCGATATTCTTGAGATTAAAAATGCGGAAGTATATATCAATGGAGAAAAAGCTCCCGTTCCTCCGCGTGCCGAGCTTTATTACCGAATGGAGTCTTCGGACGTATTGGATGATCGCTTTTTTGACAAAGAAAATATTCAAGATTATAGCGCACTTCCTCCCGATTCGGCACGAACTGGAATTAACCGCTATCAAATAAGAACGACGCCCGAAATCGTTGAAACGCTCAAAAAATACGATTTTGTGCGCTCGATTCAGCAAATAGCTCGCTACAATGCAAGTATTTCAGAACCAGGAATCTACCCAGCGGCTTTGGCTCAAAATCAAGAGTTTTATGGGCCTATTCAGATTCCTAAAAAAGGCTTGACGATTACGCTTGATTCGGTCAACATCGCCAAATACGGTCACGTTATCAAGTATTTTGACCACAATGATGCTGAAAAAGTGAATGTAGCAAAGACGCAAATTACCATCGACGGCAAGCCACTAACGCAATATACATTCAAGCAGGACTACTTTTTTATGATGGGTGACAATCGCTATGAGTCGGCTGACTCACGTTTTTGGGGATTTGTTCCTGAAGACCACATTGTGGGTAAGGCGCTTTTTACGTGGATGTCGATTGATCCCAATCCTAAATCATTTATTCACAAAATCCGTTGGAATCGCTTATTTCGCTTGATTGAATAGGTTTGTTAAAGGTATGAAACATTGGTTATTGTTCTTGTTGTTGGGTGGGACGTTGGTTGCTAAAGCGCAACAAAACGCGTATTTGTTTTCGTATTTCGTGAAAAATGGGGAAGATGGCCTTCACTTTGCTTATAGCACCGACGGGTTGCACTGGAAAGCATTGAAAGGAGGGAATTCCTTTTTGAAACCTACCGTCGGAAAGGATAAACTAATGCGCGACCCGTGTATTTACCAAGATAAAACGGGAACCTTCCACATGGTTTGGACGAGTGGGTGGTGGGACAAAATCATCGGTTATGCCTCTTCCAACGATTTGGTAAATTGGTCGGAACAGCGGGCTATTTCGGTGATGGAGCATGAACCTACGGCTAAAAATAGCTGGGCACCCGAAATTGCTTACGATGACAAAACGAAACAGTTTTTGATATTTTGGGCAACTACCATCCCTAGCCGCCATACCGACGTGGCCGATTCGGAGCGCGAAAAAGGCTTGAACCACCGTATGTACTACGTGACGACGAAGGATTTTAAGACATTTAGTGAAACAAAGCTGTTTTTTAATCCTGATTTCAGCGTCATTGATGCGACCATCTTGAAGCGAGGTAAAAACTACGTGATGTTTCTGAAAAATGAGAACCCCAATCCACCCGAAAAAAACATTCGTATTACCGAAGCGAAAAGCGCGCTGGGGCCATTTCCTACAAAAGTTTCTGAACCTATCACAGGGAAATACTGGGCCGAAGGGCCTACTGCGATTGAGGTGGGAGAGTATGTGTACGTGTATTTTGATAAATATACCCAGCACAAGTACGGAGCGGTACGTTCAAAAGACCTGAAAACATGGGAAGACGTGTCGGAGCAGGTAACGTTTCCTGAAGGTATTCGCCACGGAACAGCCTTCAAAGTGCCGATGACGCTGCTGGAAGCTTTACAGAAATAGAAGAGAAAAAGACCTGCCAAGTTTTTGAAACTTGGCAGGTCTGCCTACAAAATAGGGGAGGTTGTAAGCAACCTCCTCTCAAAAATCTCTACTTAATCATCTCAAATCCACAGTAAGGTACCAATGCTTTTGGAATACGGATTCCTTCTGGCGTTTGGTTGTTTTCGAGCAGGGCGGCCAAAATACGTGGCAATGCCAATGCCGACCCGTTGAGGGTATGTAATAACTGTGTTTTTCCGTCAGTTTTATAACGTAACTTGAGGCGATTGGCTTGGTAGGTTTCAAAGTTAGATACTGAGCTACATTCCAACCAACGGCCTTGCGCACCTGACCATACTTCAAAATCGTAGGTAAGGGCCGACGTAAAGCCCATATCGCCACCGCACAAACGAATGATACGGAATGGCAATTCCAACGCTTGAAGCAATCCTTTTACGTGCTCGGCCATTTCGTCGAGGGCTTGGTATGATTCCTCTGGTTTGCGTACTTGCACAATTTCTACTTTGTCAAACTGGTGAAGGCGATTAAGCCCACGTACGTGCGCGCCCCAGCTACCCGCTTCGCGGCGGAAACAAGGGGTATATCCCACGTTTTTGATAGGTAACTCACTTTCAGCTACGATAACGTCACGGTACAGGTTCGTGATAGGTACCTCCGCCGTTGGAATGAGGTATAAGTCATCGGCCGTTGCGTGGTACATTTGTCCTTCTTTGTCGGGCAATTGTCCCGTACCAAAACCCGATTCGGCATTGATTAGAATAGGCGGTTGTACTTCCATGTAACCCGCTTCAACGGCTTTGTCCAAAAAGAATTGAATCATCGCCCGCTGAATACGCGCTCCTTGTCCTTTGTAAACAGGAAAACCTGCGCCTGTGATTTTGGTGCCCAGTTTGAAATCAATAATGTCGTATTGCTCAATCAAGTCCCAGTGAGGCTTGGCGGTTTCGGGTAGCGTAGGTTTTTCTCCCCAAAGATATACTTCTACGTTTTCTTCGGGCGTACGGCCAGGAGGAACGCTTTCGTGGGGAAGGTTGGGGAGTAATACCAACGTCGCTTGAAGTTGCTCTTCGACTTCTTTCAGACTTTCTTCCAGCGATTTTGCGCGAACCTTCAGGGTGGATGTTTGAGCTTTAGCCGCTTCTGCTTCTTCTTTCCTACCTTCCTTCATCAATTGCCCGATTTGCTTGGCTAAGGCGTTGGATTGTGCCAAGGTAGCGTCCAACTCACTTTGCGTATCACGACGCTGTTTGTCCAAGCCTAAAATAGTGTCCACCGCTTCGGTAGCACCTTTAAAATACTTGCGTTCCAACCCTGTAATGGTTAGTTCGCGGTTTTCGCGGATGAAGTTTAACTGTAGCATTACAAAATAGATATAGTTATTCAGGGCTAAAGCCCTTGTGTTATTTACTTCGTATTACCCCAGCCTAAAGGCGTGGGGTTAAAAGAGAATCGTTCATATCCTTTCGCATTTCTATCCTTGAACCCCATGCCGCAGCGGCGGTTCGACTTTAGGCTGGGGTACGGGCTGTTGTGTTACGAGTACTAAGGGCTTTAGCCCTGACGTACTTGGAATCCAAATTTGGCCATAAATTCTTGACATTCTTCCAAATACGTTTTCTTTCGGTGGTGTTCTTCTTGATTCCTGATGTAATTCCTCACGGCTTCTATTTGAGATTCACTGACCGAAACGGCATAGTACTCATCAGCCCAATATAATTTTTTGCGAAATAACTGTTGCTGATTACTCCAAAAGGCAGCTTCTCCTTTGATGAGCTGCATCGTATTTGACAAGGTCAAGTCAGCGTTTAGTGCTAACAGACAGTGAATATGATCTTCGACCCCGTTAATAAAATCTATGTAAAAGCCCTTCTGTCGAGCATTTTCTCGAATATGGGAAAACAGCAATTCTCGTTTCCCTTTTTCAAGGATACTTTCTCGACTTTTAGTCCCCCAAACGGCATGAACCCAGATTTTTACAAAAGCCATTTTTACACTGTTTAGTCAGGGCTAAAGCCCTTGTTCTGTAAGCCTGATTGCGTTTCCCCAGCCTAAAGGCGTGGGGTTAAAAGAGTTTTTCTACGAACCCTCTATCCATTTTTATGGTGTTTGGTCGAGGCTAAAGCCCTTGTTCATTGAATGCCTATTATGTTTCCCCAGCCTAAAGGCGTGGGGTTATAAGAGTATTTCTACGAACTCTCTAGCCATTTTTATGGTGCCTAGTCAGGGCTAAAGCCCTTGTTCATTGAATGCCTATTTTGTTTCCCCAGCCTAAAGGCGTGGGGTTATAAGAGTTATTTTTACTCTAACCCTACGCCTTCTTCAGCGGAGAAATGGGGTTAAAAGAGTTTTTATCCTCTAACCCCACGCCTTTAGGCTGGGGACGTAAACTGCGCCACTCCTAAAAGGGCTTTAGCCCTGACTTTGTTAGCTTCTATTGTGCATTGAAGATAGTCTTCATCGCATCTTCGTAGTAGAAAAGGCGCTCATTGAGGACATTGAGGGCTTCGGCTTTGTCTTTTGACCATACCAAAATCGAAAGGTTGTGTTCTGATGCTCCGTACGAAATCATTCGGATTGGAATGTGTTTCATGGCTTCGAATACTTTCAACGCAATCCCTTCTTTGTCGGCTTTAAAGTCACCTACGATACAGATAATCGACAAGTCGCGGTCGTGTTCTTCCAAGTCGGCGATTTCGCTCAACTCGGCCGTGATTTCGCTCAAGTGCGTATCGTTGTCGATAGTGACTGATACCGAAACCTCCGACGTCGTAATCATATCCACAGGCGTCTTATATTTCTCGAAAATCTCAAATACACGACGCAAGAAACCGTACGCATTCAGCATACGAGTCGAGTGAATATAAATTGCCGTCAGACCGTCTTTGGCCGCAATTGCCTTGATTTCGCGGTCGGTCGTAGTGGTAGCAATCAGCGTACCAAAGGCTTCGGGCTCCATTGTATTTTTCAAACGAACGGGCACGCCGCGTAATTTGGCGGGGGTAATGGTGCTTGGGTGCAAAATTTTTGCTCCAAAATAAGCCAACTCAGCCGCTTCTTCAAACGTCAATTCGCGGATGGGGAAAGTGCGTTTTACAATGCGTGGGTCGTTGTTGTGCATTCCGTCGATGTCGGTCCAAATCTGAATTTCTTCCGCACGAATTGCGCCCCCAATCAACGAGGCAGTATAGTCAGAACCACCGCGTTTGAGGTTGTCCACTTCACCGCGAGGATTGCGGCAAATAAACCCTTGTGTAACGACAATTTGTTTTTCTGGATGATGGCCGAGCATATCGCTCAACAATTCCTCAATAGTTTCCAATTCTGGCTCGCCATCGTGGTCAATACGCATAAAATCCAAGGCGGGCAATAACACAGAGCTTTCGCCTACTTCTTCCAAATACGCTTGGAACATTTGCGTACTCATAATTTCCCCTTGAGCTACCAACTCTTTGTCTTGCTTGAGGCCAAAAGGACGGCTTTTCAATACTGAGCGAATGAAGTTAAACTCATTGTCAACGACCGCTTGGCCTTTTTGGAGTCCTGCTTCGGTGCTATATAATTCTTTGATAAACGCGTCGTAGTGCGCTTTCAAAGCGTCTATTTTCTCTTGTACTTCGGCTTCGTTGTTTGCCTTGGCCGAGTCGCCCATCGAAATCAACGCGTTGGTGGTTCCCGAAAGCGCCGATAATACTACGATTTTGCGGCCGCTATCTGCCGTCACTAGATTTCTGATTGAGTGCATCCGTTCGGGTTTTCCTACCGACGTACCGCCAAATTTCCAAACTTGCATTTTGTTACTGAATTATTATTGGTGAGTTGTGTTTGAATCTGATTTAGTGGGTGTTGGGCTGGCGTTTAAACATTCCCCAAAGCGCAATCCCTACCCAAATGATATTGACCATTGCAGACGGAATAGCGCCATAGGTAAGGGTATTGACAATAAGAAAAGCACTTCCTATCAAATTGGCCCACAAATAAGCCTTGGTCGTGGCATGTAACCTACCGCTGATGTTGAGGGCATACGCGCCCACTACCAGCACCGAACCCACCCATCCGAGAATATCTATGATAAGACGTTCTGTCATTTTTTTGAAATTTTCCGCAAAATTACACGATAAATCGGTACAATCTTGCCCCGTTTACCAATACTTGAAAATTGTCGTAATAATCTTGTAACCTGCTAATACAACGCCCTTTACCGTACCCGATATTTTAGAAAAGCCAATTCGCTTTCGGTAGTTAACCGCTACTTCTGTTGATTTGAGGTGCTGTTTCGCCGCTTTTAGTTGCATTTCGACCGTCCAGCCGTAGGTTTTGTCTTGCATGTCAAGCGCCAAAAGCTTATCCCATTTAATAGCCCGAAAAGGGCCTAAGTCGGTGTATTGAACGCCGTATAAAAGACGTAACAGAAATGTAGCGAGCCAATTGCCAAACACTTGTTGCGGAGTCATGGAACCACGTTCACGTTTACCTAAAGACCGTGAACCAATGACCATGTCATAATTTTGTTCCAAAATCGGTCGCACTAAATCAGGAAGTTCTTCGGGATAATCGGAGTGGTCACCGTCCAAAAAGACAATAATATCGGGTGGCGTTGCCAAGGATTTTACGTAGTCCATTCCGCGTAAACAAGCCCGACCGTAGGCAGGCAGCGCTTCGTGAACAACAGTCGCTCCTGCTTCTTGGGCACGAATGGCTGTCTGGTCTGTAGAGCGGTTATCGACAACGACAACCTCACGTACCCAATTGCGAGGTATTTCGGAGATTACTTGCCCAATGGCAGCTTCTTCGTTGTAAGCAGGAATAATGACAATAATGTTCAAAAGATTACAATTTGCAGTGAGGAGTTTGCAAAGATAGGGAAACTTTACGGCGATATGTTTGGTTTAGGGAGATAGACTCAAGGCGCTATTTTTCTCAACTCATGCATTGTCAACCCTTACCACTTGCATCCACAGGGGCGTTTCCCCCGCTTTTTTTAGATTACATTTCCCAAAAAGACCAGTTGCAGCCATTCTACGGTTTATTCCCTGTTCTTGAAAACTTTGAAAAACAACTCCAGCAAAAGTCCGCGTTTAGCCCGCAGCACCGCCAAGTACTGGTGCAATCGCTTGAACGTCAGTATGCTCACTTGAGCCAGAAGCCCGACTTTTCGAGTTTATTGAACGAAAATACGTTTACCGTCACAACGGGACATCAGCTCAATATTTTTACTGGGCCGTTGTACGTCATCTATAAGATTGTAACGACCATCAATTTGGCGCGTCAGCTCAAAGCGGCTTATCCCAATTATGATTTTGTGCCAGTGTATTGGATGGCAACCGAAGACCACGACTTCGACGAAATCAGTTATTTTAATCTTTTTGGTAAAAAATATACGTGGCAAACCCAGCAAAAAGGAGCCGTTGGGCGCATGAATCCGAGAGAGTTGGGCGAAGCGTTGAAAATTTTGCCTGAACGACTGCCTATTTTTGAAAAAGCATACCTGCGCCACGACAATCTTGCGGATGCTGTGCGTTGTTACATGAACGATTTGTTTGGCAAAGATGGCTTGGTGTGTGTGGATGGCGATGATGCGGCGTTAAAACGTTTGTTTTTGCCCGTTATCGAAGACGAACTCAAAAATTCAAAGGCGTTTGATTTGGTAAAAAGTACCACGGAAGCCATCGAAAGCCTTGGATACCACACCCAGATTAGCCCGCGTGAAATCAACTTCTTCTATTTGGCTGATGGCCTGCGCGAGCGGATTGTGAAAGAAGGCGACGAATACAAAGCGCTCAATTCGGATATTTCATTTTCCGAAACGGAGATTTTGGCTTTGGCCAAGGAGCACCCTGAGCAATTTAGCCCCAACGTTGTACTGCGACCGTTGTACCAAGAAATTATTTTACCCAACTTAGCCTACATCGGTGGTCCTTCGGAAGTGCCGTATTGGATGCAGTTGAAGGGGGTTTTTGACCATTATCAAGTACCATTTCCGTTGTTATTGCCGCGTAATTTTGCGTTGTATGTGAATGCTGCAAGCCAAAAACGTGCGGAAAAACTGGGAGTGACGGTCGAAAATCTGTTTTGGGACGATGTACGTTTGCGTAAGTCTTTTGTAGAAAAAACCTCGACGGTGTCGCTGGAATTAGCGCAGGAAAAAAAGGCGATAGAGGAGGTTTTCAACGATATTTTGCACAAAGCATTGGCCATTGACAAAACCCTAGAAGGAGCGGTTAATGCTGAAAAAGTGAAAATGCTGAATACGCTCGAAAATTTAGAAAAACGCCTTCAAAAAGCCGAAGAGCGCAATCACGAAACGGAAGTAAATCAGTTATTGGGCTTAAAAGCGAAACTTTTCCCGAGCGGAGGGTTGCAAGAGCGCAGCGAAAATTTCCTTAATTTTTATCTCAACGATAGTACATTTATTGAGAAACTGTTGGCGCATTTTAATCCCCTTGATTTTTGTTTTAATATTTTGACCGAAGAAGGAGAGTAAGAGTTAGGGCTCAACTACTTAATAGTAAGGGCTCTATAGAAAAGTGTATTTTTAGTGATAGTAGGGTTCAAGTACCGATTTGTTTTGTCAAAGTACTCAATACTTTAGAGATAAAAATGTACACGCCATGAAAAACTATCGATTAAATAAGCTTTATAAGCTATGGAGACTTGCTACTTTAGGTTTAATAATAGTTGTTTCTTGTTCAGAAGGAGATAGGCCAACTCCCATAAGTTCTGTTATTCCCAGTGGAGATTTACCCAATATAAAACCCAAAGGGAATGAAAATTACTTAAAAGAAAACTCTGATTATATCTACAACCAAGAGAAAGTAAAGACATTTGAGCTACTTATTAGAGACAAAGATTTAGAAAAGCTCAATTTCGACCCTGTCAATCAAGATTATGTGGAAGGGGCTTTGATATTTGAGGGGGATACAATTAGCCCAATTGGTGTACGTTACAAAGGTTCGATTGGGGCTTTTGCTGGTTGTTTATCAAACCGTGATTGGACGAAACCTTCGGGTCAAAAAGTTTGTGAAAAACTCAGTTTGCAAATAAAAATTAACTGGAAAGGTCGCAAAGAACGTTTTTTTGACTTAAATAAACTTCAATTTCATTCGCAGAACTACGACAAATCCCAGCTTCGTGAACGCCTAGCTTATTGGCTCTTTGCCGAAATGGGTGTTCCTTCTCCGCGTTCAGTTCATGCCAGGTTACTTATCAATAAAAAATACTCAGGTTTATATGGCCTTACGGAAGAGATAGATAACCGTTTTGCAGAATATTTTTACAAAGAAGGCAAAGGTAATATCTACAAGGAAGTTTGGCCAGTCAAAGCCAATGGAGAAGTGGAATCTGATGATGCTTTTATCAATGCTTTAAAAACGAATGAAGAAGAGAAAGACATTAACTTAATCAAAGAATTTGGGCAAGCGATTGCGGCTTCTAACTCGTCAAACAACAAAGATGTGGTGAGGAAATATATGAAAGTCAATGAGTTAGTGTCGTATATTGTGGTTGACAGAGCAATTAGGCATGATGATGGCCCGTTTCATTGGTATTGTACTAACGAAACGGTAAACTCTTGCACAAATCATAATTACTACTGGTTTGAAGATAAAAAAAACAGAAAAATGCACCTCATTCCATGGGATATGGATGGCACTTTTGAGCACATAATCAGGAATGCAAACGAAAATACGCCTTTGGCAGATAAATGGGGCGAAACGTCGAATAACTGTTTACCTTTTGCCAAAGGAAGTGGTAATTTAAAACATCGTTCGGCTGCTTGTGAAAAACTAACCGCAGCATGGGTTAATTTTGACCAAGAATATAATACTACCAAAAGTTATTTTCAAAATAACTTCGTTGCCAACGATAAAATAATTTTCCAGTTAGACAAGTGGGCAAAACAAATTGAGCCTTATATTATTGAGGCAGATAATATTCATAATAAAGATATTATGAACGTGGCGAATAAAAGAACAACCACACTCCTTATTTGGCAAAATGCAACAAATACGTTGAGAAGCCAAGTCAAAGCTATTCAGTGAAATCTAGAAGCTAAACTGTCATATAAATAAGTCGGCAAACTTATTCCTCCATTTCTCAACCTCTCTTTTTGATGATAATACGTTTTTTTGCTTTGTGGATAATCGGCTGCACCTTCGTTTCGGTAACAAGCGCTCAAGTGACGTACTATGTTGCGCCTAACGGACAAGATACCCATGCAGGTACGCTGCAAAGGCCCTTTAAAAATGTATCTAAAGCCATCGCTTTGGCGCAACAAGCCAAAGGAGCAAAAGTGAAAATCTTATTGCGAGAGGGGGTTTATTATTTGTCCGCTCCTCTTGTGTTGAACGCGGATGAAGTGAAGGCTGCATCGGTAGAAATCGGCGCGTATGCCCACGAAAAAGTCACCATTAGCGGGGGAGAGGCCATACAGCTGACATGGAAACCGTTTAAAAATGGTATTTATCAGGCTCAGGTAAACGGTAAGACTGCCTTCGAACAACTTTTTATCAATGGGCAATTACAGCATTTGGCACGTTTTCCTAACTATGACTCCACCGCTCGGGTATTTCATGGCACATCGGCTGAGGCAACAGCCCCCGAACGCGTACGGACGTGGAGCCAACCCGCAGGCGGCTACGTACACGCTCTTCACTCGGGCGAATGGGGCGGATTTCATTACCTAATTACGGGCAAAAACCCAAACGGAGAGTTAGCGTTGGAGGGTGGTTGGCAAAACAACCGTCCTTCGTCGATGCACAAACAGCACCGTTTTGTTGAAAATATTTGGGAAGAATTGGATGCTCCCCACGAATGGTATTTCGATAAAAAGACCCGTACGCTGTACTTTATTCCCCCGCCAAACATAGACCTCGCTAAAGTACGAGTGGAAACCTCGGGATTATACACCCTAGTAGAAATGCGCGGCACTCCCGAAAAACCGTTGCGTAACGTTCATTTCAAAAACCTGCATTTTACGCATACCGAACGTAGTTTTATGGAAACCAAAGAGCCGTTGGTGCGCAGCGATTGGACGTTTTTTCGCGGTGGAGCCGTGCTGTTGAAGGGAGCAGAAAACTGTACCATTACCGACTGTGAATTTGCCGATTTGGGAGGGAATGCCGTCGTAATGAGCAAATACAATAGAAATAATACCGTTAAAGGGTGCTATATTCATCATATTGGGGCGAGTGCTGTGGCGTTTGTGGGTGACCCCAAGGCCGTACGTTCGCCTTCGTTTCGGTATGAGTGGTCGATTCCCTACGAAAAACTGGATAAAACCCCTGGTCCTCAAACCAACAATTATCCGCAAGTGTGTTTGGTTGTTGACAATTTGATTCATGACGTGGGGCAAATCGAAAAACAAGCCACAGGGGTTCAAATCGAGATGTCGGCGAAGATTACCGTGCGTCACAATAGCATTTACAATACGCCAAGGGCAGGAATAAACATCGGCGATGGGGCGTGGGGCGGGCACGTGCTGGAGTACAACGATGTGTTTAACACAGTCTTAGAAACGGGCGACCACGGCGCGTTTAACTCTTGGGGACGAGACCGCTTTTGGTACGCTAACCGACGTTACATGGATAGCCTAACGGCGGTGCATCCTGAATTGATACTACTCGACGCGCAGCAAACGACGATTATTCGTAATAACCGCTTTCGATGTGATCACGGTTGGGACATTGACCTCGACGATGGCTCATCCAACTACCATATTTACAACAACGTTTGCCTCAATGGCGGTCTCAAGCTTCGGGAAGGATTTTACCGAACGGTTGAGAACAACATCATGGTCAACAACTCATTTCACCCGCACGTTTGGTTCAAAAATAGCCACGATGTATTTCGGCACAACATTGTGATGAAAAAGTATTTTCCCATTCAAATCAACGATTGGGGAAAGGAGATTGATCAAAATTTATTTCCTGATGCAGCGGCCTTGGCGTTGGCACAAAAGAACGGCACCGACTCCCGAAGTAAAGCGGGAAACCCTCTTTTCGTGAATGCTTCGGAGGGAAATTATACGGTCAAAAACGCTTCGCTGGCGCTGACACTCGGTTTTAAAAACTTTCCGATGCAGTCGTTTGGCGTCCAGAAAATAGCCCTAAAAAAACGAGCTTTACAGCCTGAGTTGCCAACACTCCTAACCAACGAATCGGTGGAAGGAAAGATCGTTGTGATTACTTGGCTAGGCAGTACACTCAAAAACGTAGAAGGTTTAGGCGAACGCTCTGCCTACGGCCTTCCCGACGAAACAGGTGTGATTATAACGAGCGTCGCGGCCAATAGCCTATTGTCGAAAGCAGGTTTACAGCCCAAAGACGTCATCCGAGTGGCTAACAACAAGCCTGTCAAAACCATTCGCGATTTGCTAGAAATCTACCAAGAAGTCAACTGGCAGGGACACATGGACGTAGAGGCGTTGCGCAATCAGCAGTGGGTGAAACGAGTAGTGATGCTAAAATGAGGGCGATTGGATAGAAAAAGGGGGCTACAGCCCTACAAAATTAGAATTTAGCTGAAGGCGACGTTCAGGGTTAAGATTGCTTTCTTGAATCAGCATATTGGGCGTAACACCTGCAAACTGCTTAAAATCTTTGACCAAATGCTGATAGTCAGTGTAACCAGTCTCCACCGCAATGCTCAACCAGTCCAAGTCTTGACGGGCATCTTTGAGTGAGTAAGCTTGGTAAAATCGACAGATACGGGCAAAATATTTAGGAGTAACGCCTACTTGCCGTTCAAAACGCTTCTCAAACTGACGAAAACTTAGGCAGGCGTCACTGGCTGTTTGGGAGAGATTAAACCCTTGTGGGTTACTTAATATAATGCCACCAATTTTGTCGATTGGCTCAAACCCAAATTTAACTCGGGAGACTTTCTTCGTAAAGTAGCGGTCAAGAATGCAGGGAAGCTCGTCATAAGAAGTTGCATGGGCCAGTTGGTCTTCCACATCATCAATTTCTCGCCCTAAAATCGCTTGTGCTTCAATATATTGGTGCAGGAGTTCGTACATCGGAATCCGAAGTAATTTATGAATGGCGCCAGGCTGAAATCGCACGTGGACCATCATGTATTCGGAAGGTAGGTGTAAATTTTGGCGAGTGGTAGGAAGCCCAAAAATGCAGGTCTTAGGGCGTACCGTAAATACTCCTGTCTCAACAGTCTCGGCGGTTTTGGTACCCCGAACCACAAAGGTCATTCCTTCTTCGGGATTTACGGGGTATGCCTTGATGGGCGCAGGAATGTCTTTCCCAAATCGCATGTGTAGCACCAAATACTCTTTAATGTATGGGCCGAGAATAAGCGAGGGTTGACAACGTTGGCAAATCATGGCATTAAATTGTCAGTTTATTTGGGGCTATAATAATGTTCAGAGATACTGGTTATTTTCCATTCGTTACCCTTTTTTTCGAGCAATACTACTCGGTGGGCTTTTACTGCTTTTCCATCGGGGGTGGTGTAGGTGGTTTGGTAATTGGCACTGGCAAAATTTCCCGCCGATTTGATTTGAAAGTCGGCATTGCTCACACGCAATGGCATGGCAGGCGGGAAGGTGTTGTCGTTGGTAAAATCAGCTCCTGTACGAAAGGTATAGCTGCCGTCGGGTAAATTTACGCTTACAATGGTATGTTTTGTGTCTTTAGGATCAAACGACCAATGCTTTCGTACTTCGCTGGGTTGATGCGCTTTGAGCGCTTTTGCTTCAGCAAGTAGCGTGGCTTTAATCGCGTCGTCGTTGGTTTGAGCAAACAAACTGCCTGAACCAATCAAAAGGGCAAATAATAAATTTTTCATTTTTAACAGGTTGTTGGGTGAAACATTGCTGTACAAAAATGAAGGCTTAAAGCTGGTTTTTAGTGGTAAAAAATCGTTGAATTAGGGCTTCCCAAAAAACAGTTGCCAAATGCTATCTAATAAAGGCTGATTACCCAAAAATAAATAGGCGACAACAGCCAAGTTGAACACATAATATCCCAAACCAATGAAGTAAGGCTTGAACGTTTTTCGCGTAAAAAACTCCACCACAAAAAACAACAACCACAAACCCAACTGTACCGCTAAACCATTGGCCAGCAAACGAGCCACCGCAGGGTTGATAAAGGGTATGACCGTCATCACCATAAATCGGGCGTGATAAGCGGGCTTTCGGCGAAAGTAAATGGCTAAACCGTAGAATACCAAGAAAACGGGTACATCGAACAGGTTGGCCGTGAAAACAGGCAGGCTTTTTTCGCGGCTTTGTTCTTGGTTAATAATTAATAGTAGTGATACAACCATCAACGCCACCACTACATACGATGCTTTGCCCACCAGTCTATGCCATTCGCGTTTTTGCTGGACAATCAAAATCGGTTGAACAATGAGTATTAGTAGCCAAACAATGAGCATCACCGCGTGAAAGTGTGTAACCCCAGTGATAGCAATAGGGGTGTTGCCAATGGGACTGATAACGCCTTGAAAGTCTGGAAATTCACCAAAGTAGCTTTGGAAGAAGCAGTAAATTACCAAAACAAAAAAGGCAACAAAAAAGTAGGGGAGGAAGCGGTAGGTTTTTTCCATGATGAATGTTTTTTTCGAAACATACTGCCTTTTAAGCGTGCAGAGGTGGTAAAAAAACGACAGGATTTAGCGCGTAGCCATTGTTTTTGTCACCAGCCCCAGTCGGCGTTCGGGAGAGTCCAGTTCTGCTTGAAGGATAAGATTGGGCGTAACGCCCGCAAATTGTTTGAAGTCCTTGACCAAATGTTGGTAATCGTTATACCCCGTTTGTAAAGCGATACTGAGCCAATCGAGCGATGGGTTTTGTTGTTTGAACTCAAATGCTTTATCAAAACGACTAATGCGTGCCAAAAACTTTGGGCTAACGCCCATTCGTTCAATAAACTGTCGTTCCAGATGTCGTGGACTCCAACACGCTTGGTTTGCCAGCCAATCTAACGAAAAACGATTAGGGTCTTTAATCAGTAACTGTCCAATTTGAGCCACAGGACTCGCGTCAATTTTTCGTTTTTTTGCTTTTTGCCACAAGTATGCCTCTGCAATTGTAATGATGTCATGGTAAGAGGAAGCATTGGCCATTTGCTCATTGACGGTTTTTATCTCATGTCCAATCACACTTTCGGTGTCGAGATATTGATCGGTAATGCAACGTAGGGGTACACCAAATAATTGGTACATGGCGTCGGGCCAAAACACCACCTTGAGCATGATATAGTCGTTTGAAATGTGCAAGTTAAGCCTCGAAACTTGCTGACCTGACACGTAACAAGCTCCTCGTTGTACGACCTCGTCGGTGTGCTGATTGATACTCGTAAGCGGAGTTCGCGGGTTAAAAGTGAGGCATTGTTCGGGGCAAGGCGGGTATGGTTTCACAAAAGATACATTGCCCTGCTTTACTTTAAAATGCAGCAGTAAGTACTTTTTCACAAAGGGGGCAAGGAAAGGCGACGGAGTAATGTGTTCAAAAACCATTCTTTTCTTTGAAATAGATTGATAGTGAGCTAGTTCAAAGATAAAGAAGAAATAGAAAAGAGAGATACCGTTTAATAAATATCATTTGTGGGGAATGCTGTAGAGACGTTGCAATGCAACGTCTCTACAAATGATACACCGAGGCTTCGTAAAATCCGCAAGATTTATTTTTATATCAAATAAATGACACTGTCGATAAAGAAGAACTCTCCTTGATTTGTAAGTACATTCTCATCATGCAGGTCTTCTAAAATAATACCCAAACCTGTGTGAAAATAGTCGTTGTTTTTCTTAGTTAATAAGCTGTACTTGGAAATAATGTATTATGAATCAGTAAACTAATGAAGTAATCTTGCCAAGAAGCATAAAAAATAGTATCGTTTGTTTTGAGAACAAACCTACCATCATCAGCAAGGTACACCTTTTGTTCTGCTCCTTCACCAATGTAGTTTTCAGATTTGATGTAATTATACCAACAGTCGTTTTGGTTGGCAAAAGCTGTCAAACTATTTACCTCGTCTTTTTTGTCGATGAATTCTGTTTTTTCAAGATTTCTACTTGATGCTTGGCTTGCTCTAAGGTAAAAGAAGGTTGTTTGGATAAGATTTCCATTTGCCGCTTCGATAGCTCTCGTAAGGATGTCAATGTGTTCATCTTTCATTTATTTTTTACACAAAAATAAAAAAATTACCCTAATCGTAAAATTCGTTCAGGTGCAGTAGCTTGTGTAAGGTGCTGAAAATCCAAGGTTTCGATATAGCGATTTGCTGATTAACGGGATTTTGTCAGTAAAGCTACCCCCAACCAATACAAAAGAAAAAACGGTATGCCTGGAATAAAGAATAGCATCAAAAATTCTAATCCTTTGGGAAAGTTAAATTGAATAAAGTAAATCATTGTCGCGGTTCCTATCCCGAGCAGACTGAAAATGATAGATACGATTGGCGACCAAGCTTGCACTTGTCGCAGCTTATAAAAATAGACTGAAAGCCATATTATCAATGAAAACTGAATAAGCCGCCCCAATACACCAATGTTGACAATGGCGGTGTTATCATAATATCGCGCAAAATCTTCCACTTTTTTGCCTTGGCTTATCCATTCTTTCATTGCTTCGGGATACAGGTAATGATGCCTAAATTCCCAGATAAACTCTACAAAGGCAAGAATAAAAACAACGGCGATTACTCCTCTTATTAGATTTCTGCCTTTCCATGAATCGCTCATCCATAAGAACAAACCAAAGACCCCAAAAAGCATTGCTGCGATGAATAAGAAAATATACCGCAAATGTTCGCGTTCAGGGTGTTCAAGCATTTTGAGGCTGAGGTCAGGGGCGGAGGCTAATCCAAATATACCTATCAATGGGCAAACTATTAAAAACAGAAATGCACCACTAATGGGTACGCCTTCAAATGATTGTAGAGAGTTTTTAAAGAATAACCAAACCGCCAACACAATGGCCACCGAAATAACACTACAGATGGTGACATACCTCAGAAAACTATTGCCTTCTACGTAGGGAGAATAGCGCCCAATCGCGATGACAACCAAAAAAGGCAGTATGACTAAAACGAAGGTTGTCAGAATAGATATAGCTTTTCTTTTCATTCGTTTACAAAGAGTTATGTTTTCACAAACTTAGAGATAAGGAGGAGGGAAAGCATAGTAAAAAAACGACATTTTACCTGATAGCACATTTTCAAAATCGGGTGCGATTGACCTAGCCTATATCAATTTTTTGTACATTTGTTTACCAACTGAACGTACCATGAGCAATCGCCTTATTGCTGAAATTCTGAATGAACCAGACGCTTATTTTTTGATTCAAGCTGCCCAAGCGGCACTTGAGAATGAAAAGCAGCGAAGAATTGCTTTTTATAATGACATCACCGAACAAGAAAAAGCGGAATTTATCAATGGTGAAATCATCGTTCATTCGCCTGTGATGATGCGGCACAATAATGCCTCTCTTTTATTGGCTCAATTGATGAAAGTATATGCGATAAAGCATCAACTCGGTTTTGTAGGTATCGAAAAAATCATGATTACGCTCACTCGTAATGATTATGAGCCAGACATCTGTTTCTTCAAAAAAGAGAAAGCCGCCATTTTTACCGAAAAGCAAACACTTTTTCCCGCTCCTGATTGGGTGATTGAAATTTTGTCAGAGGGTACAAAAGAGCGTGACCGCGGGGTAAAATTCAAAGATTATCAAGCACATCAAATAGAGGAATACTGGATTATTGATCCCGACCGTCAAACCATTGAACAGTATCACTACGCAGAAGGCAAATACGAACTGATTCTTAAATCGGCAGAAGGGCACATTAAAAGTTTTGTCATGGAAGGGTTTCACATTCCAATTCGGGCCGTATTTGACGAAGCCCTAAACGTCGAAACCTTGAAAAAGTTGATGTAAAGTTTTAGTAAATCACCGCATTCTCAAAATCAAATCCTGTAGGAACGACTCCCGTAAATTGCTTAAAATCTCGTAACAAGTGATTGGGGTCAAAATAGCCACAACGGTAGTAAAGATAGGTCAGACGTCAGTGGGACAGCCGCAGCTTCTCAAAAAACTCAGGGTTAAAGTCGGCTTCTTGGAAGTGCTCTAGCACGTAGTCTAACGAGCGTTGTTGGCGTATCCACGCGTCGCAAGTAGCGTGACGAAGGCGAACACCTAGCGCGTTGAAGCCCGTAACTGCTTGTGTATCTTGGCGGTAGTTGATTCGGATGGCGATTTCTTTAGTCGGATGCTGCCAATAAAAGGTCTGAATGCCGTCGGGGCACTGGGCAGGAACCTCGCCGTAGGTTTGGTATTCGAGGTCAAAAAACTTAGCTGAATTAAAAAAGACGCCTGGCCGATAGGGCGTTCTTTGACCACCAATGGTCTGAGCAACGGTTTCGCCCATGATTCGGCCCGTGTACCAAATTTGCTCCACCGATTTACGGCCTTGCGGGGGTGTGCGGTGTTCGACGCCGTCACCAACCGCATATATGTCAGGCAGGTTGGTTTCTAAATACTCATTGACCAAAATTCCGCGTTGCGTTTCGAGGGAAGTAGTGCGTAAAAAATCAATATTTGGCTCAACGCCGATTGAAATGCCTACAAGCTGACAATCAATGATTTCACCTTGCGAAGTGATGACGCGCTCCACCTTCTGAGTACCTTGTATTTCGGCCAATTCGCACCCAAATCGCAGGTTGATTCCGTGCTTTTGGACATGTTGGGTTACAAGAGCAGATTCTTCGGGAGCTAATACACTGCTCCAATAACTCGATTCACGCACGAGCATGGTCACACGGATGCCGCGCGAATGAAGCATTTCGGCCAATTCGGCCCCAATTAACCCACCACCCACTATCACGGCTTGTTTTACTCCTGCCGACGACTGTTCGAGTTTTTCCAAATCCTGAAAGCTATAAAGCCCTTGGACGCCATCCAGATGGGTATTGGGCCAGTCGCCAAAACGAGGGACAGAGCCCGTTGCAATGATAAGTTTATCGTAAGCGAGGTCGCGTACTTGAGAGGTGGAAGTGGCTGGTTTGGAGGCTACTTTGGTGAGTCGTTCAAGCAGGGTAGGCTGATAAATCACCGTTTTACTATCGCTGGACAGCAATAGCTTCCGTTCGGAAAAATCAATGGCCTCCACGGTGCCTCTGATTAATTCTATGCGATTTTTTTGCCAAAACCAGTTTTCGTAAGGTTGGGTATGCTCAAACTTGAGATGCCCCATATACACATACATGAGTGCCGTTCGGGAAAAGAAATAGTCGGTTTCTTTGGAGATAACCGTGATGCGGCAATCGCTACGTTTGCGCAGCTCCCGTGCGGCTGTGATGCCCGCAATTCCATTCCCGATGATAACAACGTGCATATTGAAAAGCGGCTATTGCAAAGGTTTGGGCTTTTTCTCGATCGATTTGCCCTTGGAACCAATGCTAATTCGTAAACCAAAATCTTTGCCTTTACTTACGTCTTCGAGCGATACGAGCATTCCCCCTCTGGCCTTCCAAGTAGTGCGTTTGCCCTGTTTAGAATCGGGCGTGTATTTCCCTGACAAATAGGTGTCAAATTGAGTATATAAGCTTTGGGCATCATTGGCTTCGTTGAGATAAATATCCACCCGAACGCCGTTGAGGGCTTTGTTGTTGTCGAGGTAATAAAGAATATCAATCGCTTCAAAATTCTCGGTTTCGTGCGTGTAACCTACGTGGTCGGTACTGTCTTCAAACAGCTCAAACTTTTCTTCCGCCTTGATTTTGCTTAACGGGTCGCCAAACTTAAAACCACGAAAATCGCCCCCTTGAGGCGTGATGACGAGCTTCAATAGCTCTGATTGATTGCTACTTACAACAGGCGTTTTGACGGCATTGGCTGTATCGGTAGCAGCTTTCTGTTCGGCTGTTTTTTCGTTACTTTTTCCACACGAAAACAAGATTGCGACAACGCCAGCCAAGACTAATAAGTAGGTGTATTTTGGGTAATAATGAGTCATTTCGTCCAAATTTGCTTAAAATCCCTGCTAAGTTAGGGCTAAATACACTTCTATACCAATGACTTACTTCTTTTTAATGGGAAACTAATACTTTGTTGGGGGAAAATCAGAACTCTCGGCCTATCGAAAAATAAGGACGTGCTTCGCCCAAGTGATTGACGGAATAGTTGAGACGTCCCACAAAATTATACCAAGTCACTACATCCAGCCCTATTCCTACACCCATCAATGGGCGGTTGGCCAATGTGCTGTTGTTTAGCGAACTGTATTGGTTTCGGGTATAACCAAAATCGGCATAGATGTTGGGATAAATCGCCAACGGGAAGGTATTAAACTGACGCATTTTGATGAACTTACTCAAGTTAAATGTTCGGTTTAATAGTTGGTAGCGCAAATTAGTTTTGGCTAAAGCAAAGTGTTGCCCATCAATAACATATAATTCGTAGCCGCGAACAAGGTCGGTGCCGTAGCCCAACCCCCGCGTTTGTAAAAAAGGCTGCAAGAAGGGGCTAGAAGTCTTGGCTTTGAGACTGTAGCTAAAAAAGAGTTTTTTGCCTAGGGAGAAGTATTGTCCAGAGTTGGCAGTAGCCTCCCATTGTTGAACATCATCGGAAGAAAAAAGTCCTAATCGGCTAAAAACTATTCCATAATAAAACCCTCTTAAAGGATATTGGACACGGTCGCGGCGGTCAAAAAAATGCGAATAGCTCAGTTGGAAATAACGCTGTTGTCGGCGACCTTCCAAAAAATAATTAGGATTTAGGCGCGCCACGGTATCGCTGAGGGTGGTATGCGAATATTGGGCAGTTATTGAATGAAAGCCGTAAAACCGTGGCCGATAGGTAAAAGTAACGTAAGGATTGAGTCGTTCACGAACGCGGCTATCGCTTGGAAAAAAAATAAGTTTATCGGCACGGGTACGGTAAGGCAAGGTTCGGTTGGTTAGCCGAATCATTCCGACGGTCATTCCTAGTTTTTGCTTTTTACCCAAATAGGGGCGGGAGTAATACAAATCGAGCCGAGGAATAAACCCAAACTCGGCGCGTAATCGGAGGCGGTCGTTGTTGCCCGTCAGGTTTTGGTGCAAAATATAAGTGCCATAAATTGTGCGACTCAGATCGCGCCCGCGTTCATACCACCATTCGTTGAAATTGCGGTCGGCGAGTTCAAATACAGGAAAAGCCAATAAATACCACTGTTCCTTAACAACCACCTCCAAATCAACCGTCTGAGGAGTAGTAATCAGCTTGCCATCAGCCGTATAAAAGGCCATGCCCGTGGTGTCGGAGTCTATCGTTTTTCGTTTAAGTTCTACCGTGACGAAGAGGTTGGTGTTAAGGATTTTACGTCGGTCGAATTCTAGCAGGGAATCGAGCCGCTGGGCGGTTAGTACATCGCCCGTCCGTACGTCCATCTCACGACGAATGATGTGTTCACGCGTGCGATAGTTGCCCGTAAACGTAACTTGGCGCACGCGAATGTACTGAGACGTGTCGCTCACTGAATGACCAAACAGTGAAAGCCAAAATCCATGAAATAAAGCGAGAAGGAGCATCATTCAATAAACCCGTATTTAGCTTTTGCTTTGGCGCGAGATAAGGCATTGAAATGCCACCATTCGGTCTGAATCGACGTAAATCCAGCTTTGAGCATGACGCGACGAAGTAACTTACGATTTTCGACTTGTTGGCGAGATAGTTTCCCCGATTTGAGCATTTCGGCTTCGCGTCTTGGCTCGGCACTAACGCCAAAGAAATCAAAAATAGTGCCCATATCTAGCGGCTTACCGTTTTCGTCGGCGATGGTTAGGTCAACCGCACAACCAAAGTTATGAATAGAGCCTTTGGCAGGGTCGGCTACAAAATCTTCGCGGCGATTATAAGGCAAGTGACTCATCCGTGCCCAAAAAATCTTGGTAACACTCAGCGGACGAGCGCCGTCGTACACCAATAACGTATAATTGGGCTTTTCTTGTTTTAAAAACTGATTGGCTTTTACTAATTTTTGGGCGGCCATGGGTTGTAAATAAGCGCGCTCTAAGTCGCCATAGACATCTTCTTTGATGAAATTGTCGGTCGTGGAGTACTTGAGCTCAACCTTGAACGTAGGATCGAGGGTTTGGATGTCCACTAGGCCGTGTTTGATAAACTTTTTCTCTAAAGTACCCACCTTTATCTGGGCATGACCAGCCAATGTAAGGCTTACAAAAAGCCACAGCGCAGCAATTATTCTTCTCCTCTGCAACCAATAACGAATAACCGATAACGAATAACCGATAACAGTCTCCCCAATAGTCCACTTTGCTTTTAAGAACGTATTATACATCAGGCGTTTGCTTTTTTGTCTCTATTCAATCTCAAAAGTAAGCAGAGTTTTAGCATCTTTTCTAAAAAAATGCGCAATAAAACGGTAATTATTGCCTGCTTTTGTGCTTTAAGTTATGAGTCTGTTCAAACAACTTAAAAAAACTACTAAACCAATGAAATCAAAACAAAAGACCTTATCGGTATCAAGACGTGATTTCGTGCAAAAGAGCGCCTTGGCCGTAGGTAGCTTTTTCATTGTGCCCCGCCATGTGATTGGAAAGGGTTATACTGCACCGTCTGACAAACTTAATTTGGCAGCCATCGGAGCAGGTGGCAAGGGAACAAGTGACATTTTTAACGCATCAAACAACGGAGCCAATAACGTGGTGGCGCTCTGTGATGTGGATTACAAACAAGCTGCTAAGTCAATCGAGCGTTTCCCTAACGCAACTAAGTACAAAGATTGGCGTGAAATGTTGGCGAAAGAAGGAAAAAACATTGATGCCGTTACCATTTCTACGCCTGACCACAACCACGCGGTGATTGCGATGGCGGCCATGCAATTGGGCAAACACGTCTATGTACAAAAACCATTGACCCACAATATCTACGAAGCGCGTATGCTCACGGAAGCGGCTCGTAAGTACAAAGTGGTAACGCAGATGGGTAACCAAGGTGCGTCGAACCCTGCACAGCTACAGATGGTTGAGTGGTTCAATAAAGGATTAGTAGGGCCTGTGCATACGGTTCAAATTTGGACCAACCGTCCTGTGTGGCCACAGGGGATTCCTGTACCAACGGGCAAGCCTGATATGCCAGAAGGCATTGCATGGGATCAGTGGGTAGGGCCTGCGCAGTGGGTTGACTATCACCCAGGGTATCACCCGTTCAAATGGCGTGGTTGGTGGAACTTCGGTACGGGCGCGTTGGGTGACATCGGTTGCCACACCATCGATACTCCGTTCCGGGTATTGGGTCTTAACTACCCAACTGAAGTAGAATGTAGCATAGGTTCGGTGTTCTTGAAAGACTGGAACCCAGAGTGGATTCCTGAAGGATGCCCGCCGTCGGCGTTGGTGGAAATTAAATTCCCTGCCACTGCGAAAAATAAGAGCCCATTGAAAATGGAATGGATGGACGGCGGTTTGCGTCCGTTCCACCCTGATTGGATTCCTGCCAACGAGCCGCTTAGCACCGACGGAAACGGCGCGAACGGGGTGTTGATGATTGGTAGCAAAGGAATCATTGCCTGCGATATGTACGGCAACAATCCTAAGATTTATTACAAAAATGGCGACAAAGTAGAAATGGCGAAAGATAGCAAGTACGCTGCGCCAACAAACTTGCCAGAATACGGCCACCAAATCCATTGGACAGAGGCTTGTAAGGCAGGTTTTGGTAGCGACAAGCACAAAGGCTTGACATCGTCGTTTGATTACTCAGGACCACTTACTGAAACGGTATTGATGGGTAACTTGGCGATTCGTAGCTACATGCTTCGTCAGCCAAAAGGCAACGGCTTCGATTACTACGGACGTAAGAAATTGTTGTGGGATGGTAACAACATGAAGATTACAAACTTCGACGATGCGAACCAGTTTGTATCGCGTCAGTACCGCGAAGGTTGGAAATTGGTGTAAGCTATTTCGCCGACGATCATAATAAAAGCGCCCCCGTCTGCCAAGCAAACGGGGGCGCTTTGGTTACCCTTTCATCGTAATGCGCGAACGCGCACAGACGCCCCCGACGGGCGGGTTAAATTTCGAAACGCTGACTTCGATGCTTTCTACGTTGGGGTAGGTTGCGCGTAGTCCTTCGATGATATTGTAGGCAATGTGCTCCAGTAGCCGACTTGGCTTGCTCATCACTTCTACCACTACTTTATATACCACTTCGTAATTGACCGTGTCGCGCAGGCGATCTAGGCGGGCGGCTTCTAAAAAATCGGTTTGGATGGTGACATCAATCGAAAACTTGTTCCCAATTTTTTGCTCCTCATCCGACGTGCCGTGGTAAGCGAATATTTCAATTCCTTCTAATGCTACTGTTCCCAAAATATATAATGTGTGTTAAAGACTTTCCAAGTTTGGTCTTTGATTGAATAAAAACTTGGAAAGTCTAAAATGTTGATACAGAGACTTTCCAAGTTTGGATATTTGATTGAGCAAAAACTTGGAAAGTCTAAAAGGGTGCTACTAAACCTGTGAGATTTTCAAAACCTCACAGGTTTGATTTGATTTTAGATTTGGTCGAAGAATGAGCCCTCTTGCTTAGGTTTTTGCTCTTCAGGGGTTGGTTCGTCGCTTGTTTCTTCAGCTATAGTTTCCTCTGTAATCACCTCGGCTACTACTTCTTGTACAGGCTCTGGCGCTATTTCTTCTACGGGAGGTTGACTTTCCACGATTTCTTCCACAATTTTCTCCGCTTCTAAGCGAGCTTGTTGGGTTTGCTCTCCTTGCTGAATTGCATCCGATACTTGCGTTTTAAGATCTTCAAGACGTTCTGCTACCGTATTTTGGGCAAATTTCTTTTCAAAACGCTCCACACTGTCCACCGTATTGTTAGCGAGGGTTTTGAGCTGAACAATCAAGTTGTCGCGGTATTTTTCCATGGCTTTGAAATCACGTTCCTGATTTTTAAAATCATTCATGATTTCTTCGCGTACGTATTTCGCTTGGTTTTCGGCATCAATGACGAGCATATTCGACTTCTTCCGCGCTTCGTTGACGAGTTCTTCGGCTTTTTGGCGTGCGTCTTCGATGTACTTTTCGGCGGCGGTTTTGGCCTGCTCGGTCATTTGGGTACTGGTATCTTCCGCCGTTTTGAGCATTCTAAACATCGTCAATTCTACTTCCCGAAGTTTGTTGAGCTCTTTTTCGGCTATTTCAAGCTGCATTTTTAGCATCTTGTTTTCGTTGAGCACGCGTTCCCATTCGTGAGACAAAGAGGCCAAAAAAGCGTTTACTTCTTCTGCGTCGTATCCACGTAAGACTCTTTGGAAAGTATGTTGACGAATCTCAATCGGCGTGATTTTCATTGTCGTTGTTAGATTTATGCCTGATAATTTGGTGTTAATGTATGAAAAAATCCGTTAAAACACTCAAAAATGCCTTAAATATTGCCATTTAACCATTTTTTTCGTTCTAAAACGGCAGGTTCACTTTCTAATTCTTGTAGTTGGACTGTCCCGTCTCCCAAACTAACCATGTGTAAACCTACCCACGCGAGGGCATCGTTTAAGTGATTTTCGAGGGGTAAATTGCTCAAAATACAGTCGTTCCAGTACCACGGAAGCGCTTCCCCCGCAATTTCTTCAACCACTGCTTGGTAGTCTTCCATCGTATATCCTACAAAAGGTATGCCAAATCTTTGCCATAAAGAGTACATAACGTCATCGAGTGACCGTTTGTGTCCGTGAATCTTGCGAATAGTTAGGTCAAGAATTAACGCTGCCAACGCTCCTTTATGATATACTGATACTTTTCGCTGCGGAATTCCCTTCTCGTAGCCGTCGAGCCATAAGTCCCATGATGATTCTACCAGCGATTGCTGGGCATGACGGCTATTTTCAAAATGACGCTTCATGTAGGTTTGCAGTTCGCGATAGTAGCCTTCATCATTAAAGACGCCCGAACGCCGCAGAAACAAATCGCCGTAATAGGTCGTCACTCCTTCGGCCACAAAGCAAGTCGTGAAGTAATTTTCTTTGGTAAAATCGTACGGAAGCAGCTCTTTCGGGCGAATCCGAATGATGTTCCAAGCGTGAAATAGCTCGTGTGAGCTTACGCCGAGGAGGTCGAGGTACAGGCCATCGCCTTCGTCGTCGGGGCCAAGTACGACCATCGTTGAGTGGCGGTGTTCAACACCGTGGTAATACGGCGTGGGTAAAATCAGGTTTAAAAAGTGATATTCAGGCTCGGGAAAAGAGCCCATTGCGGCAATTTGGGCGGTCGAAAATTTCTGAAAATCGGCGACAATTTGCTCCCAATTGGGCTTTATATTCCCTTGCATCCAAACGTAAAACGTGGTATCCTGCACCTGATAAGTACGGTGTTGGAGCGTTTCGGAGGCCATCAAAGGGCTATCGACGAGTTCGTAATAGTCTTTGGCCAATAGCGTTTTGGGCGCAATCTGCTGCAATCCACAGGCAATCTGGTATGTATCGGGAATGGCGAGCTGAAGCGTACAAGGTTCGTTTAAAAAAGCATCGGCATATACACAAAGATTTACAGGATTAACATACCAAAAGTCATTATTGACGTAGCTGCTGCCTGCATTTTGTACATTGGCATAGTAGTTGTAACGAACCACCACTTCGGTTTCGGCACCTGTTTCTACCCGCCAGCGGTCTTTGGTGATTTTCCGATAAATAAGTGGTTCGCCATTTTTATTGAAAACTCCAAAACGCTGAATATTTTTGGCAAAATGCTGTAACTCATACCGTCCAGGCCGCCAAGCAGGCAGTTGGATTTCGAGATATTCAGTTTCTACTTGGAGAAATGTACATTCGATTTCAATAAAACGGCTTTCTGGACTAGGTGACGATAGGAGATAATACATACGATGTTGGTCAATGGAGGGGAATAAAACTAGGTAAAAATAGCAAAAACCACTTTCCAAAGTCAATTTGTAGTTTCTTTTCCAAAATAGCTGTACCTTAAACGTAAATTCTTAACCCTACTTTTAAATGAAAAAAAGCTGCTTATTGGTAGGTTTTTTTGGAATACTTTTTGGTGCAATGGCTGTTGCCCAAAAACGTACTGTACCCCAATCTACTGACTCGTTGGTTCAATTTTTAACCACTTCCCCCAAAGATACACTCTACCTGCAAGCACTTGCGGATTATGCCTGGAAGAAAGTGGATGCGTCGGAGTACAAAGCAGGAGACTCGCTGGCGAAAGTACTGCTGACGTTGACGCAACAACTCAAAAACAAAAAGGGAGAATTTGATTCGTACGATTTGCGAGGACGGACTGCGTACGTGCAAGGAAAATACAGCGAAGCGTTGGACTTTTACAAAAAAACGTTGCAGTTGGCCAAATCGTCTTCGTTGGGGTTTGCATCACAACAACGCGCTTTGACGAACGTAGGCATGATTCTTCATTTAATGGGGAACAACGAAGAGGGGTTGAAGTACGTGTTGGAATCTATCAAGATTTTTGAGCGAGAACGTTTACCCAAATTATCAGGAAGTTCTCCTTACGATATTGCGGCGGCAATCTACCACCTTCAAGGTAAAAATGAGGTGGCCCTGAAATACTTTCAGCAGAGTTTGGAAATCAAAACAAAGGAAAAGAATTACCGTGGATTGGCCGTTACCAACAACCGAATTGGGTCGTTGCTGGCCGAACAAAAAGAATACCAACGGGCTTTGTCTTACCTTCAAAAAGCCGATAGTTATGCGCAGCAGGTTAATTATGAGGCTATTATGGTGGACATTGCCATAAATTTATCGTCGGTGTACAGGGCTTTAAATAAACCAAAAGAAGATTTGGCGGCTTTAAAAAAAGGGGAGGAAAGTGCTAAAAAACTTCATCTTACGCATCACCTTGGGGCCATTTACGGGAATTTAGGCCAGTACTACCAATCTCAAAAACAGTACCAGAAAGCAGAAACGTATCTGAAAGACGCGTTGTCGATTTTTAAAGAAATTGGCTCGCTCGAATACCAAGGCTATATCTACCAAGCCCTGAGAGAAATGTTTGTGGAAAAAGGAGATTATAAACAGGCTTACGAAAATCAACAAGTGGCCCAAAAACTGAGTGACTCGCTGTTTTCGCAACAACAAAAAGCCCGCATGGACGAATTGAGTATGAAGTTTGAAACCGAACGGAAAGAACAACAAATCAAACTATTGCAGAAGGAGTCAGAGTTAAAGTCGCAGCAAAATAGGTTGTGGTTAATCGGCGGCGGATTGGCGTTGCTTTTGGCGTTGGTAAGTATTGTGTTTGTCATCAATCGGGCCAAATACCGTCGTTTGCAGGAATCGTTGCAATTGCGCAATAAGATTGCGGCCGACTTACACGACGAGATTGGGAGTACCTTGAGTAGTATTTCGCTCATGAGCGGGTTGACCCAAAAACAATTAGCCACTAATCAACCCCAAAAGGCGGAGCAGATGGTGAGTAAAATCAGCGCCGATGCGCGCCAAATGCTGGAGTCGATGGACGACATTGTGTGGACGATAAACCCCCGTAACGACTCGATGCAGCATTTGTTTGTCCGTTTGCGGGAGTATGCCAAACCGTTAGCGGAGTCAAAAGAGATAGTGTTGGATTTTGTAACGGATGCCCAAGTGGAGGCGTTGAGTTTGCCGTTGCAAGTGCGTCAGAATGTGTATTTGATTGTAAAAGAGGCGTTAAACAACGCGTTTAAATACGCTCAAGCCAGCAAGATAAGTGTCGAATTTAGCGGCCAGGGTGACGAATGGAATGTCTCAGTAATTGACAACGGGGTAGGTTTTGACGTCGCTGCGGTAAACACTCGCAATGGGCTCAAAAACATGAAAAAACGGGCGGAGGAAATCGGAGGGAGGTTGGTCATAGAATCGGTTTTACAAAAAGGGAGTGCAGTACGTTTAAGCTTCAAGAACTAAGGACATTGTTAAGATAATAGTCTCATTTTTACCCGCAGAATCCCGCAGAACAATACAAACGCAGATTTTCGCTGATAAATGATTTAATGAAGCTATTTCCATCGGCGAATATCTGCGGTTCTTAATCTGCGTCAATCCGCGGGTAAAACTTAAAAAAACTTAGCCGTAAATCATATATTTATCCGATTTACAACGATGTTACAGTCATTTATCTTTGCCTGATAAACGAAAACTACCATGCCACGCATTTCGATTTATGACGATAACGATTCGTTTAGACATACCATTGCGCTCATCATTGAACTGAGCGACCACTTCGAGTTGGCAGGCTCACATCCTGACGCGACTCGGGTAGTCGAAACCGTTCAACTTGAAAAGCCAGAGGTAGTCTTGATGGACATCGAAATGCCCTCGCGAACGGGCATAGAAGCGGTGGCATTGTTGCAGCAATTGGCTTATCCTCCCAAAGTACTGATGCTCACTGCGTACGAAGATACTGACAACGTATTTGCTGCCATCGAAATAGGAGCTGTGGGCTATTTATTGAAGAAAACCCCCGCCGAAAAAATCATGGAAAGCATACAAGAAGTACTGCAAGGCGGTGCGGCCATGAGCCCGAGCATTGCGCTCAAGGTGTTGGGGGCGTTTCAGAAACCTAAACAAAAAGTAACCTACGACCTGACGCCCAAAGAAATGGACGTGCTACGCCGCTTGGTCGAAGGGGATAGTTATAAGCTTATTGCGCACCATTGTCAAATCAGCATTAGTACCGTACAGACGCACATTATGCGGATTTACGAGAAACTTCAGGTCAATTCCAAAGGCGAAGCCATCAATAAAGCCCTTCGTGAAAATGTCATCCAGCTTCCTCGCTGACCGTTAACTCAATTCCTACGACCGTTTACTCAAAATATACCTCTCGAAAGTATATTTTTAAAGGGAAAGTATTTGTTTTAATATATTGATTGTTAGGTGTTTATGTTTTTTTAAATATACGTGAGTAGTTCTACGGTCATATATTTATACGATTGACTAAGCTATACAAATGGGCTATTTTTGTTCTACCCAATAGCAAAAACTATGCGCCGATTTCTACTGTTTTTGTGTCTTATCCTAAGCAAGTTCATTCATGCTCAGAATACTACTTCCCAAGCCGTCAAACTGTCGGGGGGACTCAACGCTTACGCGGGACTTTACCAAGCCAGCGGAATTGACGCCCGTAACCAAACCACGCCCTTCGGACTGAGTGGTTCGGTCAATGTGGCCTTGCCAGGAGGCGTGTCTTTACCTTTTTCGATGGTGTTAGGGAATCAAGGTGCCAGCTTTCGTCAACCTTTCAATCAGTTTGGCGTAAGTCCTACCTACAAATGGGCAACGGCTCATGCAGGCTATCGAAACGTCCAATTTTCGCCTTTTACCTTGGCAGGACATACGTTTTTGGGAGGAGGTTTTGAGATAAACCCAGGGAAACTGCGTTTGGGGGCGGTGTACGGAAGGTTCAACAAAGCTATTTCGACCGACCTCGCCAACCCCGACCAAGCATTACCGTCGTTCAAACGTACGGGATACGCCGTGAAATTGGGCTACGGAACGGCCTCCAATTACGTTGATTTGAATTTGCTCAATGCCGCTGACGACCAAAATTCCATTACTCCTAACGAATCGGTGACGCCCGCCCGCAACACGGTGCTAGGTCTTACGTCGCGGTTTACGCTCGTAAAAAAAATCTCGTTTGAATTGGACGCTGCGGGGAGTGCCTACACCCGAGATACTCGCGCGCAGCTAATTCCGTTGGAACAAGGTTCGTTGCTCAAAGCTTTTACCATTTTTATGCCTGCCCAGCTCAGTACGCAGCTGACGACGGCCCTACAAACGGCCGTGGGCTACCAAGACAAAGTCTTTGGCCTCAAACTTCAATACAAACGTATTGACCCCAACTTTCAGACGATGGGCGCCTATTATTTCCAAAGCGATATTGTGAGTTATACGGTAGCGCCGAGCTTCAATTTGATGAATAGCAAATTGCGAATTATGGGGAGCTTGGGGATTCAGAAAGATAATTTGGCTCAAAATAAAAACGCCCAAACGGGGCGGACGGTTGGCTCGGCGGTGTTGTCGTTCAACCCCTCTACGGCATTTGGACTCGATTTTCAGTTCTCTAATTACGGCATTAGCCAACAAGCAGGCTTGCGACCCATCATCGACACGTTACGACTAGCCCAAAACAACTTGAGTTTGATGGGGAATGTGCGTTACAATCTTCAGAATGAGTCGGTTTCTCACTTGTTTACCCTCACGGCTACGCACCAACAATTGTCGGATTTGAACCAAAATACCGCTGAGTTTACCCAAAACCAGAACCAAAATGTGAACCTGAGCTACTTCTTTACCCAATTAGAATCAGGTTTTGGAGCCAATGCCACCGCGAGTTATACCCAGACGTTTTTGCCCCAAAATCAAACGGTTCGTTTTTATGGGCCTACGGTAGGGGTAAATCACATTTTACTAGATAAAAAACTGAACGTATCGGCCAGCGGAAGCTATTTGTTCAATCAACAATTAGGGCAAAACGGTCAGGTCATAAATGGTTCGGCCAACGCGAGCTATCAGCTTGGTAAGCGCCAGAGCTTGAGTTTACAACTAGGCTACCTTAACTCAAATACGGGACAACCCGATCAAAAATTCAATGAACTTAGAGGATCAATCGGTTATGGAATCTCGTTTTAACCCCCTCCCAGCCTCCCCCAGTAGGGGAGGAGTTGGGCATCCGCAGCGAATGTTAAACTCTTTTATTTTGATAATAGGGCTGATTTGTTGTGCATTTTTAGCCCCCATTGGGGGTTGGGGGCAGTCGGTACAGGTGACGGTCAACGTATTGCCGCCCTACAGTGCCTATTTGCAAGACTACCCAGGCCGAGGCAATCAAGTGCAAATCTTTGTGCGGAATACGACTTCGGCGGCGTTGGAAGTTCGCTTTTTGGGGACGATTACGGGCGATAATGGCATACGCATTGCCACGCCACAAAACTTCCGTCCGTTGGTGCCGCTGCGTTTGGCTCCTTTGGAAAACAAATTGCTGACGCGTTCGGATTTGGAAGGGTTGTTTGATTTGGGGCAAATTGAGGTTCAAGGCGTGGACAAAGCCCAACTTTACCGTGGAATGCCCCTGCCAGAAGGCAATTATCAGTTGTGTGTTCAAGCTTTCGACAACCGAAGCAGCCGTCCTCTGTCGGCCGATTTTCCGTTGGGATGTAGCGGGCTGTTTACCCTCAGAAGCGTAGAACCGCCCATGCTCGTCAACCCCATTTGTGACAGTAAAGTCGCTGCCAATACGCCACAAAATGTTATTTTTTCGTGGACACCACCCGTGGGCGTATCACCCGCGCAGGTGAGTTATACGCTGAGAGTGATTGAATTACCCGATGTTCAGCCAGTAGCCGAAAATGTCCTGAACAATCAATCCAATGTAATCAGCGGTTTCCCGAACAGCAGTCAGGATAAAAAGCCTACGTCTAAACCTACCAAAATTGAATCAACAGAAATTAAAGTAAATACGTCCAATGCGCTATTGGGATACGACCCCAACGTTTTTATTGATGCCGTAGTGCTGCCGCCATCGGGTGTAGAAGTGAAGAATATTCGGGTAAATTCATTTTTATACGGCCCCAACCAGCCTGCCTTGAAGGTAGGCAAACGGTATGCGGTGCGGGTTCAGGCGTTTGATGCTTCGCGAAAAATCAATTTTCTGAACGAGGGAAAAAGTCCCGTTTGCTATTTTACGTACGGAGAAGATACCATGCCATTTTTTCCTTTAGGGCCTTCATTTGCTGCCAACGACAGCACGGGGAAACCGAAGCCGATGGTCGTGAAATCTGGAAATATACCTGTCAATTGTTCTTGCAATGCGGGCGAAATTTCGGACAACCAAGTGGATAACGAGGGAGTCCTGAAAAACAAATCGGCGACCATTGGGCTGTTTACCATGCAGTTGCTCGACAATGTAAAAGAAGTTAATGGCAAATTGAATGGCGATGGTATGATTCCCATTCCGATGGTCAACAGCCAATACGTCAAGCTGCGGGTTCGTCTTTACGATGTCCAATGCAACGCAGCGGGGCGGGTGATTGGCGGAATAGTGCGCGCTCGTTTGAGTAACAAAGCAAACCCTTCTTTGTTCCCTAACTACGATTCGCCCGACTATAAGCCGCCTACGCTTACTTCGAGTCAGATGGGGAGCTTGAGCGAGTTTTTTGCTACCCAAAAAGACATGCTCGTTTCTTCCTTGAAAAATACCAAAGAAAGTATCGGCTTTGAAGTGCCCTTTGGTATAGATAAATCTTTTGGCCCCGTCAATACAGTGATTGCCATTACCAACGTCACTTTTACGCCCAAAAACGCTTATTTTGATGCTAATACGTGGATAAAAGTAGCCAATAGCCAGGTAAATGGCATTCCGTTGAGTGGGTATAACATGTGTATGTCGCCCGACAAACCTTGCGGCGAAGGCATTCTGTACTTGGCCGAAAAAATGCAGTTGTCGCAGTTTTTTGCTTTAAAAGGAATGGACGCCGCTCCGCCCAAAGGCCCGTTTGAAGGCCCAGACACGACCGTGGTAACGCACGTTGTTTTTGATGAAAATGGCTACAAACAACTGCGCGTTCATGGCCTGCTGACGCCGCCTGGTTTGGTAAATGCCGAAACCAACGGCCCCGTCGAAATTAGTGTCAATGCAGGCATGGTCAATTTTCAGAACTGGACGGCGCAGTTGTCTTTTCCTAAGTTTTATGTGCAAGGCTTGAGCGATTTTAAGTTTGCGATGCTGCCTGGCAAACCTGCGCTTTATGACCACTCAGAAACCACTACGCCCGCCAAGCTGCCCGAGGGATATTTGGAAAACCCCGCGCTTGAATTGAATTTGTGGCAAGGACTTTATTTTCCTGAAATCAGCTTAGAACTCCCTGCTTTTATCAAACGGGCCGATGGCAAACCGCTTACCGTCGGTGTGAGTGATTTGATTTCTGACAACAACGGTTTTTCGGGAAAAGCTTTTGTGAAGAATATTTTGGATGTAGGCAGTGGTTCGCTGGATAGTTGGTACTACTCGATAGATGAACTGTCCGTAAGTTTCTTAAAAAGTACCTTCCAAAAGTCCCAAATGAAGGGTTTGGTAGTATTGCCGATTTTCAAAAACCCACAGGAACAGGCATCGCAGTTGCCCTACACCTGTACCCTTTCCAAAGATCCGCAAGCGGGCTCGCTGGGGGTAGAATTTAGCATTTCGCCCACCGACAAAATGCAAATGGATATTTGGAAGGCGCAATTAGACTTGGATGCCGATAGCAAAATTTTTGTTACGTATAATACAGAAGGATTTACCGCAGGCGCAGAATTGAATGGAAAGTTGGACATCGTTACCGATTATTTCAACTTCACGGCGGGCTCTTTCAAAGGATTGAAATTTCAATCTAAACCCGATTATTTTGGTCTAACCAGCCTAAAAATGGGTTCGGCTTCTCCCCAAAAATCTATGGCTGATTTTCCATTGACGCTCACCGATTATCAATTGGTCAACAACGGTGGCGGTTCGATGGGATTGAAGTTAATGGGTAAACTTGACCTCACGGGCGATGGCGATAAGGGACTTTCGGCAACGGGTGGGGCTACAATCCTCTTCAAAGTAGGTATGAAAAATGGCCGCCCTGACTGGAATTTTGACAAAATCCAGCCCAACGAAGTCTATGTAGATGGGGATTTTGGGGCTGTACACGTCAGTGGAGGATTAGCCTTTTATAGCAATGATCCAATCTATGGCAATGGTCTCAAAGGAGACGTGGAGATGACTATTCAGGGCTTGTTTAAGGGGGCGTCTGTGGCTCGATTTGGACGTACACTACCTACGAAAGGAGATTTTCGATATTGGTATGTACAAGCAGAAGCTGATTTGGGAACTGCAGGTATTCCCTTTGCGGGTCCTTTGGTATTCAGACGATTCGGCGGAGGGGTGTATTCCAAATTAAAGCGAGTTGAGGTTGGACAAGGCAAGTTTGACTATGTGCCCGACGCAGCCATTGGCTTAGGAATTAAAGCTAAAGTCGGTATCGGCTTGAGTACACCCGCTGTATTTGAAATGGACGGAGAGTTGGAAATCGCTTTTAATACCAATAAAGGGATTGATAACATGGGCATTCACATAGATGCGTGGTTGATTGGGGAAAAAAAGGACAAATCGCTGGCACAGGGCGGCGGAGTCATAGAATACAGTTTTGCTGATAAAGTCTTCAAAGCCCAACTCAACATGCACGCTGGCTACGACGTACCACCGCTCATCAGCCTGAGTGCCGATGTGAAAGACACGCGTCTATTGATTGATGGCAACAAGGGTACATGGTTTTTATCTTTGGGTGTTCCCCAAAACCGCATAGGACTGAATGTTACGCTGGCGAAGCTTGGTAGTTTTGATTTTGGGTCATATTTTATGATGGGAAACTACACGCCACAAGATGTTGGGGCGCTCCCGCCTCCGCCTTATGGATTTGAAAAACGGCCAGGTATTTTGCAAGAATTGGGGTACAAGGGAACTGCGGGAACTGTTTTTAAAGACAGTTCTCCGATGTTGGCCTTTGGGGTTGGTTACAAATTGGGCGCAGATTTCGGTATTGGCCCCTTCCATTTACGCTACGACGGTGCCATTGGATTTGATTTAGCCTTGGCCAAGAGCGAAGACAAATGCAACGGAAATACGCCTGGTATCAATGGCTGGTATGCCCAAGGTCAAATCTACGCTTACATGCACTTTGCACTGGATTTGGACATTGATACGTGGGTGTATGAAGGAAGGTTTACGGTCGTGGAGCTAGAAGCCGCTGCTTTGTTGCGCGGAGGCATGGTCAATCCGATTTGGCTCAATGGGCACATTTTGCTCAAATACCGTGTGCTGGGCGGATTGGTAAAAGGACGCGTAAACCTTGAATTTTGGTATAACAAAGGCGAACGATGCGAACCAGCTTACTCGCCGCCTAATCCTTTTGCAGGGCAGCCACTCATCGCCACGTTGGGGCCTTCTGGTACGAAGCAAAAAGTGTCCATCTTGTCGCCTTATTATGCGGAGTTTAACTATCCCGTAGAAACGGATTTGATTGTTGACCTTGAAATTCCACAAGGACAAAAAGTGGAAGCGGGAGCACAGGGCACTGTTACGATGGGGCCAGGTGGGGTTCAGATTTTTCACCGTGAGTTTCGGCTTAAATTGAAAGAAAACTTCAATGCCATTGCGACCAGTGTACCTGCCGAATATGCCAATTGTAGCAAAGATAATTCGGGACGGTTTAGCTGGGGAAAAAACGAAGACGGCGATCCTAATTACAGTGCGACGTTTTACCGCAGTACGGCGCTTTTGCCCAATTCAACGTATAAAATGTCGATGGGCGTGCAGGTTTTTATTAAAGACAACAGTGGCAAAGTAGTTCCTTACATTTTTAAAAACCAGACGGTCGAACAAACCGAAACCGTTGAATTTGCCACGGGGCCTTGCATCAGTGTATTGTCGAAAGGTAGTGAAGATGACGCTACGGTTCTTACTTCGTACCCATACGAAGGACAGCGATATTTCATGAAAGGAGATGCCGCCGCGACCTTTATCAAGCTTAAAGCCAACTTGTCTTGTTGCCTGAAAAACCTCAATAGTGACGAGTTTTATGATTTAAAAGTTCGATTGGTTCCGTTGGAAGGAGCCAAGTTTGCGGAGGTAAACGCCCCGAATGTACTGCTGGCCGACGCCAAATTTGACGGAGACAAAGTGAGCTATAAAATGCCATTTGGCATCAAAAACAAGACTTTTTATCGCTTTGAGTTGGTACGGATTCCGAAAGCTGATTTTGCCGAAAAAATGTACGCTGAAGCCCTGAAAGCCAAAGCCTCGGCCAAAAAAATCACAACGGCTAACATTTACGTAAGTACGGGTGCGAAAAGCTACAATGGAAGCATAGCCGCTCAAACCTGGTCAACTTCGGGGAAATATAATGCGCCAGGAGTTGGAGCAGGTGCAACGGCCAAGACTGTCAACCAAAAATACGAGGACGTAATAACCGACTATACAGTGGTTTCGGAACAAGAATACGAAAAAATTGCCCAAGGCTACGGTACTGCGTATAAGGTTAATACTGCAACAGAAAAGATGTTTAGTGACGGTAAGTTTCTTGTTCAGAAGTCGGTTGAAAACCTTCAACAGCAGCAAAAGCAAGAAGCCGCATTTTTCCAGAGCTTGGAATCGCGTTTGTACAAATACTACTTTAAAACCAGTGAGTTTAGTACGCTCAAGGAAAAGCTGATGGCCACGCAATTCCCTCCGACCGAGACGTCGTTTTGGGGTTTCCTCTCCGATGCCTTGACGACCAAAATGGTGTCCAAAGAAGGATTTGATACCTATGAGCTAAGAACCGAAAAACTGAGCAGTGAAATTGTAAGACCGCCTTTGGTGCTGCTTCGCGCCGACCCAACGAGCAATTGGTTTAAAAATATTGCCATTCCAGTAAGTCAATTGCTAGAACGAGTACGGCCTGATATTTATGATCCCAAAGGAACAAATACGCTGTTCAGTGGCGCGTATGGGAAAGAAAACCCCGACAGTCCAAGTAAGGTTTTTGAGCGGGCCATGGTGTTTTTTAATACCATCAATGATGCGCCCCAGCAGCCTTTCAAAAATGAAGACATTGAAGCCCTTTTTCCTTCGGAAAAAAAGAAAAAATAAACGAACAATTGACTGAAAATTGAGAATTATGAAATCACTCGTCACATTGCTAATCGTTGTCGGATTTTTTTCAAACTCTTTTGCGCAGCTAGGTAAAAAAATAACCACCAATGCGCCAATCACCGCCGCTAAGACACCTGCCGCGAACTTGAATGTGGTAGAAATGAGTCTGATAGCCAATACGAACGCTACCAGTGCCGATTTAGGCGGGTTTAATGTAACAGATAAAGAGTTGGGTAAAAGTGCTTTGGAGGCAAACCAAATAGTGGCTGATGCCAATAAGATGATGATTGAGAAAACCATCTTTGGAGATAATTCGTCCAAAAACTACGGCATCACTTATTGGTCGGATCCAGTCTTGAAATTGTACAACAAACACATTGCGCAAAAACTAGCAGAGCTCATTGAAGCAAACGATGATAAATACAACAGCAACAACCAGGGCATCAATGAGTACATCGCTTCAAAGGTAGCCGATCAGCTTGTTTTGGCGGCAACCAATAACGGGGCTTATGTAAATACGTTGTTAGAAAAGTGGAAAGGAGGTAAGCTTGGCCCAGAAACGCTGGAGATGCTCAGAACTAAAACCAAAGAAAAGTTCAAAACGGAGACTTGGACGGCTGATTATCAGCAGCCTAACTATTTTAAAGATGAGTTGTTGGATATTCACTATCAAATGCCTTTTGACTACGTAACAGATGAATCATACGGAATGAAGTCGGTGAGCAACCCTGCCAACACCCGTGGCTTTTTCTTTATGGCGAGTCCAGGAGCGAATGCCAATTGCGCCATTGCGGTTATCATTGCTAAGAGTCAAGTTGAGATCAATAAAAGCAACAGCAAACTGACTCAGCTATTGCAATCGGCCAAGTGGGGAAGCCTTTATCGTCCATTGTTGGACTACAAAAATCAAAGCGCCTTTTTTGACGTACATCAGGTAAGTTTAAATTGGTTACAGGCCATTACGTCGTCCAATCAGGGAGCTATCTTGTTTGACAAAGACAATAATTGCCCGTCGGAAATGGCTTACAGTATTGCCCAAAAAATCCGCTCCGCCTCGGTGTTTAACTCCGCTAAATAATTGACAACATGAAAGTTAGTGTATATACTTGTTTTGCCCTTTGCTTCTTACTTTTTGCTTCTTCAGCTTGGGGGCAGCAAAAAAAGACGGCTGCTTCTCCAAAAACACCCATAGATACCTCGCTGCTGGGAAAATACCGAGTAGGGGTAATGACCAAATCCTTTGGCGATTCGATTGTCGTTCGTTGGGCACCCAACCAATCCTCTTTTTTCAGACAAGCGCTTAAATCGGGCTATTTGCTTACGCGGCGCAGCGTCATCGACAATAAAACAACGAAACTGGATTTTCAAGAGACGATATTGCCTTGGACGCTTGATGAATGGCTTAAAAACACCGCTCGCCGCGACACCCTAGCGGCGGCTTGTGCGCAGTTGATTCATGGAAAAAATACGCCCATCGGAGCTACTGAGGCCGTGACGCTGGATAAAATTTTGGAACAACAAAATCAAAATGACCTGCGCATGATGTTGGCCTTGGTTTTGGCCGATAGCCACCCCCGATATGCCCGCGGAATGGCCTTAGGTTGGGTAGATAAAAAGGTTAAAAAAGGAGTTCAGTATCTTTATTATATCATTCCACTGACCGATCCGCAAACGTATCCAGTAGAAGTGGCGGCATCGTCGGTGGTCAATGACGGCTCAGGAACGCCCCTGAAAATGGTACCTGTCCGCCCCGAATCGGGAGAGCATTTGATAAAACTTAAATGGAATCGCCGTTTGGCCGAATCCGCTTTTTCGTCGTACCACGTAGAGCGCTCAACAGATGGCGGCAAAACTTTCCGTCGGCTCACCAAGCGTCCTTGGATACAGCCCCCCGCCGATCAGATGGATGACATCATCCAATATGCCGACTCCGTTCCTCAAAATTACCGCAACTATCATTATCGAATTTTGGGCATTACACCTTTTGGTGAATTGGCACCTTCTGAAGTTATTGTAGGTATGGGCGTTGACAAAACACCCCCGCCATCGGTAGAACAACTCAATGCCAAACACCTCAATGGAGCCAAAGTAAGCGTGACTTGGAAATATCCTACAGCAACTGGCGATGTGGCAGGCTTTGTGGTGGCCAAAGCAACGAATTTAGAAGGGCCTTTTAGCCCGCTAGTTACCCAGCCGTTGGCGCCTTCGATACGTGAATTTACGGATACTACCGCTATCCCTCATTTGCCCAATTATTACAAAGTAATAGCAATAGATACGGCCCGAAATTTGGGGCACAGCCTACCCGTTTATTGCATCATTAAAGACGGGAATGGTCCTTCAAAGCCGAAAGGATTGCAAGGATACATTGACTCAACGGGCTTTGTGCGTGTTGTGTGGGACATGAATCCCGAACCCGATTTGATGGGCTATCGGGTGGTATCGGCAAACGACCGCAAACACGTTTTTACGGTAGATACCAAAGGCTATTTGGCATTGCCAGTCTATAATGATAGCGTGACGCTAAATACCTTGACGCGTAAAAAATACTTTCGGGTCATTGCCTACGACAAAAATTACAATCCAAGCGAAGCGTCTGATATTTTGGAGCTGATTCGTCCCGATAAAATTGCGCCAACGACGCCTGTCATAAGAGATTATGTAGTGAGCGATACCTCAGTAGCGTTTTCGTGGGCACCAAGTAGCAGCGACGACGTAGCGTATCAGTTGTTGTTACGTCGCGGCAAAAACAGTGAAAGGTGGGTTGAATTGGCAAAATTAACCAAAGACATTTCGACTTACACCGACAAAACCATCAAAGGAAGCGCAGAATACGGCTATGCGTTGGTGGCAGTGGACGAAGCGGGGCTGCGTTCAGAGACGTCTTTCCCGCTCAATGTTCAAACGCCTCGCATTACTCCCCCAAAAGTTAATGGACTCAAAGCGATTGTCAATCCAGATAAAACGGTGTTGGTTTCGTGGAATTATGTCGTCCCGAATTGTCGCTTTGTGGTTTATCGGTCTGTCGAAAAAGAACCTTTTTTAAGTTATGATTCGGTTTATGATAACCGTCAATACCAAGATAAACGCCTACCAGTTAAAGGCATTGTTCAGTATGCGGTACGGGTTATTTATCCTGATGGACTGGAGTCAAGTTTGTCTTCGGTCGTAAAAGTAGAGCTTAAATAAATGCCTTTCAACGCATTGTATCCATGAAAAAGCTATTCTTATTTTTAGTATTTATCAGTTTTGGAAAAGCCTTTGCCCAAAGCGAAGCACCTTCCAATTTGGCGGCGGTTGCTGTGTCGAGCAAACAAGTCAATCTGACGTGGACTGACAACTCTCGGCGGGAATTGCTTTTTGAAGTTGAGCGTTCTACAACTTCCGAAACGGCAGGATTTGTAAAATTAGGCGAAGTCGCAGCCAATGTTGTTTCTTATACCGATGCCAATCCGCCCGCCAATACGTATAGTTATTATCGGGTAAGGGCGAAGTTGACAGCGACCACTTTTAGCGGTTATTCCAACGTGGTTTATGCTTTTCCGCCCGTTGCGCCCACTATTTCAAAAATTGAAGTGAAAGGGACAAACTGGATTGCGATTACGTTTAAGGTACAGGGCGGAAAAGAAAACGGCAATGTCGTTATTCAGCGTCGCCAAGGGCAGGGTGGGGCATGGAGTACGATTGGCTCGTTTGATTCTAACCTTACGTTTTATGATGACCAAACCGTTCCGTTAGACAACACTGAGTACTGTTATCGGGTGTCTTGGACGGGAGCACCCAATGAGTTTTCTAATATTGCCTGTGCCACTACGCTCTCCTCCCCACCTAACCCGCCCACCAATCTTAGCGCTGTAGCGGTATCGTCAAGCCAAATCAACCTTAGTTGGACGGATGCGTCCAATAATGAGTCAGGTTTTGAAATTTTTCGCTCTACTGACAATGCTAATTTTTCTAAAATTGCCGATGTAGGAGCCAATGTAACAACCTACGTCAATACGGGGCTGAATGCTTCTACCCGTTATTTTTACTATGTAGGTTCACAACGGGGCGGGACGCCTTCGCGCACCAAATCCAATACCGCCGATGCCACCACGCAGTCGGGTTTGCCCAATGCCCCCGCGCGCTTGACGGCCAACGCCACAAGTAGTTCCCAAATCAATCTTTCGTGGGCAGATTTGTCAGATAATGAAACGGGTTTTGAAATAGAACGTAGTACGGATAGCCGAAATTATAGCAAAATAGCCGATGTGGGGGCTGGAACAACGACCTATTCCAACACGGGACTTATTAGCAATACGCAATATTGTTATCGGGTACGGGCAAAAAATGGCGCAGGAAACTCAGGTTATACTGACCCAGCTTGCGCCACCACCCAAGCGCCACCTGTAACGATTCCTCGTCCTCCGAGCAACTTAACGGCGACGGCCAGCAGCAGCAGTCAAATCAATTTGTCGTGGACGGACAATGCTTCGGACGAAACGGGGTTTGAAATAGAACGCAGTACGGATGGGACAAATTTTGCCAAAATTGCGGATGTAGGTGCGAATACCACGACCTATTCCAATACGGGCTTGAATGCTTCGATGCGTTATTGGTACCGCATTCGGGCCAATAATTCGGCAGGAGCAAGTAGTTATACCAACGTGGCAGACGCTACCACGCAAGCGCCGCCTATAACGATTCCTCGTCCGCCGAGCGGCTTGACGGCCACAGCGACGAGCAGCAGTCAAATCAATTTGGTATGGACGGATAATGCGTCTGACGAAACGGGATTTGAAATAGAACGCAGTACAGATGGTACGAATTTTGCAAAAATCGCCGATGTCGGTGCGAATACTACGACCTATTCCAACACGGGCTTGAATGCTTCGACGCGTTATTGGTACCGTGTTCGGGCGGTAAACTCGGCGGGAGGGAGTAGTTATACCAACGTGGCAGATGCCACCACCCAAGCGCCGCCTATAACGATTCCTCGCCCTCCGAGCGGCTTGACGGCGACGGCCAGTAGCAGTAGTCAAATCAATTTGGTATGGACGGATAATGCGTCTGACGAAACGGGGTTTGAAATAGAACGCAGTACTGACGGGACGACTTTTGCCAAAATCGCGGATGTAGGCGCGAATACCACGACTTATTCCAACACGGGCTTGAACGCTTCGACGCGTTATTGGTACCGCGTTCGGGCTAAAAATTCAGCAGGAGCGAGTAGTTATACCAACGTGGCTGACGCCACTACTTCATTGGCCGTTCCTGCGACTCCGACAAACCTCACGGCTGAACTCGCAGATTATGACCAAATTCGGTTGACGTGGGGAACGCTTTCTAACAGCACCAACGTCCTCGTTGAGCGTTCAACCAGTCCTAATACGGGGTTTGCGCAAATTACGCAACAACCCGCTACGAACACCTCGTACGTGGATCTTGGGCTCAACGAACAAACTACCTATTATTACCGCATTCGCCTTTCTAACGCCGCTGGGAACTCAGGGTACAGCAACGTAGTGAGTGTCACTACGCCCGAAGTCGTGATTTCGGTGCGGCCGCAGTTGTCGGAAGTGGGATTGACCGTGGTTGCTTACGGCCAGACGTTACGCATCCAAAACGAGCGTTTTCAGCCGTTAGAAATGGACTGGAAACTCATGAGTTTGAATGGACAACCCCTCAAAACCGATGCAGGCATCGTAGCAGGTAAACAAGCGTGGATACACGACCTAAGTGCCTTGCGAGGAGGCGTGTATGTAGTGGTAGTGAATGCTGAAAATCGGGTTTTTTCAACCAAAATTGTACTCCCTTAATCCCCCAAGAACATGAAAAAGTTAGCGATAATAAGTGCTTATTTTCTGCTGCTGTTGGCAGGATGTACCCCCGAAAAAGTGGTTCCGATTACCGATTTGATTGGAAAAAAGTGGAAAGCAAAATTGGTGAAAGAAGGAACGCAAGTGGTGTTTAGCTTGGGAGGGACGGCCAACGTGAAGCCAAGTTATACCAATTTTCGGTTGGATTTGAGCGATCTCAAACAGGTCACTTTTAAAGATATTGATGGTAGAACGCTGGTAGGAACGTGGACGGTTTCGGCTGATAACCAACGCCTTATTCTAGAAAACCTAGTTCCAAAGCCGACGGGCACCATTGGGACGGTGGAGTTTTTTATTACCGAAACCCCGACCGCCGATGTACTGAAATTAGAACGAACCGCCGAAAGCCGAAAAACGGGAAATAGTATCAATAGTTACGAATTGATACCCGAATAATCCTGCAAAAAAGCCACCAGTTTGGCAAAGGCCCTTGAACGGTGGCTGATTTTTCCCTTTTCGTCTAGCGTCATTTCGGCAAACGTGCGATTGCTGCCTTCTGGAACAAAAATAGGATCATAGCCAAAGCCGTCGGTGCCGCGCGGAGTGTCTATGATACTACCTTCTACAATTCCCTCAAACGAATGACTTTTTCCCTCTAAAGTAAGCGTAATAACGGTTTTGAAACGTGCTCGGCGGTTACTTTCATTGGTCAATTCGTTGAGAACACGCTCGATATTACGGGCGTGGTTGCGTTCTCCGCTATAGTACGCCGAATGAACGCCAGGAGCGCCGTTGAGCGCTTCTATTTCAAGGCCAGAGTCATCGGCGAAGCAGTTGACGCCGTAGTGTTCCCACACGTATTCTGCTTTTTGCGCTGAATTGCCTTCAATGGTATCGGTGGTTTCGGGAAGCTCTTCGTTGCAGCCGATTTCTTGGAGGGTTTTTAATTCAAAATTATCGCCCAAGAGCGCTTTGATTTCCTTGAGTTTGTGGGCATTGTTGGTAGCAAAACAAAGTTGCATGATGTTAAAGGTAAAAGAACAAAAAGCGGCCATTCGGCCGCTTTTTGTGGTATATAAAATAAAATTACTTGCGTTTCGCTTCAACCTCAAAGAGCAGCGGAGAGTAAGCGGGGATTTTTCCACCACTACCAGTAGCGCCGTATCCGAGGGTAGAAGGGAAGATGATGATGGCTTTTTCGCCGTAACGCATCTTGGCGATACCGTCATTAAATCCTTTTACTACTCCACCCGACGCCGTACCCGCAGGGTCAACCACGTTTACGTCAGTCGTGCCGCTATCAAACTGCTTCCCATTACGGATGAGCTTTCCAGTATAGACCACACTTACAGTTGTTCCAATTTCGATTTGGGCAGAATCAGGACGAGCCAAGGTCTTTACAAACCGAAGTCCATTTTCGTTGTTTCTCTCTAAGCCTAAAATCTTATTGGCAGCTACGTAATCGTTAATTTGTTCTTCCTGCGTACGTACTTTTAGGATATTTATATCGTAGCGAATGGGAATATACAATGGTGCCAACAACGAAACATCGCCAGAACCACGCAACGACCACGGTACAAAAAGCGTGACTTTGTCGGTCTCTCTTATTTTTTCGTAAGGAGCGTTCATCAGTACCTCAAACGATGGCACAGGGTTAAAACGGTACGCCATTTCATAGCCAGTAGTAGTGATGTCGTTGGTATTAAAAGAACGAATAAACACGTCTCCGTATCCAACTTGACTACTGTCAATAATGGTTCCGTCAAGCCGTCTAGCAACATAGCTAAATGTCACTTCGTCGCCAATTTGAGGCTTTTGGAGGCTTGTGTCGGCGTTGCTAACGACATAAAACAAGCCCGAATTGAGACTATCAGCTACGAGTTTATTGGCGCTTAGATAGTTCTTTATTTCGGTTTTGTTTTCGAGTGTTTTACGATCTTGGTACACATCTTCCGTCTGCTTGCAAGCAAACATCGTGGCCATCATACTTGCCGCTGTACCTAAAATTAACTTTCCCCTCATTCTTGTTCGATTGAGTGTGTTTGATTGAGTTTGTTTGCGATTTGCAATGGTTGGCTGCTTATTGTTGCCCACCTACTGCGCCAGGCCCTGCGGGAGCTGCTGGTGCTTTTTTCACGTCCACCAATTCAACGTCAAATACCAACACAGAGTTTGGTGGAATCACGCCTGGAGAACCTGCCGTTCCATAAGCTAACGACGACGGAATGATAAACGTACATTTTCCACCTTTTTTCATGGTCATAATTCCTTCTTCCCAGCCTGGAATCACCATTCCTTGGCCGATAGGGAAGTCGATGGGCTTACCACCACTTTGTGGGTTTTTCACTGAGCTATCAAAAACCTTTCCGTCAAGGAGTTTGCCAGTGTAGTGTACCGTTACTACGTTTCCAGCAACGGGTTTCACTCCTGTTCCTTCTTGCGTTACTACATAGTTCAAGCCCGACGCCGTTTCGGTTGCGTTAAGTTTGTTTTTAGCTACGTAGTCGTCGATGATTTTAGCATCCGTTTTCACTTGCTTTTCGCGCGCCGAGGCTTGTGATTTCTGGAATTCTTGCTCATTCTGAACATCCACGAGTTTTACCGTAAACTGAATGTCCGAACCTTTAGGAATGCCTGGAGGAAGTGGTTGCATCATGCGTGTAAAGAGTGAGTCGGCACTTACGAAAAACGACGCACTATCTTGCTTTGAAATCATGGCAAGTCCTTCTTCAAAGCTACCTTTGAAAGGAGGTACTTGAAGCATCATTTGCATTGGCTGGCCCTCCTTATAGGTATCACGCAAGACAGAGTCTTTGCTGTTTTTTAATACCAAATGAAACGTAAGAATATCGCCAACTTTTGGTTTGCGGCTATCAGAATGTTCATCGTGAATTTGATATTTAAGACCGGTTTCGCTGACACTAACACGGTTGTTGCAAGCAGCCATGAGGGCAGCTACCGAGAAAAAAGCAATTGTTGATTTAAATTTCATGAAATGAGTGCAAAGCACAGTTTAATTGTATTTGAATTGGGATGCGATTACAAGATTATTTTTTAACGCTTAAAAGCTCATTTTGGTATTCGGGCAATACTGATAATAAAAGCTCAGTGGTTTCTTTTAATGAGGTACTGGTACGCCCGCCAGAGGCGTTTTTATGACCTCCTCCTGCAAAGTACTTATGGGCCAAGTCGCGCACCGAAAAATCAGACACTGAACGGAATGATAGCTTGATTTCGTCGCGGCGTTCGATGATGAGTACCGACATGACGATGTTTTCGAGCGAAAGTCCATAATTAACAATGCCTTCAGTGTCGCCCATCTCCGATTGAAAGCGTTTTAACTCTTCGAGCGATAGGGTCATATATACCGTACGGTAGTCGGGCAAAACGGTAAGTTTTTCTGATAAAACATATCCTAAAAGCCGCGTACGACTGATGGTGTTGTTGTCAAAAATAGCCCGATGGACGTCGTTTACTTGCAAACCCGTTTTCATGAGTTCAGCCACGGCAAGGTGTACCTCGGGCGTGGTACTTCCGTGTCGGAATGACCCCGTATCGGTCATAATTCCCGCGTACAAGCACTGGGCCATGGGTAAGTCCACCAGCGAGGCATCCCCTAGTTGCTGAATGAGTTCAAATACATACTGCGCCGTTGCGGCTTTGGTGGTATCCGAAAACACAAAGTCAGCAAAGGCTTCTGGCTCTAAATGGTGGTCAATGAGCACTTTGGTGGCCGTTGAAGCCAGGGCAAGTTCGCCCAAGCCTTTGATACGATGGAGGGCATTAAAGTCTAAGCAACAAATCACCTCGGCTTCTTGTATCACCTGCTTGGAGCGTGCTTGAGACTGAACGTTTTGGTCGTACGTAATTACTTCAGCAAAGTCGGGCATCCAGCGCAAATTGGCCGAACATTCGTTAGGAATGATGACCATTGCACTGTGTCCTTTTTTTTGAAGGTATAATTTCCATCCCAAAGAAGAACCTATCGCGTCAGCGTCAGGATTTTGGTGGGTCAAGATGACAACACGTTTTTGGGGCGAATTGATGAGTTCGTAAAATGCGTTCCACTGTTGCATAGCTTGCAAAATTAGCAATTTTCTTAAAAAAGACCTGCTAGGTTTTCAAAACCTGTGTACTCTGCGTAGTTTTGCCCCACTTTTTTATCGAAAATTGTTCATTTTAAATCACAACATACTAATGGCAACCAACAGAACATTCACCATGGTGAAACCCGACGCTGTAGAAGCAGGGAATGCAGGCGCAATTTTGAAGATGATTGAAGAAGCGGGATTCCGTATTGTGGCGTTGAAAAAAACCTTGTTGACCCAAGAGCGCGCAGGACAATTTTATGCCGTACACGCCGAACGTCCGTTTTATGCCAGCCTTTGTGCTTATATGTCATCGGGGCCGATTTATGCGGCGATTTTAGAAAAAGAAAATGCCGTGGCAGATTTTCGCACGTTGATTGGTGCGACCAATCCAGCCCAAGCAGCCGAAGGAACCATCCGCAAATTGTTCGCAACGTCGCTAGAAGCAAACGCCGTTCACGGTTCTGACTCAGACGAAAATGCGGCGATTGAAGGAGGCTTCTTTTTCTCATTGACGGAGCAATTTTAGTAAAAAAATAGCCCAAAAAAAGTTTAGGCTTCGAGGTATATCGGAGCCTTTTTTTTGTGCCGTTTTCCGTGAAACATCAATTTCGTGTAGATTTCACGGGCAAAAATGTAGGTTTCACGGAAATGTCTTGCTTAGGGGGCATTACAAGGTGTATCTTCAATACAGTCATAACCTGTAAAATCCCCCCATAAGTAGAGAAATGAAAAATCCCGAAATGAGATTGCGGAAGATGGATTCGTCCGTATTGATTGCCAAAGAAGAACCGTTTTCGTGCGAAGTTTTAAGCAAACTTTTAGAGAGCGAAGGCTTCGATGTTGTAGGAAGAGCTAATGAGTTGGATGAGCTTATTCAGAAGATTCACACCAAGAAACCAAAGTGCGTGATTGTCGAAGCCAACTTGATTGGAAAAGAGACAAGTCACTTATTAAAGCAAATTGCGGAAGCATCGAGCCGACCTAAGATGGTCCTGTTTTTTAATGCCTCTAATTCCAGGGAACTCTCCAAAGCACTGGACGCCAATTTTAATGGCTACCTGTACTCGGAAGATAAATTGGAGGAGCTGTACAAATGTTTGTTGTATATCCAGACGCAAACAAAATACTACAGCGATGGCTTCAAGGATTTGATGAAGAAGATGGGAGTCAATGAGGTGGATAGCGAAACGCACCGAAAGTTGAAGTCACTTACAAAGCGAGAACGGCAGATTTTGTATCTAGTAACCGAGGGGCTGACGGGCTACGAAATAGCCGACTCGTTGTCGATTAGTTATCGAACACTGGCGAATCACAAACAAAACTTAATTCAAAAACTAGGCATTGAGAGCAACCGACATTTACTCAAATTTGGGCTACAGATAAAATCGTACCTCAATACGTTATAGTTGTTTGCTAGGAAGGCTACGGTTTTCACTAAGCGATTTTTTGAAGGCATCCAGCCGAGTACGGGGCATCACTAGCTCTCGTGCTTGGTTGGTACCTTTGACATACACAAGGTATTTTCCTTTTTCCCAGTACGTATAGCTATTAAGGTGATTCATGTTGATGATACAACTTCGGTGAATGCGGAAGAAGTGAATTGGGTCAAGCTCTAATTCTAATACAGATAGGGGTTTTGAGACTTGGAAGCGACCTTTGGGATGTTCCACAAAGTATTTCTCTTCTACTGTTTCAAAAAAGTAGCAATCGTCAATTCTCAAAAATGCCTCACCCGTTGTTGCTTTTCCGTCAATAAACTTGATGTATTTGTCGGCAGATGCGGGGCTATTGACGGTTATTGGGGTATTTATTGAAAATGTAGTAAATGATTCTGATTCAGCAGCAGGGACGGCTTCGGCAACACTTTTTGGCGGAGCAGGAGGTGCTATTGTCTCTTTAATAATGGTGGCTGCTGGCGAAGAATGCCGACGAAGCGTAATAGCTTGTTTTTGAGAATGGGTTGGCGTGAACGCATTTATTTGTAAAAAATCGCGCACCAGCGACACATTCAATAAAATATAACCTAGAATGATGATAAATGGTAGGTACAAAAGATAGGTTGCACTCGTAAAACCGTGTAAAATGTATAAATCGAGGTAGCGGTTAAACGAATAATGGGGGAATTCGCGGAGCAAAAAGCGAACATGTAACGTAACAGGGAAAAAAAGAAAAAATGCCGTAAAGAAAAGAGGTAAGAACTTTAGTTCGTACCAAAGAATAGATAGGGCGTTAAAGTTGATTTTGCGGATTCCCCAAAAACGGTGGTATATGTCAATTAAGAAAGATAATATATATAATGTAAAAAGTTCTGGTATCAATAATCCAACCATGAAATTTTTAAGGTAACTGAAAAAAGTGAAGTAGGTTACATAGATGTCATGTTTCGTTTGAGGCGCAATTGCCCACGAAATAATTTCAAAAAAGAGAAAAATGGCAAATACAAAACCGACCCCAACTTTGGGGTTTGTATAGAAAGACCGATTAAGTGTTAGAGACCTCATGGCTTCTCTTTAAGTATCAACTGCCTTTGGCAGTGTAGGGTATTGTGACTCACAAAGATACAAAATAGTCAATAGTTACTATAACATTTCATAAATATAGGCATTACTGCGGATTTCCCAGCATGCTTCGCTCCCCTACCTTTGTATCATCCAAAGCGGAAAACAGCAGTGGGTTAAAAATAACAAATAATGCACTGGTTATCAATAATTTAAAATCAAAAATTTAACAACTACAACAATGAAAAAGTCATTCGAAATCAAAGCAAAAAAAGAATTGAACTCTTTTATCCGGGCTGGCAAATTTTATGCCAAAAATGAAACTGCAAAGGTACTCAACCTTGGTGAGGCAGATCCCTTGGCGTCTTGCTACAAAATTGTGGTAAACAACGACGTTGAAAGTAAGCTAGTTCTTCAATAAATCTCTCTGTCAGCAATGAGCTTTTCAGGTTTTATAAACTATCAGCGTGCGCTTCTCGACTGTGAAAGTGCATTCAACAAAGTGAATTTACACGATGAAGAAGGGTATATGGTAAGGTTTGCGATATTTTCGGCGAACCTTACCAACTTCCTGCCTGAAATCCCTGTTTCGGAACATGCTGAGATGTTTAGAAAACTACTGACGAGCTTGGCATTTGAGACCTTTGATCGTAATGTATTGCACATCAGCGAGGTATGCTCTCTCAATGGTGACCTGAAGGCATTAGAAACCCCAGGTGCTCCGAGTATATTTTGTACGTTTCATTTGGGTTCGTACCGAATCATTGCCAATTTGTTGATTAAAAATGGGCATCATTTTACAACCATTGTAAAAAAAGATGTCTATAAACAGCAGATTGATTCGATGATGGACTATACAAATAGGATGAAACAAACGTACAAAACGAATAGTGAAGTCCACGTGGTGAGTGCAGAAGATCCTAATATTGTACTAAAACTGCTTAGAGAGTTAAAAGCAGGGAGGTCGTTATTGGTATATTTGGATGGAAACGTAGGTGCAAGCGACGAAAAGCTTGAGAAAATCACGTTTTTAAGCCGAACAATCACTGCCCGAAAAGGAATGGCCTACCTTAGTTATGTAGCTGGGGTGCCGCTAGTGCCAGTGATTTCGTATCGAAAATCGGATATGAGTAATGTCCTGTACATGGGCGAAGGGATATTCCCTAATAAGTCTGTGCCAAAAGAGGCATATTCACAACGAGTTTTACAACAACTTTTTGATTTTTTTGCCAAATACGTTGCCAATTTTCCCGAACAATGGGAGGGTTGGAATTATATACACCATTCTTTACAAACAGATGAAACGTCGTTATCGCCACCACCCCCTTCGGCTTATCGAAGGTTGAGTTATCAATTCAACGAGCATCGCTACAGTATTTTTGACCTGAAAGAGTCGCCCGTTTTGTTTGATAAACGCTATTATTCTACGTACGAAATATCGGATAGTTTGCGAGATTACCTGCTTGAATCTCCTTTTAGTAATCCTAAAAGAGTGTTGGGAAAACCAATTTTTCAAGAGTTAGTTCGTCAAGAAATTATAATTTGAGTGTAGAAAGTCTCCAAATTTGGAGACTTTTTGTTTTTACCCCCTCCCCAAACGGTCAATTTTAGCCGTTTTTTGAAAATGCTTCACGGGCTAAAATGTAGATTTCACGGGCAAAAATGTAGATTTCACGGGCAAAAATGTAGGTTTCACGGTTTTGGACTTGAAACGGCGTCGTCTGTGTTTGTTTTCGTAGTAATTTCGTCACAGAGAATTTAAGCTCAAAAGCAATAAATCGTTTAGCTGTACAGAGACAGCTTGCTCAACGTTATGTAAGGTAATAGGACAACGTTATGAGGTGTCTCCAATTAACGATGACATAATTTTTCAAAGTAGGGTAAAGTGTGCAGCATTGGCCTCATCTCTCTGAGATGGGGCCATGTCTTTTTAGGGCATTTACGATTGTTCCTTACAGTGCTTTCAATGAGATTTGGTTTTATGATTCAGCCATTTCATTTGAAATATTAAAATTCTATCCCAGATTATTTATGGATTTAAAATAAGAGTTTTGGCATAATATTTGACAGGTGAAGGTATATCCCTTGCGGGGCTCGGTGGCAAAGTATTGTATATCTTACAATAAAGCATGCTGGTTTTGCAAACGGAGTTTAAAAATTAGAGGGGATTACCAACACAACTGTTTTAAATGTTTATGTATCCAAACAATTACCAACAGCTTTCCTCCTTAGTCAAGGATAAGGGCTTGAACCCGCCAAAGGGAATAAGGAGGCTACTTAAATGGGGGCTATTTTTTGTAGCTCTGCTGCTGAATCAGCAGTTAATGGCCCAAGTAAGTGGAACCGTTTTTCGTGATTTTAACATCAACGGGACACAGCAAACCACTAACCCTATTGAGCCTGGCCTTGAAGGGGTTACTGTTAAAGCTTTTAATGCCTCCAATGTACAAGTAGGCGCTACTGCCACTACGAACGCTTCTGGGGCATACACCATTGCAGGTATTACGGGAGATGTACGCTTAGAGTTTACGCTCCCTAATACATTTTATGCCTCTAATGGTAAAACGGGGAACACCACAGTACGTTTTGCAACAGCCCCTACAACAGGAATCAACTTGGCGGCAAACAACCCAAGTGATTATTGTCCAGGGACTCCCGATGTGATTGTGACCTGTTTTGTGAACGGAAACCCTACATTGGGAGGAACAGCTGCAAGTGGCAAGGCTTTGGTAAAGTTTCCGTATAGTATCGCTAATGCTTCTACAACTGCGCCTACGGGTTTGGCAAATGCCGATGACGTAGGTTCGGTTTGGGGAGCAGCGTACCAAAGAGAAACGGACAAAGTCTTTACGGCAGCCTTCTTAAAACGCCACGTAGGCTTACTTTCGGCGGGCTTAGGAGGGATTTTTACTACCCAATTGGGCACAACGCCTACGACGTCCTTGTTGGTCGATTTAGAGACCTTTAACGGAGCACCCCATAATATTGACCTCGGGCAGTCGGTGATTGGAACGCGCAGCACACTTCCTGCTGCGTCCAATCAAAGTAGTGAGGATGCATCTGCATTTGGAGCCGTTGGTAAAGTCGGTTTGGGGGGAATGACCATCTCCGAGGATGGACGTACGCTCTATGTCATTAATTTATACCAGAAAAAGCTTATCTCTATCAATATCGGTGTACCTGCCAAAACAACCATTACAGCGGCGGATATCAATACCTATACCATTCCTGATCCAGGCTGTACCAATGGCGAATCGCGTCCTTTTGCCGTACGTTATTATCAAGGGAAAGTATATGTAGGGACAATTTGTAGTGCAGAAAGCTCAGGAGGTACTCAAAATAACCTTCAGGCTTATGTTTATACTTTTGATCCTTCTACTACTACCTTTAACACAACTGCAGTAGCTAATTTTTCACTTAACTATCCCAAAGGAAAAGTTCACACTTCGGAAACACCCGCTAAGTGGTTGCCGTGGAGTGATAATTTTGCTGATATGTACTTTGGTACTACAAATAACCCTCCGTTCCCAAGGACAATGCGTCCACAGCCTATTTTGTCGGACATAGACTTTGTGGAAAATGGGGATATGGTTTTAGGGTTTATTGACCGTGCTGGCCACCAATTGGGGTACCGAAACAGAGGGGTGGGTTCGTCTTATAATGGAAATACGTATAGTGGTTACATTGGTGGGGATATTTTACGTTTAGCCAAGGGCTCGGGCACTTGGACGCTGGAGTCAGGTGGTAACGTAAGTGGGTTGACTGGTTCGGCCAACAGCCAAGGCCCTGGAGGGGGTGAATTTTATTCGGATGAACAATATACTGGTGAGTTGGTAATAGGTTCAGGGGTACTTGAAGAAATCCACCAAGAAACGTATGTTGGTAGTAGTTTTACTGTGCCAGGAAGCGGGGTGGTGTTAGCAACGGTCATGGATCCATTGAGTACTTGGTCGGGAGGAACGTCTTGGTTTAGTAACACCACGGGTAAAGCATCTAAACGCTATCAAATTTTTAGTACAACAAGTGATGGAGGTGTTACCTTTGGTAAAGCGGCTGGTTTGGGAGCGTTGGAACTTACTTGTGATGCTTCTCCCATTGAAATAGGTAACCGAATTTGGTTAGATACCAATAAAAACGGTATCCAAGACCCAGGAGAAAATGGAGTGGGTGGGGTTGTTGTAACGCTCTGTGATTCAACAGGGACAACCATTACGACTGTTACTACAGATAATAACGGTAATTACTACTTTACGTCACTAACAGGAACGGATGCGGCAGGTATCAAATATGGCGTAGCCTTAAAGCCGTTTACGAAGTACAGATTGAAAATTCCATCAACTAGCGGCAGTAACGTATTAACAGGCACAGATGCTTTGGGCAATGATTTGGCAGATAATGATTTTGCCCTTAACGGAGCCAATGGAGAATTGACTTTGATTACGGGAGGCTCTGGGGCCAATATGCACACGTATGACGGAGGTTATCAGCCTGCTGTGGGTTCATTGGGTAATTTCATCTGGAAAGATGTAAACGACAACGGCAAGCAAGACAGTGGAGAACTAGGAGTAGCAGGCGTTATTGTTCAGCTCGTGCAAGGAGCAACCGTCGTAGCTACTGATACAACCGATGCCAGTGGTATCTATGGATTTAACAACCTGAGTGCGGGAAATTATCAAGTAAAAATATTGGTTACATCGTTGCCAGCAGGCTGTGTTATTTCTTCAAAGAAAGATGCCGCTGGAGTGGCTGATACGTTGGACTCTGATTTTGACCCAACAACGGGACTGAGCCAATCGGTAACGATTACTCCTACTGGCTCGGGTATTGCCAAAGATAACCCAACGATTGACGGAGCGCTTTATTCACCGCTAGGCTCTATCGGTAATTATGTTTGGAAAGATACCAACAATGATGGCAAACAAGACCCAACCGAAGCAGGACAAGCTGGAATAATTGTACAACTTTTACAAGGCTCTAGCGTGATTGACGAAGACACGACCGATGCCAATGGTTTCTACAGTTTCAATAACCTGACATCAGATACTTACCAAGTCAAATTACTCCTGACTTCACTGCCAGCGGGTTGTGTTATTTCTTCTAAACCTAACGCGGCAGGAGTAGCTGATACGTTAGATTCTGATTTTAACGCGGCAGGTTTGAGTCACTTGATTACAATTGATACTTCAAAACCAGCGGCCGATACATCGCGCAACAACCCGCACGTTGATGCTGCATTGTATTCACCCAAAGGTTCGATTGGGGATTATGTATGGAAAGACCTCAATAATAACGGCATCCAAGACGATGGCGCGACGGGCGTAAAAGACGTGATTGTGGAGCTATACAAAGGAAGTACAACGGGTAGCCCCATTGCAAAAGATACAACCGATGCCAGCGGTGCCTATGGTTTTACCAATTTGGATGCGGGCGATTATTACGTTAAAGTCGTCATTTCAAGCCTGCCAGTAGGTTGTGTGATTAGTACTAAACAAGATTTGGGCGGCGACGATACCAAAGATTCGGATGTGAGTCCAGTCACTGGTTTTAGTGCGAAAATCACTTTAGACCCAACGTTGACAGGGCTTTCAAAAGACAATCCAACCATTGACGCGGCTTTGTATTCGCCCAAAGGTTCGATTGGTGATTACGTTTGGAAAGACCAAAACGACAACGGCGTTCAAGACTCGGGCGAACCAGCAGTGGCGGGCGTGATTGTTCAATTGTTGAACTCTACGACCAGCGCAGTTTTGGCAACGGATACGACAGACGCAAATGGTTTGTACTTGTTCTCTGACTTATCAAGTGGTACTTACCAAGTGAAAATCGTGACGACAAGCTTGCCAGCAGGTTGTGTCATCAGCAACCAACAAAATTTGGGTGGCGATGATACCAAAGACTCTGACTTTAACCCAACCACGGGCTTGAGCCAAGTGGTGACGATAGATGCGTTGGGTACAGGCATTGCCAAAGACAACCCGACGGTTGATGCGGCCTTGTACTCACCTAAGGGTTCGATTGGCGATTACGTTTGGAAAGATCAAAACGATAATGGTATTCAAGATGCAAGCGAAGTAGGAGTGGCGGGTGTGATTGTTCAATTATTGAACTCGACAACCAGCGCGGTATTGGCAACTGACACAACGAATGCCCAAGGTTTGTACTTGTTCTCTGACTTATCAAGCGGTACTTACCAAGTAAAAATCGTGACAACGAGCCTACCCGCCGACTGTGCACTTAGCAGCCAACAAGACTTGGGCGGCGATGATGAGAAAGACAGCGACTTTAACCCAACAACGGGTTTAAGTCAAGTCGTAACCATCGATGCTTTGGGTACAGGTACAGCTAAAGATAATTTAACGGTGGATGCTGCTTTGTATTCGCTCAGAGGTTCAATTGGAGACTTTGTTTGGAAAGACCAAAACGACAATGGTATTCAAGACCCTAACGAATCACCAGTGGCAGACGTAATCGTGCAGTTGTTGCAAGGAGCGACTGTTATAGCGACGGATACGACAAACTTTAACGGTTTGTATTTGTTCCCTAACTTACCAAATGGGACATATCAAGTAAAAATCGTAACAACAAGTTTGCCTGATAGCTGTGTAATTAGCAGCAAGCAAGATTTGGGGGGCGACGATACGAAAGACTCTGACTTTAATCCAACCACAGGCTTGAGTCCATTGATAACCATTAATGTTGCGGGGACAGGTATCGCCAAAGACAATCCAACGATAGATGCGGCATTGTCAACACCGAAAGGTTCGATTGGTGACTATGTTTGGAAAGACCAAAACAACAATGGCGTTCAAGATTCGGGTGAGCCAGCAGTGGCAGGTGTGATCGTTCAATTGTTGAACGCAACGACCAGTGCTGTTTTAGCGACCGATACAACGAACGCCCAAGGTTTGTACTTGTTCCCGAACTTGAAGTCAGGTACTTACCAAGTAAAAATCGTAACGACGAGTTTGCCAGCGGGTTGTGTTATCAGTAGCCAACAAGACTTGGGCGGTGACGATACGAAAGATTCTGACTTTAACCCAACGACAGGTTTGAGCCAAGTAGTGACCATCAATGCTTTGGGAACAGGTATCGCCAAAGATAACCCAACGGTTGACGCGGCCTTATATTCTCCAAAAGGTTCAATTGGTGATTACGTTTGGAAAGACCAAAACAACAACGGTGTTCAAGATTCGGGTGAGCCAGCGGTGGCAGGTGTGATTGTTCAATTGTTGAACTCAGCAACCAGCGCTGTATTGGCAACCGACACAACGAATGCCCAAGGTTTGTACTTGTTCTCGAATTTGGAGAGTGGTACTTACCAAGTAAAAATCGTAACAACGAGTTTACCAGTGGGTTGCGTTATCAGTAGCCAGCAAAATTTAGGCGGTGATGATACCAAAGACAGCGACTTTAACCCAACGACAGGTTTGAGTCAAGTGGTGACGATTAATGCCTTAGGAACAGGAATTGCCAAAGATAACCCAACGGTGGACGGGGCGTTGGTGGTGCCTTGCGTAGAATCAAGCGTAACCTTAACTGGGCCTCCAGCTTGTTCGGCAGATGTACAAACGTACAGCATAACCTTCACGGTGACCAATAAATTGGGCATTGTAAAAGTGAACAAAGGAACGTTGAGCGGAAACAATCCTTACACGGTGACGGGTATCCCATCGGGTGCGAGTTTGATTATCACTGATAGTTTGAGTGCTATTTGTAAATCAGATACGACCATCGTAGGGCCTAACTGTAACTGTAATCCACCAGTACCTGTATTGTTGACGCCAAGTATGGCCGCTTGTATTGGTGATACCTTCCCGACCTTGAAAGCGACGGTGGTGGGCCTTGCAACGGTAGAATGGTTTAGCCAACAAACAGGCGGAACGGTGTTGTTTACAGGCTTAAATTACAAACCAAGTGGCACAGTGACGGGTACAACAACGTATTACGCCCAAGCGCGCAGCACTGACCAAACCTGTCCAACGGCAGTGAGTACGAGCCGCGTCCCAGCGACGATTAATGCCCAAACTTGTATTGACACGGTTGACTTAGCATTGAAGAAGTCGATTAACACGAAGATAGCGCAGGTAGGTGATGTACTGACCTACACACTGAAAGTATGGAATGAGTCGAATAAAAATGCAACGGGTGTAGAAGTTGCTGACAGTATCGCAACAACAGTCCAGTTTATCGCGGGTAGCTTTGTAGCAAGCCGTGGTAGTGCAACGGTTAGCGGTAATGTGATTAAGTGGACGATTGGAAACATTGCAGCCAATGGCGATACGGTGACTTTACGTTATCAAGTGCGAGCGACCCAAGAAGGATTGCACTTTAACACGGCAGAAATCTCGAAAGTAGATCAGAAAGATGTGGATTCGACGCCAGGCAATGGTAACCCAACTGAAGATGACATCGACCGCCAGTGTTTCAGTGTACCATTCAAAGTGTGTCCAACCAACCAAGTGGAAGCATCGGTACCTGCGTCTTTGACAAATGTTCAATGGTTTAAAGATGGCGGCACGACGCCTGTCGCAACGGGCAATGTGGTTCTGTTTAGTGAAGTGGGTATATACACTTTCACCGCAACGAACCAGACTTGTCCAGCCGAAGGATGTTGCCCAATCATCATTGAGCCAGGAGTGAACTGCTGTCCAGAGGATTTGTGCGTGCCATTCACGATTCAAAAAAGGAAGAAAAAGTAAAATAAGGTTGTAGCCAACCGCGCCCCCCTTTTTCATCGGAAGAAGGGGGGCTTTTTGTTGGTATTTATTTTGAAGAATTAAAATTTAACCAAAAATTAGTAAAGCGCTTAAATTTGGTACATTTATTGCTAGTATATTTAATAGTGAATTTTGGATAATATTTTTACGACAGTTGCTTCTCAAGGCATCCGAAACTGTGGTTTAGGGATGCCTATATCTTTATTTTAGCCATTTCGGCACTATTTTTGCACTTGTTCTTACCGTACGTTTATAAATGCGCTGACTAGCATTTGGTATATTCTTTTCCTACTCTATTATACATACATTTATGATTATCCTCCCAAAGGTGTGTTTACGCGTTTGCGTAGGCATAGTGGTATCATTAGCAGCATTGTTAATGGTTGGAAATGCGTTTGCATATTCTGCAAATAAAAAAGAACGTACTTTTTCGCGGGTTTTCACCTGCGTTTCCCCCAAATTTAATTCAGTAACTGTTACGCCAGCTACTTGTAAAACGGGTGGAGGGGGCAATAACGATGCTAAGATTGCCTTGGTAGCGACGGGCGCCGACAAATACGGTATTTCCCAAGGCGCAACTTATGCGGGGCCTGCCTATGCCGCCGCCAAAAATCTTTCATCGGGAGTGGCTGATAGTCTTAATATTACCAATGTTTCTTCTTTGTGGACCATTCGAGTATTCAACGGGGACAATACGTGCTATAAGGATACAACAGTCGTGTTGAATTGTAATCGTTGTGTAGTGCCGTGTACGAACATGACGATTTTGGTGGGAGAAATTACGAATGCGGGCGAAAAAGTGATTATTCAGCCTTTAGACCCCAACAGCGGCACCATTCCTTGTTCGATTCCTAACACGGGAGGTGATGGCATTGCAATTGACCAAGTCAATAAAATTGCCTACATCGGTAGCCCTTTTAGTAGCCCCATCAAAGTGTATAGCTTTGCCCAAGCTACCTTTTTCCCCAATGTACAACCGTCGTCGGGGACTAATTCGTTTGACATTACGCTTTCGGAAGATAAAAAATACTTATTACGGGGAGGAACCAATGGCCGTGTAGAAAAAATTCGGATTCAGAACGGGCAAGTTGTGGTTTCGCGAGCAACGTCGTTTTTCTTGGATGGCCAAAATAAAATTTGGGGAGTGGCAGCCTACGGCGGAAAGGTGTATGTAACTACGGGCTACAACGACCTAAACACCGCAGGCAGAAGCACCGTACAGGTAATGGATAGCACTTTGTCTAACCCCGTACGCTTACGAACCCGTAATGATGGGAAAATTTATGTGGGCATTACGGTGGACAAAGACGGCACGCTTTGGACAACGGTGGACGGCTACGGAAACGGGGATGCCGTAGAGCACCTAACGGCGGAAGGGGCATTGATAAAAAGTTACCCCATTACGTCGTCCAACCAACAATCGCGCCGCCGCCCGTTTGACATCGACTTTGGCCCCGATGGCAACCTTTACGTGGCTACTTTCTACGGTGATTGCGTTTCTAAACTTACTCTCGATTCGCCTTCTAATCCTGATTTTGGAAAGTTTAGTACCTACTTTGGTTTTGAGTCGGGCGTGCTCAGTAAAAACTTGGCGTTTGTGTGCGGCGATGTGATTTGCCCATGCGACCAGCCGACTATCGCAGTGAAAGTGACTGATCCAACCTGTGAAAGCGCGGGAAAACTCGAATTGGCGGCTGTCACGAAAGGAAACAAATTTGGAATTGGTAAAGGCGCTACCTACACAGGCCCTTCGTATGCGAATGCAACTACTTTACCCAATACTTTTCCATTAACGCTTGTCTCAAATATCAATACAACGGCTGATTCTACTTGGACAGTGCGGGTGTTTAACCAAGAAAGTGGCTGTTACAAAGATACCACTGTCACTATAAAAGGCGTTCGGGCCAAATCCCTCATTTCGATGCTAGGCACGCCGACTTGTTCTGACGATGCCCTAACGTACAGTTTTACCTTTAGCGTCACCAACAAGCTAGGTACGGTGAAAGTAAATAAAGGAACCTTAACGGGTAACAATCCCTACACCGTCACGGGGATTCCCTCGGGCGAAGACGTGGTTATTACAGACAGCTCAAGTACGATTTGTAAATCAGATACCACCGTGACAGGGCTCAACTGTAACTGTAATCCATCCTTGCCCAAAGTGATAACGTCGAGTTTTACGATTTGTATTGGCGATTCTTTGCCAACACTTCAGGCCGCGATTGTGGGCTTGGCTACGGTCGAGTGGTTTAGTCAGCCAGTCGGTGGAGATATTTTGGCGACGGGTTTAACTTACAAACCAACGGGCATTGTAACGGGTACTACAACCTATTATGCGCAAGCTCGGAGTACCGACCCTGCCTGTCCAGTAGCCATTAGTACGAGCCGTACCCCCGCCACCATCAACGCAGATACCTGTACCATTGATTTAGCCCTAAAGAAATTTATTGACAAAAAAATAGCCCAAATTGGCGATACCCTGACTTATACTATAAAGGTATGGAACGAGTCAAGCAAAGGAGCTACGGGAGTAGCGGTCACAGACTCCATGGCAACGGCGGTGGCTTTTGTGCCAGGTAGTTTCGCTGCCAGCCGAGGCAGTGCGGCCATCAATGGAAATGTGATTCAATGGACGATTGGTGAAATCGCCGCCAATGGAGATACGGTTACTTTGACCTACAAAATCAAGGCCATCCAAGAAGGTATTCATTTTAATACCGCCCAAATTTGTGCTGCAAACGAACAGGATGTGGATTCTACTCCTTGTAATAATACCGAAGGAGAAGACGATATCGACCGTGAGTGTTTTACTGTGCCATTTAAACTTTGCCCCACTGAGAAAATAGAGGCGAGTGTGCCGCCCAAATATACCAGCGTACAATGGTATAAAGATGGCGGCACAACGCCCATTGCCACAGGGAATGTTATCCTATTGAGCGATGTCGGGGTATATACTTTTACTGCTACCAATCAGACTTGTCCAGCCGAAGGATGCTGTCCAATCATCATTGAAGAAGGGCTTAATTGCTGTCCTGTCGAATTGTGTATCCCTTTTACCATAAAGCAAACTAAAAAAGTGAAAAAATAAATATCCTAATGCTGAAAATTTCAGTTTGGCGTAGTTATTGGTAAGGATAATAATACCTGTTTGGTTTGATATTTTAAGTATTGGAATATAATAATTTGATTAATGTATTCTACTATTTAAAGTTAATCATCCTTTTTTGGTGAAATAAATAATTTTGGTATGTGTTTTGTTGGAAAAGGATACGTAGTCATAAATGTATCCTTTTACCCTATTTTTGGCAAAGCTTCATGGCAATTTTACACCGTATTCACCAGCGGGAGTATGCAGCGTTGTTTGTGCATTATAGCATAAAAACCTTCGCTATTTTGAGCATTCTCTTTGGGTCTTTCCAATTTGTACAAGCGCAACAATGCTCAATTACCATCAACAAAGTAACCGTTTCGGGCTGTTATTTGCTAAGTGGTCAAAGCAAGGCTACCGTGAGTATTGAAGTCGGCTGGTCGGGCGCACCTACAGGCGATAGCATTGAGGTGACACTTGGTACCGACAAACGGTACATTCGGCCAGGGACGTTTGCCGTAAGTTATCCAGCAACAACCATTAAGGGAAACCAGACCATTGTGACACCTCAAGTGATTGCTTTTGAGGTAAATGCGACTGGAAGTAGTTTGCCAATTACGGCCCAATTCACCACTCAAACTTTATGTAGTGCAACCTCAACGGCTTCAATACCAGCCGCTTGTCCACCCTTGGTTTGTAGTGGAAATCAAGCAGGAGGAACGGTCTTTAATGACTACGATGCGGATGGAATAAAAGATGCGGGAGAAATCAACGGTGTGGCGGGTGTGACTGTCATTGCCTACAATTGTGCAGGCGGAATAGCCGCCCAAACGACCACCGACGCTTCAGGAAAATATGTGCTAAATGTCTCTGCCTCAGACTATCCAATTCGGGTAGAGTTTGCAACCCTACCGAGTTATGCGGGTCAAGGAACAATGCACGGGGCAGATAGCCGTACGACTGTTCAGTTTGTGACAGCTCCCGATTGTACGATTGATTTGGGAGTGCTTGATAACAATGATTACTGCCAAACTACCCCCCAAGTGGTGGTGCCTTGTTACGTTTATGGAAAGCCTGATGTGGGTAGTTTGAGTGGCCAAATGGATGCTTTGGTAGCATTTGACTACGGTACTACAGGTCCCAAAGACATGTCGAAAATAGCGCTTTTGGCCAAGGCCGAAGAAGTGGGTACATTGTGGGGAGTAGCCTATGATAGATACAAACATAAGGTATATACCTCGGCTACATTAAAACGGCACGCTGGATTAGGTCCACTCGGTTTGGGAGGAATTTACGTGACTGATATGGCAACAAACACGGCGTCTCCGTATGTCGATGTGTCACAACCTCCGCTTAATATTAATGTGGGGGCGACCAACGCAGGCGATCCTTGGTTTGGGGTAACCAATGCCACACGAGGACTAAATCCTGACCCTGCTCAACCAAGCGCCGATTCGCTGGCTTTTGAGCTGATTGGTAAAGTTGGGATGGGGGATTTAGAGATGTCAGAAGATGGTAAATCGCTGTATTTCATTAACTTATTTGACAAAAAACTATACCAAATAGATGTTAGCGGTGCTACCCCAAGTTTGCTAGGCTCTTGGGCTATTCCTGACCCAGGATGTACGGGTGGTACACTGCGCCCTTTTGCTACCAAAGTGTATAAAGGGAAAGTGTATGTGGGGTCAGTATGTGATGCATCTACTTCTACAAAATCAAACCTACGGGGTTTTGTCAATGCCTTTGACGGAACCAACTTCTCTCAAGTATTTGATTTTCCATTGACCTATCCCAAAGGAGCTGTTTTGGTAAATACTACGCCTGCGGTGGTTAATCGGGTAGGCTGGTACCCTTGGACGGATAGTTTTAACACCGTAAATAGCAATACCACCAACGGAGCTTTTATTCGGGTATTATATCCTCAACCAATGCTTACCGACATTGAATTCGACATTGATGGGTCGATGGTATTGGCCTTGGGTGATCGTACAGGTTTGCAGTCGGGATACAACAACTACCGTCCTTCTGGAACAGGTGTATATACGGGTTTAGCAGGAGGTGATGTACTAAGAGCTGCATTTACGAATGGTACGTTTATTCTTGAAAACAATGGAAAAGTGCCAGGGCTTTCGGGCTCGGGTGTGAATAACAACCAAGGCCCTGGTTTTGGAGAATTTTATAACGACGACTTTTTGGGAGGAAACGGAGCATTGACCCACGCGGAGATTGCCTTTGGCGCGTTGGCGTTAAAGCCAGGGTCAGGCCAAGTAATTACCACGGCAATGGATCCAATCGACCAAAACCAAACAGGTACTAACTTTTCGGGTGGGATTCGTTATTGGAGCAATACCACGGGGCTTGCACCAAGCGGTTCTGCCATGGGTTTTGTGCTATACAATACAAACAATGATGTAGGTACTTTCGGAAAGTCAACGGGCTTGGGAGATATGGAAATTTTGTGTGAGCTTCCTACCTACCTCGAAATCGGAAACTACGTTTGGAATGACGCTAATAAAAACGGCGTACAAGACCCTTGTGAAAAAGCGTTGAAAGACATTAATGTGACGCTCTACAAAGGCACTGCCAAAATCGCTACTAGCAAAACAGGGACAAACGGCGAATACTATTTTTCAGCAAAATCTAACCTAATTACGGGAACTTGGGAAGGCACAGGTGCTGACACCACGCTTCTTCCAAACACTGCTTATAAGTTGGTTTTTGGCGAAGGCCAATTAGTTGCTGGTAAACTAACAGTGGCAGGTTTGGGTCAATTTGACGTAACACTCAAAGATGCCACCGCCAGCAACGGCAACGACCAAAATGATAGCGATGCGGAAGTAATCAGCGGTGCTTTTTGTATCAATCTCAGCACGGGCAGCGAAGGAAGTGTGAACCATACTTTTGATGCTGGTTTTTATTGCACTAACCCATCTATTGGCGCTAATTCAATTGCGGTGACGGCCGCTAAATGCGCGGTTACTGTTCCTCAAAACGATGGAAAAATCAGCTTGAGCAGTGCGATAGCTCCCTATGATAAATACAGAACAAAAACGGGTACGGGTGCATGGAGTGGAGACACGACTTATGCTACAGCCACGGCGATTGGTAGCACTTTTCCCAAAGACTTGGTGACAGGTATTAGCAATGCGGGGGCAACTTACACCATTCGTTTTTATAACGGGGAATGTTGCTACAAAGACACGACGATTACCATTGCTGCGGTGGCCTGCTGCGTTTTGCCCGTAGCCTCAGCCGCCCCGCAAAAACAAACGATTTGCGTAGGTGGTACAGTCACGGCCTATACAACCACGCCAAATACAGGAGTGCAATACAAATGGTATGGGCCATTGGCAGATACGACGAGCAGTTTGGGTACGGCAATTAGTGGCGCAACGAGTGCAACCTTCACGCCGAGTGGCGCAGCGTTGACGACGGCAGGTACAAAATATTACGCAGTGATAGTAAATACAACAGGTGATTTGACTTGTGCTGATACAGCTTATGTACAATTGGTCGTGAATGCAAAGCCAGTAATAGCCGATGGCAGTGCGACCATTTGCGCAGGTGAGTCAGTAGATTTAACTTCAAAAATTACGAATTACGCGACGTATTCAAGTCCAGCCTGGACGGTGGGTACAGCAAATGGTACAGCAGTAACGACACCAACTTCAGTGAAGCCAACTGGCACAACGACCTACGTATTGGTAGCTCAAAACGCGGCAGGTTGTAAAGACACGGCGAATGTAGTGGTGACAGTGAATGCCAAGCCAAGTGCAGGAAAAGATACAACATTAGTGTGTGTGAATGCCGCGACGAATACCTTGGCAACAAGTATAACACTATCTCCAAGTCTAGCGGGTGGCACGTGGTCACAAATCGGAACGACTCCAGCCACCGCGACTATTTCGGGAAATGATGTAAGCGGAATGACGGTAGCGGGAACGTACCAGTTTGAATATACGACGGCCGCAGGCTGTAAAGATACCATTGCAGTAACAGTAGCACCGTGCCCAGTTTGCGTGAAACCAAATGCAGGCTCAGATGCGGCGGCAGTGTGTCAGCCAATCAAAACGGCGAAGTTGACGGCAGTGACGACGGGTGGCACGTGGGCGCCGATTGGCAGCCCCGCAAACCCATCGGCAGCGACGATAGACGCCAATGGCAACATCAGTGGCTTGAATGCCGCAGGCATTTACAAGTTTGTGTATTCGGTGACAAGTGGTGGTCAAACGTGTACGGACACAGCACAAGTAGTAGTGAATGCCAAGCCTAATATTGCTGATGGTAGCGCAGCCATTTGCGCAGGAGAAAGTGTAGATTTAACCTCAAAAATCACGAATTACGCTACATATCAAAGTCCAGTGTGGACAGTAGGCACGGCAAGCGGTACGGCCGTCACGACGCCAACTTCAGTGAAGCCAACGGGCACAACGACGTATGTGTTGGTAGCTCAAAATGCCTTAGGCTGTAAAGACACAGCGAACGTGGTAGTGACGGTGAATCCAAAACCAAATGCGGGTAAAGACACGACGTTGGTCTGTGTAAATGCGGCGACGAATACATTAGCAACGAGTATAACCTTGTCGCCAAGTCCAGCGGGCGGAACGTGGGCACAATTGGGCACAACCCCAGCGACGGCAACGATTACGGGTAATAACGTGACCAACATGACGGTAGCAGGCACTTATCAATTTATCTACACCACAACAGCAGGCTGTAAAGATACTATCGCAGTGACAGTCGCGCCATGTGCAGGTTGTGTAAAACCAGATGCAGGTGCTGATGCGGCGGCGGTGTGTCAACCAACGGCTACGGCGAAATTGACGGCGTTGACGACGGGCGGCATGTGGGCACCGATAGGCAGCCCTGCGAACCCATCAGCAGCGAGCATTGATGCCAATGGAAATATTACAGGCTTGAATGCAGCGGGGACGTATAGATTTGTGTATTCAATTACCTCAGGCGGTCAAACCTGTACGGACACGGCGCAAGTAGTGGTGCTGACCAAGCCAAATATTGCCGACGGTAGCGCGACAATTTGCGCAGGTGAGTCAGTTGATTTGACGTCAAAGATTACGAATTATAATACGTATTTGAGTCCAGTATGGACGGTAGGCACAGCAAGTGGTACGGTCGTAGCAACACCAACGTCAGTGAAGCCAACGGGGACAACGACTTACGTGTTGGTAGCTCAAAACGCCTTAGGCTGTAAAGACACGGCGAACGTGGTAGTAACAGTGAATCCAAAACCAAGCGCAGGCAAAGACACGACGTTGGTGTGTTCAAATGGAAATGTTCCATCCAGTGTACAACTATCAGCGACGCCAACGGGCGGTACTTGGTCGGCATTGACGGGCAACCCGACGGGTGCGACGGTAAACAGTTCAGGATTGATAAGCATCACCAACGCGACTGCGCAAGGTAAATCGTTTGATTTTGTTTATTCGGTGAATGGTTGTCAGGATACGGTGAAGGTGATTGTACCTACTTGCCCCGCCCCATGTGTCGCATCAAGCGTCACTTTGACGGACGCTCCTGTATGTTCGGCAGATGTTCAAACCTACAGCATTACTTTTACGGTCAACAACAAACTTGGCATTGTAAAGGTAAATAAGGGTGTCATAAGTGGTAATAACCCTTATACCGTAACAGGTATCCCATCGGGAGCGAGTGTGATAATTACGGACAGCTTGAGTGCGATTTGTAAGTCAGATACGACGATTGTTGGGCCTAACTGTAACTGTAATCCTCCAGTGCCAGTCTTGTTAGCTCCAAGTATGGCCGCTTGTATCGGAGATACTTTCCCGACCTTAAAAGCGACGGTAGTGGGACTAGCAACTGTAGAATGGTTTAGCCAACAAACTGGCGGCACAGTGCTGTCAACGGGCTTAAATTTCAAACCAAGTGGTACAGTATCTGCTACTACGACTTACTATGCGCAAGCGCGCAGCACTGACCCAACTTGCCCCACGGCAGTGAGTACAAGTCGCGTACCAGCGACGATCAATGCGCAGACTTGTATTGATACCATTGATTTGGCGTTGAAGAAGTCGATTGATAAGAAAATTGCGCGGGTAGGTGATGTGTTGACTTACACGATTAAAGTTTGGAATGAATGGACGAAGACCGCGACGGGCGTAGAAGTGACAGATAGCATCGCAACAACTGTACAGTTTGTGAGCGGGAGCTTTTCACCAAGCCGAGGCAGTGCGACCATTAGCGGAAACGTCATAAAATGGAATATTGGCAACATTGCTGCCAATGGCGATACCGTGACGTTGCGCTACCAAGTTCGGGCGACGCAAGCAGGTGTGCATTTGAACACGGCTGAAATCAGCAAGACCAACGAGAAAGACCGAGACAGCACGCCAGGCAACGGCAAAGGTGGTGAAGACGACATCGACCAACAATGTTTCACGGTTCCGTTTGAGTTGTGTCCAAACCAAAAACTTGAAGTGAGCCTGCCAGCTTATTTGACGAACGTCCAATGGTTCAAAAACGGAGGCACAACGGCAGTTGCGACGGGGAATGTGGTGTTATTCTCAGAAGTGGGCGTTTATACCTTCACGGCCACCAACCAGACGTGCCCAGCCAACGGCTGTTGCCCAGTCATCATCGAAGCAGGTACTAATTGTTGTCCTGTGGATATTTGTGTACCGTTTACCATAAAGAAGAAAAGAAAGTAAACGGGATATTAAGTTGCTTTTGGTATTCTTGAAGAGATAAGAAAAGGGGATAAAACGTAGCTTTTGTCCCCTTTTTTAATGTGTTTCTTTGAAGTTTGGTTCGATTGTTGCGGGATATGGTACTTCGTTTATAGATATAAAATTACGAGTAAAGGATATTAATATTTTGAGTTGGTATCCAATTGATTTGTTAGTATATACTGAATTTTTAATAAAAAATCACATTGGTATGTGTTTTGCTGCAAAAAAATAGATAATGGAATGATTTTTCACCTACCCTATTTTGTCGCAAATTCGCATGAAATTTTTACTTCGCATTTATGGAGGAGACTATGCCAATCGGCTGTTTAGTTTTTGGCTACAGTCGCTGGCTATCATAGGTATATTCCTATGGAGCTCCCAACAGGCACACGCCCAAACTTGTTCAGTAACCATTCGTAAAGTAACGGTATCAGGCTGTTACTTGGTGAATGGGCAAAGCAAAGCCACTGTGAGTGTTGAGGTGGGATGGACTAACGCCCCCAGTGGTGGTGTGATTACCGTCACGACAGGTTCTCAGTCGAGAACAATTACGCCAGGAACTATCTCTGTCACGTATCCGCAAGCAAACAATAGCTCACCTCTGACTGGAAATCAGACCATTGTGAGTCCTCAAGTGGTGGCTTTTGAAGTGGATGCCAATGGGAGCACTAATAATGCGCTTACGGCTCGATTCAATGCTACTTGTACGACATCAACCACATTTAATGCACCAACAGCCTGTCCTACAGCAGCTTGTAGTGGCAACAATGTAGGCGGTATGGTCTTTAAAGATTTTAACGATAATGGGATTAAAGAGGCGGGAGAAACCGCTGGGGTTTCAGACATTGCCGTCAAAGCCATTGCGTGTGATGGAACGGTTTACACTACAACTACTGACGGGTATGGTTTTTACTCTATTCCCGTACCAGCGAATAAATATCCCGTTCGAGTCGAATTTAGTAGTGTTCCGTCTATTTATAAACTAGGGGTCAATGGAACAAATTCTCGTACCTCAGTACAGTTTGTCAATGCGCCTAGTTGTAACGTCCACCTAGGGATTGTCAACCCCGTTGAATTTTGCTCTGATAACAACCTAAAAGTTTTTGTCCCTTGTTTTACGTACGGAGATCCTTTAATAGCTTCGCAACAAGGTGTAAGTGCGGCCAATCTCTCCGCCAATGCGGACGCCTTGGTAAGTATTCCATACCGCGTTTCTTCCTCTACTTTTCAGGGAGAACAAATGATTACCAATGCGGGTAAAATTGGAACAGTTTGGGGTTTGGCTTACAACAAATATACAAAGAGGCTGTTTTTAAGCGCAGTTTTAAAACGTCATGCAGGACTAGGGCCTTTGGGTTTGGGAGGCTTGTACGTAATGAACTACACAAATTCAGCTTCACCAACCGTAAGTAATTTTATCGATGTATCAACGATTGGCATTCCTGTTGGTACGATTGCCTCCAACAGCACTCGTGGGTTGCAGGCGGATAAAACCCAGCCTAGTCGCGACACCCAAGCTTTTGCTGCCATCGGCAAAGTAGGGATTGGTGATATGGACATTTCGGACGATGGTAATAAACTGTGGTTGACCAATTTGAGTGATAAAAAGCTGTATTCGATTGACATCACGCAATACAACCAAAATGGAACGCTCCCTACGAATAGCAATGTGCAACAGTTTACCGTTCCTGTTACTTGTGTAGGAGGAGAGTACCGTCCGTGGGCGATAAAAGCCTACAACGGCAAAGTATATATTGGGGGTGTTTGTGATGCTTCTACTTCTTCTAAAACAAACCTTCGCGCTTCTGTATATGAATTAGATGGAACAACATTTACTGAAATCTTTGACTTCCCGCTAACCTATCCTAAAGGTTATCCAGCAGCAATCAATACAAGTATCACAGGTTGGTTTCCTTGGACAGATACCTTTAGTGATTTGCTCGAAGGCACAGTGCTTCGCCACCCTGTTCCTATGTTTACCGATATTGAGTTTGATGTCGATGGCTCAATGGTATTGGCCTTTGGAGACCGTACGGGACTTCAAGGGGGGGATGCCAACTATCGCCCAGATAATAGTAGTACGACTTTGTACGAAACAAACTCACAAGCAGGGGATATTTTAAGGGCTTTTTATGCTAACGGAACGTTTGTGTTGGAAAATAATGCCAAAGCAGGGCCTAATGTTGGGTACGCAGCAAATAACTCGCAAGGGCCAGGTTTTGGGGAGTTTTATAACGATAACTGGATCCAAGATGGTAACCCCAATCGTATTTGGCACGCCGAGCAAATCATGGGAGGGTTGGCGCTTAAACCAGGTTCTGGAGAGGTAGTCGTAACAACCATTGACCCCGTAGATCAGCAGCCGTATGCTGGAGGGGTTCGTTATATGGATAATAGCGATGGTAAGGTGACGGGGGCGTATTCTGTCTATGTGACAAGAACGCCTGGAAACTTTCAAGTACCAGGTACATTTGCCAAAGCAACGGGTTTGGGTGATATAGAATTGAGTTGTGATAATCTTGATATTATTGAAATAGGAAACCGAACTTGGCTTGATACCAACAAAGACGGTATTCAGGATGCCTGCGAAAAAGGTCTGAAAGATGTGAGTGTGACGCTTTATAAAGGCAACACCAAAATTGCTACTACGACAACCGATGCGAATGGTGAGTATTACTTTAGCCGTAAATCAAAGTTGACAACAGGTACGTGGTCAGGAACAGGAGCCGATACGACTCTATTACCAAATACAGCCTACCGCCTCGTGTTTGGTACGTCGGGACAAATTACCAATAGCAATGATACATTGAAGCTGGCTGGCCTTGGGAAGTTTTTACTTACGGTCAAAGATGCCACGACGGGTACGGGTAATGACCATAACGACAGTGATGCAGCCAAAGCAAGTGTAACAGGCGAAGGTGGTAGCTTCCCCGTTATTACGTTGACGACAGGTACGGTAGCTATGACTAATCACACGTTTGATGCTGGTTTTTACTGCGTAGAACCTTATAATTACAAAGCGACCGTTACGCAAGCAACGTGTACGGGTATCACGGCCAACAGCGACGCCAAGATTGAATTGACCGACGTAAAATGTGCCGATAAATACGCTTTTTCTAAAAATTCAGGTGGTAAGTTTACTGGAGCTGCTTACGCTTCAGCAACGGCGTTGACGGGTACGACGATTACGTTGAATAACTTAGCTAACCCTGCCACTGCCGCAGGCGACACGTTCTACGTTCGTTTGTACAACGGCTTGTGCTGCTACAAAGACACGACGATTATTTTGCCGTTCAAAGATTGTAGCTGTATCAAACCAGTAGTGACAGCTACGCCAAAAAATCAGGTAATTTGCCAAGGAGGAACAATCGCTTCTTATACTGCGGTCACCCTTCCAAGTGCAGGGATTACTTACCGTTGGTATGGTCCATTGACAGACACGACGGGAACGTTAGGAACGGCCATCAGCGGTCAAACCAATGCTTCGTTTACTCCAGCAGGAGGCTTTACTGGAAGAAGATATTATGCCGTGATAGCAACAGGCGTGGCGGCGATATGTTCGGACACTGCCTTTGTGTCATTGACAATCAACGTTCGTCCCATGGCCAATGCGACAGCGAAACAGCAAACGATTTGTGTGGGTGATTTGCCTGCGGCCTTTACGGCGACACCAAGCAGTGGCGTAAGTTACCGTTGGTACGGAGCGTTGAGCGATACGACGGGTAGCTTAGGAACGACGATTTCGGGCGCGACGAGTGCAACTTATACGCCATCGGGCAGTGCGATTACGACGGTAGGAACGAAGTACTACGCGGTGATTGTGACCAACAACCAAACGTCATGTGCCGATACGGCTTTTGTTCGGTTGGTAGTCAACAAGAAACCGACGGCAGGCGCTGACAATACGGGTACGAATGCGATATGTAACACGGTAGGTACGATCAATTTGCCAGACGCGGCGGCAGGGGAAAGCTGGACGCAGTTGGGCACGACCCCAAGTGTGGCGACGATTGACGCACAAACAGGAGCTGTAACGGGTTTGACAAGCCTTGGTGTATATCAATTTATCCTGAGGAATCCACAAACGAGTTGTGCCGATACGGTAGCGGTCGAGGTGAAGAACTGCCAGAAAGGTTCGATTGGCGACTACGTCTGGAAAGATTTGAATGATAATGGTGTGCAAGATTCGGGCGAGCCAGGAGTGAAAGGCGTGATCGTTCAATTGTTAAACTCAGCGACCAACGCTGTCTTAGCAACCGATACAACCGACGTGAGTGGTTTGTATGGTTTCAATGGTTTGGAGTCGGGTAGTTACAAAGTAAAAATTGTGTTGAGTAGTTTACCAGATAGCTGTGTGATTAGCAGCAAACAAAACCAAGGCGGAGATGATAGCAAAGATTCGGATTTTAGCCCAACAACGGGAGAAAGCCAAGTCGTAGTGATTAATACCTTGGGAACAGGTTTACAAAAAGATAACCCAACCATCGACGCAGGTTTGTTTACGCCGAAAGGTTCGATTGGGGATTATGTGTGGAAAGATTTGAATGACAACGGTGTACAAGATTCGGGCGAGCCAGGAGTGCGAGGTGTAATTGTACAATTGTTGAACTCGACGACGAGTGCAGTTCTAGCAACGGATACAACAGACGAGAGCGGTTTGTATTCTTTCCCGAACTTGTTGAGTGGAAGTTACCAAGTGAAAATCGTAGTAACAAGCTTGCCGGACAGCTGCACCATCAGCAGCAAACAAAACCTAGGTGGCGATGACACGAAAGATTCTGATTTTAGTCCAACGACAGGCTTGAGCCAAGTGGTGACGATTGATGCCAAAGGCACAGGCATTGTCAAAGATAACCCAACCATCGACGCAGGTTTGTTTACGCCAAAAGGTTCAATCGGGGATTATGTTTGGAAAGACCAAAACGACAACGGCGTTCAAGATTCGGGCGAGCCACCAGTGGCAGGTGTAATCGTTCAGTTGTTGCAAGGGGCAACAGTCTTGGCGACTGATACAACGGATGCCAATGGCTTGTATTTGTTCCCGAATTTGCTCAGTGGTACTTATCAAGTGAAAATCTTAACGAGCAGTTTGCCAGCGGGCTGCGTGCTGAGTAGCAAGCAAGATTTGGGTGGTGACGATACCAAAGACAGCGATTTTAACCCAACTACAGGTTTGAGTCAGCTGGTTACCATCAATACTTTTGGAACGGGTATCGCCAAAGATAACCCAACTGTGGACGGTGCTTTGTTCTCGCCAAAAGGCTCAATCGGAGATTATGTTTGGAAAGACTTGAATGACAACGGTATCCAAGATTCGGGCGAACCAGGCGTAGCAGGCGTTATTGTTCAGCTATTGAACGCAACCACGAGCGCAGTTTTGGCTACTGACACAACAAATGCGCAAGGCTTGTACTTGTTCTCTGATTTGTCGAGCGGTAGCTACCAAGTGAAAATCGTAGTCACAAGCTTGCCAGATAGCTGCACCATCAGCACGAAGCAAAACCTAGGTGGCGATGATACGAAAGATTCAGATTTTAGTCCAACGACAGGTTTGAGTCAAGTAGTTGTCATTGACGCTTTGGGAACAGGAACGGCCAAAGATAACATGACCATCGACGCTGCACTTGTTGTACCATGTATCACAACAAGCTTTACGTTGACAGGTGCACCTGTGTGTTCGGCAGATGTTCAGACGTACAGTTTAACCTTTAGTGTAACGGGCAAAAACGGCGCAATCAAAGTAGATAAAGGCGTATTGAGCGGAAATAACCCATACACAGTAACTGGTATTCCTTCGGGAGCGAGCGTGCGGATTGTGGATACGTTGAGTGCGATTTGCGTCCAAGACACCATCATCACAGGCCCTAACTGTAACTGTAACCCTCCTGTGCCAATTTTGTTGGCACCAAGCTTGACGGTGTGTAAAGGTGATACCTTCCCAACCTTGAAAGCAACGGTGGTAGGTTTGGCAACGGTAGAGTGGTTTAGTCAACAAACAGGCGGAACTGTGTTAGCAACGGGCTTAAACTACAAGCCAAGTGGCGTAGTGACGGCCAATACCGTATTCTATGCACAAGCCCGTAGTACCGACCCAACTTGTCCGACGGCGGTGAGTACAAGCCGTGTACCCGCAACAATCAATGCCCAAGACTGTGAAATTGACTTGGCGTTGAAAAAGTTGATTAACAAGAAAGTGGTACAAATTGGCGATACGCTTACTTATACCATCAAAGTATGGAACGAGTCAGCCAACAACGCCTCGGGTGTGTCGGTGACTGACTCGATAGCAAGCACGGTTCAATTTATTGCTGGAAGCTTTACGCCAAGTCGTGGAACAGCGAGCATTACTGGAAGCGTGATTACGTGGAATATCGGAAACATTGCTGCTAACGGCGACACAGTTACGTTGACGTACCGCATCAAGGCAATTCAGGAAGGTATTCACTACAACACCGCCCAAATTTGTGCTGCCAACGAAGGAGACGTTGACTCAACACCTTGTAATAACAACGAGGAAGAAGATGACATCGACCGTCAGTGCTTCACGGTGCCAATTAAACTTTGTCCAACGGAAAAAATTGAAGTGAGCGTACCTTCTAAATACACGAACGTACAATGGTTTAAAGATGGAGGTACAACGCCAGTGGCAACAGGCAATTCAACGTTGTTGAGTGATGTAGGTACATATACCTTCACTGCCACCAACAATACGTGCCCGGCCGAGGGGTGTTGCCCAATCATCATCGTACCAGGTGAAAACTGCTGCCCAGTTGATTTGTGTATTCCGTTCACGATCAAGCAGACCAAAAAGGCTGGTAAGAAGCTGTAATATTTGTAGTTAAGAATGTTAAGAGAAGGGGTGGTGCGATGGCATCATCCCTTCTCTTTTTTTATTTGGTGCGATTTTTGCGGAGGTAGATGTCTTTTTGTATTGGTATATACGTTTTTTGAATTTTACGAAAATGCGCGGTTTTGTGGTATATACATCTTGATTTTCAGCAAAATACATGCTTGTTGTGCTAGGTTGGTATGCTATTTGTAATGAGTTTATATGCTATTTAGTAAACTTTACCGTGCTTTAAATTGAAAAAAATTATGAGCCAATTCGCCTTTTTACTCCAAACCAAAAATCTGCCTGACAAAAAAACAAAGCTGATGCTTTTTTGCTTCAGAATGATAGGAATGTTATTGGTGGTGGGAGTTCTCCCCACTACTACAACTTATGCTCAGTGTACCCTTACTGCTGAGGTAACCAACATTACCTGTAACAACATGACAACGACAACAACAGCTGACGACAAGTTTAGCTTTACGTTGACAGTCAATTCTACCTCCTCAACAGCTGAAACGGGAGGGTATGTGTCGGTCTCTATCAATGGGACAAACGTAGGTGGTCAAAATATTGGGGAAGCCAAAGAGTTTGTTAATCAATACAATATTTCTGGAGGTGTCCTAAACGTAACCATTACAGCAGGTAGTGGTAATTGTTCTACGACTACAACTATTACGCCACCTCAAGCTTGTTCGCCAGGGGCAGGTTGTACTTGGGATCCACTCAATCTAAATCCACCTTATGTAACTGTAACTGTACAGCGAGATTGTAAAGGGACTTCTGATGAAAGTGACGATGAAGTTTCGGGAACATTTTCGGTAACAGGGATACCAGCGGGATATGCCGCCGAATTAGACAGAAAGTTAGATGCAAATGGAAATGGGAAGGAACATATTGAGGGGGGAATTACCAATGGTCAAGTGGTCAATTGGGGACCGTATAACGTTAATACGGTGAAATACCCAGGTCAAAATGGTTTTGTCCTTTGGTTTATGCTAGAAGGTATCACTGATTGCTTAGGCGATTATTTTGTGATGATTCCTAATTGCCCAGCTTGTACTGCACCAACGCCAACAGGAACAGATGCTAGCATTTGCAGTGGAGAAACGGCGATTTTGATGGCTTCGGGTTGTACAAGCGGATATACAGCGACTTGGTTTAGTAATTCAACTTTGACCAGTCAACTTGAAACAGGTGACAGCTATGAAACGCCTACCTTGACAACAACTACCAATTATTATGTATCCTGTGTGAAAGACGGCGATGCAACATGTATGAGTAGCGGCGTATTGGTAGCTGCGACCGTAAAGCCTTTGCCAACGTTGACGGCAGGAACGCCAACTTGTGCTCAGAATGGATTGACGTATAGCGTAACAGTAACCAGCAACGGAACAATAAGTGCGGATGCAGGTACTGTGAGTGGTACTACGGTAAGCAATATACCAGCAGGCACAGATGTGACGATTACGGCTACGTTGAATGGCTGTACAAGAGATATAACAGTAACATCTCCGACGTGTCAGATACCTTGCACGGCTCCCACACCTACGGGAACAGGCGCGTCAGTTTGTCCAGATAATACAGCGACTTTAACCGCTAGTGGTTGTACAACGGGCTACACCGCTACTTGGTTTAGTGATGCTGGTTTGAATAATCAAGAAGGAACAGGCAATAGTTTCACAACACCAGTCTTGACTGCTACGACCAATTACTATGTGTCTTGTGTGAAAGATGCCGATGCAACATGTATGAGTAGCGGCGTATTGGTAGCTGCGACTGTAAAGCCTTTGCCAACGTTGACGGCAGGGACGCCAACTTGTGCTCAGAATGGATTGACGTATAGCGTAACAGTAACCAGCAACGGAACAATAAGTGCGGATGCAGGTACTGTGAGTGGTACTACGGTAAGCAATATACCAGCAGGCACAGATGTGACGATTACGGCTACGTTGAATGGCTGTACAAGAGATATAACAGTAACATCTCCGACGTGTCAGATACCTTGCACGGCTCCCACACCTACGGGAACAGGCGCGTCAGTTTGTCCAAATAATACAGCGACTTTGACCGCTAGTGGTTGTACAACGGGCTACACTGCTACTTGGTTTAGCGATGCTGGCTTGAATAATCAAGAGGGAACAGGCAATAGTTTCACAACACCAGTCTTGACTGCTACGACCAATTACTATGTGTCTTGTGTGAAAGATGCCGATGCAACATGTATGAGTAGCGGCGTATTGGTAGCTGCGACTGTAAAGCCTTTGCCAACGTTGACGGCAGGGACACCAACCTGTGCTCAGAATGGATTGACGTATAGCGTAACAGTAACCAGCAACGGAACAATAAGTGCGGATGCAGGTACTGTGAGTGGTACTACGGTAAGCAATATACCAGCAGGCACAGATGTGACGATTACGGCTACGTTGAATGGCTGTACAAGAGATATAACAGTAACATCTCCGACGTGTCAGATACCTTGCACGGCTCCCACACCTACGGGAACAGGCGCGTCAGTTTGTCCAGATAATACAGCGACTTTAACCGCTAGTGGTTGTACAACGGGCTACACCGCTACTTGGTTTAGCGATGCTGGCTTGAATAATCAAGAAGGAACAGGCAATAGTTTCACAACACCAGTCTTGACTGCTACCAAAAACTATTATTTGTCTTGTGTAAAAAATGGGGACGCAACTTGTAAAAGTAGTGGCGTAACAGTAACCGCAACGGTTAAAACAAAACCTGCACTTTCGATAACTAACACTACCTGTAGTGGTACAACGGTAACTGTAACTTTCACGGCAACGGCGGGGGCAACGGTAACCGCAAGCGTAGGAACGGTATCAGGAAATCAAGTAACGGGTATTCCAAGTGGACAGACGTTTAGCCTTACTGCGTCCCTGAATGGGTGCGATTCGACAGTGTCAGATTCTAAAACTTGTGCCCCCAATTGCGATTTGAATGCAACTTTAGGAGTTATCAAATGTATCGCAGGGCAAAATACACCTGAGTTAACAGACGATTCGTTTACATTTGATTTAACTGTAACTGGTACAGGAGGAGCAAGCAATTTGTGGGAAGCTGTGTATAACGGAACAGTAATTCAAACGGGAGCTTATGGTCAGACCAAAACTGTGACTGTAAGTTATTCGACATGGAATGGCGCTGCCAACATGGCTATTATCATACGAGATAAAGACAATACAAGCTGTACTGACAATGTATCTGTCCAAGTACCAACTTGTTCGCCTGCCCCTTGTACTGGCTTTAAGTTTACCAATATCGTAGCAAGTTGTGAAGGCGGACTTCATAAAATTTGTCTGGATGTATCAGGTACAGGCGGCCGCAAATGGGCCATCAGTTTGAAACACAGCAATGATTTTAACGTACCAGGAATCCCTTTTGCAGATGGTACAGGTGATCAAACAGGCGTTTGTGGAACAATCAGCAGTACTGACTTTGCGATTTTGCAAGCGTTTGATGCTGATGACTTTATAGTATGGGGAATGCTTGAGTTATCAGACGGTACTCCAATTTTTGGTACTGGCTGCGAAATAGATTCGGTTGTTCGTTATTCTCCGTGTGTTACTTGCCAAGCTCCAACACCAGTGGGTACGGGAGCATCGGTATGCTCAGGAACAAGTGCGACTTTGACGGCCAGCGGTTGTAGCACAGGTTATACAACGACCTGGTTTAGTGATGCAGGTTTAGGAACACAAGTAGGAACAGGTACAAGTTATACGACACTTGTATTGACATCGAATACGAATTATTACGTAGCCTGTGTAAAAGATGGTGACGCAACGTGCAAGAGCAGCGGCGTAACGGTAACAGCTACTGTGAAGCCCAAGCCAACGATTAGTGTAACATCCACTACATGTAATCAAGCAGGTACGTTTTACGATGTAGCATTTAGCGCCACGTCAGGAGCTACCGTTACGGCAGATAAAGGAACGGTGACTGGCAGTACAGTTGTGGGAGTTCCATCGGGTCAAGTGGTGAAATTAGTAGTTAGCCTAAATGGTTGCAAAGATTCGACTACTGCAACTAAAAATTGTTCTCCTAGCTGTCAAGCTCCAACGCCAGTGGGTACTGGAGCATCGGTATGCTCAGGAACAAGTGCGACTTTGACGGCCAGCGGCTGTAGCACAGGTTATACAACGACCTGGTTTAGTGATGCAGGTTTAGGAACACAAGTAGGAACAGGTACAAGTTATACGACACTTGTATTGACATCGAATACGAATTATTACGTAGCCTGTGTAAAAGATGGTGACGCAACGTGCAAGAGCAGCGGCGTAACGGTAACAGCTACTGTGAAGCCCAAGCCAACGATTAGTGTAACATCCACTACATGTAATCAAGCAGGTACGTTTTACGATGTAGCATTTAGCGCCACGTCAGGAGCTACCGTTACGGCAGATAAAGGAACGGTGACTGGCAGTACAGTTGTGGGAGTTCCATCGGGTCAAGTGGTGAAATTAGTAGTTACCCTAAACGGTTGTAAAGATTCGACTACCGCGACTAAAAATTGTTCTGTGCCTTGTGTTGAGTCAACATTTAGCTTAGTAGGGACGCCATCTTGTTCCGCCGATTATTCAACTTATTCGTTGACGATTCAGGTCAATAACAAAATTGGCATTGTTAAAACTAACAAAGGAATACTTTCGGGTAATAATCCATATACGATAACAGGTATTCCTGCAGGTTCGCCAGTAATAATTACTGACAGCTTGAGTGCAGTTTGTAAGGCTGATACTATGATTGTGGCTCCTAACTGTAACTGTAACCCAGCGTTACCACAGTTGTTGACGCCAAGTTTGACGGCTTGTGTCGGTGATACGTTCCCGACGCTGAAGGCAACGGTGGTAGGACTAGCAACTGTAGAATGGTTTAGCCAACAAACTGGCGGAACAGTATTAGCAACAGGCTTGAGTTTCAAACCAAGTGGCACAGTGACAGCGAATACGATTTTCTACGCTCAAGCGCGCAGTACTGACCCTACTTGTCCAACGGCGGTGAGTACAAGCCGCGTTCCAGCGACGATTAACGCGCAAGATTGTACGAAAGAAGTGGATTTAGCTTTGTCTAAGTCGATAAGTAAGAAAATTGCACGAGTAGGTGATGTGTTGACCTATACCTTAAAAGTGTGGAACGAATCAGCGACGAATGCGACGGGTGTCTCGGTAACGGATAGCATCGCGACGACGGTACAGTTTGTGAGCGGCAGTTTTAGTCCAAGTCGAGGCAGCGCGAGTATCAGTGGTAATGTGATAAAGTGGAATATTGGCAACATTGTAGCTAATGGTGATACAGTGACGTTGACTTACCAAATCAAAGTGACGCAAGAAGGCGTACACTTCAACACGGCGGAGATTTGTACGACCAACGAGAAAGATGTGGATTCGACGCCGTGTAACCACGATGATACGGAAGATGACATCGACCGTGCGTGTTTTACGGTTCCCGTGAAGCTTTGTCCAGGGGAAGTAGTGGAGGTAACTATACCTGCGAGATACACCAATGTACAATGGTTCAAGAGCGGTAGCACAACGCCCGTAGCGAGTGGCAACTCAGTGTTGTTGACAGATTTGGGAAGTTATACTTTCACTGCCACCAACCAGACGTGCCCAGCGGAGGGCTGTTGCCCAGTCATCATCGAAGCTGGTACGAACTGCTGCCCAGTTGATTTGTGTATTCCATTCACAATTAAGCAGACCAAAAAGGCTGGTAAGAAGTTGTAAAAAAAGTGAAGCATCAATAAAAAAGCCGTTTCAGTCGAAACGGCTTTTTTATTGGCTATAATTCAAAAATTGTATTATTTTAATATGTTATTGTAAAATAAAATTTGGTTTTAATCCCGTTTTTAGGCCAATTTAACCTTGTTTTAACCCTTTTATGGGCGTTTTTAGAATTTTCGACAGAATATAATTCCGTTTGTATTTATTTTAGGTCGTTCGTCATTGAAAAATACCCTTCGTCATTAACTACTTTCACGAATGGCGAAAACAGGCAATCTTTGTATCAACAAAAAGCAAAACACAAACAGAATTACAGCCACATAAAATAAATAAAACCATGAAATCGCTTATCACAACCATCGCATTAAGTCTTGTAGGTTTAACCACAGTAGCAGAAGCTCAACCTACTAGAAAATTCACTCAAGCTGAATCTCAATTGTTGGCTACTTTGCCAACTGAAGATGCAAATGCTGCCACTTTCGTATCAGTTTCAACAATGACACCACAAATACTGATTGCTTCATTGCCAGTAACTGATGAAAATATCGAAACTCCTGCTCCGCGTATCAGTGGTGCAAAATTGTTGGCCTCTTTACCAACTGTTGACGAAAATCCGGGCTTACCAATGGTAAAAATGAACTTTACAAAATTGTTAGCAGCGTTGCCTACCGCAGATGAGTTTACACAAACAACGGTTTTGATTGACAGTCCATTGAATGTTGATACAAAAAGCCAAGCAACGGCAGTTCGTTTGTCGGAAGAATAAGCCAAGCCGCTACACGATTCCAAAAATCAAGATCATAAAAAAGCCCTCCTCTGAGCAATTCAGGGAGGGCTTTTTCTTTGGCAGAAACTCCGAATTAGGACGGTTTTATGCGTTGAACCATGGTTTTTCCCGAGACGACGTCAGTACCTTTAAGCTCGATATAAAGCACATTGGGCGACCAAAACGTGCCTCCGTCAATGCGAATAAAGACGCGACTTAGAACACATTCTCTTTTGTTGATGTCGGTATAAACGTGGTATTTGTTAGCGGCATCTCTGCGCAAATGCAGCGGTAGTTTGGAGTACGCGACCGAGCGAAGCTCATAATGACCGTTACCGCTCGATTTTACATTGATACCATACGCAAACTTGCGTTGGATAAAGTTGAGTTCTTTGCGCACTCCTCCCTCTGGATAGCGAATCCAGAAAACGTGTACTGGGTCTTCTTCCTCAAACTTTCCGTTCTTGTCCACGTTCAATTCATAACAAATCGTGTTGGTATTGGGGTCGCGTTGAATGTAAAACAACAACCCTGGAATGCCGTTGGGCACGGGAAACGTTTCGGGGTCGGGCAGGGGGGGGGCGTCTACCGTATTTTTGGGGGAAACGGCAGAAATTAAAAAAGGAATGGCTGCTAACAAAAAGACAAAAAGGCTTTTTTTCATAATCAAAGTGCTATTGAAGTAAGGCTTCTTCCCACGAAAAAACCTTGCGGTAGCCGTTATGAGCCCCGAACTTCAGTACGTTTTCTACTTTATCAAAATCACTAGAGAATGGCCCCGAGGCTTCGATTTTAATGGTGGCCATAGCAGCCCCAAATTCTCCTGCTTCTTGTACATTGGTGCCTTTTACCCGTTGGAAAAGATACCCTGCCATGTACGTGTCGCCGCAACCTGTCGCATCGGCTACTTGGGAAGGAGTAAACGCAGGGATTTTGTGAAATTTGCCCTCGGTATAAATCACCGAGCCATGACTTCCCAAGGTTATAATTACCTCTTTAACGCCCAAATCAGCCAAGTATTCAGCCCCATCTTTCACGCGGTGATAGCCTGTCAATACCTCCATTTCAAATTCGTTGGCTTTCAAAACACTGATGTATGGCAAAAGGTCCTTCTTATCAGCCCAATCGCGGTAGCGAACTTTTTTATTGTCCACATAACGCAAAAAGCCCTGAATGTCCAAAGAAACTTGTCCCCGACGCGCCAAATCTTTGACCAGCTCAGGCGAAATATCATCGGAAAGCAGTGGCCCTAAGTGAAAGAAACGCGATTTGAGTTCGGGAAGCGCTGGTAAATCAAAAGGAGTCGCTTTTTGTAAAACATTTTGTTCGCGGTGATTTTGATCAAAGCTGTAAATGTTTTCAAAATAAACGGTGTGCTCGCTCGGTAAAGCAAACACCTCAATACCCGATTTACGAAGTTCGGCTACCACCTTCAATTCTTCCGTAGCCACGGCCGTCACCAGCGCGTAGTTGATGTCGGCGTTTTGTAAGGCTTTAGAAAAATAAAATGAGGTGCCGCCTGGCATATAGTTGGTTGAGTGGGGAGTTACCACCTTGTCGAGGGTAATGTGCCCGATAGTGCAAATTTCGTACATGGTTGTTAACGATTTCGGTGTCTATGTGTTAAGGGTTGCTCACAACCCGTCTGTGTGTCAAGGGTTGCTTACAACCCGACAATTACTTCAGGAATACGCCCAAAGTCATCAATTTCAACGTCAGCTGTTGAACTTACTTCGTCAGTTCCCCAGCCTTTTACTTTCAGCCAAATGGTTTTACAGCCAATCGAGTTGGCGGGTACAATATCTTTACTGTACGAATCACCAATCACGACGCATTCGTGGGCGGTAAAACCCAGTTCTTGTACACCTAAGGCATAAATGGCCGCATCGGGTTTGCGTACTCCCACAACGGCGGATTCAACGATGGTTTGGAAATACTCAAGGATTCCAAAGTCGTTTAAGACCGTTGAGAGATTGCCGTAAAAATTAGAAACCATCACGAGGGGATAACGCTCCGCAAGTTGCGCCAAAACAGGCGTTGCTTGTTGAACAGAGCTTTTGGCAAACTGATAGCAATCGAGGGCAATGGCCTTGCCAAGTGAGGCGGGTAGGTCTATGCCTTCGTTGCGCAAAAACAAAAACTGCTGTTCTATCTTCAGTTGTAACGTATCTAAAAAAGTGTGCCGAGGCTCAATAATCGGGTTAATGGCCAAGGCTCTTTCTCCGTAGGAATAGGCTTTGAGGAATGATTCTTCTGGTACACCAGCTTGGTGTTTTTCGTAGCTATCCCAAAGCACTCTTCCCCAGTGGAGGCCGTTGGTGTCAATAGTACCTCCGTAATCAAACAATAATCCTTTTATCATAAGTAATGGTCTCTGTTAACAGTTATTTGTTAAGTAGTTGCGCATAAATTTTAGTGTATTAGTAGTTTATTTTGCTTCGGCGAAGCATAACCTTTGTAGTAAGAAATTCGCCCCTAAAGTTCGAACCCCTTTGCTTCGGACAGGGCCGCCTGTGCGGAAGCATAACCTATTGCTTTGTTATGCTTCTCCGAAGCAAAAATTAAAAAAATATCCTTTTGCGACTACAAATGTTACGCCTCTACCGAGGCTATTTTGAATTACTCTAGAACTTTTGCTTAACTACCTAATAACTGTTAATTGTATTTAAATATCAATGAGTTAGCTAAATAATGCCTTTAGCTACTTGTTGTTTCATTGCACAAGACTTACTCGACGGGAGCGAGGTCTTTTTCCTCCTTTGCAACAGGTTGCGATTTTTTTGTTTTAATCATCAATAACCCAATCACAATCCAGACTACTTCACGGATACGCGTGACTAAACCAATGAAAACTCCTGCCGATGCGGGCATTCCGACGGCCGTGAGCGCCAGCGCCAATCCACCCTCGCGGGTGCCGAGCTGCATGGGTAAAAAGAAAATAAGGTTGGCAAACAACGACGAACCCGAACTGATAATAAGGGAATCGACGATGGACATATTGAGCCCAATGGCTTGTCCTGTAAAGTAAATTTCGGCGCAACCCACCACGCGAGCTGCAAATTCGAGCCAAAGGGAAGCATGAAAACGGGGGCGTCGTTCGGCGTAAAGAATCCGAATTTGGTCGTCGATTTCGTGCAATGTATCGGCTTTGTTGGCCAGCATGGCCTGCACTTTAGTTCCTACCCAAGGCAGGCGCGTCAACAGGCGAAACGTACTCACGGTAAATCCGCGCTTGTAAGCGCGCATAAACCAAAAGCCTAGTATCAGCCCCACCACCAGCATGATCAAACAACCCGTGAGCATCAAAGGTGCAAGCGGAACAAACGCAAAAATGAGCAAGATGGACGCCAACCAGAAAATCACGTGCGAAAACATGTGCATCAGGCTGTAGAGCAGCACCGACGAACTCGCTTTTTGGAGTCCCAGCGTGGGCTTGAGCTCCATAATACGGTAAGGTTCACCGCCCAACGCCACAAAAGGCGTGATGTAATTAATGACATAGCCCGTAATGGTGAGCCGCAAAACTGACCCGAATGACAGATTGCTTTGCGGCAAATTCGGCTCCTGAATGATGGCTTTGAAAGCCAACGCATTGAGGATATAAATCACCAACCAACTGCCAATGACGGGTACAAACCACCAGCCTGTTTTTTGGATATTTTCCCAAATAACCGCAATACCCAAGCCATGCACCATGTACATCAGCGTACCGACGCCAATGGCCATGAACAGGATTTTGTAGGTGACGGCGTTGATTTTCACGTTAGGCAGTTAGTTTTTGGTAAAAATGACGACTCACTTTCTCCTGACTCACACACATATAAATCAGAATTGGGTTAAGCACGAAAATGTCGAACAGAAAGTAAATCCACGCTTGGTCGATGAAGAGCCACAAAAACAAGAACAGCACGCGGGTGTTGAACTGAACGATGTTGGTATATTTCATCAACGGCTTATTCATCGCCCGAAAATCGGTGATAAGCCATTCGGGCAAGCCGTTTTGGAAACGTTCACGCACCACGCCCAATAGCTTTTGGAGATTAGGCGAAAATCCTTCTTGTAATTTTGTGTAATTGAGGTAGCTGCGTGCAATGAGTTTTAAGAAAAAATGATTTCCCCAAGAAAGTTTATCATAGTCTTTTTGCAAGTCACGGCTGTTGTCTAGCTCGCTTCCTGAAGTGCCTTTGATAAAAAATAAATGCACGTTTCGGTAATAATCGGCCATGGCCGACTGCACCACGTGCGATATACCCGCCACCACGCCTGGCACCCAAATCAACGCACTCCAGCCTTCGTTTTGACTGCGCAAACAGATAGCGACGTGAATGGCAATGAACCAAAAGTCTCCCGCAAGTCCGTCTAAAATGCGGCCTAAGCGGCTTTTATTGTTGGTCAATCGAGCCAATTGCCCGTCGGCGCTGTCAAGGGAGTTGGCAAAAACCAACGACAACATCCCGATGACGTTAATCCAAAGTTCTTGGTAGTAAAACAATATCCCCGCCGCTACGCCAAAGAAAATACTGATAATGGTGACGGCGTTGGGCGTAATGCCGATTTTGGCACAAAAAAGGGCAATTTGGTAGCCAATAGGGCGGTAAAACCAAATGTCAATTCGTTCTTCGGTGTCGCTGGATTTGAGCGAACTTTGAAACGCACTTGCCTGAGGGGCTTGGGTATCTTTTGTCAATGTCTCCATTCGTTATCGTTAGTATAGGTAATGGTTAAAATGTATCAGCGAGCAACTGCTAACAGTTAACTCACTGCTACGGGCTGTAGCTCAAATTGTTCGGCAATGGCTTGAGCTATATAAACGGATGCTTCTTGACGGCAAGGCGCAAAGCTTGGCCAGTCGTTGACGTCGATGAGGTGAAAATTTCCGTGTTTGTCGATGATGGCATCGCCTCCGTAAATGTGAATGTTCAACACCTCTGCCGAAGCGTTGGCGGCTTGCTGCAAGGCTTTTTCGTCAAACGGATAATAGACCGATTGGCCGTTGATGTGTTCGTACTCGGCGTACTTGTGGTGATTGTTGGCGTACGGATAAAACCAGAAGAAAAAGTCGGTGTTGCGTACGGCATAAAACTTCACCAAATCGCCACGAAGGTGCTCCGAAATAACGGCGTCAGGAATTTCGCGCAGGGCGTATTCTTGCAGCATTTCTTTGGCTTCCTCGGCAGTGGCCGCAAACGACACGTCTTCTTTGTGGATGGCGTGAAAATCGCCTCTTTTTACCCAAAAACCCTTGCCTGGAAGGTTTTCAAAAACATCGTTTCCGTCGTAATCGGTCGGTACAATGTAGCTTTTGGGGTACGGAATGCCGTTTTCCAACAAATTTTTGGTCATGTTGGTACGGAAACAGTTTTCAATGCCAAAGCCCGAATTAACGACGGTTTTCCCTTCGTTTTCAAGCTGTTGTAATTTTTTTACGACCCGTTTTTGGCGAGCCATGGTGAAAATGTACTGGTGAGGAATCTCAGTGGCTGCTAAGAAGGTATCTTCGTCCCAAAGTTGGACAGAGTACCCCATTTTTTCGAGTTCTTGAATAACCAAGGCAAAAATAGCGCCGTCGTTACCTACGTGGTTGGGCGAAAATTTTTTGTTTCTGGTTACTCCAAGTAATGTGGTGGTTTTCATGATACGAATAGTTGCTTAGACTTTCCAATTGGCTTGGTGTCAGATTTGGAGAGTCTGGTTAATTCTACTGTGCTAGACTTGGAAAGTCTCTCTTTTGGCTTCACTCAAAAACAGTTCCGCCGTTTCTATGTCCCTTACATGGTCGATGTCAACAATTTTTTGGAAAGGAAATGCCTTTAATTGTAATCCTTCGGCGACCAAACGACGCTGAAAGTTTCGCATACGGTTGGTGCCACTTTCGACGGCTTGGGTGACTTGTGCCAAAGCGCGGCTGCGTAAACAGTAAATCCCGCCCGAAACGTAAGGAATTGGTTCGTCGTTGGTGTCGCAAAAATCAGTAATTCCAAGTTGCTCATTGGTTTTTACGAACAAAGGACTTTCGTCATCCACAAACGACGTAACGGCCATTAGCCCATCCAACGAAGGTGCCGCTTGGAAGGCGTTGATATAAGCTTCAAATTCCTCTTCGATAAATACGGTATCGGTGGTGGTCAGGCAAAAATCGCTTGGTTGCTCGGTACTTTTTAGTAGTTCGTAAAAACTGTGGAGCGAACTCGGCGTTGATTTCTTTACGATAAAAACAGGTACAGGATACTTGGCCTGCAACAAGTGATTTTCGAGCACTTCTGAGGCTTCGTTGATGATAATATGTACAGATTCAGCTCGGTTACGGGCAAAAACTGCAATCAGGCGGTCAATCAGCATTTCGCCGTGCAACTGCACCATGGGTTTGGGAAGGGTAAATCCTTCCTTCGCCAATCGTGACCCTTCACCCGCTGCTATGATTCCGTATCTCATTTTGGTGTCTGTTATCTGTTAACAGTTAAAAATCAAGTCTAAAACGTGTTCTTACTCCCCACTGAACCGTGTTTGGGTTGTTGAGGTAACTAAAACGTCGTACCAAATCGACCCGAACTAATTTGAAAATATTGGCCACGCCAACGCTTCCTTCAATGTAGGGTTGGCTGCCAAGAGTGTAGCTAATACTACGTCCTTCCGAATCGACAGGGAAACGAAAAACGGACGCGCCTTTGTTAGGGTTGTTTTCATCGCGAAGGCCACCTACCAAGGCTTTTACGCTCAACACTTCGCGCAATTTGAGCCGTTTCAACAATGGTATTTTGTTGAACAAGAAGCCATTGAAGTAATACTGAACGTCGATGCTCGCGTAGCGGTCGCTTACAAACTCAAGGAAATTCATCAAGTTGTAAGAGTTCAATTGGTACGCGTAGGTTTGGTTGGCGCGGTGAATCATCAACAGCGGAAACGGAATGTTTTTGCCAAAAATGTAACCACCTTCAGCTGTTACGTCCGCAAAACCGTACTGTGATAAATAAACACGTTTGGCGATATTTCCCGTAATCGTATGGTAATCAGTTTGGCCCGATAACAACCCCTTTATCCCAGCGTTGTAGCGCAACGTAAAAATAGGGGAGCGATTGATGAGCGGCGTCCGATAGAGTTTTCCTTGATAAAACTGCTCGTTGGGGGCATAGCGAAGCTCCAAGCTCAATTCGGTATTATTGAGTTGCGAAATAGTTTGTGCTGCGCCGTCGGTAGTTCGTTCGTACTTGAGAATGCCTGCGGGCGTTTGTGCCCATTGGGTAAACCCGAGCTTGTATGAAAAGTGATTGGTGAACTCGCGGATGTATTCCAATTTTATAACATCGTTGTACAACCAGCGGTTGTTATCGCCGCGTTTGAACGAGAGCAGGAAGTTATCTTCTTGGACAAATTGCAACTCTTGTCCAGGGATTTTTGTGTCGCGCTGATAACTCGCCCGAATGTAGTGTAGCGGAAAATGATAGACCGATTTGTTGTTCAGTGAAAATGTACTGCTCGCAAAATATTTCCATTTTTGGTCTTTGAAACCGTACGCTCCATACCCTTCAAAATAGAGTCGATTGCTGAGTTCGGTGGTGGTGCGTCCGCCAAAGCGTAGGCGAAAACCTTCCACGGGGTTGAAGCTATAAAACGTATTGGCAGGCCCGATTTCCACTTTCCCGAAAGACTTGTACCCCGCAAAAAACAAGGTAGTGATGTCCATGATTCGACGGAACGACGGGATGGTCTGGAGTGTATCTACGTTGCGGTAGATGTTGCTCTCCATGCGGTCGAGGGGGAGGTGGCGTAAATTGCTCCAATAGGCTTCGTTGTTGGCATTTAGCTTGGCAAACGTCGGCGCATTTTCTTGGGCAGGGCCTTTGTAAAGACTATCAGGACGGGGCTGATTGGTCAAGAAATTCTTGAAATTTACGACACGCTGACCGTACAAACCTGCGGCTTTTTCGCCCAACGAAAACTCCATTCCCAACGACGTTTTGCTGGGGCGGTAGCGTCCATCTTCCTCTTTTACAAATTCAATCTTGGCCTCAAGGTCACGCATGAAGTTGAGGTTAATGTCTTTGTTTACGGTTAAATACGCGTTTTGAACGCTGTAATTTCCGTCGAGGGTAATAAATAGTTTACCCTCAAAAAGCATATCGGCTTTATTGCGAGGCACAAACCCAAGCTCAATCAACCAAGGTGTTTGGGTTTTGACGGTATCACGAATAAAAAACTTATAAAACGTAGGAGCGGTGTTGGCAATGGGGCTCAAAAGCAAATTAGTCGCAATTGAGATGTCATTTTTATAAATATCAATGTCTTCGTACAACCGTCTGAAATAGGCATTTAGCCCTTCGTTGTCAATAAATTTTTGGTCAAATTCTGCCTTGCGGTCGGCTTGTACCCATTGCTTTTTGGTATAAGGGTTTTTGCGAAAATATACTTGTGATAGCTTTTCTTGCATGTAAGCGGGTAGCATATTTTTCCCACCCATCCCGACCGAATCTTGGGTTACGAACAAAAATTGATAATTACGAAAAATGCGTTTGTCCTTAAATTCATCAGAAAGATTGCTCAGCGCAAGCGATATTTTTTCGTACTGCTCGTACTCCACATAGTCGTTTTGGGTCATACGGTTCTGCTCTTTGTGGTCAATCACCTGACGAATGAGCTGAACCGCAGGGTTATCCTTGTTGCGGTAGCGAGTGGTTTTTCCTTTGACAACAATTTCTTTGAGCAAAAGCGCATCCACGGCCAGTTTGACGTTGATAGTCTGGGTATTACCTGGTGTCACCGTTTTTTCGATGCTTTGGTAGCCGATGTACGTAAATTTGATTTTGGGCTGTTTGTTGGGTACGCTGAGGGTATATTGCCCATCCGCATCGGAAGTGGTTCCGATGGTCGTGCCTACTACCTGTACGTTGACAAAAGGTAGCGTTTCGCCCGTTTTAGCGTCCGAAATGACTCCTTTTACAACCGTTGCGCTTTGGCCGTAGAGAAGGGTTATCGGCAAAAGCAGCACTAATACGATGAGTGTGGTTATTCTTTTCATTTTCTTAATTCAAGAAATCTTTGTCGTTCATGTCTGTTGCTGTAATGGTAATCTATTGGTTATCAAAGCCATTGGTTTTCTCGGTACCACGTTAGGGTTTCGAGAAGCCCTCTTTTTAAGTTATATTTTGGTTGGTAACCGAGTTGCGATTGGGCGGCATCGATGCTACAATACCAGTTTTGTGCCGTCAGTTCTTTGAGTTTTTCGCGGTTAATGACTGGCGTATTTTTTGAAAATGTATAGCCTACTTCCAAGGCCGTTGCGACAAATTTCATCAACCCCAAAGGGATATGAATCCGAACTGGTTTTTTGCCACTCCATGCGTTGAAAATCTCGGCCAGTTCATAACGGTTATATGCGCCTCCGTCCGAAACGTTGAAAACATGGTTGGCGGTACTTTTGTGAAGCGCTGCTTTGACCGTTGCATCTGCTAAATCCTTTACGTAAACAAAGCTGAAACGTTGCGCATCACGGCCAATGTACGCGTCGATGCCGCTGTTGAGGGTTTTGAAAAGGATAAATACATCTTTTTCGCGAGGTCCATAAACGGCTGTTGGCCGAATGATGGAGGTTCGCAACCCTTTTATTTCAGCTAAATATTGTTCGGCCAACAACTTGCTTTTACCATAATCGGTGACAGGCATTGGCGGCGTATTCTCCGTAATCGGTTGTTTTTCAGTATATGATAACGGCCCAAGGGCGGCCAAACTGCTCACAAAAACAAACCGCTCCAACGGTTGACTAACTTGGCTGGCTGCTTCGGCCAACCGACGGGTATATTCGGCGTTTATGAGGTTGTACGTGGCACTGTCTTTGGCGCGCGTTGCCCCTGCTGAGTGAATAATGTACTGGTATTGACCCTTTTCCAAAAACGACCGAAGCGTGTCGGTTGAACGGTAATCGGGATAAACAAAAACAGGAGCCAATGGCGCAAGGTGCGAAACATCGCTTGACGGGCGCACTGCGGCATGGACTTCCAATCCCGCTTTTTGGGCTGTCTCAATCAAGTGGTATCCAATAAACCCGCTTGCCCCCGTTATCAATACGCGCCCGCTCATAGTTCTTTTTCGTACAACCGATACCGCTTGTATAATTTTGCGTTGATTTGTTCGATGGCGTGGTTCATGAGGTAATTGTCTTCAAGCATCCACGAACATTCGCCACCCGTGATTTTAGTCCCGTACGTATTTTTGATAATAGAACCATACAAACAGGCTTCAATGCCCATTTTGCGGTAGTTTTCCAGAACCCCTAACGCTAATACGCGTATGCGGGTGATGTTTTTACGTTGGGTCAACAACTTGAAAATCCCCGTTGGAAACAACCGACCTCGTTTGATTTTAATCAAGATTTGATTAAGGTCAGGGACTCCCAAGGCAAACGCAATAAACTCGCCATCTTTCTCGGCAACGAGGCAGAATCTAGGATCGAGTAATAACTTCAAGTCGTTGGCCAAAAAATCAAACTCTTTGTCGGTCATCGGTACAAAGCCGAGGTTTTTATCCCATGCTTTGTTATAAACCTCTCTAATTTTAACCGCCTCTTGTTTGAAATTTTTAAGATCAACTTGACGAATCGTGATTCCTTTGTTTTTGAGACGGCTCTGCAACACATCCAACAGCTTGATAGAGCGGTCGTTAGACTCGCTTACTTCCAACTCGTAGGCGAGCAAGTCGGTCATTTTTCGCAACCCTATGCTTGACAACAACGTGTCGTAATAGGGAGCATTGTAGGTCATCATCACGATGGGTGGGCGTTCAAAACCCTCAACTAATACCCCAGAAGGGTCGTTGGTAGAAAAGTTAACGGGGCCAATGAGGCGGGTTAAGCCTTTCTCTTTCAGGTGTTTTACTGCGGTATCAATCAGTGCTTGGGCGACTTCTTGGTCGTTGATGCAATCAAAAAAACCAAAGAAACCGTCTTGTTTTCCCGTAAATGCGATGTGATTGCCATTCACAATGGCCGCAATTCGACCCACAATCTGGTTGTCTTTATAGGCTAAAAACAGTTTTACCTGCCCGTGTTCGTGGAATGGGTGCTTCTTGGGAGAAAGCATATCACGTTGGGCAATAAAGAGTTCGGGTACGTAATTGGGGTCATTTTTATACAAATCGTGCGGAAAATCAATAAATTTTCCTACTTCTTTGCTAGACTCTACGGGGGCTATACGAATCATATATGTTGCTTTAACGCTTCTGGACAAACTTTTTGGGCAACTCGTGCCAATTTATCCACGGCTTCTTCAATTTGGCTGAAAGTATGCGTGGCCATCAGCGAAAAGCGGATGAGGGTGTCTTCGGGACGTACCGCTGGCGATACGACAGGGTTGACAAACACACCTTCGTCCTGTAAAAATTTGGTCATGAGGAAAGTATGCTCGTTGTTGCGAATATAAATTGGTAAAATTGGGCTTTCGGTCGGGCCTAAATCAAACCCACTCAACAGCAACAATTCTTTGGCATAGCGGGTGTTGGCCCACAGGCGCTCGATGTGGAACGGCTCTGACTCAATAATGTCGAGTGCTGCAATGGTGCTCGCTGCCGTAGCGGGTGTCATACTGGCGCTGAATATGAGCGAACGCGCACGGTGTTTGAGGTACTCGATGGTCTCGTTGTCGCTGGCAATAAACCCTCCCAACGATGCCAAGGACTTGCTAAATGTTCCCATAAACAAGTCAGTCTCGTGGGTTTGGCCAAAATGAGAGGCCGTTCCTGCGCCACGTTCCCCAATAACACCTAAACTGTGGGCATCGTCCACCAGAACAGACGCATCGAATTCGGCAGCTACTTTGTTGAGCCCAGGTAAGTCCACAATGTCGCCTTCCATGCTAAAAATCCCGTCAGTAGCGATGAGTTTCACGGCTTCATCGGGCAAAAGACTAAGCTTTTTGCGGAGGTCTTCCATGTCGTTGTGGGCATACTTGATGACCTTCGAGAACGACAAGCGACTTCCGTCGATGATGGAGGCGTGGTTCATTTCGTCCAACAAAATGTAATCATGGCGGCCTGTCAAGCTAGAAAGAGCCCCCAAGTTGGCCTGATAACCTGTGCTGAACAAGATGGCAGCCTCTTTTCCTACGTAAGCGGCAAGTCGGCGCTCAAGCTCGATATGAATGTCGAGTGTACCGTTCAAAAATCGCGAACCCGCACAGCCTGTACCGTACTTTTCAGCAGCTTTTTGAGAAGCCTCAATGATGTAGGGGTGGTTGGTTAGTCCTAAGTAAGAATTAGAACCAAACATTAAAACGGGTTTACCGTTGATGAGAACCTCGGTATCTTGACCCGATTCGATGGGTCTAAAATAAGGGTAGATTCCTTTTTCTTTAGCAATCGCAGCCTCCTTGAACTCTGCGAGCTTGTTGCGTAATTTGTTTCCCATACTGTCAATAGCGTGTCAGACTTTGAAAATACAATCGAACCGATGAAGCACCGGTACTTTGGTCATTTGGTATTTGAAATAGATAGGTAAAATCCTATCTTTGAGATACAAACAAATCTTTTTTAAGAATTGTTTGTATGCTTAATAAAAAACTAAGAGACCGTTGCTGGGGCAAACATGTACTCGGTAATCATGCTGATGATAAGGTCTTTATGGCACTCAGCGAAAGTGTTAAATTCTTCTTCCGTGGCGTTGTAAAGCTTCATATTCATCTTTTTTCCGACAAAAATAAACTGAAGACTTCCCATAATGAGTGGCATCAAGTGGTCGGCGCTGATGTCGCGCATTCGGCCATTTTTAACCTCTTCTTCAATTTGACTCGTCAGCGTTCCGTGCAAAAGTGCCTTAAACTTTGACAGCTCGGGAAGAAGTTGCTCTGGATCGCGTTGAATTTCATTCATCAGAAACAGCACCAAGTTGGGTTCTGCTTTCATCACTCTGAAATCTTCCTCAATCAATTCGATTAATTTCTCGCGAATACCAATCGGTTTCTCAAAAATTCTTAGGGTGTTTTGACAATAGTAGTTGAACAAATCCCTGAAAATTTCAATAAACAACTTCTCCTTGCTTCGGAAATAATAATTCGTCAAAGCAATGTTCATGTTGGCCGCTTCAGCTATATCTCTTGCCGTTGTTCCCGCGTACCCCTTTTTCAAAAAAATAGCCTTTGCCGCTTCTTTGATTCTCTCTTCACTAGACTGAGTAATACATGTCACGATAACCTCCATTTTCAAATTTCCGCAACAAAAGTGAAAACAAATTTTTGATTGAACAATTATTTTAAATGTTATTTTTAAACAAATGTTTAAACCATTTGATTAGTGCAAGAAAAACTTTTTTTTGACCAATTTTACGAGGCCAAAACGGATAATATTGAACAGTTACTGATGACCTTAATTAAACGAATGCCTAAATTCGAGGGGGCTTTGGTTGGTCTTGGCTTTGAACAGCTTATTGAACGATTGGGAATGTTCAAACCCTAATTCATAGGCAATTTCGCTCACGGTCAGTTCGGTGGTGGACAGCTTTTCCTTGGCCTTTTCAATCAGTTTTTCGTGGATAAGCTGCTGAGTAGTAAGTCCGATAAGCTGTTTCAACATACTGCTCAGGTATTTGGTGGAAAAGTTAAGGGAATCCGCCACGTATTGCACGGTGGGTAGTCCTTTTAATACCAAATCTTCGTTGTTGAAATAAGCGTTCAGGATTTCTTCTAGGCGATTGAGTACTTGGCTGTTGGTGATTTTTCGGGTAATAAACTGCCGTTCGTAAAACCGTTGGGCGTAGGTAAATAGCACGTCCAGCTGGGCAATGATTACGTCTTGGCTGAATTTGTCAATGTTGGCGTGGTATTCTTCTCGGATGTTATTGACAATACCGTTGATGGTAGTTTCTTCTTTGTCGGACAAAAACAAAGCTTCGTTGGTGGAGTATCCAAAGAACTCGTACTGCTTGATTTTTTTGGCAAGTGGAGTGTTCCACAAAAAATCAGGGTGAACAAAGAGCATCCAGCCTTCGAGGTTGTGAGGTACGCCATTGGCCTCTCCGCGCAAAATTTGTCCTGGTGCAATGAAAGCCAGCAACCCTTCGTCAAAGTCGTACTTTTGCTGGCCGTACATAAGTTTGTCGCAGCCTCTCTTGAGCGACACCACATAAAAGTCTGAAAGTACAGCCTGAATGTTGGGGGCGGATTTTAAGATTTTGAGGTCAATCATGCCGATAAGTGGGTGCTGAGGCTTCGGCAGGTTCATCAACCGATGAATTTCGGCGATGGATTTGATTCGGTACGGTTTTTCTTGGGGCATACTGCTAAAATTTAAAGGGGTATTTTAACCAAATTAATAGCAATGGCAACGCAAGAAATGGAATTTCGATGAAGGCCATTTTGACGTTTCCTGCCCGCAACGAAAACGCCATAATCAACAGGATTACAATGGCATTGAGTAGGTTGCCCACAAAAAACGTTTGAGGAAAGAGGAGCATCAAGCCGATAATAATGGAGAGGGCGCCCACAAAAGGCATGAAGGATTTGGTAATGCCCAAGTCGGCCATCATTTTGGCTTGCTCGGCAGTAGCAGGTTGGAAGGCATCCCAGCCGTGTTTGAGGCTCAAAAACGACGAAATGAGCAGGAGTGCGATGGTTACAATTTTCATTTTCTTTGCTGGTTTTTTCTAAAATTACACCAATTTTTGGAATTATTTGATGGTGCAAAGTTCCGCAAGAATCAGATAAATGATGTAGCCAAAAGTCGCATTGTTGTAGCTAAAAATGAAAAAAAGTGGTACCGAACTGCGCCAGTACCACTTGAGGTTGTTGTGAGAAATCAATAAAATCAGTTTTTCTTACCGTAAAATACGACTGTTTTTGACGGAACTGGGTCAGGGGCAATGACCCCAAGTTCGCCATTAATGAAGGTGACGTGTTTGGTGGTGCCTACGTATCCTTCTATCTCACCCGTGGTTGTTTTTTTGAGGGTTACGCCATCGTAGGTTTGAAAAGAATCAGCGGCTTTGCCTGCTTTGTCGGTAAGCGTAAAAGTTACTTTAAAATTGGCCGATTCGTCACCTACTTTTATCACCGATATTTTACTGGTGGCTACTACCCCTGCGGCGTTAGCAGCGGGTAAATTGAGGCGCGTAGTGCCTACCGTGTAAGAAGTGCCTGTGTATTCGCCCGAAAGTTGGTCGGCAAGCGAAGGCTCAACTTCTTTTTGACAAGAAAAAAGTAGTGCCGTAAAGGCCAGAAGAAAAAGCGAATGGCGAATGCTGCTGGAAGGTTTCATGATGGGCGGGGGCTTAAAATTGACGTTTTTTTTCTACAAAACTACATCTGCCCACCTCCCAAAATCAATCGGCCAAAAAACCGATTTTTAAAAAATCCGCCTTTTGGAGGATTTTATTAAATGGTTTTGTTACAGAACTTTACCGTCGTAAATTAGAAGGGAAAACCTTACCCTTTTACCTCAATGAAACGAATACTCACGCTTGTGCTTTTAGTGGTAGTGCCGCGTTTGGTTTGGAGCCAGCAAGAACTTATCGAGAGCTATCGACAAGAGCTTAAAAAAGAAAAAATTGATACGTCACGTATCCATATCATTGGGGACTTGTCGCGAATGCTCATCATGAATTCTGATACCACCGAAGCCTTGGCATTGTTGAAAGAAGGGCTGGAATTGTGTAAAAAGCAAAACTATGACTACGGCTATGGGCATATTTACAATGGCTATGGAATCTATTATTTAGAGACTTCCCAATTTGAAGAAGCAGAGGTGTATTTTCAGAAAAGCTACGACTATTTCAAAAAAAGTAAAAAAGACACTGCGCCATTGGGGGCTGCTACGGCGTTGAGCAATTTGGGAGTGATTGCTGAAACCAAACGAGATATTGAAAAAGCGGTTCGTTTGAAATTGCAAGCACTGGATGTCTGGAAAGCAACGTCATTTCCTGAAAGGTTTAATGCCGTAGGAAATATTTATGTTAGCATTGGGGGGCTATATAGCAAAGAGAGGCAATTTGATAAGGCGATTTTTTATACAAAAAAAGGCATCGAAACGCGTCTCAATGCCAAGATGAAAGACGTCGATTTAGGAATTTCGTATATTTTTTTGTTAAACGATTTTATAAGAAATAAGCAACTCGACAGCGCTGCCAACTACATCGAAACGGTAGAATCATTGGTAAACGAACTGAAAAGCCCGCTGCTATACATGAGGTACTACGGGAGTCTGGGGGAACTTGAATACGAGCGAAAAAACTTTGAAAAAGCCCTTCAATACAATAAACAATTACTGAGCTATGCGCAACAAACGCAGAAAATAGGCTACGAAATAAGTGGGTTTTTAGCCATAGCTAAGTGTTATCAGCAACTCAATCAGGCTACGAATGCCATCACTTTTTTTAGGCAAGCACTCAGTTTGTCACAAAAAGTAAATCGGATAGAGGGTCGTAAAAATGCGCTACAAGGTTTAGCAGACGCCTATCATCAGCTTAACAACGACAAATCGGCCTTTGCTTATTTAACCGAGTTTAACGCCTTGAAAGATAGCTTACAAGCGGAGGAAACGAAGCTCAAGCTGAACGACATCGACACTAAGTACCAAACCGTTCAAAAAGAAAACCAAATTCTTCAGCTAGAAAAAGAGAAAAGTCGTCAGAATGCCCTTATCTATGGGTTGTTGGCGGGGCTAGTAGCTGTGGCAGGGATTGGAGGACTTACGTATCGGAATGTGGCTAATCAGCGCAGGATTGCCCAGCAAGAAACCTTATTGAAACAAAAAGAAATTGTACAACTACAGCAAGAACGACAACTCGTTGCCACTAATTCTATTTTAAAAGGCCAAGAAGAAGAGCGAACGCGCGTAGCCCGCGATTTGCACGACGGCTTGGGTGGAATTTTAACAAGCGTAAAACTAACCTTGGGGAAAGTGAGAGGAAACTTTATTTTGCCCGAAGCAAGTACAGTGGTGTTTGCTCGGGCGTTGGAACAACTAGACCTTGCCATTAATGAAATGCGCCGCGTTGCTCATAGCATGATGCCCGAAGCGTTGGTTCGCTATGGCTTACCCGATTCACTGAAAGATTTTTGCGAAGACCTCAACGATACGGGGCAAATCAAAGTTCACTTACAAGTTCTGGGCATGGAACAACGCCTTGATTCGTCGGTAGAAGTGGTGTTGTATCGCATTGTGCAGGAATTGTTGAACAACATCCTCAAACACGCCCAAGCCACCGATGCCTACGTTCAGCTGGTTCGGCGGGACGAAATCGTACACCTCACCGTGGAGGACAATGGGAAAGGGTTTGACCCCAAACAGGCTGAACATCACAAAGGTGCAGGAATGCGAAATATCGAGAATCGGGTGGCGTATTTGGGCGGAACGCTGGACATTCAAAGTGCGGTAGGAGAGGGGACTTCGGTCGAAATTGAAATAAAGTTGTAGCCATAAAACCTGATTTAACATGATTCAAGTATTTATTGTGGACGACCACCCGTTGATTACCGAAGGCTTAAAATCGCTTCTCAACGACTGTGAGGATATTCGGGTGGTGGGCACGGCTTCCAACGCCATTGATGCCCTCGATGCCCTAAAAAATCAGCCCGTTGATATTGCCTTTTTGGATATTAACCTCCCCGAAATCAGTGGCGTAGAGCTTTGTAAAAAGATCAAAGATAAGTTGCCTCATATCAAATGTGTTGCGCTCACAACCTCCAACGAACGAAGCCACGTAAGCCGAATGATGCAAAACGGAGCCATGGGGTATTTGATCAAGAGTTCGCCCAAAGATGAACTGGTAAAGGCCATTCGACAAGTGCATTCGGGCGGGTATTACATGAACGTCAACGTGCAAGAAACAATGCCTAGCTCGGTGAAAACGACGTTTTTAACCCGTCGTGAAAAAGAGGTGTTGGGGTTAATTTCCGAAGGCATGACCAACAATGAAATTGCGGAAAAACTTTTTGTTAGTCCTGCTACCGTAAAAACTCACCGCGAAAATTTACTGATGAAATTTGACGTGGCCAATACCGCCGCCCTGATTAAATTGGCCGCCCAACAGGGATTACTTTCGAGCTAACGCGTTGAAAAATGGTTGATTTCGTGGGGTTCGGGTTGTGAGCCCCCCTCAGCACATAAAACGTTTATCTCTCATAGCTCCTCACTTATCTCTCCTCACTCATACATCCCCTTCTTCCGCATTCGGTAGGCATTCATGGCAGTTTTACCTAGTTTGTCGATAAGTTGGTAGTTTACGACTACCCCCACGGCGGCGCCGATGCCAGGAATGAGTTGCGCCATTTTTGCCAAATCAATGTAGTCGCGGTACTCTTGTTGAAATGTACGCCAGTCGAAGGCGTGAATGTCTTCAGGTAAAAGCTTACTTTTTTCCTCCCAATCAACGATTTGCAGATACACCTCTCGACGGCGTTCTTGACTTGAAAACGCCAGCTGAAAGATGTGTAACAGAAAAATTCGCTCGCGGTAGTCATTGATAGGATAGCCATAACAAGCCGTAATGTCGAAAAGGAGCTTCATTTTGAGACTAAGCAACAGCGGAAAGTCGGCCAAAGCCAGCCAGAAACCGCCCGCGCCTGCCACGCCGCCTTCGGCCGCACCAGCGGTTTTATAGAAACTAATGCGTCGTCGTACTTCATCTTCTTGTTGCTCAAAACTAACCGCAGGTGCAGGAAGTGGCGTGATAAACTCCGCACCAAAAAGCACACCACGGGTCATTTGTTTGATGGTGGTGGTAATGATTTCGTGAATCTTTTCGGGAATCAGGTTATTAATCCACGTTTGGGTAGCCTTGGCCAAACGGTTGGCTGCCGAAGGCTTTTTTAGCATTTGGCGTTGCCAGAGGCGGAGTTCTTTTGCGACGGTTTCTTCGTAAGAGGGCATAACGAGATGGGTGATGGGGTCAAGTTACTGAAATTTTAAAAATATACGAAAAATCAGCTAGGGGCGCTATGTACCTATTGTGAAAAATCCTATGTGAGCTATGTGCTTATCCCTCTTTTATTAATTTTAAAACACATAGAACACAATAGAAAGTACACACATAGAAAACAGTAGCTAAAGGGTCTATGTATCTATTGTGAAAAATCCTATGTGAGCTATGTGTTTACCAATAGCCTCGGCGAGGCGCAACATTTGTAGTATGTAATAAATGAAATTTCAACACAGCCTCGGCGAGGCGTAACATTTGTAGCATGTAATAAATGAAATTTCAACGCAGCCTCGGCGAGGCGCAACATTTGTAGCCCATAATAAATGAAATTTCAACGTAGCCTCGGCGAGGCGCAACATTTGTAGCACATAATAAATGAAATTTCAACGCAGCCTCGGCGAGGCGCAACATTTGTAGCACATAATAAATGAAATTTCAACGCAGCCTCGGCGAGGCGCAACATTTGTAGCACATAATAAATGAAATTTCAACGCAGCCTCGGCGAGGCGCAACATTTGTAGCACATAATAAATGAAATTTCAACGCAGCCTCGGCGAGGCGCAACATTTGTAGCATGTAATAAATGAAATTTCAACGCAGCCTCGGCGAGGCGCAACATTTGTAGCATGTAATAAATGAAATTTCAACGCAGCCTCGGCGAGGCGCAACGTTTGTAGCCTATTGTAAATCAAATTGTTATGAGAGTTTTGTCTATTAAAAAATGTAGGCAGTAAAAAAATGAAAAAATAATTAGAAAAAATAGGATTAAAAATGAGTTTTTCTGGCATTAGTAATTGAAGCTATCGAAAGTTATTCGACTGTACCACCTAATCCGACGTTCTGTGACTCCACACCATTCACATACTGCACTTTGGGATGCTTTCCGCGAAGGAGAACGCTGGGCCTTCAAGCGGCTCTATGAGCTGTATGCCCAAGAACTGGTTCGTTATGGGCACAAGGTTACCTCAGACGCGCGCCTGATAGAGGACAGTATCCACGATTTGTTCATCGAATTGTGGCAAAGCCGAACTCGTCTGAGTGACACCGATTCCATTAAGTTTTACTTGTTTAGGTCGTTGCGCAACAAAATTACGCGGGCGCAGCAGCGCGATGAGTTTTATGCTGCCACCAACGTAGATAATTTCGACAACGCCGACGAAGCAGGTACCATTGAGCACCAATGGATTTCGGACGAGCGACAAGAACAGCTACTACGACGCTTGCGGGAGGGCTACCAGACGCTTAGCCCGCGCCAGCAACAGGCCATTGATTTACGGTTTACCCACCAGTTTAGTAACGAAGAAGTCGCCCAATTGATGGGCGTGAATTATCAATCAGCTTGCCGATTTATTTACACCGCCCTGAAAACATTGCGCGAAACCGTCCGAATTTTTTCGATGGTGCTCACGATGTTTTTTTTCTACTAACAAAAACTCGTTATCCACACCCTATTTTTTAAAATCGAACATCTTTAACCTATGGACTATTATCAATTTACAGCCGAAGAACTTGCCGCCGATGAGTATTTTCGGGCTTGGGTTTGTGTACCTACGCCCGAAAGTGATGCTTTTTGGCAACGATTTTTACGAGATTTTCCCGAACGTTATTACCAAGTAGAAGATGCTCGCCGACTTATTTTGGGGCTTCAAGAATTACACGATTCAAACGCGGAAAGCGTAACCGCCGCCGTGATTTGGGAGCGAATAGAACATACCATAGATACGTTAGAATCAACACCAAATGTACGGACGACGTCGTGGTTTTGGCGCGTAGGAGGTTGGGCCGCAGCAGCAGTGGTGGTATTAGTACTTGGCTATGCTTGGCAAAAGGGTGGAATCACCCCTACAGAAAAAACGGAAGTCGCCACCAAAGCAGTGCCAGAATGGATGGAGGCCGTTAATTCATCGGATAAAATGATGCTGATTCAGCTCTCAGATGGTAGTCGGGTTGAGTTAGAAACCAACAGCCGTTTGAAGTATCCACGTCGTTTTCAGGACGATACGCGTGAAGTACATTTAGAAGGAGGAGCTTTTTTTGACGTAGAAAAAAACCCTAAACGTCCCTTTTTAGTTTTTGCTAATGGGTTGGTAACAAGGGTATTGGGAACGAGTTTTCATATTGCTGCCTATCAAAAAGATCCTGACGTGACGGTGGCCGTAAAGTCGGGGAGGGTTTCGGTATATGCCGACCGACGCGACCCTCGGCAAGACCCCGAAAGTAAAGGCATTGTGCTCACCCCCAACCAGAAAGCAGTGTTTGTTCGTAGTGCTGCAACCATCCGAAAGTTGCTGGTAGAAGCTCCTACACTGCTGTTGCCCCCTGCCGAAATGGCTCGTTTTGTTTTTGATGCCGCGCCCGCACCTCAGGTGTTTGCGGCCTTAGAAAAAGCGTACGGTATCGAGGTGGTGTATGACGAAGAGGTATTAAAAAACTGCTTATTGACCATTAATCTCACCGATGAAAATCTTTTTGAGAAGCTGGAAGTGATTTGTAAAGTTTTAGATGCCGATTATAAATTGATTGATGGTCAAGTGATTATTTATGGCAAAGGAGGGTGTTGATACCCAACTTACAGAAGTGATATATTATTAAACCTTTCTACTTAACTCTTTAACCCCAACCTACACTATGAAACATTTCTGTTGTTCGTCCTGATGTAAAAGAAAGCACCAGCAGTGGTTGCGACACCGCTGGCGCCGTTAGCCTCCCCTTGTGATTTTGGTCGATCGGCAAGCGTCTCGTAAAAGACGTGAGGGAGGAGTTTTTGCCTAATTCTTAACAAAAACATTCAAATCTAATGAAAACAAAGGTACGTTTCAAACCCCTCTTTTACCACCTTATGAAATTATCACTGATACAATGCCTGCTGGCGGTGATTTTTACGGGTGTGTCGTTGGCCAATGAAGTCAATGCCCAAGAAATTCTCAAGCAAAAAGTGTCGATACACGTTGAAAATCAGGGAGCAAGGCAAGCGCTGACGGTAATTGAAAAGCAGATTAAAATTCGCTTTGCTTACCGCCCAACTGCCCTACCTGCCGACCGTAAAATCACGCTGATTGCTTCCAATGAGCCTCTTTCGGAGGTGTTGGGCAAACTCACCCGCTCGCTTAGGCTACGTTATGAAATCATTGGGCAGCAGATTATTCTGACGCCCGAAAAAGAAGCGGCTCCAGTCCGTGCTTCGTCAGGAGCGCTACCTCGCGAAGTAAATATTCCCTTGGCGCGAAAAGTGGCGGGGATTGTCAATGACGAAGCTGGCACAGGATTGCCAGGCGTAAGCGTGGTTGTGAAAGGTACGACCCGTGGTACGACGACCAATGCTGATGGCCGTTTTGATGTGGAAGTTCCAAACGATAATGCCACGTTGGTATTTAGTTATTTGGGCTATGTTACCCAAGAAATAATGGTGGGAAACCAAGTTCAACTAACGGTCGCGCTCAAAGTAGATGCCAAATCGCTGGAAGAAGTAATTGTGGTAGGTTACGGCGTGCAGCGTAAATCAGACTTGACGGGTTCGGTCGGAACAGTCAAAGGAGAAGCGTTGCAAGAACGCCCCTCAGCATCACTAAACCAAGCCCTTTCGGGACGAATCACGGGGGTAAATGTATCGGTCAACTCGGGTCGTCCTGGAGGCCGTGCCAATATTCGTATTCGTGGAAATACCTCCGTGAGTGTGGCCAATAACCCGCTCTACGTGATTGATGGCGTGATTTTGAATGCGACTGGCCTTGCCAACGGGAGTACCCCCATGGACTATATCAATCCCAACGATATTGCCTCTATCGAAGTGCTGAAAGATGCCTCCGCGACGGCCATTTACGGAGCGCGTGGAGCCAACGGGGTGATTTTGGTATCGACCAAGCGCGGAAGCAAAGACGGTGGGCGAGTCAGCTATGATACCGATTTCAGCGTTGGCGTATTGCCCCGCAAAATTCCGTTGTTGAACTCAGAAGAGTTTTTGCGAGTAGAAGATGTGGCCTACGAAAATGCCAAAAAATACGATCCCGTAGGTTGGGCTGGAGGCAAGTACGTTGACCCTAAAACCAAACGCACGAACCCATTGCTTTTTGATTCAAACGGCAGACCATTGTACAATACGGACTGGCAAGACGAGTCGTTTCGGAAAGCATTGACCCAAAATCACCAACTATCGTTTACGGGCGGAAACTCAAAAGATAATTTTGGGGTCTATTTGGGCTATCGTAACGAAGACGGTTTGATGACGGGCTCGTGGTTGAAGCGCTTTTCGGGGCGGTTTGTGGTCGATAGCCAAATCAAAAAATGGTTGAAAATAGGAGGAGCGTTGAGCTACAACGATCAAAACGAAAGTCAAGTTGATCCACTTGACGCAGGTGGTATCATTGCGATGCGCCAAGTATTAGAGGCGTTGCCTATTATCCCCGTACGTTACCCTGATGGCCGTTGGGGAGGCAACGAAGACTACCCAGGGATGGAAGGTGGAGGTAACCCCGTCCACGTAGCGACGGAGCGTTTGTATTACCTCAAAACCCAAACCATGTTGGGGAATATTTATACCAACATTACCTTGGCTAAAGGTTTAGAACTACGCACAACGCTTGGGACCAACGTTATCAACCAGCGGAACGATTACTACGGTGGTCGGACGTTGAACTACATTTCGCGCAACCAAGGTGGAGATGCATACATCACCAACGAGCGTCACAATTCTTGGCAGTTTGAAAACTACTTGACCTACAATTCCAAATTTAATTCGATTCACTCGGTCAATGCCTTGTTGGGGTTGGCGTGGCAGCACGTTGATCGTTTCTCGTCGCAAGCAAGAGCTCAACGTTTCCAAGATGATTATTTTCAGTTCAATAATTTAGGGGCAGGGGCTGTTGCCGTGGCACCGACTTCAAGTACAAGTGCTTATGGATTAAACTCTTACTTCGGTCGTATCAACTACAGCTTGAAAGAAAAATACCTGTTAACCTTCACGGGGCGTATTGATGGTTCGTCGAAGTTTGGTTCTTCTAATCGCTACGCAGTGTTCCCGTCGGCTGCCTTGGCGTGGCGGGTCATCGACGAAGATTTTATGAAAGGTCTTCCTGTGATTTCTAACCTCAAACTACGCACGAGCTACGGTTTGACGGGTAACTCCGAAATTACGGCCTATCAAGCCTTGGCGGGATTGGGCAACTATTCGGTGATTTTTAACAATACGCGTCAGATTGGTATTGGGGTCAACCGTTTGGCCAACCCTGATTTGCGTTGGGAAAAAACGGCGCAAGTGGATGCAGGTATCGAAGTCGGTTTATTCAACAACCGCTTGAACCTCGAATTTGACGTCTATCGCAAGCTGACTTCCGATATGTTGTTGAGCGCGCCTGTACCGTCGAGCAGCGGCTATACTACTGTGAGTCAAAACATTGGTAGCATGGAAAACCGTGGGGTTGAATTGGGTATCAACTCCGTGAACGTGGCTACGCCGAACTTCAACTGGAGCACGGCCTTCAATATTTCTATCAACCGAAACAAAGTAATCGCCTTGACGGGCGGGGCGGATATTTTCAGCGGCTCCACCATTATTCGTGAAGGACAGCCTGTTGGGTCGTTCTTTGGGTTTGTTCACCAAGGTACGTGGAGCCTAGCCGAAGAGTCGGAAGCAGCGCGTTATTTGAAAAAACCAGGGGACATCAAGTACCAAGATGTGAATCAAGATGGAGTAATTAATGACAATGATCGGGTGATTATCGGGAAAGGGATTCCTGACGGTTTCGGTACGTTGACCAACACGTTTTCGCATAAAAACCTAGAGTTGATGGTGGATTTACAGTTTATGTACGGCAATGACGTGTTGTTCCGTAGCAAGCACTCCGCCGAAGACCGCACGGGAATTGCCAACAGTTTCAAAACGGTATTGAACGCGTGGACACCTGAAAGGCAGAACACTAATATCGCTCAAACTCGCCCTGTTTCGGCAGGATATAACACCAACAACGACACCGACCGTGTGCAAGATGGCTCTTTCATTCGTGGACGTAACCTATTGTTGTCGTACCGTTTCCCGACTAAAATGATTGAGAAAATTCATTTGAACCGCTTGCGGGCGTTTGCATCGGTGCAGAATTTCTTCTTGCGTACCAAATTTGAAGGCTACGACCCAGAAGTTTCTACCTCAGGTTCAGCTTTCGATCAAGGCGTGGATTTGTACGCTTATCCAAAACCACGGGTATTTATGGTAGGATTAAATATCGGTTTGTAATTGTTGTATCACCTTCATTAAAAAGAAATCAAGCATGAACGCGACAGTAAAATATATCAGCCGATGGTTAATTAGCGGAGCGCTATTGGTATCGGCAGGAAGTTGCTCAGAGTTTTTGGAAGAACCCGATCGCTCAAACTTCACTCTCGAAAACTATTTCACCAAGCCCGAACACGCCGAAAGTGTGGTCAACTCCATCTACGAAAACCTCCGCAACGTGCTAGGGGGAGGTTTTGGAGGCGCGCCTTGGATGATGCTCGAATTTGCGACGGGCTTGGCCAATACCGAGTTGGGACAAGCTCAAAACAGCATTTTTGTGCGCAACTTAGTCAACAACTCCGACAACGGCTACGGTGCTACTTATTGGACCAACCACTACCGTGGCATTGCCAATGCCAACTTGGCCATTGCCAAAATTCCTGGCATTACCATGAACGAGGCCGCCAAAAAACGCTACTTGGGCGAAGCGCGGTTTTTACGGGCGTTGTATTACTACGAATTGGTGCGCATTTTTGGAAGTATTCCTTTAATCAAAGACCCTGTTGACCTCAAATCGCCTGATTTGTACGCGCCGCAAGCATCTGTTGAAGAAATTTATAAGTTGATTGAAGCGGATCTCATTGAAGCTGAGGCGTCGGGCTTGCCCAATGCCGATGTTACAGGACGGGCATCAATGGGTGCGGTGAAATCGTTACTGTCGTCGGTATATTTAACGATGGCGGGATACCCGCTTCAAAAAGGCGCTGAATACTACAAAAAAGCGGCTGACAAAGCCCAAGAAGTAGTTCAGATGAAGAGCTTTAGCTTGTTTCCTTCGTACGACGACTTGCACAATCCTGCCAAGAAAAATACGGGTGAAAACATCTTTATGGTGCAGTTTGCGGCTTTTGTGTTGCCTTCCAACTGGCAAACGTCAATCATTCCGTACAACCAAGGGATTTCGGCTTATACCGACGAAACGGGGGCGATTTTTGCCAACAAAGAATTTGTAGAGTCGTACGAACAAGGAGACAAGCGTACGGCCGAGAAGCAGTTCTATTATTCGTCGTTTTCGTTGCGCAGCGACCGCACCAAGACGCGTAATTTGGGAGGCTATTATTTGTACAAACATTTTGACAACACCGCCCAACTTTCGACCACTAGCAGCGACTTGAATTGGACGGTATTGCGCTACGCCGAGGTATTGTTGACATTGGCTGAGGCGTCAAACGAGGCAAATGGCCCAACGGCGGTGGCCTATGATGCGGTCAATGCCGTTCGTAAGCGCGCCGAATTACCCGAATTGAAGGGTTTGAGCAAAGAAGAACTGAGAGAAGCCATTTGGCGGGAACGTTGGTACGAGTTGAGCTTTGAAAACAAAACGTGGTACGACATGGTGCGTTTGCGCAAAGCCTTCAACGTCACGACCAAGAAGTTTGAAAACTACGTGGGTCACAAGTTTTCTTACGGCCCAACGCTCAAAGACCGTGAGTTACTATTCCCTATTCCAACGGCTGAAATCCGTAACAATAGCAAGTTGAAACAAAATCCTGGCTACTAGGTGCTTACGCACAGTTAACGGTTAATGGTTATCCGTTAATCGTTGATTTTGAACGACTAACCGCTGCGGCTAGTCGCGGTGAACGAATAACAGTTAACCAGTAACGTATTAAAAGGGTGCATAAATAGATAGAAAGCTTGATTCATACCGTAGGCATCTTTTAATCAGAAGCCTACGGTATAAACTCCAATTTGGCTACTTTTTACACAAACACATCGTTTCCTTTTTTTTACCAACACAGAAGTTTAATCAGTACATGCCGATGAACCAACCGACCCACCGTCGTCCGAAAGTCCGTACCCTTTGGAGTTTTGGCTTTATTTCTTTTCTCTCTCTTTTTATTGCTTGGGTGCTTCCGTCGCAGGGAGTATTGGCACAAAAAAAACCTTTGGTGGTTTTTGTCTGTGGTGACCACGAATACAGCGGCGAGCAAACGTTACCATTGATAGCCGCCGAGTTGGAAAAAAACTACGGCGTGCGTACCAAAGTGCTATCATCGTACCCTGACCAAAATGCCGAAAAAAACATTCCAGGCTTGGAAGCACTCCGCGAAGCTGACCTGGCCATATTTTTTCTCCGTTGGCGCCAACTTCCTCCTGAGCAACTGGCCTTTATTGATGAATATTTAAAATCTGGAAAGCCTGTGATGGGTTTCCGTACGTCCACCCACGCTTTTAATTTTCCCAAAGGTGATCCGTCCGAAGTCTGGAATGCCTTTGGCGAACGTGCTTTTGGTACGCCTCCAGGTTGGGGAAGAGCGGGGCACACGCACTACGGCCACAAAAGTACCACCGACGTAACCATCATTCCCGAAGCAGCCAAACACCCGATTTTGAGGGGAGTTCCTGCCTCGTTTCATGTACCTTCTTGGTTGTATCGTGTCAAACCCGATTATCCGCCACAAGGTTCTGTTTCGCTTTTGTTGGGAAAATCAGTCAATCCTGACAAAGCTGCCATTGACAATCCCGTAGCGTGGACGTGGAAAAATAAGGAAGGCGCAAAGGTGTTTTTCACGACCTTAGGTCACCCCGAAGATTTTCAAGAAGAAGGTGTTCAGCGTCTGACCGTCAATTCAATCCTATGGTTATTGGATAAGCCTGTTCCAAAAAAATGGAAAGGAAAAATAGCCATTCAAGTACCCTACCGTGGTATTGTAAAATAGAAAAGAAAACCCTGTTACATAAATTCCTAAATCCATGAGAAGAAGCGTCCAAGGATTGCTGATCGCTGCCAGTGCGGCGTTCATTGCCTTTAGTGCTTTTCAGCCAGAGTTAGCCACCCCACTGAAAATTGAAAAAGGAACGCACATTTCGTTAATCGGGGGAAATCTTGGTTCTCGAATGCTGAACTACGATTATTTCGAAACTGAAATGCAGCTCCGTTATCCCGACAGTCAACTGTACATTCGTAACATGTGCGACGGCGGCGATACCCCAGGTTTTCGGCCTCACGCAAGCCGAAACAACCCTTGGGCGTTTCCTGGGGCAGAAAAGTTTCAAACCGAATACGCCAATAAGTCGCAAAGCGAAGGTTTTTTTGATGCGCCTGACCAGTGGTTGACGCGCCTCAAAACGGACGTCGTTGTCGGGATGTTTGGTTACAGTGAGTCGTTTCAAGGAGCGGCAGGGGTCAACAACTTTAAAGCCGAGCTCGATGCGTTTATTAAACATACCCTCAGCCAAACCTACAACGGAAGTGCGGCACCTCAGTTGGTGTTGGTTTCGCCGATTGCGTTTGAGGACTTGTCAAGTTTGCATGACTTACCCAATGGCGTGAAAGAAAACGCCAATTTGCAATTATATACCAATGCCATTAAAGAGGTAGCAACGCGCAATAACCTTTTGTTTATCGACGCTTTTACTCCTTCCAAACAATGGTATGCTGAGTCGAAAGAACCATTGACCATCGACGGTTCGCAATTGACGGAAGATGGATATAAAAAGTTTGGGGTGTTTTTGGCCGATAAATTAGCAGGAAAAACGCCTGCCAAAGCTGAAAGCAACCGTGCGCTCGTTCATGCGGCCGTAGCGGAAAAAAACTGGATGTGGCACAACGACTTCAAGATTCCTAACGGGGTACACGTCTATGGCCGCCGTTATAATCCGTTTGGTCCCGATAACTATCCTGCTGAAATTGAGAAGATTCGTCAAATGACGGCGATTCGCGATACGGCCGTGTGGTTGGCGGCTTCTAAAGGAGCAAAGATGGACATTGCGGCTGCCGATGCAAAAACGCGGACGCTACCTCCTGTTAAAACCAACTTTAACCCCGATAAAAACGGAAGCCTGACCTATCTCTACGGAGAAGAGGCGGAAAGTAAACTCAAAGTGCCTGCTGGGTATAAAATTGAGCTGTTTGCTTCTGAAAAAGAATTTACGGATTTGGCCAACCCCGTACAGATGTCGTTTGATAACAAAGGGCGTTTGTGGGTAGCTACCATGCCAAGCTATCCGCACTACAAGCCAGGGGATACCAAGCCGAACGATAAAATCATCATCTTTGAAGATACCAACAACGACGGTAAGGCCGATAAACAAACGGTATTTGTGGAAGGGCTGCATTTGCCGTTGGGTTTTGAAATCGCCAAAGAAGGCGTGTATGTTTCGCAAGGAACGAACCTAAAGTTATTTACGGATACCAACGGCGACGACCGTGCCGATAAAGTAGAGATTTTGATGAGTGGCTTCGACGACCACGATACGCACCACAACAGTAGCGCGTTTTGCGCCGACCCATCGGGTGCGATTTATACAGGAGAAGGAGTGTTTTTGCACACCAGTGTAGAAACTTCTTACGGAACGGTACGTGCTACCAATGGTGGTTTTTATCGTTATGCTCCTCAGTTGCACAAATTAGAACGTACCGCTCAGTTGTCGATTCCTAACCCGTGGGGGATTGCTTTCGACGATTGGGGGCAACCGTTTTTTGCCGAAACTTCCAGCCCTGACGTGCGTTGGATGTTGCCTGGTTCGGTTTTGCCGCGTTACGGTCAAGCTACCCATAAGTCGGTGCAGTTGATTGAAAAAGACCACATGGTACGCCCAACTTCAGGGTTGGAGTTCTTATGGAGTCGCCATTTTCCTGATGAAGTACAAGGCGATATGTTGATTAACAATACCATTGGTTTCTTGGGAACAAAACAGCACCAAGTGTGGGACGACGGCACAGGCTACAAGACGAAGCACCGCCAAGACCTGATTGTAAGTTCTGACCGTAACTTCCGCCCTGTCGATATGGAAGTAGCGCCAGATGGTTCGTTGTACGTGATTGACTGGCACAATATCCTCATTGGGCACATGCAGCACAACGCTCGTGACCCACTCCGCGACCACGTTCACGGCCGTATTTACCGCGTCACGTACCCGTCGCGCCCGCTGGTTACTCCTGCAAAAATTGACGGAGCTTCGGTAGAAACTTTGTTGGATAACCTCAAGCTTCCCGAATACCGCACTCGCTACCGTACCCGTCGTGAGCTTCGTGGCCGCAATGCCGCTGAAGTGTTGCCAAAAATAACCAAATGGGCGGCAAGTCTCGATAAAACCGACCCACGCTACGAACACCATTTGTTGGAGGCGTTGTGGGTAAGCTGGGGATTGGACAAAGTGGACCAAAAGTTACTCCGCCAGCTGCTTAAAGCCAAAGATTACCACGTGCGTTCGGCGGCGGTTCAAGTCGTTCGTTATACAGGCCACCAAGTGCCTGACCAAGCGGCATTGCTCATGCAGGCGGCCAAAGACGAGAATACGCGCGTTCGCTTGATGGCGATTGTGGCGGCCTCGTGGATTGGCAAAGAAAAAGGATTGCCAATTTTGGCCGAAGCAGCCAAGAAGCCACTGGATGACTGGATGGTGTATGCCCACGAAACGGCGGTAGCGCACTTGAAGGGAGAAAACGTAGTGGTGAAGAAAAAAGAAGCGGAAGTGGTATCGACCCTGAAAGGAGCCGAATTGGAATTGTTTAAGTTGGGTAAAACCATTTATAGCAAAGAAGGCTACTGCGCTACCTGCCACCAAGCCGACGGCAATGGGCTGACGGCTTCGGGCTTCCCGCCGTTGGCAGGGACCAAGTGGGTACAGGGCAACGAAGAGCGCCTCATCAAAATCGCCCTCAAAGGACTCATGGGGCCGATAGAGGTAAACGGTAAACAATACCCAGGCCAAGTACCGATGACGCCGTTTGCAGGTTTGCTCAACGACAAAGAAGTAGCGGCCGTATTGACTTACGTCCGAAACTCGTTTGGCAACAAAGCTTCGGCCATCACGCCCGAAAAAGTAAAAGAAGTAAGAGCCGCCACAGCTGGCAAAAGCGATATTTATACGTCGTCGAAGCTCCTGAGCGAGCATCCGTTGGAGAAGTAATATTTTCCCTGTTACGGATAAGAACAAAAAATGCGAGGGGCAATTGCTCCTCGCATTTTTTGTCTCGGTCAGACGATAGTCAGACCGACTACAATACCCCCTTCAAAAACCCCGCCATCTTATTCATCAATTCTTTCTTGGCATACTCAGGGCTAGAATGGCCTGCGTTGGGAATAAACTCAATCTGAACAGGTCGGTTTTTGCTTCTATAGACGCTCATCAGTTCAATAGATTGATTGATAGGTACTTGAACGTCTTGTTCGCCGTGAACAATAAAAAGAGGAGGAGCATCGGCAGTCACCTGATGTACAGGGCTGGCGAGTTTGGCTAGGTCAGGCACTTGCTCAACGGGTTTCCCCAACAAAATAGCCAAGGCAGGCAAGCGCACGTTCAGTCCGTGCGGCGTGGACTGATTTAGAATAGTTAGGAAGTTGGTCGGGCCAAAAAAATCAATGCACGCTTGTACCGAAGAGGAAGTGGAGGTGTATTTTCCAAGCGTACCTTCGAGTGTTGGATGGTTGTTGGTGGTAGCAACTAGTGCCGCCAAATGTCCCCCCGAAGAGGCACCCCAAATGATGATTTTATCGGCTCGGTAGCCGTAGGTAGCGGCATTGGCCCTCAAAAAACGAATCGCGGCTTTGATGTCATGTACGGGCGCAGGAAACGCTTTCTCAGTACTCGCCCGAAAATCAACACTTGCCAGCGCATAACCGTGCTCCAACATCCCCAAAGGCGGGTTTTCTTTACTGCCCGAATGCCAAGCGCCACCGTGAATCCAAACAATTAGGTAGGGAGAAGGATGCTGCTTGAGTTTATAAATGTCCAGTTGAAGCTTTTTACCGTCGGCTTCGGCATAGACAATATCTTTGACAACAAGCGTATCTTTCTGAGCCTGTGCCCACAATGTAAGAAGGCAAACCCAAAGCGTTAAAAAAGATTTTTTTATCATTGGTGGTACGGGCATGAATTTTCAAAAATTATCACTTCCAAATCAGGTCAAAGATAAACAGTAACCCCAATATTTTGTGAGCAGCAGCACTACCATCGGCATATTAATTCCAAAATTTCTGAAATGAACTAAGGGGAGTTTTTGGAAAACTTGTCTCTGTAATATAAAGTGTCTAAGAAATTTTTATCCAAAACCTATAAGATGCAATCGACCTTACTGGATAGTGCAGGTGATGAAGCACCGAAACCAAATGTGTATTCATTGCTGAACGAAGGGGCTACCAACGAGGAATTGGCGAGCGAAAAACGGGAATGGAATGACAACGAGCTATTTATTCGGCAGGCTTTTCTTGAAAACCCTTCCAAAGGCTGCGCGTTGTTGTTTCGTCGTTATCACAAAATGCTCTGTAGCCATGCCGTGCGATTTGTGTATTCCAAAGACATCGCCGAAGACTTGGTGAGTGATGTGTTTTGTCGGTTTTGGAAAACCAAAGCCTACGAAACCGTCACGAGCTCGTATCGTCTTTATTTGTTCAGAAGTGTACGAAATGAGGCACTTAACTACTTACGTTGGGAGTTCAAAGAAACCGAGAATATCGAGTTGGCAGAATACCGTGAATCGCCCCGTAGCCAACAACCCGACCACGCCACCCAGTACGAAGAAGTTGTTAAAAAGGTGGAAGAGCTGGTCAATACCTTACCGCCACAATGCCAAAAGGTATTTTTAATGAGCCGTTTTGAAGGAAAAAAATACCAAGAAATAGCCGACGAAATGGCCATTTCCCTCAAAACCGTCGAAGCACATTTAGGAAAGGCGCTGAGTATCATGCGAAACGGACTCAAAAATCACCTATGACTAAGGGGAGTTGGCCTATTTCTTATCTAAATAGTAACACACTATCTGAAACAAATGAAACGAGACATAAGCAAGGAGTTGATATTTAGCCATTTTGCCCATAAATCTTCGCCTTTACAGCGAAAAATGATTGACGAATGGCTGCAAACCGAAGCCAATGAAGAGCAATATTTCGCATGGCTTGAGGAGTGGGAAAATACCCATCCACAGTACTTGCCCAAAAGTGAGGCGGCTTTGGAAAATTATGAGGCGTTTTTGGAGGCGAATCCGCATTCTCAATTACCAACAGAAATGCCCGCGTCCGAATCCGTGGTTTCCTCAAACCGTCGCTATTGGTTTCGTTGGTTAGCGGCGGCGTCGGTTGTGTTGGTGCTGGGCGGTGTGGGATGGTTGTTCCGTAGCAGTTTACTGTATCAAACCTACCAAACTGCCTTTGGCGAAACCAAGTCGGTACGGTTGCCAGATGGAAGTAAAGTGACGCTCAATGCCAATTCATTGCTACGGCTCCCGCGTTTTGGTTTTGGGACAAAAAATCGGGAAGTATTCTTGAAAGGGGAAGCGAGCTTTTCGGTGACGCATACCCCCGACCATCAAAAGTTTGTGGTAAAAACCAATAAGCAATTTGAAGTGGTGGTTTTGGGGACGGAGTTTTCGGTATATGCCCGCCAGCGGATTTCTAAAGTGGTATTGAGCAAAGGCAAAGTGCAGGTACGCTACCAACAAGGCCGTACCCAAAAACAAATTGTGCTCACACCTGGCGATTTGGTCACGCTCGACCGCGAGAATAACATGGATAAAAAGGCCGTGTCGCATCCTCAAAACTACGCCGCTTGGGAGCAAAAACGATTTGTGTTTGAAGAAACGAGCTTGCAGGACGTCGCTTATCTGCTGCAAGAAAACTACGGATTGGAGGTCGAAATCAAAGACAAAGAGTTGTCCGAGCGGGTCATAATGGGGTCGTTTCGGGCAGAGAACGTTGACCAACTTTTACAATCCATTTCGGAGCTGTTGGATATTAGCGTAGTGAGGCAAGGAAATAGAGTTCAACTGTCTGATAAATAAGTGAAATAGCAGACTTTCCAAGTTTAAAAATCTATTGATTATCAAAGGGATGAGCTTGAAACTTGGAAAGTCTATAGTGGTGTAACTGTTTAATTAACTAAACGAATTTAACTTATCGAAAATATGAAAAAACGATTATCAAATTCCTCCAAAATTGGGCTTCTCCTCACGGTGATTTTACTGGGAAATCAGTTGGGACGAACGCAGACGTTTGCCAAAGCCCAAACGGTTATCAAAAAAAACAACGATAGTGCTCGCATGGCTGCGCCGCGCCCGCTCAAAGAGGCGCTCAGTGAGCTGATGAAAACGTACCAAGTAGAGATTATGTTTGAGCGCGATGCGGTCGAAGGCTTGGTCGTTCAAACGGCGCCCGTCAATCAAAATGTTAAGCTTGAGAAGAACTTAGACAACCTGCTACGACCGTTGGGGTTGAAGTACAAAAAAGTAAACAGTAATTCTTATTTGATTATTGGCGAGCGTAAAAAGCCTTCTAAATCGTCGAGTGGGGTTTCGGAGCGATTTCCAGAGGGCGTGTTGCCTGGGCAAGAAGTAGCAGAAAGGGATGCCACGACCGAAGTACTGACGCCGTTTGAGACAAGGGCGGCGGTTGAGCAAGTACTCAAAGGCAAAGTCACCGACGCCGAAAAAGGAGAGGCGTTACCAGGAGTAAGTGTGTTGATAAAAGGTACGAACAAAGGCACAACCACCAATGCCAATGGGGAGTATTCACTCCAAATTCCTGACAATGGCGCTGTGTTGGTGTTTAGCTTTGTTGGGTATGAGCCGCAAGAAATGGCCATTGGTAACCAAACTCAGCTGAACATAGCTTTGAAAGCCGACATCAAGGCGCTGAACGAAGTAGTGGTAGTTGGTTATGGACAGGTGAAAAAAAGTGATTTGACGGGTTCGGTAGCGACGGTGGCGGTTGAAGAAATCAAAAAAGTAGCAGTGACTTCGCTCGACCAAGCCTTGCAAGGACGGGCCGCAGGGGTGCAAATTACCCAAAACTCAGGTGCGCCAGGGGGGGCTACGACCATCCGAATTCGCGGAGGAAACTCCATTCAGGGCGATAATGAACCCTTGTACGTTATTGATGGGATTCCGTTCAAAAACGATGGCGCGGGTAGCGGCTCTAGTTTCAACGTCTTGAGCACGCTCAACCCCAGCGATATAGAGTCGATGTCGGTTTTGAAAGATGCCTCTTCAACGGCGATTTATGGGTCGCGCGGAGCCAATGGCGTCGTGATTATTACCACCAAACGAGGCAAAGCAGGCAAATCCACCATCAACCTCGAAAGCTATTATGGTGTGCAGGAAGTCCGTAAGAAATATGGCGTATTGAACGGCCGTGAATATGCCCAGTTTGTCAATGATGCCAATACCAACGAAGGACGCGCCGCCGTTTATACCCCAGATCAAGTGAACGCTTTTGGCGAAGGCACCGACTGGCAAAATGAGATTTTTAGATCGGCACCGATTTCTAACTACCAGCTTTCGATGAGCGGGGGAGACGAACGAACCCAATACGCACTTTCGGGCGGGTATTTCAAACAAAACGGTATTGTAACCAACTCCGATTTTGACCGTTATTCACTCCGACTTAACCTCGACCGAAAACTTACCGATCGCCTCAAAGTAGGAAACAGCCTAACCGTTAATCGTACTGTGACCAACCAATCGCGTACGGATGGCGACTTAGGAAGTGCAGGTTTGGTGACGATTGCGGCTTTGCAGTTTCTGCCGATTTTGCCCGTGTATAACCCTGATGGTACTTACCTTATGACGCATCCAGCTTTGTCTTTTACGGCCGATAACCCCGCTGCTTTGGCCAAAGAGAGCAAAAATACGACCACAGCACTGCGTGTTTTTGGAAATGTGTTTGGAGAATATCAAATCATGGAAGGGCTGAATTTTAAAGTGTTATTAGGGGCAGATGCCATCATCCAAAAGCGAGATTCGTATTTGCCGCGTAGCGTAGCGAGTGGTTTGGCGCAAGGTGGTGCGGCTTCTATTTTCAATGGACAATCCGTTACGTGGTTGAACGAAAACTTGTTGAGCTACACCAAATCTTTTGGCGTCCATAACATCAGCGCCCTAATAGGTTATACCCAACAGGCAAACCGTAGTGAAAGCAATACGGCTGCTTCGCGCAACTTTGTAAATGACAACTTAAACTCGGGGAATTTGGGGGCAGGTTCGGTGCCGTTGGTGCCTTCGTCGGGTATTGGTACGTGGGGTTTGCAGTCGTATTTGGCGCGAATCAATTATGGATACAAAGACAAATATCTCTTTACGGCGTCGTTTCGGGCCGATGGTTCATCGCGCTTTGGAGCTAATAACCGATACGGCTATTTTCCTTCGGCCGCGTTGGCATGGCGTGTTTCAGAAGAAGATTTCCTGAAAAATGCGCGCGTAATCAGTGATTTGAAACTGCGGGCTACCTACGGTTCTACTGGAAACCAAGACGGTATTGGAAATTATCCAGCGTATTCGTTGTTGGGAACGCAAAATTATATTTTCGGTAATGCTGTTTCAACGGGCATTGGACCTTCCCAAATCGCCAATCCCGATTTGTCGTGGGAAACGACGACCCAAGCGGATCTGGGTATTGACGTTGGTCTCTTCAACAACCGAATCACCTTTGTGGCTGATTTGTACCTCAAACGTACCAAAGATTTGTTGCTTAACGTAACCATTCCGAGTACGTCGGGTTATTCGAGTGCGATTCAAAATTTAGGAAAAGTAGAGAACAAAGGGGTAGAATTTAGCCTCTCGTCGCGCAATATTGATAAAGCGTTTAAATGGAATACTGACCTTAATTTTGCTTCTAATCGCAACACTGTTTTAGACATTGGAGGTGCTCCCCAGATTTTTGCAGGACAGGTAGCTAACATTGCCCAAAACGTTAACTCTGGCGTTATTCGGGTGGGCGAACCGTTGGGGTCGTTTTATGGATACGTGACCGATGGGCTGTATCAAACGACAGACGAATTGACGGCATTGAGCGATCCACAAGCTAGAAAACCAGGCGACCGTAAATACGCCGATTTGAACGGTGACAAGAAAATTGATGACAATGACCGAACCATTATTGGCCGTGCTCAACCCAAGTTTTTGGGAGGTATCAGCAATTCGTTTTCTTATAAAGGCTTTGAGTTAACGTTGTTTTTGCAAGGTGTTTATGGGAATAAAATATTGAATGCCAATCGGTTTGAGTTGGAGTATTTGAACGGGACCAACAACCAAAATCGGGATATGTTGAACCGTTGGACACCTACCAACACCAACACCGATATTCCGAGGGCTTCAACCACACGGCCTGCCAACCGTATTTCGTCGCGTCAAATCGAAGATGGCTCTTATTTACGGTTGAAAAATGCCCAGTTAGCCTATAATCTGCCCGCATCAGTTACCAAAGCCCTTAAAATACAGTCGTTTCGGGTATATGTGACTGCTCAAAATTATTTGACTTGGACCAAGTACTCAGGCTATGACCCCGAGGTGAATCGCTTTGGACAAGATAGTCGCAGTCAAGGGTTTGATTACAGTAGCTACCCTGCCGCTAAGACGTTATTACTGGGCCTTAATGTCGGTTTTTAATTCATTAAACTCATGAACAAAATGAACGCAAAACATATACTTACGGGCCTTTGCCTGACATTTGCTTTGGCTGCCTGCGATGTGTTAGACCAAACGCCAGAGTCGAATTTTACTCCTGAAAATTTTTACCGAAATGCCGATGACGCCAAAGCCGCCGTTAGTTCGGTGTATGACTTGATGAATACGGCCGAGATGTACAACCAAATCGTGTGGATTTTGCAAGATCAAGCGACCGACGACTCTGAATGGGGCGGCGGACGCTCAACGGCCAACCAAGCCAAAAACGATTTGGATAAATATACCTTTACGCCTGCCACGAGCACGTTTCAATCGCTCTGGACGACTACCTACCGTGCCATCAATCGGGCTAATACGGTCATAACTCGCGTACCGACGGTGGCGATGGACAGTGACTTGAAAAATCGTATGGTGGCCGAAGCGAAGTTTATGCGTGGGTTTTACTATTTCAATTTGGTACGTCTGTTTGGAGGAGTACCGCTAGTGACCAAAGAAACCACGTCGCTCAATGATTTGGCAGTAGCACGTGCGTCGGTCGATGAGGTATATCAGCAAATTATCCAAGATTTTACGGAAGCAGAGGCTATTTTGCCAGTTACCTACGCAGCAGGCGACCGTGGTCGTGCGACCAAGGGAGCAGCAAAAGCGTTTTTGGCCAAAGTATATTTGACCCGTCAAGAATGGCCCAAGGCATCGGCCAAGGCCAAAGAAGTGATGGACATGGGTGTCTATGACCTTTGGGCCAACTACGCCGACGTGTTTGCGATTGCGAACAAAAACGGGAAAGAGGCTATTTTTGAAGTTCAAGCCCTGGGTGGTGGAGTCGGAGAGGGTAGCTTTATGCAGGGTTATATGCGTCCGAATTTTGACCGTGTCAATGGAGTTTCAGGGTTTGGAGATGATCCCGTGACGGAGAATTTGTACCGTGCCTACCGTGCTGACGATAAACGCCGTAACATTAATTTGAGACTTTATACGTCCACAGGAACTCCTGCAGCTCCTGCGAGTGTGGCGTTTCCGTGTTATGTTTACAAATACCTAGACCCAGCAGCTACTGCCAACGGTGAAGGAAGCAATAACTTTCCAGTACTTCGGTATGCCGATGTAGTTTTGATGTATGCCGAAGCCCTCAATGAGCAGACAGCGGCTTCTGCTGAAGCCTACTCTAACGTCAATCGGATTCGTAGCCGTGCAGGGCTTCCCAATTTGACTCCAAATCTCACTCAGGCCCAATTCAGAGACAGTTTACTGTTGGAAAGACGCCTAGAGTTGGCATTTGAAGGGCATCGGTGGTTTGATTTAAGCAGAAGAAAAAAGCTCATTGATGCGATGAAAATCCAGAATCCAACCATCAAGGTGGAAGAGCGGCACTATTTATATCCGATTCCGCAAACAGAGAGAGATGTCAATCCTAAACTGGACCAAAATCCTGGTTATTAGGAGAGCAATCTTTGTGGAGGAATATAAAAAAGAATAAACACATAGTTCACATAGGATACATCTATGTGAACTATGTGTTTCAAAATTTGAGCCTAATAGAACACCTGAGCCAGAGTAAATCTAAACACAATTTTGGTTTATTACCATAGCGAATTGGTTACTGGCTTTAATCCTTTTTCCATGAAGCGTCGGCAATTTATTCAGCATACAATTTTGGGCTCGTCATTGCTAACGATAGGGGTCACTCAAGCAAAAGAGGTACCTACTGAAATTATCAACTCAGGCGTAGGGAGTAACAATACGGTTGATTTGTTGGCTCGTCTCGATAAAGACTGTCTAGCGCACCAACCCGATTTAACGGTATTGATGGTGGGGACGAATGATATGAACAGTCGAAAATTCATTCCATTGGCAGAATATGAAAAAAATATGCGCCAAATCATCGAAAGGATTTTGGCTATTAAAAGTAAAATTTTGCTCATGAACCTGCTGCCTGTATATGAGCCATACTTAATGACGCGGCACAAACCTGAGTTTTATCAACCCGAAGGTCACACTGGGCGCAAGGCACAAATGAACCGCTTGATTAAGCAATTGGCAACGGCCTATGGATTGTCTTTTTTGGATTTACATCATCTTTTTGAAAAGGTGGGGAATGTAAGTTTAGACGTCAATAGTTTGATAAAAAATGAAGCCAATAGCAAAACAACGGATGGGCTACATCCAACGCCAGACGGTTATCGAGTAATCGGAGTAGCAGTGTATGAACACTTGATAAACAATGATTTGCCGCGCCGAAAAATCGTTTGTTTTGGTGATAGTATCACCATTGGCGATGGTCAATCTGACGGGGCCAATTACCCTGCGTATCTAAAAAAGCTTTTAAATTCCTAAACTTTTACCAATGAAAAAAACATCCCTGCTCATTTGCCTTCTGGGGGCTATTCTTTTCTTGCCTAGTTTCAAAATCAACCGAACGCTTACCTCTCACGCCTTAGTTCGCAAAGCCGATGTCATCATTTACGGTGGGACATCTTCGGCGGTTACGGCGGCGGTACAGGTGGTAAAAATGGGTAAAACTGCGATTATTGTTTCACCCGACAAACACCTCGGCGGGTTATCATCAGGCGGCCTAGGGTTTACCGATACGGGCAATAAACAAGTAATTGGCGGGCTCTCGCGGGAGTTTTATCATCGATTGTACGAGCACTACCAAAAGTCGGACTCGTGGCAATGGCAAAAAAAGGAAGAGTACGGCAACAAAGGCCAAGGAACACCCGCGTTGGATGGTGCCAACCGCACCATGTGGATTTTTGAACCCCACGCTGCCGAACAAGTTTTTGAAGACTTTGTCAAAGAAAATAAATTGGTGATTTATCGTAACGAATGGCTCGACCGCTCGGCCAAGGGGGTGACTAAAAAGGCGGGAAAAATCACTTCGTTTCGGACTTTGAGCGGCAATGTTTATGAGGGAAAAATGTTTATCGACGCCACCTACGAAGGCGATTTGATGGCGGCTGCGGGTGTGAGTTACCACGTGGGGCGTGAAGCCAACAGCGTGTATGGCGAAAAATGGAACGGGGTACAGGTCGGAGTTTTCCAACACGGCCATTACTTCAAAAAACCAGTAAGTCCGTACAAAGTTGAGAACGACCCTAAAAGCGGACTCTTGCCCGAAATCTCCGCCGAACAACCAGGCGAAAATGGGTCGGGCGATAAAAAACTACAAGCGTATTGTTTCCGAATGTGCCTGAGCAACCACCCCGACAACCGCGTTTTTTTTACGAAACCCGAAGGCTATAATCCCGACCGCTACGAGTTGGTAGCGCGGGTGTTTGCAACGGGTTGGCGCGAGACGTTCGATAAGTATGACCCCATTCCGAACCGTAAAACGGACACCAACAACCACGGGCCTTTTAGTACCGACTATATTGGCAAAAACTACGACTATCCTGAAGCCAGCTATGAGCGCCGCAAAGCCATCATCAAAGACCATGAGCTGTACCAAAAAGGCTTGATGTACTTTTTGCAAAATGACCCTCGCGTTCCTGCCGACGTGCAAGAAAAAATGAAACAATGGGGCTTACCAAAAGATGAATTTAAGGACAACGGCGGCTGGCCGCATCAATTGTATATCCGCGAAGCACGCCGTATGAAAGGCGTTTTTGTGATGACCGAAGCCGATGCTTTGGGAAAAACCAACGTTCCGCAACCCATCGGAATGGGGTCGTATTCGCTTGATTCCCACAATGCCCAGCGTTTTGTTACAAAAGAGGGGTACGTTCAGAACGAAGGAGACATCGGCGTTCATCCCGATAAGCCGTATTCGATTGCCTACGGAGCCATTTTACCAAAAGAAACTGAATGTGCTAACCTTTTAGTCCCCGTGTGTGTGTCAAGTTCGCACATTGCGTATGGTTCTATCCGCATGGAGCCAGTATTTATGATATTGGGTCAGTCGGCGGCGGCAGCGGCGGTCTTGGCCATCGAAAACAACGTTTCCCCACAAAAACTACCGTATGAGAAGCTTCGTCAAATACTTGAGAAGGAGAACCAGCGTTTAGATTGGGAAACAAGCCAAGGGAAATGAAAAGTAAAAACGTACGCTGGGGACTGGGAATCTTCGTTTTTATTATTCTCGCAAATACCCATACGGGTAGCTGGATACTAGGAATGATGACATGGACAGATACTTTTATGGGTAGGCCCCGTCAGTATTTGTTTGTCACGGAAGACTATCGTTTTCACGTTTATTTACAGGATGATTTGAGCCGTGTCAAAGCATCTTTTGACGAATATCAAAAAACGCAGCACCAAAAGGTAGTGCTCTACAGGACATTTGCTAAAAACCCACTTTATTTTTGGAAGTGGCGTAGCTATCTCTGGGATGAGAAGTATGAATATCCTTACAAAGAACTACCTCTTGGGGTGCGGTTTTAGAACATTCAAGGTTACTGATTTACACTAAAAGCTACTTCCATGTTTTCCCACAGCAGCGAAACCCTGCCTTTGGAAGAAATGGTGTAAAGCAGTTTTTCGTTGAATTGCGACGATTTTTTAGGTTGGACACTCACGCGCAACGCATCCTGTTTTTCGTCGTACTTAAAAGCTCCCCATTGAGCCGCTACTTTGTTGAAAATGAGCGTCCATTTCCCTTCGCTAGGAATGACAAAGAAACCGTATTTACCCGCAGGTAAGGTAACTCCTTCGATGGTGACGTCTTTGTCGATTTCAAATGTAGTAGCCTCGTTGGCACCTGCCCGCCACACTTGTCCGTAAGGCACCAATTCCCCCCATACTTTGCGGCCTTTGACCGAAGGCTGACCGTAATTGAGACTAATCGTAATTCCGCCTACTTCCCGAGACACTTGAGCGGGCGGGCTAGGGCGAGTGCCTTTGTCTTGGGCAAGGGTGTTGAAACCAAGAAAATAAACCAAAGTAAAGGCAAAGAATGTCAGGCTGTTTTTTAGGTACGATTGCATAGCTTACAATAGATTTGAATGGTTAATAAAAATGACTGCGACAAAATTGCGGAACCCTTCAAAAACAACCCGTTCAAAAGCAGTTCAAATTGGTGCAAGTTGATTCAAGGAAAACTGGGGAGAACTTTGTGGGAAACTCAAGTAGATTTTAGTCAAAAAACGGTTTATACTACTGACCAAAAAGAAACATTTCTGCTCGGAAAGCGGAACGTTTTCCTCGACTATTAACCGTTGACTATACCGAATGATTCAGATTAACTCCACCCTTACACCTTCTGATTTATCAGCTAAGCTAAACGATTTCTGGGCGCTTTCGGCGCAAAAAATCAGCTCAATCGCCGACCACTACGATGTCGACAAAGGCTCTCCCGTCTTTACCGTAAAAGGCCAATACACCACGCGTGGCTGGACCGAATGGACGCAAGGCTTCCAGTTTGGGTCGGCTATTTTGCAGTTTGACGCTACGGGCGACGAAGCGTTTTTGGACTATGGCCGCAAAAATACGCTCTCGGTCATGGCTCCTCACGTGAGCCACATCGGCGTACACGACCACGGATTCAACAACGTCAGCACCTACGGCAACTTACTGCGATTGATGCACGAAGGCAAAATTCCGTTTAATGAGTGGGAGAAAAATTTTTACGAATTGGCGCTGAAAATCTCAGGAGCCGTGCAAGCAAGCCGCTGGACGACCATTAAAGGCCGCGATGGCAGTCCGAGTGGTGGATTTATTCACTCGTTTAATGGCCCTCATTCGTTGTTTGTCGATACCATTCGCTCGTGCCGTGCCTTGGTGGTCAGTCATCAATTGGGACACGTATTTCAAGGCGAAAACGACGTTAAAATAAACCTCCTCGAACGCGCATTACAACACATCAAAGCTACGGCCGATTATGCGGTGTATTACGGTGAAGGGCGCGATTCGTACGATATATGGGGCCGCACGGCGCACGAAAGCGTTTTTAACACCAAAGATGGAAATTATCGTTGCCCCAATTCTCAACAAGGTTACACAGGATTCAGTACTTGGACGCGTGGCTTGGCTTGGGCGATGTGTGGTTTTCCTGAGCAGTTGGAAGCCCTCACCCATATTTCGGACGAGGCATTGGAGTCGTTGGGAGGGCGCGCGTCTATCGAAGCCATGATGCTCAAAGCTGCCCGCGCTACTTGCGACTTTTTTATCGAACATACCCCTACCGATGGAGTGCCTTATTGGGATACGGGTGCGCCTAATTTACACAAACTAGGCAACTATCTCGACCGTCCTGCCGAGCCTATTAATGACCACGAACCCGTTGATAGTTCGGCGGCTGCCATCGGCGCACAGGGGTTGTTACGTTTGGGTAAATATTTGATGGATAGAGGAGGCGCCGAAGGCGGGGGTGAGGTTTACTGGCAAGCGGGATTGACCGTGATGAATACGTTGTTACAAACGCCATATTTAAGTGCCGATGCTGCACACCAAGGGTTATTGTTACATTCGATTTACCACCGTCCAAACGGTTGGGACTTCGTACCAGAAGGGAGTAAAATTCCGTACGGTGAGTCGAGTATGTGGGGCGATTATCACATTCGTGAAGCGGCATTGTATTTACAGCGCATTATCAACAACGAGCCGTACTACGCCTTTTTAAACTGTGTAAAGCCCTAAGGTCAGACGGCAGTCAGACCCCAGAGAGCACAAGCGACAAAGAGTCCTGTCTGACTATCGTCTGACAGGTTAGATGGTAGTCAGACCCCATAGAGCAGATAAAGAGACCTGTCAGACGATAGTCAGACAGGTTAGACGGCAGTCAGACCCCATAGAGCACAAGCGATAAAGAGTGCTGTCTGACTATCGTCTGACAGCTAATCCAGTAAGCACGAACCACAAATCTCCCATGAGCAGCGGAAAATATAAACCCAAATATACCCGAGTCGCCCAGTTAAAAACAGCGGCTGATTTAAGAAAACATTTAGAAACTAGCCAAGTTGATTTGGCGTTTGATGAAACCCTGTTACCCCCTTCCGAAAGTCCCTTTGGGAAGAAAATAGCCCTCAAATCAGGTAAAACGATTGGCAACAGTCTGTGTATTTTACCCATGGAAGGCTGGGATGGAACCCTTGACGGAAAACCTTCTGAATTTACGAAAAACCGCTGGGTGAAGTTTGCCGTCAGTGGCGCCAAATTGCTGTTTGGTTGCGAAGCCGTAGCGGTGTGTCATGAGGGTAAAGCTAATCCTAATCAGTTGGTGATGAACGAAGCAAACTTTGAGGAGTTTGTTCAATTACGTCAATTGATTTTGGACAAACACCGTGAGAAATTTGGCACAACCGACGACTTAGTGATTGGCCTGCAACTCACGCACTCGGGGCGTTTTTGCAAACCCAATAGCCACAAAAAATTTGAGTCAAAGATTTTGTACTCGCATCCATTCTTGAACAAAAAATTTGGCATGGAAGCCGACCATCCCGTATTGACGGACGATGAAGTCGATGAAATCATTGACATGTACGTAAAAGCGGCGGTATTGGCCCAAAAAGCGGGTTATGATTTTGTGGATATAAAGCATTGTCACGGCTACTTGGGGCACGAGTTTTTAAGCGCCATCGACCGCGACGGCAAGTACGGTGGTAGTTTTGAAAACCGTACTCGCTACCTACGTAACATCGTAGCGGGCATCAAAGAGGCTGCGCCAGGGCTAGAAATGGGGATTCGTTTGAGCGCGTTTGATTTTGTTCCGTTCAAAAAAGGAACAAATGACCAAGGCGAACCTGAGCAAATGGAGGTGTATCCGTACGCATTTGGCGGGCAAAAAGATGGGCTTTCCATTGATTTAGAAGAACCCAAAGCCTTCTTGGGATTAGCGCAAGAGCTTGGTATTCAGTTGATATGCGTAACGGGAGGAAGTCCCTATTACACACCTCACCTTACCCGTCCTGCGTTGTTCCCGCCTTCGGATGGTTACTTGCCCCCAGAAGAGCCGTTTACGGGGGTGAAACGCCAAATTGACGTAACGGCAGGACTGAAAGCCGAATTTCCTGAATTGGTAATTATTGGTTCGGGGTACTCGTATTTGCAAGAATGGTTGCCAAATGTCGCGCAATACGTGCTTCGTAACGGCATGGCCGATAGCGTAGGTTTTGGGCGGATGGTGCTTTCGTATCCTTCGATGCCCGACGATATGTTGCAAGGAAAAAGTCTAACGCGTAACCTCATTTGCCGTACTTTCTCCGATTGCACCACGGCTCCGCGCCACGGCTTGATTTCGGGATGTTTTCCTCTTGATCCATATTACAAAAAACGCCCCGAAGCCGAGGAGCTAAAAACGATTAAAGAGGGGTTGTAGGGAAATTTTAGTGCAATTAGTTTAAAACACATAGAAAACATAAAATGACTAAGTATTCTATGTGTTTATCCTATAGCAGGTTAAACGCATTAAAAAGAAAGAAGCCTCAGCGAGGCTAAATCTTAGTAGAAAAGGAGGGGCAAAGACCCTCACCAAGCCCCATCGGGGTGACATCTTTTACCGAGCATCGGCTGCCGCGATGGGGCTTGGGGATTACTTATTTACCTTATACCCAGCAGGGCTATGAAAAAAACAGCGTTTGTGACGGGCGGAAGCCGTGGAATAGGTTTGGGGATTGCGGAGCATTTAGCCCAAAAAGGATTTGATTTGGCGATCAATGGCGTACGCGATGAAGCAGCGGTCAGCGATGTCTTGGAACATCTGCGAACGTTGGGTGCCGAGGTCATCTATTGCCAGGGAGATATTGCTTCGGCGGAGGCGCGTGCTAGTATGTTGGCCAAAATAAAAAGCCGTTTTGGCCAACTCAATGTATTGGTCAACAATGCAGGGGTTGCCCCAAAAGTTCGGGCTGATATTTTGGAAGCCACCGAAGAAAGCTTTGATTATGTGCTCAATACCAACCTAAAAGGAACGTATTTTCTGACGCAGGCCGTTGCCAATTGGATGGTGGAACAAAAGCAGTCAAACGCTGATTTTGAAGGAAGTATCATTACCATATCATCAATTTCGGCAACCGTAGCGTCGGTCAATCGTGGTGAGTACTGTGTGGCGAAGGCAGGTTTGGGAATGATGACACAGCTGTTTGCGGCTCGATTGGGAGAGGTGGGCATACCTGTCTATGAGGTACGCCCAGGAGTTATCAAAACCGATATGACGTCGGGCGTAGCGGCCAAATACGATAAACTTATCGCAGAGGGGCTCACGGTGCAGCCTCGCTGGGGCTATCCCGACGACATAGGTAAAGCAGTGGCCGCCATTGCCGAAGGGGCTTTTCCGTACTCAACGGGGCAAGTGTTTGTCATCGACGGAGGGTTGACATTGGCAAGGTTGTAAAAGCCTTGCTAATATTGGTATTCGTAAAATACTTTCGTGCCGTCACTTCGTTGAATAGTCATTCGAGATATACGCCCGTTGGTGTCAAATGTATAAGAAAAGTCGAGGGTAAGGGTGCCAGATGAGGCACCTGAGGCCGCGTTAATGATCATTTTTTTGACCAAATTGGCGCTGTATTTACCCAAAAAATCACCCCGCGTAGAAAAATGAGGCGTAATCCAGCTACTTATTTCCTGACGAATGGTGTTGGGCGTATCGGTATATTCGTAGGTAGCATTGGTGTTTAGCCCTTGGTGATTTATGCCACTCCACGACAGTAAATTCCCCTTACCGTTGTACTCAAATTTGGTGAGTTTGGTATCATTGGCCATACTGACCAAGAAACCATTTTTGTAGAAATAACGCGTATTAACCTCCCGTTTAGGCGTGGTAGCGGAGTTTCCTTTCGAACTTTCTGCCAGCCCCTCAGCGCTCAACTGAAACGTTGTCACTTCTCCATTTACTTTACTAGAAGCCGTTTTAGAGGTACGATTGGTCGTTGCCTGAAAAATCGTATCTTTTTCGGTAGTGATATAAAGCAGTTCATTATTGGAGCTGTACCTAAAGGAATACGTGCCAACAAATAGCTGATCAATAGCTACTTTAACAGAGGTTGGCTGGTTATTGGTTACCACAGGAGGAATAATGTCGGGATGCGTTTTTGCGTAGCTTTCGGCTTGCTCCGTTAAGGTAGGCTCTACGGGTTTTTGCGGTTCGGGTTCAGAACTGATTTGGTGACAGGAAAAACTTCCTAATGCCACAACCAACGCAATGAGTAAAAATGGTGCTTTCATAGAAGTAAAGATAGAAACGTTGTTGGATGACTGTTCCTAACTAAAACGCTCTATGAAAGCGAGTTGGTATGTAGAGCAGGGACAAAATGTTTGAGTCGCATTCAAACAAATTTGTTTGCTACTTTTATACCTGTCGTAAATGAATGTTTGGGAAAAATGCTTCTTGACTTCTGTATTGGCTACGAGTTAGGAGCTAGTTTTTATACGGAAACTTCTTAGCGGCTCTTTCCATAAGTTTTTGGGCAAGTTCCTCGGGGCTACGGTAAGAACTATTCCAGTCGTCGTTTTGGTAGGTCCAGATCACGCGTTTTTCGGCGGTGTCGTAAAGGGTAAGGCTCAAATTGGCTTCACCCTGCTTAGGAGACAGTCCCAATATTTCGGTACGTGAAGCAATCAGATCAAGTCCGCGTGAGAGGTTACGGTCGAGGTTTTCTTTACGCTGAAAACGTCCTGCTAGGATACCATCCACTTCCAATAGTTTGCAAAGTTCGGCTTTGGTCATGGAGCGGCCTTTGTCGTAGCTGATATTATTTCTTTTGAGCAGGGTGTTGGTATCGTCTATGTCTTGAAAATTGACACTAAACTCTTTTTTGCGTTCCATCATGTACTGAAATACGCCGCTTTGGTATTGAAAACTTTCGCGCTCTTCCTGCTGACGGAGCATTTCGGGCGTTGTCTTTTTGATTTGCAGATTTTTTTCTATTGCTACGTCAAAAGGCAGTATAGCATAGGTTTTGACAGGCCCTTTGATAGCAGGAGGCGAAGATGTTTTACGACCGCATCCTACTACAAGGGGAATGGTGAAAGTAAGGAGAATAATAAACTTTTTCATGTGTATATAATCATTTAGTTGCATTAATAATAAACGCGCCGTAAGAGGCATCAGTTGCCGAGGTAATGCGGGGGAAATTGGTAGTGCCAAAGCCAAAAGTAGCAGCCCAACCCAGTGCTTCTTGCGCTCTTTCGCGGGTAGTCGTACCTTCAATGACATTGTCAGAAGTCAGTGTGAGTGCGTTGTTGTTGAGAGTATAAGAGAAACTTACTACGTCTTCGTTCGTAGTTTGATCCATAAAAACAACCTTCTTTATGCCATTGACATTTTCGTGCCGATATTCATAAGTGGCGTTTCCCATTGTAACAGTTCCTGTACTGAAATCCAGAAAATTATTGGGAATACGAGTCGTTGTACCGCGCTGATTATAGGAGCCGTTGGCGATGTAGCGCAGCTCCAGTTGGATATTGTTCATCTTGTAGGTACCCAGTAGCGGCCAAGCGGCTTCAACGGCTTTTTGAAATAAGCCGCAGCTTGTGAGCGTAGTAGTGAGTAAAATGGCGACTAATGAGGCAGTATGAATAGGCCGAATGAAGGTCTTCATTGTATTTTTTATCTTGAAAAATGATTTAGTGTAATTTTTCTAGGGTAGCTTCAAAAAAAGCAAACATGTTTTCTGGGTGCTCGGTATGTACATTGAGGCAAAGCTGCCACAAGCCACCTTCGGCAGGGAGTTTGCCCAAGACTACCGTAAAAATTTGGTATTCACCCTCGGTTGTCTCTGTGTGTGCCACAATTCCCATTTGGTGAATATGAAACCATACCCGTGCGCTCGTGCCTGCCACTTCTTTGTACCGTTGGGTCTTGAAAATAGCTTGATAGCAGCCATCTTCTGTTAAATCAAACAGAAAGCAGGCCAATCCGCCACTTAAACAATGGTCGAAACAGTTGAGCGGATAGGGACCCCAGTGCGCTCGATTGAAAGCCGTGTAATATTCGCTGACGTTGCGTAACAACAAGTGAGATTGAGCCGAAACAGGATATTGTACACTTGACATGGCTACGGGCGTAGCTTTTTCACCACACCCCTGTAAATCGGGAGTGAATTTTTGTAGTGTTTGCATGAGAGTAGGTGCTCAAAGAAAATTTGATTAAAAAATAGTAGTTATTTGTACGGGTGATACCCCCTCAGCTATCAGTTGAACTTTAACAAATAGTTCATCTTGGTGCGGTTTGGGAATTCGGTGTGTGATTGGCGGAGGGCCAATTGGAATAAATTCTCTTCTTGGTTGCTGTTCTGTACCTGATTATTACCGATGACCATAGATACATTTTCTACTTTTGCCATGATTATAAATGTGTAAGAAGTGAAAAATTGATTGGAGGTAAAACATTATTATTCCTCGCAGTTGAAATAAGAATAAGTCGTTTTGTAGGTGTTGTTAGTAACCCATGTACCAGTACTATTTCTGTAAGAGTATGTTTGAGATACTACCGTAGGATACCCTTTTCGATTCAAAACATATCCATAATTACTTTCGGACTCTTTGATAAAACTATTGTTCGCTTGCCTTTTGTAATACGTAGATTGTTTAATCAGGCCATTGGGTGAAATATTTTTTATTTCATCTGGAAACCCCTTGAAAAAATTGTTAGGAATCGCATTTAAAGGCTCTAAACCATCTTGATAGGTGTATTCAATATATTCGGTTATTTTTCCTGTGTTATCATATTTTGTATATAAAGTGTTTCTACCCCTACTATCATAGTCGTAGGTTTGATAGCTTCTGTCTCCTTGTATGATTCTGATGACACGCCCATTATCATACTGAAAGGGTTGTGTTATAGTGCCATCTTCATTTCTAAAATAAGAAATCTGCTTGCCATTGTTATAGTTTAGTATGATGGTATAGCGAGTAGTTTTATGTGTATATTTCGACAGTTTTTGCTGGGTATCGTATTCATAGATGGTTTCTATATCTAAACTGCCCGCTGGATAGGTAATTTTTGATAGCAATCCATTCTTATATTCATACTTGATAGCCTTGCCGTCAGATCGTATTTCTTCAGTCAAAAATCCCTTTTTATCGTAAGTGTAGGTTGTCGAACCACCATTGCCTGAAAGCCGAACTAGATTATATTTACCATCATATTCATAAGTGGTTTGGTAATATCCATTTGTCAATAACTTACAAACCTTTTCGGGGGCAGGTTCTTTGTCGCTGCAACTGTTGAAACCTACGGTTATGGTACAGAGCACAAACCATGTAATGAATTGGTATAAAGGTGATTTCATTGTGGTAATAAGGTTGCTTGATTAAATTTTAGATTTTTACGAAGTTCAAAAGTGAAAAAACTTAATCAGGAAGGTTGAAGGCTTTTTGAACGGTTTTATAGTCTTGCCAAAACTCGGCAGAGTAGCGACCGTTGCGTAGAACAGTAGCAGGGACAACAACTATCTTGGCCGAAAACCGTGGGATGTCTGGAATCAATGCCCCAGTACTAATACTGTATCGTTGTAGATAAACGGTTGAATTGGCTCCTTTGTAAAAGGCGTAAAAACCAGGTCTATTTTCGGTAAAATTGTTAGCGCCGGGACCAATAATACTGGGTAAAGCAAAAGTCCATGATGAAGCGTTATTTCCTGGCCCAACATACATCATAATTAAAGAATTGGCTGTTGTAACTCCACTGGGTAAATTGGTAAGGGTATAGCCCCACTCGTACGGATTGTCAGTTCTGGTTGGTCCCGCAAACGTATATTGTATCACATTAGCCGTGCCTGTTTCGCCTTTTGGGCCAGTGGCACCAGTATCGCCTGTGGCGCCCTTTTCACCTTGTGGTCCAGGTTCTCCCTGCGGGCCTTGGCATTGAGTAAATAAGAGACTACTGGTCAATAACATAGCAGCTACCGCTGTGCGGAAGATGGACTGTGTGTTCATTGTAATAAAATGTTTAAACTGTTTCTATTTCGGTAAATCCTGTGTTGATTTTAGGGCAAATACGGCAGGCATCCGCCCCGTCTTGCATAAACCAACGGCAGCTGTCTCGGATACTACAAGCTGGTAATGTAAATTGGCTAAGTGGCTCAACGTGTGCCAATTGACGGGCAATGTCGAGTACCATACAATGATGACCCGACCAATTGGCGCACCCTTTGGCGGCGCACGGACTGGCAAACCGAAAGCGTTGGCCTAAGTCGCGGCCTTGCGAGGCAGTTTCGATGAAGGTTTCGTCTATCTCTATACGTTGAGAGAGCAAGTTCACTTCTCCATTCTGCTTTACTACGCCTAGTAGTACCGCGCCAGCCTTTGGCTCGGCACTGGGACAAGCTGCTTTTTGGTCGGGTTTCATGTTAGCGAAGTAGTTGAGGTTTTTCAAAAGCGCCTCGAACAGCAAAGTCTGGGAAACTTGCCTTCAACCGATCCAACTGTACTATTTGGCCAGGTTTAGGTTGTTTCCAAAGAATGTACCCAAACCACCATTTGGGCCGTTTAGGAAGTACAAAAGGCGGAAGTCCAGTATCTTCTGGATTTTCAGGATTGGGCTTGTACGCTAAAAGTCCATCGTTGAACCCATTATCTAACTTCGCCAAAAACTGCAAAGTAGTTTGTTGAAGGGCTTTTTCAAGCTCTTGGGCTTGTTTTTCGTTGAGGTCTATTCCTCCCAAATTGACCTCAAATTTTGGTGACTGAATCATTGGTTGTTCTTTTATGGTAGTGAAATGCTTAAAAAGTGAAAAGTGTAGTAACAAATAACTATTCTACTGCTTTGCCCCAGTAAAACTAAAATTTAGGAAAGGGCTTGAAGTGGTGAGGCGATAGCTGCCTGTAATGTTAAGCGTTTGACCATTGACCGTAACGCGCCCACTATAACTTATACCGTTGCGGTTTCCACTAACCGCTCCATCATTATAAAACCCCGTTCCTGTCAAGACCAACTGATACGTAGGAGAGGTAATGCCTACCGACGATACGTACAAGCGATTGTCCCAAGTTGAGGTAGTCACGTTAGCACGGGCATTCTGAATGATGGTCGTGTTGTCTTGTATTGTGCCTACATAAGTCCCCGCCGCATTGGCGAGAGGGTCAGGAGGGTCTTTTTTCTTGAATAAATTACACGAACTAAGCCCTAAACAGGCGATAGAAAATAAGAGCAGTGAAGCTGTTTTCATGTGTTTGGTAGTAAATACATAGTGAAATTTGTGCTATACACTCTTAGTCGCAGGCCGACATGATAAGGGAAACAATTCTTTCCATTTTTTTTAAAAAGAAGTAACTGACGACGGCCGTAGCGATAATCGGTGCAAGACAAATTCAGCAAAACCTCGTTCGTAGCGGCTGTACCCGTTTCTTCGTTGAGAGGCAAATGCCAAAATCTTTACTTCGGCAAAAGATGATTTTCTTTCGCCCGTTCGACGAAAAATTTCTAGGGTGTCTCGGTGGTTTTGGGCATCTACGTGAAGTTGTACCCCAAAAGAATCGCCCGAAGGCAATGTTTGTGGCAAAGTGTAGAAAGTACTGTCATCGAGCAAACGTACTTTTACCCAAACAGAATAGCGTGATTTTTTTGGTAAATAATCGTGTAGCGCAATTTTGTAGCTTTCTCCCACGACAAGGTCGGAAAGGCGCAGTTGATAAGCGTTGATGTCGTCCGACTTATTTTTTTCTCCGCCACCACCAAACTCCACCCAAAACTCCCAGCCCCAATAACCCTAAACCCAAAACAATAAACTGTAAACCGTCCATTACCAAAGGGGCAGTGTCGCCGACCAATATCATGCCAGCCCATTGCGATGGCAGCGCATCGGCGGCTCCGCCTTTTTCTAACCAGTCGAGTTTGGCTTTTTGGAGGGCTTCGTCTTTGGGGAGACCTTGGTCTAAGTAGTGGTAAAACAGTTTGGTGAGTTCGTAGGTCGGTTGGTCTTCTACGCTCCACAGCGTGGTGATGGTACTCGGAATACCCAATGCGGCAAAACCTCGGGCCAAACTAAATACGCCTTCGCCGCGCTGGTTTTGTCCCACGCCCGTTTTACAGGCCGAAAGCACCAACAATTGCGCAGCAAAGCGGTCGGCTTGTGTAAGTTCGGACAGACGTAGTGCGGCATCGTGGAAGTACACGCGTGGCTCGACGGCGTCGGTACTATCGGCGTCAGCGTGGGTAAAAAGCTGAATGACTCGGGCGTTGGGGGCATCGTGCATAAACTGCGCTTTGGTAGCCTCTGTACTTTTTCGCAATTTCCCCCACCAAAAATTTTTGCCCACTTCTTCCAAAGCCGCTACCGAACCTTTAAGCGACGGTTGTCGAAGCGACGGCTGAAACGTCTCAGGAGCAAAACCCACGAAGCTATGGGTAAAATTCCCCCGTTGGGGGGTAGGGGGCTTTAAATACTTAGCCGAATACGTGTAGCTAATGGCGTGGTGTTTGAGCAGAAAATCGTTTTGATTTGGCTGGACAAGCAAGGTTTCAAAGGGTAAAAACACGCCATCTTGCGAGATAATCACCCGAGTGGCTGTAATGCCCAGTGGTTTCCACAACAGTGTATAAAGCCGATGAGCCAGCGCCCGATACTGCGGATAATGAGCGTTGAGGCGGGAGCGGTCGGCACAAAGTGAAAGAAACTCGTTGGCAAGTGTTTGGTATTGGGCAGGATGAAGTGAAAGTCGAACAAGGCGCGCTTTTTTATCCAAGCAAAAGGCATAAATGGCACTATCGCCAACGAAATAAGAAATAAAGGCCCGCTCTCCCTGCGAAGCGCCCATTCCAAGGGATGATTGTTGAAATTCGGCGGTTGTAACCGTGCTGTTGTCGTATTTGTAGCGGTAATAGGCTGGATTTGTCGATTCGAGCTGTTTACGAAAGGCTTCAAAATCGTCGTTAAATTGCTCCAAACGGCGTTGGATAGCCCCTCTTTTAGCATCGTTGGTAGGCAGACTGGCGAGTTGGTTTTGCAAATTGGCAATGCTGTCGCGGAGGGAACGTTGGCGTTTGGCGCTGGTTTCGGTGAGTTGCTGATTAGCTCCTAGTTCATTCAATTTGTCGGCGAGCAGGACGGCTTTTGATTTCTCAAAAAAACGAAACGCAGCTTCGGTATCGCCCGCTAAATAACTAGCTTCGATGGCGCGCTCGTACATACCTCGCGTTTTTTGCCGCCAAAACAGCTTTGAACCTTCCCCCACGTGTTCGTAACGCATAAAATCAATCATGCTGTCGGCGAGGGCATAGGTTTTGAGGGCGTTTTGTAAAGCCCCCTTGCCCCCAATGGGGGTTTTTGAGTAATCAAGCCACGTGTCGGCTTTGTCTTGAATGAGGGTGAGGAGGTATTCTTTTTGGAAAATGAGTTGGATGGACTTGGCGGGGGGATTGATTTCGATTTTTGAAGTTGAAAACCCAATTGATAATTCTTTTAGACCTTCTTGGTAATTATTGAGAGCTTCTGGGAAACGCTTCATTTGCCAATAGGCTGCTCCTAAATCGTTGAGAGCACGGGCTTTGCCAATTGGTTTTTGATATTTTTCGATGGCATATTTGAAGTAGGGAATGGCTTCTTTGAACCTATTTTGGCGATAAAAAGCCATTCCGAGGCGCACAGCAAAATCAGGGGTGTCATAGTAGTTTAGTTTTTGAGCTAATAAAAAACCCTTACGATAGTTTTCAATAGCTGCTTGTTCATGACCAATTGTACCTTGTATTTCGCCCAAAACGCCATAATAAATAGCGAGTGCAACCTGTTGAGAAGGGTCACTTTTGATGCGTTCAATAGCCGCTTGTTGGGTTTTTAGGGCTTGGGCTAAATTTCCGAGTGCTCGATGAGCCTTGGCCTGCTCGTTAAATAGCTTTGCCATAGCTGCATTGTTTTCTCCATGGTTAGCATATAATACTCCGTTTTCTGCCGTAGAAAGTGCCTTTGTATAATCACCATTAGAATAATATGAAAAAGCCATATATACATGGGCTTCAGCTACCCAACGCGAAGCATTGACAATATATTTCCCTTTTTGAACTGCCTGATTCAAATGAAAAAATGCTCGTTCTTTGTCTCCTGTCAAGCTATACAGAGCTCCTAAACGGTAATGAACGCGTGCCACATCAGACAGACGAAAATGGGGTCTAGGTGAGGAAAGTGCTTTTAAAATATTATTTCCTAAGATTAAAGCAGAATCCATTTGCCCTCGATACTGATGTATCAAGGTCATTTGAAACAGGGCATCAGTAAAATTCGAATCTTGAGGGTATCTACAACGCAGCCACTCGCGTTTCCATTGTTGTACTGAATCGTATTGAGAAGCTATATTAGTTCGTTTTACTATAATTTTTAGTTGTCTGGAAAGAACTAAAGGCGTTGGGTGTTGCGCCACGCCTTTAATAGGGGAAATAAGAATTTCTAAAATAATAAGGATTTTAATAGCCTGGTGTAAAAGGCCAAAATGTTTTAAACTCTGAACCACTATAATTTCCTTTACGTCGTAAAAAATCTATTTTATTTCCATCTGTAATGTTTGCTAGATAATTTGCCAAATCACCAGAAATAAATGCTGTACCGAAAGAACTTCCAGTGATGTTTTCTCCGCCTGTGAATGGACTCGAATATGAGCCGTCATTGGTTACTACAGCGATGTCCACATAGTCTCGGTTGTAATTTTCATAGGGAGCAAGTTCTGTAGGGGTATCACCTATTGCTGTAGTAACCGTAATTACATTGTCAAATTCATTACTAAAACAAGCGGGATAAAGCATTAGATTTTCTCCCAACTCATTACCTTGTTGCGAATTTTCGAGGCGGTTTCCTGCCGCAGATACAACGAAAATTTGCTCTTTTTGTAGTTCAACAAAAACTTCACGCAACCATTCCAGGGGTTTACTATCAGTACTAAAATAAGCGACCCAGCTACAGTTGATAATTCGAATAGTAGGTTCAGAACGTTTACGATTAATTACATATCTAAAGGCACATAGTATGTCAAATAGAGTGCCAAATCCAGCATTGTTAAATGTTTTTACAGGGATAATTTTGGATACTTCCTCAGAAATACTGTGGATAATGGCAGAAACGGTTGTTCCGTGTCGGCCATGAATTGTTCTCCCGTAATCATCTATGATTTTGTGGTCGTCGTAGGGGTTATAAAGGGCATCATTACCGCTGATAGAGGTTATTCCTAGCAGAGTTCGTCGTGGGCTTTGGCTGTCAATATAATCTGTCACGGAGTTATAACCTAACTTTCTGTAGTCAGCACAGCCAGAGTTTTTAATAATACTCACAGGAAATACTATACTGCCTGATATCCGACGCTTTGGGTATTTTCTTAGGTCGCCAGTAGTAGAGTTGGGAAGGTAATATTTTAGGCCTGTATCTAAAATAGCAATGGTGACCTTGTTGTTTATTTTCATATTTTCTCTTTCATAGAAAGCCAAAATATCGTTTATGTTTAATCTGTTCGAATTGGTAGTATCAATATCGCTTGGGGGCGTACTTCTTCCTTCGACAGATGGAGGAGGAGAGGAATTAGGTTCTCCAGGACTAATGATGATATAGTTCCAAATTTGGTCTTGTATATGAATCTGTTGACCACTTTCTGTAGCAATAGATTCAAAATAGATAAAGTTTTGATTAAATTTCCATTCAATTAATAGATTATACTGGCCATTTTGATTAGGACAATCACAGACCCTAACGATTCGTATCTGGTTAATCGTTTTTTGCTCAAAAGTTTTCTTCTTTCTTTGTTTGAAAGTACCCTTAAGCATTGTAATTTTTTTATTTACAATCGTTTGATGATCTTCTGGCTTTATTTTAATAATTGCTTGTTTTTTAACGGCTAAAGTAGAAGATGATGGAGGTAGGTCAAAAAATGAGAGCCAGCCATATTCATCTAGTTTTTGTTTAATATTTTTATTCGCCATTTGGCCCGTAATCGCTGAATTTAAAGAATTTGCCATAGGGTTTCTAGAGTTTTTAGTTTCTCTCACTCCACTTCCTTCCACCCCTCCAATTTATCCCTCTTTACTTCGTTGAGCAAATTTTGCGCGGACTTTTGAGTTAACGGTTCATTTTTCATCAAAAGCGCAATCGCTTCGTAAAATTTGCCAGGATTTGAGACCAAATCGGTGCGGGTGCCAAGGCGGTGAAAGTGTTCAATGGCTTGGTCGTATTCCTTGAGGCGAAGGGAAACAAGACCCGCATTTTTTTCTGCTTCGGCATTCGTGCTGTCGCGCTGGAGGAGTGCTTCAAAGATAACCTTGGCCTTTTGTAAGTCGCCTTCATTGTAACTTCGGATGCCCAACTGAAGACTGTCGGCCTCGGCATTCCCTAGTTTGAGTCCTTCAAGTGTCGAAAAATTAGTTTCAACGTACGTTTGCGCCCATGCTTGGGTGTAATTGCTCTCACCAACCGACTTTCGGAGCCATACGTACCAGCCAATCCCCAAACATAAAACCACCGATGCCGCCGCACTCAACGCATAATAGAGGCTGCGACGGCCTTTTTGTTGGAGCTGTTGCCCTAGCTGCGTCAACTCTTCCTTGCGTCGAGCGCGCGCTTCTGCCTGAGCTGCCGCCCGCGCTTGTACCCAAAAAGCAACTTCTTCGGCCAAGGCGGGATTGCTTTTGAGTGCTTGCTCAAATTGTATTCGCTCTGCTTCCGAAAGTGTATGATTAAAATACGCTTCTATCTGTTCCATAAAATATAACCCCCTAACCCCCGATGGAGGATTTGTACTTTTCTTTTAATTTCTCTAAACATCTTAGTCGGCTTGTCTTGGCTACTGCGGCGGTGTTGTAGCCCATCGTTTGGGCAATTTCTTCGTCGGTGTACCCTTCACCCCACGCCAAAATCATCTCACGACACTTGTCGCCCAGTGCTCGTAAGCGTTGCTGTAAAGTTTCTATTTCACTTTCCACAATGAGTTTTCGCACCGCCGACTGCGTTTCGTCGGGCAGCCAAGCGAGCGCATCCTCCAACCCAGTGCTGTTGGTATGAACCTCCGCTTTGTTAGTCGTGTTTTTTCGGATACTATCAACACATTTATTCGTAAATATCTGAGTTAGATAGGTTTTTAACTCCGAACGCCCTTCAAAACGACGACTCACGACGTGCTCAATGACGGTCAAAATAGCATCAGAATACGCACTCTCGGCATCGTCTTGGCTGATTTTGTGTTTGAAACAGGCTTCCCGAACGAGGTAGTGGTATTTTTCGTACAGTTTATTTTCATAGAGCCGCCTTTGGGGAGTTCCTGCTTGAAGACCTTGCAGGAGGGCGTCATCTTTCAAGACTTTATTAAAAATAAACATTCAGGTAGGGATAAGTGGATTTGCTTTCACTAAAGTGATAAACGATTTCCAGAAAAACAAGTATTTCTTTCCCCGAATAGCCTTACTGTGCGTAGCTGCTGTACTTCATTGAAAAGATAATGCAGTTCATTTCAAACCCTTGACCTCCAATGAAACACACACCTTTTTCTCGTCGTTCTTTTATCAAGACGGCGGCAGTGGGCACGGCTTCGTTGTCCTTTCCAACTATCATCCCTGCCAGTGCTTTTGGCGCCAATGACCGCGTGCGCGTGGCCGTTATCGGTATCAATGGCCGTGGAAAAGACCACATTTCTGGCTTTTCAAAATTACCCAATGTAGAAGTGGCTGCCTTGTGCGACGTGGATAACGTGGTACTACAAGAAAGAGCGGCCGATTTTGAGAAAAAGAACAACAAAAAAGTCAAGACGTTCCAAGATTTGCGGAAGGTCTATGAAGATAAAGACATCGACGCTGTCAGTATCGCTACGCCTAACCACTGGCACGCGTTGGCGGCGATTTGGGCGTGCCAAGCGGGGAAGGATGTCTATGTAGAAAAACCAGGCTGTCATAACATTTACGAAGGACGCAAGCTCGTAGAAGCCGCGACCAAATACAATCGAATTGTGCAGCATGGCGTGCAGTTGCGCAGTTCGGTGGCCATGCAAGAAGCCATCAAACACCTCCGCGAAGGACTGATTGGGAATGTCTATATGGCGCGGGCTTTGATTTACAAATGGCGTCCCGATATTGGCAACCAACCCACGTCGCCCGTGCCTGCGGGGCTAGATTGGGATTTGTGGCAAGGTCCCGCTCAGGCCCGTGCTTTCAGTAAAAATTACGTACACTACAACTGGCATTGGTTTTGGGACTATGGCAATGGCGACATCGGCAACCAAGGGATTCACGAAACCGACCTCGCGTTGTGGGGCTTGGATGTGGGGCTGCCCGAAGAAATCACGTCGGCAGGTGGAAAGTTTTTGTGGAATGACTGTAAAGAAACGCCCGAAACGTTGACGTCAACCTACATTTATCCCAAACAAAAAAAGGTAATTGAGGTAGAAGTTCGCCCGTGGATGACCAACAAAGAAGACGGTGTGGAAGTCGGAAACTTGTTTTACGGCGATAAAGGCTACATGGTTATCAACGGTTACAACGACTATAAAACGTATTTGGGGAAAGAGCGTACGCCAGGCCCTGCCCGCAAAGAAGGCGGCGACCACTACCAAAACTTTATTGATGCCGTGCGTGCCCACGACAAAAAACTTTTGAATGGTCCCGTGGAAACGGCGCACTTGTCGGCTTCGTTGGCGCATTTGGGGAACATCGCCTACCGCCTCGACCGCAAACTCAAGTTTGACCCAACCACCGAAAAGTTTGTAGGGGACAAAGAAGCCAACGCGATGCTTTCGCGTAGGTACCGCGCTCCGTTTATTGTGCCAGATAAAGTGTAAAATCGTAGATTCAGAATAGCCAAAGCCACCTCACGGTTCAGTTGGGGTGGCTTTAATTTTTTAGATAATTGGCTAGTTCAGTGTTATTTTTTACGTAAAGCGAAGGGGCTTTTCCGACAAATTCAGTAAAGTCTTTAATAAAATGCGATTGGTCGTAGTAGCCATAATGATAAATAAGGTCTTGCCAATCGTCTATTTTCCAGCGTTTTTGGGCTAGTTCGTTGCACAAATGCCCTATCCGACGAATGCGAGTGTAGTATTTAGGACTGACGCCTACTTTTTGCAAAAACTTCCGTTCAAACTGTCGGCGGCATACGTAAAGCTCGCCAATGACATCGTTGATGTTGATAAGTCCGTGTTTATCCACAATCAGGTTCGCGGCAAAGTCAGTACGGTCGGCAACGGGGCTTTTACGGAGAAATTGCACGTTGACAAATTGCTCCAGTAGCGCCAAACGCTCACCGTGCGACGACGCATCTTCTATTTTATCGCTGTATTCATCCACGCATTTTCCCAGCACATCACGCAGGTTGGTGCGCTCGTCCGAAAACTCATACATCGGCATCCCAAACAGCGTATGTAAGCCCGCAGGCCGAAATACGATACCCACCATGCCAATTTGCCCCGAAAGTTGTAATTGATAACTTTTGGTAGCTTGCCCCGTTAGGAAATTTTTCGGTACGAGTCCGCCGTTTAGTTTTTGGGAAGTAACGCGGTAGGGAGTGCCATAATTAAAGACAATCGACGCAAAACCCGTCGGCGGCGATTCAATAGTGATTGCTTTGGACAGGGTTTTACTGTATTCCCAAATGTAGAAACATTCGACAAAAGACTGTAAATGTGCAGGTGGAGAAAACTTTCGGTAAAACATGGGCTAGGCACGATTTACCGAAAGTTAAGAATTAGTGGAAAAAACCTCAAAAACAACAACTATTATTTATCGAACGGTTAAGCACCCGTCAATTGGGCCACAAAATTTTCGTGATTCCAATTGATACTTAAATCCGTGATTTTGTCATTTTCATCAAAACGAAAAACAAAAATATGGTCGCTGTTGAATTTCAACCCCTTGCTAGGAAGCCCCATAAATTCTTTTTCTTGCGTTCCAAAAATCGCCACTTTGCAAGTAACAGCATCGTCTTCGGAATACATACTATCAACGGTGTTGTCAATGTCGGGAAAGCAGTCCATTAGTAAACTCCATACTGCCTTACCAAATTCGCGGAATAATCCCTTCCCGTCTTCGCCCAGTGGCTGAAACCATACGGTTGCTTCGGGCGTGGCAAGGTTAATCATACGTTCGGTATCAAGGTCTTGATAGGCAGAAAAAAATTCGATGCAAGTACCTTTGCGGGTTAGTTCCGCGATTGATTCGGTCGTCTTTGTTGTTTCCATCTTTTTTATTGTGAGGGTTGGAATGAGTTATTTCGGATAATTAGGGTGCGTTTTTACTTTACGGATTTGGCGTAAGTGGCGATCGACGTGTCCCCATTGAAAAATCAACACTTGGTGCATATTTCGGGGGTTGGGAGTGCCAGTAAATTCAAAATGCGCCCGCAAATCAGCTTGAGTACTTTCAATAAAGGCAAGATTGATGGCGTGGTTTTGCAAAAAGAAAGTCAAGTTCTTTCTGCCATCAATAAATCCCGTTGGCTTCGTGAAGTCGGGAGAAGTGTGTTTAGCTTCTTCCATGATAAACTCATGGTAATAGCTGTCGGGGCGGCTCGTAGCGTTAAGTTCAGGTGTGGGTTTATTCCGAACCCCAATACTGACTTCTCGACTCCAAACAATTTCCCATATAGCCAAATGCTCCACAATTTCACCGATAGACCAGCGGTCGGCCGACTCATGAAATGCCCATTGAGCAGGAGTAAGGTTTTGGGTTTCTTTGACCAACTCATCTCGCGTGCGTTTCATATTGTCGAGTGTGTACTGACGGTCAGCTGGGGTCCACAATTTGGCTGCCGTATTTTCTTGCGCTTGTAAAAAAGTGAGAGCCGTTGCTACTAAAAATAGAGAGGAAAATAGTGTTTTCATATTCTGGGGTTATGATTAGGTTAAACATATTAAAAAAAGTAGCCTCAGGGAGGCTAAATCTTAGTAGAAAAAGAGGGGTGAAGGCTGTTCTAAAGCCCCATCGGGGTGACATCTTTCACCGAACGTCGCCGCCCCGCTGGGGCTTTGTGGTGGATTTGATTCATTTTACTACTAAGATGTAGCTCCTCTGGAGCAATCAATAGCGGCTCTATATTTTAATGCGTTCAACCTAGGCTATGATTGAAAAAAACGACTTTCTAAAACAACCCTTCGGCTGGTGGTTTAATGCCTTTGAGGCGGAGATAAATGGTCGTTTGTCCACGGTGGTGACATACGTGCTCAAACGATTTTGCAAAAACACTTTCAACCGTTAATTCTTGTCCAAAGACTTTTACTTTTTTCTCAAAATCAGTATCGGGTACTCCTTTCAGTGCCTCAATGGTGAAATCAATGCTTTGCATGACGGTCTTGGTCACAGTTGCTTTTGAGTGATCGGCTGATTTCTCGGCCGAGCCTTGGTACGGGCTAGTTTTTCCACTGGCGGCAGAAGCAAAGGCGAAGTTGGCGTCGGCAATGTGCATCATCTGCTGGGCATACGTACGAATCTCTGGCGTAGGTTTAAAGCCATAACCGTCGTCGGGCATGGCGGCGAGGTATTCGGTCATAAATTTTTTGCCCCGCTCCCAATCTGCCAGCAAACGAGACTTGGCGCTTTGGGCATAACTAAGTTGGCCTAACAAGGCGAATACAGACAGCAGTAATAGTGATTTTTTCATGGAATTGGTACGTTTTAAATGTGATGGTTCAAAAGTAATAGGTCGCTTTTTGTCGTCATTGTAAAAATGCGACATCTTGTTTAGAAGGAGGTATTTAAAACAACAGGGCCGACTTTTACGAAAGTCGGCCCTGTTGTCGTCAGATTCAAACAAAAGTGTTTTAGGAATAGATAGCTTCTTTTCCGAATTTTTTCACCAAAAGATAGTAAACCACCACGCGGAGCTTACGGTTTATTCCTTTGAGCGTTGCCATGGTTTCGGCAATGGCAGCATCGAGTTCGGGGCCATCGGTCAAGCCCAATTTTCCAATCAAGAAGTTTGTTTTTACGCGCTCAAGCTCTTCGGGGTCAGAGGCAGCGACCAATGAAGAATCTAAGTTGTAAATCGAGGGGCCTAAGCCTTTTGCTACGGCAGAGACAAGCGCTTCGTCAGCGGCAACTCCCACACCCGTAAGTTGTTCGATAGATTTCTCTACTACTTCGGCAAATGCACTCATGGTAATAAAGTCTTTTTGTGGTTAAATTGAATTAGGATATACAAATGAATCGAATAATCGGAAAAAGCTTTGAAAAGTACAACTATTTAGTGCCTTTTTTTGATTCTTTTGTAAACATTCCAGCATTGGAGTACTTCGTAGGTAAGGTCGTAGTCGGTCGATAAGAGCAAAAACTCTTCGGAGAAGTCGCAGAAATACCGAAAACGCTCCAAATTTTCGCCACTTAGGTCGGTAGCCTGTCCTGCAATCATCCCAAAACGGTAATTGGCCAAGTCGCGGCGGCGTTTTTCTTGCATGAGCATGGCTACTTTGCGGTCTTCTTTGGCCGATTTACTAAACAACTCGTACAACAACGTAATGGGCGACTGAGCCATGGATACAGCTTCTCCAAACGATAAATTCTTTTTGGCTTCGGGTTCGGCGAGGACTTGTTTGATTTCCTTTTCGAGTTGCTGCTCGCGTTTGGTGGCTACCCTTACTTCTGGGAGTTCAATGGCTTTGTCCAGTTTTTTGAGACGAAATACAATTTCGTCGGCATTTCCATTCCAACGAAAAGCCCCCCGCTCGTGGGTGAGGCTGGCAATCTCAATCGAATCTCCCACCGAAGCATCCAAAAAGAAAACTCCTTCTTTATTGGTGCGCGTCATGTCGCGGTTTTTGAGGTTGGTAATGGTCGCTAAATTGACCCCTTTGCCTGTTGCAGCGTCCAACACTTTACCCAGAACATATCCCTTTTGGGCAAAGCTTTGTCCAGTTAATATACAAAAGAAGAAGAAGCAATAATATTTAAAGTAATTCACAGGTATAACAGGGACGGAAATAGACTTAACGCCTGAAAGTTACAAATGTTGTTTGTTGTCTAAAAGCCATTGGCGATAATCGCCGTGCTTAATTTGGACAAAAGCGTCTGTGGGTTGGCAATACAGATAAGCCCAAGCTACTTGTACCTGCCCAGTTTCGAGTAAAACAGGAATAGGCTCGCGTACGTATTCGGGCTGAGAATCATGAATGCCTTCATAGTAGTCGAGGCTGGGAATAACGGCGTTAAAGTCTGAAATTTCCCAAACTTCCCCGTGAACAGTACCTTCATAATGAGGGAGAAATAGGGCACCAGGATAGTTTCCCAAGTCGAAAAGCTTACCCGTAAACGAGGCTTTTCCTTGCCAATGGGCATTTTTGCGTAACTTTTTTGCAAACGGATTGGTGAATCCCTGCATGAGGGTACCGTAAACAAATAGGAGCGAAGTGGAATCCGATTGAATAGTAGTCATGTAGGCTAATTTTCAATGGAAAGCCCGAACGTCCAGCGAAAATCGTTTGATTGCCGTCCTGGTACAACGTAGCTTTCGTAGGCATCTTCAAATTTTGTGCGCAGGCTAATGTTTTTGTTTAAGCGATAGGCCAAAACGAGGGTGCTGCTCCAGCGAAAATTGTTGGGCATCGAAATCGCAGGTTGTAAAAACAACACACTATTGATGGTAAAACGTCCCGACGACCCAGGGGAAAATTCTCCAAAAACGCGAGTTGAATTTCGCCATACATCAATGTCGGTACGTTCGATAAAATCGGTATTTTCGTGTAGAATTAAATTGGTAATCGAAAGATAAGCGCGTTTTTTCTGAATGATTTTTACCCCGACACCCGCACCTTGCGACCAGCGGTTGTTGATTTGCCGCAAATTACTTCGCTCCCAAGCTACAAAACCCAGCCCATAAACGACTTTTTGGTGCCAAAGCGAAGCGCGTAAATCGGCGTTAAACTCGCGTTCGGTGAGCTGGCCGCCTTGTTTTCCATAGACAAACGACGGGCTACTTGATAGCTTAAATTTGGAATTAGGTTTCCAATCCAACGCACTCGAAAATTGCAAGAGCAAGCGCTGAACGTTACCCGTCGAAGCGGTTCCGTCAGCATTAAACTTTTGGTAAAAATGATTACTGCTGTCTTGATCGGCCTCGGCGACGGCATAGTTGGGGTCTTCGTCCTCTTCATCGCCCGCCGAAGTAGCAGGCTGAGTAGGTGGCGCTGTTTGTAAAGTATCAGGGACTTGGGCAAAAGAAGGCTGTGAGTACAGTCCTAAAATAAGTAGGGAAAAATAAATGATACGATTCATGTAGCTCAAAGATTGACTACAAAAGTAACTCAAAACTTGAAAGGTGGGTTGCACTTGTTGCTTTGTTTTGCTTCCGCATGGGCGCGCCCCGTCCGAAACAAAAATAAACTTCCTACAAACGTTGCGTCTACAAACGTTGCGCCTCTACCGAGGCTACTTTGAATTTCTACAAACGTTGCGCCTCTACCGAGGCTATTTTGAAATTCTACAAACGTTGCGCCTCTACCGAGGCTACTTTGAAATTCTACAAATGTTGCGCCTCTACCGAGGCTACTTTGAAATTCTACAAACGTTGCGCCTCTACGAGGCTACTTTGAAATCCTTAAAATTAGGGTGTTGGGGTTAGCCAGAGTTTGTTGTTGACCAAAGGAAGATAATTTGTGCTAACTAACCAGTAAAAACCTTCTGGTACGTTGGTTTTGAGAATGTATTCATCAAAACCTGTTGAAACCCAGCCAAACGGAATCTCTTGACCCAGCATCGACACAAGCTTTAGGTCGGTGGGGTGAAGTTTGTGCAGCCGAATCCGAATAGATTGGGCCGAAGTTGGGTTTTCAAATACCCATATTTGGGGCTGTTCGGGTTCAATTTTTACGGCAATAATTTTAGAAAACTCGGTACTTCCATCTAAGTCTGTTTGGCGGAGGCGGTAATAGTTGATGCCCACCAAAGGTGTTAGGTCAGCAAATTGGTATGTAGTTTGGGTCAAATGGTCGCCTCGGGAAGGCGTTCGGCCAATGGTTACAAATTCTTTTAAATCTGCACTCCGTTGAATATCAAAATGAGAGGAATTGCGTTCCCATGCCGTCCCCCAATTGAGTTCAATTTGATTTAAAAACGCTTTCCCTTGAAAATGAGTCAGTTCTACAGGTAGTGGATTGAGAATGACCGTGCCGTTGATGCGTAGATTGTCTAGGCGAAGTGCCCCTTGGCTGCTGGTGGCGGCATAGCCATAAATGCGAAAGGTGATGGTTCCTTGGGCGTCGTTAATAAAAAGAGGAGCGTTTAATCCCGCAAAACCAGAACCCACGGCAGACGTACCAAGGTTGTTGGAGAAATTATCTTGACTAGAACGCACCGCAATTTGGTTGGGGCCGTCGGTGGTGCGGTTGAAACTAAAGGAAATCGAAGAAAGCGAAAAACGGTAGTTGGGAGACGTCACCGAAACTTCGGCATAATCAGTGGAACTCAGCTCGCCCGTAGGCCAAAACTGAAGACTCACAGCATCGCCCGTTTGTCCTGCGGGATAGCCCAAAAGCCGTACGCCAGTGATGTTTAAAGAAGAAACGCTGATGTTGGGGTTGTTGCTGTTGCCGTTGGAATTGTTTTCAAAATCCCACGACGCCGTAAACGAAAGCTGCGCCGACGAAACATACGACAACAAACAACCGAGAATGAGTAAGTAGCTTTTGATACGCATAAACCAAGTCGTTTAAACAAGAAGAATCTCTACCTGCTTAAAAGACTTGATTCTGAAAGAAAAGTAACGAAGTGCCTGAAAAACAACGCCTACAATTTTTTGGCTTGGTTCCAGTACTCGTCCATTTCGGCGAGGGTCATTTCGTGGAGTTGTTTGCCATCGGCCCGCGATTGACTTTCGAGGTAATTGAAGCGCTTGATAAATTTCTTATTGGTACGTTCGAGGGCTGTTTCGGGGTTAATATCAATAAAACGAGCGTAATTGACGAGCGAGAACAACAAATCGCCAAATTCACCTTCAGCTTTTTCGGCGTCGATGACGGAGTTGTCTTCGGCATTAAAATGTTCCTTAAACTCGGCCATTTCTTCTTCCACCTTTTCCCATACTTGCTGTTTTTCTTCCCAGTCAAAACCCGCCCCGCGCGCTTTTTCCTGAATCCGCATGGCTTTCACCAGCGCAGGCAACGACTGAGGGACACCTCCTAAGACCGACTTTTTACCATTGCCCTCTTTGAGCTTGATTTGCTCCCAGTTCTGCTTTACTTTTTCTTCGGTATCGGCCTCTACATCCCCATAAATATGGGGGTGGCGCACGATGAGTTTTTCACAAATACCGTGCAAAACGCTCTTAATGTCAAAGCGATAGGTCGCGCCGTTCGCCATTTCAGAGCCGATTTTGGCATAAAAAACCATGTGAAGCAACAAATCGCCAAGTTCTTTTTCGATTTCGGGCAAGTCGTTTTCCAAAATAGCATCCGAAAGCTCGTACGTTTCTTCGATGGTCAAATGGCGTAAACTTTCTAGGGTTTGCTTCTTGTCCCACGGGCATTTGGCGCGTAGGTCGTCCATGATGTTTAATAATCGGTCGAAAGCGAGCAATTGTTCTACACGTTCGGGAGAAATATCAGCAAGTGTACGGGTTTCCATAAGTTTAAAGTCTATAAAATCACCTCTTCCAACATCTTGATGTACTGAACAATGCCTTCCTCAATTTCGTGGAGGTAAATAAATTCATCTGCCGTGTGCGAACGCCCCGAGTGGCCTGGCCCCATTTTGAGCGATGGACAGTCGATAAGCGCTTGGTCGGAGGTGGTGGGAGAACCGTAGGTGTTTCTTCCCAAACGAACACCCGCTTGCACGATAGGGTGCTCCATCGGAATGCTCGACGGGCGCAAACGGATTGAACGCGCGGCAATTTCGGATTTGATGTTTTTATTGATAATGTCAATGATTTCTTCCAAAGTATATTGGTCAGTGACGCGGACATCAATGGTAAATTTGCAGGAATCAGGAACTACGTTGTGCTGCGTCCCTGCGTTGACAATCGTTACTGACATTTTGATGGGGCCGAGCGTAGGAGACACTTTGGGGTACTGGTACGAACGAATCCACTGAATGTCGTCAATGGCTTTGTAAATGGCGTTTTCACCTTCTTCGCGTGCAGCGTGCCCCGATTTTCCGTGGGCAATGCAGTCGAGCACCAGAAGCCCCTTTTCGGCCACGGCCAAGTGCATTTCGGTAGGTTCACCCACGATGGCAAAGTCGATAGGAGGAAGGTCGGAAACAATAAGTTCGAGCCCCTCACGTCCCGAAATTTCTTCTTCAGCCGTGGCTGCCATCACAACATTGTACGTCAAATGAGGGTTATCATAAAAGTAACAAAACGTCACGATGAGCGAGCACAACGAACCACCCGCGTCGTTGCTTCCCAATCCAAAAAGCTTACCGTCTTTTTCGAGAGGTTCGTACGGGTTGAGCGTCCAAGACGGATTCGGTTTGACAGTGTCGTGGTGAGAGTTGAGTAAAACGGTGGGCTTGCTGGCGTCGAAATAGCGATTATAGGCCCAAATGTTGTTTTTTTTGCGGTGGAACGGAATCCCTTTGCGTTGGAAGAATGCTTCAATCAAAGCGGCAGTTCCTTCTTCTTCTCGACTAAACGACTGAGTAGAAATCAGTTGTTTAAGTAATGCGATGGCCTCTTGCGCAAGCGCGTTAGGCGATAGAGTCATGTTTGTTTCAGACATAAAAAGCTGTTTTGTCTGCCGCAAAGTTACGCAAAGGGAATGTATAGTTGACAGCTTACGGGTTAAAATACAATGAATACAGTGGTCGTCGGGTTTTGAGAAACCCGACCCACACCGTGTCGAGGGTTTCTCAAAACCCGATGCGCGTCTGTGTTGAGGGTTTCTCAAAACCCGACCTCTAATCAATTATTTAAAAAATGAACCAAATAATTTCCTCTGCCGAGCAGTTTCAGAACGAAACGCTTCGGCCCATTCTCAAAGCACAAAATGAGTTGTTGGTGAGTCTATTTCGCCATTACCTCCAAAAGCGAAAAATCGCATTTGAGCGGTTTTCGTCCGAAGATCAATTGGCTCATATCGAGCAGATTATTCGTAAAGATTTGCAATTTAGGAGCCTGTTGTTGGGAACAATTGTAGGCCATTTAAGCCCAGCTCAATACCTGACTTTTCTTCAAAACGAAGAAGAACTCAACCGCCGAACCATCAATATGCTGATTCGTAGGATACAAAGTCAGTTAGTAGCGGTTTAGTCGGGGACGCTATTTAACGCAAAGTAGCCTCAGCGAGGCTAAATCTTAGTAGAAAAAAGCAACAAAACGCATCTCCAAAGCCCCATCGGGGTGACATCTTCTTCCACCGTGCGTTGGTCGCCTCAATGGGGATTTGTTTCTGATTTATTCTATCTACTAAGATTTTACTCCTACGGAGCAATGAAAACAGTAGCATTTGCTTTTAATGAGTTCAGTCTGTGCTTTTGGGGATAGTTAATAAAGAGTCTAGCCGTCTTTGATACACACTAGAAGTGCCCAAGCCGCGATGTGCGCCGTTGGGGATTGTAGTAAGGGTAACGTTAGTCGAGGTAGAAGCTTGAAGCAGAAATTCGCTGTTGGCGTAGGGAACGACGCGGTCGCTGGTGCCGTGAAAAAGCTGAATGGGGCAGCGAATGTACCGAAAACAGTTATCGGTACGGAAAGTATAACGCGTCAACCATTCGTAGGGGTAAATGGGCGCGTGCGTGTGGAAAAGGGTAGGGATATTGGCGTAAGGCGCTTCTAATATCAGTAGCCGAGGTCGATGATTGGCCGCCACGCGGGAGGCCATGCCAGTGCCGAGCGAATAACCATAGACAACCACGGAGTCTTCGGGACATTGTTTGGTGACAAAATCATACACATAAGCGGCATCGTCGTGCAAGGCAGCTTCGGAGCGAGGGCCTGTGCTTTTGCCGTAAGTGCGATAGTCGTACATGAGTACGTCATAGCCGCGTTCAGTAAAGCGGGTGGAATATTCGCGCCCCCAACGCGTAAGGTTATCCCTATTTCCGTGAAAAAATAAAACGACTCCCCGCCGTGGTTGCGAAGTTGTCCGAAACCAGAGTGCGTTGAGCTGTACGCCAGCGGTAGGTTTGAGGGTAAGTTCTTGAAAAGGTTGGGAAAACGAATACCGAAAATCGGCAGGTAATGTAGTAGGTTGAAACAAAATAAGCGGGTGAATCGCCCACAAAACTAGCCCAACAAGCAAGTAAAAGGCAATGAAATAGGCTAGAAAACGAAGCATGAGAAAATAGGCTTGGAGAGGCGAATCTGAACTTTTGGGGATATTTCGAACGGACAAATTACAAAAAATCAGTGGAATGTCTTAATTTCGTCTTTTTCCAAGAAACTTTCTGAGAATCAACTCCGTTAATTTCTATCCGCTATAACAACAGCGAGTAACTATCATCCTGATGATTCGGGAACACAAATTGTAAATGAATTCAACTGCAAAAAAACAAGAAACAGCGGTTTTGGTCGCTGTCACTACCCAACGACAGTCGCCCGAACAAACCCAAGAGTATTTAGAGGAATTGGCGTTTTTGGCTACCACTTTAGGTGTCCAAACCGTCAAGACGTTTACCCAAAAATTAGAACACCCTGACAATCGTACGTTTGTAGGTAAAGGCCGTTTGGAAGACATCAAAATCTTCGTGACGGACAATCCTGTGGATATGATTATCTTCGATGATGAGCTTATTCCGTCGCAGGTGCGTAACCTTGAGGCCGAATTTAAGGAGATAAAAGTGCTTGACCGTAGTTTGTTGATTCTTGATATTTTTGCCATGCGTGCTCAAACGGCCCAAGCAAAAATTCAAGTAGAATTGGCACAATACCAATATATGTATCCCCGACTTACGCGGATGTGGACGCACTTGAGCCGTCAGAAAGGTGGGGTAGGGATGCGTGGTCCTGGGGAAAAAGAGCTTGAAACAGACCGTCGTATCGTCCAAGATCGTATTGCGTTTTTAAAGGATAAATTAGCCAAAATTGACAAGCAAAGCATGACGCGCCGTAAAGAACGGAGCCGATTGGTGCGCGTTGCTTTGGTAGGATACACCAACGTAGGAAAGTCAACGCTGATGCGCCGTTTGGCGAAAGCAGAGGTGTTTGCCGAAAACAAACTCTTTGCCACGGTGGACTCTACCGTGCGTAAGATGGTACTCGACAATATTCCATTTTTATTGACCGACACCGTTGGGTTTATTCGTAAACTACCTACTACCCTGATTGAGTCGTTTAAATCCACGCTCGACGAGGTTCGGGAGGCGGACATTCTGTTGCACGTGGTGGATATTTCGCATTCGTCGTTTGAGGAGCAAATCGAGATTGTGAATCAGACCTTGGCCGAGATTAAAGCAGGTGATAAGCCAACGATTTTGGTCTTCAATAAAATTGACGCCTATCAGCCTAAATTAGAGGCGTTTGATGAAGTGATAGAGACGGAAGAGGGCGAAGTAGTGGTGGAGCAGACCAAGGAGAGCGTATTGGAGAAGTTGAAGCAAAGCTACTTGACGGGAAAATCAGACCACGTCGTGTTTATTTCGGCCCAAAACAAAGAGAATTTGGACGAGCTTCGCGCCAAAATGTTTGATTTGGTGAAGGACAAGCACTTTATGATTTATCCCAACTGGCTTGAAATGCCTTTCACGAACTTTGATTTTGCGGAATAGTTTTTCGAAATTCGCGCAAAATTCAGCTGACCCCGTAGTTCAACGGATAGAGCGGAGCGCCGCCCGATAAGCGTTTCCTAAACGCTTGATATGGGAAGAAGTAAAAAAATAGTGTTGACCCCGTAGTTCAACGGATAGAGCGGAGCGCCGCCCGATAAGCGTTTCCTAAACGCTTGATATGGGAAGAAGTAAAAAAATAGTGTTGACCCCGTAGTTCAACGGATAGAGCGGAGCGCCGCCCGATAAGCGTTTCCTAAACGCTTGATATGGGAAGAAGTAAAAAAATAGTGTTGACCCCGTAGTTCAACGGATAGAATAAGCGTTTCCTAAACGCTTGATATGGGTTCGATTCCCGTCGGGGTCACAACTTTCTTTTGCGTTTCCTAAACGCTTGATATGGTCGGAGTCGCGTTCGACTTCGCTTCCCGTCGGGGTCACAACTTCTTTGCGTTTTCTAAACGCTTGATATGGTCGGAGTCGCGTTCGACTTCGATTCCCGTCGGGGTCACAACTTTCTTGGCGTTTCCTAAACGCTTGATATGGTCGGAGTCGCGTTCGACTTCGCTTCCCGTCGGGGTCACAACTTCTTTTGCGTTTCCTAAACGCTTGATATGGTCGGAGTCGGGTTCGACTTCGCTTCCCGTCGGGGTCACAACTTCTTTTGCGTTTCCTAAACGCTTGCTATGGTCGGAGTCGCGTTCGACTTCGCTTCCCGTCGGGGTCACAACTTCTTTTGCGTTTCCTAAACGCTTGATATGGTCGGAGTCGCGTTCGACTTCGCTTCCCGTCGGGGTCACAGTCTCTTTTGCGTTTCCTAAACGCTTGCTATGGTCGGAGTCGCGTTCGACTTCGCTTCCCGTCGGGGTCACAACGCAGGGTGTTTAGATGCGAATCCGTTTGCAGTTTATTAGTTTGATTTCGGGTTTGTTATGGGTGTCTAATTCTTTTATTTAAAAGGCAAATGCGAAATCATGATTTCGGGGTGGTAGCTTTCGGCATCCAACTTGTAGTAAAAAGCAGAGGCCCATTCTTCGGCTCGCTCCACTTTCGGGCCTAAAGTAATCTTTCGTATCAGAGGCGGTATAGCTACTAACTCGACATATACTTTGGGCGGTGTAAAATAGGTATCTACTTTTTTCTTAAAGCCCACGCCGTTCACAATCAGCCGTAGCTCATGTTCATAGTGGTACTCGGCAGTTTTGAACAGATACGCAATTGAGTTGAGCAATCCCAAGAGGTTCGGTATATCTGCATGTTCCTTTTTTAGGAACTTTCCAACCAAGGCTTTCAGCTCAGTCATGTGCTGATTTAGCTCTTCTGGTACGGTTGGTTCTGCTCCTGGAACGATGAAAGATGATTGCTCGGATTGTTCGCGTCGTATGTACGCCACTCGATAAAAACTAAATGCCTCTTCGTTGGCTTTGAGATTGTCAGTTTTTCTATTGCTCGTCAGCGCTGTTTGTATGTTTTCCAATAAGGCGTTTCGGTCTAAGGTAATGGCACAGCCCTTAGCTTCTTCTTTGTTTTCTTTGCCATACATACGCCACAGGGTAAGGTCGTCGTGTTTGCTCTCCGCTACAAAGCTGCCGATAAACGGTTTTGGCGTGAACGGCAAAGCCACGGTGTCATGGGGTGCTGTCGGTTCAGTGAAGGAAGGCAAAAACTTAAATAATTCCCGACCTTCTGAGGTATCATTCAAATAAGCTCCCTCCGACAATCGAAGTTCACTATCATCCAATATCAGCAATTGTGCTACTGATATACCTGTATAGTGCGTCACACAAGGGTCTTTAAACAGCAGTAGGTTTTTTATTTTATTGACTAACTCGCTGATTTTGCTGTACTCTGCATCTCCAATCAATTTCTTTAATTCATTGATTTGGGATCGTGCTGATTTAACAAAGTAATTAGATTCGTCTTTATTCAGTTGTATATACTTTTCATAACATGCTAGTGCCTCTTTATAATTTTCTATATCTCCGTATGCTAAACCCAGATTGTAATAGGAATCTTCATAATTGGGGTCGAGTTCAATAGCTTTTTGGTAGTTGTCTATAGCCTCATCGTATCGTTCCAATTCTTTATAGACATTGCCTAAGCCATGATAGTGATAGGCAAAATTGGAGTCGAGTTTAATAGCTTTTTGGTAGTTGTCTATAGCCTCATCGTATCGTTCCAATTCTTTATAGACATTGCCTAAACCAATATAGGGATGGACTAAATTGGAGTCGAGTTCAATAGTTTTTTTATAGGCATCAATAGCTTTTTCATATTGTTTTAAATCGTTATAAACATTACCTAAGCCATGATAGGGATAGGCAAAGTTAGGGTCGATTTTAATGGCTTTTTGGAAAGTATCGATGGCTTTATCATATTGTTTTAAATAATAATAAGTGTTGCCTAAATTATTATAAATAGAAGCTTTGCAGGGATCAAGTATAATTGCTTTTTGGTAGGCGTTTATAGCTTTATCGTATTGTTTCAACTCATTATAGACATAACCTAGGCCATGATAGGGTTGGGCTAAATTGGGGTCGAGTTCAATGGATTTTTGGAAGTACTCAATGGCTTTCTGATATTGTGTTTGATGAGCAAAACTATTCGCTTTATAATGAATTGCCTTGGTTTGATTATCATTTATTTGTAAGGCCTTATCTGCTGCTGCTTCGGCGAGGTCGTATTTCTTCAATCGGAAATATGCTTGGGCTTGCTCTGCATAAAGGTCGGCACTTTTATAAGTCTCCAACACTTTCTCCGTTAAAAGGTCAGTGACTTCTTGAAAGTTTTCGTTTTCGTTAAAGGTTTGTGCGTTTTGGAGGAGTTCGTCGAGGGCGGTCATTTTTGGATAGCTTACATTTGGCCATCAATTTAACTATTCTGGATGGTATATCGGATTGAAAGCAATAAAAAACAGCCTAAACGCATTAAAAAAGTAGCCTCAGCGAGGCTAAATCTTCGTAGAAAAAAGGGGGATTTGGGGGGATTTGATTCATTTTTCTACTAAGATGTAGCTCCTCTGGAGCAAATAAATGGGGCTTTATACTTTAATGCGTTCAACCTGATTCGATAATGATTTTGAAGAAAGATAACAAAAAACACTACGCTTAAAACACGAAAAAAGCCTCTTTCGGAGGCTTTTAAAGTAAAATGAATAGGGTTTTTGTCAGTCATCAATGGATTGATAAATCATTTGGCGGAACAAATTATTGAGGTTATCGCCGCTGCTTTGGGTCTGTTTCATAATCACGCCAATGATTTTTTCTTTGGGGTCGGCAAAATAGTTGGTATTAAAATAACCGCCCCACTCAAACGTCCCTGCGCTTCCTTTGGCACCTTTATCTTCGCCTGCTTTGTTGAGAAGCCCAAAAGCTAAACCTTGGGAAGAGTTCGCTTTCTCACCTCCTAATAAATCTCCTACTTGATTGCTCAAAATAGTTTGTATGGTAGTGCGACTTAAAAAGCGCTTTCCACCTAATTCGCCGCCGTTGAGATACATCATCAAAAACGTAGCATAATCTTTGGCCGTACTTGATAAACCCGCGCCTCCCGAGAAAAATGTTTTTGCTCCTTTGATGGGGTAGTCGGTATCGTAGAACGTGTTAGGATAGCGTACCCATTGCCCGTTTTGCGGTTTTTGAATCGCCACCAATCGAGATGCCTTGGCATCGGGCAAGTAAAAATAAGTATCGCCCATGCCCAACGGCTCAAACAATCGTTTCCGCAAAAATTCATCAAAGGGCATTCCCGACATCAGTTCAATGAAGTAGCCCAATACATCTAAACCTTCCGAATAGACGTACTTCTCACCTGGGTGATGGTGGAGTGGGAGTTTGGCTAGTTTCTTGATATTATCGCCAATTTTGACGGGTTGGGTTGTGAACAAATCAACAATGCCCACTTTGTGGTACATCGCCTTGAAACGCTCGTCGGCATCAATGACTCCGTAGCCAAGCCCTGACGTGTGCGTTAGCAAATGACGGATGGTAATTTCTGATTTTACAGGTTCGGTAGTATAGGTGGAGTCCTGAAATTTGAAGTTTTTGAGAACCGTTTGGTTTTTAAATTCAGGAATGTACTTCGAAATCGGGTCGTCGAGTTGAAACTTTCCTTCTTCCCACAGCATCATCACGGCCGTGGAGGTGATGGCTTTACTCATCGACGCAATCCGAAAAATATCATCCCGTTTCAGCGGACGGTTGGCGGTATTGTCGGCCATTCCAAAGGCTTTGTAATAGACAATCTTGCCGTTCCGGACGATAAGTGCCGATACGCCTGGAACACTGCTTTGCGCAATCGCATTTTGAAGGACTCCATCAAGGCGGTTGAGGCGCTCAGACGACATACCAACCGTTTCGGGTGCGGCTTCGGCTAGGGGAGGAGAGTTCTTGAGTGATTTGGTTTGAGCCTGAACCAGTTCAGTTGCGAGGCCAAAGAGGCTTAAAAGGAGGAAAACTTGCTTCATGAGGTTCTTGTAAGTTTATCCCCTTATGAAGCAAGTTTTTACTAAATTTTACTGATGATACAACCGCCTATTCACTAGTACTTGGCAGGTTGGTTGGACTTCGGTGTTGATTTTTTGATAAAATCGCGAATATCATCGTTCGATTTTTGAAGGTCTTCCTTGCGCAAATACATCATGTGACCGCTGCGGTAGCCCTTCCAGCTCATGCGGTTCTTGAGTTTTCCAGCAGGATCCATTTGCCACATGTTGTATTGGGCATTAAAATAATCGCAAGCACCGTCGTAGTAACCCGACTGCACCAATAAATGCAAATAAGGGTTCTGTGCCATGGCCTGACGGAGGTTTTCGCCCGTTTGGTCATTAGAACGATCCCAAGGGTTTACGGGGCCAAACATGTAGTACTTGAGGTCGGTTTTGTAATTGAGCTCGTTGCGAAGGTACATGTTGATGGCAGGGGTAAACGAGTGCAACCACGACGTCAATTCGGCGTTAAAATCTGGGCGGTCACCAGCATCTTTGCGGTCGATGCCTTTGTAACGAGAATCCAAACGGCCTACGGTGTAGCCTTCATCACGCAGAAGCTCTTTCCAGAAGTATTGAAGCGGCATGTTGAGGTTGTTTTGGAGAACTTCTTTTTCCGAAACCCCCGTATAACGAGCGAGCTTGGCCGCGATGGCTTTGCGTTTGGCATCGTCCAAAAAGCCGCCCATGCTCACGGCAGGAAGAAGCTCATTGATGGTAAAATTCTCTACCTCAGGTAAGAAATCGGTCAAGTCTTTTTTCTGTAAATCCGCAGGAAGTTTTTTGTGGTACCAAGCCGTAGCCGCGCAGTAAGGTACTTTCAACGCCGCCTCAGAAGCTTCGCCACGCTCGATGCCAAGCGTAGTAGGCGATACCAAGATTACGCCATTGATGTACATCCATTGGTTGCTTTGTAGCTCCAAGGCCAAGCCCGAAACGCGCGTTGTTCCGTAGCTTTCTCCGATGAGGTACTTAGGCGAATCCCAGCGGTTGTTGCGCGTCACAAACGTACGAATCCACTCGGCCAAATATTTGATGTCGGCATTTACCCCAAAAAACTTTGAAGTAGGTACATCTTTGCTGGTAGGACGAGAATAGCCCGTATTGACAGGGTCAATGAACACAATGTCGGCAACGTCTAAAATCGAATACGGATTTTTCTTGTAGCCATACGGTTGTAGCGGATAGCCCTCGTCGTCGATGTTGAGCAGGACTGGGCCTGTGTAGGCCATGTGCATCCACACCGATGCCGTTCCAGGGCCACCGTTGAACGAAATAATCAACGGGCGATTGCCACGGTCTTTTACGTCGCTGCGTTCATAATACATGTAAAACAAGCCTGCTATGGCTTTACCTCCTTCGTCAAAAACGGGCATGGTACCAGTGGTGGCTTTGTAAGGAACGCGTTGTCCTTTGACGGTTACTTCGCTTTCAGTAACAACAAAAGAGTCAGGATTAAAGGGGATGTCGCTTCCTTTATCTTCTTTTGAGGGGGCCGTAGAAGTTGAGGCTTGGCGCTCGCCACCGCCAGCCGGGCGCTGTTGGGCGTGGGTGAGGTAGCTTCCTACGAGCAAGGCTGCTGCCAAGAGTAATGGTTTTTTCATTTAGGTTTAGTTTGATTGAAAGTTATAATTGACCAGACACGCAATGTGAACGCTTATGCAAGAAAGCATTCTAGGCTACAAATGTAAAATTGTATAGCTTTAAAAGCCTAAAATGTCGCTATATTACCTTATTAATGAGACTACTTTTGGGATGAAAGCCGTAATTTTGGGACTTCACTAAGTAATCGTAATCCACCATGCAATTGTACGATGTATTGATAGTAGGCGCGGGGCCTTGTGGGCTGGCGGCTGGGATAGAGGCTGCGAAGGCAGGATTGAGCCACTTGATTCTTGAAAAGGGGAGCATCACGGAGTCGATTCGTCGGTATCCCAAAAGAATGCGTTTTTTTTCTACCGCCGAAAATATCGAGATTGGAGGCATCCCTTTTCCCATTTCGGACGTCAAAGCCAACCGCAGTGAGGCGTTGCAATATTACCGCAAAGTAGCGGGGTATTATCACCTCAACTTCAAATTGTTTACAGAAGTAGCTCAGGTTGTAAAACAAGACGACGAAGTATTTGAAATTCAGACGATAGGAGGAGAAAATTACTATGCCAAAAAGGTCATTATCTCTACGGGGTATTTTGACTTTCCTCGCTTTTTGGGGATAAATGGGGAAAAACTTCCGCACGTTTCTCCCTATTATGACGAACCGTTTCAGTACTCATTTTCCAAAGTTGTGATAGTGGGAGGAGCCAATTCTGCGGTGGAGGCCGCGCTAGAAATGTACCGCCACGACGTGGACGTGACGGTCGTTCACCGAGGTGCAGATTTCCGTCCGACGGTGAAATATTGGTTAATTCCTGACGTCAAAAATCGGGTCAAAGAAGGGAAAATAAAAACGCGTTTCAATAGCCTCACCAAAGCCATAGAGCCTAAGCGGGTGTTGATAGAAAATACCCAAACGGGTGAGGAAGAATGGCTTGAAGCTGATTTTGTATTGATGCTCATTGGGTATATACCAGATGGAGCATTGCTTCAGCGGTGTGGGGTGGAGTTGCGCCAACCAAGTATGGTGCCAGTATTTGACCCAGAAACCTTTGAAACCAACGTCTCTGGTTTATACTTGTGTGGCACCGTAGTGGCAGGTATTCATACCGAAAAAGTCTTTATAGAAAATGGGCGCGACCATGCTGCCGCCATCATTGACCATATTGCGGGTCGTCAAGTACGTAAGGTAAAAGAATTGATAGATCGGATTTAGCACGCCCACTACCGTCGGTTTATTTTACCGTAAAACTGGAGTTGGTATTTTTTAGGAGTAATGTGAAAGTACTTCTGAAACATTTTGTTGAACTTAATCGCCGAAGATGCGCTGTAGCCGATCATCAGCGCTACTTCGTTGGCCTTATACCCGCTTCGCAATAGAAAAGCAGCCCGCTCCATTCGCTTTGTCGTGTAGAGTTGATAAAATGGCTGTCCATATACTTTTTTAAACAGACTTTTAAACAAGGCAGGTTTAATGCCATGATTATCAGTGATTTCTTTTTCGCTAGGAGGAACGTTGCTGAAATCCCCTTGAAGGTATTTGTCGTGGATTTTTTTGATAATTTCAACGTAATTGCTATTAAAAACAGGGGTTTCAAAGGTATCAGTAACCGTCGGTTTGGAAGACGTGAGTCCATTATATTTTACCTCAAAAGCAATCTGTTGACGAATCAATTCTAAACAGCACACTTGAAAGTCTTTTAAGTTAAGAACAATCATGATTTTCGTACTTTCCTTTTGAGGAAGGAATGATTTTTCGAGCGAACTTCCTTCACTGGAAGTGGTTGGTTGTAAGGAGGCGTTCATAGTGACATTTTGGGTAAAATGAGTAATCAATAATGTGCTAAAACAGTCAAAAATTGCCCCAATGTTCAGTAAAATCAATCCTTTTGTCGTCAACTGGCCACTAAATACAACCAACTATCCAAAAACTGCTATGTCGTGGTGGATTTATTGTCTTTTACGACGATGGAGTTAACAGTTTTATTAAGCAGTAAAAGTGTAAAATTTTGATTTACTGGTAGTTATTAATAAAATTATTTAAAATAAAATGGACTTTGATATGCCCTTGGGCATAAAAATGGACGTCTGGCTATAATGCCTTTAGGATGGCTTGCGCTGTAGCCGTGGGGTTGTCGTCGGTAGGGTGGAGATGATGAGAGATATTGCGTTGAGAAAGCTCGTAGAGGTAGGCTTTGTCGTAGTAGTTGAGCGAAATATCGGCTACCGTAGCGTAGTCGTGGCGCTGGAGGGCCTCAATGGCAGCTTTGTAGTGCTGGCCGCCAAGTCGTTTTTTGATGCGCTCGGTGGCGGCTTGCAGTAAAGTGTGGTCGTAGCAAGCGTATTCGCGGACGAGGCGTTGAATACGGAGGTCCTTAGGAAGGTCAACAAAAACAAACTGCGTCGGCTGCTGCATTTGTTGCCAAAAAGCCAGCGGAATAAAACAGCCTCCAATATGCCGACTTTCGCTTTCGAGCCAAACGCGCCGCTGTGGGTCTAGCAAACGCCATTGTTGATGTAGCAGGTTTTCAAACTGTTCGGAAGAAGGCTGGGGAGATTGTCCAATCGCACCGTAAGCCGAGCCTTTGTGGTGGGCAATGGCTTCCAAATCAATGACTTGTTCGCCCATTTCGGCGAGCGCACGTAGAATGTCGGTTTTACCGCTCCCTGTTGGGCCACCCAAAATGGTCATATTTTGTGGGTGCTGAAACGACTCTAAAACGTGATTGCGATAGGCTTTGTAGCCGCCTTCGAGGGTTGATACGCGGAAACCCGCCGTTCGCAATAACCACGCAAAGCTTCCACTGCGCATTCCGCCGCGCCAGCAGTGAACCAGTACTTCCCGCTGAGGAGCGACTAAGTCAGCCTTTTTGACGAATAAAGCGAGTTTTGGCCCTACCATTTCTAGTCCTAACCGAACGGCGGCATCGCGTCCTTGCTGTTTGTAGCAGGTGCCCACTTTGACGCGTTCGTCGTTGCTAAAAAGTGGAATATTGATGGCACCAGGAATGTGCGCGTGGCTATATTCGCCTGGCGACCGCACGTCGATGATGGGCAAGCGCTGGGAGGCTTGCAAAAAATCAGCGGGAGAGAGTGCCGTCGCCATGAAATTTGCAGATTAGTTATTTCTTAGTCCTTTTGCCACAAGCCGATCGCGTAGTTGATTGACCATGTAAATAGAGGCTTCTATTTCGTCTTTACGAATGGCCACACTTTCGATGTTAAACCCAAAAGGAATGGCGTGTTCGGCACAAAACTCAATAAGTTCATCCGCAATTTGTAAGCAAAGATTCACCGACGTTTCGAGGATGTTTTCAGACTCTAGCAAGGTTTCTTTTACCGAATCAGGTACGTGAATACCGAGCCATTCCATGAAGTGGAGCGTTTTTTTTGACCCACAGGCGGTAATGGTAAATACAAACGTAGGAAGGGGTAATTGTTGCGCTTGGCAGGTGTTGACGACGGCCGTAAGCATTTGTTTGGCATAGGCTACGTTGAACACACACTGTGAGACAAAATAGCTGACCCCGCTCGCGACCTTATCGAGGATACGTTGGTCTTCGTCGTTGAGAACAGCATGTCGTTCGGGAATGGTGACGGCGCCGATGATAGAATTTTGGTCAAATTCTCGCCAAACGGCGTAGGCGTCGGGTAGGCTGGTGACGGGCGTAAAATCAGGTGAAGGAACGCCTACAAACACAGGATAAAAGCCTTGTTGGGTCAAATCGCCCACCCATTGACGAAGTTCGTCTTGGGTAAACTTTCCTGCGGGGCGATAAATAATTTTGGGAATTGTCAGAGGAGCCAAATGCTGACGGGCAAAATCAAAGGGGTCGAGGGCGGTGATGAATGGAAAAGGCCGCTCTTCGGAAGTTCGACTCGATTCATCTTGAACGTCATACACAATGAGGGCGTCGATGTCTAACCCTTGCAAACGGGCCAGTGTTTTTTCGGCAATCTCACTTACTTTTTCAGGAGCGGTTTGTGATTTGGGAGGAGTGATTCCGTAGAGCAATAAACCCGACTCTTTTGATTTGATTTTCGTTAAAAACATGCTGCAATTCGTAAATGGAGTTGCAAATGTAGGAAATAGGGGGAAAATACCGAATATATCGTGTGCCGGGGTGTAAGCACCCCGACACACGGCGGTTTATTTTTGTCCTTTCAGGATTTTTTCGTAGCGAGGCATGTCTTTAAACAAATCTAGCGCTGCCTTTACTTCGGCATCTGTGCGGAATACGTATTCGCGCTCCCCTTTTTGGAGGTAATAGTGCGAAACAATTTCCCGCTCTAGTAGGTGCTTAATGTCTTTTTTGAACATCGCCAAATCACTCTCTTTGCTATGACCGAGCTTGGTTTTAAGCGCTTTAAGTTGTTCTTGGATAACATCAAAGTATTTTTCTTTTTTGGCCGATGCTTCAAGCGTGCCGAGGTCTTTCTCTACCTGCGTCACGTAGTCGTATTCTTTGTCTTTTAACCAAGTCGAAAATCCTTGATAATCGGCATCTGTGAGCTCAAATTCTTTGGCGGCTTTGATGGTTGGGTGTGCGGCACGGTAGTGCAAAGCATAGTCAAAAAACAACCCTTTGGTGTTAAGACTTGTCACAATTGTGGGCAATGCAGGCAGTTCGGTAGCTACATCAGGTTCAACTCCACCACCGTCATATACCACGCGGCCATTGCGGGTTTTGAAGGCCACTTTGAGCGAGTCAGGTACTTTGGCCACGCTTCCGTCGGGGTTGCGGTGGCTATAATCAATGGCCTGAATACAACGTCCACTCGGGATGTAGTACTTCGCAACAGTTACTTTTAATTTGGTATTGTACGACAAATCGCGGGTTGTCTGGACAAGCCCTTTGCCGTAGGTTCTTTGCCCCACCAACACCCCACGGTCGTAATCTTGCATTACCCCCGACACAATTTCAGAAGCGGATGCACTGCGGCCATTGACCAGCACCACCAACGGAATGTCAGTGTCCACAGGCGCCATTGGAGCCGTATAAGTTTTGTTCCACTCCGTTACTTTTCCACGGTTCGATACCACTTCAGCATCTTTGGGAATGAATAAATTACAAATCAATACCGCTTGGTCAAGCAATCCACCTGGATTTTCGCGAAGGTCAAGCACCAATTTTTTCATGCCTTTTCCTTTGAGCTCTACCAGTGCATTTTTTACCTCGCGGGCAGCCGTTTGATTAAAATCTTTGAGGTCGATGTAGCCTACTTCGTTGTCGAGCATTCCGTAATAAGGGACATTCCCTGTCTTGACAAACTCACGCGTTACATTGACTTCAATCAGGTCTTTGGTACCCACGCGGCGTACGGCAAGCTTCACCGACGAATTGGCCTGCCCTTTCATGAGTTTGTCGGGGTTAGCATCTTTGCGGGTTGTGATGTCTATTCCGTCGATTTTGACAATTTCATCACCTACGTGAAGGTTTGCTTTGGCGGCGGGGGAATCTTCTAGGATAGAATAAATGATTTGTTTGCCCTTGTTGGGGGTGATTATGGCCCCGATGCCCGTGTATTGGCCCGTGGTCATGGTGCGATAATCTTCAATTTCGTCTTCGGCGTAGAAATTGGTGTAAGGGTCGAGGTTTTTAAGCATAGATTCTATGCTCATTTTAGTCAACCGATTGGGGTTGATTTCGTCCACATAATAGCGATTAAGCTCCTTAAACAGCGTGGCATAAATGTCTAAGTTACGGGCGATTTCAAAAAAGCGTTCGTCATTGCGGAAGGCAAAAAAACCTACGGACACAACGCACACAGCGGCAAGAATGAGTTTACGGAAATGTTTCATGGTGGTCCTTTTTATCAAAAACGCGTAAAGTGTCACGAAGTTATGAGATTTCCCCAAAAAAACGAGCGATGCCTCGAAAGACATCGCTCGCCATGGTTGGGAAAGGTTTTTAGACCTTATTTTCCTCCTTCAAACATTTGGAAGAATTGGTCAAGTTTTGGAAGAATGACGATTTCAGTACGACGGTTTACGCTGCGGTTTTTGCTGCTGTCGTTCGCTACTTTTGGTACATATTCTCCACGGCCACCTGCGGTCATACGCTCAGGTGCTACGCTGTATTTTTTCTGAAGTGTGCGTACTACTGACGTTGCACGCTTGGCACTCAAATCCCAGTTGTCTTCCAACACCGATGCGCTGTTGTACGGTACGCTGTCGGTGTGGCCTTCTACCAAGATGTCGAAATCTTTGCGGTCGTTTACTACTTTAGCAATTTTGCTCAACACAGTTTCAGCTTGTGGCGTGATTTCGTAGCTGCCGTATTTGAACAACATTTTGTCTGAAAGCGAGATATACACTACGCCTTTTTTCACTTCAATGTTTACGTCTTCGTCGTTCACATTGTCAAGTGAGCGCTTGAGGCTCATCACCAACGCCAAGTTGAGTGAATCCTTGCGACGCAAGTTTGAGTTCAAATCTTGGATGTAAGAGCTCTGACGGTTCAAGGCATCCAATGATTTTTTGATGCTTTCTGCGCCATCTTTACTTACGATTGACAAGTCAGACAAACGGTCAAGAAGGTTGGTGTTTGTACGTTTCAAGTACGCCAATTCATCTTCCAATGCTTTGAGTTTAGCACGTTCGTTGGTAACATCACCATCTTTCAACTTGATTTGGCTTTTCAAATCGCTGATGTCATTGTTAAGTTTTGAGGTCAACGCGTCGCAATCAGCCTTGTTTTTGTCCAACAATGCTTGGAGTTCAGCTTTTTCTTTGTTGAGTTGGGCCAGTTGTTTCTTGTTGCAAGATGCAAAGAGGAGAACAGACAATGAAAATAAAACAATTTTTCTCATTTCTTATGAGGTTAAAAGTGGATTATATAGTTAGGTATTTGCTACAAACTTAAAGCGTTTGCTTCAACTTTTCGCTATATAAACTCAATTCTTTGCAATTTTTACCACTCGGAAGGCAATTTTTTTTGAAAAAAAACGATTTGGAACCCTTTTGAACCGTTTTGGAGTAGTAATATACTAAAGTAGCATACAAGCCTGAGTGAGCCATGTGGGAGACTTGCTATAGGAATGAAAAACAGCAGGAGACGTAGGGGAAGTAGTGGCCAAATGACTAGATTTACGAAAAAATTCCTATTTTTACGCCCGTTTTCAACCCCCAAATCCAGAATTTTACACATACAATGAGACAAATACTTTTCCGTGAAGCTTTACGTGAAGCCTTGAGCGAAGAAATGCGTCGTGACTCACGCGTGTTTTTGATGGGTGAAGAAGTAGCCGAATACAATGGAGCTTATAAAGTGAGTCAAGGAATGCTTGACGAATTTGGGCCCGAACGCGTTATAGACACACCTATTGCAGAATTGGGTTTTGCTGGTATCGGGGTAGGTGCTGGAATGAACGGTTTGCGACCTATCATCGAGTTTATGACATTCAACTTCTCGTTGGTAGCCATCGACCAAGTGATCAACTCTGCTGCTAAAATCCTTTCGATGTCAGGCGGACAATACAGCTGTCCTATCGTATTCCGTGGGCCTACTGGGAACGCGGGTCAGTTGGGCGCGCAGCACTCTCAAAACTTTGAAAACTGGTATGCCAACACGCCAGGTTTGAAAGTGGTTGTTCCCTCAAACCCTTATGATGCAAAAGGATTGTTGAAGGCATCTATTCGTGATAATGACCCCGTTATTTTTATGGAGTCAGAATTGATGTATGGTGATAAAGGCGAAGTTCCAGAAGAAGAATACATCATTCCACTTGGAAAAGCGGAAGTGAAAAAGACAGGGACGGACGTAACCATTGTTTCTTTTGGTAAAATGATTCCGCGCGTTGTTAATCCTGCCATTGAAGAATTGGCCAAGATGGGTATCAACGCCGAATTGATTGATTTGCGTACGGTGCGCCCTATCGACTATCCAACGGTTATTGAATCTGTCAAGAAAACCAACCGCTGTGTGGTGGTAGAAGAGGCTTGGCCATTGTCGTCGATTGCGACGGAACTTACTTACATGATCCAGCGCAAAGCGTTTGATTATTTGGATGCTCCTGTCGTACGTGTGAACAGCATGGATGTGTCGCTACCTTATGCGCCAACCTTGATTGAAGCCGCTCTGCCAAACGTAAAACGTACGATTGATGCCGTGAAAACGGTGATGTACCGTAACTAATAAACAGTGACTACTGTAGATAAAAACAAGAAAGCCCCCGACGGGGCTTTTTTGTTTGGCACGATTTTTTAGTGGTATCCTATCATAAAACCATTATTTTTGGAGTTATTCATCCAAACGTCTTTTTTAACGATGAAACAGCTAGTTGTAACCTTATTTTTAGCCGTTGTGGTGAGCACAGGGCTTTATGCGCAGACTTCAGACGCAAAGGCAGATTCTGTCTTTTTAAAGTATTATACAGCCACGGGTGGCAAAGCATTGTGGGATTCGGTTCAAACTTACACCCTCAAACAAGCCTACCGCGCAGGAACGGCCAACGACTTTGATTTGGACATCAAAGCCTCCGTGCCTTCGCAGGCAATGGTAAAGGTACGTACCATTTTAAAACGTGATTTTATCTATGGCATCAAAGCAACCGATGGTTGGCTTAAAATTCCTATTGGTAGCCGTGACAAGGTAACGCAGTACCAAACCAGCAACTTGAGCGATAAAGAACGCGAGATCATGCGTCGTGAACTAACGGATATCCTTATCCCTTTTGATGATTATACCACCAAAGGCTACATCGCTACCGTTGTTGGAACGGAGCAAATCAATGGTGCCACTGCCACGCAAGTAGAATTGGAAGGAAAAGGAGTGAAATACAACCTGTATTTTGATGCAAAAACGGGCTTGCTCCTGCGAGAAAAGTTGACATTGGCAACGGGCGAAATTCAAACCCGTGACCATGCTAAATACGAAAAATCAAAGTATGGTCTTTCGTATCCTTCAGAAACAACTTATGTAAGTAGCATTGATAAAAAACCGATGAAGGTCACAACGGTGACGGACTTCAACGTGAAGTTTGCCGAAGATCCGTTTGTGAAATAGAACTTTTTGGTGCGTCGGGTTGTGAGCAACCCGACGCTTTTTTAGTGAATCAACATTCCCTCGCGGGGGCTAAGGGGGCTATTGAGTGAAAAAAGTAGGTAGAGGCATATTGCTTGTTGTATTGGGACTACTGCTAGTGGTCGGTTCGGGGGTGGTTTGGCTACAAACTACTTCGGGCCAAAACTGGCTGACCCAACAAGCAGTGTCGTACCTTCGTAAAAAGCTTAATACAAAAGTGGAGATAGCTCAAGCCCGCTTTTCATTGCCCGACTGGATTGAACTACGTGGGGTGTACGTGGAGGATTTGCGGCGCGATACGCTACTTGCGGGAGGACGCCTATACGTGGACTTGGACGTGTGGGGCTTGCTTCAAAGTCGGGTGGGTATTAATGAAATCCAATTGGAAGACATTCGTCTCAATGCCTACCGTACACTCCCTGATACTACTTTTAATTTTGCCTTTGTCGCCAAAGCCTTTGCATCGGAAGATACCACGCCCGATACCACGACAGCACCGCTGGATATGCGACTGGATGCCATTCAGCTGCGCAATGTGCGCGTATCGTACCAAGACGCGGTCATCGGCACCGATGCTGATCTGTCGCTGCCCGATGCTCGCTTTCTTTTTTCGGCTTTCAATCCTTCATTGAACCGTTATCATTTATCTAAAACCGACATTCGTTCGGGAAAGGTAGCGGTGAAAATGTACCAACCTCTTCGGCAAGATACGACCCAAACTGCTGCTACAACCCCTGCTTCTGATTCACTCGATTTGAAGCTAGGAATCATTCGCTTGGCAGACTATCGGGTGACGTATGAAGACGAAAAACAACAGATAAAAACCGCTCTTGCCATTGGAAAAATAGAGGTAGAAGCTGAAAAATTGTTTCTAACCAAACCGTTGGTTGCCCTCAAAAAATTAGGCATTGAAAATACTGACATTACGTTTCGTTCGGGTGATTTTGGCCTAGAGCTTCAGCAATTTCAAACCCAGCTAGATAGTTTTTTATTTGCACCAGAACGTATTTCGGGGCAATTGAAGTCGGGGAGTTGGGTAGAAAAACGACGCGGAGCGGTGCGCCAACTTCGTGCTGATTTTGTCTATACGCCCCGCGAAGTATCACTGCAAAACCTGCTGCTACAAACCAATGAAACGCTTCTTCAAGATCGGTTGGTGTTGCGCTATGCTTCGCTAGATGATTTTTCAAAAAACGTGGGGAAAGTGGGCGTAGATCTTCGTTTGACCAAAAGCCAATTGAGTTTTAAAGACATCCTTGCTTGGGTGCCTTCGTTGAAAAAAACGCCTCCGTTTACCAAAAATCCTGCCGCCATCGTCAAACTCAATGGCCTTGTACAAGGCCGTATCGACGATTTGAGCTTAAAAGGCGTTGACATTAGTACGTTAGAAACAACCCACTTACGGGCCGATGGGAGGATTAAGGGTTTACCCGATCCTCAACGAATGGCGCTGGACTTAAACATTGCTGACTTGTCGTCTTCGAGGCGAGATTTGCAGCGGATTTTGCCCGATAGCGCCCTGCCTGCTACCATCGAATTGCCCGAAAACCTGCGTTTATCGGGCAAAGTGAAGGGAAGCTTAGACAACTTGCAGTTGGATACCCAATTGGCTTCCGACCGAGGCAATGCGACCTTTGCAGGAAATCTCAAAAATTTTGTAAAAGGCCGTCAACAAAGCTACGACGGAACGCTTGTTTTGGAGGAATTTGATGCAGGGAAATGGCTCAAACAACCGCCTTCGGAGTTGGGAAAACTTTCGCTCAAAGCAACGGTGGTTGGACAAGGCATTGATCCCAAAACGCTCCAAGCGGATTTGACTGGTGTCGTTGAAAAGGCCGATGTGAAAGGCTACATATATCAAAATTTGGCGTTGAAAGGGAGTGTGCGGGAGCAAGTTGCTGACCTAACGGCCGCTATTGCTGATTCTAATGCTACCTTGACATTGGTTGCCAAAGCAGATTTGCGGACGGACTATCCTACGTTTTCATCCCAGTTAGACATCCTAACGCTGCGCCTAAAACCGCTTCATTTGTACGAAGAAGATTTGGAAATCAAAGGGGGAATAAACGCCAATTTTACTTCTACTGACCCCGAAGACCCACGCGGAATGTTCCAAATTACCAATGGAATTTTGGTACAAAAAGGCAAAACCATTCCCCTGCAAAATATTCAAGTAGCATTGGAAAATCAGCAGGGAGAGCGCTTGGCGCGGATAGATGCGCCTTTCTTAAAAGCCAAAGCTACGGGTACGTTTCGCTATGTGCAGTTGGCCGACGTGGTGTTGACTGAAATCAACCGTTATTTTGCCCTTCCCGACGCTTCTTACAAACCCGTAACCAGTCCGTATCGCTTGTCGATGGAAGGAAAAATAGCCAACCACCCTGCGATTCAGGTTTTTGTGCCTGAACTGACTCGAATGGATACCGTGCGTTTTTCGGTGAATTTGGACAGTCAGCGTGATACTACGTTGCTGGCGCGTATTTCGGCACCGCACGTTGAGTACGATAGCATGGTGGTTAAAAATGCTGATTTTGGCGTGTTAGGGGTCGAAAATCAGGTCAATTACGTGGGGCATGTGGACAACTTTTTGTACGATACATACCAAATCAAGCGGGCAGCCGTAGAAGGTCAAGTGGCCAATAGTTTGGTAGGTTTTAAGGCATCTTTTAAAGATTCATTATACCAAAAACAACACGAATTGGTGGGCTCACTGGCAAGCGTGGGCAATGCGTATCGCTTACAACTCGTACCAAATGGCCTGTTGCTTGATTACAAACCTTGGCAAGCAGCGCCCGATGGCTACGTTCAGTTTGGGAAAGAAGGATTATTGGTCAAACAATTTGGCTTGCAACAAGACCGTCAACGACTGCTCATCAACACCACGACTGATACGCCCAACGGCCCTTTGCGGGTAGAAATGGATAGCCTTGATTTGGGCTCACTTACCTCTTTGGTGATGGATTCGTTACAGGTAAGCGGTAAATTGGGAGGGAATGTGTTGTTACAAAACTATACCGAGTCGGCTGTATTTACGGGTGACTTGGGGATTGAAGGGTTTAAATATACCAACATCCCGATTGGAGATTTGAAAATAAAAGCGGCCAACGAATCGGCGTCTAAGATTGTGGCGGAAGCAACCCTCAAAAGCCCCCAAAATGATGTGCGTTTGACGGGTAATTACTTGTTGAAAAGCAAAACCCCGCTCGACTTGCAGGTGGATATTCGGAAGCTTGGAGCGCAGACGATTGAGGCATTTAGCGCAGGGCAGCTTCGCCGCGCTACGGGGGCATTGTCAGGAAAAGCCACCATTCGAGGAGCTGCCGATAAGCCGCAAGTGGAAGGAGAGGCACTGTTTGATAGTGTGGCATTTAATATCACCAAATTGGGGGCCACGTACCGCATTCCCAATAGCCGCTTGCAATTTGCCAATTCTGATATTTTCCTCAAAAAATTTGTGGTTAGAGATACCCTCAATCAGCCCTTGCAGGTGGACGGAAAAATCAATTGGGCTAACCTACCGAACGTGGCCTATAACCTCACGATTGAAGGAAAAGACTTTACGGTGTTGAACGCCTCACGCAAAGAAAATGATTTCTTTTACGGCAAAGGCATTGTGGATGCCAACTTGCACATCGAAGGCGTAGGTACCAATCCGACGATTGACGGGTCGGTCAAACTCAAACAAGGAAGCGATATTACGGTCATTATGCCCGACGATGATTTGGGCAAGGCAAGTACGGAAGGGATTGTCGAGTTTGTGAATAAATCGGACACCACGGCGGTGCCAAATACAGGTGCAGAAACGGCCGCACCGCTGGCTTTTGGGGCAGGTATTTCGCTCAACTTAGAAGCCGACGACCGCTCGCAATTGACCATTGTGGTGGATGAACTAAACGGAGACAACCTAAAAGTAAAAGGCAATGCGCAGCTCAATGCGGGCATCACTCCCGAAGGACAACCGTATATTTTGGGATTATACGAACTTACCCAAGGGTCGTATAATCTTACATTTGAAATTTTAAAACGAGATTTTACCATCCAAAAAGGAAGCCGCCTGCTCTGGACGGGCGACCCCATGAAGGCTGACGTGGACATTACGGCGGTGTATCCCGTTGTTGCCGATTTAACGCCCCTTCAAGGCAAAGCCGCGCAGTTCGGCAAAGTGCCGCTTGAGGTATTGCTCAAAATGCAAGGAAGCCTTAGCAATCCACAAATTAGCTTTGACGTGCGTCCCGATCCCACCAAGGTGTCGGCTAGCATACGTAGCCGAATCGAAGAAGATGGGGTTTTTAACAACATCAAAGACCCCGTTCAAATGAATAAACAGGTGTTTTCTTTGCTGGTTTTGAATAAATTTATGGGGGAACAGTCGTCTGATTTCTTCTCGTCGGTCAATCCCGAAGTGATAGCCCGCCAAAGTGTGAGTAAGCTCCTAACCGACCAGCTTAACTTGTTAGCGTCGGATTTGATTAAGGGTGTTAAACTCAATTTTGACGTAAACTCGACCGCCGTGGCAACGGGAAGCGGCAGCGCAGGCCAAACCGACTTGAACGTGGGGTTAAGCAAAGCATTTTTGAATGAGCGTTTGACGGTGAATGTGGGTCGAAACTTTGAGATTGAAAGCGGAAACCGTACCCAAAAATCCACCGAATTGGTTGATAACGTCAACATCAATTATAACCTAACCCGCGACGGGCGCTATGCGGTACGCGCTTATCGAAAAAATCAGTATCAAACCGTATTAGAAGGATTTATTGTAGAAACAGGCGTGAGTTTTGCCGTTGTTTTGGATTACGAAACCTTCAAAGAAATGTTCAAGAAATAGGTTCTCAAATTAAAGATACATGTCAAGAATCACGGCTGTCTGGCTTTTTCTGGTTGGAATCGTGCTGAGTAGCTGCTCGGTATCGAAGCACTTGCCTGCGGGAGAGAGCCTGTACATGGGGGCGGAAGTAAAAGTGGTAGCTGACTCGGCAGTATCGGCCAAAGATGCCAAGGCCGTGAAGGCAATGGTAGAACCCTTGATTCGGCCTGTGCCAAACAGTAGCTTGTTGGGTTTCCCGTACAAAGTTTGGTTCTATTATTTTATGGGTGAGCCTACCAAAGAAAAGAGTTTTCGAGGGTGGTTTCGGAAGCGTTTTGGAGAAGCGCCCGTGTTGGCAAGTCGTCGGACTGTTACGGCAAACGGCGAAATAGTTACGAATTATCTCCAAAATGAAGGTTATTTCCGTACCGAAGCTTCGGGGGAGTTGGTTGAAAAAGGACGCACCGCCAAAGCCCATTATACGGTCGCCCTAAAACCACGGTATTTGATTGAAAACGTCGAATTTGTGGATCCCAATACGGGACGAGGTTTTACCCGAGAATTTCTCAAAAACCGCCAAGCGTCCCTGCTAAAACCAGGGCAGCCTTACCAGCTTTCGGTCATTGAGGCCGAGCGCCAGCGGATTGAAAGGGATTTGAAACGCGTTGGGTTTTATTACTTTCGCCCCGACTACCTCATTGTCAAGGCCGATACCAACCTCAAGCGAAATCGGGTGAATCTGTACGTGGAGCTAAAACCCAACACAACCCAGTTGGCCTTAAAAAGGTATTTTATTAAAAATGTGTATGTCATTTCGGACAACGGCCTGCTGCGTTCAGATACCTTAGCGGGGGCAGTGTATCGGCGTGGTTTTCAGATTGTGGATCCTGCGCGGGCGTACCGTGTTCGGACATTTGCCGATGCCATTGGTTTTCGCCCCAAGGCAATGTATAGCAGCGATATACAAGATGTGTCGTTGTCGCGGTTAATCAACCTCAAGAATTTTAAATTTGTTAAAAATCGCTTTGAATTGCTTCCTCGGTCCGATTCGGCTTTGTTGGATGTGTATTATTATTTGACACCGCTGAAAAAGAAATCGCTGCGGGCAGAACTAAGTGCCGTTACGAAGTCAAGCAACCTGACAGGGTCGCAGCTAAACCTGACGTGGATGAACCGAAACCTGTTTCGGGGAGCGGAAATGCTTCGCCTGACGGCCAATGCGGGGATAGACGTGCAGCTGGGACGTCAGCAGAATATCAAAGTGCGAGATTATTACCGAACGAGCGTAGAAGGTGAACTGTCGTTCCCGCGTTTTGTCTTGCCTTTTTACCGAATGAACCCCGCCAAAAACCAAACATTGCCCAAAACAACGTTGACGGTAGGGTACGAAGAGTTATCCCAAAAAGATTTTTATACCCAAACCTCAGTGAAGTTTAACTGGGGCTACGTGTGGCGGCGAAGCACGAGATTTGAACACTCATTTACGCCGATTTCGCTCAACCTTGTCAAGCCCCGAAACATCAGCGAGGCATTGGTGGACAGCATCACTTCGGCTACTGTTTCTTTGCAAGATTTACTTCGGTATTTTAGTATCCTCGAAAACCGCCTCATTTTGGGAGCGCAGTACAATTTTAGCTTTACCCCGCAGTCCGCTTTTGGTAGCAAAGGAAAGTTTGTCTTGAATGCGGGGGCCGATATTGCAGGAAATGTAGCGGGTCTCATTGCCAAAGGCCGCCAAGAAGTGGGCATGGTATTTGGCATTCCGTACGAACAATACGCGCGTTTCGACGCCGATATGCGTTACTATTACGATTTTACGCCTTCCATCCGCTGGGCAAATCGTATCCTCGGAGGGGTGGGGATTCCCTACGGAAACTCGTTTGCGTTGCCTCAGTTTAAGCAATATTTTGCGGGTGGAAGCAACGGGATTCGGGCGTTTCGTGGGCGGGCCATTGGGCCAGGAAGCTACCAGCCCGACTCACTGAGTTTGTTTGGATTTACTTCCTTTGGAGACATTCGACTGGAAGCCAATACGGAGCTTCGATTTAAAGTAAATCAATACATTGAAACGGCGCTTTTTGCCGATGCGGGCAATATCTGGATGTATCGAAATTTCGATAATTCGTTTTATTTTCCCGAAGATAATGCCGTTTTTACCAATAAGTTTTACAAACAAGTAGCCGTAGGAGCGGGGCTTGGCTTGCGCTTGACCTTGCCGTTTTTGTTGCTTCGTTTCGACTTAGCGACGCCCCTTCGCAAGCCTTGGCTTCCCGAAACCGACCGTTGGGTGATTCGTCAAATGGACTTTGGAAGCCGTAGCTGGCGAAAAGAAAATTTGGTACTCAACATTGCCGTTGGGTATTCGTTTTAGACTACACTTCTGCCACGCCAAAAGCCCGTTCGGGGGCTTTCCCTTCGGCAATGAGAAAACCATTGGGCGTCAGGTGCGTAAACTCTTTAAAGTCGCGTACCAAATGTTGATAATCATAATAGCCCAATTCGAGCGCAATTGTGAGCCAATCTTTGTGCGGTTGGGCATTTTTGAATTTGACGGCTTTTTCAAAACGCGTAATTCGGTCGAAGGTTTTGGGACTTACACCGACTCTTTCGGTAAAAACTCGGTGAAATTGGCGCACACTTAGGCAGGCATCGTCGGCCAAAGTGTCCATAAAAAGTGTCTTGTTTTGGGATAAAACAACTTGCGCCACTTTGTCAACCCCAAGCAGTGGGCGTTTTGACTTTTTAATCAGTTTTTCCAAAAAACGTTCTGCCAGTAGAATAGCGCCAAAAGGGTCGTCTAAATTGGAAATTTCTTCGTGAACCGAACGAATATCGCTCCCCCAAATCGCTTCGGCGTCAATAAACGTATTGGTCAATTCGGAGGAAGGAAGGCCAGTAAGTCGAAATAACGCCGTTGGTTGCAAGACAATCTGTAACGCCCAAAAATCGCGCCCAATGTATCGGTTTGTCAGCAGCGTATGCTGGCCGTTGAGGGTACATTGGGGATGTTTTTGCAGCGGTGCGTCGTTGGAATAACCTACGTTTTGTAAATCTCTTAAATAAAAAACCAAGCACTGTTCGGGGCGGGGCACGTAGGCTTTGAAAGGCAATACCTCATTTGTCCCAAACTTAAATCGGATGATTTGGTGTTTGCGAACGTATTCTTGCAAATGCAAACTGGGCAGTACATCTTTCAGAATAACCATTTTATTTTAGGCTTAAAGGTGGTCCTACATTTTTCATGCCGTGCGCCATGGTGATTTGTTGAAACTCCTCTTCGGTCGGTGGCGCTTTCAATTCATTCATTTTCAGGAAAAATTCTTCCATCTTTCCTGCTGGTTGCACCATATAAATCAGCTTGCCTTTGTCGCTCAGTTGAATCCAAGTGTGAGGTATCTTGCGGGGTAAAAATATCGTATCTCCCTGATTTAAAACCTCTTCTTTTTCGCCCACCCGAAACCGATAGGTTCCTTCTACCACCGTAAAGATTTCGTCTTGGTCGTTGTGTACGTGCAAGACGGGGCCTTCTTTGACATGGCCAATATACTCAAAAACAGCCAATTGGCCATTGGTATCTTTTCCCGAAATCTTAACATCGTTGGGGTTGATACCTTTGTAGGGTGTATGAATCCCAAAACGAGCTTCTCCATTTTTAACGAGAAAAGGCTTAGGGTTGCTTTGGGCAAACGATTTGGGGGCAAAACTGCCAGCCGTAGCTACTGCGGTGGCAGAAAGAAAGAATCTCCGTTGCATACGAATGAAGTGAATTTTTTGCGTGAATGATGACACAAAAGTGGAAAGACGGAGAAAAAAGTTGGTGGTAAAAATCGGACGTTTTGGGGATTAAAGCCATCTGAAAAGACGGATAGCCCCAAAGAGAGTAATTTTGAGGGTTGAGTTTCTTTTCTGAGCATTCGCCTTAAACCTTAATCATGTCGCAAAAATCCACCTTACAACACCTTGTTCAAATTCCCGTTATCGTTGCCGCACTGGGATATTTAGTAGATATGTACGACCTGTTTTTGTTCAGCGTCGTGCGTGTCAATAGCCTCAAATCTTTGGGCGTTTCGGCCGACCAGCTTCTTCCAGAAGGCGTGTTCTTACTCAATACCCAATTGGCAGGTTTGCTCATTGGTGGGGTGTTTTGGGGCATATTGGGCGACAAAAAAGGCCGCCTTTCCATTCTTTTTGGTTCAATTTTAATGTATTCACTGGCCAATATTGCCAATGGCTTTGTACAAACCGTAGAGCAATACGCCTTCTTGCGTTTCATCGCGGGCATTGGCCTTGCGGGCGAACTAGGCGCAGGAATTACCCTTGTATCGGAAGTATTACCCAAAGAAATTCGGGGCTACGGAACTACGGTCGTTGCGACGATGGGGCTAGTGGGTGCGATCATGGCCAATTTTGTGTCTGATTGGTTCGACTGGCGCGTATCTTACTTTGTTGGCGGGGGCATGGGGCTTGTGCTGCTGATTTTACGCTTAAATGTGTTTGAGTCTGGTTTGTTTGAAAAAGTAAAATCGCGGAAAGTTCAGAAAGGTAATATTTTGATGCTGTTCAACAACCGACGCCGTTTTACTAAGTACTTGTTGTCGATTCTCATTGGCATTCCTTTGTGGTTTGTGACAGGCGTTTTGATGACTTTCTCGCCCGAATTTGGCAAAGCCGTCGGACTGACCGAGCCCATTTTAGCGGGAAAATGCGTCATGTTTGCTTTTTCTGGACAAATCGTCGGGGATATTGTGAGCGGCCTTGTCAGTCAGTATCTCAAAAGCCGTAAAAAAGTAATGGGGCTGTTTATTCTGCTTTCGTTTGTATTTATGCTTGCTTACCTGCTATTCCCCGTCAAAAGCGCCGATTCGTTTTATGTAATTTGTGTGTTATTAGGCTTTTGTAACGGTTATTGGACGATTTTTATCACGATTGCAGCCGAGCTTTTTGGCACAAACCTCCGCGCGACAGTGGCTACCTCCGTGCCTAACGTGGTGCGTGGAACCGCCATTATTCTTACTTCGGCCTTTGTAGCGCTAAAACCAAGTTTAGGAATCATCAACAGTGCCGTATTGATTGGAACAGTCACCGTAATCATAGCCTTGGCATCGCTGTATTTCTTGGAAGAAACTTTCACCAAAGACCTCAATTACGAAGAATGAGTTGAACTCCTATCGAGGGATTGTATATTTTATTACCTTACCGTTAAATGCGACAAAATTTTCGGTAAGGTTTTTTCGTTTTTAGTAAGACTTACCCCCTTTGAGATTAGATTTTGCTTAGAAACGCAGCGTAAACAACGAAATTTGCGTAAACAAGATAACAACATCATACGTTGAAATTAGGCACAAGATTTGAGGAAGAGGAGAAAGAGACTAAACCAATGAGAAAGCAACCCTACATATTTCTTGTTATTATCGGCTTATGGGCGTTGGGGATGGCATTGCCTACCCAAGTACACGCTCAGTTTGACGTGAAAGGTAAACTGTGTATTCCCGATGTAGAATGTAAAAGCGATTCTGTGACGTTTTCGGATACACTCAAAACTTCTACGGCTTGGCTTTGGGATTTTGGCGACCCGGGCAGTGGTACCCAAAATACCTCTACCAAAGTCAGTGCCAAGCACTTGTACCAAACGCCAGGGCCTTATACCGTGACGTTGACGCGGACGGTCAATGGGGTGCAGGAAACGGTTACCAAAACCATTAATATTGGTGTTCCTCCGCCACAATTCCCAGGTTGGCGGCGCGATACGATGATTTGTAAGGAAGATTTGGGGAAATTAATCCTGAACCCTTATCCCTCCAACGCGCCCTCGGGAGCAAAATACCTGTGGTTTCCCAACGGAGATTCTACCCAAACCATGCGCGTGGACAGCTCGGGCTGTTATTCGGTAGAAGTAACCAACGCCGAAGGCTGTACCTACGAAGACCGCATCAATGTAAAGGTTTGTTTGGAACAAAGCAGTCAGGAAGGCGCAAAGTGGTATTTTGGGAACAATGCGGGTTTGGATTTTTCGGGCGGCAGCCCAACCCCCCTCACCAATGGCCAGCTGAATACGCCAGAAGGGACGTCGTCAATTGCCAACTCGAAAGGACAACTCTTGTTTTATACCGATGGGGTCAGCATTTATGACAAAGGGGGCGCACTAATGCCGTCTAAAGATGGAACGACTACGCCTTTGGGAGGAAGCCCGAACTCTACCCAATCGGCTTTGATTGTGCCAAAACCTACCTGTCGGGGATGTGAGTATTTGTATTACGTGTTTACAACTTCTGATATTAATGGCAAAAAACAACTCAGTTATAGCCTCGTCGATATGCGCCGTAACGGAGGAAAAGGGGAAATTGTAGAAAAAAATCAAGTACTAACCGACAATACAACCGAACGGATTACGTCGGTTCGGAACGACCAAGATTCGACCTACTGGGTAGTCACCCACGATTATAATAGCAACACTTTCAAGGTATATCACGTAACCAAAGCGGGTATTGAAGGGCCTACGGCTTATCCGTTGGGAACGCTCCAAAACACACCTAACCAAGCAGAAGGATACATGAAGTTTTCGGCCCAAGATAGTACGGGTTCGAGACGATTGGCGATGGTAGTACCTGGGCCACCCAAAAACTTGGTACAGATTTACACTTTTAGCGATTCGTCGGGGAGGCTTTCGGCACCTTTGACCATTGACATAGGCCCTGCGCCGCCCAAGGCATACGGGGTCGAATTTTCGCCCGATGGTTCTAAAATGTACGTCACCCTGCAAAAAGACGACAGTGACACAACCCTATCGCGCCTTTATCAGTACGATATTAGTTTGGGGGATTCGGCCCGCATTGCCGATTCCAAAATACTCATTGACAGTTCGGCAACGCAGGTGTATGGCGCTTTGCAAGTAGGCTCCGATGGGCGTATTTACATGGCTATCAAAGGCAGTCAGTATTTGGGGGTAATTAATTATCCCGACGAAGATTCTCAGGACGAAGTACGGTTTGTTGAAAGGGGGATTAATTTGGGAGGAAAAACCAGCCAAATTGGCTTGCCCAACTTTGTCTTTAACTTTACCCAAGAGTCTTCTGGGCCAGGTTTTACTTATTCGGATACCTGTTCCAACCAAGCTACCAATTTCCAAGCATCCCCTCTCTGCGACCCTATCAAAGATTCTTACACGTGGAATTTTGGGGATGGTTCTGCGCCAATCGTTGGCCAAAATCAACAAGTACAGCATACCTACCGAAACCCAGGCTCTTACACAGTGAGTTTACGCTTAGTGAACCGTTGTAAAGACACGACCATTACCCAGCGAATCACGATTGTGGCTACCCCTGACCCGATTAATTTGAGGTCGCCGATAGATACGTGCGTCAATCGACTGGTACTGGATGCGGGCGTCCAAGCCGAAGAGTATATATGGCTGAGGAATGGTGCGGTGATTGCCCGAACAAAAACGATTACGTTGCAACCCAATGGGGGTTCAGGAACGTATCGGGTGATTGCTGCCAATGGCATAGAAGGGCAGTGTCGGGTACAAGGAGGTACACAAATAACCATGAGAAGACCGCCCGCGTATGTATTGAGTGATACCAGTTTGTGTGTTGGAGGCGGCACGGTCGTATTAGATGGAAAACCTTCTCTCACAAATTGGAATAAATTTCAGTGGAGCACAGGAGAAACTTCACAGACCATTACGGTCAGCAGACCAGGGTCATATTCAGTTCAAGTGACCATCAATGCGGGCACTCCCCAAGCCTGTGTAAACGAAGATACCATCCAAGTACGCGCCTTACCCAAGGCACGAATGCAAGCGAGCCTTACTCCGCCGACGGGCTGTACCACGCGCGACGGCAGGATTGTGATTGGAAGTATCACGCCTGCGGGAAATTATACCTTTAGCTGGTTTGGCCAACCGAACGACACGCCACTAACGGGCACGGGAAATACGTTGGCGAGTTTAGGCGAAGGGACGTACAAAGTCCGACTGACGGGGAATCCGACCGTTTGTACGACCGATTCGTCATTTACCTTACGGGTGGTCAAAAACCTACGACTACAACCGACGGTGGTTGATGCCCGATGTACCGTTCCCAATGCAGGGGCTATCAACCTTTCTACCTTGGCAGGAACTCCAACGCGCTATGTGTGGACAAATGCAACAGGTGGAACGGTGGGGACAAATGCGCCAATCATCAGCAACTTGTTGCCAGGGAAATACAACGTGCAAGTGACCGATGCGGGTGGGTGCGATACCACCCTGCGCGACATAACGGTGGGAGTCTTACCTGAGAAGTTTCTAAGCCTTGGCCCTGACCGTGAAAAGTGCATTGGTGATACGGCTTTGTTGGTGCCAACCCTTCCCAATATTGCAGGGAATCAATACCAATGGAGTACGGGAGAAACGACCAACCGAATTACGGTGAGTCGAGCAGGAACGTATTCATTGACAGTGACTAACTCCGTGACGGGCTGTACCGATACCGACAATTTTGTGTATTCGTTGGCTCCTAGACCCGTCTATGATTTGAACCGTGATGTAGGGTTGTGTGATTTGGATGTGGGTGCAACGGCGACATTAATTATTCGTCCTACGACGCCCAATTTACGCTATCGTTGGTTTCCACCTCTTGATGCCACAACGCTACGGGTTACCGTAAATCAGGTTGGGACGTATCGAGTAAGCATTACCAGTCCAGCGAGTTGTGAAGTCACCGACTCAGTGCAAGTGGTGGTTCGTTGTGAGCCTCGATTGTTTATCCCTGACGCATTTTCTCCAAACGGGGATGGCCAAAACGACCTGTTGGATGTATATGGCGACCACTTGAGCGATTTTGAATTGAAGATTTTTAACCGTTGGGGAGAAGTTATTTTTTATACCAACGATATGAATGACAAGTGGGATGGCAAATACCGAGGTGCGATTTATCCTCCGATGACCTATCCTTACGTGGTCTCGTTTAAGTCTAAATTTTTCCCCGACCGCCCTCGTATTTCTCAACGAGGGGCGGTGACGCTAATCCGATAACCAAAAGTTACCGTGGGAATGCTTCTAATACACGCTTGACAATCCCATCAAGCGACGAGTTTTCGATCCAGCGAACGACCATCACGAGTTCATGGTCGGGGTCAACATAAACAATGTTTGTCCCGTTACCAACGTGATAATACACGTTCGCTGGAGCGTTCGGAAGCGGTTTACGGTCGGTATTCAAAAACCAGTTCATATACCCGTAGGTCGGCTGGGCTGTTGTAGGGGTTGTGGCTTGTTTTACCCATTGTTCCGACAACAGTTGCTTGCCGTTCCAGCGGCCGCGATGCAAGGTCAGTAGTCCGAAGCGAGCCATGTCATAGGCATTGATAAACATTCCTCCTCCCCAATGCCCGCCGCCACTCACCGACTGCACAGGCTGTCCGTCGAGCACAATCCACGCATTTCGATAGCCCGTCCAGCGCCACGTATTTGACGCTCCGATTTCGTCCATGATTTTTTCTTTTAGTACTTGGGGCAAAGGTTTTCTCCAAACACTCGTGGCAGCCAAAGCCAGTGCATTTACGCGTACGTCGTTGTACTCATAAACTGCTCCAGGGGCATTTCGAGGGCGAGTCAGCCACTTCGATGCATCGGCATCGGGGCGGTCGGCCCAGTCAGGTTTCCCCCAAAGTGTCCCTTCCCAATCCGAGGTTTGACGTAGCATGTGGTCCCACGTAATGCGGCGATTGTGCGGTGTATCAAATAAGTTCAGAAGTTCAGGTTTACCAAACTCTTCGGCTGGGCGCTGCACGGGTTGCCCGTACAATTCGATGGGTGGAACATAGCCCGCCACGGTGTCGTTTACGCTACGAATCAGACCCTTATCCACAGCCAATCCTACCACTGTGGATAAAAAGCTCTTGGTGACGCTGTGCGTAATATCGCAGCGGTTGGGTTCGCCCCACTGCGCCACAATATACCCTTTGTAAACAATGATGCCTGTTTGGTCGCCACGGTCGTTGAAGGGGCCAATGGCAAATCCGTAAGGTTCTTTTCCAAAAGTCTGGTAGTGTGACTGCTCCATGCTACGCGGGTTTTTGGACTCCGATGCTTTCGCAAAAGCAATCGCTTCGGCCAATTTGCTAGGGTTTAAACCCAGTTCGGCGGGTGTTTTTTGCGCCCATGTATGAGCAGGAGGAAAGTAAGGAGTTGGTGTAGTATTTTTTTGACCAAAAGAAGAAATAGCCAATGCCCAAAAAATCAAACCAGTAGCAACAATACGCATAAACAGTGAGTTAAAATGTAAATTTAAAAGTAGGAAATTTTCAAAAAGCAGAAGTACATTTGTTCCAACTGTTTTTTAACATTTCTGTCTATTCACTGGCAGTGTCGTAATCGTATGGAACGTTTTATCCCGCTTTTCCCTTTGGCCTTGGTAGCTTACCCTACCGAGAATCTCAATCTGCACATTTTTGAGCCTCGTTATCGCCAGCTTATTACGGAATGTATAGAGGAAAAGAAAACATTTGGGATTCCTACGTTTATTGGCAACAAACTCCCAGGCTACGGAACCGAAATGGAAGTTGTACGCCTAGCCAAACTTCACGAAGATGGTCGGATGGACATCAAGACGCGAGGAATACGGGTTTTTAGAATACGTACGTTGCAAAATCCAGTGGCAGGAAAACTGTATTCGGGAGGAGAGGTAGATTTTTTTGAAGAGAAGGATTTACCCCAAGGTGCGATTCCTGAATTGCTTTTTCAACTCGACCGCCTTTATACCCTTCTTCAAACCAAAGTAGATTTTAATCCTGACGTAGCGCCTTTTTCGTATCAAATTGCCCATAAAATTGGCTTGTCGCAGGAAGAAGAATATCACTTGCTGACGATTCGTTCGGAGGCAGAGCGCCAACAATATATTTTACGGCATTTGAATAAAGTACTTCCCGTCATGTCAGAAATGGAGCGTACCAAAGAACGCATCCGCATGAATGGTCACTTTAAGAACCTCGATCCGTTGAATTTTTGATGTAGTGCTGTGGGTTGCTCATGCCCCGCTTTATCGTCGAATTGGGAAAAGATAGGCACGTTGATGTGTTGCGGGTTGCTTACAACCCACTTTATTCCCGCATTCGGAAGAGGTTTTCTAGCGGCCGTTTTCCCGAAATAACATTGGCAGCAAGTTCGCCTAGCGCGGGGCCGTGTTTGTAGCCGTGTCCAGAGCCTCCTCCTAAAAACCAGCAGTTTTCGGCCTCGGGGTGCGTATCTAGGATGAAGTTGCCATCGGGGGAGTTTTCGTAAGGGCACACGCGATTTTCTACCAAAGGAGCATTTTTTAATGCAGGAAAACGGTGAGCCATAAAAGCCCTCGCTTTGGCCAAGACCTCTACATTTGCTACACGTTCTCCGTGGGTGGGGTCAAAAATCTCCCCTCGTTTGTCAACCCCTACTTTAAAACCTCGGTACGCATTGCCTGGAATCCCATAATAAAAATCTTCCCCGTCGAGGTCAATCCAAGCGGGCATTTGGTCAAAATACGCGGTATGTGATGCAGGCACACCTAAGTAGTAAGCTTCTTGTTTGGTACAGGTAATGACATCGCCAAGTAGCTCAGGAAACAGCCGTCCTAACCAAGAACCACAAGCAAATACGTACGCATCGGCCGACAACGTACCGCCGTTGGACAAAGACAGTGCTTCCATTTTTCCTTTTTCAACCGCAGTGGGTTGTACCAGTGCATTGACATAGTTTCCGCCTTCTTGCACAAATGCTTCTAGTACTGTTTGACAACTTTCGCGGGCTTTGAGATAGCCTCCGTAGGGGTCGAGTACGAGGTGGTGCAAATCATCGGTATAAATATGCGGATAGCGCTGCGCCGCTTCTGTTCTTGACAAGTACTGGTATTCTAACCCGTGTTTTTTCATAAATGGCAGCGCTGCCTCAATCATTTCTGGAGCTTCATCGTAGCAAAACCACAGGACTCCCGCGTTAAAAAACATTTTTTTGTTCCATTTTTGCTGGTGTTCTCCCCACAACTCAATGGCCCGTACGTTGAGGTCAAAATAGGTCTCATTGCCGCCGTAGGTGGAGCGGATGACCCGTGTTTCGTCGCCCGAGCTTGCCCGTGAATTGCCAGGTCCCCAAGCGTCAACCAACGTCACTCGAAACCCCAAACGGCGTAACCACAAGGCCGTCCATCCTCCAAAAACGCCTGCTCCCACTACCGCGATGTGGGCATGAGCATCAAGTAATGCCCCTTGGCGTGGAGTCTCAAAGATTTGGTTATTTCGGGGAGCAAAGGTAGGTTGGGCAGGCATAGGTTTAAGATTTAGGACTTTACTGTATCTTCGCACCAACTTATGAGAATTTTACTAATTCACCAATATTTTTTGGAAGACAACGACGGCGGAGGTTCGCGTTGGAACGAAATGAGTCGATTTTGGCAAGAATCGGGGCATCAGGTCACCGTGCTTGCGGGCATGGTGCATTACATGGGGCATCGTCCTGCCAAATACAATGGTAAATATTTTGACCGTAGTACCAACCAAGACGGCGTGGATGTGATTCGTTGCCACGTTTCGGAGTCGTATAACAAAAGCTTTGTCGGACGGCTTTGGGCGTATTTTTCGTTTACATTTTCGAGTATATGGGGCGGGCTTCGCTATGCCCGTGGTAATTATGATGTCATTGTGGTGACTTCGCCGCCTCTTTTTGTAGGAATCACGGCCTACGTACTGTCGCTGTTTAAACGCACTCCCTTTGTTTTTGAAATCCGCGACTTGTGGCCCGAATCCGCCATCGATACGGGTGTTTTGACCAACGGTATTCTTATCAAATTTGCCTATTGGTTTGAGAAACTGATGTACCGAAAAGCCCGTCTTATCAATGTACTGACGCCTGCTTTTCGCGATAAATTAATTACCAGCAAAGGCGTTTCTCCGTCAAAAATCATTTTTATTCCCAACGCCGCCGACTTTTCATTATCAGAAGAACTGCTTCAAACCTTTGATGTTGCCGCTTTTCGCCGTGAACAGCAGTTGGAGCAGCACTTTGTGGTGACCTACGTAGGTGCCCACGGCGTTGCTAACCACTTGGTTCAGGTGCTAGACACTGCCGAATTGTTGCGCGATACCAACGTTTTGTTTTTGCTGATTGGGGACGGAATGCTCAAAGCTGAACTAAAAGCGGATGCCCAACAACGCGGCCTAACAAATGTTCGTTTTATTGATTCAGTTCCCAAACGGGATGTTTTTAAGTATATTTTAGCTTCCGACGTAGGGGCATCGGTATTGAAAAAAGTAGATACGTTTAAAACGATTTATTCCAACAAAACTTTTGATTATATGTCTTGTCAAAAGCCTATTCTAATGGCCATCGACGGCGTTTCGAGAAAGTTGTTGGAAGATGCTGACGCAGGCTTGTACGTCGAGCCCGAGAACCCTGCTGATTTTGCCGCCAAAATTCGCGTATATTTACAGAATCCATCATTGGCAAAACAACACGGACAAAATGGCTACCACTATGCCCAAGCCCATTTCGACCGCCAAGTATTAGCTACTAATTATCTGGCAGCGCTGGAACAAGTAAAGTAAACATTGTCGCAGTGGCATCTTCGATTTGTCATGTACAGATGAAAACGGCAACCATTTTGTCGTTGAGATGCAGTTAGGCTATGCCCCTTATTTCGTTCAAAGAATGAAATTTTATGCGTTACACAAATTTAATGTGATGGTAGAAAAAGGAGAGTTTGATTATGAAGGATTACCAAAACTTTATGCAATTGCATTTTTAGAAAAAAATATTCTTGACACTCCCCAATTTCACACAATTGCCAATTTACGGAGCGAACAGGGTGAAATTATTGATAATCAAATGACGTTTATTACAGTAGAATTATCTAAATTCAACAAAAGAGTAGCTGATATTCAAACAGATTTAGAGAAATTAATTTACACTATGAAAACGTTGCATAAAACTACTGATATAAGCCAGTATCCTCCTTTTTGGAATGAAGATTGGCTTAAAAAAGCTATAGATGAGCTGGATACTCGAAAAATGACTCCTGATGAAAGGGCTTATTTTGCTCGGGTAACTGCTGCAAACGCCGAAGCGGTTAAAGCAGAAAAGAAGAAAATTGAAGAAGCTAGATTAGCAGCTAAAACTGAAGCAATCAAAAAGGCGCTTCGTCGTGGTAAACTAACTAATGAAGAAATCGCTGAAGATAATGATGTCCATCTTGAGTTTGTTCTCTCCATTCAAAAACAGCTTGTTATTAATGAATAATACTTTTATTGTTCACTAATTTTATTTGTTTTTTTCACATACAACAACTTCATGACTCAAGAAACCAATCCACGTTTAGCATTTTTTCGTTCTCAAATCGGGCAACAGATGACCCATAGCCCATCGGGTCTTGGGCGTTGGCTTAATGGCAAACTTGTTGATATCCAGACTAATTTAATGGTCGTCGAGTTTGTCGTGCGCGAAGATATGACCAACCCAATGATGACCCTTCACGGTGGTGCTGCTGCTTCCATCATGGACGATATTGTCGGTATGTTGGTTTTTACACTCGGCCGCGAAAACGCTTACACTTCCGTCAATCTTAACTGCGATTTCCTCAATGCCGCCCGCGTCGGCGACGTACTCACAGCGCGGGCTGAAGTCATTCGGGCGGGCAAAAATGTGATTCACTGCGAAGCGCGGATTACCAATGCCGACCAAAAGATAATCGCAAAGTGTAGTACAAACCTGATTCAGACTTCGATGAAGTTGGCGTTTTAGGCGAACTCAACTTATGATGTAGCGTTGCGTATGAAATTTTTGGTGATTTTGTTGTACCTCCTTCCCACTTGTGTACTGTTTTTGTACAGTTGCGCACAGCTGAGTTTGGTTTGGAGCTATTGGCGTGGTAAAAAATTGGGAAAAGGCTTGGTCTTACATTCCTTGTCGCCCGCTTCGCTGGTATGCGTACAACTTCCCATTTACAACGAGCGCTATGTCGTCGAACGCCTCATTGATGCAGTTTGCGCTTTTGAGTACCCCAAAGAATTGCTTGAAATTCAGGTATTAGACGACTCTACAGACGAAACCATTGCGCTTATCGCTCAGAAAGTGTCGTATTATCAATCATTGGGTTTTTCCATTTCGCACATTCGGCGACCTCATCGCGAAGGTTTCAAAGCAGGGGCGTTGGCGTACGGACTGACCCTTACGAAAGCTGAATTTATTGCGATTTTTGACGCTGATTTTATTCCTGCGCCCGATTTTTTACAAAAGATATTACCTCATTTTTCCTCGTCTTCGGTGGGGGTGGTACAAACCCGTTGGGGACACCTCAACGAATCGTACTCGTTGCTTACTCAACTTCAAGCTTTTGGGTTAGATGGGCATTTTGTGGTAGAACAGGGCGGCCGCAATGCCGACGGGCATTTTATCAATTTCAACGGAACAGCGGGAGTCTGGCGAGCGAGCTGCATTACCGATGCAGGCGGCTGGTCGTCGGATACCCTCACCGAAGACCTCGATTTGAGCTACCGCGCCCAGCTTCGGGGTTGGCAGTTTGTGTATCTCGAAAAGATAGAAAGCCCCGCCGAGCTGCCTGCGACCATGCCCGCGTTTAAGTCGCAGCAATACCGCTGGATGAAAGGTGCTGCCGAATGTGCCCGTAAAAACTTATGGAAGGTGTTTAAAAATCAAACACTTAGACTTTCTACCAAAATTCACGCGGCCTTCCACTTGCTCAATAGTGGGGTGTTTATCGCGGTCTTTGTGATGGCGATACTCAGTATCCCTGCCTTATTGATTACGCACGAGTCACCGTGTTATCATGCAGTTTTGGGGATTTTTCAGTTTTTCCAATTGAGCGTTCTTATTCTACTTGGATTTTATGGCACCACCCACTACGGCCGAAAATCATTTTTTGAATTAGTCTGGCAATTGCCCCTGTTTTTGACGGTTGTTATGGGGCTGTCGCTGCATAATTCCATTGCGGTACTTGAAGGGTATTTGGGGAAGAAAACGCCTTTTGTCCGTACACCCAAATGGGGAATTGTAGAACATCAAGGAAACTGGCAGCAAAAAAAGTACCTCGTTCGGAGCCTCAATCCGCTCACTTGGATGGAGTTAGGTTTGGTTTTATACTTCGGTTTTGGACTTGCACTGGGTTTATACTGGCAGACTTACTCGTTGGTTGGGCTGCACAGCATGTTGGTGTTGGGGTACGGGTTCGTGGGTTATTATTCCGTCAAACACTCATTATCCTAACTTTTTGGCTACAAAGGGCAACAAAAAACCCCGCCGTCGCGGGGTTAAATCTTTTGCAAAAGATGGTCGTGTATGACTACAACGCACCTACTTCTTTCAAAACTGCTTCAATACCTTTTTTATTGATAGTACGAAGAGCTGAAGTAGCCAATTTAATTTCTACCCACTCATTCAAAGAAGGAATAAAAAACTTCTTTGTTTGCAAGTTTGGATAAAACTTACGCTTGGTTTTATTGTTAGCGTGCGATACGTTATTACCAACTCGTGTTCTTTTGCCCGTAATTTCACAAACTCTGGCCATGACAATTGTTGTTTTCAGAATGAGGGTGCAAAAGTCGTAATTTTTCAAAAAAATAACAAGTGTTTTCTAAAAAAAGACTAGCCAAAGAGGTCACCCGTCCTAAATTTAGGGACAATACCCAAGTGTCGATAGGCTTTTTCGGTGGCTTCTCGTCCCCGTGAGGTACGTTTTATAAATCCTTCTTGAATCAAAAAAGGCTCATAAACTTCCTCAATCGTCTCGGCTTCGTCGCCACAGGCGGTTGCAATGGTGGTAAGACCAACAGGCCCTCCTTTGAATTTGTCAATAATGGTACTCAAAATACGAATATCCATTTCATCAAGGCCATGTTGATCTACGTCAAGGGCTTTGAGGGCAATTTCTGCAATCTCCACCGTAATGCGTCCTTTGCCTTTTACTTGGGCAAAATCGCGGGTGCGGCGTAATAAGTTATTGGCAATACGCGGGGTGCCACGGCTACGGCGAGCAATTTCAAAAGCACCTTCATCGTCGATAGGAGTTCCTAAAATAGTAGAGGAGCGCTTCACGATTGACGATAATAATTGGGCATCGTAATATTCCAGGCGGCAGTTAATTCCAAAACGTGCCCGCAACGGCGACGTAAGCAATCCTGCACGGGTGGTAGCGCCAATGAGTGTAAACGGATTCAAGCTGATTTGAATACTCCGAGCATTCGGCCCAGAATCGAGCATGATGTCGATTTTGTAGTCTTCCATGGCCGAGTACAGGTACTCTTCTACAATTGGGTTGAGGCGGTGAATCTCGTCGATAAACAGCACATCGTTGGGTTGGAGGTTGGTCAATAACCCCGCCAAATCGCTTGGTTTATCTAGGACGGGGCCCGACGAAGTTTTCATGGTAGAACCCAATTCGTTGGCAATGATATTGGAAAGGGTAGTTTTTCCCAAACCTGGAGGGCCGTGAAGAAGCACGTGGTCGAGCGGTTCGCCGCGCTGTTTGGCTGCCGTTACAAAGATCCGAATGTTTTCAAGAATCTTGTCTTGCCCCGCAAAATCACTGAATGACAACGGCCGTAATGCCTTGTCAATTTCTTTTTCGATGGGCGAAAGTGGCTCTTTATTTCCTGATAGATAATCTTGACGCATACATCAAAGATACGTTAAAATGGTGAATCGCCGAAGTCTTTGTGGACAAAGCGGTGTTTTACTACAAAAAACTAATCTCCCGCAAAAAACAGTCCTTTGATATAACTTTCCCACGGTTCGTTTTTGTTGAGACGTAGCCAACCCACGAGCCCAAAATCGGTACGAACCAGAAAATGTTCTTCTAGTTCAAAGTCAGGGCGGCCAAATTCGGCCATCACCACTTCGACTTTATAGCCTTTGGGAAGGCTTGCTACTACTTCTTTGGAGGTTTTGTCTTTGTATAAAGTAAGCTCTTTCAACGCCACTGATTGTAAACCCACGTAGTAAAAAGGTTGGGTAATTTCGGCGATGGTATCGTTTTTGATTTGAAATTTCCGACGTTTATCAAACAGGTTATTGGTATGGCCACTGACGTAAAAAGTGGTGCTATTGGTTAGAAATAGCTGCAACCCATTGACCGTTCCGAGGGTTTTGCCCGATTTAGTTGCAATCATAAAATTGGGGTCTTCACTGGGGCCGTGCGAAAACAACACATACAACGAATCACTGATTTGTGGATGTTTAAAAATCGCTAACCGCTCATAAACGGGTGCATCGGGGTCGGGGCAATACCAAGGGCTAGTTTTGGGAAACTGCGTGCATTTTTTTCTACTGAGCTTGATGGAAGCTTTGTCGTAGCCAAATACCACAGGGTTCATACCGCCGTCGATGCGGATTTTGGTAAGCTGTGGGAAATAATTGGGGGCTTGTCCATAGGTGATATGCGTCACCAAACCACAGAGAAGCAGGGTTAGAAATAGATTTTTCATAGGGGTTGATTATAAAGAAACGCCAAATCGTTTGCCAAGTTCTTCCAAAGATTGTACGACGGGGTCGAGCAAATCGAGTCCGTTTTCAAGGCGATCGGCTTCGATGGCGCGTTCGGGGTCGCCAGGAATCAAGACTTGCTTGCCCTCAACGGCCTCGGCCGAGCGAAAACGGCGAATCCAGGTGTCCATGTGGGCTTTGAATTCGTCGGCTGGGCGGAAACCGTCTATGCGCATTGCGCCAAAAAAGTGTCCAGTTCCTTTGCCTACGCCTTCGTTGGCAGTCATAAAACCTGCGGTGGCAAATGGCGGTACCCAAGGCCCGTAATTAGCGCCCGACAATACGCCCGAAAAAATATCTACAATGGCGCCAAGTCCGTAGCCTTTGTGGCTACCGTGTTCGCGGTCAGAGCCGAGCGGAAGCAATGCCCCGCCGTTTTTGATAGGGTTGGCATCGTCGGTAATATTTCCTGCCGAATCTTGTGCCCAGCCAAGGGGGGCGGGGAGGTTTTTGCGTTGTAAAATTTCAAATTTACCGTAAGCCGCCGCCGTACTGGCAAAATCGGCGACAAAGGCAGGTTCTTCTTGGGCAGGAACGGCCACGGCAACGGGGTTGGTACCGAGCATTTTTTCCAATGAAAACGTGGGTGCAACCAGCGGTGCGGCGTTGGTCATGGCCATGCCTATCATGTCGTGCGGGAGGGCGAGCATGGCATGGTAGCCCGCAATGCCAAAGTGGTTGGAATTTTGCACCGAAATCCAGCCCGAACCTACGTTTTTGGCTTTTTCAATGACAATTTCCATGGTTTTGGGCCCAACAACCAGACCCACTCCCGCGTCTCCATCGACGACGGCGGTGCTGGGAGTTTGATGTACAATTTTAATGGTTGGAGTAGGGTTGAGCCGTCCGTGGTCAAACAGCCTCACGTAACCCGCCAAGCGAGCGATGCCGTGCGAATCAACCCCGCGTAAGTCGGCGGCAATAAGTACAGTGGCGGCTAGTGTCGCATCTTCTTCCGAAAAACCGATGCTTTGGAATATATTTTTGGTAAAAGTTCGTAGTTGTTCAGCAGAAAACATAGTGAAAAGTATCTTGAAATTGTTTGGGCGCAAATGTCGCAAGAAATGCACGAAAGTAAAATAGTCTGTTTCTTGGCTTTGGATACGAACAGTCAAACTAATTTTAACGATGTATAAGCTAGTACTTTCACTCGCCCTGTTGATGGGAACTTGGGTCGCTCAAGCCCAAACGCAAAATGCCCTTTCGTCCCAAGAAAAGAAACAAGGGTGGGAATTGTTGTTTAATGGTAAAGATGTGTCTGGGTGGCATACGTACGGTAGCAAAGGCGTAGGAACGGCGTGGAAAGTGGAAGGTGATGCCCTCAAGCTAGACGTGCCTACCCGTGCGGGGAATAAAGCCCCTAATGGCGGCGACATTGTTTCAAATGTGTTTGTCTCGGGTGACTTTGAGTTCAAAGCCGACTGGAAAGTAAGCCCATTGGCCAATAGTGGTATTTTCTTTTTTGTGAAAGAAGCGGAGCAGTATAAAAACATGCACAATACGGGACTTGAGCTTCAGGTGTTGGATGATAAGATTTACGAAGGAGCGGCCGAAAATAAACACCGTGCGGGCGATTTCTTTGGTGTCGCCAACGCACGTCTCCGTGAAATAAACCCTGTCGGTGAGTGGAATCAGGTGTACGTGGTGTTTCGGAAAAATAAATTGACGATTACGCTCAATGGCTTTGTCGTTCAAGAACATGACTTATCAAGTGCTGATTGGAAGCAACGGATAACTAATAGTCCGTTGAAAAATGCGCCCATTGCCCAAAATCAACTCACGGGTGTCATTGGGTTACAAGATTGGGGAAGCACGGTTTGGTATAGAAATATTAAGCTTCGGAAGTTGAAGTAGGCGCTAGATAAGGCATTTCTTGAAATTTTTCTCGCAGATTAGCACAGATTTAAAGCCGCAGATGTCCGTAGGAAAAGGGCTTCACAAAGCCATTATTCTGCGGACATCTGCGGGCGAAAAATTCAAATTACCATGTATTTAGCCGCTCTAAGAGTTCTTTACCTTGCTTTTTACTTGAAATGGGCATTCTGATTTTGTATAAATCTTTGCCAAGTGGAGTCCCTTGTTGAGGACTTTCAAGAAGTTTATTCTTTAAATTTTGAATGTCCTTAACCAAAGAAGGGTATTTTTTGTATAAATACTTAAATTCCTTTTCGAAGGCTTCAAGAGGGATTATTTTCCAATTCATCTAAAAATTGGTCTAAAGTTTTTAACTGAACTTCACCTTTAATCGCTTTATTAAGCTGTTCCATACGGCCCTCGAACGAATCAAGAAACTCTTGCTTTTTACGCTTTTTTACGTCGTTCTCCCGTACTTCGTTTTTTATTTTCATTCGGTTCAAGACCGACTGTACAAATTGAAGTTCCTCCTCATTTCTTGGTTTGACAATCAGTTCCATAAGTGTGATTTTTTATCAAAAATAGGGATTTTTAGTGAAAATTTGACTGTTAAAAACAACCTTACCGCTTCATTGCTATGCGATACAGCACCACGGCCATTGCTGTAAATAAACCTGCGCCGAGGAGTTGATACCCACCTTCGCCGAGGGTCGAAGCAAGTGCATGTTCGAGGTTGATGTTGGCAAGGGCATTAAAAATACTGTCGTTGACCGAGAGAAGAGCTACAACCACGCCCGCCAACGCGCCACCTGCCACCAATCCCGTCGAAAACAAATTCCCTTTGCCCAAGTCGGCGTCTTCTTCTTCAATGCCTTGGCGTTTTGAGTTCCAATTGACAAACGCTTTGACGCACCCACCCGCAAAAATGGGCAAAGTTGTTGAGAGAGGAAGGTACAAACCCACGGCAAACGAAAGCGCGTTGACACCCATGATTTCGATGGTGAGGGCAATAAAAACACCTACCAACACAAACTGCCAGTCGAGGTTAAACGATAACAGTCCTTTGATAAGCGTGGCCATGAGCGTGCCTTGAGGAGCAGGGAACTTGTCGGTGCCAATTGCGTGCTGAATGCCTTGAGCAGCCAAATCAGGAGTGGGTGTATCGAGTAATTTTACGGTAGCACCAATCACCAACGACGACACAATGACCCCGATGAAAAGGGCAATCTGTTGATAACGCGGCGTAGCACCTACCAAATACCCCGTTTTGAGGTCTTGTGAAGTGTTACCTGCATTGGCGGCGGCGATGCAAATCATTCCCCCAATGACCAAAACGGCAGGTTCGTACATTTTTCCTGTTAATCCAAACCCAATAAAAACCAGCGAAGTAGCCATGATGGTAGCAATGGTCATTCCCGAAACGGGCGACGAGCTTGATCCAATAATGCCGACAATGCGGCTGGCGACGGTGACGAAGAAAAAACCAAAGACTACGACCAAAACCGCAATCAAAAACTTTGTTAAGAAGCCGTCGCCAGGAATTTGAGGGAGAATGACCATCAAAATCACTAGGGCTAAACAACCAAAAAGCACCACTTTAAACGACAAATCTTGTTCGGTACGGAGGCGAGTGGCATCAGCACCTGCTTTCATTGAGGCTAAACTCTGACTGAAGGAAGAAACAATGGTAGGAATGCTTTTTATCAACGCCATAAAACCACCCGCCGCCACGGCACCTGCGCCAATCTGACGGATGTAAGCGCGATAAATGGCCGATGCAGTGTCAGTAAAGCTGTGTGAATCAGGATTCCAGCCACCTGGGCCGCCTACGGTAGTAAGGTCTTTGAGATAGCCTAACTTGATAAGTTGTTCGGCGATGGTATCGGCAGGAACGAGGGTGGCCAAAAGCGGAATCAAGCCCAGCCACGCCAAAAGTCCGCCACCTACCAACACAGCTGAAATACGAAAGCCAATGATGTAGCCTACACCTAAATATTCGGGGGTGATTTCACCACTTACGACGGCCGAGGGGAAGATTTTGCTGGCTTGGGATGAGGCCAATTTGGGTACTTCGGCAATTACGTGTAAGATTTTTTGGAAGAAAGCGTACAGCATGGCCACGCCCAGTCCCTGATAGGCTGTTTTGGCAAGGTCACCGCCTTTTTCTCCCGCAATCAACACCGAACCGCAAGCTGTCCCTTCAGGGTAGGGGAGGGTGCCATGTTCTTGCACGATGAGCGACCGCCGCAACGGAATCATCATAAATGTGCCCAAAAATCCACCCAAAATGGCCAACGTGAGAATGGTCCAATAATTGAAAAAATCAGCCCCGATGCTTTTGCCCTCTTCGGTCATGGAAAGGAACAAAAAGCCTGGCAAGGTAAAGACCACGCCCGATGCGATGGACTCGCCCGCCGAGCCCGTGGTTTGAATGATGTTGTTTTCGAGGATGGTGGTGCCTAAAAATTTGCGGCCCAGCGATATAGCCAAAACGGCAATGGGGATAGAGGCCGAAACAGAAAGTCCCGCTTTGAGCGATAAATACACCGTAGCAGCGCCGAATAATACGCCAAAAATAGCACCCATGACGACCGATTTTACCGTAAATTCGGCGACGCTACTTTCGTTGGGAACGTAGGGTTTGAAGTCTTTTGATTCCATGAAATTTTAAGGTTTAGGAGATAAACCTTAAAGATAGCATTGAAATAGAAAACCGCAATTAGGTTTCCAAAATCAGCAGCATGGCATCGTTCGATAATGCTTCAAACTCCACCTCCGTCGCCGAAGAAAGCGATAAACCATCGCGGGCATGAAGCAGGCGGTTTTGGACTTCAAATGCACCCTCGATCACAAAAACATACACTCCTTTTCCTGCTGATTGCACTTGATAAGTATCCTCTGCCCGCCCGTCATAACGCCCGATGAAACCTGGCACACACGCATTAAAAAGAGGAAGCAACTGATTCTTTTGCGAAAAATCGAACGTATTTATTTCTGTTTTTGGGGTAAAATCTTCTGTCGGACGTTTTAGCCAAATCTGTAAAAAATTCACCAGATGGTCAGGATACGGATTGGTGACCTTGTATCTCATCCCTTCCTTTGCCGAAAAGACCTGTACTTGCCCTGCTTCTACAAAACCCGTTTGGCCGAGGCTATTGTCATATTCCAAAGCCCCAACCAACGGAATTAAAACCACATCCGTAGCTTGGTCAATTGCCATTTCGAGGCTACGTTCATAGTCAAGGGTATCGTCGTTCAACACGCGTAATGCCCCAAACGGCGCTCGGTTTTCGGCCTTATACGCTCCAAAATTGAAACTATGGTAGCTCCGAAACCAGTCGAGTTGTGAAACTCCGCGTTGGTCGGCTAAAAAGATAATGGCGTCGGTTTGGGGCATCATGATTTATGAATCAATATAATGGATTACGCGCTTACAACAATGGTATGGGTTAAAGCATATCCATTGGCAACACTTCCCGAAAGGGTGGCAAGCTCGTTGGCATACCCGTCTCCAAATACGTTGTCTTTTTCGTTGGTTGTATCCGCTTTGCCTTTTTTATAATAATTAGTAGCTGTTGTAAACACAGTATCACAGACATCGGCAGGGAAGGCAATTTGGGTGACCAACAATGACTTACCCGTCGAATCATAAATGTGTACGTGGATGTGTACTGCACGACCTGAATACCAACCAGGGAAAATAGTAGTAAAACCAACATTGCCTGAGGCGTCGGTAGTTTGGCGTCCCCGCAAAAAATGAACGGAGGTATAATTGGTACTTTGCATACCCGTGCCGCCGTATTCTGAGTAGTTGCCGTCGGCATCGCAGTGCCAAATATCCACCAACGCTCCCGCGAGATTTGTACAGTTGTTATTTTTGTTTTTGATGTTAATCGCCACTGTCATTGGAAGCCCCGAGCGGTCAGAACGGATGTCTTTCAATACCAAAGAGCTAGGAGTTTTGGTAGGAAACGGCCCTTCTGTTTCTGAATTTGTTACTGTACAGTTAGAGCTCGAAGAGCCATTGGTAGAGCCTTGCGATGTCGTAGAACCCGAAGTTGACGTGGTGGGGTCAACGGTGTCTTTGCTACAGGCACTTACGAGGGGTGTTACTGCTGCAATTCCTAAAAGTGACAAGCTTCTTTTCAAAAATTCCTTGCGTTCCATGTTCGTTTGATTCGTTTGAATGAGTGATTTTAATTACCCATACGTACAAGGCATTTACAACGTTGTGCAAAAAGCCTGTTTTGAGGTAAAGGGCTCAAATGTTGCGGTAAACACTGGTCTGACTATCGTCTGACCACGGTGTTTTTTACCATTTTTTTGTCAAGTGCCTGGTTCATGGTTACTTGTTCGGCCGAAAGGCGGGCGTTGCTTGTCACGGTGAAACTACCCGTTTGAATATAGTTGAGTGTTGCTGCCAAACAATTTTCTTGCGTATCTCCCCAGTTTTTGGTTAACCCATCCGACACCGCAGCATCTACAGCCAAGCCCGTATAATAATCTCCAACATTTTGGGCATTGACAGTCTTAAACGCAATTGGAGCAATAACGTAGTCCATCACTTCAAAACCATACATTCCTACGGGTTTTCCGTGCGTGGTACTACCAATCGTTTTGACGTCCAAATATGGTTTTAGGTTATTGATAAGTAATTCGGATGCTGAAGCTGAGGCCGACGACGTGATGAAGAAAATCCGCGAAAGGTTCAACGAACCCGTTTTGGAAAAGCGAATCGTCTCGTTCCACTGCGAAAGTTTGGTATTGTGAAGATAGCTAAACATCACTGACGACTTAGTGACACTCGTAGGGGCAAGCGCATTGGCTAGCATAATTTGGGTTTCGACGTCACCACCGCCGTTGTATCGCAAGTCCACGATGAGTTCATTGACACCTGTGCTTTCAAAATTGCTCAATACCGCTTTTAGCTCATTTTGCGAAGGAGTTCCTGTAAAACTATTGAAGACAAAATAACCCACCTTTCGTCCCGCCACATCGTACGTTTTAGTGTAAAGAACGGTATTCATCGTGTAAGTAGCGGCGGTCAATGCAACTGTGGCAGTGGTTCCGTCTGGTTTTTCAAACCCAAACGTCGTGGAAGTAGCATCATAAAATGCACTAACAATGGCATCATCCGTCATTGATTTCACCGACTGCCCATTGAGCGTGGATAGCTTCCACCCTCGTTCTACCCCAGCTTTTCCCGCTGGCGACTGCGCATATACATAGCGTACCCGCAGGTCGTTGTTGGCATCGTATTTTATCCAAAACCCAAAGTCCTGCGTTTCACCATCCGAAAAATAACTATTGAAGGTGCTCGCTTTTTCTACAAACGACCAACGGTCTAGCGTTTGGTACGCTCGCAACGCATCCATTTCGCTCTCAGGATCAGCATACGAACGTGGATTGAACGTCGTAGGAAGTTTGTCGTACCACAAATACACGTCTTGCATATACAACCACAACGAATCACGAATATCGGCCGTGGTAGCTGACGTATTTGAGGATGTAGAGCCGCTAGAAGTGGTTTGGGGATCAAGGTTGTTTTGCTTGCAACTGAAAAGGGCAATACAAAACGCCACAATCATTCCAATAGTAAGTTTTGCCATGTTGCTCATGATACTGTTTTTAAGTTAGGTGAAGAAAAAAAACAGGGAGAGGTTTGGCAAATTCGGGTTATGCTCAAAAAGTGAATGATTGCGTTAACAATTGCTGTTACGCATCTCCTCGTACGAGCGTTGCAGAAAACTGTGCTCGTGGTTTTGAGAAACCACGGACTCCTCAGACGCGGTTTTGAGAAACCGCTGGCACTTTATTTTGAGAAACCGCTGACACATACTAAGAAGAAAAGCGTTTGAAAAATTCTGCTTCGTAGCTACTTCCGATAGGAATTTCGTCGCCGCCTAACGTAATCGCCTTATTACGAACGTTTTCGATGCGTCGTAGTGGAACAATAAACGACCGATGCACCCGTATAAAATCCTGTGAAGGCAATTTTTCGGTCATGCTTTTCATCGTCATCCGCGCGACAATTGGCTTGGCATTTTCCAAGTAGATTTTCAAATAATCATCTAGCCCTTCGATAAATACAATGTCCGAGACCGCAATTTTATAGGTGCTGTAATCGGCTTTTATGTACAAATATTCCACGACCGTCTCAGGCTCAGATTTTTTGATAAACTGAGAATAATCCAGTGCTTTTTGAGCGCCCTGCTGAAAACGTTCGAAGGTAAATGGCTTCAACAGATAGTCAACCGCGCTGAGGTTAAAGCCTTCTACGGCATATTCGGCATAGGCCGTCGTAAAAATCACCATCGCGGCCTTTGGTATCGACTTGTAGAAATCAATCCCTGACATGGCAGGCATATTGATGTCTAAAAACAACAAATCAATCTCATTTTGAGCCAAATAAGCCAACGCCTCATCCGTACGTGAAAAGGTCTTTTGAAGGTCTAGAAACGGCACTTGGCCACAAAAATGAGTGATTACACGTAGCGCAGGCGGTTCGTCGTCGATTGCAATTGTCTTTAGCATACTTGTGGTACGGGCTAGAGGCTTGTTTTTGCCCAAATATAAAAACAATCGGGTTGTGAGCAACCCGACTCACAATCATCCTTTATCGTAGGCGCAAGCGCAAATCCACCGTAAAACTTTCGGCCTCATCCCCAATTATTAACTCATAATCATCAGGGTACAACAACTCAAGCCGCGTCCTTGTGTTTTCAATACCTATCCCACTCGACGCTTCCTCATCGTAAAACACCCTCACTTTTTTGTTAAATGTAGTTAAGTTTAACACCTCTTCTTTCACCGAAATCCGTACACGAATCAGCGATTTTTCTTGAGGATTTACGCCGTATTTAAACGCATTTTCGATGAACGAAATCAGCAGAAGTGGGGCTATTTTGTAGCCATTTGAATGACCTTCAACCATAAAATCGACCTCCACCGTATCATCCAGCCGAAGTTGTTGAAGAGCAACGTAGTTAGTGACGTACCCAAGTTCGTGCTCCAATGCTACCCAATCGGTATCCGCTTCGCGCATCACGTACCGCATCAGCGACGATAATCTCACGACCGCATCGGCTGTGTTGGGGGATTGAACAATCGCCAACGAATAAATACTATTGAGCGTATTGAATAAAAAATGTGGGTTAATCTGAGCCTTCAAAAACGACAATTCCGTGTTCAGCTTTTCCCGCTCCGACTGACGCAAACGGTTATTGATACTCAACGCCAACGACACAAACACACCTACCAAATACAAAAACAAAGCATGACTCAATTCAAACCCCACAGGCGGCTTATTTTTTTTCATCATTTCTTCCGAAGGCAGCGAAGGGTTGGGGGGTGGGTAGTGCTCCCTATCAGGAGGCGGTGGTGGCTGGTGATGATGCTCCATGGGAGCCCCTTGATACAACTGAGGCCCTACCATTGTACGGTCGATTGAGGCCAGAAGCAGAAAAATAATTCCAAAAAACACACCCACACTCAGCGCGTATTGAACATATTTTTGGGTAAAATACAACCGAGGAATCAAGTAATAATAGTTGAGATAAAAAAATCCGAACATGAGCAGGTAGGAAAAAAAACTCGTTAGCTCGTGCGGATTCGTTGTCACACTCAGCAGCTGCGACAATCCATTAGGGGCAAATATGTACGGGAGAGTCACAAAAGCCACTCCACCTACGATATGAGACGTGATTTGCCACAAGGGGCTTTTCATAAAAGGATATTTTTTGGGAAAATTAGAAGTCCCCTTTATTCCTCCCAAACTCTTGCGGTCATCAGGCATAATTTGTCGGTAGATAAGTATTTATGAGGTAGGTTTTGGTTTTTGGTATAGATACTCCTACTTTGTCCCCAAATCCTATAATTGTTTGTTCTGTAGTTATGGCCAACGAAGTACTTCTGCAAATTAGCAGTAAACTCAAAGATTACCGCAAGTCGAAAGGAATAACCATTCAACAATTGGCAGATCGTGCCCAAGTAAGCAAGGGGCTTATCTCGCAAATTGAAAACAATCGGACGATTCCTTCTTTATTGGTACTTATCAACCTGATTCGTTCTCTAGGGGTGGATTTGAACGATTTTTTTGCCGACGTAGAACAGGCTTCCGAGGCCAAAGTGTTGGTCAAACGCAGTAGCGAGTATCAGTCGTTTGAAAAAGAACAATCCAAAGGTTTTTTGTACAAGCGCATCATGACGCGCAACATCCAAAGTCTTCCTACCGACATTGTTATTTTGGAATTAGCGCCTAAAGCCACCCGCGCTTTTATGGTAAAAACCAATGCTTACGAGTACAAATACATCATCAGTGGAGAAGTAGAATACATCGTAGGTGACCAAAAATATACCTTGAGTGCAGGAGATTCTATTTTCTTTGATGCTAACCTCCCGCACAAACCCGTCAACGTAGGCGACACCACGGCTTCGATGCTCGTTATGTATTTCTTTAAAGAATAACTTTGTTTTATTATCAATCCTAAACCTTTACTACCATGAGTCATTTAATTTATGTATTGATTGTTGGTGCAATTTCAGGATGGTTGGCTGGTCAAATAAGACGCGGATTTGGATTCGGCCTTTTTGGAAATATCGTAGTAGGCATTGTGGGAGCGTTTGTCGGGAACTGGGTCTTTGGCCAGCTTGGCGTTTCGCTGGGTGCTGGTTTGTTGAGTACCATTCTCACCTCCGTCATCGGGGCACTGCTGGTATTATTTGTCATTGGCCTGATTAAAAAGTAAGCAGTTTATACGTATTTTTTAGACAAATAGCCCGTATTTTGCGGGCTGTTTTAGTTTAATACCACCCATTTTGTCACCCTCTTTCATCTATGAAAATTGCGTTTGCGCTCGTCTTTTGTTTTTTAGCTCAACTTCTCTTGGGGCAATCGGTTCAGCCATCGACTGAGCTTGTCGCCAAACACATTCAATTTTTGGCTTCCGACAAAATGAAAGGTCGAGGTACGGGTAGTAAAGAAAATAAAAAAGCCGCCGCTTATATTGTTAAGCAATTTAAAAAAACAGGACTCACCCCCCTTGGTACCGACGGCTTTTTACAACCTTTTACGGCCAAAGTACGCCGCATTGTGGTGCCTGATAGTATTCGTTCCGCTTCTAACGTGATTGGTTTTCTGGACAATGGTGCCCCATATACCATCGTTATCGGTGCGCATTACGACCATTTGGGGGAAGGTCGGCAAGGTAGTTTGCGGGATGCCAACGCCGTAGGACAAATTCACAACGGCGCCGACGACAACGCTTCGGGCGTGGCGGGACTGCTAGAATTGGCCCGTTATTTTGCCAAAAATGACGTCAAAGAGCCCTATAATTTCTTGTTTATTGCTTTCGGAGCAGAAGAACTTGGACTCGTTGGGTCACGTTACTTTGTGAATAACCCGACGTTGCCGTTGGATAAAATCAACTTTATGGCCAACATGGATATGATTGGCCGCTACGCTCCCGACCGCGGCGTAGGTATTGGAGGCTACGGAACGAGCGATGCTTGGCCCGACATCTTTAAGGGCGTCAGTGGAGGCAATGTTAAGTTTTTCACCGATCGTTCGGGTAGTGGTGGTGCTGACCATGCTTCTTTCTATGCCAAAAAGATTCCTGTTTTGTTTTTCCACACGGGCGGCCACGACGACTACCACAAACCTACCGATGATTTTGAGAAAATAGACTTAGTTTCCGAAGTAGGTATCTTAAACATTGAAATTCAACTCATCGAAAATGCGATGAAGTTACCAAAATTGAATTTTACAGAAGTGAAGTAAAACCCTTTAACTCTCATTGTATAACGTTATGAAATACGCCATTTTTTTAGCAGCCTCTCTAACACTTTTACCGTTTTTAGGGCTATCTCAGCAAAAGGAAATTTCTATTGATGTATTGCCTTTAATAAACAAAGAGAAAGAAATACCCAATGTTCTTGTAAGAATTCCCCACAACAATCACCGAGGGAACTACAGAATAAAGCTGGGGACAAGTTTGAGTAACAATAGAACAAACCCATTCATAGAACAAAGGAACAATAATGTGAGGTTAAATCTTGGCTACGAATTCTACCGCTCACTCAAATTTATGGACTTTATTTATGGGTTTGAGTTACTGGGAGATTTTCAACTAAAAAAGAATGCAGACCCTCATTGGGAGGCCAATGCTACGTATTTTGACGAAAATAACGTGCCAACCGAGCAAATCATTAAACGAACGATGCTAACTAGTCAAGGCTTTGGGAGCAATCTTTTTGTAGGCTTTCGTAAAAGATTTTGGGAAGATTTTTCAATTTCTGTTGAAACAGCCACAGCCTTAGAGCTTTACTTTTCAAAAGTTGAGCTGACAGAAACCATCACCAAACCCTCTATCGGTTTTTTTACTGAATCCATTCGTTACGAAAACAGAAATTCATCTTTTCTAAACCTACATCCCCTTTTTGCCATTCGACTAGGATACCAATTCGGTAAATGACCTTGTCTAATCTTATTCAAGTTTGTCGTTATATTCCTAAGCTTTGGTGCTTTATCCAGAATAAACACCAAATTCCTTTCGGTAACCTTATGAGCATTTATCTACGAACCCTTTCGGTGGCCGCAGCCTTGACCGCTGCCACTACGCTTGTGTCTTACAAAAGCGGCCCCTCCCCGCGTACCTCTAAAAAACCAACCTTGGCCGCAGCCGATATAAAAGTTCCTGCGGGCTTTACGGCCACTATTTTGGCCGAAGATTTGGAGACACCACGGCACCTAGCCGTTTCTAAAGGCGGTGACATTTACGTCAAAATCAACAAACTCAAAGACGGTAAAGCGATTTACCGCCTCCGCGACACCAACGGTGACGGCGTTATCGACGAAAAAATTGGCTTCGGAAATTACAAAGGCTCAGGCATGTACATCCGAGGAGGCTATTTGTACGCATCGTCGGCCACGAGTGTTTATCGCTACAAACTCAATGATAAAGAAGAAGTTATCGACTACGACAATCCCGAACTTATCGTTAAAGGACTCGTAGCCCGTGGCCGCGACGAAGCCAAAAACCTCACCGTCGATAACAACGGATACGTGTATGTCAACGTTGGTTCTTACGATGAAACTTGCAAACAACCTGGCACCAAACAGGGCATCATGCCTTGTCCGCTACTGGATTCCATCGGCGGAATTTGGCGTTTCAAAACCGACCGCCTAAACCAACAATACAGCGAGGGAATTCGCTACGCGACTGGTTTAAAAAATGTGGTGGGCCTAGATTGGAACTCAGCTAACAACTCGCTCTTTGCCCTCATGCACGGACGTGGCAAGTTTCACGAAGATTTCCCGCAATACTACACGCCTCAAGATAGCGAAAAACTCCCCGCCGAAACCTTGTACGAACTGCACCAAGGCGACGACGCGGGCTGGCCTTACGTCTATTATGACCCTTTCCAAAAGAAAAAAATCCTTTGCCCCGAATACGGTGGCGATGGAAAGAAAACAGGCGGTGAAAACGCCGTTAATCCCGTAGCCGATTTTCCTGCTCACCTTGGCCCCAATGCACTTTTGTTTTATACAGGTAAAATGTTTCCTGCCAAGTACAAAAACGGTGCGTTTATTGCCTTCCACGGGCAGTCACCTGTTTTGAAAAAGGGCTACATGGTGGCCTTTGTACCATTCAAAAACGGCAAGCCTTCGGGGCCATGGGAGATTTTTGCGGATAATTTTGCGGGCACTGACCTCGCCAAACCAACTGGCCCCGTTCAGCACCGCCCCACGGGCCTCGCCCAAGGCCCCGACGGCGCGATTTACGTCACCGACGATTTGAATGGGACATTGTATAAAATTACGTACAAGGCTCCTAAGAAATAGGTTTCTCTAATTGCATGAAAAAGCCCGCGCCAATTACTGACGCGGGCTTTTTTATGTATAATTTAAACACTTTAAAAACCAAGTAGCCTCGGTAGAGGCACAACATTTGTAGTAGTAAGTGGGAGATTTTTTTAATTTTTGCTTCGGAGAAGCATAACTTTTTGCTATTTACCTCAGGGAGGCGAAATCTTACAGAAAAAGACAAATAAAGACTTCCTCGAAGCCCCATTGAGGTAACCAATACTCGGCGAAATATGTCACCCCGCAGGGGCTTCTTTTCACACCTGATTCATTTTTTCTACAAAGATGTAGCTCCTCTGGAGCAATGAGTAGTAGCTTTTATTTTTATGTGCTCAATTTGTTCACAATATCAAAATTCTACTAATATATCACCTCGCTAAGGCTGTTTTTAGGCATTTCTCCAAAGCAAGTTACTAAAGAAAACATATTTTTTTATATCTAACCTAATCTTTTACCCCAAAATCCCCACCTCCCTTAGCCCAAATCCCCTTCTCCCACGTACTCTAAAAAAGACCATTGAGAGATATGAAAAAACTGTGTTTGACTGCTGTTATACTTGGTATCGGACTATCCACTACCTTCGCCCAAACGGGTAGCGTCCATGAGCCTGTACGCTACGTAGGTGGCATCAGCGCCGACCCGCAAGTCCACGAAGGGCGGCTGCGGTATGCCATTGGCGTGGAAAGTCGGCAAACAGTACGCGTCAATCGTACGCACCCCGAATTGGCCGATGGTTTTGGCTGGACGTACAACCACGCTTCTACGATTTGTTATTGGAACAACACGTTTTACCAACAATACCTCAGCAATCCCGTTGATGAACACATCGCCCCTGGTCAAACCTTGGTCGTTACCTCCAAAGATGGGCGAATCTGGGGTAAACCTACGGTGGTCTTTCCGCCGTACGTCGCTCCCAAAGGCGTCAAAATCCCCAAAGGCTCTAACGGCTACATGATGCACCAACGGATGGGCTTTTATACCGCTCCCAACGGCCGCTTGTTAGTCTTGGCTTTTTATGCCCATGCCGAAGAACCCTTTCGCGAAGGCGGCATCGGACGGGTAGTGCGGGAAGCTTACAAAGATGGAACGTATGGGCCGATTTACTTCATTCGTTACAGCAGCCACAAGGCCGTTGATGGCACTCAGTGGGGCGAGAAAAACACGTCTTATCCTTTTTACCAAAAATCAACTGACCAAGGATTTGTGGAGGCTTGCCATGCACTCTTGGGCGATAAACTCATGACGCTCCAATGGCGAGAAGAAGACAACGGCTTGGACGGTTTTTACAAAAACAACCTCGACAAATCGCTTGATATTCAGGCACTATCGTATTATCATCGCAAGGATGGCAAAGTAGTATCTCTCTGGAAACGCTCAAAAGCTGCACTTTCGGAGGATGAGGGAACGACTTTTTCTAAGCCCGTCAAAGTGCCTACACTGACCATGGCAGGCGGCAAACAATGGGGGCAACGCACCGACGACGGGCGTTATGCCATTTGCTACAACCCCATTGAAATGGACGAACATCGCTTTCCACTCGTGATTATCACGGGCGATGACGGAGCTATTTTCGACAACATGCTTTTGGTACAAGGCGAAGTGCCGCCGCGCCGCTTTTTTGGACGTTGGAAAGATTTTGGCCCTTGTTACATGCGGGGCATGGAGGAAGGAAACGGCAATCCGCCTGGCAACGATATGTGGCTGTCGTACAGCATGAACAAAGAAGATATTTGGATTAGCCGCATTCCCACGCCCGTTCGGTACGAAGTCAAAGGCGATGTCAACGACGATTTTAATGCCCTCGAACTCAACGGCGCAGTTCCCGATTGGAATATCTATGCACCGCAATGGGCACCTGTCACGGTCGTGGCAACACCCCAAAAGCAAGGCAAATGCCTCGAATTAGCCGATAAAGACCCCTACGATTATGCACGCGCCATTCGGGTGTTTGAAGAGGGCACCCAAATCGAATGTTCGCTGACGGTATCACCCGCCCAAAACAAGACAGGTTCCCTCGAAATTGACCTCACCGACCGCTACGGAAACCGTCCCGTCCGCCTCCGCTTCAACGACAAAGGAAATATTGTGGTCACTGACGGAGGTACGGAAAAAATCGTCCAAACGTATGATGCCTCGCAATGGTACACGTTAACGTTCTCGGTCAATGCCCAACTCACGGGTGGCTCTTTCGACTTGTCTATCAACGGCAAGAAAGTGGTAGAAAAGGCGGCTTTGGCAGAAGCAGTAAAATCAGTAGAACGACTATCGCTACGCACGGGGCCGTACCGTGATTTACCCAACCGAAAAACCCCGAACGAAGACCCTCATCCACCCTTGGTAGGTGCCGACGAGCCCGTTGCACCAGCGATTTTCTACGTCGATGATGTTGTGATCAAAATGTGAAAAACTTCCGTGAAAATCAGTGAGAAAAACCTGAGAAAAGGGGGGTACTATTGCACTAAAAATCAGTAGTATAGAAAATTCTTAAACCCCCAAAAACCAGTATTCTCATGGAAGAAAAAAAAATCACTCCACACGCCAACAGTCGTCGCGATTTTTTGAAAGCTTCGTCGGTGGCAGCCACTTCTTTTTTCATTGTTCCTCGTCATGTATTAGGCAAAGGCTTTATTGCTCCCAGCGATAAGCTCAACATCGCAGGAATCGGTGTCGGTGGAAAAGGGAAAAGCGATTTGGCGTCGTTTGCCAACAGTCCCAACGTCAACATTGTCGCCCTCTGCGACGTGGACGACCGCCAAGCCGTTGAATCCCGCACGCGTTTCTCAAAAGCCACGTATTACAAAGACTTCAGAGAGATGCTTGCGAAAGAACATAAAAACATCGACGCTTGCTCCATTTCTACTCCCGACAACACGCACGCCGTCGCAACGCTGGCTGCCATGCAATTGGGCAAACACGTTTACACCCAAAAACCACTGACGCACGATATTTATGAGGCGCGGATTTTGGGCATGGCGGCGAAAAAATACAAGGTAGTCACTCAGATGGGTAACCAAGGTGGTTCGGGCAATGGCGTTCGTCGGATGAAAGAAATTTATGATTCGGGCATCATTGGCGACGTGCATAAAGTATTGACGTGGACCAACCGCCCCGTTTGGCCGCAAGCCATTCCGACTGACAAAACCTACGAAGTTCCCAAAGAATTGGATTATGATTTGTGGCTCGGCCCTGCCAAAAAAGTGCCTTACAACGAAGCCTATTTGCCTTGGAACTGGCGCGGTTGGTGGCCTTACGGTACGGGAGCGCTCGGCGACATGGCTTGCCACATCATGGATCCCGTATATCGTATTTTACCGATTGATTATCCCACTTCGGTGGAGTGTAGCGTAGCAGGTACGTGGACGTTTACGCTTCGTCCCCAAGACGACAATCCCGACTGGACGCCCTTTTCGACGTCCATCCACTTGGATTATCCGCGTAAAGACGGCAAAGGTAACATCAAAGTAAGCTGGTACGACGGCGGAATTTTACCCGAACTCCCCGAAGAATTGTTGCCAGGCGAAAGCTTCGGAAACTCCGACGGTGGCGTACTTTTTATTGGAACCAAAGGAAAACTCATGGCCGACTGCTACGGCGCGAAGCCACGTTTGTTGCCTCTGAAAGCCAACGAAACCCTCAACATTCCCGAAACCATACCGCGCGTTCCTAACGAAGACCACTATTTGCAGTGGGTGAATGCGTGTATTGCGGGTTATGGCAAAGGCGTGACGAGTTCGCCGTTTGAGTATGCGGCACCGTTTACCGAAAGTATTTTGATTGGTAACTTAGCCATCCGTAGCTGGATGTTGCGCGATAACCCAACTGCCAAGCGTTCGGTTGACCGATATAATGGCCGTAAAAAATTATACTACGACGCGCCAAACATGAAAATCACGAATTATGACTTGGCCAACCAATTTGTAAAACGTGACTACCGCGAAGGCTGGAGCTTAAATCTGTAATTGTTTAGTATGTAATTAATCATAGACCTTCCAAGGCCAAGCATTTTCATAGACCTTCCAAGTTTTCAAAACTTGGAAGGTCTTGCTGTTTTTTGGGAACTTGGAAGGTCTTGCTTTTTTATAAACATAAGTTCAGTAACTATAAACAAAAAACCCCACCTTTGTGATTTCACTTTTATTCGTAAAAAAGGAATTGCAAACAATGGATTCGGGAAAGATAGTAGTGTTTACAGCACCAGGGCAGGAGATGGAATTGCTGAATAAAAAAATACCTGAATTACGCCCAGGTGAAATCTTTGTTCAGAACCTTTACACTACCATTTGTGGTAGCGATTTACACACATTTTGCGGCCTACGAAAAGAAAAAACGCCCACGATTTTGGGCCACGAGATTGTCGGAAAAATTGTTAAAATAAGCGTTGCTCATTCGGGGAAAGACTACTCAGGAACACCGCTTCGTCAGGGCGATGTCGTTACGTGGAGTATTTTTTCAGCCACTGAACCATCCGACATGGCGCAGCGCGGAATGCCCCAAAAATCTGAAAATGTCTTCAAATACGGCCATGCCCTTGTTACCGACGACGACTGTTTTCATGGTGGTTTGGCCGAATACACCATTCTGAAACCTAACACGGCGCTGCTTAAACTGCCTGAGGAAGTGCCCCTTCCCGTGGCGGCCACCATCAATTGTGCCGTGGCTACCGTGGCAGGAGCGTTGCGCCTCGCGGGCGAACTCAGCCACAAAACGGTACTTATCACGGGCATGGGGCTGCTGGGCGTTGTGTGCGCTGCCATGTGCCGAGTGGCTGGTGCCGCCAAAATCATCGCAGCCGACATTGACGAACACCGTTTGCAGCAAGCTATTCCTTTTGGGGTAGATCAAACGCACTTGCTTCAGCACCAGACTATTGATACCACCATCGACGTTGTTTTTGACATGAGTGGCGCTCCCGACGCCATGGAAGCGGGCATCGAAGCCCTCGGCGTGGGAGGCATAGCGGTGTGGGTGGGTGCGGTCTTTAAAAATCGCAAAATCGAAATTGACGCCGAACAAATCATTCGCCGATTGATTACCATTCGTGGCTTACACAACTACAATTATGACGACTTTGCCAATGCTGTGGCCTTTATTTCTCAGCACCATCAGTCGTTTCCTTTTTCCCAAATTGTCGCTCGTGAGTTTACGCTTCCACAAGCAGAACAAGCTTTTGAATATGCCTTAAAACACAAACCCCTCCGCGTCGGGATTCGTATTGACTAACCTTAACTTACCCTTTTCATGAACAAATCGTTTCGGAGCCAACAGTGGAAAATGCTATTGGTAACCATGTTATGTTACTTGTTTTTTTACACAGGTCGGCACAACTTCGGGTGGGCTGCCAAAGGCATGGCCGCTTCTTTAAACATCCCCTACACTTTCATCGGCTGGGTGAGTTTTGCGATGCTGTTGGGGTACGCCATCGGGCAATTTATCAACGGCAACCTAGCCGACCGCGTCAGTGCGCGGTTTATGGTAACGACGGGGGCTTACTTATCCGTCTTGACCAACATCGCTATTAGTTACAGCAACTCCATTACCCTCATCCTGATTTTATGGGCTCTCAATGGCTACTTTCAGTCGATGGCTTGGGCGCCTGGCAGTAAGCTTATTAGCAATTGGTGGAGCAAAGCCGAGCTGGGGAAAGCCTTCGGATTTTATACCATGGCCGCGGGGTTTTCGTCGGCTGTTACGTACCTACTTTCCATTGTTTTACTCCAGCAAGGCATGGAATGGCGGATGCTTTTTCGCTTGCCTGTTTTATTACTTTTTGTTGCCGCTACTATCTTTCTAATCTTCGCTCGGGATACCCCTACCAAGGCAGGTTTTTCTACCCAAGATGCCTCATCTACCGAAAATTCAATACAGGAGGGCTGGTGGAGTCGCTATAAAGTGGTGCTTTCTCACCGCTATTTCCTATTTACTTCGTTGGCATTAGGTTTTGAAAGCATGGCGCGTTATGGTCTTATTTTTTGGGTTCCCGTCCATTATTTGGGCAAAACGTGGAAAGAAAACCCCGCCAACCTTTGGGTGACGTTTTTGCTACCCGTCGGCATGGCCTTTGGCGCGCTGTCTTTTGGGCTTCTTTCTGACACATTTTTTAAAGGAAACCGCATCCACGCTATTCGTTTTGGAATGGCCGTTAGTGCGATTATTTCATTGTTGGTTTTTATTACCCCAACGGATAGCTTGGCTCTAGGCGGTTTTTTGATGCTTTCAGTTGGCTTTTTTGTCTATGGCCCTCAATCCTGTTTTTGGGCACTTAGTCCTGAGATGTTGGGACAAACGTACACGGGCACGGGCGTAGGTTTGATGAACATGTGCGCTTACGTTTTTGCCGCCCTTGGCGAACCTTTGTTTGGATATATTATTGACAAAACGGGTAATACCTCCACCATTTTTATCTTTATTGCAGGAATTTGTTTCTTGTCGGTCGTGATGATTTCATTGGCAAAAAGGGCTTGGGCAAATTCGGTTAAACGCGTAGTTTGATAAACAATGTACATCTCTTCGACTTTCACGTGGCAACTTTGGGCTTTGGTATTTCTAGGAGCCTTCATCATTGGATTGGCCAAGGCAGGCCTCAAAGGCGTCGAAATGCTCAATGTCACCATTATGGCTTTGGTATTTGGCGGGAAAGCCTCTACGGGGGTAGTGTTACCCATGCTTTGCGTTGCCGATATTTTGGCCGTTTTGTACTATAACCGCCACGCCCAATGGAAGTATTTTTGGCAACTTTTACCTTGGATTATTTTGGGAGTGTTATCGGGAGTATATATAGGGAATTTGTTGGAAGAAGCTGTTTTTAAGAAAATTATGGCTTTTGTCATCTTACTTATTGTGGGAGTAATGAGCTGGCTCGAATACCGTAAATCGGCTCCGATTCCCACCAGTAAGTGGTTTGCCGCGATGATGGGAATTGTGACGGGTTTTACAACCATGTTGGGCAATCTGGCGGGACCACTTTCTACTATTTATTTTCTAGCTCTCCGTCTTTCCAAAAACGACTTGATTGGTACGGCCGCTTGGTTGTTTTTGGTGATAAATTTATTCAAACTTCCGTTTCAGGTATTGGTATGGCACAACGTTACGTTTGATACCCTTCAGCTTAATCTTATGCTGTTGCCTTCACTGGTGCTGGGCTTTTTTGTGGGCATCCGAATCGTTTCTATCATCCAAGACAACAATTACCGACGAGTAATTTTGGGGTTGACCTTACTGGGAGCGTTGGTGATTTTTATGCGGTAATAATCAAATAAAAATGCCACCCGCCTCTCCTGAACGACTCAGAACAAGCGGGTGGCGTTACTATTACTATTAATCACTTACCTTTACTGCTTAATTCCTTTCAGGGTAAGTTGCGTTCTATCTTCGTACTGTACTCGGATCAAATAAATACCTGTTGATAGCTTTTCGCCAAAAGAGACCTTCGTGCCACGCGTTATTTTTTCCAAACCTACGCGTTCTAAACCTAACACATCATATACTTTCAGAACCTCCACGTTTTTATCAGATACCCACGTAAAGTCATTTTGGGTTGGGTTGGGATACAAGGAGAATGAAGCAATCTCAGGTAACTCTTCCGCAGCCACTCTGGCCGCCGCACAAACACTCACCGTTTTGCAGTATTGTTTGTACCAAGGTGAAGCCGAATAACTTACCCCTAGGCACACTTGTCCGCCCGTAAACCACTGACCAACATTAATCGTCACTTTATAAGGCTGCCCCGATGTAGGCGCAATACTTTGTACCGAACCCGTACTCCACCAAGAATAATTGGTGGCATTGGCTCGGTTAGCAACGTTGAGCTCAAAGGTTTTTATTGAATTAACGGCGGCACAGTCATCGCCAATAATATCAGCGGTCGAAGTGGGAGGATTCGTAACCGTTACCGAAACCGCCGCCGAAGTCGTTGTTGCTCCTTGGTTATCAGTCGCTTTCGCGGTTAAACTATAAGACCCTGCCGCAACATTCGTCCAGCTAAAGGTGTACGGAGACGTCGCGTCTTCCCCCAACTTAGTAGTACCGTTATAAAACTCCACTTTGGCGATGCTGCCATCCGCGTCAGAAGCAGTGGCGGCCAACGAGATAGAAGCAGGTGCCAGAAACGTCGCATTGTTGGAGGGCGCGGTTACGCTTACTGACGGTGCTTGGTTAACTACGGGTGCATTGACCGTCACCGAAACCGCCGCCGAAGTCGTTGTTGTGCCTTGGTTATCAGTCGCTTTCGCAGTTAAACTATACGAACCTGCCACGACGTTCGTCCAGCTAAATTCGTACGGAGACGTCGCGTCTTCGCCCAGCTTGGTAGTACCGTTATAAAACTCCACTTTGGTGATGCTGCCATCCGCGTCAGAAGCAGTGGCGGCCAACGAGATAGAAGCAGGTGCCTGAAACATCGCATTGCTAGAAGGTGCGGTTACGCTTACTGATGGTGCTTGATTGACCACGGGAGGTTGTCCTGTACAAAGTGTCACTGTTTTACAAAACTGCTTGTACCAAGGTGCGGCCGAATAATTGACGCCAACGCACACTTGTCCACCCGAAAAGTTAGCTCCAAAATTGATATTGACTTTAGAAGGTTGTCCCGACACTGCCGTAATGCTTTGAGTAGAACCCGTACACCACCATGAAAAACTGTTGGCGTTGGGTAGGTTGATAGAATTTAGCTCAAACACTTTAACTTCGTTAATACTCACGCAATCGGGGCTAATAATGTCTGCGGAAGGGTTGCCAGGACTATTTACATACACGGTTACACTTCCTGACGTTGCCACTGAATTTTGGTTGTCGGTCACTTTAGCCGAAAGCGTGTACGCTCCCGATGCTACGTTGCTCCAATCAAAACTATATGGCGCTGAGGTATCTTCTCCGAGTTTGGTTGAGCCATTGTAGAACTCGACTTTTGCCACACTCCCATCGCTATCAGCGGCATTGGCCGAAATCGTAATCGTAGCAGGTGCCGTAAAAGTCGTCCCATTGGCGGGGGAGGTCAGGCTTACCGTTGGTGGCTGGTTGGGAGCAGGAATGGCTGTCACTTGCACCAGCGACGATGTCAGCGGCCCACCCGACGCAAGTAGTGCTTTAGCCGTAAAAGTATAGGTTCCCGCTTGCACATTCGAGAGGGTTAAAGTATAGGGAGCAGTTGCATCTTCTCCTAGCTTGGTAGCACCATCGTAAAACTCCACCACCGTTGCTGTCGCATTTCCAACGCTTGCGTTGATGGTTAGATTAGTGCCAATCGTCACGGTCGAATTATTGGTTGGACTCGTAATTGCCACAAAAGGCGTAGGAGGTCCAAAGTTATCGGCAGGGTTCAGGATTTTATCTTTGACCCACGTTCCTGAGGTGCTCGTATTGTTCCAACCATTCGCACCACACACCCCAGGCAACAATGCGGCCGACGACTCGTCTTTATCGCAATAACTCCAGTTGCACCAGCTTATTTTCATGCCCGATGAGTTGTTTCCTCCCATAAAACTTACCCAATTTTGGGCGTTAGTGTAATCGTTCCCGCCGTTTCCTGAGTAGTTGCTTGTTCCCCATTCTGATACAAATAGAGGTACAGTTTTGATGACATCGTCGATGTAGCTTTGGGTATAATGCGAACCCGCGTAGAAGTGGAACGTGTACATGATGTTGTGGGCGTTCGGTCCCGTTAGCGGATTAGAACGGACGTCACCTGGCGAACCACTCCACGAAGGTGTTCCCACCAAAATGATGGCGTCGGGGTCGTACTGACGGATCGCTGGGATGACCTGCTCGGCATAACTTTTGACCGACGACCAGCTGACGCCGTTGGGCTCATTACAGATTTCGTAAATGACGTGTTTTTTACCCGCGTGCTGCTGCGCCATTAACTGAAAAAATTCAATGGCATCGGCGGTGTGTAGGTTAGGGTCACCAGGGTTCAGAATATGCCAATCAATGATGCAATACATCCCAAACTGAGCCGACCAATCGACCAACTGATTTACTTTGTTGCGCAGACCAACTTTGTTATTTATGTACCCACCTTCGTCCACGTACATGGCAGCTCGAAACACGTCAGCGCCCCAATCGTTGGCCAGCGTTTGTAAGGCCGAGGAAGTATAACATTGGTCAAACCAGTGCAACCCGTGCGAGCTCATTCCGCGCAGTTGAATGGGCGTCCCTGCTTCGTTACAAAGCTGTCGGTTGATTACCTGTAAACGGCCGTTGGCCGCCAAAGGAGTGGAAGATTGTCCGAAGGTGAAAGCATGGACAATGAAAAGGAGCGCAAACACTCCGAAGATAGGTACAATTGCGTTTTTCATACACCTAAAATTTAATGGAACAATAGATAAAAAATATGCTCTCCACGCTATTTTTAGCGGGGAAAATAATGCCATTAAAGAGTAGGGGAAAATGCGACTAGGGGTAAATATACGCGTTTTTGGCTTTTTTTAGCCGCATTTATTACAATCTTTTTTTGAGTCCCTAAATAGGCTTTCTTTTGTCTATTTTCTGGATAAAAACTTGTTTTTTGTTCAGAAAACTCTTGCTTTGCATAAGTTCACTTCTTCCATCCCTAAACCTCTATTTTCATGAACAACTTTCCACTTGCTGGGTTTGGTAATCGTTTGGTTGCCCAAATCATTGATAGTATTATTGTCGGGATTGCCTTTAGTCTTATTCTCGTCCCTTTTGGGGGCTTAGCTGCCCTGATTGGCCTTAGTTCTGCCGACGCCCTTGAAGGTTCCGACGAAGCTACGGCCGCCGTGATGGGGCTTTTTGGCATTGGACTTATCGTTCTTCTTTTGGCCAGTATTTTTACTCCTTTGCTTTACGATGCTTTTATGGTAAGCTCAAGTAAGCAAGCCACGTTTGGCAAAATGATTATGAAAATCAAAGTGGTAGGCCCTAATGGCGAACGCCTTACGTTTAGCCAAGCGTTGGTTCGTTCATTGATTAAGTATATTTCAGGCCATTTTTGTTTTCTGCTGTGGTTATGGCCTTTATTTAACCCCGAAGAGCAAGCCTTGCACGATTTAGCGGCCAAAAGTTTAGTAATTCGAGAAGCGTAATGATAAAAAAAGTCATCCTGACGGTAATGGCCTTGGTCATTACCGTTTTTTATTTTTACTACAATCCTGCTGTTCAATCGTTTGGGCCGCCTTGCCTCATTCACAAAACTACAGGCTTGTATTGCTGGGGCTGCGGTGGGCAACGGGCTTTTCATGCGCTACTTCACGGAGAATTTCGTAGGGCATTTCAGTACAATGCGCTCATTTTCTTGGTTCTGCCGCTTTTAGGCGTGGTTTTGTACGCCGAACTTTTCGACGATATCCGCCCGTTTCATTATCTTCGCCGCCGCTGGGTAGTCCTCCTAGCCGTAGGAATATTTTTCCTGTTTACGATTATTAGAAACCTAGACGGATTTGATTTTTTAATTCCAACAAACTAATTCATTATGCTTACCATTGACCTTCGTTCCGACACCGTTACCAAACCCACCAAAGCAATGCTCGAAGCCATGTTTACCGCCGAAGTCGGTGACGATGTCTTTGGCGATGATCCTACTGTTAATGCGTTGGAAGCCAAAGCTGCCGCGCTTTTTGGCATGGAAGCGGCGCTTTTTTGCAGCTCAGGAACCCAAACCAATCAATTGGCCATACGCGTTCATACCCGCCCTGGAACTGAGGTGATTTGTGACAAACTTTCGCATATTTATTTGTACGAAGGTGGCGGTATCGCGCTCAACTCGTTGAGCTCCGTCAAACTGTTAGATGGCGATAAAGGTCGCATCTCTGCGCAGCAAGTACGAGATGCCATCAACAACCCCGACGATGTACACGCGGCTGTTTCGCGCTTAGTTTCTCTCGAAAATACGATGAACAAAGGCGGAGGCTGTTATTATAGTTTCAGCGAAATTGAAGCAATTAAAGACGTTTGTACCCAACATGGTTTGGCACTTCATTTAGATGGAGCTCGCCTGTTTAATGCCCTCGTCGAAACGGGTGAAACCCCGTTCCAATACGGGCAAGTTTTCGATAGTATCAGTATTTGTTTGTCCAAAGGGTTGGGCTGCCCCGTCGGGTCTTTGTTGTTGGGTAGTAAAGAGTTTATCAAACAAGCCCGTCGAGCTCGTAAGGCCATGGGAGGCGGATGGCGCCAAGCGGGTTATCTTGCTGCCGCAGGAATTTATGCCCTCGACCACCACGTAGAGCGCCTTCGTCAGGATCACGCCCGTGCCCGTGCCATCGGAGAGCTCCTAAAAGGCCGCCCCGAAGTAGAAGAAATTTACCCGATTGATACCAATATTGTAATTTTTCGTTTACCCGAAACCATCCTTGCCACCGATTACGTAGCCCAGCTTGCTTCTCAAGGCATCCGAGCAGTAACGTTCGGGAAGCACTTGGTTCGCTTTGTGACGCACCTTGATTTTACCGACGACCACCTTTCAGAATTACAAAAACGGCTCTAAAGTTATTTTTCGGTAACAAAATGCGTATTTCTACGCTATAATTTTGCCCAAAAAGTTGGCACTTTTGTTGCTGTAAAATTTTTGTGATTTTTTTTAAACCTTTTTGTACTTTTTCCCGTCTAAAGTAAAAACAGGCGCAAAAAGCAATGTAATTGAGAAAAAAGCAGAAATGCTATTTTTTCTACAATAGCAAGGCAGAAAGTCCGTTAATTGAGCTAAATTAGTTGTTTTGTTAATTTCTAAATCGTCCGTCAAAGCCATGAAAAAAGTCGTCAAACTCTTGTCAGTTGCTTTAGCAGTGGGTGCAGCCGTATATACATACAAAAAGTTGCAACCTAAAAAAGCATAAAAAAGGGGCGTTGCTGAGGGTCAGCAGCGCCCTTCGCTTTTATGTCCAGTTTAACTTGTTTATGAAGCAACGCCCAGGCGCTCAAAACCAGCATTCTTCTCTGCGGTAGTTTCAAAAATACCCTTCGTTTTTTCAAAGTGATACTCCCGAATTACCATCTTTTGGGCAATTTGTACGAGTTCGTTTTCATCAACCCCTGCGGGGACCTCACCTGCCCACTGCAAGAAAGTTTGGTAGTCCTTAAAATCGCATATCGGTAGCGACATAGCCAAAATTCTACACAAGCCATCAAGCGTTGTTGTATCAAAACAACAATTCCACGGGCTATTCCACATTTTGCTGTAACTTTTTTTTGCAGCTTCAGGAGTGGGTACTTTTCCCAAATGATGACAAAGGGGAATTTTTTCCGAAAACCAATGAAGTAACTTCTTATCAGTGGGCCTATTTTTGGGATAATCCTCTATTGCCCAAGCAAGAAGACTTGTCAATAAGCCCATGTAATAGGCTGAGTGAGTAGGGTTGGGTTTACGTGGCATAGAACTAAATGGTTTAGATGTCGGTACACCAAACAACTAAGTATGCGCACGAAAGTACTTTTAACGGGGTAAAGTTAACACCCTGTAAAAATGAGACTAATGAATTTAAAATGCTAGGAATGAAAGTAGAAAATTTTAGGAATCTTATTCATGGGTATCAACAAGGAACTTCCCTCGACCAATAGCAGTTATTAATTCATAACATTTCATAGTGATTAGGCTTGGAAAGTGCAGTTTCCCTAAGTCGCTATTTATTTCAAAATGCTCCAAAATAGATTCATAAAACGGGTTTTTGCCTACTTTGTACGGGGGCTTGTACTTGTTGCTCCCACTTATTTTACGTTCCTAATTATCAAAGAAGGAATTTCATACTTAGACAGTATTTTACCCATTTACATTCATACCGATGCCAAGCATCCACTTTATTTGCCAGGGCTAGGGCTGCTGATTATCGTCTCAAGTATTGTTTTTTTAGGGTTTATTTTTTCCCGCTTCGTGCCCCAATCGGTATTTAGTTTTAGCGAAAGTATTTTGAAGAAAATGCCGTTGGTGAGTTTGATATATTACTCTATCAAAGATCTAATTTCGGCTTTTGTGGGCGACAAGCGTAAGTTTAACCAACCTGTACTGATTACAATCAACCCTCAGTCTGACCTAAAAAAACTGGGTTTTATAACGCAAAACGACCTTTCTAGCTTCGAGCTTAGTGAGTACGTAGCCGTTTATTGTCCACACTCTTACGCGTTTTCGGGGGAGTTATTTATTGTGGCAAAATCCAACATCAAGATTCTCGACAACGTATCGAGCACTGACGTCATGAAGATGATTGTTTCGGGAGGGGTTTCGATCAAATAGCCTTACAACCCACGAATCACACGGCGTGCCCATGAGTTACGTCCGCGTGGCGTGTCGGGGGCTTTGAAAACATCCGTCCACGTCATTTGCTTTTTGCGCTTCATTGCCCGTATTTTAAGGAAGTAGCCCGCGCTAAGATAAATACAGAACAAACCTACCAAGATAAAGAAAGCTTCGGTATTGGTAATGTATTCAAATGTCATGAAGTAACCCATCACGTTGACAATGGTCATTGCCCAAAACGTAAGTGAGGTTTGGATGTGGGTAAATCCATTGTCTAAAAGTACATGGTGCATGTGATTGCGATCCGCTTTAAACGGAGAGCGGCGGTTAAGAATACGCACCAAAAACACGCGTAAGGTATCGAAAATAGGAACAATCAAAAGCACTACCGCAAGAATAGGGGCATTGAAGAAGGCAGTAGAGTCATGCTGGTAGGTGATGTTAAGACGGATAAACTTCACGGCAAAAAATGCCAACAAGAAGCCTACAATCAACGACCCCGTATCGCCCATGAAAATCTTGCTCGTCTTTGAAAAGTTGAACCGTAAAAAGCCCAAAAGTGCCCCCGAGAGGGAGAACGCCATGCAGGCCATTGAGAAGTGGTGATTTAACAAAAACCACGTCCCAAAACTCAAACTTGCGATAAAAGCGATACCTCCTGCAAGCCCGTCCACGCCATCAATGAGGTTAACGGCATTGATAATGGCAATGAAAATAAAAATTGTGAACGGAATACTGATGATATCTGGAATGTGAGTCCAGCCAAAAATACCAAAGAAGTGGTCAACTTTCAGTCCTCCAAGTAATATCAAGGTAGAAACGGCTACTACTTGAAGCAAAAGCTTTTTATTGGGGTCAAGTACTAAAATATCATCTTTGAGCCCTAAAAAGAACAGTATTGTCAGCCCTACCACTGCCAAGCTTGTCAAGTAGGCATCGGTTTGTTCGTTGGTGTGGGGCCACAGAAAATGGGCAATTAGAAGCGAAGCATAAATCGCAATTCCTCCAAACTCAGGTGTTTCTTGCTGGTGAGAGCTGCGGAAGTTGGGTTTCTTTTTCAGCTCCAACAATCCACTAATATTGATAATCACTGGAATAGACGTAATAGCCACGGCGCAGGCAATCAAAAAGGATATAAGGCACTGATACACTTCGTGTTGAAGTATATTTTGATACTGGCTTCTGAGTACGTCTATTAGTATATCTGCGTTCATAGAATTCCGTTTCTGCCTTTTTGTCTCTCATAACGGAAGACAAAAATTATAAAAATTAGCTTATCTCACAAAAAACACTCCCGAAAATACGATTCTATTTATTATTCGGTCGTTTTGGTTTGTAAACAAATTGTAAAACCTTTCTAAGGGGTTTGAGCCATAAAGTGAACCAATAGGGCTCCAATCCATTTAGATGCCATGCTTGTCGGTCACTTTGGTTTGCCTTTAAGCGATTCCCCACTGTTTTGTTACTTACCCCGCCCGTTCGCATCACGGTGACAATCTCGGGAAGGTAAGCAACCTTTAGACGTTGCTTGTATAGGAAACGTAACATTAATTCGTAATCTGCCGCGCTTCCCAAATCAAGACGATACGTCCCAAGCTGGTCATAAGACGCTTTTTTTACAAAAAACGTTGGGTGAGGGGGCATCCAACCGAAAAGAAATTTTTTTCTATCAAACCCACCCGACTTCCAATAACGTTTTACCTGTGTCGTATCGTTTGCATCTACGTAAACCAAATCGCCATAGATGCCGTCAGCGTCCGTTTCTTTCAACTTTGTCACTAACTTCTCAATGACTTGGTTGTCTGCATAAAAATCATCGGCATTCAAGATTCCGATTACTTCGCCTGTTGCGTGGGCGATACCTTTGTTCATCGCATCATAGATACCTTGGTCTTTTTCGGAGATAAATACAGCAATTTTTGTGCCGTAATTAGCGACTATCTTAGGTGTATTATCGGTTGATTTTCCGTCAATTACGATGTATTCTATATCGGGATATGACTGATTCAACACCGATTCAATGCAATCCTGTATTGTGCGCTCTCCGTTAAAAACTACCGTAATAATACTTACTTTCAAAGCCTCTGAGGTTTGTAATGAGAATATCTAACGTTTTAGACTTACTCCGTTATTTTGCGTTCGCGTACCCACTGAGCAGGGTTACCTTGGTAAACTCCATAAGCTTCTAAGTCCCGCACGGCTACCGAGTTGACCGCCAATACTGAATGCGAATGGCAGGTTACTCCTGGGCATACGACCGCTTTTGCTCCAATCCACGCCCCTTCTTCAATCACGATTTTACCCACTTTCAAATCAAACGTACTCCGAGTGTAATCGTGGTTACCTGTCAGGAGCATTGCTCCTTGCGAAAGGCACGCATTATTTCCAATCACGATGTCAGTCAAGCTATCTATCCATACCTCTTCGCCTATCCAGACGTAATCCCCAATCGTAAGTAACCAAGGGTACTTGATATTTACTTTGGGTTTAATCATCACGTTTCGCCCTACTTTCGTCCCAAAGCTCCTTAAAACAAAGCACTTAATGGAGGTCGGCAATGGGAAATATGAATTAAAAAAAAGTGCATTTACTAAAAACCAAAGCACATTTTTCCAAAAAGGCGGATGCTTGTACCAACTATTGTCGTACCGAGACAGGTCGGTTTTGAACCGATGATAGGTCTTTTCCGTATTCATTTCGGAAAAATTCAATGATAGCTTGTTTATCTTTTCCAACTCGAAACTCTACTTCAAACAGTTTGGCATCCACCAAGAAACGATACCATAACCCTTGTAAAAAGTGCCATACTAAGCCTTTTTTACCATCAAGGAAGCCAAACTTTATAAAATAACGATACAAAAAATAAGCGAATGGACGAGTAAAAAGGGGTAAGGAAGCATACTTTTGCTTTAAATAGCGCTTCCGTTGCTCTTGTGTTCCAAAAAGCTTGGGAATAACGCGTTCTGCTTCTGCAAAATTATACTTTATGTCCAATAAATCAATCACTTCTCGAATGGCATAATTATTATGTTTTTGCGTCCACCAAGTGAGGTTATTCAAATTATGATCTACAATGTCATTTTTGAATTGGACTGTTTCCCCTTCCGAAAGTTTAATGTGTTCGTCCATCCATAATTCCTCACAAATCCCTTTGTCGCGGTGCCATAAGCGCAAAAGCCAAATGGGATAATACCCCCCGCGCCGAATCCATTGATTCATAAACATGACACGGCGTTTGACATACACACCAGTAATTGTAGGTACAAGCCCAGCAAGGGTTTGGTTGATTTCGTTGGCCAATTCAGGCATTACGTACTCATCGGCGTCCATCCGCATAAGCCACTTGGTCTGAAAAGGGGTATTCTCAATCCCAAAGTTAAACTGCGTAGCGTAGGTAATCCACGGGTTATAAACGACTTTCGCTCCTAATGATTCTGCGATTGCCACTGTACGGTCGGTAGAACCCGAATCGACAATAAAGATTTTGTCCGTAAACACCAGTAAGCTACGGAGACACCGTTCGATGTGCTTTTCTTCGTTGTGCGTGAGGATAATGACTGAAATATCAGATTTCACAGTTGTGCGATTTCAAGCCGCAAATTGTACTTTTTTAGGTTGAAAAGCAAAAAAATGGCCTTAACTTTGTAAAATTATCAGATTATCGACTCTCAATGCAAGCAGTAACCGTTTACCCACCTCTGGCGCCCATTCAAGCCCAAATCCAGTTAGCAGCTTCTAAAAGCGAAAGTAATCGCGCTTTGATTATCAATGCGTTATCGAATTTTGGAGGACAACTTTCTAACGTATCAGCCGCTCGTGACACCCAAACGATGCTGCGTTTGTTGCAATCGTCGGAAACGGTTGCCGATGTACTTGACGCTGGTACTACCATGCGTTTTCTCACTGCTTATTTTGCGGTAACAGGCCAAAACAAAACCATGACAGGTACACCACGCATGTGTGAGCGCCCGATCGGGATTCTGGTTGATGCCCTACGCACGCTTGGCGCAGATATTACGTATTTAGGAAAGGATGGATACCCACCAACCCAACTAAATGGTTTTACCTATTCAGGGGAAAATAAGGTAAGAATACGGGGTGATGTGAGTAGTCAGTATATTTCTGCCTTGCTAATGGTAGGGCCTACGCTTCCCGAAGGCATTACGTTAGAGCTTACGGGCGAGGTTGGTTCACGCCCTTACATCGAAATGACCCTTCAGCAAATGGTGGCTTTTGGGGCTACGTTTGAGGCCAACTGGGAACAAAAAATCATTCACGTACCTGCTCAAAAATATACCCCTACTCACTACCAAGTAGAGTCCGACTGGTCGGGTGCTAGTTATTGGTACAGTGTCGTTGCTTTGGCCGAACAAGCTGAGGTAGAGCTTTTGGGTTTGAAAGAAAACTCGTTGCAAGGCGACAGCGCCATTGTCGATATTATGCGCCACATGGGTGTGGAAAGTACTTTTACGGCGCAAGGGGTTCTTTTGACCAAAATTCCTGCCCAAGAAGCTTTTGCTTGGGACTTTACTGATTGTCCTGATTTGGCACAGACAGTGGCAGCTTGTGCCGTAGCTAAAGGCATTACGGTAACAATGACTGGCATTGAAAGCTTAAAAATCAAAGAAACCGACCGCGTAGCTGCGCTTCAGGCAGAGTTACCCAAAATTGGTGGAGAATTAGTAGAAGTTGAAAGTAATACCAAATACGTAGTAAGACGTACTGTAGCGCCTACAACACAACCTACCATCGAAACCTACGACGACCACCGCATGGCCATGGCTTTTGCACCTGTAGGAATGGTAATGCCTATTGTTATTGAAGAACCGCACGTGGTGGCTAAGTCGTACCCAAGTTTCTGGGAAGACTTGAAAAAAGTCACAACTGTTGAATAAATCGTAGGAGCATCGCTTTCCATACTCCACTACATTTTGCCAGCCCGAAGCTAATACCTTCGGGCTAAAATCATTGTTTCATTTTACTGATATTTTCCTCAAAACAATGAAAAATCCCTATTTCTCGCTCTTACAAACGGCTTGGCGATATGCACGCAAGGAAAAAGGGCGATACGTGTTGGTGTATGGCCTTTTTGTCCTTGCTAATGTGATTTTTGCGCTTAATCCTCTTTTGTACGGCTGGTTTGTCGAAGCCATTCAAAAAGAGGGAACGGGTGTAATCAAGCACGTTTGGATGTATGCAGGTGGCTACCTATTCTTGATGCTGTTGGAGTGGGCTTTTCACGGCCCTGCGCGGGTTATGGAGCGCGAACTCGCGTTTAACCTGAGCCGTAATTTTTTAGAAGAACTGTATCACCAATCGCTGCATTTGCCCGTTCGTTGGCACCAAGATCACCATAGTGGCGCTACCATCAACCGTATTCGGAAAGCCTACGAAGCTTTGAAAGATTTTTTTCAAAACGGCTTTATGTTTTTGCACGCTTTTTCAAAGTTCGTTTTTTCCTTTTTAGCCATTCTCTATTTTTCTCCGCTTTACGGAAGCATTGGCGTTTTGATAGGAGTTTTTACAGTTTGGATTATTTTTAAGTTTGACAAACCTTTCATCAACGCCCTCGACGAAACCAATGAAAAAGAACACGTCGTGTCATCGACTTTGTTTGATAGTCTTTCCAACATCATTACCGTCATTACCCTGCGCCTCGAAAAACGCATGGAAAATAGCCTGTTGGCCAAGGTAAAAGAGATATTTCCGCCATTCCGTCGGACAGTAGTTATCAACGAATGGAAATGGTTTGTGGCGAGTGTGCTCATTGGGGTGATTTATGTGGTGGTTGCGGTTGGGTATGTGTATCAAAATCAGGTTCCCAACGAAGTGTTTTTAGTGGGCGGACTGGTCACCTTGCTGGGATATGTCAATCAATTTACCAGCGTTTTTCAGGATGTTGCGTGGCAATACACCGAAATCATTCGCTATAATACTGACGTTCAGACGGCTCGTTCCATCGGCGAAGCCTACCGTCAGCAGCACCGCGCCGAAGCCTCTGAAACACTTCCGTCTGATTGGAAAACAATACAAATCAATCATTTGAGTTTTTCGCATCACGATACCTATGATGCCCAGAAATCGGCGCATAGCCTTCATCAATTAAACCTGCGCATCCAACGAGGCCAACGCATTGCTTTTATTGGTGAAAGTGGTAGCGGAAAAAGTACCCTTTTGGCCTTGTTAAGAGGATTGTACGAACCCGAAAAAGGGGTAAAATTGACCATTGATGGAAAACCAGTGGAAGGTGTTGGTCTGATTACGGACACCGTGACGTTGTTTCCACAGGAACCTGAAATTTTTGAAAATACCATTGCTTACAACATCACTTTGGGACTGCCCTTTGAAGAACAAGATATTTGGCAAGTATGCGATACGGCCCAATTTAGCGAAGTAGCCCGTCAATTACCCAACGGCCTTGAATCCAACATTCAGGAAAAAGGGGTGAATCTTTCGGGGGGACAAAAACAGCGGTTGGCGTTGGCCCGTGGCATTTTAGCCGCCCGAAGCAGCGATATTGTATTGCTCGATGAGCCTACCAGCAGCGTTGACCCCAAAACTGAGTCATTGATTTATGACCAATTGTTTGACGAATTTAGGGGCAAAGCAGTACTTTCGTCCTTGCACCGTTTGCACCTTTTGACCAAATTTGACTACGTATATGTGCTCGAAAACGGCCGAATTGTTGACCAAGGTACGTTCGAGTCCCTCAGGGCAAATAGTCCAGTTTTTCAAGAATTATGGAAACATCAAGAGAAAACTTCGAGTTAGTGAATCATAACCAAGACATTTATGCTAACCATCAACCCTAAAGACGTTTCAGTACCTGTTTTGCATCACTTTTTGCAAGGTGCGGTGGCGCCTCGTCCCATTGCTTTTGCCAGCACGATTGATGCCGAAGGCAATGTAAATCTCAGCCCGTTCAGTTTCTTTAATTTGTTTGGGACAAAACCCCCGACCTTGATTTTTTCGCCTAATCGCCGCGTGCGAGACGGAAGCAACAAACATACGCTGGAAAACGTACAGGCCGTGGACGAAGTGGTGATTAGCATGGTTGACTACGCCATGGTGGAGCAAATGTCGCTGGCGAGTTGTGAATATCCGCGTGGCGTCAACGAATTTGTAAAAGCAGGTTTTACCGAGTTTCCATCCCAACTGGTGCGCCCCCCACGCGTTGGCGAATCGAAAGCTGTATTTGAGTGTAAAGTCAAACAAATCATTTCGTTGGGCGAAGATGGAGGAGCGGCCAATCTGGTGATTTGTGAAGTAATTCTAGCTCATTTTTCGGAGGATATTTTGGGTGAAGATGGCCGCATCGACCAGCGCAAAACCGATTGGGTAGCTCGCATGGGAGGAGATTGGTACGCCCGCGCCTCGGGCGATGCTATTTTTGAAATTCCCAAACCAAGTACTCAAAAAGGCATTGGGGTTGACTTGATTCCTGAATTTATCAAAAATAACCCTGAATTTTCGGGAAACAACTTAGGGCGTTTGGGGAACATCCAACAGTTGCCTGAGGCTGATAAAATTGAAGCATTTAAAGCCCAACATGCGGGGCAAGATTGGGTAACGACAGCCAAGCAGTACCTTTCGGAAGGAAAAGTAGAGCAGGCTTGGCTATCGTTGTTGGCTTCTCAGCAAGCCTAACCCAACGCTTTTCCTTGCAATACGGGGCGTTTATCTTTCGCTCCCGACATTCGGTTGATGCTATTGTCAAAACTTACGGTGAGGCCATCGCCTTCAAAATGACAAATGATATAATTGCGGTGAGGTGACTCGTAATAGCGCAACGTTATTTCAAACGTATTGGCGTCTTTCCACGTACCACTCGCCGCAATTTTGGCAATTTTTTCGGTTTTAATTTTCTGGGAAGCTACCAAATTGGGTCTTGGCAAGTCGGTTTGTCCAAAGACCCATTTTTCCAATCCCGCTTCTACTTTATGCTCGCCCGCTGCATCTTTTAGCATGAATTGATACGTACCTCCTTCGCGGTACGCCAGCGAAATTTGCTGTACATTCATCGAATTTGTTTCGACTTCAAACGCTTTCCCCGATACTTTGACAGCTTCCGAAGGCTTTACATTTCCTTTGGGTGGCAACAAAGCCAATGCCGCCATCCGTTGCTTCAAAGCACTAGCCGAAGCTGCATTGGCAGGTAAGGCTTGCTGCTTCATGGCGGGCAGAATGTGCTCCCATACCAAATCTAAAATCCCCTGCATGTCAGGCGTTTCGCTCGTAATGGCCAATACGGCGTCTTGGTCGGGCATCACTATTGTGTATTGTCCATACGCTCCGTCGCCTCGGTACGCATTATGCTGACAACGCCAAAACTGATAACAATAGCCCTGAAGCCAGTCATTCTTTTCGTTGGGGCGCGTTGGTTTTGCGGGAGAAGGTTGCTGAATTTTAAAGGTCGTAGCTTCTTCTACCCAAGCTGCTGGAATGATTTGTTTGCCATTCCACTTGCCTTTTTGAAGGTACAATTGTCCAAACTTCGCCATGTCTTCGGTACGGACGCGTAAGCCCCACCCGCCCGTATTGATGCCCAACATATCTTCTTCCCAATCGGCTCCTTCGATGCCAAGAGGTTCGAATAAACGAGGACGTAGATAGTCGATAATTTTTTGCCCTGTTACTTTTTGCACAATGGCCGAGCACATATAAGTAGCCATGCTGTTGTACAAAAATGTACTGCCTGGGTCGTTTTGAATCGGGAAGGCCAAAAACGTTTTTATCCAATTTGCTTCATCCCGAATGCTTTGGCCTGTAGGGTCAACGCCGTGCCCTACCGACATTGTCAGCAGGTCTTTAACCGTCATTTTTGCCAAATAATCACTGACCGTTGCGGGCGCGTATTCGGGGTAAAATGAAATCACTCGGTCGCTGGTTTTGAGCTTGCCTTCATTTACCGCAAACCCTACAGCCGTGGAAGTAAAACTTTTACTCATCGAGTACATCGTATGTTTTAATTCCGCCCGATACGGTGCCCACCAGCCTTCGGCCACCACTTGGCCGTGCCGAACGAGCATCATACTGTGAAACTCGTGCTTACTTTGGGCAATGGCGTCCAAAAACGCATTGATATTTGCCGAATCAACTCCTTGAGCTTCGGGAGTGCTACGAGGTAGTCGAACGGCTGATTTGCCCCAGCTGTCGAACGGCAACGCCGCCGAAAGCCCTAGGCCAATTCCTGCCAAACCTAACTGTTGGATAAACTGACGACGCGTAGTTTGCATGGTCTATTTGTATTTTTTTTGTAGAAAAGGAACAAGAATTTTGGCGTATTCACGATAGCCTTGCGGGTTGATGTGGAGGCTATCTTTGGTATATAGTTCGCTTTTTACCGTACCATTAGGGTGAAATAGCGCGGGGTTAATATCCACGTACGACAAACGCTTTCCTGTACTAAAGGCTTTCACCATTTTATTTCCTTTGGTAACTTCTGCCCAGTGCTGGCGGCGCGATGGCGATAGCTTCATTGACACAAAGCAAATGTGAGTTTTGGGAGAACGCTTTTGGATAAGCGATACAAAATCGCGGTAAGAGTCGAAGAGTTGTTCGGCCGACTTGAATTTTTTTCCTGATAAATCATTCTCGCCCCCATAAACAACCAATAATTTCGGCTCGTGCGGAATCACCGTTCGTTCTGCATAATGAATCAGTTCGGGAATAGTAGAACCCCCAAAACCACGGTTGACGACGGGCAGCGGGGCCAAATCAGTTGCCATGTCTTTCCATAGGCGCCAACTGGAACTTCCGTACAAAACTACTTGGCCTTTTTTAATACCTTTGGTAGCATCTTCTTGCTCAAATTTCTTAATTTCTTCTTCAGAGCGGTCGATTTTGTAGTCTAGCGCAAAAGGCTCGGCAATGGGTTGATAGGTAAGGCTACTACGTTGGCAGGAGGCTACCACAAGAAGCAATAAAAAGCTACTTACGAAAAAGTTGCGTTTGGTACATAAAGCGGTCATAGGTGGAGTGTTTTCTAGTTGAAAGCGCCAAAAGGTTAGAATTTACGCTTAGACCGAAAAAAAAGCTACCCTAAGAAGGTAGCTTTTTTTGCTCACAAACACTTGACCTAGTTTTCAAAAAAAGATGTTGATGTGTCTATAGTAAGACTCCTGGCGCTGCCACGAGACGTAGTTACAAGTCAAAGATAAGATATAAAATCGCCATTTCCTCACAAATAGTACAGTTTTACACAAAAACTAAAATTGTCAGTTGCAGTAATTCCGACAAACAAAAATCCGACTTCTCACAGAAAAGTCGGATTCTCACACGATACCTAAACCTTTACTCTACTGAAGGATGGAAAACTCTTTTGTTAGATAAAAATCTGATATTGTAACGTCAGTGCACTTCGGCGACCGTTGGGGCTCAGGCGGCCGTCGGTCGCATTTTGATACACTGGACGGTTTTGATAATCGAGCGTAATTTTGGAGTTATGGCCTTTAATGAGCCAATTCATCCCTACACTGTAAATACTTGCAGTTTTTGACAGGCGCTGGTAGTTGGCTACTTGAGCCGTAGCGTAGGGCATTAAAGTGCCGTTTTTGCCTAATAAGTCAGCTGCGCATAAGTAGCCTAGTTGGCTATAGATCACACTGCCTGTCCCAAACATCGGAAACGCATTGCCTTGTACGCCCGATACCCCCGAAAGCCCTTGGGTGGTTCCACTGGCAGGGTTCATGATGCCATTGAAACGTAAATAATTGGGGCCGTAGTCGGTATGGAAATAGCCCAAATATCCCGAAAATGCAGTTCCTTTAGTCTTGTTGATTGGCATATCAGCAAACAATGCCAACGACCATAAATTCATCGCATTATACACGGTGTCTTTGCCTTGGTTGGCGGTATTCCACATTGCTTTTTTCTGCGAAATAAATCCACCTTCTAGGTTCAAAATCTTCTTCTTCCCCAAATAGGTACCCGTCATGTAAGGCGTCTGGTGCGTGTCTTTGTCGAACAAATTATACACCAAAAAACCTTGGTATTGCTTGTGGTGACCTTTGGCCGCGAAGCTAGCGTTAGCCGAAATCGCTGGCACAGCAGCGCCGTTGGTGGTGATGGGGAAGGGGTCGGTTAATCCTATACGATAATCCCATTTGCCTACCTGACCACGGGCATAAACGGTGAGTTTGCGAGAAAACTCATCGGTTTGGTCCACCGTTGCCTGCGCAAACACAGGCACATCCATCGACATAATCGTAGTGACGCTTGGCTGACTAAAGCGAGAAAGCCCGTTCAAGATGGTTAGTCCACCCCCAATTTTTAACCAATCTTTGTTGGCAAAAGCGGAATATTCCACCACGGCATCATGGATAAAAAAGCCGACTTTACGGTTGGTGGGCACTCCTTGCGCATTTCCCAAGGCAGGAAAGCCATTCAAGAAGTTGAAGTTGTTCATTCCCAACTGGAAATAGACAAAGGCACGGTCTGAAATCTGCCCAAACAACTGCATCCGCGTCCGACGAAGCCCTAAATCTAAGGTTTGTGAAGCGGGTTCATTTATTACCGTCGTACCTGGATTGCTTTGGTTGAAGCGTACCCAAGTCTGATTCAAAAAAGTAGCTTTAAAGAAGTGCGTGCCCGACGCATTTAGGTTGTATTTTAACTCATTTTTGTCGGGAGCAGGTTTGACTGAATCCTGTGCCGTGGCAATTCCCCCCGTAAGAAGGAGCATCCAAGTAAGGTGCTTCATGGTGCGCTTTTTAAGTATTGTTTACGCTCACAAAGCACCTACTTGACTATTAATACCACATGAAAAAAAAATTAAAATCATGTTAAAGCAAAGGAAGTGGACTTATTTGCCAAAAGCCCACTGTAAGAAATTTGGCATAATCCGTGACCAGGTTGCTTGGTCGTGGTGCCCGCCTTTTACCTCTACATAACGCACTTCTTTGCCCCACCGAAACCCTTTTCGTTCGAGTTCGGCTACAAGGTCTAAGGTATCTTCAATAGAATCAATGACACCGTTGTGGTTTCTGTCGTCTTTTTCGTCATCGGTGCCTGTTTGAAACCAAAAAGTGGGCGTAAGTTCTTTAAATTGCTCTCGTCGTACCGACGATTCGCGCACCAAACGGTGCATAATGCGGTCTTGGTGGTCGTCGTAATGATTTTCGTAAGCTCGTTGACGCCACCAAAAAGAACCCGAAAAAGCCCCCGCTTTGCCAAATACTTGGGGATGATGCCACACAATATCAAACGCCGACAAGCCGCTCAACGAGAACCCGCAAAAGACCGTATGCGGCGGGCCTGTCAGAACCCGATAATGATTTTTGATGTGAGGAAGAAGCTCTTCTAGTACAAACGAAGTATAAGCACCTGCTTTTGCGCCACGGTGTTTGTAATCGGCTTGAGATGCTGTGCCGTATTCTTGAATGCGCTCACCGCAATGTATTGCTACAAGAATAAAAGGAGGCACTTGCTGATGGTGGTACAATTCACTTAGCACATGCGTCATTTGTAAGCGTTCTAAATCCTGCCCGTCGTTCATGTACAATACGGGATAGGCCGTATTCGTTGCCTCATAGTGAGGCGGTAACACTACGTCCATGACGATGCCGCGATGCAAGTACTGCGAATGAAGTGTTGTGTCGTGTTTTACGACCAGTTCAGAAGGAGTGATGAAGTGTTCCAATGAGGTAAAAGCTTTGAAAGGCAACAAAAATACAAATAACCCAATATGGGGTATTAATTTCAAATAATTCATTCTTCCAAACTTTTTTCGGACATTTTTGCGTTTATTTACGAAAACTATCAAAAATTGATTTTAATCCCAAATTTTTCTAATTGCATGAAGTATCCCATCGCGCTGACCCTCACGGTAATAGCATCAACCGTTGTTTCATTTGCTCAAACCAAGAAAGCGCCCGTAAAATCTGCTACACCTGCTGCTAAAACAGCCGCACCTGCCAAAACTGCTACGCCAGGCAAACCTGCGACAGGGTTAAAAATGACAAACGAGTTAGATTCCGTTGCTTATAGTATAGGTATGAATATTGCCCAAAACTTAAAAGGGCAAGGACTTGATAAAATCAACGTTGGCTTACTTTCTAAAGCCATTCAGGATGTGTTGAAGTCGAGCAAAACCGATCTCGACGATTCTCAGGCGCAGATGATTCTTGGTAATTTCTTTAACAAACTGCAAGCCAAGCAGCAGTCGGAAGAAGCCAAAAAATACGAAGCTGTGAAATTAGCGGGTGAAAAGTTTTTGGAAGAAAACAAAAAGAGAAACGGCGTAGTTACTCTTCCGAGTGGGTTGCAGTATGAAATTATGAAAGCAGGTGACGGCCCTAAACCAACGGCCAACAACACCGTAAAGACCCATTACCACGGCACGCTTATTGACGGAACAGTGTTTGACAGTTCAGTACAACGTGGCCAACCTGCCGAGTTTCCTGTAGGTGGGGTCATTCAAGGCTGGGTAGAAGCCCTTCAATTGATGCCTGTAGGTTCAAAATGGAAATTGTTCATTCCTTATAACTTAGCATACGGTGAGCGTTCGGCTGGCCCAACCATCAAACCGTATTCTGCCCTTGTTTTTGAAGTAGAGTTGTTAGAAATAGTTAAATGATTTTAGCGGGTTGTCGCTTTTGACATCCACTCGCAAGGCTGGTTTTAGAAGTCGCCACACTAAAGTCAATAAATCAGTTTATGAAAATGAAAAGCCTATTAATCGCCTTAGCTCCAGTGTTGCTGCTTGGTCTGCAACCTGATGATTCTCGCTCGCGGGGAGTGATTGCTTCTCACCCCTCTGCCATTAGTGAAGACGACTTGAAGCCTACCATCACCCAAGAAAAGGTGGAGGCGTACGTGACCAAAATTTTCTCGGGATACCATTACCGCAAATTTGGTCTCAACGATTCGTTGTCGAATAAAATGTATGAGAACTATCTTAATGAGATTGACCGTGCAAAGCTTTATTTCTTAGCGAGTGATGTACAGTCGTTTGAAAAATATCGTAACCAATTGGATGAGTCACTTAGTAATGGGGACTTAACTGCGGCTTACGATATGTACAATACGTTTAGAAAACGCTATCGCGAGCGTAGTGCTTACATTGATAAACTATTGACAAAGCCTGCTTTTGACTTTACAGTCGATGAGTCATTCAATACCGACCGTGAAAAAGTTGCTTGGGCGAAAACGCCCGACGAATTGAATGAAGTTTGGCGTAAACTGATTAAAAACGAGGCACTTGAGCTTAGAATTTCGGGCAAAGCCGATTCTTCTATTGTTACTTTACTCAAAGATCGCTACAAAAACCGTGAGCGTAACTTAGGCCGTTTCCGTAGCGAGCAAGTGTTCCAAATGTACATGAACGCTTTCTGCGAAGTGCTTGATCCGCATACACGGTATTTTTCACCTGCTGATTCCGACCGCTTCAAGCAAGATATGTACCAAGCCCTTGAGGGTATCGGTGCGGTGCTTCGCGAAGACGGAAACTACATCAAAGTGGTAGAAGTAGTGCCAGGTGGGCCTGCTTTCAAAGACAAGCGCTTGAAAAAAGATGACCGTATCATCGGGGTAGCCCAAGGCGATGAAGGAAAATACGAAGATATCGTTGGTTGGTACGTGGACGATGCCGTGAAGAAAATCAAAGGAGCTAAAGGAACGGTTGTTCGTTTGCAAGTTTTAGCGGCGGATGCCCTTCCGAGCGATCCTCCAAAAGAAATCCGTTTGGCGCGCGAAAAAGTAAATTTGCAGACCTCTCGGGCTAAAAAGGAAGTTGTAACCATTACTCAAAACAAACACGATTATAAGATTGGAATTATTCAAATTCCGTCGTTCTACCGTGACTTTGAGAGTGCTGGCAAACGTGATAAAGATTTTGCAAGTACTACCCGCGACGTACAAAAGCTATTGGATTCACTCAAAGCTGAAAACGTAGAAGGAGTTGTTATTGACCTTCGTAACAACGGTGGTGGTTCGCTTACTGAAGCTATTTCACTCACTGGTTTGTTTATCTCAAAAGGGCCTGTAGTGCAAGTTCGTGAGCAAACGGGAGAAACAGAAGTTCAAGCTGACCTCAATCCCGAAGTAAATTACGACGGCCCACTAGCGGTACTTACCAACCGTTTCAGCGCGTCTGCTTCCGAAATCTTTGCGGCGGCGATTCAAGATTATAAACGTGGTATTGTATTGGGCGAGCAAACTTACGGCAAAGGTACTGTACAAACCATGGTGGATTTGAACCAGTGGATTAAAGATCCCGACAAATTAGGTCAAATCAACATTACTGTCGCGAAGTTCTACCGCATCAATGGTAGCAGCACCCAGCGCAAAGGAGTTTCACCTGACATTGAGTTCCCGTCGGCGTTTAGTGCCGCAGAATATGGCGAAAGCTCACAGCCAACGGCGCTTCCTTGGGATCAAATCGCGACTACTCGTTATGATTTAACGAAATACTTGAACGAGAAACAAGTAGAAAAGCTGCGTGAAAAATACCAACAACGCCTCAAAAATGAACCCGAATTGAAAACGTTTGTGGATGAACTTGAGCTTTTCAGAAAAGCGCGCGAAAATACCGTTGTTTCTCTCCAAGAAACCAAACGTAAGAAAGAACGCGAAGAGGCAGAGAAAAAACGTCAGGCGTTGAAAAAGTTGGAAACCGAAGACGAGGATGACGACGAAACTTCGGTAGCAACTAAGCCTGCCGACAAAAAGAAAAAAGACATTTACATGATTGAAACTGAGCGCATCTTGGCTGACTATATTGCGTTGATAAAGTCGCCTTCGATGGCTAAACGCTAATTTATGAAATACAAAAAGCATGTTTTTATTTGTGCCAACCAAAAAGATGGTGGCAAAAAATGTTGTGGCGCCGAACACGGAACGGCCCTAGTCGATGCCTTCAAGACATCGTTGAAAGAAAAAAGTCTCCACATTGACATTCGTGCCCAAAAAGCAGGCTGCCTCGATGTATGCGCTTTTGGCCCAGGCTTGGTGGTGTATCCTGAAGGTATTTTTTACGGCAATGTCCAGTTGGCTGACGTGGAGGAAATCGTGGAAAGCCACTTGGTAAACGATACGCCAGTGGAACGCTTGAGGCTCCCCTTCTAGTTTGTTCTTTCCATAATTACCATGCCATTGCAGGCTAGTAAATGCCCACAAGCTTTACTTTCTGCAATGGCATTCTTATTTTTACTGCTTCTCTAACCTCCCTTTGACCTCATGCTCGAACGTTACTTTTCACTCTCTTCCCACCAAACCAGCCTTCGCACGGAAGTCATTGCAGGGATTTCGTCATTTTTGGCAACGATGTACATCATTGTGGTCAACCCTGCCATTCTCAGCCAAGCAGGCTTGCCCTTTGGAGCTGTTCTGACGGCGACCGTTTTGCTGTCTTTTTTTTGTAGCTTGATGATGGGTTTGTATGCCAAAAACCCGTTGCTCGTCGCGCCAGGTATGGGGCTGAATGCCTTTTTTACTTTTACAGTCGTCAAAGGAATGGGAATCGCTTGGCAAACTGCGTTGGGAGCGGTGTTTTGGGCAGGCGTATTGTTTTTGATTTTATCTATTTTCAACGTCCGTACCCACATCGTCAAGGCCATTCCGAAACCGCTACGCTACGCCATTTCGTCGGGCATTGGCTTGTTTATTACTTTGATTGGTTTTACAAATGCCAAATTTATCGTTGGTAATCCTGCTACGCTTGTTGGAATTGGTAACCTCAAAGACCCTGTTTTGATTACGTTTTTGGTAGGTTTGCTATTAACGGCGGTGTTGGTCGCAAAACGTGTTACGGGCGGTATTGTCATTGGCATCATTACGACCACACTTTTAGCCATTCCTATTGGCCGCTGGTGGGGTGATGCGTCAATGATTAATTTTGGACAAAAAGCCCTCGTCAACTGGAACGGTGTGCTTGCTTTGCCCGATTTTAGTCTATTGTTTCAGCTTGATTTGGGCGGTTCGTTGAGTCTAGCGCTGTTCCCCGTTATTTTTGCTTTCGCCTTTACCGACCTTTTCGATAGCTTATCGACCTTCGTAGGAGTGGCCGAAGCCGCAGATTTGTACGACGAAAACGGCGACCCACGCCACATCAAAGAATCGCTGCTAACCGATGCCGTGGCTACTACACTGGCGGGGATTTTAGGTACAAGTCCAGGCACAGCTTACATTGAGTCGGCGGTGGGGATTGAGCAAGGTGGTCGTACAGGTCTAACAGCCGTAATCGCCGCCTTTTTGTTTTTGCCTTTCATGTTTTTATCACCCTTGCTGTCGGTCGTGCCTAGCATTGCTACCGCCCCTGCGTTGGTGATTGTAGGCGCATTTATGATGAAGCCCATCACCAAAATCGACTGGTCACGCATGGAGGAGGCCATCCCTTGTTTGCTCGCCCTTGTCCTGATTCCGTTCAGTTATTCCATTACCCAAGGCATCATCTTTGGTTTCTTGAGTTGGAGTGTTTTAAAAACGATGACAGGACAAACAAAAGACGTCTCGCCAACGCTCTGGATTATTAATATTTTTGCCGTAGCTTCCCTGATTTGGGGACATTGATTGAATTTAGAAAGCAACAAATCATAATTCCTGACTATTTTTGAGTGTTTATATATCAATCCATTCAATTTTATTCAAACGCAAAAAAACTATGAAAAGAACAGCAGCTGCCAATTGGCAAGGAAGTGGTAAAGAAGGCCACGGAACCGTTTCAACGCAAAGTACGGTATTAGACGGAACGCAATATTCGTTCAACACGCGTTTTGCCGATGGCATTGGTACCAACCCAGAAGAGCTCGTTGGAGCAGCTCATGCGGGTTGTTTTACGATGAAATTAAGCTTTGTGATTGGAGAGTATGGTTTGACTGCCGAGAATATCGACACGAAAGCAACCGTTACTTTTGAAAACGGAGCGATTCCAAACATTCATTTATCGGTGAAAGCAAGCGTACCAGGCATGACAGCCGAGCAATTTGCCGAAGCGGCTCAAAATGCAAAAGCCAACTGCCCTATTTCAAAATTACTCAATACTGACATCACCATGGATGCGGAATTGGTTTAATGATTGTAAATAGTACAGGCGACAAAATTAGGTGATACTGCCCATTTAATTTTGTCGCTATTTTTCCCTGTAAATAGGCTTCCCTTTATAGGTTTAACTTGCTGATATACAGTTTTCTACAAATAAACTAACCCCGAAAAAGAGCCAAAATTG